>ERZ791865.9-NODE-9-length-406850-cov-13.806868_pt1 | contig 406850 bp, 362 predicted proteins | sample MGYA00509942_ERZ791865 | MGnify/ENA primary metagenome ERZ791865 (study PRJEB30046, sample SAMN00792098) | human gut metagenome | study: EMG produced TPA metagenomics assembly of the A metagenome-wide association study of gut microbiota in type 2...
ATAGTTAGTAGTTCTGAAAAATGGAATTATTTTATATAAAGGAGCGGACAAATTCAAGTTTGCAAAACTGACCAAAAATACAAACAGTTCGTAAAATATGTATTTTAAGGGGGATTACGAAAAATTATACCATTTTGTGCAAATCCACATATTTAATAGAAAGATTCACATAAAGATTATTGAGAATACAGTATTGTGCCCTTAGAAAAAAGTACTATATTAAATTAGTCTGATGAATTCGGACTTGAGTATAAATAATAATATGATTAAAGAGTCAAAAGGTATCATAAGATAGGAGGAAATAACAAACTATGTCTTCAAAAAAAGGTGCGATGAAAAAGAAATTGGAAAACATGCATTTGGGTAAAAGAATCAACTATGGTTACAAAATGGTTATTACCATGATGCTTATTTCGGGACTGCTTTCGATTGCGGTCATTGGTGTGTTGTTTTTCAATATGTTAAACTATGTAAACAAGGTAAATGCTTCTGATCAGGCGGTTAAGGTATGTAGAATAAATGTAACTGCAGCGGCAAGAAATGTAAGAGAGATGGCACTTAATCCTGACAAGTCTACGTATGAAGATTATGAGCAGGATGCAAAAACTTTGCTCGAGGATATTGATGTGCAGTTAAAAACAATAAAAAAAGCAGGTATCGTTCCTGAGGATCAGTATAATGAATATTCAAAGGCTCTTTCTGACTGGGCGAATACCGGATACTCAATCATGGATAAGATTAAAGCCGGACAGAAGGATGGGGCTGTTGATCAGATTATCAATGAGTGTACACCAAAGTTAAATAAAACTGTTGAGCTTGCAAAGGAAATCGACAAGCTGACTGACGAAAGAAGCCTTCAGGCAGTTGTAAGTACATACGTATGTGCTGCAGTCGGACTCATAGTCATCATTATCTGTCTGACATGTGCATGGCGGTTGACAAAGAGAACAGGAAAGATCGTGCTTGATACAATCCTTGAGCCGTTACATGCAATCGAGGATGTGGCAAAGGAGCTGACAGAAGGAAATCTTCACAGCACACTTGAGTACCATTCAGAGGATGAAATCGGTAGATTGGCACACAGCATGAGAAAGTCTATCCGTATTCTCGGCTCATATGTGGAAGATATAGACAGGTCGATGAAGCTCTTTGCGGACGGACATTTTGATGCACAGCCGGAAGTAGAGTGGAGAGGCGATTTTGTAGGTATTTTACAGTCATTTATGGAATTTGAAAAAAGTATGGCAGTCACCATAAATGGAATCCAGCATGTATCAAGCGAGGTTTCAAGTGCGGCAGAGCAGGTAGCTGCAAGCTCAAATGACCTTGCAGACGGTGCAACCAATCAGGCTGCGGTTGTAGAGGAACTGACAGCGACAGTTGCGGGAGTTTCAGAGCAGGTGGAGCAGAATTCAAAGAGTGCAAAGGAAATCAGTGGAAAAGTGGATGAGCTTGGAGGTGCAATTTGGGAAAGCAATGGAAAGATGCAGGAGATGGTTGCAGCTATGCATGAAATAAACGAAGCCTCTAAACAGATAGATCAGATTATATCAACTATTAATGAGATTGCATCACAGACCAACCTGCTTGCATTAAATGCTTCTATTGAGGCGGCAAGGGCAGGGGAGGCAGGAAAAGGCTTTGCGGTTGTGGCAAATCAGGTAAATATTCTTGCCGATCAAAGTGCACAGGCTGCAAAGGAATCAGCTGCGCTTATAGAGACATCTGTGCAGGCTGTTGAAAAAGGCATGAATATTGCAGAGCAGACAGCCTCACAGCTTGAAGAAGTAGCAGAGAACTCTAAGGTGATTACAAAAGAGGTGATTAATATAGCTGATACACTTGAGACCCAGACCAGTGAGATCAAGCAGATTAACGAAGGAATTGAGCAGATCAATGATGTTGTACAGACCAATTCAGCAACATCACAGGAGTGTGCGGCTGCGAGCCAGCAGATGAGCAGTGAGTCAGAAAATCTGAGTGAAATGATAGCGAAATTCAAAATCTCAGACATTGAAGAGTAATATAATGGAAGGTGAATTTTGATGATGGCTTTTGATGCATATAAAATACTTGACGAGCGGGAAGCAGGAAGTATGATTGACTTAATTGCACCTTGTATGGATGATTATCTGTATATTATAGATTTAAAGAATGATACACTGAGGATATCACAGTCAGCGGTAGAGCGTTTTATGCTTCCTGATAAATTTATGAATGATGCAACAAAGCATCTTCGTACGTTGGTTTATGAGAAAGACCGTAAGCTGCTCGAAAATCACAAGCGTAAAATATATGCTTGAAAAGAAAAAAGGTACAACGTGCGATGTCGTTTGATTAGCGGGAAGAATTCACCGGTATGGATTAGCTGCCGTGGGGAGGTAATCAATGATAATGAGGGGAAACCGCACTATAATATCAATGCTACGGAATGGAATTATCTTAGCAGTCTGCTTTTCATACATGCCGGATGCATTTCCATATCAGAGCCATTGGAAGATGGAAGAATGTCACAGTGCCTACTGGGAGCTGGTCCCAACAATTGACCACATCATTCCTATTGCCATTGGAGGAGAGGATAACCTGTCTAATTATGCGACAACGTCTATGCTTCACAATTCAGTTAAGAGTAACTGGACAATAGAGCAGCTAAAATGTAAACTGTATCCTACAGGAGACATTAATGAGTATGACGGGCTTACAGGGCTTTTCGTGAGACTTACAGAAAACGACCTTGAGCTTTTTGATGATCCATACATAAAACGCTGGTATAAGTTATCTGTGGGAATGAAATAGAGACAGTTCCTAAATGTATATAACAATTGATTGTAAATGAAAGAGATAATAGTATGCATATATATGTAGATGCTGACGCATGCCCTGTGATTGGGATAGTTGAAAGAATAGCTAAGAGTCATAATATTGCCGTAACGCTTCTGTGTGATACTAATCACTATCTTACATCAGATTATTCAGAAGTGGTATATGTGGGAGCTGGTGCTGATGCGGTTGATTTTAAGTTAATAAGCCTTTGTATGATGGGTGATCTGGTAGTTACGCAGGATTATGGTGTAGCTGCCATGGCATTAAGTAAGGGGGCATATGCCATTCATCAGTCCGGGAAATGGTATACAAACGAAAATATTGATTTTATGTTAATGGAAAGACATATAAGTAAGAAGGTAAGGCGGGCAAGCAGTAAAAACCACATGAAAGGTCCAAGAAAAAGAAGTGATAAGGATGATTTAAACTTTGAAGCCTCTTTTGAGAGACTAGTGGAAAAGTATCAACACTTGGATACCAGCCGGATGTCTGGAAGAGCTGGGGTTAAATAAAAATTAGGAGACAGATATATGAATTTTGAATTAGCATGCCTGGAGGATTTTAATGAGATAGAAAATCTCTATTGGGATTTAATAGATAAAAGCAAAGAAGAACCTTCTTTTCCTGACTGGGAAAAGGGTGTACATCCTTCAGCAGATTTTTTAATGGCTGGTATTGTTAAGAAAGAGTTGTTCGTATTAAGAGATGTGCGATATGAGTACCGCGGTATGGGTCTTGCTACTCAATTTGTAAAAAACTTAATATCATATGCTAAGTTAGAAAACATTGAAGCCATTCATCTTGATGTAATAGATAAGAACACACTAGCTGACAAGTTATATATCAGAGCTGGCTTTAAATATGTAAGTACTGAAAACATATTTTATGAGGTGGTTGGAAACAGGCAGTTTAGAATGTATGAGTATGTGATTGAGTAGAAAGTATTAGATATGCACATATAATGAGCATTATCTGCCTTATAGGAAGCTATAATGAAAAAATCATAGTAAAGAAGGAACGATTGTGAATATAAGATATGCAACAATGTCTGATTTAGATGATATTGCATCGGTCGAATCCGAGTGCTTTCCTGTCTTAGAGGCAGCAACTAAAGAAGAATTCGAGCAGAGAATAAAATATTATGGAAATCATTTCTGGCTAATGTTTGATGAGGGTAAACTCATTGCGTTTGTAGATGGTTTTGTTACGGATGAGGCCAATCTTACAGATGAGATGTATGAAAATGCATCAATGCATAATGAGAATGGTGCATGGCAGATGATTTTTGGTGTAAATACTCTTCCTGAATATCGCAGATGCGGATACGCGAAAGAGCTGATTAAGAAGGCTATCTTAGATGCCAGAAAACAGAACAGGAAAGGACTTGTATTAACCTGTAAAGAAAGCCTTGTTCCATATTATTCCAAGTTTGGATTTGTTGATGAGGGGATAACAGATAAATCCACTCATGGAAATGTCCTGTGGCACCAGATGAGATTGGATTTTAAATTAAGAAATAATGGAGTAAATCCTTCAGATAACAAAAAAGTGACCGCAAACAAGAAATTTGCAGCCGACAGAATACTATCATATTTTAAAGAAGAGTGGAATGTACTGCTTATAATAACAGTTTCAGGTCTTATATATAACTTTGGACTTTTGCTTGGCCCTTGGTTTGAGGGTAAGATGACAGGATGTCTTATAGATATATTAAGCCAGAATGCTGTATACAAGGATATGTTTATACTTGTAGTGTCATATATTGTATCTATTGCAGTTGTTCAGATATCAAGATATATAAAGCGTTTCTATGTAAGAAGATTTGCGAATAATGTCAACAGAAGAATGAAGAAGATATTGTATGGGACGCTTGTGTTAAAGAGCAAGACAGAACTTGAAAGTGAAGGTATGGGCGATATTATGACAAAGGCAATCCTTGATGTTGATGATTGTGCTGAGGGCATGAGAAAGTTCACAACAGAGGTGTTTGATACAGGAGTAGCACTGGCTGCATATGCAGGAATGCTGCTTGTATATGATGTAAGGCTGGCACTCATTGCAATGATATTTCCACCTATATCTTATATGCTTGCAGAGAAGATGAAGATTATCGTACAGAGAACAGGTGCAGAATATAAAAGACAGTCAGGAATATTAAGCAATGCCACACTAGACAGAGCTTCTAATGCCATAACTTACAGGGTATACGGAAGGGAAGAGGACAGAAGAATTGCATACGAAGATAATCTTTCATCATATGAGAAAGCTGCTATCATGACAAATATATGGAATTCTTCAATGACACCCTTATACAGGATTATATCAATGACAGGTATAATATTTATATTATATTTCGGCAGTAAAAATGTACTTGGAACGGGGTGGAAAAGCTGGGATATCGCGGCATTTACGACATTCCTTGCCTGTTTTATAAAGTTATCGGATAAGTCTTCAAAGGCGGCAAAGCTGTTTAATGCAGTTCATAAGTCACAGGTTTCGTGGAAACGTATTAAACCGCTTATGGTTATTCAGGATAAAGATACAGATTGTAAAAATCAGACATCAGGAAAGCTTGAAGTAAAAAACTTAAGTTTTACATATCCAGATGGAAAAACTGTATATAATGATATTTCCTTTACTGCAGAGCCGGGGGAGATTATAGGCGTTACGGGTCCGGTTGCCTGCGGTAAGTCAACATTTGGAAAGACCTTCCTTTGCGAATGTCCATATAAGGGAAGTATTAAGTATAATGGAAATGAATTAAGCAGTGTTGCTGATAATGTAAGGTCGGGAATAATAAGTTATCTTGGACACGACAAAGAGCTTTTTAATGACTCTATTAAGAATAACGTGCTTCTTGGTGATGATTGCAATGTATCAGAATACCTCAAGGACGTATGTATCGATAAAGAAGTTGCACAGATGGAAAATGGAGTTGACACACTTATTGGTAATGGTGGTGTAAGACTGTCAGGTGGACAGGCACAAAGAATAGCACTTGCCAGAACGCTTTGTCATAAGAAGCCGGTACTTGTGCTTGATGATCCATTTTCAGCACTGGATATAAGCACTGAGAAAAAGATATATAACAACCTTTGTGATATAGCAAAGAATAATATTGTAATTATTATGACACATCGTCTGTATATGTTCCCTAAGATGGATAAGGTTATATGGATGGATAATGGAAAGGCAATAGTTGGAACACACGAAGAGATTATGTTACAGTGTCCGCAGTACAGGAAGTTGTATGAAAATGTCAGCACACAGATGAGGTAGACGTGGCTGAACATACAGAAAAAGGTACATTACAAAATAAAAATACCAACGAAAATAAGAAAAAGGAGCTGGATAATATTGAGCAGTAATAATGTAAACAGCACAGAAGCCAATAAAGCCAATAATTATAATATTAATAACGTTGATAATAAGAAAATGAATAACAAGAATTCATACAACGTAGTTTCAATAATATTACATACTATAATAAAGAGAAAATGGCTTTCTCTTGGAATTATAATTTCGGTATGTGGTGCGGTTATAACGGCTCTTTATCCACCACTTGTACTTGGAAAAATAGTAGATACACTCACAACAGGAAGTCAGGTGCCTGTATATTTAGTGTTTGTTTATATGGCATTTACAGTTATTGCAGGTCTTATGGAAGCCACAAGAGAAGGGCTTCTTACAGTATTTGGGCAGAAGATAACACATGCACTTAGAAGTGGACTTATGGAGCATTTTGTAAGACTTTCTACTGACTCACTTAATAAGCAGGAGCCAGGTGCTGTTGTATCAAGGTTTGTAGGTGATGTTGATACAGTTGAGAACCTTTTCACATCGGGAATTGTAAGTATGTTTGCAGATGCCTGTAAGATAATAAGTATTCTTGTAGTTATCTGGTTCAGAAACAAAGGACTTGCAACAGTGCTTATAGTGCTTCTTCCATTTCTATTCTGGTTTACAAGACATATACAGAAGAATATGCTTGATGCCCAGTTAAAAAATAGACGAGCAGTCAGCCGTGCTTCAGGACATGTACCGGAAACACTTCACAATATCCGTACGATCCATAATCTTGGCAAGGAGAAGTATATGGAGAAAAGATACGATGAATATATAAGCGACAGCTACAAAGCTATGGAAAAGACCAACTTCTACGATGCCGTATATTCACCGGTTATTCTTATATTAAATGCAGTTGTAGTGGCGGTGGTTATGTTGTTTTCAGCCTCAGGCAATGCCAAAGTCCTTACACTTTTTGGTATGTCAGCAGGTACAGCAGTAGCAGTTATTAACTATATATCACAGATATTTTCACCAGTTGAAAGTCTTGGAATGGAAATCCAGACGATACAGTCAGCAATTGCGGGCGTGAGAAGAATAAATGAATTCTTTGAACTTCCAGTACTAGATAATAATGAAGAATTACAGGCAGAAAAGACATTTGATAGTAAAAATGATACACCTTATGTCCAGTTCAATGATGTAACGTTCGGATATGAGGCTGACCACACTGTAATAGCTGATAAGACATTTGTTGTAAATAGAGGAGAGCAGGTTACACTATCAGGAAGGACAGGTGCAGGTAAGAGTACAATATTCAAGCTGCTTTTAGGTCTGTATAAGCCACAGAAAGGTTCTATCCTTATAAATGATATGAATTCAGCCGCGATACCAGATAACAGAAAGAGAAAAATATTCGGTTATGTTGAGCAGTCATTTCATATGGTTCCTGGAACTATTAAAGACCAGATTACACTTTATGACAAGTCCATATCTGACGAAGCTGTTATCAAAGCGGCAAAGCTTACAGGACTTCACGATACAATTATGAACTTTGAAAATGGATATGATACCCAGTGTACACAGGAAGTGTTCTCGCAGGGACAATGGCAGTTGTTATCCATAGCAAGAGCTACAGCTGCCAACCCGGAGCTGCTTTTACTTGATGAGATAACAGCCAATCTTGATGCCAATACAGAAAGAGATGTTCTTACAGCACTTAAAGGTGTATCTGAAAACAGAACAGTTATATCAATATCACACAGGGTTACGGCAAGAACAGGACGTGTAATAAACTGTTAAATACAATATTTCATAATGACAATGCCGCCAGAATGTGATAATATTTTTCATATTGGGTAATTTAATGAATTAAAATATATCAGGTGGACAAAGTGGAAGATATTATGTATAGCATTAACAGGCTGTTAAGCATTACGATTGGAAATAATAGGTCATATTTTGATGTGCAATATGTTAATATTGCTATGTTGGTCTGGGGTTGTGTATTCTGCTTAATAGCAGGAGCTGGAATGATTTTAAGTAAGAATTTTGACCGCCGTAAGAGGCTGTGGATGATACTTTTGCAGTTTGCAACAGCTGTTCTGTTGCTCAGTGATGCAACCGCCTGTATATTCAGAGGCTGGACGGGTATATTTGGATATTGGATTGTAAGGATAAGTAATTTTATAGTATTTCTTGACAATAATATAATATTATATTTGTTCCACAGGTATATGTGCAGTTTTATTTTTACGGAACAGGAAGAAAGAACTTTAAAAAGAGCAACATTTATAAAAATACTGTGTGCCGTGGCAGTAGCTCTGGTTATTATTTCACAGTTTACAGATTTGTATTACTATTATGATGCACAGAATGTATATCATAGAAGTGAAGGTTTTATAATATCTATTTTTATACCTGTAACAGGAATGATGGTAGAGATGTCATTTTTGATAGAATACAGAAAGAAATTAAGCAATATTACAATTTCTTCACTCGGTTCATATATTATTCTTCCAATTGTAGCGGCAATAATACAGTTCTACTTTTATGAAATTTCGCTGATTGATATAGCTATATGTAATTCAATGATAGTTATGTATATAACTGTTATTGGTGAACAGAACAGGAAACTTGACAATCTGGAACAGAAGCAGATTAAGACAGAGGCTGAACTTGAAATATCTATGGTGCTTAACCAGTGTATAGCAGAACTGACAACTGAAGCGGATATTAACATAGCTATACATAATCTTCTTGCAATTATTAATAATTATTTTGGTGCGGACAGATGTTATATTTTTGAAAATAATTACGATGATAATACAATGGATAACACCTATGAGTATGTTGGTGATAGTATTACAGCAAAGAAGGATAAGCTTCAAAAGCTTTCAATGAATATTGTAAGTTTATGGATGGAGAATTTTAAAGAGGAAAAGCCATATTATATAGCAGATATCAGCAGGCAAAAGGAAGAACCTGTATACAATATGCTGCATGAACAGAATGTAGACAGGCTTCTTGCAGTGCCATTAAAAAGAGATGGAAATATAATTGGATTTCTTGGAGTGGACAATCCGGTTAATCATTACGAGGATATGGCATTGTTATCTTCTATACAATATTTTGTTACTAATTGTCTTGAAAAGCGTGTGCAGCAGGATAGGATGCGTTATTTAAGTTACAGGGATATGCTTACAGGTTTGTACAATCGTAACAAATATATAAGCATTGTTAAAGCGGCTAAAGACAAGATACTTAAAAATGTCGGAGTTGCTTACATAGATCTTAATGGTCTGAAAGCAATTAATGATAATTATGGACACTCTAATGGTGATAAGTTCATATGTACAGCAGCAGACACATTCAAAATGGTATTCCCGGATAATTCTTACAGGATAGGTGGGGATGAATTTGTAATTATAGAGCAGAATATTGAGCGTGATAAATATGAAGAAAGAATTACAGCCTTGAAAAATATAATGCAGGATAAACAAGTAAGCATATCCATAGGAGTTCTGTGGAGAGAGTATGTTGACGATTTAGAAGAATTATTAAAGGCGGCAGATAAGCTTATGTATATGGAGAAAGAGATGTATCATAATAACAGAGAATAAAGTTAAAATAAAAGGGATTTGGGATACACCTTCCAAATCCCTTTTGTGTTCTTTTTGTGCTGTTAAGGGATTTATATTAAAAGTTATGATGGGTATGTATCCCCAGCACAAATATAATTATAAAATGTTGTTAAAACAGCATAAAATGCTTGTTACTTTGGAACAAATGCTTGTTGTTTGTTATATTGATTGTTATAGTCAGACCATATTAATCAATGCCATTTGATATTTGAATTCAGTGTTAATATCTTAGGCAGGAAAAGAGGTATAATATGGCTGGAAAGAAATTTATTAACGCAAAGTTAAAAGGATATAATGAATTACAGGAAATACTTGTTGAGGATGGAGTATTTAAGGCAATTGCACCACATATAGATGTAGATAGTGATTGTGAAATTGAGGATTTGGGAGGCAGGCTTACACTGCCACCATATGTTGACCCACATATTCATCTTGATTATGTATTCACAGCAAGAAAGCAGGGCGCAACTAACGGAACAGGAACATTATTTGAAGGAATTCAAAGGTGGAGTGAAACTAAATCAGATTTAACAATTGATGAGATAAAGGCAAGAGCAATAAAGGCAGTTAAAATGGAGGTGTCACACGGTGTCCAGTTCATAAGAACACACGCTGATGTAACTGACCCTAACCTCACAGCCTTAAAGGCACTTCTTGAATTAAAGGAAGAATTAAAAGATATTGTAACAATCCAGATTGTATCATTTCCACAGGAAGGAATGTATTCTTACAAAGATGGCGACAAGCTTGTTGAAGAAGGACTTAAAATGGGTGCTGATTGTGTAGGTGGTATTCCACATTTTGAGTATTGCAGGGAATTTGGTGAGAAATCAATTCATAAGGTTGTTGAATTAGCTGTGAAGTATGACAAGCTTATTGATGTACACTGTGATGAGAGTGATGACCCAATGAGCAGGTTTGTGGAGCTTCTTACAGCACTTTCAATTGTTGAAGGAATCGGACCTAAGACAACAGCAAGCCATACCTGTTCATTAGGTTCAGTAGATAACAGCTACGCATTCAGAATGATGAAGAATTTCAAGAAAGCAGGACTTAACTTCATTTCCTGCCCAACAGAGAATATATATCTTCAGGGCAGACAGGATACATATCCTAAGAGAAGAGGCCTTACAAGAGTTAAGGAATTATATGAAAATGGAATAAATGTATGCTTTGCACAGGACTCAATTCAAGATCCTTGGTATCCAGCAGGCAATGGTAATCTTATGAACGTGCTTGATAATGGTATACATATAGCACAGATGATGTCATTTGAGGAAATGGATAACTGCCTTGACCTTATAACTGTTAATGGTGCTAAGACTATGAACATATCAGACATATATGGAATTGAGGCAGGCAAGCCAGCTAACTTTATTGTTGTCGATGCCAGGAGCGAATTCGAGGCAGTATGCGAAAGAGCCGATGTTGTTGCAAGTGTCCGTAATGGTGAATATCTGTTTAAGAAAGCACCAGTGGCTTTCGAGGCTTTGAGTGAATTTATGGCATAGATAAAGAGTGAATTATGATATAATATGACTACTTCGTAGTCACTTAGAAGTTTCTTCGAAACTTCGGATGCGTGGAAAAGCAACGCAGGGCATATGATATAATGAGCACAAAAGTGCTCATCTTAAAAGTTCCTTATGGCACTATAAATAATTATAATAATATGTAAATAATAATTACAACATACAATATAGGAGCAGCAATATGTTTCAATGTAAAGATCTTCTCACTCTCCCCTCAATGGCGAAAGCCAGAATAATAGCAGGAAAGAGTGGTTTGTCCAATAGAATAAGGTGGGTATATAAGCCTGAGAATATGAATTTTGCGAAGTGGGTAAAGGGACAGGAGCTTTTGATTATAAGCACGCCTGTTATACAGAGTAAGGATTTTGACCTGCAAGCAGTTATTAAGAAAGCTAAGAAGCTTGATATGGCAGGTGCATTGCTTCTTGTTGGCGATAAGTACATTGCCAGTATAGGCAGTACAATAATATCCTATTCCAATCTTAACGATTTTCCGATATTTGTCATATCAGGTGAAATTCCTCTTGTTGACATTTTTGAAGAAATCGGACACGCTATTGCGTATAATAAAGACTCAGATGTATTAAGTGATGATATTCTTTCAGGAATTATATTTGGAAAGGACATCAATATAGAAGCATTTTCTATTAAATTTGAAGAAGCTGGCTATGACATCAATGGTAATAACCGCATGTTTATGATTAATATTCATTCAGATAATAAGATAGAGAATTTTGATTATGATTTTATTATGAATAAGCTGAGGGACAGTTTTGCACAGAACAATGGAAGTCTGATTTTATCAAGATATGCTAATAACATAGTTGGCTGTTTTAATTGTTTGGAAAATGCTGATGATACACACGGTCTTATTAATCAATCTTACGAAGCATTATCTGAATATGTGCAGGGCAGGTATACGGATATAAAGCTTGTTATGGGAATTGGACGTGAATATAATGGAATATCACATTTGCAGAAAAGTTTTACGGAGGCTTCAAGGTGTGTAATCCTTTCGGAGAAGATACAGCTTAATGGAAGTGTGTTCTGGTATGAAGAAATGGGAATATATAACTTGTTCTCTGAATTTGGAGATAAAAAGCTTATACAGGACTTTGTTGACAGTACATTAGGCATAATTATTGACTATGATAAGGAGAATAATACTAATCTTTTACAGACGTTAAAAGCGTACCTTTGGAACAATAACAGCCTGCTTCACGCTTCTGAACAGTTATTTACGCATCGTAATACAGTAAAGTACAGAATACAGAGAATAACTGAGCTTACGGGCAGGAATTTTGATGATGCGATGACACGTCTGGAGTTTATGAATGCTTTGATATGTCTTGAGGTAAGATAGACATTTGTGCTGTGAGAACAAATGAAGTAATACAAGATTGTTATTAGAAGTCATAACAATAAAATATTTATAAAAGAATGTTGAAGTATATATGTCTTAGTGATATATTCTTGAACATAGACAAGAAGCAAAGGGGCTTCTGCTAATGGTAATATTAGCGGAAGCCCCTTTTTGTGTATTAGTAAAAATGTTAATCTAACTGGCAGTAAAGGCTGAAATAGAAATTACTAAAGCACATTCATTGTTTATCTTGCGGTATATAAAATGTACCGCTGGACGCGTCAGATATTAATAAATATTTATATAACAGGAGGAAATGATTATGAGCTACGGTCTTATAGCAGTAATAATTGTAATCGGTATTGTCATAGGTGCTATAGCTACTAAGAAATGTGAGCCATTTCTTATAGGCGGTTCAATTATAGGAGCAATATTTTTATATAAGCAGGATTTTATAACCGAATGGGTTAATACACTTGAAGGTGTTATGAGTGATGAAGCATACTTAATACTTGTATGTGGTTTGTTTGGAAGTATAATAGCACTTCTTACAGCCTCTAAGGGACATTTTGGATTTGCAAAGATTGTTTCAAAGATATGTAACAGCGAAAGAAAGACTTTATTCACAACATTTGTATTAGGTGTAATTATATTTATTGATGATTATCTTAATGTATTATCAATAGGTACAGCAATGAAGAAAGTATATGATAAAGTAAAAGTACCAAGAGAAGCACTTGCATATCTTCTGGATAGTACAGGTTCACCAGTCTGTGTTATGTTCCCATTCTCATCTTGGGCAGCATATTTTGGAGCTATCTTTTTCGCACAGGAGAGTGTTCAGGCACTTGGTGCAAAGACATGGATGGGAGCTTATATAAAAGCAATTCCATTTTGTATATATCCAATAGTTGCATTACTTATTGTAATTCTTTTCTCAGCAGGTGTATTTCCTAAGCTTGGCGGAATGAAGAAGGCTTATGAAAGAGTTGCAACAACAGGTAAGGTTTACAGTGATGCAAGTAAGAAGTACAATATGGATGATGGCGAAGGCGAACAGGACGGCAACATATTCAATTTCCTTGTTCCAATGCTTGTACTTGTAGTTGTAGCCTGTGTTACAGGTAACCTTGTAGTAGCACAGATTATATGTCTTGCAGTAACACTTGTTATGTATCTTGCAGAAAAGCTGATGACATTTACAGAATACTGGGATAATTTCGTAAAAGGATTTGCAGATATGCTTCCTATTATAATTCTCCTTATAGCAGCACTTACATTCCAGACAATTGCAAGCCAGATGCAGATGACAGAGTTCTTCATAGATATTACACAGCCAATATTATCAGCAAAGATTTTCCCAATGCTTGCATTTATCATTACTGGTATATTAGCATTTATGATAGCCAATGCGTGGGGCGTATGTACACTTGTTGCACCAGTTCTTCTTCCACTTGGTGCAAGTGTAGGAGCCAATGCAATACTTATAATGGCAGCAATTCTTTCAGGTTGTGCATTTGGTAATCACGCCTGCTTCTACTGTGACACAACAGTTCTTGCTTCACAGGGTTCAGGTATTGATAACTTTGACCACGCGGTATCACAGCTTCCATATGTACTTATAGGAGCTGGAATAAGTATAATTGGTTTCCTTGTATTAGGATTTGTTATGTAAAATGTGTTAGTTTTATAAAATGTATATAGGAATTATAAGAATAATTTCAGAACGGAGGCAGTTATGAGTGATAAGAAATATGTCGTTACAATAGCAAGGCAGTTTGGCAGCCTTGGACGTCCAATAGCCAAGCTTATGAGTAAGAAGCTTGGAGTTGAATATTATGACAGGGATATAGTGGAGCAGGCGGCTAAGAAGCTTAATCTTCCGGTGTCGCAGATAGATGAGCTTGAAGAAAAGGTTAAAAAGACAGCAACTAATTCATATAAGAGAATGATGTATCCTCTCGGAACACAGTCAAGTACAGAGCAGGACAGGATATTTGAAGCCCAGCAGAATATTATGAAATTCTTAGTTGAGAGAGAAAGCTGTATAATAGTTGGACGTTGTTCGGATTTTGTCCTTTCTGATGAAGAAAATGCGGTGCATATATACATTTATGCTCCATATGAACAGAGAGTTAAGAACTGTGTAAATGATCTGCATTTAAGCGAAGAAGAAGCCAAGAAGATGATAAGGTCAGTAGATGAGGCAAGAGATAACTACCATATGCACTATGCAGGATTTCTTCCATCAGACCCTAAGCACAAGACTATAATGATAGACAGCAGCTCTTTGGGCGTTGAGGGTACAGCTGAGTATCTTGTGGATTTTATTCAGAAGAAATTTGATTTAAAAACATATACGCTTAACTAAGTATGTGTTATCATATGCGTAATCTAAACATTTATGGCTTACAATAGTTAATTTAATGAGTTGATAAATGTAACCAATAGAAAGAGCATATCAGGATAACCCTATGAAGATGAGTGTAGAACAGGCATATAAAATATTAGCAGTATCCAAGTCTGCTGATATAAAAGCGATTAAGAAAAAATATAGAAAACTGATGTTAAAGGTGCATCCCGATTCATTAAAGTCAGGGAAGAATACATATCAATATAGTGCGCAGGAGATTAATGAGGCATATTCAATTATTATTAAGAATTTATCTGATAATAAAATGTCCGATTATTTCAATGATTCCAGCGATGATAATTATTCATCAGAGTACACATATGACGAAGAATATTATCAGAACTATAATTCGTATGATTCTGATGGCGGTAATTGGGATGCACCTGTTAATGATAATGCGTATACAAGCCGTAATATATATCATTATGCAGAAGGTGCAAGAGGAAATATTACCGGAAGCTTTGTTATAGCAAAAGGCAAATATATCTGGACGATAGAAGAAGATTTTACATTATTCATAAAGAGTATATCAGAAAGCAGTGATAAGCTGTTATCAGGTATAGATAACAGAAGGAAAGGAAGCATATCGGATACAAGAAGGGCAGTTATAAAAGCACAGCTTGCATACCTTTTAGCCCAGCAGTATATAGATGCAACCTACACACTTAATGAACTTATCACACCGGTAAAGCAGAATAATGCACAGATATTTTATATAGACTCAATGCTTGAAATACAAGCTAATGCCCCATTTTTACGGGCAGGTATGACACTATACCCACAATCACTTAAAAATCACCGTCTATATTTAAAGACTAAATCGGGAAATGCCGCAGGCTATATATCATTCAGGGACGACAGGCTATATTACATAATAATTCCACTTCTTGAACAAAAAAGAGCACAGGTAAAAGTCCAGATTGCCACCAGGCAGGATAAGAACAACACAAGACACAATGTGAAATACAAGAATCTTGACTTTTGGATAAAAATTTCTGATAATAATTCAGGAACATTTCCTGAAAGCATAAATATGCAGATTGAGGAAATACTTACTAAATATTCTAAAATGTAATTGGAGGACAATCAATGAATAGACATATAGATAAAGCAATGCAGTTAAGAAATGAAACCCCGATGGTAAGCAACTGTGCCCAGACAATAATGAGAGCCTACGCCGATGAATTAGGAATGACCGAACAGCAGGCAGCAGCAATAGGCTGTAACTTTGGTGGCGGAATGAAATGCGGCGGCACTTGTGGAGCAATAACAAGTGCCCTTATGGTATTAGGTGCAAAAGGAATAGACTCCCCAGCCGTAATAACAGAATTCAGAAAAAGAATAGCCGCCAACCACGATGGCTTAACAGATTGCGTAGACCTTCTAAGAAACAACGCCCGGAAAGGCGGAGTAAAGAAGGAACATTGCGATAATATGATAAAAGAGTCCATAGAATTAATAGACGAAATCACCAACAAAGAAGATTAATGTTGCAAAATATTCCAACAAGTGATATAGTAATAAACAATTAAATAAAAAACAAATAGAGTGAATTTCAAAGAGTTCACGAAGGGGAGCACCACCACCGGCGCTTCCTTTCGTGAACTCTTTTTTGCGTGAGTAGCGATGAGAATACACTAACAAAGACACTTGCCGAACTCTGCTTGCAGAAGTGAGCAAGAGGCTTTGTTAGCGTATTCGAGGAGCACCGCGACAGTGACAGAGCGAAGCTCTGGAACGCGCTACTCACGCAAAAACAGTGGAGGGACGCCACCCAGCAAACCTTATCCCCTCAGTCAGCAACTCCCAGACAGAGGAAGCGAAGCTTCCAAGTGTCGTCCGACAAAGCTAATTCCCCTTCCCACGTCAGCGACCCGCAGACAGAGGAAGCAAAGCTTCCAAATGTCGTCCGACAAAGCTAATTCCCCCTCCCACGTCAGCGACCCGCAGACAGAGGAAGCAAGGCTTCCAAATGTCGTCCGTCCTCCAAAAAAAAATTCACTCTCTCAATCCCCAAAGAAAGAAGGACCAGCAATGATAACAATAAAATTCAACGGCAAACCCACCCAAATCCCTACATCAACCCCAATCACCACCTTCCTCACCACCCACAACTACAACCCGATCCATGTAGTAGTCGAACTCAACGAGGTCATAATCCCGAAAGACTCCTACCCCACCACAACCCTGTCACCCGATGACACCTTAGAAATCCTGACATTTATGGGCGGCGGTCAATAACCTTACGTTATTAACCCAACCCCACCCAACAACCCTTACCAATAAATAACCAAAAAGAAAAGAGGACAAAACAATGAACAACAACGACACATTCAAATTAGGAAAATACGAATTCACATCAAGATTTATCTTAGGCTCAGGAAAATATTCCCTTGAATTAATAGACGCCGCCGTAAAACAGGCAGAAGCACAGATAGTAACACTTGCACTAAGAAGAGCCAACGATGGCGGAATTGCCAATATTCTTGATTATATTCCAGAAAATGTAAAGCTTCTCCCTAACACATCAGGTGCAAGAAATGCAGAAGAAGCTGTAAGAATTGCAAGACTTTCAAGAGAATTATGCCACAGTGATATGGTTAAGATAGAAGTTATAAGAGATACTAAATATCTTCTTCCAGACAACTACGAAACAGCTAAAGCAACAGAGATACTTGCCAAAGAAGGCTTTGTAGTAATGCCATATATGTATCCAGACCTTAATGCAGCAAGAGATATGCAGAATGCAGGAGCTGCCTGTATTATGCCGCTTGCAGCACCAATTGGTTCTAACAGAGGTGTATGCACTAAAGATTTTATACAGATACTTATTGACGAAATTGACCTTCCAATTATTGTAGATGCAGGTATAGGTCGTCCATCACAGGCATGTGAAGTTATGGAAATGGGTGCAGCTGCGGTGATGGCTAATACAGCTATAGCAACAGCAGGAGATATTCCAGCGATGGCATCAGCATTTAAGAATGCAATAAATGCAGGACGTGAAGCTTATCTTTCAGGCCTTGGAAGAGTAAAGAAGGACGGTGCAAGTGCATCATCTCCATTAACGGGCTATATACACGAATAATAATGCAATAGATTACAGAAACGAGGATAATTATGAGCGACAGCAAAGATATGCACATCAATGAAAGTATATTGAGTGATGAAATAAGAGAAGATTTGAAGAAAAACAGAACTAACCATATGGAATATCTTCCAGATATGGAAGTACTTGAGTCAGATATACAGCAAAAAGTTATAGATGCTATGAACAATTATGACTACGATAAATATACAGCAAAGGATGTTCTTAATGCTATCAATAAAAGCAACAGGACACCAGAGGATTTTGCTGCTCTTTTATCACCAGCTGCACTTCCATATCTTGAACAGATGGCAGAGGCAGCCAAGGATGAGAAAGAAAGACATTTTGGTAATTCTATATGCTTTTTTACACCTATATATATTGCTAATTACTGCGAGAATTACTGTATATACTGTGGTTTTAACTGCCACAACAAGATTAAGAGAGCCAAACTTAATGCACAGGAAATAGAAGAAGAGATGGAAGCAATTGCAAGGTCAGGCTTGCAGGAGATACTTATTCTTACAGGTGAAAGTAAGAAAATGTCAAGTGTGGAATACATAGGAGAAGCCTGTAAAATAGCAAGAAAATATTTCAAGGTTGTTGGACTTGAAGTATATCCTATGAATTCAGATGAGTATGCTTATCTTCATAAATGTGGTGCTGACTATGTAACTGTATTTCAGGAAACCTACAATTCAGACAAATATGAGACACTTCATCTTGCAGGACATAAGAGAGTATTCCCATACAGGCTTAATGCACAGGAACGTGCATTAAAGGGAGGTATGAGAGGAGTTGGTTTTGCTGCACTTTTAGGACTTGATGATTTCAGAAAAGATGCTTTTGCTACAGGTATGCACGCATATTTATTACAGCGCAAATACCCACAGGCAGAGATAGCATTTTCTTGTCCAAGATTACGTCCAATAATCAATAATGACAGAATTAATCCTAAAGATGTACACGAAGCACAGTTATTGCAGGTCGTAACAGCATACAGATTATTTATGCCATTTGCCAGTATAACAGTATCTACAAGAGAGTGTGCACGTGTGCGTGATAATCTTATGAATATAGCGGCAACTAAAATATCAGCAGGTGTAAGTACGGGCATAGGAAGCCATTCAGAAGATATTGAAGAAAAAGACAGAGGCGATGAGCAGTTTGAAATATCAGACGGAAGAGATGTTAAGCAGGTATATGATGACCTTGTAAAAATCGGACTTCAGCCAGTTATGAGTGACTATATATACTGTGGCTGATTAAGATTAAGGAGATTAGGAATTATGCAGGACGTGATTGCAATTACTAACCGCAGGCTTTGTGACAGACCATTTTTAGAACAGATAGAAAGAGTATGCAAGCTTTATCCAGCAGCTGTTATTCTAAGAGAAAAGGACCTGAATGAGGCTGAATATGCTGCACTTGCTGCAGATGTGTATCCTGTCTGTAAGAAATATAATGTAAGACTGATATTGCATACTTATGTTGCAGTGGCAGAAAAGACTGGCATTAATGCTATACATTTGTCAATTGATAATCTAAGAAAATATCATAGTCAGCTTAAAGATAGTAATATAGCCATAACAGGCTGTTCAATTCATTCCGTTCAGGAAGCCATTGAAGCGGCAGAGCTTGGTGCTTCATACATTACGGCAGGACATATATATAGTACGGATTGTAAAAGAGGTGTTCCACCAAGAGGCCTGGAATTTCTGAAAGCAGTATGCGAAAATGTTAATATTCCAGTATATGCCATTGGTGGAATTAACATAGATGGCAGCCGCAGGCAGGAAGTACAAGAGTGTGGTGCAAAGGGAAGCTGTATTATGTCTGGAATGATGAAGGCATAAATAAAAACAAAGCTTGCATAATAATATTATAAAAATAATATAGTAAAAATAAGTTGACTTTTTGATAGAAAATGATACACTAATATTAGTAGTTGTTACTATTATTGGTGTATCATTTTTGATTTAAATCCAATAATGAGCGTGATTTATCAAATGGATATTATGTACATATAAAATATTAAACAAGTAACAGTATATAATGACAATATTAATTTAATGTAATTTGAATAGAGGAGTTACAATATGGCAACAGTAAAAAGAAGCAGACAAAGAGATGCAATCAGGAGCTTTTTGATGTCAAGAAAAGACCACCCTACGGCAGAGGTTGTGTATGATAATGTCAGTAAAGAGTTTCCTAACATAAGTCTTGGAACTGTATACAGAAATCTTACATTCCTTGTAGACAATGGAATGGCTATGAAAGTGCCGTGTAGTGATGGTTCGGTGCATTTTGACGGCAACGTGAACCCACACTACCATTTTCAATGTGTCAATTGTGGCAAAGTTATGGATTTGAACTTTGACTCACGGGAAGTTGAGAAGAATTTTAATGAAGCGGCGGCAAAGAATTTTGATGGTACAATCCGGGGAAATGTGACATTCTTCTATGGAGAATGTTCTGAGTGTACAGATAAGTAAATATATTAATAGGAAATATTACTATTTTGCTTGACAAATGAAATAAGGAGTGTTATATTAAACTCACAAACAGTAATAATTACTATTTTTAATAAATTAAACAAGAAAAGGAGATTAAGATTATGAAGTATGTATGTACAGTATGCGGTTATGTTTATGAAGGAGAGTCACTTCCAGCAGATTATGTCTGTCCAGTATGTAAGGCACCAGCAGACAAGTTCTTAGCTCAGGGAGATGACAAGGTATGGGCTGCTGAGCACGTTGTAGGAGTTGCTAAGGGAGTAAGCGAAGATATTATTGAAGATTTAAGAGCTAACTTCAATGGTGAATGTTCAGAAGTTGGTATGTATCTTGCTATGGCTAGAGTTGCTCACAGAGAAGGTTATCCAGAAGTAGGTCTTTACTATGAAAAGGCAGCTTGGGAAGAAGCTGAACACGCAGCTAAGTTCGCAGAGCTTCTCGGTGAAGTTGTAACAGACAGCACTAAGAAGAACCTTGAGATGAGAGTAGAAGCTGAAAATGGAGCTACAGCAGGTAAGGTTGACCTTGCTAAGAGAGCTAAGGCTGCTAATCTTGATGCAATCCACGACACAGTTCATGAGATGGCTAGGGATGAGGCTAGACATGGTAAGGCATTTGAAGGTCTTTTAAAGAGATACTTCGGTTAATCATAAGCTGGTATATGAGTAGTATACAGTATCAGAATTAATGGTACAGTTAATTGGATAGCTTATATTAATCAATAGATTAATAAGGTATTATTACTGCCGTCAGTATTACACTGGCGGCAGTTTTTATATAATAGGAAATTTAATGTTATAAAATTCTATAGTAAGTCCCATTAAAACATTAAATGCCAGCGTGACATTTTCTCCAATATGTGATATTGTATATTCAATTAAGAGTTTCGTAGAAAATGGTCGAATAATAATGAAGAATAAAAGCTTGTTTTTTGCAAGTTAAACAAGTGCTGTTGGTGTACAGTGCTGGAATGGAGAACTTCAATGGAGAATGATTTAGAGCTGGAAGACAGAATACTTACAATGCTGTCAACCCAATATGAGGGGATTTATCAGATTGATATTGATAATGATAGTGTTCTGTGTATTTATAATAGGGGTAATAAGTTTAAGAAAGACGGTAATGTAGAGTTAGAACAGTGGGTTCAGAGAATGGTTGACAGATGTCATTATGAGGACAGAGGCAGGCTGTTAGATTTAATATCAGTAGAGGCAGTTAAAGGCTTTGGCAGTAACGATGAATTTAAGAAAAAGCTTGATGTAAGACTTATGTATGATGGTAAATATAAGTGGATATTAGTGACACTTATGTATGATAAGACATTTAACCAGATAACAGTGACAGAACGTGATGTATCACACAGATATGAATATTATGAGATAATAAAGCGTAAAAATGCTGAACTTAGAAAGCTTTTGCAGACAACAGAGCAGTATAAAGACGCACTTATGTCAGAGTCAATTGTTATGTATCAGGTTAATTTTTCAAAAGATACAATAGAAAATGGCATATATCAGCGAAAGAATAATAAAATGTATAGTGCACTTGATACAGTAGGTATTAGTACATCTAGTTCTTATGATGAATATTGCAGAAGGTGGCAGAAAAGGGTTTCCAAAGATACAATTGAAGATTATTTAAAGCTTGCGACGTCAAAGAAGATTATCGAGCTATTTAATAATGGTAATACTACTGTATCTATTGATTACAGGACAATGGATACACAGGATACGGAGATGTGGATTGATAAGTCTATATATCTGTCAAAGGACAAGCTTACAGATGATATTTTGGGAATTATAAGCTTAAGAAATGTTACAGAAAGATATAGACAGGAATATTTGAAACAACGTCTGGAAAAGCAGGCATCACTTGACCTGCTTACAGGCCTTTATAATCACGTTACTGGAGAATTGCTTATAAAGAGCAGGATTGACAACAGTGCTCATATGTATTCGGCATTTGTTATATTTGATATAGACTCGTTTAAATTAGTTAATGATACTTATGGCCATTATTTTGGCGACTGTGTTATACAATATGTTGCCAAGAGATTAGCAGAATGTACAAGGGAAGATCAGGATATAGCGATAAGGTATGGAGGCGATGAGTTCGTTGTATATATTGAATATAAAGACAGCGATAATATCGAAGATATCGTGAAGAGAATATTTAATTATGTAACAGATGAGTACGATGGTTATAAGATAAGCGTAAGTATGGGGATAAGCTTATCTGTTAATTGTGGTTTACATTATTATAATATGTACCAGTGTGCAGATAAAGCGTTATATGAAGCCAAGAAATCGGGACGTGGATGTTATAGGTTTTATTCTGAATAATAACAAGGTGTCACATAAAATGAATTATTTAATGTTAGTAAGGCAGTGAATAGTTCATTCGTGTGACACCATTATTTTTATAAGAGAATATTTATTATTATTAGATTTCTTCCACCAATATGTATTGCATTAAGTAATTATTTATAAGCATATTTCCTCAAGCAATTTTGCCGTAATAGCGACATCGTTCATAGATATTCCAGAGTAGTTGACAATTGCTATATGCGAATAATTATCAGGTGAATAGCTGTTTCCAGTTATATAGTCAGAAAGAAATGATATGAGAAGTCCTTTCTTGCTGGCTTTTTGCTTTAGCTGCTCATCAGTTAATTCTGTGTCGTATTTTAGGAGAAAATGCAGTCCCGAATTTTCCTCGTATATATTAATACGGTCTTTGATACTGCTTTTCATAAGCAGACCTATAAGATTATCCCTTATGTCACGGTAGTGATTGCGCATACGGTTAATGTGCTTGTCAAGAAAGCCGTCATCAATAAAATGAGCCAGTGTATATTGTTCAAAGTTAGATACTGTGCAGGCATAAAAGCCAAGCTGCTGTTTGAAGCGTTCAAGGAGCGGCACAGGAAGAACCATATAACTAATTCTTATAGTTGAGGCAAGGCTTTTTGTAAATGTATTAAAATATATTACCTTGTCTGTGGCATCGATTGAAAAGAGTGATGGTATTGGCTTTCCCTGAAGTCGGAATTCACTGTCGTAGTCGTCCTCTATTATGTATCTGCCGGGCGAGTTGTTAGCCCATTGTAACAGACCATATCTTCTGCTTATAGATGTAACTATACCAGTAGGAAAATGGTGTGATGGAGATATCTGTATTATCTGGGAATTCGCAAGTCCAATGCTGTCAGGTATTACACCTTCATCGTCCATATCAAGTGCGTTGACCTTGACACCTAATGAGCGGTATATATTTACGATTTTTCTGGAACTTGGATTTTCAAGTCCGTAGGCAAGGTCACGTCCAAGAAGCTGAACGATAAGCCCATATAAATATTCAGTTCCAGCACCAATAATAATCTGCTCAGGATTTACTGTAATTCCCCTGAATTCATATAGATGATGTGCAATGGCACGGCGCAGTTTCATAACGCCACCGGTAGGTGGAACATTGAGTGCATCATCGCCCTCATATGTAAGTACCTGACGCATAAGTTTTGCCCATACTGAAAATGGAAAATTATCTTTAGGGGTGTGGCTGTATACAAGGTTAACAGCTGCATTTTCCAGGGGAGCACCAGTATTTTCCAGGGAAGCACCAGTATTTTCCAGGGAAGCACCCGCATTATTATTCACATTATAAGGCTGGTTACTGCTTGAAATATTATTTAATGCGGTATTCTTGAAAGAATGATTATCTATTGTATTGTAATTATTATTAATCTCCGATACATAAAATCCCTTTTTAGGAAGTGAATATATGTAACCCTCTGCAAGAAGCTGTCCGTAAGCATTTTCAACAGTTACGACGCTTATTCCGTGATTTTTGGCAAAATCTCTCTTGGAAGGAAGCTTTGTATCGGGTGTTAATTTGCCGGATATAATATCATCTTTAATACAGGTGTACAGATATTCGTAAAGGCTTTTTTTGTTTCTATTATCAAAAGAATATGTAAGCATATATTTATCCTCGTTAAATAAGGCAGGTTTATGATTACTGACTTTATAATTAATCAAATGATTATTAAGAATAATAATATCAGATGAAATATAATAAATCAATGGACATAAGATATGATATATAATAAAATTACTGTGTATACAAATATTTATAATATGTATGGAGGCTTAGTTATGAGTGATTATATTATTTCGTGTTGTTCTACAGCAGATTTAACAGAGGAACATTTTAATAAGAGAGATATACATTATATATGCTTCCATTATGAGCTGGACGGAGCAGCTTATATGGATGATTTAGGGAAGACAATAAACTTGGATGATTTCTATAAAGCTATGTCGGAAGGAGCTGATACTAAGACATCACAGATAAATGTGGATGAATATGAGACATATTTTGAAGAATTCTTAAAAGAAGGAAAAGATATACTTCATCTTACACTTTCATCAGGCATATCCGGAACAATTAATTCTGCTAATATAGCGGCGGAAACACTTAAAGAGAAATATCCAGACAGAAAGATATATGTAATTGATTCACTTGCGGCTTCATCCGGATACGGGCTGCTTATGGATAAGGTTGCTGATTTAAAAGATGAAGGTATGGGTATAGATGAGTTAAAGGACTGGGTTATTGAGAACAGATTAAAGGTTAATCACTGGTTCTTTACGACAGATCTTACATTTTTTATAAAAGGTGGAAGAGTGTCAAAGGTGTCAGGTTTCGTGGGTAATCTTCTTAATATATGCCCGCTGCTCAATGTTAATTTTGAGGGAAAGCTTATACCTAGAGAGAAAATCCGTACTAAGAAGAAGGTTATTGCAGCAACTGTTGATAAGATGATTAATAATGCCGAAAATGGACTTGATTACGATGGAAAATGCTACATATCAATGTCAGCGTGCAGAAAAGATGCAGAAGCTGTTGCAAAGCTTATAGAGGAGAAATTCCCTAAGCTTAACGGCAGGGTGGAGATTAATAATATAGGTACAACAATAGGAAGCCACACAGGACCTGGAACAGTTGCATTATTCTTCTGGGGCAATAAGAGAGTTGACTAATATTGTGGTTGTATATACGGTTATTTATAGCAATAACAGCACAATAGAATTAAGTAAAATAAGAAAAGATAAATAGTATAAGAAAATAAAATATCAAAAGAGAATTAACAATCAGGAGAGAATTACAATGAATAGATTCGGATTTGGAGCGATGAGGCTTCCGTTAATCAATCCAGATGATAAACAGTCAATTGATATGGACGAGTTAAAGCGTATGGTTGATATATATATGGAAGCAGGATTTACATATTTTGATACTGCATTTCCGTATCACGACCAGATGTCAGAAACAGCGTTAAAGGAAGCTTTGGTTGACAGATATGACAGGGACAAGTATGTATTTGCCGATAAAATGCCTACAGTGCTTATAAAATCAGGTGAGGAGTATCCGTTATATTTTAATAAACAGCTTGAAAAGACAGGCGTTGGATATTTTGATTACTACCTTATGCACAATATGGGCAGGGACAGATATTATAATACGGACAAGTGGGGTGGATTTGAATTCGCTAAGAAGATGAAAGCCGAGGGTAAGATTAAGAATTTCGGATTCTCATTTCACGATGATGCACAGTTCCTTGATATGATATTAACCAATCACCCGGAAGTTGATTTTGTTCAGCTTCAGATTAATTATCTTGATTGGGAAAATGATATTATCCAGTCAAGGTTATGTTATGAAACAGCAAGAAGGCATAATAAGCCAATAGCTGTAATGGAGTCTGTTAAGGGCGGGACACTGGCGAATCTTCCAAAGGAAGCAGAGAATATTTTAAGGGAATATAACAAGGAAGCCTCGCCAGCTTCGTATGCTTTAAGGTTTGCAGCTAATCTTGATGGTGTGTTTATGGTGCTTAGTGGAATGAGCAATTGTGAGCAGGTGCTTGACAATACTAAGATTATGGCAAGACCTCAGCCGCTTAACGATAAGGAAAAGGAGCTTCTTAAAGAGGTTGTAGCAATAATTAACAAAAGAACAGCAATTCCTTGTACTTCCTGTGGATATTGTATGGAGGTATGTCCTAAGAATATTAATATTCCAGGACTGTTTGCACTTTATAATAATTATTGCATTAATGACAATTTTTCCAATATGTATTATCAGAGGCTTATATATAATAAGGGAAAGGCTTCAGACTGCATTAAATGTCACAGATGTGAGAAGAATTGTCCACAGCACATACATATACCGGACAATCTTGAGCTTATAGCAAAACTAGCCAAATAAAGCTTATATTGTAAGCTTATATGTTAAAAGGTGTTCACCAATTAAGATTATTGTGTTATAATCCAATCTTGATATTATTTAGAAAATGTGTATACTACACGGAAATGAGGGCAAATATGAGTATGAATATAGTATGTTTAGATCTTGAAGGAGTATTAGTTCCAGAAATCTGGATTGCATTTGCAAAGGAAAGCGGTATTCCAGAGCTTACAAGAACAACAAGAGACGAACCAGATTATGATAAGCTTATGAACTGGAGACTTGGAATTCTTAAGGAACATGGTCTTGGACTTAAAGAGATACAGGAAACTATTGCAAAGATAGATCCACTTCCAGGAGCTAAGGAATTCCTTGATAAGTTAAGAGAAACAACACAGGTTATTATTATTAGTGATACATTTACACAGTTTGCAGCACCTCTTATGAAGAAGCTCGGCTGGCCTACTATATTCTGTAATACTCTTGAAGTAGCTAAGGACGGAACAATTACAGGCTTTAAAATGCGTTGTGAACAGTCTAAGCTTTCAACAGTTAAAGCACTTCAGTCTGTTGGCTTTGAAACAATTGCCAGTGGTGACAGCCACAACGATTTAGGTATGATTCAGGCTAGTAAGGCAGGTTTCCTATTCAGAACAACTGACCAGATTAAGGCAGATTATCCACAGCTTGAAGCATTTGAAGAATATGATGACCTCTTTGAGGCAATAAAGAAGGCTTTATAATTAGAGAATGGAGATAAGTGCTTAGCCATGATTGGCGTACTTTGAAAAGGCACGAATGGAGATATTATGTTTGGATTAAGTAAGAAGGAAAATGGCTTAAAAATCATAATAGTAGGCTGTGGCAAGGTAGGTGCGAACCTTGTTGACCAGTTAAGTAAAGAAGGACATGATATAACTGTTATAGATAAGAAAGCAGAGAAGATACAGGATATTACCAATATCTATGATGTTATGGGACTTGTGGGTAACGGAGCAAGCTATTCAACACAGATGGAAGCTGGTATTGAAGAAACAGATCTTATTATTGCTGTTACAGATTCGGACGAGCTTAACCTTTTATGTTGTACAGTAGCCAAGAGAGTTGGCAAATGTGCAGCAATAGCAAGAGTCCGTACACCGGATTACAGTGAGGAAACAGGCTATTTAAGAGAGCAGTTAGGTCTTGCCCTTATAATAAATCCTGAGCTTGAAGCGGCAAGAGAGGTTGCACGTATATTATATCTTCCAACTGCACTTGAGGTTAATTCATTTGCACATGGACAGGCAGAGCTTGTCAAATTCAAAGTACCAGAGGGTAATCTTCTGAATGGGCTTAGCTTAGCTTATCTTGGTAAGAATATTACTAATGATATTCTTATATGCGCAGTTGAAAGAAACGGAGAAGTATATATGCCTAACGGTGATTTCGTGCTTCAGTCAGGCGATGTAGTTTCATTTGTTTCAGAACGTCATATTGCAAGAGATTTTCTTAAGCAGATAGGCTTAGCAACCAGGCAGGTTAAGGATACTATGATTATAGGTGCAAGCAAGGCAGCATATTATCTTGCTAAAGAACTTCTTAATATGGGCATCTCAGTAAAGATTATTGAAAAGGAAAAAGAGAACTGTGAAAGCTTAAGTGTTAAGCTTCCTAAAGCTATAATTATTAATGGTGACGGCACAGACCCGGATATATTGAAGGAAGAAGGTATAGAAACAGTTCAGTCATTCATTCCACTTACAGGAATAGATGAAGAAAATATTATGCTGACACTTTATGCAAAGCAGGTATCAAAGGCTAAGGTTGTAACTAAGATTAACAGGGTTAATTATAAGCAGGTTATTAATAATCTTGATCTTGGAAGCCTTGTATATCCTAAATATATTACATCAGAAGCAATTATTGCATATGTAAGAGCCAAGAAGAATTCAATGGGCAGTAATATAGAGACTCTTTATCATATGTTTGATTCAAGGGTTGAGGCAATTGAATTCATTGTTGAGGAGAATTCAAAGGTATCTGGAGTACCTATTAAGGATCTGAAGTTAAAGAAAGATGTCCTTATCTCATTTATCAACCACAATGGACATATTATCATTCCTACAGGTAATGATGAGATTGAAGACGGCGATACAGTAATGATAGTAACTAAGAATACAGGATTTACAGGTATTGATGATATTGTAAGATAGGTGTAAGCAGGTAAAATAGATATGAATAGAACAATGATTATATACATTCTGGGTTGCATACTTAAAACAGAGGGAGTGCTTATGGCACTTCCTTGTCTTGTTGCACTTATATATCACGAAAGTCAGGGAATTGCGTATGTAATTGTAGCAGTATTAAGTCTTATTGCAGGTATGCTTCTGACAATAAGGAAGCCTAAAGATTATATTATATATCTTAAAGAGGGCTGTATAGCGACATCTTTAAGCTGGATACTTATGGGAATTGTAGGTTCATTTCCATTTATGATAACTGGAGAGATTCCATCGTTTATTGATGCTTTATTTGAAACAGTTTCAGGTTTTACAACGACTGGTGCTAGTATATTAAGTGATGTTGAGAGCCTGTCACATTGCAGTATTATTTGGAGAAGCTTTACACACTGGATAGGTGGTATGGGTGTTCTTGTATTTATTATTGCGATTGTGCCACTCAGTGGTGGTTCTAATATTAATCTTATGAGGGCAGAAAGTCCGGGACCATCAGTTGGTAAGCTTGTACCGAAGGTAAGACATACAGCAAGAATACTTTATATTATATATTTTGGACTTACATTACTGGAATTCATAATACTTGTTATGGCTAAGATGCCGGTGTTTGATGCGGTTAATACATCATTTGCAACAGCTGGTACAGGTGGTTTTGGTATTAAAAATGACAGTATAGGCAGTTATTCTGTGGCTATACAGTGGATTGTCACGATATTTATGATACTGTTTGGTGTGAACTTTAATGCTTACTATCTGCTGTTCTTTGGAAGTATTAAGAAAGCACTTAGTATGGAAGAAGTAAGGGTATATTTTGGAATAATATTAGCAGCAATTACAGCTATCACAATTAATATTTATTCTATGTGTTCTGGTGTATGGGATGCAATTACCAAGTCGGCATTTCAGGTTGGTTCAATTATAACGACAACAGGATTTTCAACGACAGACTTTAACTTGTGGCCACAGACATCAAAAACAATACTTGTATTGCTTATGTTTGTTGGTGCATGTGCGGGAAGTACAGGCGGTGGTATAAAGGTTTCAAGATTTGTAATACTTATTAAGACAATTATTAAAGAGCTTAACTCTTATATCCACCCTAGAAGCGTAAAGAAGATTAAGGTTGAAGGAAAACCGGTTGAACACGAGGTTATACGTTCTGTAAATGTGTATATGATAACATTTATATTAACATTTGTTGTATCAGTATTCCTTGTTTCATTAGAAGGAAAAGATCTGACAACTAACTTTACAGCGGTAGCGGCTACAATTAATAACATTGGACCAGGTCTTGAACTTGCAGGTCCAACACAGAACTTTGGACATTTTGGCATATTAAGCAAGATAGTTATAGTATTTGATATGCTTGCAGGACGACTTGAATTATTTCCAATGTTATTATTATTCCATCCAGTGGTAATAAAGGAAATGTTAGCGGATAAGAGAAAGTACAGAGTTAAATAGTACAGATCGTATAGTTAAGCGGATGTTTAGCAAATATAGAAATAATATTTTAGAAATACGGTTAAGTACTGTTAAAATGGAGAAATATAATGAAATTCGTTATACAAAGAGTTAATTCAGCAAGTGTAAAAGTTGATGGTAATGTCATAGGAAGTATAGGCAAAGGCTATCTTATACTGTTTGGTGCAGGCGAAGGTGACACAGAGGATATGCTTGTGCCATTTGCTGATAAAATATGCAAAATGAGAATATTCGCAGATGAGAATGGAAAGACTAATCTCTCAATTAATGATGTAGGTGGAGAAATGCTTATTGTCAGTCAGTTCACATTATATGCAGATTGCAGGAAAGGCAACAGACCAAGCTTTGTACACGCCTGTGAGCCGGATCTTGCCAATGAGTTATACGAGAAATTCGTAGCACTGTGCAGGGAAAGAGTTGCGAAGGTAGAAACGGGTGAATTCGGTGCGGATATGAAAGTGAGTCTTGAAAATGACGGACCATTCACTATTGTGTTAGACAGCAGAGATTTTAAATTATAAAATATAAGCTGTAAAATTAATGTTATAAATTAAATGTTGTAAATTAATGTTCAAAAGACTATTGAATTATTAGTTCTATTGTGCTATTTTATAAAAGAATTAAATAATACTTCAGGGCAGGGTGTCATTCCCTACCGGCGGTAAAGCCCGCGAGCATTATGCACGAACTGGTGGAATTCCAGTGCCGACAGTTACAGTCTGGATGGAAGAAGTAAAGTTGATATATTTAATTAGATAATCGTTGTTAAGCATATATTAAGATAATGTATTATGATAATAATATTATTAAGCTATTATAACTGTATTAGCTATTGATATTTGCAGAATATGTATTATATAGTTATTTAAGCCCTGGGAAGATTATTCTCAGGGCTTTTTTATTGATATTTTAAGAATGAAAAGCCCATTATATACATTTATTAGAGAAAGAAGGCGGGTAATATTATGGCAATGACAGATGAAGAATATATGCTAAGGGCTGTTGAGCTGGCTAAGAAAGGAACAGGCTGGACTAATCCTAATCCGCTTGTCGGTGCAGTTATTGTTAAAGGCGGCAGGATAATAGGAGAAGGGTACCATAAGAAATATGGTGGACTTCACGCAGAGAGAGAAGCACTTGCCAGTGCAAATGAGGATGTGAGTGGTGCAACGATATATGTGACACTTGAGCCATGCTGTCATTATGGTAAACAGCCACCCTGTGTTAATGCAATTATTGAGGCGGGAATAAAAAGAGTGGTGATAGGTTCTTATGACCCTAACCCATTAGTTGCAGGGAAAGGCGTGGATATTTTAAGAGAACATAACATAACTGTTGATGACAAGCTTGTGTGTAGTGAGGAATGTAAAAGCCTTAATTATGTATTTTTTAATTACATAAAAGAAAAAAAGCCATATGTGATATTAAAGTATGCACAGTCCCTGGACGGAAAGATTGCAACGCATACAGGATTGTCACAGTGGATAACAGGGGAAACAGCAAGAAATAAAGTTCATATGGACAGGCATAGATATTCAGCCGTAATGGTTGGTGTTGAAACTGTTATAAAGGACAATCCTATGTTGACGTGCCGCAGTAAAGATATTGTTAATATCAACCAGCCGGCAAGAGTAATATGTGATACTAATCTCAGGACACCGCTTGATTGCAATATTGTACGGAGTGCGAAGCTGTACACAACATATATAGCGACAAGCTGCAAAGACGATGATAAGTGCAGGAAATACACTGAGGCAGGCTGTAAACTTATATATGTCAATAAAAATGATAATGATAATAATTCTCATATAGATATAAAAGAACTGATAATAAAGCTAGGACAGCTTGGCATAGACAGTATTGTGTGCGAGGGTGGAGCGACACTTAACTGGAGTGTTCTGGCAAGTGGTATGGTAGACAGAATACAGGCTTATATAGCACCTAAAGTATTGGGTGGTGTAAATGCTCTTTCACCAGTAGGTGGAATTGGTGTTGATACTCCCGATAAAGCATATGAGCTTGATGATTATATGGTTACAAGATTGGGAAAGGATATATTAATTGAGGGGAAAGTGAGGTGTATATAATTGTTTACAGGAATTGTTGAAGAAATCGGACATATAGTATCTGTTCAAAGACACGCATTTTCTCAGATTATAACTATAAGTGCATCAGATATTCTTGGGGGAACCAATATAGGTGACAGTATAGCAGTTAATGGCGTGTGCCTGACAGTAACGTCAATTGGCAGTAAACAGTTCAGTGCAGATGTTATGCACGAAACTATTAATAAGTCATCACTTGGAAATCTGCGGGCTGGAATGGCTGTTAATCTTGAAAGAGCAATGCCAGCTAATGGCAGATTTGGCGGACATATAGTAAGTGGACATATAGATGGTGTTGGCAGAATAACAAAGATAAGCAAGGATGATAACGCTGTCTGGTACACAATTAATGCAGGTAAAGAGATTATGCAGTTAATAGTTCCAAAAGGTTCAATAACAATTGATGGAATAAGCCTTACTGTAGCAGGGGTTAATGATGATAGTTTTAAAGTATCTGTAATTCCCCATACAAGGCAGGTGACAACATTATCACAGCGTAGAATCAACGATTGTGTCAATCTTGAGAATGATATTGTAGGGAAATACATAAAAAGATTGTTACAGACAGGCGAAAGTCTTGATGTAACAGCGGATGGACTGGGCGAGATATCCACAAGGCAGGATGTGTCAGTAAAAGCACAGTCATCACAAAGACAGAATACATCAGGGATAACAAGAGAGTTTCTTGGTAAATATGGATTTTAAAAAGGAGGATATATGTTTGAGTTTAACACAGTAGAAGAGGCAGTTGAAGATTTGAAAGCAGGTAAGATTATACTTGTTACAGATGATGAGGACAGGGAGAATGAAGGTGATTTCATATGTGCCGCTGAGTTTGCAACAACAGAAAATGTTAATTTTATGGCAACATATGGAAAAGGTCTTATATGTATGCCAATGAGTGAGGAGATAAGCAAAAAGCTATATTTCCCACATATGGTAGCAGACAATACAGATAACCACGAAACAGCATTTACAGTATCAATAGACCATGTTGATACAACTACAGGAATATCTGCAAAAGAAAGAGCCTATACAACAAGAATGGTAGTAGGTGATGATGCCAAGCCGGAGGACTTTAGAAGACCGGGACACAATTTTCCACTTATTGCAAGGAAGAATGGAGTTCTTGAAAGAAACGGACACACAGAAGCAACAGTTGATTTGATGAGGATTGCAGGACTTAAAGAATGTGGCTTATGCTGTGAGATTATGAAAGATGATGGCACAATGATGAGAAAGAACGACCTCATTGAACTTGCCAGAAAATGGAATTTAAAATTCATAACAATAAAGGCAATTCAGGAATACAGAAAATGCAACGAAAAGCTTGTAGAGTGTGTGGCAGTAACTAAAATGCCTACAAAATATGGAGAATTTGTTGCACATTGTTACATTAATAAATTAAATGGAGAACATCACGTTGCTTTAGTAAAAGGTGATGTTGGTAATGGAGAAGACCTTTTGTGCAGGGTTCATTCAGAGTGTCTTACAGGTGATGCTTTTGGTTCATTAAAATGTGACTGCGGACAGCAGTTTGCGGCGGCTATGACACAGATTAATGAGGAAGGCAGAGGAATACTGCTATATATGCGGCAGGAAGGCAGAGGCATAGGTCTTGTTAATAAGCTTAAGGCATATGCACTTCAGGACGAAGGAATGGATACGCTTGATGCTAATCTTGCCCTTGGATTTCCAGGAGATATGAGAGAATACTACATTGGAGCACAGATATTAAAGGATCTGGGTGCTAAGACATTACGTCTGCTTACCAACAATCCGGATAAGGTATACCAGTTATCTGATTTTGGAATGAAGATAAGTGAAAGAGTTCCAATTAAAATGGAAAAGACAGCTTATGATGGATTTTATCTTAACACTAAGAAGATAAGAATGGGTCATATGTTATAGATTTCATAGGATTGAAAGTTGAAAAAATCCGACATATAGCAGTATTGATGATTTATGAAAATTGTAATGAAATTAAATTAAAAAGACGAGGAGATTAATAGTTATGAGAGTATTAGAAGGAAAATTAGTAGACAATGGAACAAGAGTAGGTATTGTAGCGGCAAGATTTAATGAATTTATTGTATCAAAGCTGGTTGCAGGTGCACAGGACGGACTTATAAGACACGGAGTAAGCGATGACAATATAGACCTTGCGTGGGTTCCTGGTGCATTTGAAATACCACTTATTGCTTCTAAAATGGCAAAGAGCGGAAAATATGATGCAGTGATATGTCTTGGTGCAGTTATAAGAGGAGCTACAAGCCATTATGATTATGTTTGTGCGGAGGTTTCTAAAGGAATAGCTAATGTATCACTTAATACAGATATTCCAGTGATGTTCGGAGTGCTTACTACAGATACAATTGAACAGGCAATTGAGAGAGCAGGAACAAAGGCAGGTAATAAGGGATTTGAATGTGCAGAGGGTGCTATTGAGATGGTAAATCTTTCCCGTGAGCTTGAAAAATAACAAATTAATTGATTTTATCATCTGTCAAGGGTATATTGAAAGTAATGATAATATGTCTGTCTGGTTATTAACCAGTGTTAAGGGGTGATACCAATGATGATGAAATTAAAGAACAGAATATTAGGAATATTACTTTTGTTTATCCTGCTTCCACTAAGCATTTTTGGTGGATTTTCAATTTACCAGACGAATAGGAAGATTGACGATATGACAGAGTGCAATCTTGCGACGGTGAGTGAGAATCAGAGAATTAATATTAAGAATTTCTGTGAGGACAGGAAGTCCGAAATGGAGATGGTTGCTAATTATGCTATGACACAGGCGGCAATCAAAGAAAGTGTAGGAGAGCCAAGTCCTTATGATGCAGGTAAAGTTGATTTAGAGTATATTAACAATGTGTTGAAGGAACGAAAGAAATATGGGGTGTTTGTTGCAAGTATATCTATATTGGACAAGGATTTCAGGGTAGTAGCCTCAAGTGAAAGTTATGAGGCAGGTCATACACAGTTATGTTATGTCTTGCGTTTGTATTCTTTGTCCTTGCTATATTTATTGTGCAGATATTTATTACAAAGAATGTATTAGCACCAATAGAACAGATAATGAATGTGTTTAATGATATCAAGGCTACACAGGACTATTCAAAGAGACTGCCTAAATCAAATAGTGTTGAGATGAACCAGCTTTCCGATGAAATTAATGGACTTCTCACACATATAGAAGATGAGAATATTCAGGAAAAGGAAAGGCAAAGACATTTAAGAGAACTTGCTGAGTGTGATCCGCTTACTGGAATTAATAATAAAAAAGCGATTGAGCAGAAAATGCTTGCTATGGTTCAGAGTGCAACTGATAAAAAAGTGCGTATAAGTGTTGGATTTCTTGATATTGATGATTTTAAAGATTACAATACTAATTATGGACATCAGGAAGGCGATAATGTAATCAAATTTGTTGCCAATACATTAAAGGAGAATTTTAAAGGTGAAGTTGGACGAAATGGCGGAGATGAATTTGTATTTGGTTATGAAGGGGATATAAGTAAAGAGGAACTTGATAGGAAAGTAAAGAAGGTCTATGATATTCTTAACAAGGGTTATACAAGAGGCGATTTGCTAAAGAATATGTCTGTTCCTTGTAGTATAGGTATTGTAACTGCGATAGGTGGAAGCTTTGATTATGCCAAGCTGTTAAAAGAAGCAGATAATGCAATGTATGATGCTAAGATTAATGGAAAGAATACATATGTAATAAGGGAGTTATAGGAATATTATTCCTATAACTCCCTTGGTTTATATAGTTTTAAGCATTTTTTACAAGTACAGCATAAAGTGTTCTTGAAAGAATACTTGCGACAACAAAGCATACAACAGCTTCAATTGCACCCTGTGTTCCGACAAATGCGATAACGAAAGTAAATGGATTGCTTGCAGCGAATTTAGTTACATAAGTCTGAATAAAATCAGTTCTATAGAAAAGTGCAACAAGTGTACTCATAAAGAGCAGTGTGTTAAGAAGTGGGCAGGCAAGGCTTGCGATGTAGTAAGATACCTTCTGTACACTGCGGATATTATGAAGTACCTTGAATATAAGTCCTGTAAGAAGTCCCTCAAGTGTTCTTGGAACAACTGTAAGAATAATAGTGAATACAGGGCTGATATTAAATAATGCAAATGTAAATACAGAGCCGCCAGTTACTGCCTGATAGAGGCTTGTAAGACCGAAAGTAAGACCACATATAAGTCCGCCAACAGGGCCAAGAATTATAGCACCAACAGCTACTGGAATTGTCAAAAATGTGATAGTAAGACCTGGAAGTTTAATGTATCCAAGTGGAGTAAAAGCCATAATGATAATAATCGCTATCATAGCGGCAAGTTCAACCATATATTTGGTTGTAAAAGTTTTGTTGGCAGTATTATTAACTGCACTTGTCTGGTTGTTATTCATAAAATCTCCTTTTCGTCTGATAAAACGGCAATCCTGTCTTTCAGACATTTTTAATTGTAGCGTTATGACAGATGGGATAAACACGAATAAGTGTATACAGATACCAAAAATATCTCATATTAGTGTAAGTACATAAATAATGTAGATATACAGACTGGTATAAATTGATATACTATATTGTATATCAATCAAAATGAAATCAGAATATTAATTCAGCATATTTAAAAGTAAAAGTTCAGAATAAAATCTTGTTACACGCCAATTGAGGTCGCACATCAATTCTTTCTTCTACCATTAAAAAACTTCCTTGAAATAATTAAATAAATAATCCAATAATTATAAACTATAAATACCAATGATTACAGGTGATAATAATTACTGGCAGCTGATACATTTTCATCCGAATAACGCTCACGCGTATAATATCATACTTGATAATACAGGGCAATACATAGATTGGATAAAATTGTATACAATGTTTATAAAGTATTAATAAATGCTTCTTATTTCCTTAATTTACATATTTTCTCAATAATGATAAAATAAGAAAATATCGTGGCAGACTACTTTATGTTATTGCCTGATTTGAAGAGATATAGTTTATGAATAGTTTAATAGAAAGGAAGAATTATGAGCAGAATATTGAAAAGTATTGCCCCATACTGGAAATCAATAATAATTATTCTGTTGTTACTTGTGTTGCAGGCGAATTGTGATCTTGCACTTCCACAGTACACATCGAATATTATTGATGTTGGTATCCAGAATGGTGGTATAGGACATAGTATTCCAGAGAAGATTACTAAAGATGAATATGATATAGCGAAGATGTTTATGACGGGCGAAGAGATAAGAATATGGGAGAAATGTTTTGAGGAACAGGATGACTTATATGTCCGTACAGAAAATAATGATAAAAGGTTAGATGAATATGATGATACACTTGCTATGGCACTGATTATTAATAATCAGATGTCATCAGTTACAGTCACACAGTTCAAACAGCAGATGGCGGCACAGATGGGCGTTGATGTATCTGAACTTGAGAATGTTTCAGTTGCAGACCTTGGAAAGAGAATGGGTGTGGAACTTGAAACATTTACTAAGGATATTGAAGATGCTGATGGTAATGAAGTTCCAACAGAATGTGTAGATATGAGAATTATATTCAAGGCAATGTATGATAATGGTGCAATGTCTAAAGATACGTTTATATCTATGAGAGATGAATTCCAGTCAACATTTGATACAATGGGTTCAACCCTTATATCTTCAATGGGAAAGGCTTACGCTAAGTCAATGGATGCAAAGGCTGGAATGGATATGAAGGCCATACAGAAAAGATACCTTTGGATATCTGGTGCTAAGATGGTAGGAATGGCACTTCTTATTGCGGTATGTACTGTATGTGTTGCATTCTTTGCATCAAGGGTTGGTGCTGGAGTTGGACGTGATTTAAGAGGAAAAGTATATAAGAATGTAATGAGCTTTTCTAATGCAGAGCTTGATAAGTTCTCAACAGCTTCACTTATCACACGTACAACTAATGATGTACAGCAGATACAGCTCGTATGTGTTCTTATATTAAGAATGGTTCTTTATGCACCTATTATTGGTATCGGTGGAGTTATAAAGGTAATGTCAACAGGTGCTGGAATGGAATGGGTAATAGCCCTTGCAGTTCTTGTAATTATTGGCTTTGTACTTTTACTTATGGCAGTTGCAATGCCTAAGTTCAAGCTTATGCAGAAGCTTGTTGATAATGTCAATCTTGTATCAAGAGAGATACTTACAGGTCTTTCTGTTATCCGTGCATTCGGTAGAGAGAAGAAGGAAGAAGAAAGATTTGATAAGGCTAATAAAGAGCTTACAAAGACAATGCTTTTTACTAACAGGGTAATGACATTTATGATGCCGGTTATGATGCTTATAATGAACTGTCTCTCAGTAGGTATTGTATGGGTAGGAGCTCACAGAATTGACAGCGGTGTTATGCAGGTAGGTTCAATGACAGCATTTATTACATATGCTATGCAGATTGTAATGTCATTCCTTATGCTTACAATGTTGTCAATTATGCTTCCAAGAGCGATTGTAGCAGCAGACCGTATAGATGAAGTTATTAATACAAAGTCATCAATAACAGATGCAGAGTCACCTAAGAGTATAAGCAATCCTAAAGGACTTTTAGTATTTGACCACGTTAACTTTAAGTATCCGGGTGCTAATGAAAATGCTCTTGAAGATATCAATTTTGTGGCTGAACCGGGGAAGACAACAGCTATTATAGGAAGTACAGGATGTGGAAAGTCTACACTTGTTAATCTTATTCCAAGACTTTATGATGCAACAGAAGGTTCAATAACTCTTGATGGTGAGAATATCAAGAATATCTCAATGAAGGAATTAAGAGATGAACTTGGTTATGTACCACAGAAGGGAATATTATTCTCAGGTACTATTGAGTCTAATATCAAATTCGGTGCACCAGAGGCTTCCATGGATATAGTAAAGGAAGCAGCTGAGATTGCACAGGCAACTGAATTTATTGAAACTAAGTCAGCAAAATATGAAAGTCCAATCGCACAGGGTGGAACTAATGTATCTGGTGGACAGAAGCAAAGACTTTCAATTGCAAGGGCTATTGCTAAGAATCCTAAGATATTTATATTTGATGACAGCTTTTCAGCACTCGATTTAAAGACAGATGCGGCACTTAGAAAGGCACTTGCTTCTAAGGTTACAGACAGTACAGTTATCATAGTTGCACAGAGAATAAGCACAATACTTCACGCGGACCAGATTTTAGTTATGGATGAAGGTAAGATAGTAGGAAAGGGTACTCACGAGGAACTTCTGAAGAATTGTGAGGTATACCAGCAGATAGCCAAATCTCAGATGTCAGCTAAGGAACTGGGAATTGACGGAAAGGAGGAAGCATAATTATGGCAGATAATAACTCATATAAGCAGACTCCAAGACGAAGAGGTCCAGGAGGCGGTATGGCTCCTGCAGAAAAAGCCAAGAATTTTAAAGGCTCAATAAGCAAGCTTATGCAGTATATTGGCAGATATAAGATTGCTATATTGGCAGTTATGATTATGGCGGCGGCTTCTACAGTATTTACAGTAATAGGACCTAAGGTATTAGGTAAGGCAACAACAGGTCTTTCAGAAGGCCTTATGAAAAAGATTACAGGAACTGGTGGAATTGATTTCTCATATATTGGAAGAATTCTTATAATTGTACTCTGTCTGTATGCGTGCAGTGCAATATTCAGCTTTATTCAGGGCTGGATAATGACAGGTGTTTCACAGAAGGTGTGCTACAGACTTCGTAAAGAGATATCAGAGAAGATTAACCGTATGCCTATGAAGTATTTTGAGAGCAGGACATACGGAGAAGTTCTTTCAAGAATAACTAACGATGTTGATACATTAGGAATGGGTCTTAACCAGAGTATAACAACAATTATTACATCAGTTGCTACAATGATAGGTGTTCTTGTAATGATGTTAAGCATTTCACCACTTATGACAATTATTGCGATAGTTATTCTTCCAATATCCGTTGGTCTTGTATCATTTGTTGTTAAGAAGTCACAGAGTTACTTTAAGACACAGCAGGAATATCTTGGACATATTAATGGACAGATAGAAGAAACATATGGCGGACATATGGTTGTTAAGTCGTTCAATAAAGAGAAGGATATGGTGGATACATTTGACAAGACTAATGCTGTATTATATTCATCAGCCTGGAAGTCACAGTTCTTCTCAGGAATGATGCAGCCTATTATGATGTTTGTTGGTAACCTTGGTTATGCAGGTGTTGCACTTTCAGGTGGTATGCTTGCTATCAATGGAGTTATCACAATTGGTGATATTCAGGCATTTATACAGTATGTTAAGAACTTCACACAGCCAATAACACAGATTGCACAGGTTATTAATCAGGTACAGTCTATGGCAGCAGCTTCTGAGAGAGTATTTGAATTCCTTGAAGAAGAGGAAGAAGAACAGATAGCTGCCAATCCAGTACCTACAGATAATATCAGAGGTGAAGTTGAGTTTAAGCACGTTAAGTTCGGATATAAGGAAGACCAGATTATTATTAAGGATTTCTGTGCCAATGTTAAGCCAGGACAGAAGGTTGCTATCGTTGGTCCAACTGGTGCAGGTAAGACTACAATGGTTAAGCTTCTTATGAGATTTTATGATGTTAATTCAGGAGAAATCCTTATTGACGGACATAATATCAAGGACTTTAACAGACGTGAATTAAGAGATGCATTTGGAATGGTTCTTCAGGATACATGGCTTTATAAAGATACTATTATGGAAAATATCAGATATGGAAAGCTTGATGCTACTGATGAAGAAGTAATCGCTGCGGCTAAGGCAGCACACGCACATCATTTTATAGAGACTCTTCCGGGTGGATATAATATGGAACTTAATGAGGATGCAAGTAATGTGTCACAGGGACAGAAGCAGCTTCTTACTATTGCAAGAGCTATTCTTGCTGACAACCCAATCCTTATCCTTGATGAGGCGACAAGTTCTGTAGATACAAGAACAGAGATTCAGATACAGAATGCTATGGATAATCTTATGAAGGGCAGAACGAGCTTCGTAATTGCCCACAGATTATCAACTATAAAGGATGCTGATATTATACTTGTTATGAAAGAAGGAGATATCGTAGAGCAGGGCAATCACGAAGAATTACTTGCTAAGGGTGGTTTCTATGCTGACCTTTATAACTCACAGTTTGAGGAGGCAGAAGCATCTTAAGCTATGAGAGATACATTTATAGAATGGCTTATTTTAATCAATATAATAACATTTGTTATATATGCACTGGATAAATATAAAGCAGTACATCATCTTTGGAGAATACCTGAAAAGACGCTTATATTCTTAGCAATTATAGGTGGTTCTCCAGCGGCAATACTTGCTATGTATACAATAAGACATAAGACAAGGCATATTAAATTCACACTGGGTGTACCAGTTATACTTGTTATTCAGATAATCGTGCTTTATATTCTTTATACAAGATATGGTATATTTACAGGGTGAATATGAAGATTAAAGAAGTAATATGTTAAAAAAGTATAGATATAATATAGGACTGTGAATAAAAAAATCTGGGTTTTACGATTAACATACCGTTATGTGAGTTAATCATAAAATCCAGATTTTATTAATTGAAATTATATAATAAGTATTATAAGCGTCTGATTAACCAATAACGCCTACAAATCCGCATATCAGCACGATTATACCAAGTACAATTCTGTACCAGCCGAACACCTTGAAATCGTGTTTCTTAATGTATCCCATAAGAAATCTGATAACGAAAAGAGATACAACGAAAGCTACAAGCATACCAACAAGGAGAATTATTCCTTCCTGTGAAGACATTGAGTTATGAAGAAGGAACTTAACACCCTTAAGAAGGCTTGCTCCGAACATAACAGGTACTGCAAGGAAAAATGTATACTCAGCAGCAACAGTTCTTGAAACACCAAGAATTAGAGCACCGACAATAGTTGCACCTGAACGTGATGTTCCAGGGAATATAGCAGCGATAAGCTGAAAAAGACCTATATATGCAGCAAGCTTATAATCAATGCCTTCAATAGTTCTGACCTTGGCTTTCTTGCCGTGGTGCATAGTCTCTACAATAATAAATGCAATACCAAAGAGTATAAGCATAATAGCTACAGTTGTGTAGTTATAGAAAAGTTCTTCAAGCTTTTCATCAAATAATACGCCGACAATTGCGGCAGGTATGCACGAAACAAGAATGTGAAACCAGAGCTTGAATATATCACACTTGATATAAGCACCTGCACCCTCAGATGAGAGTGGTTCTTTATTATTGTTCTTTCCAAATGGCCATAACTTGTTCCAGAATAGTATAACAACTGCCATAATAGCACCAAGCTGGATAACTACCTCAAACATACTATAGAATGCATCAGATACTTTTAATGGCATAATTTCATTTAAAAGTATCATATGTCCTGTGCTGCTTATAGGAAGCCATTCAGTGATACCTTCGACAATACCAAAAAGTATCGCTTTTAAAATCTCTAACATTATTCCTCCAATCGGATACGGATATTGTATCATAAATATATGTATAAAAAATCTGTAAAATTCTTATATCCGTTCACTTTATTTTTTCTTAGAATTAATAATATGTTGTGATTATAATTCTGTTTCAGTTAGTATTCTCTCATTGCATAGAGATACTGTCAACTGTGAATTATCTAATTTACAACAAATTTTTATAAATTTCACTTTACACCGGTTATTGATAAAAAATATTGATAAGAGCCAATATGCGTGTTAAACTTATTCGGATATTTGATAATTACTAAAGCATATTTAATAAGATAACAAGGAGTCAGTTAATGGAAGTATATTTAAAACCAATAATATCAGCCTGCTATGTGTTTCCTATACTTGCTGTAATATTTACAATACCTTACATATTATATGAGTATCACAAATATGGTTCAATCCTTATACTTAGAACGGGGATTGTATATACATTTATATTCTATATGCTGACATCATATTTTATGACAGTGCTTCCACTTCCTCCAAGAAGCTCGGTTACACCAGATACTGCGAGTGTCCTGCTTGTTCCGTTTGATGCAATAAGGAGAATTATAGCTACAGCTAATGTCACTTTGTCACAGCCATCTACATATGTTAACCTGTTTAAATGTTTTGATTTCTGGCAGGCTGCATTTAATATACTGCTGTTATTTCCGTTTGGAGTATATCTTAGATATTATTTTAAAAGACCCTGGTGGCAGGTGCTTATATTTTCATTTGGGTACAGCCTGTTCTTTGAATTGACACAGATTTCAGGACTGTATGGAATATACAGATATCCATATAGGTATTTTGAGGTTGATGACCTTATATGTAATACATTAGGTGGAGTATTAGGTTATGTATGCACACCGCTTATAGTGTTTATGCTTCCGAAAAGGGATAGACTTGATGAGGCTGCATATAAGAGAGGGCAGATTGTATCTGAATTCAGGAGAGGCGTTGCGTGGATAATTGATATGGTAATTATAATGATTCCAGTGCTGGCGGCTATGCTGTTGCTTTGGCACGAGCATATAATTACCAGGAAAATGGTGCTGGGTTCGGTATATGATGTGAGATATGTAGTTATTTTATCGCTGTATATCGTTATTGTGTTCACACTTACGACAAAGCTTACAAGAGGGCGGACAATAGGCAAGTCACTGGTTAATATACGTCTTATAGACTGCAAAGATATGGTTATTAATAAAGTTCCACATATAAAAATGTATAAGCTGTTTATAAGATATTTTATAATATATACAATAAGTGTACCCTCATTACTATATGCGTATAACTTTTATCGTATGGCGATTGAACTTGAAGGGGTAAAATTATGGGCAGTTACAGCAGGATGTGTGATATGTATTTTAATTACAATATATATGGCATTTGATTTATTATTGTGTCTGTTTAGCAGCACAAGAAATATGCTATATGACAGAATAACAGGAATTACGCATAGAAGTGACATAATAAGCAGACAGGATAATACAAATTTAACAAGTTAAAGATAATATTTAGCCGAATAAGATACATTTCGAATATATAACAGGAGGTACGATTGTGACAATAAAAGATTTGCCAGCAGGTAAAAGTGCTACAATATTAAAAGTAGGTGGAGATGGTGCATTAAGACAACATTTTCTGGATATGGGACTTATTCAGGGTGCAGAAGTTACAGTTATAAAATATGCTCCTATGGGTGACCCTGTTGAATTAAGAATTCATAGCTATGAGCTTACCATAAGACTTTCAGATGCAGAACAGATAGAGGTAAGTGAGCCTTATTGTATTGATAATAAAGCTGTGGAAAATGTTAAAATGAATAGTATAGTAAAGGAACATCCGGGATTTGGTGAAGGAGGCAGGTATCACGATAAGGAAAATGAAAATCCTCTTCCAGATGATGAAAAGCTGACATTTGCACTTGTAGGCAACCAGAATTGTGGAAAAACAACCCTTTTTAATGTATTAACAGGCTCCAATCAGCATATAGGTAATTTTCCAGGTGTTACAGTTGATAGAAAAGACGGAGTTATAAAAGGTTATCCTGATACACTTATAACAGATTTGCCAGGAATATATTCAATGTCACCATATAGCAGTGAAGAAATAGTAACAAGGGAATTTCTGCTTATGGACAAACCTAAAGGTATTATTAATATATTAGATGCTACTAATATTGAAAGAAACCTTTATCTGTCAATGCAGCTTATGGAATTAGGAATTCCTATGGTAATTGCACTTAATATGATGGATGAGGTAAGAGTCAATGGAGGTTCTGTAAGAATTAACGCAATTGAGGAATTGCTTGGAGTTCCGGTTATACCAATATCAGCGGCTAAAGGTGAGGGCATAGAAGAACTGGTAAGTCATGCCATTCACGTTGCAAAATATCAGGAAAAACCACAGATATCAGATTTTTGTTCCAAGGACAGTGCGGTTCATAGATGTATACATGGCATTATGTCGCTTATAAGTGACCATGCAGACAAAGCAGGATACCCTGAAAGATTTGCAGCCTCCAAGGTTGTTGAGGGGGATTCACTTGTACTTAAGCATCTTGAACTTGAGCAGAATGAAAAAGAAATGATTGAACACATTATAGTACAGATGGAAGAAGAATGTGGAATGGATAGAGCCTCAGCTATAGCAGATATGAGATTTGCTTATATTGAAGATGTCTGTAAGAATACGGTTGTAAAGCCAAGAGAAAGTAAGGAAAGAATACGAAGCCAGAAGATTGATAAGCTTCTTACTGGTAAATATACAGGTATCCCAATGTTTATAGCAATTATGGGACTTGTGTTTTATCTTACATTTAATGTTATAGGTGCGGCACTCTCCAATGTACTTGATATTTTAATTACATTTGTTACAAATGGGGTTGATAATCTTCTGACAGCAATGAATGTTAATTCGGTATTGCATGCACTTATCATAGATGGAATATTCAATGGGGTTGGTAGTGTATTAAGCTTTCTTCCGATAATCGTAACATTATTCTTCTTTTTATCAATTCTTGAAGATAGCGGTTATATGGCAAGAGTCGCATTTATTATGGATAAGCTCTTACGTAAACTTGGATTATCAGGAAGAAGTATAGTGCCTATGTTAATTGGTTTTGGATGTAGTGTTCCAGGAGTTATGGCAAGCCGTACACTTTCATCTGAAAGAGACCGTAGGATGACAGTTCTTTTAACACCATTTATGAGTTGTTCAGCAAAAGTACCTATATATGCCTTTTTCTCAGCAGCATTTTTCCCACATTATGCAGCGCTTGTTATGATAGGTATGTATTTTATAGGAATTATTGTTGGAATAATTATGGCGTTTATATTTAAAAAGACATTATTTAAGGGAGAACCAGTTCCATTTGTTATGGAGCTTCCTAATTACAGAATGCCTGGTGCTAAGAATGTGGTACATTTGTTATGGGAAAAGGCAAAGGATTTCTTACAGAAAGCATTTTCTATTATATTTATTGCAACAATACTTATATGGTTTATGCAGAATTTTGATATAAGGCTTAACGTTGTGGCAGATTCAAGACAGAGTATACTTGCTGTATTAGCAGGTATGATTACTCCGTTGTTTAAACCATTAGGATTTGGAGACTGGAGACTTGTAACAGCTATACTTACAGGCGTAATGGCAAAGGAAAGTGTAGTATCTACGATATCAATTCTATTTGGAAGTACGATAGAGATGGTATCTGTTATATCAGCTGCGGGTGCAATGTCATTTCTTGTGTTCTGTCTTTTGTATACACCTTGTGTTGCGGCAATTGCCTCAGTTAAAAAAGAACTTGGAGGTAAATGGGCAGCATATGTTGTAGTTATTCAGTGTGTTGTAGCATGGATTGCGGCATTAATTACATATATTATTGCTGGAATTTTATAACTCTGATAAATATGTATGCGAAAAAAAACATTGCAAAATCAGACTATTGATGATAAATTATCAATAAGCTAATTCCTAGAGGGAGTAATCGGCATATTTATATATGCAGTTATATCGACATAATGGCTTATAAGCCCGGTATTACTTTAAATGATGAGACTCGTGGACAGTATCAGTACTGTCTGCGGGTCTTTTTTATATAACTGGAATTCGTTTTCGTTAAAACATCAATTATTATATATGATATGACAATTGGTTATAATCTTTCTTGGAGCAACAGATAAAATATAGAAATGAGGACAATTAAGAAATGAGTATTGTTGAATTATTTATACTGGCAGTAGGACTTTCAATGGATGCTTTTGCTGTATCTATATGTAAGGGCTTGTCGCTTGGAAAGATAAAGCCTAAGCATATGTGCATTGCCGGTGCGTGGTTTGGTGGATTTCAGGCATTGATGCCGCTTATTGGCTATTATCTCGGAAGTCTGTTTGCCGATATGGTTACCAGATATTCACACTGGGTTGCATTTGCACTTCTTCTTGCAATTGGTGGTAATATGATTAAGGAGTCATTAGGGGAAGAAGAAAATGTCAGCAATGATATGGGATTTAAGAGTATGTTATTACTTGCAATTGCAACAAGTATTGATGCACTTGCAGTAGGCGTGTCATTAGCATTCCTTAAGGTTGCCATTCTTCCAGCGGTATTATTTATAGGCTGTATTACATTTGTCTGTTCAGCGGCAGGTGTTAAAATTGGAAGTATATTTGGTGATAAATATCAGTCTAAAGCAGAACTTTGTGGAGGGATTATTCTTATTCTTATAGGAATTAAGATATTACTTGACGGTTTGGGAATACTTTAGTTATAATATTATAATTAAGTAAGAAATGAGGATTAATATATGAAAGAAATGTTATTGGCATTATTACTGCTTATTATAGGTTTTGTGCTTCTTATAAAGGGAGCAGATTTCTTTGTTGACGGAAGTTCGTCAGTTGCGAAAAGATTAAAAGTACCTTCAATGATAATCGGACTTACAATTGTAGCTATGGGTACAAGTCTGCCAGAATGTGCAGTTAGTGTTACAGCTTCACTTAACAATAATAATGCTTTAGCTGTAAGTAATGTAATAGGTTCTAATATATTTAACCTTATGGTTGTGTGTGGTGTATGTGCATTATTTACACCATTGGCGGTATCAAAAGATACTTTAAAGAAAGAATTTCCATTTTCTATCATATGTGCCATTCTTCTTGCGGCACTTGGTGCTGTTGGAATGACACTTGGAAGAATTGACGGAATAGTATTTCTTGTAATATTCGCAGTTTACCTTTGCTTGATGATTGTATCAGCTAAAAATGCACGTAACGAGGCACTTAATAAAGAACTTGAAGAAGAGGTTGATGAAGAGATAAAAATTCTTCCAGTATGGCAGTGTATTGTATACATTATTGGTGGAGCAGTAGCTATTAAGTTCGGTGGTGATTTTGTTGTTGATGGAGCTTCCACAATTGCAACTGGATTTGGTATAAGCCAGAATCTTATCGGACTTACAATAGTTGCACTAGGAACAAGTCTTCCAGAGCTTGTTACATCAATCGTTGCGGCTAAGAAGAATGAAGTGGATATGGCATTGGGAAATGTCATCGGCTCTAACATTTTTAATATTCTTCTTGTATTGGGTGTTGCTGGGGCAATAAGTCCTGTAGCATTTGTAACAGAAAATCTTATCGACATTGCTATTCTTGTTGTTATGAGTGTGGTTGTATGGATATTCGCGTGGTCAAAGAAAAAGCTTGTCAACTGGCATGGTGCAGTTATGCTTGTATCATATGTGGCTTACCTTGTATACATTTGCATAAGATAAATATTGCATATAAGGCTGTTTACGTCATATATGAATTGTAATAAAATTATATATGGCAGTTCCGATTTCACCGCATCACTAAAGATAAGGAGAGGGACGGAATATGAACACATATAAGATGGTTCTTAATGAGGATACCAGAGTATTAATATATGGTAATAGCATTAAAGTAGTACGCATCAGAATTGATGAAATCAACTATATAAGCTGTGCCAACAGAATTATTATGATTCATACGAATAATGCCAGTGATAGATTTTATGGGAAGATGAAGGATGTATATAATTTATTGGGGAAATATGGGTTTGAGTACATTAATGAGTCGGAGATAGTTAATTGTATGAATGTGAGTAGTATGACGGTTAATTCGATAATATTAAGAGAGGGAACAGAACTAATATGTAGTAAAAAATTCAAACAAAAGTTCAGAAATCTTATGTGGAACTAAATTCATACCAAAGTTAAAGGTGAATTCCTGTCGGGTGCTATAAGGTACTGGCAGGAATTTACTTTTATATAACAGGAAATATATATAACCTAAGAAAGCGGAATGTCAGAATATTAAAAAAGTATAAATAACAAGTTTTTTAAGGCTTGGCTGTTTGTAATTAATAATTATAAGTGGTAAAATGTTACATATTTTATATTGTAATTATTATGTTGTAATTAATAGAAATGGAGGCTACAATGCAGGCATATACTGTATCGCAGTGGTTATTATTCTTTTATATATATTGTTTCTTTGGTTGGGTATGGGAATGTTGTTATGTATCAGCCAGAAAAGGAAAGTGGGTAAACAGGGGATTTCTTCATGGACCAGCACTTCCAATATATGGTTCAGGTGCAATGGTAATATTGGTAAGTACTATAGGAGTAAGGGATAATATAGCTTTAATATTCCTGTTTGGAATGATATCATCAACAATACTTGAATTTGTTACAGGATATTGTATGGAGAAAATGTTCGGCGTAAGATACTGGGATTACAGTAATCAGCCATTAAATTTAATGGGACATATATGTCTGTTCGTATCATTAGGCTGGGGTGTGTTCTCTGTTCTTCTTGTAAGAATTGTACACAGACCTATAGAGGGCATTGTATATATGCTTCCAGATACAATTACGGACATAATAGCATTTGTCTTGACAATAGCTATGGCAGTTGACTTTACACAGTCATTCAATGAAGCTATGGATTTGAAGGCTGCAATTGAAAAGCTTGCTAATAGTAATGAACAGATAAGAATTCTTGCCAAAAGACTTGAGGTTGCCTCAGCATTTGTTGAAGATGATTATAATAAAATGAAAGAAAAATTCGCTGAAGGTAAAGCAAGTGTTATGAATAAGGCAGGTTCAGTGGGTAAGCTTAAGGGTAGAATTTCATTCGAGAATGATATGAATGAAAGAAAAGGTGTTAAGCTTGCAACCTTACAGAGAATGACAGAGGCTGTTAAAGAGAGTCTTAAGAATAAGATTATGGACGAGAAGGCGGCTAACCAGCTTTTAGAAACACTTGAAAATGAAAAGGTAAATCTTAAGGCTGATACTGGAAGAAACTACAAGAGCGTATTCAGAATTATGAAACGTAATCCGGGTGCTATTTCAAGAAAGCACGAGGAAGAACTGAATGAAATTAAGAGAATGATTAAGTGATTTTAATGTGAGTTCCGGGCTGCTGGTGATTTTAGGAATTGTATTAATTAAATAAAATGTTTGGATAATGAGGATTGTATATGGAAAAGATTATAATATATAATGTAGCTGATGCCAGAAAGATTATAACAATGGCTGCTAATATGCGAATAAAAAGCATAGTTATTGACAATACTAAGCTTTCAGATACATTAGAAAATGTACTGGCATATAGTCAGGATTACAGAACTGATGATATTATGCCATTTATTAATAAAGATAAAAGCATAGTTATATTCTGTGATGTTACACAGAAACATCTGGACAAGCTTTTATTTGGTATCAGAAATAACAATCTTAATGTCGATTACAAGGCTGTTATGACTAAGACTAACAGGTCGTGGACATTGAATAAAATATTATATCATATGGAGATTGAAAACAAAAACGAAAGGAGATAATTATGGAGATTATTCACGTTACAGAAGCAACATTTAAACAGGAGGTACTTGAGTCGGATAAGCCAGTGCTTGTAGATTTCTGGGCAACATGGTGTGGACCTTGCCAGATGCTTGCACCAGTCCTTGAGGAAGTAGCGGCAAAGCAGGACGATGTAAAGATATGTAAGATTGATACAGATAAGGAACTTAATCTTGCATTACAGTATAAGGTAGCTTCAATACCAACCCTTCTTTTATTTAAGAACGGAGAAGTTGCTGCAACTAATATAGGCTTTATAGGTGAAGAACAGGTTATGGAATTCATAGGCCAGTAAATAAATGTTAACTATTTGCGCAGCTTTTCAGCGCATCTGAAGTTTCGAAGAAACTTCTAAGTGACTACGAAGTAGTCATATTATATCATATTTTCTGCGTTGTTCTTCAACGCATCTGAAGTTTCGAAGAAACTTCTAAGTGACTACGAAGTAGTCATATTATATCATAATTTCTGCGTTGTTTTTCAACGCATACGAAGTTTCGAAGAAACTTCTAAGTGACTACGAAGTAGTCATATTATATCGTAAACAAGGAAAGGGCAGGCACAGCATCAGATTTATTATCTAGATGAATGATGCTTGCCTTTTTACTACATTTGCTAAGAAATGAGGTTATACATATATGAGAGAATTATATCTTGAATGTTATTCAGGAATAAGCGGAGATATGTCTGTTGCGGCACTTCTTGATGCCGGAGCGGATAAAGAATATTTGTTAAAAACACTTGCAACTATGCCTCTGACAGGTTATGAGGTTAAGATAACAAGAGTTAAAAAGAATGGTATAGATTCGTGTGATTTTAATGTAGTGCTGGACAGCGGACACGAGAACCACGACCACGATATGGAATATCTGTATGGACATCTTAATGGCGAAGGGCATACGCACAATTTTGAAAATGTACATTCGCATACTCATTCAGCACATCACAGCCACAGGGGGCTGAAAGAAATATATTCTATTATAGAGCAGACACAGCTTACTGGGAATGCAGAAAAGCTTGCTAAGAAAATATTCAGAATATTAGCAGAAGCAGAAGCCAAGGCACACGCTACAGATATTGAAAATGTTCATTTTCACGAGGTTGGGGCAGTAGACTCGATTGTGGATATAGTGGCATTTGCTGTATGCTTCGATAACCTGCATATAGACAGGGTGTATGTTCCAGGTATCAGCGAGGGAACTGGAACAATAAGGTGCCAGCACGGAATAATTCCAGTACCAGTGCCAGCGGTTCTTAATATAACATCAGCTTATAATATAGAATTAAGCAATGCCAATATTAAAGGCGAACTTGTAACGCCAACGGGAGCGGCGATTGTAGCGGCTGTAAGAACAGATACAGCACTTCCGCAGCATTTTTCAATAAAGAAGACTGGATATGGTGCAGGCAAGAGAGAGTATGAGCTTCCGGGAGTATTAAGGGCAATGCTTATTGAGAGTAATAGTGAAAGCTTAGACGAAAATGCTGACTTAATATATAAGCTGGAAACGGATATTGATGACTGTTCGTCAGAGATATTAGGATACACTATGGAGCGCTTGTATAAGGCGGGTGCAAGAGAAGTGCATTTTCTTCCTATATATATGAAAAAGAACAGACCTGCATATGAGCTTGTTGTAATATGCTGCAAGGAAGATATTACGACTATGGAGAATATCATATTTGAGGAAACAACGACAATAGGAATAAGACGTTGTGCAATGAAGAGAACAATTCTTCCAAGAAAAATTGAAAAAGTCAGTACACCATATGGTGAAATTGACGTAAAGGTGTGTACGCTTCCTAATGGCAAAGTTAAGAGATATCCTGAATATGAAACTATTAAGAGCATATGTGAGACAGAAAATGTGCCATTGAGGGATATAATTGGGAATATAGGAGAATAAAAAATAATTAAAGACTGTTACAAGAAATTATATGCTGGCATTATATAGAACATAGAAATATAAAAGTCCTGAGTAATGTCAGCATATTAAAATATAAGTTTCGTGTGACAATCTTATATTATAAACCTGGAAAAGCATTTCGATATTATACATTTGCAGAGGCAGAGTTATGGTTAATATATTTTATTGATATGGGAAAATGATATAGCCGTCACCTGTATTTTTATAGTTGTACTATATCACTAAGCATTACAGAAAAATTAATTAACACGGTTGCCATCAGTACCAATAGTTACAACTCTTACAGGAATTGTCTTGCCGCTGTCAGCTACAGCCTTTTCAACTGCATACTGCAATCCACCACAGCAAGGTACAGTCATACGTGTTACAGTTATGCTCTTTATGTTATTATTCTTGAATATCTCGGTTAATTTCTCAGAATAGTCAATCATATCAAGCTTTGGACATCCGATAAGTGTTATGTGGTTACGCATAAAATCGTGGTGGAATGTACTGTAGGCATAAGCTGTACAATCTGCTGCAATAAGAAGGTCAGCTCCATTAAAGCATGGTGCAAAAGGAGATACAAGCTTAATCTGTACAGGCCAGTTGTTAATCTGGTTTCCACTTGCCGCTTTGTTAGCAAGTACTTCAGCTTCATTATATTCAGGAGCTTCACGCTCAATAAAACGAATTGCATTCATAGGGCAGGCTGGCAGACAGTCGCCAAAACCGTCACAATAATCATCTCTTAAAAGCTTAGCCTTTCCGTCAACAATTCCAATAGCTCCCTCGTGACAGGCGTGTGCACATAAGCCACAGCCGTTGCAGAGTTCTTCATTAATTTCTATAATCTTTCTTATCATAATCAAATAAATCCTCCTATTTATAGTAGTATTTTTATTTAATAGAAAATTCTGATAAAAATTCCTGTTAAATAAAAAGCCCTCTGGGCAGATTCACCATACGGCGGTAATGTAGATGCCACTAAAGTGTTCCGCCATAGCTGGAGAATCCTGTGAAACAGGATTCTATCCTGCAGACCCGCTAAAAGGTCTTAATAAGTATATGTCGTGGTTATTTTCAGCCATATTTTCATAGCTGGCTGATTAGTTTGAATTATATCTTAACTACCTGGTAAGTATAATATTAAATATTAATAAAGTATGTTGTAAATACAACAAAAATAAGATTATAATGTAATGAGTGCAAAAGAAAAGGAAGCGGCTGCGAAGCAGACATTTACTTTTCTTGCACCATTAACGAACGAATATCCTGTGAAACAGGATAAAGAGTGCGGAAGCACGAATTCGTGAGTGTAGGATATGCTAGGTTATAATACAGGTGTGTAGTATATTAAGTTAATAGTGCGAAAAGATAGAGATTGGCAAATGAGTGCAAAAGAAAAGGAAGCGGCTGCGAATAGACACCGTAGATTTTATAGATTATTTTATGAATAATATAGAGAAGAATAGGATTGAAGAATATGGGCAGAATATTATATGACATTTCACAGGATTATATGGGAGTTATACAAAAGAGCAGGCTGTTTAGCGGTATAGAACCAGACGAGGCTAATGGAATGAGCAAATGCCTTGAGATAACATTTCGCGAGTATGACAAAGAAGAAGTTATATTTAATGAAGGCGATAAAATATCCAAAATAGGTATGGTGATTCAGGGCAATGTGAGCATAGAAAAGGCTGATTACTGGGGCAACAGGCATATTATGACATATGTGTCAGCGGGTGAAATATTCGGAGAGGCATATGCATGCAGTAACGACAAGACATCCAATGTAGAGGTTGTTGCGGCAGATAAATGTATAGTTGCATTTCTTGACACATACAAGGTTATGACGGTATGCAGTTCATCGTGCCAGTTCCACAGTAAGCTTATTCATAATCTTATATATATGCTTGCTGACAGGTGTGTGGTTATGAACGAGAAGATTACACATTTATCCAAACGAAGCACTAAGGAGAAAGTATTGTCATATTTATCAGCAAGAGCCGCCAAATGTGGGTGTGATGAGTTCGATATACCATTTAACAGGCAGCAGTTGGCTGATTATCTTTCAGTTGACAGGAGTGCAATGTCAGCAGAATTAAGCCGTATGAAGAAAAATGGAGAAATTGATTTTAGGAAAAATCATTTTATTATAAAATGTCGTGATAAACAATAATCTGCCGCTGTAAAGACACATAATTTGGAAGAAAATGTTAATTTAAGCCGTCATTGTATAAAACTAAAAACAACTAAAAAATGTATTGAAATTAATTGACAAGGGTGTTAATATACCCTTGCGAGAGATAGTTAAGAAATTAACATTTCGCTTTATATTTTTGAGAGTTTTGTATACAATATACAAACTATTATACAAATTAACAGTTATTTTATTAAGGAGGAACCAATAATGGTAAATTTTGATCAGTGGAATGGTTTCAAAGGCAGACTTTGGAAAGAAGAGATCAATGTAAGAGATTTCGTTCAGAACAATTACAAGCCATATGATGGAGATGAAAGTTTCCTTGAAGGACCTACAGAAGCTACTAACAAGCTTTGGGGAAGACTTCAGGAATTACAGAAGGAAGAAAGAGCTAAGGGCGGCGTACTTGATATGGAAACAAAAGTTGTTGCTGGTCTTACAGCTTATGGTCCTGGATATATAGATGAATCTATGAAGGAGCTTGAACAGGTAGTTGGTCTTCAGACAGATAAGCCACTTAAGAGAGCATTTATGCCTTATGGTGGTATCAAGATGGCAGAAGAATCATGCAAGAACTATGGTTATGAACCAGATCCAGAACTTCATAAGATCTTCACAGAATATCATAAGACACATAACCAGGGTGTATTCGATGCTTATACACCAGAGATGAGAAAGGCTCGTCACAGCCACATCATCACAGGTCTTCCAGATACTTATGGACGTGGACGTATCGTAGGTGACTACAGAAGAGTTGCTCTTTACGGTATCGACTTCCTTATGGAAGAAAAGAAGAAGGATCACGCTAACTGTGGTTGTGGAACAATGACTGATGACGTTATCCGTTTAAGAGAAGAAATATCTGATCAGTACAAGGCACTTGCAGGTATGAAGAAGATGGCTGAAAGCTATGGTTATGATATCAGCAAGCCAGCTACTAATGCTAAGGAAGCTGTTCAGTGGTTATACTTTGGATATCTTGCAGCTATCAAGACACAGAATGGTGCTGCTATGTCTGTAGGTCGTGTATCTACATTCCTTGATATCTATATTCAGAGAGATCTTGAAGCTGGTACTCTTACAGAGAAGGAAGCTCAGGAACTTATTGATCATTTCGTTATGAAGTGTAGAATGGTTAAGTTCGCAAGAATTACATCATACAACGAATTATTCTCAGGAGATCCTACATGGGCTACTCTTGAAGTTGGTGGTACAGGTATCGATGGACGTTCAATGGTTACAAAGAACGACTTCAGATTCCTTCATACACTTGAGAACATGGGACCTTCACCAGAACCAAACCTTACAGTACTTTATTCTTCAAGACTTCCAGAAAGCTTCAAGAAGTATGCTGCTAAGATTTCTGTTGATACATCTTCAATCCAGTATGAGAACGATGATGTTATGAAGGTAACATGGGGCGATGATTATTCAATCTGCTGCTGTGTATCTGCTACACAGACAGGTAAGGAAATGCAGTTCTTCGGAGCTAGAGCAAACCTTGCTAAGTGCTTACTTTACGCTATCAATGGTGGTGTAGATGTTAAGAACAGAGAACAGGTTGGTCCTGCTTATAAGCCAGTTACTTCAGAATATCTTGATTATGATGAAGTTGTTGATAAGTTCGATGCTATGATGGATTGGTTAGCTGATCTTTATGTTAATACACTTAACCTTATCCAGTATATGCATGATAAGTATTACTATGAAGCTGCTGAGATGGCTCTTATTGATACAGATGTTAAGAGAACATTTGCTACTGGTATCGCTGGATTCTCACACGTTGTAGATTCACTTTCAGCTATTAAGTATGCAAAGGTTAAGACAGTACGTGATGAGACAGGTATCGTTGTAGATTACGAAATCGAAGGCGACTTCCCTAAGTATGGTAACGATGATGACAGAGCTGATGATATTGCTGTATGGTTACTTAAGACATTCCTTGAGAAGATTAAGAAGAGACATACTTACAGAAATTCAGAGCCAACAACATCTATCCTTACAATTACTTCTAACGTAGTATATGGTAAGTACACAGGTGCTATGCCTGATGGACGTAAGGCTGGTACTCCACTTGCTCCTGGTGCTAACCCAAGTTATGGTGCAGAGCAGAATGGTCTTCTTGCTTCACTTAACTCACTTACAAAGCTTCCTTACGAGTGGGCATTAGATGGTATTTCTAATACACAGACAATGAACCCAGACGCTTTAGGACATAACGAAGAAGAAAGAATTAACAACCTTGTTAACGTTATGGATGGATACTTCGATCAGGGCGCTCATCACCTCAATGTTAACGTATTCGGTAAGGATAAGTTACTTGATGCTATGGAACACCCAGAAAAGCCAGAATATGCTAACTTCACAATCCGTGTATCTGGTTACGCTGTTAAGTTCATCGACCTTACAAAGGAACAGCAGATGGATGTTATTTCTAGAACATTCCACGACAGAATGTAATCATACGAATAGTATAATTGCTTGAAAATTAAATGGGATAAAAGTGGCTTTAAGTTGTATGTTTACTGGTGATAAGTTACATTAAGTTATAACAAAAAATGAAAAAGCCACCTGTATTCAAAAAATGCAGTACAATCTGAGATGATTGTACTGCATTTTTGAATTTATGTGAGCAACGAGCCAAAATCTGTGCTTGTATGAGAATTTGACGACTGTGTAATGATTTATTTTTATCTAAGTTTGTCATTTATAAGCATAAGTCTTGTAAGTGTAGATTCCTGATTAGTTTCTGTTTTTTCAATTAATATATTGTCTTTTTTGTAATCTACAGCGTATTCTTTTAAACAATTATTGATTTCTTTATTCTTAAAAGAAATACATACTTTATCATTATCAATATCCCAATCAATATCAGTAGCTATATTCATTTTATTAACAAGAGATATAATATCGTTTACAGATTTTACCTCTATGTCTAAAAATTCAAATACATTTACTTCTAATGCTTCTGCAATTTTAGAGAGCTGTTCAGTTTGTTATCAACTGCAAGAAGTACATCTTCTAATATTACGTTACATATGTCGGGAACAGAAGATAGCGGAAATGCATTAACAGCAGTGGGATTTCCGGATGGCAGTAGTGCATCAGTATATAAAGCAGATGCATTTGATCCAGCAAAACCAGAATACAGGGTAAGATATTGGGACAAAGAAGGAAATTACACAGATACAAATGTACAGATAAACGGTGTTGATCCAAGAAATGCAAGTTATCTGGAAATGCTTGCATATACAACATATAGTGATGTAGAAGGCTTTACGAAAAATGCCTTTGGAGATTTCATGAATGCGGCTGGTGGTGTGAATGGTAACATCACCTATGATTCTGACAGCATAAATGAAAAGAAAGACTATATGAGCATGATTAATGAATTTATGCAGTTGCAGTATGATGCAAACAACTTATCAGGATATCTGTCATATAAGGAATTGTATGATTACATAAATGAACGAACAGAGACGTGATTCAATTAAATGAAAGTATCAAATAATTATGGCACTGCAAAATTATGGGGCATTTGGAATAAAAATGTTTCTAAATCTTCTGAAAAAAACAAATGGAAATTAACGGATTCCTTGAAGGAGAAGATTGTTGAACTGGCACAAAAAGATGCACAGGACAATGTATATATGGGAAAAGCATTTATGAATTTGAGGAAGAAGGAAGTGAGCAAAGTAGCCCCAGACAGAGCTGCTTTAATTGGAAAACTTAGCCAATCAATGGCTTCTGGCAATTTATCTGTTATGAATGAAGTTGCAGAAGCAGATAAAAAATGGCTCTGTATGCTGTTTGGAATACCTTATGAAGCATTTAGCGAGGCGAGAAAAGCATTAAATAGTGAAGAAAAGACTGGCAGCGCAGGTGAAAACATAATAATGCAAGATAATTTTGATATGAAGGCATGAAGTATGCAATTAGAATAATGTCTACAATTAGTAGGAGAAAAAGGAGTAATATTGGCAAAGAGTCTTACAATTACAAGTCCTAGTGGTGAAACCCATATAGTTAGTTGGGGAAAGGAAAATGTAACTACAACCAATTTATTCATTGCAGAAAAAGCTACAGGTACATGGTCTGTGTACATGACGGGAACTAATATTGCATCGCCTAATCTTGGTTCGGCATTTATTGGAGGTACAAAATATTCATCTGTAAAAATGAAAGTATCTTATGTTTTAGAAGATTAAAATTCCGATGGTAATTAGTAATGATTTAAGCTTTATGGTGATATTGTGCAAAGTGAATCAATGCTTAAAGGAAATCTGCAAAGTATTACATGAAAATGTCAAATGATTACAGTTTTCCGGACTCCGTAATAATTTCTGATATAATGCGATAAGTCAGAAAGGATGATAAAATTATGGAGAACAGAGGGCAGATATACGAAATTATTGCCGATAATATCAGAAAAGAGCGTAGAAGACTTGGAATGACACAGGCTGAACTTGCAGAGAGGGCGGATATATCGCTGGATACGTTAAAAAGTGTGGAAAATGGTAGACGGGCAATGAGCCTTGACACATATCTTAATGTTGTAAATGCACTTGAATCATCACCTATGGTATTGATGAGTCAGAAACATCCGCAAAAGCATATTGAACGTTTTGCATTTATGATGAATCGGCGCGACGAGAGAGAAATAGAATTTGCTTTACATATGGTGGAACAGTTATTAAGAGGACAGGACAACAGAGGAGGTCATAAGAGAACTTCTTGAATTATTAAAGAAGAATGCCATGAAAGAGCAGGCAAACGATGTATTTGAGATATGCAGCTATGTGGATGGACTGGAGAAAAAGATTGATTCCATGAAGGAAGAACTCACAAACATACAGAACCAGATCAAAGAAATGCAGGAAGATACTCTTGTCAATAATGCTAAAAAGGCATTGTCAGAAGCACAGGAGCGACTTAATGTCAGATGTGAGCAGATAAAGTCGCAGGTATTGGAAGTGAAAGCACAGGTGAAATCTACAGCAAAGAGCATAGTTGATGGAAGAACTGCATTATACAGGGTGTCGGAGTTCTTAGGAATTAAGAAAAGGCTTCTTGATATCCGGGAGAATGTAAGAGGTGCAATCAAAACCACGGATAAGGATATAGCAAAGACAGCACTTCTTGCAAAAGGATTTCGAGAAGCTGGTCAGACAGCAGCCAATGCATTCCGTACTTTTGCTGACAAACCGGAGGTGGATTACTCACAGAAAGAGCAGAAACATTCCATCACAAAGGCGATTCTTGCACCTATGAAAGCAGTGAAAAAGATACTTGTATCAATGGAGCTACATCTTGATGCTTCGATTGATAAGCTGGATAATCTGGATATGAATGTGTAGCTTGATAAGGAAAAGCATATGGATAATGCGAAAGCACAGGAACAGACAGAGCCGGAGAGGGCAGAAGCTGAGCGAGTGGAAGCAGAGGTTGTATATTCACCGATGGTCGCTGAGCCACAGGAGTATCAGTATAATGCAGATGCATTTGAGGCTAGAGGTGTGGATGAGGTGAAGCAGGAAGTGGCACATAAGGAAACAGCGAAGGTAAGGGAAGATAAAGCCAGATAGATGTAAGGGCGTGGGAGAGATTCTGCGTCCTTTTTTTGTCGCCTGAAATGCGACACATAAGAAATGGTTCTTGCTATAATTATGATAGCACATGAAATAAGAATCGTTTGAATTCATAGTTGTCCTTTTAATTGGACACATGGTGTGCTTATAATGTAAATACAAAGAACTTTAAAACATGTAAAAATTGTTTGAAAGGAGCTGATTGATATGAAAAAAGAAGGATATAGCCGCCCCGGATTATTTGGGAGTGTCAACACATATGATAATAATGGACATAAGACAAGCCATAGTGACAGAGGTTTGTTTGGTGGATTCAATCATTACGATAATTAGGAGGACAGGGATATGTTAGGAACAGATGGAAGATTATATGATTCGGATTTTGACTTTGATGGAGATGGAAAACTTAATGCTTATGAGTATTCTGTAATGGATGATGTAGTTTTCGGGCATGAAGATATGGAAACAAGTGAGGAGGATGAACTGGAAGATGAGTTATCCTTGGCAGGACTAGATGTAACAGATCTTGAATATATGGATGCAGATGAGAGAAGAGAGGCATTGGAGGATGCCGACTTAGATCCGGATGATTATGATTTTGATTAAAGGAGTGCAAGATGAAACAGCAAACTGAAAAGAAACTACAGGCTAATTTGAAAACAATCAATAATGATTTCAATACAGTTATTTTTGCGGATATTGAAGCGAAATTTAAGCTGATGGAGTTGGATGCAATTAGGATATTAATTGATGATTGTGAAAGATTGATAAATGAAGATGCAGGTAAATGAAAGCAGGTGCCGTATATGAAAAAGAATTCGTTTGGACAAGGATTGGCAGTATTTTTGGTGGTAATAGGTATTTTTTACATTATTGGTGCTATTAGTGAAGCTAGTGAGCCTAAGTGCATTAAGTCAGGCTGTGACAATAAGCAGGCAACAAATAGCAGTTATTGTTATCTGCATAAGCCTTATAGTGGAAGTAGTTCTTCACATAGCAATTCATCATATTCCAATAAATCATCAAGTAGCAGTTCTTCAAGTAGTAATAACAATAAATCGACAGCTAGAAGCAATGCATCATCGTACAATAGCAGTACAAAGAAAAGCTCTACAGGAACAAGTAGCTCAAAGAAAAGCAATATATATGACTCATATGATGATGGCTATGATGATATATACATGGATGGCGATTATGATTATGATCGGTATGACAGGGATAGTGATTATGCCGATGGTGTGGATGACGCAATGGATGAATTTGACGAGGATTGGTAAATATGGCTGGTAAACATGAGCTGGAAAAATTTGAATATCTGTTTGTAGATATCGAATGGAATCAGACACCGGGAACAAATGGGATAGAAGACAGGGAGCCAATTCAGATTTGTGTGGTAGCGACTGATGAAAGTATGAATTTGAAAAAATCATTTTCCAGAGCGATGCGACTGAGTTCAGAAGAAAAATATAATCAGGATACATTAGTACTATCACATTCTACATTAAAATCTGTCATGCAGGCAAATAGTGAAGAAATAGTATTGCAGAAAATTAAGATGTCATTTCCAAAATATAAGTATGTAGTAGTTTGGACAAAGGATACTTATGAATTGTTTAAAAGAGGTATGGACGCTTATGGATATTCAATGCCGAGACATAGAGTTATTGTATTTCAAGAAGTTCTCATGCATATTGCAAGTGATGGAGTAAATCAAATTGGTTTTGAGCGTGCATTGAAACAGGCGGGTATTGAATATCAGAAAAACTTTCTTCACTATTCAAAGCATGATGCAAATTATATGTATCAATTATTTTGCAAATGCTATAAGGAATACACGAGGTGGACTAACCAGGAGATATGTTATCTGAGTCCAAGAACCCATATAATACATACTGGAAGCTGCCGATATTCTAATAGAAATCATTTGCTTGCTACAAATCAAGCGGCCAAACATGTGATTTTTCAGGGAAACAGAGTATGTAAAATATGCGGCTGTGAGGATGAATGGAACAGATTGCAATGGGGTGTAAGCTCTGGTGTAAAGCAGAATAACCGTGCAGAATATCTTAGAGAATTGCCGCTTACAGATGAAAATATGAGTATGATCTGCAACAAATTCCGATTAGATTACAATATTGCCTCAGATATGGTGTTTATCCGCACACCATTCAGCGGGTGGATTGTACATATTCAGAATAACAGGGTGACAAAACTCCGTCATGAGAACTACAGACAAAGAAGGAATGAGGCTTTAAAAATACATAAAAAGTGCTTTGAAGGTTATCACAAACAGAAACTGCCTTCCAGTAGGTTTTATGATGTGGTAAGCTATATTAAGTATCATGACGAGGGAATGTTGAAGAGGCTTGGTGATAAAAGGAGCCGTATTGATATAATATTAGACAGGATAAGAGAGCAAGATGCAGAAAATATGGCATAGATAAAGGAGTCGGAAATGCGAGACCAGAAATTATATGAATCAGTCGGAAAATACATAGATAAATATTACATAGACAAACCGGATGATATTAAACTGGATAAAGAAATGAAATCTATATTTGATAGAATCTCGGAATTTAGAAAGAAAAAAGCAACAAAAAAACGTGATGCCGAAGAAGATGCAGATATTGAGATAGATGAAAGTGCCGTAGAATCGTTTGATGTTGAAAGTATGCAGAAAACGAAAGCAACTGACTCTATGTCTTTGACATTGGCAACAAACCGTAATATAGAAAGTCTTATGGGGCAGATGGATGAGACATTTTCCCAAAGACTATTGCGTTTAATTGATGAGAGAGGAATGACAGATTCCGAAGCATATAATAAAGCTTATGTGGATCGAAGACATTTCTCAAAAATCAGAAAAGATGTGAATTATACGCCAAATAAGAAGACTGTGCTTGCGTTTGCAATAGCATTAGAACTATCTATTGATGAAGCGAAAGATCTTCTAAATTCAGCAGGCTTTGCGTTTTCAAGAAGTTCAAAGACAGATATTATCGTAGCTTATTTCTTACAGAATAAGATATACGATATGTTTGAAATTAATGAGATATTAGATGCTTATGGACAGCCAATTTTTGAGTAGGTGAAGTATATGCAGAAAAAGAAGAAACGGATGTACGACGGAGGAAAAAGCGTACTTCATGTAAAAAATAGTGCAGGCGGTTTTTACAAAGTTAAGAAAACAGGAAGACTTGGAAAGAACTGTGTGCATTTTTCAGGTAGAGGAATATGTTCCAAATATGATAAATGGTGCAGTTCTGCAAACTGCCCCGGTTATGAAAAAAGAAAATAGAGGCTTGGAGATATGAAATTGTCGCCTATCATGCGACCAGCTCTGTTAGTTTCGTAGATATAATGTGATTACAATAAACCTAAGGAGGTAAATCACATGAATGCGGAATTAACAGAGCTGGTTTTTATTTTGGACAGAAGTGGTTCAATGGGTGGACTGGAGAGCGATACAATCGGTGGATTTAACGGGATGATAGAGAGGCAGAAAAAAGAAGGAGAAAAAGTTAATGTGACTACAATCCTCTTTGATGATGAAGTGGAAATCATTCATGATCGTTTCCCGATTGATGCAGTTCAGCCGTTGACGGATAAAGAGTATTATGTCCGGGGATGTACAGCATTGCTTGATGCAGTAGGACAGGCAATTAACAAAATTGACAATGTACATAAACATTTGCCGGAGGAACATCGTGCCGGAAAAGTATTGTTTGTAATCACTACAGATGGATTAGAAAATTCCAGTACAGAGTTTAATTACAATGACATTAAGCGAATGATTGAAGCAAAGAAAGAATGTGGCTGGGAGTTCTTATTCCTTGGAGCAAATATTGATGCAGGCAAAGAAGCTGAAAAAATTGGTATTGAAAGAAACAGGTCAGTAACATATGAGAATGATCATGATGGAGTAGCACTAAATTACGAGGCTGTAGGCAGAGCAGTGAGAGGTGTCACAAAAAGCAGAACCTGTAGTATAGAACTTGATGATGCCTGGGCAGATGATATCGCAGAATATCATGATAAGGCAGGAAAAAGGTAGGTGATATTTATGGTAGATGTGAGAGAAATGAAAAAGATACTTCGTAATAATGGATATGAATATCAAAGATGCAAAGGCTCACATTTTATGTATTCAAACGGTATTTATACGGTAGCAGTTAATAAAGACCTAAATGCAATGGTGGCAAAAAGAATTATTAAGCAGTACCACCTGCAGGTAGCAGGTGTGTAAGAAGGGAGAACAATTTTATGGCAATGATTGTATGTCCACATTGTGGAGAACATGTATCAGAAAAAGCAAAGAAGTGTGTGCATTGCGGTGCAATATTGATACCAGAAGAGAAGAAACATTGTACAGAATGTGGTGCTGAACTTGAAGAGGGGATGACAGAGTGTCCGAATTGTGGCTGTCCGGTTGATGATACAATAGGGCAGGAGACAGATGAAAAGCCGCAAAAGGTAGAGGTAACAGGGGTAAAGGTGACTAAGAAGGTAAAGGTTATTATTGGAATTGTGATTGCATTATTGGTGGTCGGAGGAGCAACAGTATTTGGAGTGACACAATATCAGAAGAAAAAGGCAGCAGAGGAATATGCACAACGGGTGGAAGAGTATTCTGATAATCTAAAATTAGCTACTGTCACAATGCTGACAGGTGCAAGCGATGCTGAGTCAAGTGCAAATCTGATTAAGCAGGTATGGTATAACGCCATCTACGAAAAAAGGGATGATAAAACAGATAAGTATACTCGTCCAAAAGGATATTTCGTATCTGATTTTAACGATGCGTTAGGTAATCTGTATACAGATTCGAGCTTCAGCAGTAAGATAAGCAGTATTGAAGATAACCAGGATACAGTCAATGCATTGATGAAAAAATTGAAGAATCCACCAGATGAATACAAGGATGCATACGATGCAGTATCAGATTTATATGATGCGTATATATCACTTATCAACTGTGCAACTGATCCGTCAGGAAGTTTGCAGACATATTCAAGTACATTTAATGATGCTGATACAAATACGTTAAATGCATATAAGGCAATGGAACTGTATCTGGACGATTAAAGAATGGGCAGGGCGCAGTATAGGCACTCTGCCTTTTAACTATACGTTTTGGCATTATGCAATGCCTAGCTTAATGCAAAAATATTGACAGAAATACTCAAAAGCAAGGTTATGAATTTCTTTCTCACAAAAACTAATGACTTTTAAATGAAAATAATTAAAGCTCGCAAGAAAATGCGATTATTTTGATTGCAAGAATAAGCATTTTGTACTATAATTTAAAAAGCGAGTTTTTACTCAATTGTGACAAATATAACATGTCTATAGAAGAAGCCACGAGGTGTGAGAATGAGAGTAAGTTACAATAAATTATGGAAGTTATTGGTAGACAAAAAGATGAGTAAAGCCGATTTGAGAAAGGCTGTAGATATTGCTCCGAATACCCTTACAAAGATGCGTAAGGATGGAGAAGTGTCTATGAGTGTATTACTCAAGATTGCTACATATCTGGATTGCGATATTAGCGATATCTGTGAGTTTGTTAAAGATGAAGAATAAACCTTGTTGGAGAGTGCAAAATGGCAGAGTTAGTATATAGTGCAGGACTTACATCAAAATTGTTTTGGTTACAGGAGTCAAGAAAGACCGCTGGATATATCCTGGATGGATATAGCAAGGCGGATATCCGCAAGATAGCTTGGGAAGAGAATATCTATCAGGTAAAAGCAGAATATCGTGCATATGAGGTATTGAATGGTACTTATCGTAGAGTATCTGCTTTACCGGAAGCAGTGCTTCGGGTTTTTACCACTTGTGATGTGGAGACAGCAAAGATTTTAAACTTAATTGCAATTCTTATGGATAGTCGACTATTTTTTGAATTTCTTCATGAAGTGTATGATGAAAAGCTCAGACTTGGAGAAAAGGAAATCACAGACAGGGATTTGAATGTATTCTTTTCGGATAAAGCGTTGCAGAGTGATGTGGTGGCTGGATGGACGGATACAGCAGTACGGAAACTGAAGCAATGTTTTACTAGAATGATGTTTGAAGCGGGATTACTTGAAAGTAGTGCAAAGCCAAGAACAATCAAGCCAATTCACATTGACTATCGTACAGAGGAATTGCTGACTGCAAATGGACTGGGAGAATACTTGAAAGCTGTGAAAGGAGTCTGAGCATGGCAAAGTTAAGTTTGGATGATAGACTGAATCAGATAGAAGATAAAATATCAGATAAGTCGTTTAGAGAGAATAAAGGACTTGGAAATGAAGTTGGATATTATATATTCGATTATGATCCAAGAGAAGAGCTGTATGTGAGAAATCACATAGCATACCTTAAGGATAGAATAAATAACGGAAACAAAGATTTCAGAATAGTTGAGTTTGACCTGTTTCACCTGATGGTTGAGATATTGCAGGAGGAAGGTTATCTGGAAGCATTCTTTGATTTGGAAAAAGAGAATGGATTTTTTGAGATGGCAGACAGCCTTGTAGAAACTTTGGGACTGGATGAGACAAATGAGCTGAATCTGATTATATCAAGAATATTGCAGGAAGATTTGACAGATAGTGTGGTATTTCTTACCGGAGTAGGCAAGTGCCATCCGATAATTGCAAGTCACAACATCTTAAATAACCTGCATCAGGTGCTTGATAGTGTGCCGGTAGTGCTTTTCTATCCTGGAGAGTATAGCGGACAGGATTTGAAATTATTTGGAACAATGGATTCACACAACTATTACAGGGCATTCCGTCTGGTGTAGAGGAGGAAAATTCTCTGCTCCTGCAAGGGCAGTCGCATTTTCTAATAGAAAACAAGGAGAATTAACAATGCAGATTAAAAATATGTTTGAAAAGCAGATTGACCGTGACATCAAAGGTGTTATTAAAGTAGGTCAGTCGGATGAAGAAAATGTATATCAGGAATTAGATGAATATGTAGTGACCAAGGAGCTTCTGAAGCATTTCAGGGATTTCTTCAACAATTATGAAAAGGGGGTAGACGGATATACAGATAAGATGGGTGTCTGGATTTCCGGATTCTTTGGAAGTGGTAAATCGCACTTCCTTAAAATACTGTCTTATTTATTAAAAAACAGCACAGTAGAAGGTAAAAGAGCCATTGAGTATTTTACAGATGGTAAGAAGATAGAAGATCCGATGCTTATTGCAGAGATGACAAAGGCTGGAACAATTGAGTCAGATGTCATGCTTTTCAATATTGATTCAAAGGGTTCTGCAAAGGTAGGCTCCGGTAAGGAGGCTATCGTCGAAGTATTTATGAAGGTGTTCAATGAGATGCAGGGATATTGTGGTTCAATACCTTATCTTGCAGAATTTGAACGCCAGTTGGATAACGAGGGCAGATTTGAAGAGTTCAAAGAGAAGTTCGAGGCGAATGCAGGAGCACCTTGGGATAAAAAGAGACAGGCATTTGCAGTTATTCAGGATAAAGTAGTAAAGACATTAGTCGAGATGGATTTCATGAGTGAGGAAGCAGCCCGCAACTGGTGCAAGAATGCAAAGGGCAGCTATGACCTCAGTATCGAGAAGTTCGTATCACTTGTGCAGGAATATTGTGTGAAGAAAGGTCCGAATCATCATGTTATCTTCTTAGTGGATGAAATCGGTCAGTATATTGCAGATGATACACAGCTTATGCTCAATCTCCAGACAATCGTGGAAGACCTTGGAACAGCCTGCAAAGGTAAGGCATGGGTTATCGTAACAAGTCAGGAGGATATTGATTCTATTACAAAGACAAAGGGAAATGATTTCTCTAAGATTCAGGGACGTTTTGATACGAGACTTTCTCTTTCAGCATCCAATGTTGATGAAGTAATCCGTAAGCGTGTGCTTGCAAAAAATGAGACAGCAACACAGATGCTCAGACTTCTCTATGAGAAGAAAGAATCAATTATCAAGAATCTCATTACATTTTCAGCGGATACAGCGGACAAGAAGCTGTATGCAGATAAGGCGGATTTCGCAGACTGCTATCCGTTCATACCATATCAGTTCAATCTTTTAGGACAGGTACTTACTGCCGTCAGAACACATGGCGCAAGTGGAAAGCATCTGTCTGATCAGTCACGTTCTATGCTTGCACTGTTTCAGGAGTCGGCAATAAGAGTAATGGATAAAGAGGATGGAGTATTGATTCCGTTTAGCTTCTTCTATGATCCATTACATAAGTTTATTGACCACCAGCACAGTCAGGTAATCTCAGATGCAGAGAATAATAGTAAGCTTGATGAATTCGATGTAGAGCTTTTGAAAATTCTCTTTATGATTAAATATGTCAAGGAAATCAAGGCAAATGTAGATAATCTTACTACACTTATGATTTCAAACATCGATGATGACAGAATTGAAGTCCGTTCTAAGATTGAAGAATCATTAAAGAAGCTGATTAAAGAGACACTTGTACAGAAGAATGGTGAAATATACATCTTCCTGACAAATGAAGAGCAGGAAATCAATAATGCCATCAATAATGAGTCAGTGGAGATGGGAGAAATCATTGGAGAAGCGTCTACAGTTATCTTCGAGGAAATCTATACAGAGAAGAAATACCGTTACAGCAGTCGTTACTTATTCCCATTCAACCAGAAGGTGGATGATCGATTCTTCAAGGGCAATCAGTCTAATGATATCGGAGTGACAGTTATCACACCTTATGGCGGAGATTATGCAGACTCTGCACTTCGTCTGCTCTCAGCACAGGAAAGCAGTGTAATTGTAAAGCTGCCAAATGACAGTACATTCCTTGATGAGATTACAGAATCCATCAAGATATATAAATTCCTTAATAAAAATGCTTCCGGAGCCAGAGGCAGCTTTGACAGCATCCGCAGGGCAAAAGAGGATGAGCGTATTGAGAAGAAGGACAGAATCCGAATCTTTATTGAGGACGCATTAAAGAATGCAGATATTTATGTAAATGGCGATAAGGCAACTATTTCGGCTAAGGAGCCGGTAACGAGAATCAATGAAGCACTAGGTAAGCTTGTAGCAATGAAATACAATAAGCTTACCTATATGGAGACAGCACCGGAGCTTTCAGATATCAGTGCCATATTTAAACATAGCGATGGTCAGATGAGTTTCCTTGGCACAAGTGATACCACACCGAATAAGCTTGCTTTAGAGGAAGTAGTACAGGTAATCGGATTAAATAATGCCAGACATATGAAGACATCCCTTAAGTCATTACAGGATAAGTTTGGTGCAGCACCTTATGGATTTGATCCAAAGGATGTGCAGTGGCTTGTTGCAATGTTGTTCAAGCTGGGAAGAGTGTCTCTTACTCTTAACAGTCAGAGCCTGTCATTACTTTCAACGAATTCGGATGAACTGGTCAGATATATTACAAAGCGTGAATATGTAGAAAAACTCTTGATAGACATCAGAGAAAGAGCGACGGATGGACAGATTCGCTCTGCAAAAGAAGTTATGAAAGATTATTTCGGATTCACTGTATCCAGCGATGATGATGACAAAATCATGAGCAGTTTCAAGAGCAGAGCAAAGGATAAAGTTGAAGTATACGATGACATCCTTGTAGAGTACAGAATTAATCCGAAATATCCTTGCAAGCGATTGATGGAAGATGCAAGAAAGAGACTTGCAGAAATCCTTGATATCAATGAGCCTACAGAGTTCTTCAAGACAGTAGATAAGAAGAGAGATGACATGCTTGATGATGCAGAAGATACTGCACCTGTATTCGATTTCTTCAAGGGCGACCAGCGAAAAATCTTTGAAGATGCAGTGAAGAATCTTGCATATTTTGGAAACAGTAAGACTTATGTAAGTGATCAGGAACTTTTAAAAGTAGTTGAAGAGATAGAGACTATCGTTAAGGACAGCAAGCCTTTTAGTAAGATTCAGAGATTACCTGAATTAAATAAGAGATTTGAAGAGCTTCACATGGGATTGCTTGAAAAGGAAGCAGCAATCATGAATCCGTTAGTACATGATGACTTCCTTAAAGTAAAAGAGGTATTGGATACAAAACCATTTGCGGAAGTGCTCCGTCCTCGTATCAATCAGAGGTTTGAAGAAATCTGGGATAAACTGAAAAAATCAAATGATATAGCAGCAATTAAGAATATCAAGCTGGAAAGTGATACTTTAAAAATCAAGTGTCTGGATGAGATAGATGAGTATGAAAGAGCACATCAGCCAGCACCGGAACCACCTGTTACACCGGTAGTACCTGGTAAAGATCCGATTAATCCTACACCTGCACCTACGAAAGTAAAGACAAAGAGACGTAAGAATGTATCCATTAGCAATGTGGCAGGGGCTAGAACATATTCGATAGAGACAGAACAGGATATTGATAAGTTCCTTGCCGAGATGAAGCAGAAGCTGATGAATGAACTGGAAGAAGATACAATAATTACATTGAGCTGATGAGCTTGATTGGAGGATATAGCACATGAACAAAAATGCAATTAAGAAATTTGCAATAGATGCAAGAAATAAACTGATAGCATCCGTTACGGATAAAGCTGGTATGCTTGGAATCACACTGGATAATTGCAGTGAACCAATCACAAAAGGTGTAGATTTTGAGGTATACAAGACAGCAGCAGGAACAGAGGTAACACTTAACAAAAAACAGTGTGAGCAGAGAAGAAAACTGGTAGACCAGATTCATGCAAGAGGCTTTGAAGCGGTAGTGGAAGAAGTGGCATATACATGGTTTAACAGAATCTGTGCTATCCGTTTTATGGAAGTAAACGACTATATGTATCCTGTAAGAGTTCGTGTGCTTTCTTCTGAAAAAGAAGGAAAGAATGAGCCTGATGTGGTTACAATGGCACCGGATATTGACTGGGATTTCACGGATAAAGAGAGAGAAGAAATTATTGATGCCAAGATGAATAACAGGCTTGATGATTTATTCAGAATGCTTTTTATCAAACAGTGCAACCTGTTACATGAAGTATTGTCGGGACTTTTTGAAGAGACAGAAGACTATACCGAAATGCTTCTTAACATCTCATTTACAAATGAAGATGATGTGATTCGTATGCTTGTAGATGGTATTGATGAAAAAGATTTTAACATCACGACTGTTGATGAGGATGGTAAGGCAGCAGGACAGGTAGAAATTATTGGCTGGTTATATCAGTATTACAATACAGAGCCTAAAAATAAAGCATTTGCAAAGAAGGGAAAAATTACAAAAGAAGAAGTGCCGGCAGTCACCCAGCTTTTTACTCCGGACTGGATTGTACGATACATGGTTGAAAACAGCCTTGGCAGAATGTGGGTAGAAGGACATCCGGATGATGAACTGAAGAGCAAATGGAAATACTATCTGGATGAGGCAGAGCAGGAAGAGTCTGTGCAGTTGGAACTCAACAAGATAAAGGCAGAATATGCAACATTAAAGCCGGAGGATATAAAACTTATTGATCCTTGCATGGGGTCCGGACATATTCTGGTGTATGCATTTGATGTATTTATGCAGATATATGAAAATGCAGGATGGTCACAGAGAGATGCAGCCCAAAGCATTATCCAAAATAATATTTATGGACTTGATATAGATGACAGAGCAGCACAGTTGAGTTATTTTGCAGTATTGATGAAAGCAAGACAGTATGATAGAAGAATCCTGACAAGAGGTATAGAACCGAATGTGTATGCTGTGCAGGAGAGTAATGGCATTAATCGAGGTCAGCTTAAATACTTTGGAGCAGGGTTGGCAGAGGAAGAAAAAAAGACAGCATTATTGCAGATGGAAGGACTTCTTAATGCATTGAATGATGCAAAGGAATACGGTTCTTTGCTTAATGTGGAAAGCTATGATTGGGAGCTGTTAGAAAAATATGTAGAGAATACAGATACAGAAAGCCAGATTTCGTTTGATACATATGGATTGGATGAGACAGCAGAGCAGTTGAAACGATTGATTAGAATTGGCAAGGTAATGGCACAGAAGTATGAGGTAGTTGCTACGAATCCACCATATGCGGGAACAAGTAACCTAAATGCAAAGGTAAACAATTTTGTGAAGAAAAATTATCCGGATAGTAAGGCTGATTTGTTTGCTGTGTTCATTGAACGTTGTGGGGAAATGATTAAGAAAAATGGTTATCAGGCAATGATAACACAGTATGTATGGTTGTATAAAACCACATATTGTAATTTGAGAGAAAAAAGGTTAATTCAATCTCAGATGATAAATATGATACATTTAGGAACAGGTGCATTTGATGAAATAAGCGGTGAAGTTGTAGATACAACTGCATTTGTTATGAGTTCTTCGTTTGATAAAGAATACAGAAGTACGTTTGATAAATTAGTTGAATATACAGATGAAAAAACTAAGAGAGATTTTTTTAAACAAAAAAAAGATATATTTATTGCAAAGCAAAATAATTTTTTGAAAGTAGCGGATTATATTTATGCATATTGGGTAAGCAATACTGTATTTAGTATTTTGAAAAATGCACAAGCACTTAATAGTATTGCAGAAGCAAAAAAAGGTTTAACAACAGGAAATAATGATAAATTTGTAAGAGTTTGGTTTGAGGTTGATTCTAACGAAATAAGTTATATGAAGGGGCTGAATAGAAAATGGTATTTTATGACGAAAGGTGGAGAATTTAGAAAATGGTTTGGTAATAATTATTATATTTTAAATTGGGAAAATGATGGACAGGAATTAAAGAACTTTAAAGATGATGATGGAAAATTGCGATCAGTATTGAGAAACACTCAATATTATTTTAAAAATTGTATTTCTTGGAACGATACAGGCTCAAATGATTTAGCTTTTAGATACCAGGAAGATAACTATATTCCAAATGCATCGGGACCATGTGTATATGCCGATGAAAAAAAACTGATGTATTTAATGGGAATGTTTAATTCAAAATCATCTCGAATATTGATGGAAGTATTAGCTCCAGGTATAAAATTTGAAGTAGGACAAATTGCAAAATATCCTGTGATTATAAATAATGATATGTATGATAGAGTATGTGAAATTGTTTCCATAAATATATCTTTATCAAAGCTAGAATGGAATTTTTATGAAACATCATGGAATTTTGAACGACATCCATTAATATCTGTTATTTCACATAATAGAGCATTTATTGATGATACAACAGATATTGATTTAGCAGAATGTTACACCTACTGGGAGAATGAATGCAATGAACGATTCAATCAGCTCAAAGCCAATGAAGAGGAACTAAATCGCATTTTTATTGATATTTACGGTTTGCAGGATGAATTGACACCAGAAGTAGAAGATAAAGATGTTACAGTTCGTAAGGCAGATTTACAGCGAGACATTAAGAGCTTGATTTCTTATGCTGTCGGCTGTATGTTTGGACGATATTCATTGGATGAGGAAGGTCTTGTTTTGGCGGGACAACCATTTAAATCACATTTCTTTGAAGCGTCAGCACCAAGATGTGGAACTGGTTTTGCAGGGGCACCGGGGGCATCTGTTCCAATAGGTGAATTTTATTATAAGACCGATGATGGTGTGAAAAAATGCAGTTATAATCCTGACAAAGATAATATCATTCCAATTTGTGATGAAGAGTATTTCTCTGATGATATTGTTTCAAGATTCTGTGAATGGGTGAAAATTGTATATGGCGAGAAATCATTGGAGACAAACCTTGATTTTATTGCAAAAGCACTTGGTAACAAAGGAAACACAAGTAGAGAAGTAATTAGAAATTATTTCTTAAATGATTTCTTCAAGGATCATTGTAATACATATTCTGTTACAGGTTCCGGTAAGCGTCCTATTTATTGGCTGTTTGACAGCGGTAAACAGAATGGATTTAAGGCACTTATTTACATGCATCGATATGATGCTGACACAGTCGGCAGAGTAAGAACGGATTATCTGCATAAGGCACAGAAGTATGTTGAGACTGCAATGCAGAGTGCCCAGTATACCATTGATAATGCGACATCTTCATCAGAGAAATCAAAAGCTACAAAGGCAGTAACGAAGTACAAAAAGCAGCTTGCAGAAATGAAGATATATGATGAAGCAATTGCTCATATAGCCAATCAGAGAATTGAGATTGACTTGGATGATGGTGTAAAGGTAAATTATGCGAAATTCCAAGGTGTGGAAGTGGCACAGGAAGGTAAGAAGGCATTAAAAGTAGATTTGCTGGCAAAGATATAGTGTATAGTTGAAATCAAGCAAAATTATATTTGGAAAGGATTATATATGGAAGATATTTTTATTACAGAGTTTTTGAACTTGGATAACGAATTTAAAGAACTTGGTGTATTTGATTCTATAATTAATAGAGATAGTCCATTTTTTATTAATTTACTTAGACTTAAAGTAAATAAAACGCCAGAGTTTCAAGGTTCTTATGAAAGAATTAATAGTTTCTATCGAAAAATAATGATTTTGCTTGATTCTTCAAAAAGTAAGGAAGATAAGTTATACAGGGCTGCACTGAAACTTTTTTATTTTCCAGGAGTAAGTGGAATTAATCTTGGCGTTTCAGAAACTGGAATTGATGCAGGATTCGGATCGGTTTTGTCGAAACAAGTAATAAATGATGCTTTTGATATAGTTAAATCAGGTTCAGAACAGCCGGAAATATTCCAGCTTGTAGGACTTTTTGAAAAGAATGTTTCAGCAGATCGCTTGAGTGACATGATAGCAACTATTATATTGCCAGATATAAGAAACTATACGATAGGAATAAATAGAAAGTTGAACATAAATACGGATAAATATCCTGATATTGAATTTCAAGGGGAAATTGCAATTAATCCATATAAAAAATGTGAACTTCTTTATTTACCAGAAGAGGTTTTGCATGAGATTCCAATAGCGGAATCTTGGAGTGATATTGATAGAGTGATTCAAGAGAATCAAGCAATTCGTGACGAGGTAAATGAGGCAGTTGGAAAAGAATGGAGAAAAATGTGTTCGGCAGATAAGAAAGAATATTTGAAAGAACATATTTTCAAAAATTCTGAGCGATGTGGCAGAATGATAGAAAACTATCGTACACAGACAATAGCACCATATGAAATTGAAAGTAATGCTGAATATTTGGTAGCAAGCACATTTAAGCAGATTAAAAGAGAGGGAATATTTGATGTGCTTTCACATTCTGCAAAGAGAGAACTAAGTAGTTTGGAAGCAACCATAGAAGTCCTTTCAATATTTAGAGATTGGATAGAAAACAATCGAGGTTGGGACGAAATATTGTCAGCATCAACAAGCAAAAGAGAAAAATCATTACAAAGACTTTTGCATCTTTCGGGAAAGTATTATTGCACACAAAATAATATAGATATGGCATTTGAAGCAAATGAAGGTCCTGGACCAGTAGATTTAAAAATGAGCAGAGGAAATGATAAGACTGTTGTTGAGATAAAGCTTTCATCAAATGCTGATTATATTCATGGATACGAAGAACAAATTGAAGAGTATGCAAAAGCTGAGGGTACTACACAGAGAGTATTTGTATATGTTAAAGTTGGAAATCCTGTACGGGATGATAAGATTGAGAGTCTTCATAAGTTTAGGCTGGAAAATGGGGAGAATCCACCTAAATTATTTATCATAGATTCTCAAAAACAAACATCAGCAAGCAAAAGGTAAAAATTGGTAGTTTTTGCAAGGACAAAAGTTGTGAATAAATCTTAAGCAGGAGGTTTTTTATTATAGATGAAGCATGAAATATTGAATGAATTGAACCTTGTCGAAGACCATGAGCGAGAATGCAAATTGGCAACTGGTGGACTCCCAGAGAGCATATGGGAGACTTACTCTTCTTTTGCAAATACCAATGGTGGCACGATTCTGCTTGGAATAAATGAACACAGAGATTCTTTTACAGTTGAAGGCTTAACAGACAAGCAAATTGTTAAATATCAGAAGGATTTCTGGAGCACTTTAAATGACAGAAATAAGGTGTCAAAGAACGTCTTACTGAATCATCATGTCAGACCTGTGACTGTCGGAGAAAAGAAAATATTAAGAATTGATGTTCCCGCAGCAGACAGACATGATAAGCCGGTATACATCGGGACAGATCCAATGAAAGGTACTTATAAAAGAGATTATGAAGGTGACTTCCTTTGTACAGAAGAGGCAGTCCGTGCGATGTTTGCTGACCAGAGAGATGTATCTGGTGATGTGGAAGTGCTGGATGAGTTTGGATTGGAAGTGCTGAATCAGGATACAATAAAAGGTTATAGAATTATTTTTGAACAGCTTCACAGTGGACATCCTTGGAATGCTTTGGAAAATGATGAGTTCCTTATGAAATTAAGGGCAGCAGCAAAGAATAAGAATGGTACATTATCTCCAACGATAGCAGGACTTTTATTCTTTGGAGAAGCTTATCATATTACGGAGATTTTTCCGAATTATTTTCTGGATTATCGTGAGGAATGCGATGATAAAGCGGTACGCTGGTTATTCCGGACACATTCAAACGAAGGTGATTGGAGCGGCAATATATATGACTTTTTCTGCAAGGTCCGTACCAGAATGGACGATGATGTAGCAGTTCCATTTGCAAACAGACGAGATGGATATCGTGTAGATAGAGTGGATGTGCATGATGCATTGGAAGAAGCATTGGCAAATGCACTGGCACATGCAAATTATTATGGTAGACGAGGAATTCTTGTTGTTAAAAAGGGTAAGGAACTTAGCATTTCCAATCCAGGTACTATCAGGGTAACAAAAGAGGAATTTTATGCAGGTGGCAATAGTGATCCACGAAATCCGAATATCTTAAAAATGTTTGGGTTTGTAAATGTCGGTGAGCGTGCCGGAAGTGGTGTCGATAAGATTATGACAGCATGGGCAGAACAAAATTGGAAAAAACCGGAATTTGATTTCTCAGAGCGCAGTGACCGGGTAACATTAAAGCTCGAAGTTGGACAAGTGGTATATATTCCAGGGGCTGCTAATATCAGAAATGAAAATACAAATCAAACAGAAGCAGTTGCTTTGTCAAAAGAAGATAAAATACTTGAGTATATCAGGCAGAATGGAAGTATTTCTTCTCAAAAAGCCGCTGATATAGGTGGTTATAAGTCAAAGACAGGAGCTAGAAAATTGCTTGATAAGATGATAGAAAAAGGATTGATTACGAAGATTGGAAATGGACCGGCAACTAAATATGTGATTTAGTGGTCACATTGCTACTTATCGAACACTTTATTGAACACTATCGGACACTTTTGCGGACTATCGGATACAAAGTGTTCGATAAGTGACCGTTTATCGGACACTAATTAGCATAGGTTTAATATAAATATTTGTGCAGACTATCTGCACAAATGGATTAGAAGGTGAAATATGGATTTACAGAACATACAGGATCAATTAAATACAGAATTCGCCAAGTCAGAGACAAGAATCATATTCTGGTTTGATGATAAAGGTGAATACGAGGATGAGGTATCGGAACTGCAGCTTGGTGATGTAAAGCTGCACATTCTTGATGGTACAAACTGGCTTTATTCAAAATATTTATTAAACGAACAAGATAAAGAAAGTAAATATCTTGTCTATGCAGCCTTTGCAAAGCCAAGTGATGCAGAGAATCCTCTTGCAGATATGTATTATTACTCAACACCTTATTATACTGACAGAGTATCGCAGATGTCACAGGAGATTGGCATTGATAATCGCTTTAAGGAGCATTTATCACAGTATGGTAATTTCTGGAAAAATAAACATCGTATTGAGAAGTTCAAGGAACTTGGAATTGACCACTACAATGCTCAGACAATTGATATTGGTTTGATTGCTGTACTCACGGATGTAAAGACACCAAATTTTGAGGAAGTAGTTAAGCAGATGATGCTCGGTGACAATGAGAAGTATTTTAAGGCATTGGATGATAATGGATTGACTGAAAAGTTCTGGGAACTTTGCGAAAAATTCTTTGGATATAAATCTGAAAAGCCAAACATGGATGATTTGTCAGCCTGTATGATATTAACATATGCGTCATCTACATTAAAGGCAACAGTTCCGGAAGCAATGAGGACTTATATTCTTAAGAAACGCAATGATATTGTAGTCTTTATCCGTAATATCATGGACAATGTAAACTATCAGGATGCCTATGACAAGCTGGTAGAAAAAATAGATAAGTCGTTGCGTTTTGTGACAAGAATACAGGATGGATTAAAGAAAAATGTGGAGAAGAAAAAAGATAGTTCTCTCCAGTTGGCGGACGTTTTCGCTTGTGATGCGTTTGCCGGGTTAGATGACATTATTATTGACTGGGCATTGGAACAGTTAAATGATGAGATTTTAGATGCACAGATTGATGGACTTAATATTGCTCAGGTAGCTGACCAGAGAATGTCTAGGGCATATCATTATAGCGAAAGATACAAGAATGAATATACGACTATCAAGTATGCGTATTTGATGATGAAGTCTGTATCACTTATGGAGTTTTCAAGTGATATTAAGACATTGGTTGCAAATTATCAGAAAGAGTCATACCTGATAGATTCATATTATAGATGGTTTTATTACGCATATGACAAGATTGAAGATAACAGTAAATTCTCTGATGTAAGACAGAGAGTAGAGAATATTTATGCGAATACATATTTGCAGAAGATAACACCGAAGTGGAATGAAAATTTCACAAATGATGTAATGAATGCTACAGACCTGCCGAAGCAGGAAGATTTCTATAAGCATTATCTTAGAGGCTACGATGGAAAGCAGAGAGTCATTGTTATTATTTCCGATGCTTTTCGATATGAGTGTGCAAAGGAACTTTTCGGTAGATTGGAATTGGATGAGAAGTGTACACCGAAGATGGAGTGTATGCTGAGTTGCCTGCCTTCTGTTACATCAGTAGGAATGGCGAGTCTGCTTCCACATAAAGAGATGCAGGTGGATGGCAACTTGAATGTGACTGTTGACGGACAGGCATGTGCAAGTATGGAACAGAGAGACAAGATACTGAAATCTTATAATGAAAATAATGTGGCATTGTCATTTGATGAAGTGGTAAATGCTAATCAGGCTCGAATCAGGGAGTTGATTCAAGGCAAGAATATCGTGTACATCTATCACAATCAGGTGGATGCAAGAGGAGACAAGCCTGCAAGTGAGAATGAGGTATTCAATGCTTGTGCAGAGGCGATAGAAGAGATACATAAGTTGGTTAAGAAACTGACTGGTTATGTATCGGCACCAAAGTTTTTCATAACTGCAGATCATGGCTTCTTATACAAGAGAGACAGATTACAGGAGTTTGACAAGGTATCATATCCAAAGGATAAATGCCTTTATACAAACAAGAGATTCCTTATTACAGAGGATGCAGTAAATGAGCAGGGAATCATGGCAAGAACAATGGCGTACCTTAATAAACTTTATGTAGATACTCCGGTAGGCGCAGATATTTTCAAGGTTGCCGGAGGTGGACAGAACTATGTACATGGTGGTACGTCCTTGCAGGAGATGATAGTTCCGGTCATTGAACTTACAACGAATACCAGAGGCGTGGCATACGATTATGTGGATGTTGTCCTTACATCTGTTACCCGTAAGGTGACAAACCTTATCACGTACTTTGATTTCATTCAGACAGAGAAAGTCACAGACACTATGAAAGCAAGAAGTATTGTGGCTTACTTTACTACGGAAGATGGCGAAAAGATTTCATTTGATGTGCCTATGATTGCTAACAGCAGGGAAGATGCACCGGAGAAGAGAACTTTCCATGAGAAGTTTACTTTGAAATCAAGAGAATATAAGTATGGAGACAAGTATTATCTTGTGTTGGCGGATGCAAATGATGAGAAGAATATCTTGCAGCAGTATGAGTTTATGATTGATATTGCGTTTGTTGATGATTTTGGATTTTAATAGGAGTGATTAATGTGACTACAAACAAAATACTTTTTTTAAGAAACTTGAATGATGAAGAACCGGAAAACTGGCAAAAATTTTGGAAAAGTTTTAATGCTTGGTTTGAATCAGATGCATTGAATAAAAATTTCATTAAGGATGAATACATATATTACAATAGTGGCTGGTATGGTGGAACATATGAATTAAATATTGATATGGAGCAGGAATATAACATTGAATATGGAGAGTCATATCCAGGTTTTAATATGTATGTAGATTATGAAAGTATTAAAAAGTTTGTAGAGATTGCATTTAGTAGATGGATAAAAAAAGAACAGCGATATGCATATACGATTAAGGTAAATGAACTTTTAAAAAAATTTAATTTGTCTTATAGGCTGAATCAAGGGAAATTAGCAAGAATAGGAGATCAGGATTTAGAATCGATTTCTAAAGTTAATGATATTAAATTGAATAAAGGTGATAGAGTATATTCTGCGTTTGAGACGTATACAATCAGTGAATTTATTGCTCAAGGAGGTAATGGTAAGGTATATAAAGCAGAGGATTCTCGAAATAGAATAATAGCAATTAAAGTAGTATTGAGGGAACAGGGGAGTAAACTTGCAAGATTTAGTAATGAGATTAATTTTTGTGAAAGAAACCAAAATAGAAACATTATTGAAATCTATGATCATGGGACCATAGGTAATAATATGATCTTTTATGTTATGCCGTTAGCAAAAGAAACATTAAGAGATAGAATTAAAAAGCACATACAACATAGTGACGCAGAAGAGATATTTATTAATATTTTGTATGGTCTTAAGTATGCACATGAGAAGGGTGCCTATCATAGAGATATTAAGCCTGAGAACATTTTATTTTTAGATGAAACTAATAATGCTGTTATAGCGGATTTTGGAATAGCTCATTTTTGTGAAGAAGATATTATTGCGAGTGTGAAAACAAAGGCATCCGATAGAATGGCAAATTTTCAATATGCAGCACCAGAGCAGAGAATAAAGGGAAATGCAAAAAATGTGGACGGAAGAGCTGATGTTTATGCTGCTGGACTTATTCTAGTAGAGATGTTTACAGGTGAATTGGTAGGAGCTGGTAATTACACGAAGATATCAAAAGTGGCACCAGAATATAAATATTTAGATGATGTGTTTAATGAACTTTTTTGTCAAAATCCAAATGACAGATTGTATCCAGTTGACGCAATAATAGAAAAAATCAATAGTTACAGGTCAAAGGAGAATAGTGATGGATCAAATTAATGAATATAATAATATATCAGAAACTGACGATAGACGAGAAATTATAAAGCAAAAACTCCGTCAATATTATGATGGTCGCATTGTCCGCAAGGATTTAACAAAATCTATCCGTGAAGGCGCCAATGTTCCGGTATATGTACTGGAATATCTTCTCGGACAGTATTGTAATTCTGATGATCCGGAGATTATTGACGAGGGAGTAGACAATGTGAAGCGTATTCTGCGTGATAACTATGTCCGCCCGGATGAGGCACAGAAGATATTGTCGCTTCTTAGAGAGAGAGGCAGTTATACAGTTATTGACAGGATTACAGTAGTACTCAATACCAAGGAAGACAGATACGAGGCAACATTCTCTAATCTTGGAATTAAGAATATTCCTATCAGTGCTGACTATGTGAAGGATTATGATCGCCTGCTTTGTGGCGGTATCTGGTGTATTCTTCAGCTTGACTATGAGTTTATTGAGGAAGACAAGAAGAATACACAGCCTATCCGTATTAGAAAGCTGACACCGATTCAGATGCCGCATGTGGATATGGATGAAGTAAAGAATGGTCGTAAGGCATTTACTAAGGAAGAGTGGATGGATATTCTGCTTCGTTCTACTGGTATGGAACCGGACAAGCTTTCTGACAGAGCTAAATGGTTATTGATTGCCCGTATGATTCCGCTTGTTGAGAACAACTTTAATATGTGTGAATTGGGACCTCGTTCTACAGGTAAATCATATATATATGAGCAAATTTCTCCAAACAGTATCCTTGTTGCCGGAGGACAGACTACAGTTGCAAATCTGTTTTATAACATGTCTAACAATACAGTAGGTCTTGTCGGAATGTGGGATGTTGTAGCATTTGACGAGGTTGCCGGTATCAAGTTTAAGGATAAAGATGGTATCCAGATTATGAAGGGATACATGGCATCAGGTGCATTTTCCCGTGGCAAGGCTGAGATACAGGCAAAGGCATCAATGGTCTTTGTAGGTAATATCAATCAGAGTGTGGAGACTTTGCAGAAGACATCAAGCCTGTTTGATCCATTTCCTCCTGAAATGGGTACGGATACTGCTTTTCTTGACCGTTTCCATGCATATATACCGGGATGGGAGATTCCTAAGTACAGACCGGATTCGTTTACAAATGATTATGGATTTATCACAGATTATCTGTCCGAGTTTATGCGTGAGCTTCGTAAGGATAATTACAGCAATATAGCAGAGAAGTATTTCAAATTAGGAAATAATTTAAATCAGAGAGATGCAATTGCTGTTCGTAAGCTGATTTCCGGATTTATCAAATTGATTTATCCGGATGGAGAAGTCAGCAAGGAAGAAGTTGCAGAGATCATGGATATTTCACTTGAACTTCGTAGACGAGTAAAAGAACAGCTTAAGAAGATTGGTGGAATGGAGTTCTATGATGTGAACTTCTCGTATATAGACAATGACAGCTTTGAAGAGCATTATGTTTCTGTTCCGGAGCAGGGCGGTGGCAAGATGATTCCTGAAGGTATGGGCAAGCCGGGATGCTTATATACAGTATCAAAGTCAAAGACTGGAATGATAGGCTGCTATCGTCTGGAAACACAGATGATGCCGGGAAATGGAAAGCTGACTTGTACAGGTATTGGTTCTGGAAAAGAGCCGAAGGAAGCAACCAATACGGCATTTAATTATCTGAAGGCAAACGGCAATGCAATATCGGGTTCAATCAGTACAACAACTAAGGATTACATCATCAATTATCAGGATATGCAAGGACTTGGAATGACAGGAAATCTTGCACTTCCTACACTAATTGCTATTTCATCAGCGGCACTTAGTAAGCCTCCGATCAGCAGTCTTGCAGTACTTGGTGAGATTAGTATCGGTGGAACACTTATTAAGGTAGAAGATTTGGCAAGTACATTGCAAGTGTGCCTCGATAGTGGAGCTAAGAAAGTCCTCCTCCCAATCACATCGGCAGCAGATCTTGGAACAGTACCATCTGACTTAGTTGGAGCATTTAGTCTGATATTCTATTCTTCTCCGGAAGAAGCAGTATATAAAGCGCTAGGAGTGGAGTAGATATGATAAGTATTGATAATCAACAGATGATAAGAGAAAATATCTCAAATAAAAAAATACTCAAAGCTATAATAGCTGATTTATATGAAGATAAAAAAGTCAAAAATCTTATGTCTTTAGCAGTAGATTTAGGAATAGAGGAAGAAATTGCAAAAAAGACATCTCTGACAAAACAAGAGGCATATAGAATAGCACAAATATTTAACTATGAATATGGAACGAATATTGAAGAGGCAATTGTTGCAGTTTATCAATGGGCAGATATATTTGGAGTCGGATATGAAAATGATGATTTATTTTTTACGGCAAAAGAGCTTATATCTGCAAATATAGATTTTGTTGACTGGAAGCAATTGAAGGATGATGTATTTAATGTTCTTTCATATGCGTATGTGTTATCTGATAATATTGCAAGAGATGAAATAGTTAAAAATGCTGAACAATTATTTGATGAAAAAAATGTGGAAGACAATTTGATTAAGAGAATTGTGAAAATAGATGAACATGATTTTTTGGAAAAGAATATAGACAGATTGTTTCCAGGTGTGTATGCAATAGTTGACAAGGCAATTAAGGAACAAAATATTGAGATAATAAATATAAAATGCTATACATACATAAAAATAATGAAATTATTAATAACTACAATTTTATACAGAAATAAAAGAATATATCAGAGTTTGTATCTCATTTTGATAACAGCAATGATTTATGCAAATAAATATAAATTGGATAAAGTTGGGTTTAAGGATAAAGCTATAGATGAAATAGTGTCATTTCCAAATTTTGAGGATGTTATATTGCATAGTGATGAGTGCAAAGAAATGGAATATTGTGATTCAGATATCAATGAAGTCAACAAAAGAGGAAAAAAATTGTTTGACATTGTAAAAAAAGGAACACTCACTGGAAAAATAGAAAGAATAACACAAGATTTATCTAGTGTGTATGATGAATATTTAGTTAATAATTTAGAAATTAAAGTGGTAGGTTCGACAATTCATGGAGGGTGATGACTTATTTTTGAGCAGGATTTTGAAGCAATGCTTCGACAGTATGAAAATTCAATAGATGATAAGCGACAGTTTACTGCATTGGTAAAAGATATATTTCCGGAAGAGGCAAAGAATATTAATCTGATTCTTATGGCATACAACATGGGAATTGCACAGGATATTCAGAAGGCGAATTTGCTCAATAATACATTTGCTTTCCGGTATGTCAAGCAGTTGATGGATGATTATGGCATCAGCAGAGTGAATGCAGACTGGATCGTGTCAGTATGGTGTTCTTGTTATGGTAATAAAGTGCTTGGAAAAGCCTGTGACATATCAGCGCAGAAGCAGGGTGGTGGTCCGGCGATAAAAGATAATAAGTCATCTTCGGGAAAATCATATGGAGATTTATTTGTATATGAAAAAAGTCGCAGAGGCAACGGACTGGCTGTAATAGGATTCCGTGGAGATAAGAACCAGACGATTATATTTCAAAATAGGTCTGGCAATGAAAATGTTATAGAGATTGCGGATAACAGTTTTAGCAAATCTTCCATAGAAGAGGCAATTCTGACGGAAGGCTTTAAATACATAGGACTAAATGCTTTTTCTGACTGTGAGAAATTACATCAGGTGGTATTGCCAGTCAGCGTAGAAGAGATTGAAAACTCAGCATTTGAGAATTGTAACAGCTTAAAATCAATCTGCTTGCCGATACTGCTTAAGACAATCGGAGATGCAGCCTTTAAAGGAACAGGTTTACGGACACTGGATATTCCAAAGAGTGTATTTTGGATAGGTGATGATTTATTGGCAGAGTGCCAATCGCTGGAGCATATTAAGATATCGGATAATATTGCAAGGGTAACTGATCGGATGTTTATGAATTGTAGTGGATTGAAGAAGGTGGAGCTGCATGAAAGTCTAAATTCGATTGGTGAACGAGCATTTTTTGGATGCTCCAGCCTTGACTTTATTGTGATTCCGGACAGTGTACAGCAGATTGGTCAGGATGCTTTTACAGGTACGGATGATATGTTTATCGTGCAATGCTCATTTGGCTCTTTTGCAGAACAGTATTGCAGGAAGAATAAGATTAAGTATCAGCTGGTATAATGTCGCCAGCGATGCGACACATAAAGCATGAAATTACGATAGAATACAGGAAAGAGGTGATATGTATGGGCTTATTGGATGTAATATTTGGCAATAATCAGCCACCTAAAATAAATTCCATACTTCCTACAGCGGCTAAGAATGAGATTCGTGCAGGAAGATTACCGATATTGAATACAGACAGCTTATTTCTCAAGCGTGGTGAGAAGATCCATTATATTGATAAAGCAATCAACCTTGAAATCAAGGTAGTAAAACAATATCGGCATGTGGGACACAGTACACCGGGATTGTTAAAAGGCAATCGTTGGAATGTGGGTGTGGCGAAGCCGATTGAGCATGGTGAGCTTGTACAGCATCGGGGAATCCTGTATGTGACAAATCAGAGAATTGTATTTCAAGCTTCTGAAAAGGGCTTTGATAAAACATATAGATATTTAACAGCGGTAACTCCGTATGTAGATGCCTGTGAACTGCAGTTTGGCAGCAAAACATACAATATGTATGTTGATGATGGAAATCTATTATATGAAGTATTACAGCTTGTGAAGCAAAGGAGGCAGATTCCATAATGGAGGGACAGTTAAAAAACGGAACAATATTTACTTCGGAAAGCAGGAATAAATATACTGTAGTGAATCTTCTGGGTGCTGGTGGACAAGGCGAAGTCTATGATGTGGAATGTGATGGAAAGCATTATGCATTGAAATGGTATTTCAAGGGAAGTGCTACAGCACGGCAGAAGAAATTATTAGAAGAGATTATTGCAAAAGGAGCACCGGATAGTTCGTTTCTCTGGCCGATGGAACTGATTGTTCCGTCGCAGGGAAACTTGTTTGGATATATCATGCCGCTTCGTCCAAGGAATTATAAGAGCATAGTGGATTTGATGAAGAATCGTGTAAATCCATCATTTTATGTCATATGCAGGACCGCATTTAATCTTACAAAAGGTTATCGGAATCTACATATTGCCGGGGCAAAGTATCAGGATATTTCATTTGGAAATCTTTTCTTTAATCCGGATAACGGAGATGTCTTAATTTGCGACAATGATAATGTATCATATGGCAACAGCAAGCCAGGAGGAGTTCTTGGTACACCGGGATTTATGGCACCTGAGATCGTAAGAGGTGAAGCGAGACCATCAAGGGATACGGACAGATATTCATTAGCGGTATTGCTGTTTTACCTCTTTATGGTAAATCACCCATTGGAGGGTAAGCAGGAAGCCAGCATCAAGTGTATGGATATGGCAGCCAGAGTAAAGCTCTATGGAACGAATCCTATTTTTATATTTGATCCGGATAATAAGACAAACAGACCGGTGCCGGGAATCCATGATAACGCCAATATTTATTGGCCGTTATATCCGGAACAGCTGCGCCAGTTGTTTATCAAATCTTTTACAGTCGGACTTAATAATCCAAGCAAGCGAGTAACGGAGCCTGAATGGATGAACTTATTTGCTAATATGATGAGTGGATTGATGAAATGCACTTGTGGTGCCAGTGTTTTCTATGATGAAAGTCTGGAAGCTAATGGTGTGGCACATACATGTTGGAATTGTCAGCAGACAGTGAAAGTACCAACAAGGTTTGTGATTGGAAAGAATACTGTGGTGCTAAATCAGAACAGTAAACTGTTACATCATCACATTTATAGTGATTTTGATATGGAAACAGTAGTTGGAGAAGTAGTTCAGAATCCAAAGAACCCTGCATTATGTGGAATCCGCAATGAAGATAAATTAAACTGGACTTATGAAAAAGCGGATGGAACACAGATTCCTGTTGAAGTAGGAAAGACAGCAGGTATTGCAGCAGGCGTGAAAATACATTTCTCCGAGTCAGTCGGAGAGTTCAAGTAAAAGGAGAAAATTGTTATGGCAGATTTACAAAGACCAGGTGGAGAACTGGCAAGCAGACCGATTCATTTTTTTTGGGTAGTGGATTGTTCAGGTTCAATGTCTTATGACGGAAAGATGGAAGTGGTGAATACAGCTATTGAGGAGTGTATTCCGGAGATGGCATCAGCTGCGGATAATAACCCGAATGCACAGCTGCTTATCAGGGCACTTCAATTTTCATCCGGGGCAAGCTGGCTTACTGCAAAGCCTGTACCGGTTGAGGATTATTCATGGAATCCTTTGGAAGCAAATGGTGTAACAGAGATGGGAAAGGCATTTGAATTACTGGCAGCACAGCTTTCTATTCCGCCAATGCCAACACGAGCATTACCACCGGTAATTGTTTTATTGTCTGATGGACAGCCAACAGATTCTTACAAGGATGGATTGAATAAGTTAAAAGCACTTCCTTGGTTCAAGAAGGCAGTTAAGATTGCGATTTCTATCGGTTCCGATGCAGATGATGATGTGCTTGAAGACTTCACAGGTAACAAAGAACTGATATTACAGGCAAATAATGCAGCTGCACTTGCAAAGATGATTAAATGGGCGTCTACAACTGCATCTATGGTATCCGCTCCAGCAAGCAAACCTATGAATGCTGACGCAGTATCTACACCTGCAGGCAGTGGAGATCCTTTTGCACCTGCAAATGGAGGAGCACCGCTTGTTATAGATATGAGTAATATTCCTAGTCCAGATGACTTTGACGATGGAGCTGTTTGGTAAAAAGGAGGGATTTCATGAAGCGTTATGTATTTGGCAAAAGTGTAAAAGGCGCTACTCACGAAAAGAATGGATTACCTCTTCAAGATAACTGCAAGATAGAAGAAATTTCAGATAAGATCACGATTATAGCTGTAGCAGATGGACATGGCAGCTCAAAGTGCCCCAGAAGCGACAGAGGTTCTTTAATTGCGGTAAATACTTTCTGCACAGTAATGAAAAACTATCTGCTCAATTATGGAAAAGAAAAGGATGGTCTTACGAATCTGGTAACATTTCTGAACAGAGAAGGCGATATGCGCTTCGCACAGGATATATGTGAAGAATGGCAGGCAAGAGTAAAACAATCATTTTATAAGAACAAAGATGGCAGCGTATTAGACAAAGAAGGTAATACCGATTGGAAAAAGGTTTACTCTCTGTATGGAACTACACTTCTGGGTATGCTGATTACAGATACCTTTGTATTCTCATTTCAGATAGGTGATGGCGACATCAACTATATTACAGATGATGAAATTTCTCCATTGGTAGAACCGGAGAAGTTCCTTGGCACAGAGACACATTCTCTATCCAAACCGGATGCATGGAGAAAATCGGTAGCGTCCGTAAGGAGAAAGAATGCAGCAGATGATGTGCCATATTTATATATGCTTTCAACAGATGGATTTTCCAACAGTTTTGTGAACGAAGAGGAGTTCCATAAAACCTGCAGAGAGTATTATAAAATGATTGGCGAGCATGGATACGAGGCAGTAAGAGATAATCTTGAAAAGTGGCTCAAGGAGACGAGTGAGCTTGGATGCGGTGATGATGTTACTGTGGTTATGGCTTATGTAGACAAATAAAGGAGGAAGCGGATGTGATTGTAGATCGCTACTATTATGCACAACTGAATAAGCAGGAACAAGCGGTTTACAAGGCTTTCTACAATGGACTGATGGCTCATGAGGATGTCATTCCAATTCCAATCAAAGGACAGTTATCAAAAGAAGTATTCAACAAAATATTCCGAGCAATGACGAGGGATAATCCGTTGATATACTATGTCAATCAATCTGCCTGTAACTGGGCAACGGATGCATTTGGTCATACAGCAATCTGTCCACAGTATTTTTACAGCAGGGAAACTGTCCGAAAGTACGATCGTAACATAGAAAATGCAGTAAATAATCTGGCAGCACAATTAAGACTGACAGAAGGCACAGATTATGAGAAAGAAGTAAGAGTCCATGACTGGTTCTGTAAAAATGTGAAATATGATTTTAAAGGCGCAGACATGGATGAACCGGCTAGAGTAGTTCTCTCACATAATATTGTAGGAGTTTTTGCGAAACAGAAAGCCCAGTGTGAGGGAATTGCAAAAGCTGTAAAAGTATTGCTGAATGCAGTAGACATCAAGTGTATTGTGGCTACTGGAGAAGCAGAGGCAAGTGGTAAGAAAGAACACCATGCTTGGAATGTTATTGATATTGATGGTAGTCCATATCAGGTGGATGTGACATGGGATATCGGAGCTTCCAAGGGAAGAATTGCATATGATTATTTCAATGTTACAGATGAAATTATAAGCAAGACACATAGTTTTGAAGATGAGATGCCGAAATGCATTTCATTAAAAGATAATTATTTTGAAAGAAACAGGCTGACATTTAGAAGTAGAAGTCAGCTGATAGCATATATAACACAAGAGATAGAGCAAGGTCGGAATAAATTATATTTTCGGATAGATGGTTTATTTCCGAAACTAAGACAGTCAGAGCTTGCAGGTATGGTTGCAAAGATTGCAGCAGGAGGACAGAGCAGAGCAGTTAAAGTCCAGCAGATTCCAAATGAGAAGGTAGGAACTTACTGGATCAGAATATACTAAGTATTGGAGAGTGAACATTATGTGGCATACAGCAGAAATAGTTAAGATATTTGAGAAAATGACAGAAGGATACGGATACGATATATATCAGAATAGAAAACTGTGTGTCGCATTATGCAATGATTTATTTGCCGATTATTCAGTAGAAAAGAATATTATGCAGATGCTTTTTCAGGCGGGGCTTGGAGAGGCAATGAAGGGAGTCCCATTTAAGAGTGAAAGAGAGCTTAAAATGGGACTTTCTAATATCGAGAAGTTTTTAATGGCGCAGGCGATTGAGAGTAGTGTCAGGGATGATGTATTGGATGTAATGCGACTGGCATTTGTGGACAAAGGAGTAAATTACGAAGTAAAGAGTGCATATCAGCCTGTGATTTCAAAGAATTTCAATGATTCCCATTTTAAGATGACATTGCCTGTAATAAAGGAGTTTGCAGATAGAATAGAAGCATCATTTAAGTTTCTCTATGCTAATAAGGGTGAGGAAGTGGATTCGGTTCTTGAGAAGTGCATTATTACAGATAAATTTGGTAAGATGCATTCTTCAAGAATGGATTATGAGTTATTGACACATGATAGGTCAAAGAATGTAACGATTAGTATTCCGGAAGATGATAAGAAAATATTTATAAGTGGATCAACAATCGAATTTGTCTTTCTGTGCAGCAATCATAAGAGAATTACGACATCCTATAAAATTAACATATCTAAGACAACTATGCTGATGCAGGTAGCAGTGTGTCAGATGACAGAAGCGGAGTATAATAGGACAATTGATATTGTTGGATTGCTTATTAAAACAATGGACAATGGAGCAAAAAGTACAAATACTATTGTGGCAGATGGAAACAGTATGTCTGCGACTAATGAGCAGCCAGCATATACTTCATCAGATATAAAGGAATACTCTGATGCATTAAGAAGAGAAATTCATTACCTAAAACAGGGAAAAGGTAAAAAATATAAAATTGTAAATGGAAACAAACTGGTCAAAAGTGATAAAGGAATCTATACTTATCTATTTGAGATGGAAACAGAATTGCATCTGCCTGATGATGCACCGGTTGTAGTGGAGGCAGCAGGTGGATTGAGAGCAGTAGGTTCGGTTTTATCCTGCGAAGATTTTCAGATACTTTTGTTGTTGGACAGAGATCTGAATGATAAGGTAAGCTCAGCATATCTGATGGTAGAGCCTTGGAAACTTCTTGAAGCGTTAGACAAGAAGATGAATTCCCTTAATCCTAATATTAACAAATTGGCAATTAAAATAATGGAAGAGGGACCGGATTTATCAACTGATACAGACATTGCAAATGTACCGAAAGGACAGCCGGCAGTAGAGCACAAACTAGAGACGGATGATATTGTGACAGTATGGGGACCACCGGGAACCGGTAAAACATATACAATGGCAAAGATTGCCAACAGTTATATTGCACAGGGCAAGTCTGTTCTTATTGTATCTCACAGTAATGTATCAGTCGATGGTGTGATTAAGCAGGTTGTGAAAATGCTTGGAACGGACAAGCAGTCTATTTTGGAGGATGGAAAGATTCTGCGGTTTGGATATGTAAGAGACGATGAACTTTCTCAGAACCCATATGCTACATCATTCAATTATGCACTTAGTAAATGCGACAGTTATGCAAGACAGCTGGAACATTTGATGGCAAAAAGAGATGAACTGCGAGCAAAAAATCAGATGAAGTCCAAAGAGTATGACGAGGTAGAACATAAAATTAAGGAAATCCGTGGCGAGATAAGAAAAGAGGAAAGAAAATATGTAGAGAGAGCGCAGGTAATCGGGACAACTATTTCAAGAGCCACGATTGATCCTATGTTTGAAGAACGACAATTTGACCTTGTAATGTTTGATGAGGTTTCGATGGCTTATGTACCACAGGTTATTGCGGCAGCAGCTTTGGCAAAGGAAAAGTTTATGTGTGTAGGTGACTTTAGGCAGTTAGCACCTATTTCGCAGAGTCCTGATTCCCGTGTATTGCAGGTTGATATATTCTCTTACTTGCAGATTGTGGATGGAAAGGGAAATATGTACTGGCATCCTTGGCTTGTCATGTTGAATGAGCAAAGACGAATGGCTCCGGCAATCTCAGAATTTCCTAGCAAATTTATTTATAACAGATTGTTGAAGGATAATGCAGAGGTAATAAATGGAAAGAAAAAGAGAGATAATGATTTAGTTATTAAGAGTGCTCCTCTGCCGGGAGATGCATTAAATTTAATAGATCTGGCAGGAACATATTGTGCGGCGGATAAGAATACAGATGGTTCAAGATTTAATATACTTAGTGCGGTTATTTCATTTTCTACTGCTGTTAAGGCTGAGCAGAATCATATTGAGACCGTCGGTATTATTACTCCATATGCAGCTCAGGTAAGATTAATCCGTGCAATGCTGAAGGACTATTATACGAAGGGTACGACCAATGTGAGTTGTGCAACAGTACATCAGTTCCAGGGTTCAGAATCTGATGTGATAGTTTTTGATGCAGTAGAAAGTTATCCTAAGAGTGCAGTAGGATATCTGATGGGAAAAGAACCTAATCAGGTTGCCCGCCTTATTAATGTAGCAATTACACGAGGCAAAGGAAAAGTGATTACAGTTGCGAATGCAAGATTCTGGGAAAATGTGTTCAAAGGAACGAATCATATTTTCTATAAGTTACTGCAGCATATCAAGAATGGAAAACATCATGTAATAGATAATCATGATAAAACACTCCAGCCTTATATTGAATCTGTAAATCCGGGCAGAATGATCAACATCTTTATGAATGAACAGGATGCAATTTCGATGTTTGAACAGGATATGAAAAAGGCAAAATGGCAGACGGTAGTATCGCTTCCAAGTGGAGAATTAAGAGAGACTGAGCATCAAGTGTTTGAAATACTTGATGAAGCAGACAGCAGGGGTGTTGACATTAAGATGAAATCAAATGACTATGCTAAACTTCCGGAACAATGGAAAGCGTATTGTGTTGGAACTGAAAATGCGACATTTCCATTGATTATAATTGATGATGAAGTGGTATGGTATGGATTACCTACGGCAAAATGGAAGTTCCAAGTAGATAAGACAACATCAATGATCACAGTAGTACATTCTATGGTTAGAATTAAAGGCAAGAATACTGTAGAAATGATAAAAGCTCTTACGGACATAGAAACAGTTGTTGTAGGTCAGAACATAAGAAAGCTGGATAATAAGAAGAGTAAACTTGTTACTAATTCTTTTGCAGCAAGCAGTGGTAATTCAGAAGATAATGGTTCTATATTGAATTATGGTCTTGGAGCTTTTGTTGAAGAAAAGGAGTTTTGCCCGAAATGTAAGAATCATATGATACTTGCAAAGAATGCCAGAGGTACAGCTTACTTGAAATGTTCTAATAAAGCCTGCAAAGAAACGAAATATCTTACTGTTGATTTGATGAATTGGTATATCAGTTCTCATAATATAAAATGCCCTAAGAGAGATGGTGGAGAATTGAAGGGTGGATTAGGTAAGTATGGTCCATATGTCAGATGTAATTGTGGACATTTCTTGAAACCGGACGAAATCTGAGAGAAGGTGGTAAGTTATGTTGGAAATAATATTATATGCTATAGGATTTTTTATATTTACTATTTTCCTTCAGTGGTTGTTACATAAGGTCAGGAAAAATCATAATCATGGGAAATCTGCTATATGGGTAGGCAATGGAGCAATTGTTGTTATTTGTGTAATGGGATTGATGACTAAGAATATCAACTATTTTTCTGCATTGCTTGGATTTGTTGTGGGGGATGAAGTTGGTAAACAGGCAGGATGGCAGTAGAGACACATTAAGAAAAAACAAGTTTGCGACAGGAAAAGGAGGTGCATTATGATTTCAGATGAAAAAGCACAGGAAAAATTGGATGAAACAACAAATATGTTAAACATGATTAATAAGATTGAATTATATTCTCTTTTGATGAAGATTAAATATTCTGATAACAGAGAAAAAATTATTGATGAAACATTGAAGGTTACAAGATTTTTATTAACAAACGTTATGGATGTAAAGGAAGAATCTTTAAACGAAATAGATGAATGCTTTTCAAAATAAATAATTATAAAAGACGACAGGAGGCTTGCATCATGGAACGAGTAGTACAATTTTTAAAAGAAGCAGAGACATATTATCTGGCAACAGTGGAAGGCGACCAGCCAAGAGTTAGACCTTTTGGAACAGCACACATTTTTGAAGGAAAGCTGTATATTCAGACAGGCAAGGTAAAGGATGTTTCAAAGCAGATTCACGTAAACCCGAAGGTAGAAGTCTGTGCATTTAAAAATGGCGAGTGGCTTCGTGTAGCCGGAGAACTTGTAGAAGATGACAGAAGAGAAGCAAGACAGTCTATGCTCGATGCTTATCCATCTTTACAGAATATGTACTCAGCAGATGATGGAAATACCGAGGTATTCTATTTTAAAAATGCGACAGCTACATTTTCATCATTTACACATGAGCCGGAAGTAGTGAAGTTTTAATGACTAAGGATGAATGGTACAGGCAGTTATTTGAGCGACTGGATAATTCCAAGTTCCGAAGCAGTTTCCATCTGAAGCAGAAAGATATTGATTACATAAATGAAAAAGGGTTGGAAACAATCAGACAACATGCAAAGGATTTTATTACAAAAAGAGAAGCTCTGGCATATATAGCAAATGATGGTAAACAGACACCAATGCGTGGTCATCCTGTATTTATTGCCCAGCATGCAACGGCAACATGCTGCAGGGAGTGCATCCGAAAGTGGCATAAAATGCAGCCGGGAAAGGAACTAAGTCAGGTACAGCAGGATTACCTTGTAGATGTAATTATGACATGGATTCAACGAGAAATGGAGAGGCAGGAACATATAATATGAGTTTGAAAAATGTATTGATTATTGTTGATAATATTGACGAATCAATTGATTTTTATGAAGAATTGTTTGGATTGCGTGTGATTACAAGGATGGAAGGCAATGTGATAATGTCTGAGGGGCTTGTATTACAGGATGTAGATGTATGGTATGACAGTACAAAAATACCTACAACTCCACATAACAATATGACCGAACTATATTTTGAAGATAATGATATAGAAGGTATTATTGAAAAACTGGAGTCTGGCAAGTATGTAGTAAATTATGTTACGGATTTAATGGAACTTGAATGTGGACAGAAGCTTGTAAGATTTTATGATCCATCAGGAAATCTTATAGAAGTACGAACACCAGTTAGTTACAACTGAAGAAAGCGGATTTGAGGGAAAATGCAGATATTTGTAGATGCGGATGCGTGTCCGGTAGTGGACATTGTCGAGACAATAGCACAGAAATACAATATTTCCACCACATTGCTGTGTGATACAAATCATATTTTGTATTCTGATTACAGCGAGGTGATTGTAGTAGGTGCAGGAGCAGATGCTGTAGATTATAAGCTGATAAGCATTTGTCATAAAGGAGATATTGTGGTTTCTCAAGATTATGGTGTCGCTGCGATGGCACTTGGGAAGGGTGCATATGCTATTCACCAATCAGGCAAGTGGTACACGAATGAGAACATAGATCAGATGCTTATGGAGCGACATCTTAATAAGAAGGCAAGGCGCAGCTCTCATAAAAATCATATGAAAGGACCGAGAAAGCGTACAGAAGAAGATGATGTATGCTTTGCGCAGTCCTTTGAAAAACTAATACTGATGGCAAAGTCAAAAGAAGGTGCTCAGAGTGGGACTATTTAAGAAAAAGACAGTTACAAAGACATATGATAAAGAAAATAAGAAACCAGTTATCAAGGCGAGCATATGTAATGGCGAGCAGGTTGCAGGCTTTAAGGACATTCATACAGGGAAGATAGAAGAGGTTATGCTGATTAAAAATCAAGCAAATCTTGATGTATTCAAGAAAATGTATGGAATAGATGGCGAGATAGAGAAGGAATACTGATATGAATATACAGATATTTGGAACAAAGAAATGCAATGATACTAAGAAGGCGGAGCGTTTTTTCAAGGAGCGAGGCATAAAGTATCAGTTCATTGATATGAAAGAAAAAGGTATGAGCAAAGGAGAATTTAATTCAGTAGCTCAGGCAAATGGTGGATTAGAAAATATGGTTAACTGGGACGGTAAGGACAAGGATTTACTTGTTCTTATTAAGTATATCGCAGATGAAGATAAGCTCGAAAAGGTGCTTGAGAATCCACAAGTAATTAAAACACCAGTAGTAAGAAACGGAAAGCAATCAACACTTGGTTATCAGCCGGATATCTGGAAAGGATGGAACTAAATGTACTTAATTAAGACTTTAATGGGAGACATAACAAAAGTAACAGAGGTGCAGGCAATAGTGAATGCAGCAAAAAACTCTCTTCTTGGTGGAGGCGGTGTAGATGGTGCGATTCATAGAGCAGCAGGACCAGAGCTTCTGGCGGAGTGCAGGACACTTCACGGATGTGAGACTGGAGAAGCAAAGATAACAAAAGGCTATAATCTGCCATGTGATTATGTGATACATACTGTAGGACCGATATGGAATGGTGGAAGAAATAGAGAAGAGGAACTTCTTGCTAACTGCTATTTTAATTCTATGAAGCTGGCAATGGATAATGGAATCAGGTCTATTGCATTTCCTTCCATATCAACGGGAGTATATAGTTTTCCGGTTGAGTTGGCAGCAAAGATTGCGGTATATACAGTAAACAGATTCTTGCAGGATAATCCGGATTGTTTTGATCTGGTGGAGTGGGTGCTATTTGATACTAATACTGAATCGGTGTATGAAGCTGAGGTTGATAAGTTATATGAGGAGTACAGACTGTGTCAGAAAAACTAATTGTTCATAAAGTCCCGGATGAGGTGCAAAAGCAGAGCATAGAGACTTTAAAAGTTCGTAAGGAAACATTGGAATATTTGCACAATAATGGCTTTCAAACCATTTTAGATGTGATTGAAAGGCAAAATGAAATTCCTAGCCAGTATAGAGGAAACATATATGCTTATCTTATCTTTGGAATTGAGGGGTAAAAAATGTTTAGTGACTAAACATTTTTTGCATTTATGATACGAAGAACGGAGTTGTTACGTACGTTGAAAAAACAGATTATGATGATATTGAAATGTCGAGCAGATTATGGAATGTTCTAAGAAGAAATGGATTTGAATCATTAGAAGGATTGAGAGAATATCCCAAGGAGCATTTTATAAAGTTTCGTAATATGGGACTTGCAACATTGCAGGAGTTGTATAAGATTTGTAAAGAGCGAGGCATAAAGCCTCGCAGTGTAGATGATCTGAATGATAGGGAACATGGAGTCAGATTTGATGACTTCCTATGTATGTATGCATTTAGAATGGGGATAAAAAGCAAAGATGATTTGATAAGATATAGTCTTGAGGACCTTGAAAAGATGTGTCCGAAGGATAAGAGGCTGTTTGTAAGATTAAAGAAGTTGAAAACAATACAGGAGTAATCTTATGTGATTTATTAAATAAAAGAAAAATATGAAAATTTGGTTGTAAAACTTGAATTTATGGAGAAGATTGGCTAATGGAAGAGTTTGACACAAGCTATTTGGCATGGATATTATATAAATTATTTTATGGTATTGATAAAGAGATTGCAAAGAATAAGGAGCGGAGTTATGTAGAAATTGATTTTGGGAACAAGATCATTAATATGAGTGGTGATACGGATTATAATTTTGGACCGGGATGGTCACATTCTATTAGAAAAAAATATGAAAACTATCTGGAAAAAGTGCCATCAGAATATGAGGATCTTTATAATACACAATTGAGTAGATGCGTGAAACTATATAAATCAGTTTTAAATATTTCGTTTATGCCACAGACTGGAAATTTACAAAGTGCCAAAAAAGGAATTGGCAATGATAGGCTAGACACATTTATATGGGCGTTAAATAGCTACTATATTGATGAAACTTCTTTGCTATTTAATAATTCAACTTTTAATAATACCTCATATTTGAAGGAATATTTGGATTTATTTAAAACGGAGCATAAGGAAGAAACTATATATAATTATTGTTATAAGATTTATGGTATAGAAAGCCATGAATTAGTGGATGAACTAATTATGCATGGTAAAGAAGCAATAGATTCACCAGAAAAGGTTATTGCTTTTATGAATCGTGCATATAGGTTTTGGTGCCAAAAACTAGTTTATATCAAAAAAAGGATGGAATGTAATATAGACATTCTTACGGATAATGAGCAAACGATAATTCTGCAATCGGTAGAAGATGCAGAAAATGAATTGAATAAATGGTTTGAAACTTAGTATATATATTTATATGTATCATTTATAAGGAATAGAAAACTTACAAATTGCAGAGCGGAATAGAAAAAGGCTGGATAAAAATCTCCAGCTCAATCCTCCACATGGAATACATCTTCCACCAGCATATTAAAGTACTTTGATATCCACAACATAAATTCAGCAGATGGGGTGCTGTCCCCACGCTCTATCCTGCCGACAGTTTTGGTGCTGTATCCGATAGCAGCGGCAAGGTCATCCTGGTAAATGCCACGCTCCTCCCGGATTTCTCTGATATTATTGGTAACCGCCATAAAAATCCCTTCTTTCAGTTCTATAGATATTTTCTTATTGTCAATTATGCAAAATAATGTGTCCGATAAAAAGGACTTGCGTTTTATCGGCAAGGTCCTGTGATAGCAGAAGCATCAGATTTTCCAAGAACAAATCCTATAACTTCATTATCGGTATGCTCTACACGCAGATATTTCAGGAATTGTACTATCAGGCAGACTTTAATTGTGGTGGAAGGCTGCCTATCCATGTGACATTTATGTTAGATGAATTTGCGAATGTCGCATTGCCAGATGACTTCTGTTCACTGTTATCGACAATGCGAAGCCGTGAGATTTCAAGTATTATCATTATTCAGAACTTTGCCCAGTTAAAAGCACTTTTTAAAGATACCTGGGAGACAATTCCCGGCAACTGCGATACGTTCATCTATCTCGGTGGAAACGAGCAGAGTACGCATAAGTATGTGTCAGAGCTGCTTGGAAAAGGTACGATTGATAAGAAGTCAAGTTGAGAGACAAAGGGCAGACAGGGAAACTCTTCAAGAAACTTGGTGATGCGGAATTAAGCAGAAGATTCTCCATGCAGGATGAAGCAGAGCAGAAGGCAAAGATTGATAGGGAGCAGGCAAATGAGTTGGAGTATGTTGATGAATCACAGAAGCCTGATTCAACAGAAAGTGCCAACGCTTTGAATGGAAGTGCTGGTGCTAAGCCTGTAAGGAATCCTGAGAGGGAAAAGCCTAAGTGGGAGGATACCATCACAAATCGAATGCTACACTGGTAATATACGCCGGAGCAGAAAGAAGAGGTGAAGAAAGCACTTGCCGCAGGAGTTCCGAAAGCAACGATTCTTACTTACTTCTATCCGGAGGTTTCTGTGGAGAAGATGAGTTCATATCGGAAGAAGCATTAAATGATATCGCATAGGCACAGGAACTGTGGTATAATGTGCCTATGTAGAAAAGAATGTGTTTTACAAATCGGAATTGATAGAGGAGAGGTTGTTTTGGAAATAAGTAAAGAGTTATTAATTAAAGATTTAAAAGAATTTAACTCAATTGATAAGTTGTTTCTTTTTTTCACATCAGCACAAGGCGATGCGGAATATTGTGAAGAAGCAAAACAATGCTATAAAGAATTAAAATGGAATCAAAGTCCATTCTATGATGTAATTAACTCGTTTTGGATAACTTTTTCATATGCGATGCATTTAAAATATCCAGAGGAATATCCAATAGCAGAAGCAGGAAATGTTAAGATATATAAGAATCATTATAAAAAATATGATTCATTTCCAGAAAAATATTTTAAAGAAAACTCTGATGCAAGAAATCGAGTAACTGCCTTATGCAAAGAATATACGGATATGAAAGAACTGGCGGAGCTTTGTCACACTGTTGCAAATTTTATGCCTTGTCCTCAAGGTTTTAATTCGGCAAAGGGACTATTAAGTGATGTAAGAGATTATTTTCCTTTAATGATTGATAAAATACAAGAATGTGTTGATGAAGGATTAAATTTGAAATATTCTAATACTTCAGAAGAAGTAGACAATGAAACTATAAAAAAATGGCATAGTTTTTTTATTGAAAACCAAGAAAAATATTGTTTGAGTATGTATTATCAAGTTAATGAAAACAGAATTAATGGAATTACGTTTTTTAAAGGACAATCTTTGTCTTATCCATGTCCGCTAGAAAAAGAAGAGGTAGAAGAATGCTTGAAAAACATGTTGGATAAAATAAACGAAAGAGCAGATCTAATACTTAAGAAGTATAATGAAGAACATAAATCCAATAGTTAAATTCCAGTTTATCTGACTCATAAACAATTTAATAATCGTTTTACACAGCACTTTAGCCCCAAAGGTTAAGGTGCTATTTTTTTACCACAAAAGGAGGAATGAAATGTCATATAAATTAGTAATCGTCGAGAAGCCTTCGGTGGCACAGTCCATCGCAAAGGTGATTGGTGCTGATCAGAAAGCAGTTTAACATCTTAAAAAAGCTGATGGAGAGAGGATGTAACAGGATTAGTAGAGGCAACAGATGCCGGACGTGAAGGAGAGCTGATCTTCCGTCTTGTATATCATCAGGCAAAATGCAAAAAGCCATTCGAGCACTTATGGATTTCTTCAATGGAAGACCAGGCGATTTCGGATGGCTTTTCTAATCTGAAAAATGGCAGGGAATATGATGATCTTTACCAGGCAGCACTCTGCAGGGAGCGGGCTGATTGGATCGTAGGAATGAATGCGACAAGATTATTTTCTACCCTGTATGGACAGACGCTGAATGTAGGAAGAGTCATGACACTGACACTTGCCATGATTATACAGAGAGAGGCGGAGATTGATGGGTTTAAGCCGGAACCAATCTACAAGGTTTTCATCAGCTGCGGAGGCATTACCGCTGTTTCTGACCGATTTGAGAGTAAGCAGGATGCCGAGAAAATCCTGAACAGACTGAAAGAAGAGAAGACAGCACAGGTAACAAAGATAGATCCGGCAGATAAACAGGAGAAGGCACCACAGTTATACAGCCTGACCGCATTACAGAGAGATGCCAATAGGTATCTGGGATTCACGGCACAGCAGACACTTGATTATACGCAGAGTCTGTATGAAAAGAAGCTGGTAACATATCCGAGAACAGACAGCAGATTTCTGACAGAGGACATGGCAGGAATGATTCCGAACCTTGCACAGAAGATGGCACATAAATTTGGTTTTACAAAGAATGTGCCAGTCCATGCAGAGCAGGTGATCAACAACAGCAAGGTCAGTGACAATAACGAAATTAAGGAACTTCATAATGTATGGAAGAAATATCAGTTGCTTGAAAAAACGGGTATCAAATGGGAACAAATTTTAAGTAATCTTTATGAGTCAACGGCGCCAATTGTAGTAAGGTTGGTAAATCAAAAGGCTAAGGAAAAAGGCGTTGAGAGATTAGATTATGAACCATATAAAGAAACTGGATTAAGAGTGATTGCGGTTGGAGGAAATAGTTTATCAAGGGGATTGACACTTGAGGGTCTTAGTGTAAGTTATTTTGATCGTAATTCTCAGATGTATGATACATTAATGCAGATGGGAAGATGGTTTGGTTATCGTAATGGTTATGATAAATTGTTTAAGATATGGATGGAACCAGCGGCAATAGGTTGGTATATGAATATGTATATTATGTACGCACACAATTGTACTGCTTGATTAATATCACTTACGATATCAGAAAAATTATATTTTATAAGGAGGATTATTTATGTCAGAGATTAATATAAGTTATTTTAAAAGTATCATAGATCAGGATAGAGCCGCAGTCGTTATATGCAATCTTAATCATGAAATAATATATATGAATCCTGCTGCGGTTGTTAATTATGGAAAGCGTGGCGGAGACAAGCTGATTGGCAGAAGCCTGCTGGAATGTCATAATAAGGAATCACAGGAAAAGATAAGACAGGTGACAGAATGGTTTGCACAGGACGAAAGCCATAATATTGTGTATACATTTCATAATGAGAAGCAGAATAAAGATGTATATATGGTGGCACTTAGAGATAGTGGCAAGCTGATTGGATACTATGAGAAGCATGAATATCGAGATAGAGAAACAATGAAAATGTATGATTTATGGTGAGTTCCAACTAATGAGGAAGTAATAAAAAATATTGTAGACTGCTTTCTGTGCAAAACCAATGTTCATGTCAGATATCAGAGATACCTTGATGACTGCTATTGGCCAGATTCAGGCAGATACGCGCTCTGAATGATCCGGTACTGGCTGGAATCAACATTTTTGCCATGACTGCAAATGCATTTGATGAGGACAGAAAAAAGCACTGGAATGCGGTATGGATGGATTCTTAACCAAACCAATTGTTATTGAGAAATTGATCAGTACATTACAGAAAAAACTGGATTAGTTAAGAAAAAATAAAGTGATGCTAAGAAAACGTACGGTGATAATTGGCAGAATAATGCGGGTGAGGCAGATCATATTGATCCGTTAGCTAATTTTGTTAAATGTCATAAGCGTAATCCATTTATATCAAAAGAAGATTTAAAAGATATAGGAAATAGAGATGATAATATTCAGATATTTTCAATTATATGCGTTATTGTGTTAAAAATATATCGGCCTATATTGCAAAATATACAATAAATTGTACAAAACTACTAAAAATATTCGAAATAATTATATAAAAATAGCAATTGTACCTAATAAATTAATGTGATACAATCAAGGAAACTAAAACAGAAGAAATAGTTTCCTTGATTTTTTGTTTTATAAGCGTCACTGATACACAACATTAAAAGGAGCATTATGAATAATAAAGAGAAGATTTTACAGGCAACGATACAGGCATTTAATCAAAAAGGCCTTAAATTTACAATGGACGATATTGCATCTATTCTTGCAATGAGTAAGAAGACAATATATACAATTTTTAAAGATAAGAACACTCTGTTTATGGAGATGGTAGATTATCTGTTTGACACGATTAAAGAGAGCGAATCAGAGATAATTGAAGATAATACATTATCAACAATTGAGAAGATAAGACGTATTCTTGGAGTTATGCCTGAGAGTTATAAAGATATTGATTTAAGACAATTATATATGTTAAAGGACAAATTCCCGGAGATATACAGACACGTTGAAGAACGTCTGGAGAATGGATGGGAGACAACGATTAAGCTTTTGGAACAGGGGATTGAGGAAGAAGTGATAAGACCGGTTAATGTATTGATGTTTAAGATGATGATGGAGGCATCAATAGAACAATTTTTCCAAAGAGACATTCTTATAAGGGCAGGAATGACATATACACAGGGACTTGATGAGATTGTGGGAATATTATTAGATGGCGTGGCAGTTAAGGAAAGTCATTGAAAATAAAAAGGAGGAATATATAATGCAGGACAAATCAAAGGTTATATTTAACAATGAAATTGATAGAAAGGCATATAGAAAAGCTATTAATTCCAAAAAAAAATACGCAAGAAAATATGGTGATGACAGCAATGCCGACTATAAGGTGACAATAAAGAAGAACAAATACATAGGTGATATGCTTGGCGTGTATGATGTGAGGGTTGCAGATAAGCCTGCAAGCGTATCTAACGGTAATAAAGAAGAATTTGATACTGATAAAGGTATTATAGTTGGCAATATAAGAATGGGTTTTGGACATTACAGAATATCAATGGCGATTGCTTCAGCAGCTAATGCACTTGGATATGTTCCTTACTGGATGGATCTTAATTCTTACGATAATACAACCTGTACTAAAGTTATAAGGGCGCAGAACGACCTGTATTCGCTTGGTTCAAGGTTATCACAAAAGAGCAGGCTGTTTAACAGACTGGTGTGGGAACCAATGAATTACGAGGGTTTCAGGAAGCTTTCCTATAACGCTTCAGACCAGAAGAATGCAGAGCTTATGGCACCTGTATATAAGAATGTTCCTAAGAATATTCCGGTTATTGCAACTCATGTATGGCCGGCACAGGCGGCAGTACACGCAGGTATGAAAAATGTTGTTAATGCAATACCGGATAACTGGCCAATGGCATTGCATTTGTCAGAAGGAAGTATTCATACAGTCCAGACACATTATGCTTATCAGGGTTACAGGATACTTAATGGAATGTCCGGCATTAAGGTGTTAAATGAAATGCCAGCAGATAGTCTTGTATACACAGGACATTATATCGACCACGAGCTTGTAACTAATATTGAGGCTGACTGCAATGCAAGAATAGCAAGAAAACAGAACGGAAAGCCTATGAGATTTCTGCTTACAATTGGTGGTGCAGGTGCACAGAAAGAGATATTTGCCCATATAATTAAATACCTTATTCCTTATATTAAGAAGAATAAGGCAGTGTTATACGTTAATGTTGGTGATTATAAAAATGTATGGGACGAACTTATAAGAGATATCCCACAGATGAGAGAACTGGCAACTGAGCATTTTGACAACTGGAAAGATACGAAGGCATTTGCCACGAAGGCATTATCAGCCAGCCAGATAAACAATTCTGATGTAGTGACAGATAACAATAGAGATGATAATTCTAAGAATATTACAGCAGATAATTCAAGTGAAGACACATCTGATAATATAACAGGTATCCACGGTTTTTATCATAAGAATATATTTGAGGCAGTGTATTGTACTAACCTTTTGATGAGAAGTGCAGATGTGCTTGTTACCAAACCAAGTGAATTAGCATTCTATCCAGTGCCAAAGTTATTTATAAAGCGAGTTGGCGGACACGAACAGTGGGGTGCTGTTCATTCAGCAGAGATAGGTGACGGAACACTTGAGTGCAGGGATATACCTCATACTTTACAGATGATAAAGCTGTTTATGGAAGATGATACATACATTATAGATATGTGTAAGAACATAAAGAAGAATAAACAGATGGGTATATATAATGGTGCATATGAGGCTGTCAAATTAGCAGTGAATATGAAGAAATCAGACATTTAATACGGCGTGCAGTAATCAGACACTTAAAAAATATGAAGAAATCAGACATATAGAAAGAAAAGAGGTAGCGTATGGGGCTTAATAAGAAAGAAATGGCATCTTATGGCATAGGTGCAGTTGGCAAAGATATGGTTTATATGTTTTGTGCAAGTTATATTCTGTATTATTATCAGGATATACTTGGGGTTAGTGCGATAGCAATGGGGATTATACTTCTTGCGGCACGAGTATTTGACGCATTTAACGACCCTATAATGGGTGTAGTTGTTGCAAAGACAAGAACCAGATGGGGAAAGTTCAGACCATGGCTGTTTATTGGAACATTGCTTAATGCTGTTGTATTGTTTCTGATGTTTTCTGCACCACCAACACTTGATGGCGGCGGACTTGTTGCTTATGCCGCAGTAACTTACGTTTTGTGGGGTGTTACTTATACAATGATGGATATTCCTTATTGGTCAATGATACCTGCATTTACAGAGGGCGGCAAGGAAAGAGAGAATATGTCAACAATGGCACGTTCCTGTGCAGGCGTAGGTTCAGCACTTGTTACAATTATTACAATGCAGTGTGTATATATGCTTGGAAAGGGCAATGAATATGCAGGTTTTAAATGGTTTGCACTTATAATATCAATACTGTTCTTTGCTGCAATACTTATTACCTGCCTTAATATTAGGGAAAAATCAACAGTTGATGTTGAAACAGTATCAGTAAAGCAGATGTTCAAGGCACTTTTCCAGAATGATCAGGCTGTTACAGTAGTTATAACAATTGTTCTTATTAATACATCTGTGTACATAACTTCTAATCTTGTCATATATTTCTTTAAATATGATTTTGGCGGTGCAGACTGGTACAACGGCTATACACTATTTAATACATTTGGTGGTGCAATACAGATATTATCAATGATGGTATTGTTTCCGCTTCTTAGAAAGTTTTTGAACACAATAAAGATATTTTATGTAAGCTTTGTTATGGCTATTGCTGGTTATATAGTTTTATTTATTCTTATATTCACATCAATGTCGAGTGTGTTTATTTTATTTATTCCAGCATTTTTCATATTTGCAGCAAATGGAATGTTATTAGTCTTAACGACTATATTTCTGGCGAATACGGTTGACTATGGCGAATTTAAGAATAAGCGAAGAGATGAGAGCGTTATATTTTCAATGCAGACATTTGTTGTAAAGCTTGCTTCAGGTATAGCCGCATTAGTTGTGTCAATATGCCTTTCAGTATGCAGGTTAAGCAGTAATACAGATGTGGTGACAGATGCTGTGGCTGGTGGTTCGGTAGTAGGACTTAGAATGACAATGACAGTAATTCCGGTAATAGGTCTGCTTATTGCAGTATTTTACTTCCACAGAAAGTACATTTTAACAGAGCAGAAAATGGAAGAGATATCGGAAAGAATTAAGGAGAGCCATTAATGATAACGATTAATAATAATATGTATGTGCTTGATACTGACAATACATCTTATGCGTTTGCCGTGCTTGGAAGCGGGCAGTTGGAGCATTTGTATTATGGAAGAAAGTTACACGCCAATGAGGCTGTGATGACAGAGAAGCATACATTTATTCCGGGTAATACTAATGTATACAATAAAGATTATTCGTCTTATTCGCTGGAAGATGTGTGCCTTGAAATGTCATCATTGGGAAAAGGCGATATAAGAGAGCCTTTTATCGAAGTCACATATCCTAATGGAAGCAGTACAACGGATATGGTGTTTGACAGGGCAGAGATTATACAGGGCAAGGAAGAATACGATACGCTTCCGGGGTCTTATGATGATAATGGAGAGGTTGAACAGCTCGTCATCTATCTTAAGGACAGGAATTATAATCTCACATTGGAGCTTCATTATTATGTATATGAAAAATGTGACATTATAACAAGAAGTGCCAAGCTTGTTAATTCAGGAAATGAGAGCGTAAGGCTTGAAAGATTAATGAGTATGCAGCTTGATTTAAACGAGAGTGATTATGAATTGTCTTTTTTTAATGGTGCGTGGGCAAGGGAGATGAATAGAAGCAGAATACCCATTCGTGCCGGTAAGTATGTAAATGAGTCGGTCACAGGAACATCATCAAACAGAGCTAATCCTTTTTTTATGATAGGAAGAAGTTCAACGACAGAAGATTATGGTGAATGTTATGGATTTAATCTTATATACAGCGGCAATCATTATGAAGCGGCACAGGTTAATTCATATGGTAAATTAAGGCTTGTATCGGGAATTAATCCAGCTACATTTTCTTATATTATTGAAGCAGGAAAATGCTTTGAAGCTCCAGAGGCAGTGCTTACCTATTCATACAAAGGCTATAACAGGATGAGTCATAATATGCACGAGTTTGTAAGAAAGCATATTGTGCGTGGAAGCTGGCGTGACAAGGAAAGACCAGTTCTTATTAATAGCTGGGAAGCGGCATATTTTAATATTAATGAAAGAAAGCTTGTGAAGCTTGCAAAGGCGGCTAAGGATACAGGTGTTGAACTGTTCGTTATGGATGATGGCTGGTTTGGTGAGAGAAATGACGACACAAGTTCATTAGGTGACTGGACACCGAATAGCAGAAAGCTTCCAAATGGAATAGCTGGCATTGCGGATAAGATAAAAGAATCCGGGCTTAAATTTGGAATATGGGTTGAGCCTGAGATGGTGAGTGTGAACAGCAGATTATATGAGGCACACCCTGAATGGGTAATTGAAATACCAGATGTAGAACATTCAGAGGGACGGAACCAGAGAATTCTTGATTTAACCTATGAAGCTGTTCAGGACTATATAATTGAGGAGATGAGTGAGGTGTTCTCATCAGCAGATATATCTTATGTAAAATGGGATATGAACAGAATATTCAGTGATTATTATTCTAAAAATCTGCCACCTGAAAGGCAGAAGGAAGTATCGCATAGATATGTGTGCGGCTTGTACAGATGTATGAAGGAGCTTACTAATAGATTTCCTGACATATTATTTGAGGGCTGTGCGGCAGGCGGCAACAGGTTTGATCTGGGAATGTTATGCTATTTTCCGCAGATATGGGCAAGTGATAATACAGATGCACTTTGCAGGGCACAGATTCAGTATAATTACAGCTATGGTTATCCGTTATCGTGTATTTCAGCCCATGTATCGGCAAGCCCTAATCATCAGACATTAAGAAATATGCCGTTAGAGAGCAGATTTGCAGTTGCTGCATTTGGGCTTCTTGGCTATGAATGTAATATGTGTGATATGAATAAAGAGGAATTAAATGCTGTGAAATGTCAGATTGAACTGTATAAGAAGTTAAGAAATGTATTCTTTACTGGTACATTTTACAGGACAGAAAGCTTTGAAGAAGAAAATGCAGGTAATGCCAGTGTGTTAAATAATGGTAAAGGCAATATGGCAGAATGGACAGTAGTATCAACGGATAAGAAGAAAGCCGTCGGATTAATTATGCAAAAACACGTTATACCTAACACACAGTATGCCTGTTACAGGGCTAAAGGTCTTGATGAAGCTAAGAAATACCATTTTTACAACAGAAAGCTTCAATATGATATTAAAGAATTCGGTGAGCTTGTTAATATGGTATCGCCAATACATATCAAGCAGGGTTCTATGTTACAGGATATATTGTCTAAGCTAAAGAAAATGGATGGCGAGACAGAAGATTATGTTGCGTATGGAGATACACTTATGTATTCAGGTGTTAAGTTAAAGCAGGGTTTCAGTGCAACTGGATATAATGAAAATGTCCGATTTTTTCAAGACTTTGCAACGAGATTATATTTTATGGAAGAGGTAGAAGATGATAAGCAGTGACATAATTAGTTCTGGAGGTATTGATAATATATTAAAGGATCTATATATTGATGAAAGCCAGCTTAAATATCAGAGGAAAAGATATATTAATGCTCTGAACCGCTTCACACAGTTATATGGTGAAGGTGATGTGCTTATATTCAGTGCGCCGGGAAGAAGTGAGATTGGCGGTAATCACACAGACCACCAGAATGGAAAAGTTCTTGCAGCTTCTGTTAATCTGGATATTATCGCAGTAGTAAGACCGGTTAATTCCAAGGAGAGTGTATCAGAGAAAGGCAGTTTATCTGGGCATAGTGGTGTTAATGCCGGAATTATAAGAATTGTGTCGGACGATTATCCAATGCTAGAAGTGTCATTATCGGACACGGATATTAATAAGGATGAATACTCAACCACTAAGGCACTTGTTAAAGGTGTGATTGCCGGCTTTAAGAAAAAAGGTTTCAAGACAGGAGCATTTGATGCGTTTATAACAAGTGATGTGCCTATGGGAGCAGGACTTTCATCATCTGCGGCATTTGAAACACTTATAGGAACAATACAGTCACATATATATAATGCTGGAAAAGTATCGGCAGAAGATATTGCGGTTATCGGACAGATGGCAGAGAATGAGTATTTTGGCAAGCCTTGTGGACTTATGGATCAGATGGCATGTTCGGTTGGCAATATGGTCTATATCGATTTTAATAATAAGGAAAATCCAGTTGTTAATAAGCTTGATGTGGATATTAAAAAATTCGGTTACAGCCTGTGCATAACTGATACTAAAGGTTCACATAAGGATTTGACAGATGATTATGCAGATATCCGCCGTGAGATGAATGCAGTTGCAAGTTACTTCGGACAGGAGGTTCTTCGTGGCATTACATTAAAGGATATACTTGATAATTTTAAAGAGCTACAGGAGAAGTTCGGTGACAGGAGCATACTAAGAGCAGTTCATTTTATAGAGGAAAATGAGAGAGTAGAAAATGAAGTAAATGCTCTTATATCTGGAAATATTGATGAATTCTTAAGGCTGGTATCAAAGTCAGGTGATTCATCTTACAAATATCTTCAAAATATATATTCAACCAAAGATACTGCCAATCAGGGCGTTTCACTTGGACTTATGATGAGTGAAATATTCTTAGGTGATAATGGTGAATGCAGAGTTCACGGAGGTGGCTTCGCAGGTACAATACTTGCAATTGTCAAGGATACTGCTATAGATGAATACAGAAGAAATATGGATAAAATATTTGGTGATGGTGCAAGTATGATATTACAAATCAGACATTGCGGAGGTGTCAGAATAATATGAGAAATTTAGAAGATATGAAGAAATCAGACAATATAATGAGTAGTGATGCCAAGGAAGGTACGGAAAATATTCCAGATATAGACAAGGTTATATCAGAGCTTGTCAATTATGCTTCAGAGAATGAACTGATAGAAGCTGATGATAAGATATTTATAGTAAACAGGTTGCTGGATATTTTTGAAAAAAACGGACTTGCAGAAGATAGTGAGATAATTAAGAATTCAGGTGTGCAGGAGCTGAATAACACAAGACCAATAGCAGATATCCTGTCGGACTGCCTTAAAATAGCAGTTGATAATGGACTTATAGAAGATACGCAGCTTAACAGGGATTTGTTTGATACAAAGGTAATGGGTGCTGTCACACCAATGCCTTCAGTTGTAAGAAAGCATTTTAAGGAGCTTTATAATAATAATCCAAAGCTTGCGACAGACTATTTCTATGAACTTAATAAAGCCTGCAATTATATAAGGTGTGACAGGATTGAGAAAGACCAGAAATGGAAGTACAATTCAGAATATGGAATTATAGATATAACGATTAATCTGTCAAAGCCAGAGAAAGACCCTAAGGATATAATAAAACAAGGAAAGTTTGCAGCAAGCGGATATCCTAAATGCCTTTTGTGTAAGGAAAATGAGGGATATGCGGGAAATCTATCACATCCTGCAAGGCAGAATCTAAGAGTTATACCGCTTGAATTAAGTGGTGAGAAATACTATATGCAATATTCACCCTATGTATATTATAACGAGCATTGCATAGTGTTTAATGATAAGCATATTCCTATGAAGATTAATAAAAGCACATTTAAAAAGCTTATTGAATTCACAGATATGTTTCCGCATTATACATTAGGTTCTAATGCGGATTTACCAATTGTAGGAGGTTCTATATTAAGTCACGACCATTTTCAGGGCGGTGCTTATGAATTTCCTATGGCAAGAGCAGAATATGTGTATACATTCAAGCTGGATAGATTCAGTGATGTTAATGCAGGAATTCTTAACTGGCCTATGTCAGTAATAAGGCTTAGCAGTAATAATAAAGACAGCCTTGTTAATGCCTGTGATTATATATTAGATAAATGGAAGAATTACACTGATGAAAAAGCATTTATATATTGCAATACAGATGGTGAACAGCATAATACGATAACTCCGATATGCAGGCAGAAAGGTGATAATTATGAGATGGATCTGGTATTAAGAAACAATATTACTACAAATGAGTGTCCATGGGGAGTGTATCATCCATCAGCAAATCTTCATCATATAAAGAAAGAGAATATTGGTCTTATTGAGGTTATGGGAATGGCTATACTTCCAGCAAGACTTGATAAGGAAATGGGCATTTTAAAAAACGCTCTGTTAAATAATGAAGATGTCCGCTTAATCAGCGAAATTGAAAAGCACGCACAATGGGTTGATAGCTGGAAAGACAATTATAATATAACTAAAGATAATATTGATGAGATAATCAGATTGGAAATTGGCAAGGTATTTGTGCAGGTGCTTGAATGTGCCGGTGTATACAAGACAGACGATAATGGAAGAGAGGCATTTGTAAGATTTATAAAATATTGTCAATAATATTTACTTTCTTTGATTGATTAATGTAATGGGTAGATTTTAAAAATTCTGAATCAGAATTCATAGATAGTAAATTTATATTTTAATGATTTTATAAAAGTGGTGGTCAATAATAACCAGACCACCACAGATAATCAAAATTAACATAAGTTACCAGACAAATTCTAAAATGTTATGAATTATTCTTGATAGCATTAACAGCTTCTTCTTTAGAAAGTTTATAGTTTTTCATAAGCTTATAAATTGTATCTTCATCGGAAAGATTAACTTCTTTACATAATTTAATAAAAACTTTAATGCCATTGGAGCGTTCCTTGATTTTGCCCTCTGCAAGTCCTAACTGTCGTCCTTCTTCTTTGACTACTTCAAGATGACCTTCCTCATCATACTCATAAATACTCACAGTAATCACTTCCTCTCTGTGATTTCTAAAAAATTCCGACAATACATTCTCAGCGATACATTCATCTACAGCCTCTGTAACAGCAGTGCGGATATCAATTTTTCAATATCAGTCTTTATACGCACCTTATTAACAAATGTCATATAGTCCTTAAGTGTCTCACATTTAGAAAGAAATTCAGAGCTATATGTATACATATTTGTCCTGTTGAAATTATTATTATCCTTTGAATTCCTGCCAGAACCATTACTATACTTTGAATTAATAGTACGAGCCTTATTACCAGCATAATTATCAGTATTGATATTGATAACTCTTACAGTAAGTTCAAGCTCAGGATTGTCGACATTTTTCTCATACATATCTGATAGTCGGAGAGTGCTTTCCGCCTCAAGTGGCTGTTGTCCTGAATTAATATCATCAATAGTATGCTGACTTGTATTCGTTGTTGATGACTTTATGTCAGTTCCTGCATTTATAGTGCTGTCTGCTGAATGTCCAGCCTGCCTTGTATTGTCTGTAATATTAGTATTTTCCATAAGTTCTCCAATCTGTGGTAATGATGCCTGACAGCATAGCAGTTATATAAAATAATGACATAGCATTTAAACAGATGTTTGTTGTGATACTGTCATATACATTATCTGACAATATTGGAGAAATAAAAAATATATATCTTTATTACATTCTATCATTGGGAAAATGTTATGACAAGAAGAAAAATGCTGTTAATCCACCGTAATTATATTTCGTGCAAATATTTTATGGGATTTTATTATACCTGAAATATATATTAATTTACATCAATTTTATCAATTTATACTACAATATTTACAGTCCTGTAATAAACTTCAATGACATAAAGAACAGATATAAAAATGTTCTATAACATATTTTAATTGAAAAATGGGAGGAAAATATGCCATCAACATATGCACATTATAGAATGGGGCAGCAGGTACGTTCTATGCTTGACGGTAATGAGAAAAAGATAGTTGAGAAATATCCTCAATTATATCTTATTGGATTACATGGACCAGATATTTTGTTTTATTATAAGCCATTAAAGTCTAATTCAATTAACAGTATTGGGTATGAATTGCACAAACATTCAGGTAAGGAATTTTTTGAAAGAGCAAGAAAAGTAATATCAGAAAAGAAAGACAGAGAGCCATATCTGGCTTACACATACGGTGTTCTTAATCATTTTGCACTTGATGTAAGCAGTCATGGTTATATTGAACAAAAAATAAATGAAAGCGGAATATCGCATGCAGAGATAGAAGTGGAATTTGACAGAGAACTTATGATTATGGATAAGAAAAATTCAATTACACAGTCATTAGTAAGACACATTATTCCATCAGAAGAAAATGCAAAAGTAATCAGTGAATTTTATCCTGGTACAACTATGCAGGAAGTAAAAAAGGCACTTGAAGGAATGATTTCCTATAACAATCTGCTGGTTGCTCCATCGCATCTAAAACGCTGGTTTATATATCTTTTACTTAAGTTATCTGGTAATTATAAGGAAATGCACGGACTGATTGTGAATTATCATAAGAACAAAGAGTGTAATGACAGCACAGTAAAATTATTATCGTTATACAGGCACGCTAAGAATACAGCATATCAGTCAATTATTAAATTTGACGGATTTTTAAATAATGATTGTGAGCTGGATAAAGCATTTAATTATAGCTTTGGTTCGGTTCTTATAGAAGGTTGTGATAATAATCAGAAACAGTGTATATCGGACAACATTCAGAATGTGGAAAGCTTTATAAAGAAAGAGGTGCAGTATGAGGGGTAAAAGCAATAACAGATTTAAGCTTACAGCTAATGAAAAAGGCTGGATATTATATGATGTTGGTAATTCGGCATTTATTCTTATGGTGTCTACGATATTACCTATATATTTTAATTATCTTGCAGAAAATGCTGGGATATCTGATGTTGATTATCTGGCATATTGGGGATATGCAGCATCTATAGTTACACTTATTGTAGCTGTATTAGGTCCTGTGCTTGGAACATTGGCAGATACCAAAGGCTTTAAAAAACCTATCTTTACAGGCTGTGTTGTAGCTGGCTGCCTGTCATGTATTGCAATGGGAGTGACTAGCTGGTGGATATCATTTCTTGTTGTATTTATTATTGCTAAGGTATGTTTTTCATCAAGTCTTGTATTTTATGATTCGATGTTGTCAGATGTTACAACTGATGAAAGAATGGATATTGTATCGTCAAATGGATACGCTTACGGATATGCAGGAAGCTGTATTCCATTTATTATAAGCCTTATCTTTGTATTAGGATACAATAAAATAGGAATTTCTCTGAGTGCGGCAATGCTCATATCATTTGTAATAGTAGCTTTATGGTGGTTCTTAATGACAGTTCCGCTTATTAAGAATTATAAGCAGATTAATTATGTTGAAAGAAAGCCACACGCAGTAAAGGAAAGCTTTGTAAGAATTAAGGATACACTCTGTGGAGTTGTAAAGCAGAAGAAAATATTCTTGTTCCTTGTAGCATTTTTCTTCTATATTGATGGCGTGTATACAATAATAGATATGGCAACAGCTTATGGTTCAGCACTTGGACTCAATTCAACTGGTCTGCTTCTGGCTCTGCTTGTTACACAGCTTGTAGCATTTCCATTTGCTATTATATTTGGAAGGCTTACCTCAAAATACAGCACAGGACGTCTTATAACTGCCTGCATAATAGCGTACATAGGAATTACAGTATTTGCAGTATTTATGAAAAGCCAGTGGCAGTTCTGGGTATTAGCTATATTTGTTGGTATGTTTCAGGGCGGCATACAGGCGTTGTCACGTTCTTATTTTGCAAAGATAATACCGGCTGAAAGGTCAGGAGAATATTTCGGACTTATGGATATATGCGGAAAAGGAGCTTCTTTTTTGGGAACATTGGTTGTAGGTGCGGCTTCTCAGATATTTGGAAGCATTAATATCGGTGTGTCTATGATAGTGTTATTGTTTGCGGCAGGACTTGTGTTATTTATAATGACAGATAAGCTTGACAGCAAAGAGGCAGATTTGGATATAGAAAATGGTATGATTGCCAATAACAGCTTTGCAGAAGGTAAGGCAGTTAATAATTAACAGTTCAATATATCAAATAATGTATTACTGTTTACAGTGAGTATGTTAAAAGTTATACTGTGGTTATAAGGTTAAATATTTAATCTGACAACGCAGAATACTATTAATAATATGAACTGTAAACAGTTTTTTTAAATTAACAACAGATACATTGATTAAATAAAGAGGGAGGAAAGTTATGCAGAGCAGAAAAGAAGCACTGGACTATGGCTTGGCATTTCCTGATACATATGTAGAAACACCTTTTCGTGATACTAACTGGCAGTTAGTGAGGGTTAAATGCAGCAAGAAGGCTTTTTTATGGATATATGAGAAAGACGGATACGTTAATCTTAATGTGAAGGCAGATAAAGAATGGAGAGATTACTGGAGAAGTGCTTTCAAATCGGTAATTCCCGGATGGCACCAGAACAAGGAGAACTGGAACACAATAATTCTCGATGGTTCAGTGCCAGATGATGCTATTAAGACAATGATTAAGGAAAGCTACGAGCTTGTTACTGATAATCCAACAAAAAGGATATATGAAGCGGTAAAGAAAATACCTAAGGGCTGTGTTGCGACCTATGGACAGATAGCGGAGCTTGCTGGTAATAAAGGAATGGCAAGAGCAGTAGGTAATGCACTTCATAGAAATCCTGACCCAGATAATATACCATGTTACAGGGTTGTTAATTCCAAGGGAGAACTGTCGGGTGCATTTGCATTTGGCGGTGCAGGACAACAGGAGGAGCTGCTTAAGGCAGACGGGATTGAAGTAGTTAATGGGAAAGTTGACCTTAAAGTGTATAGTATGAAATTCTAAACAATATGTCAGATTATATGCAGAAGCACAGAAGTAATTATACATTATTGATATAAAAAATAGTGTATAACTGCACAATAATGCACACAATCTAGGTAATATACTATTAACATATGATAAAAGTATGTTATACTGATAAGGCAGTACAATATATGTTTGTTACTGTGGAAAGATTAAATATCCGGTAATTGGAAGAAAGAGCAGATTATGAAAGAATTAAGCGAGAGAACGAAAGATTTTACAGATTCTGTTATAAGAAGAATGACAAGAATAGCCAATAAATATGGTGCAGTGAATTTATCACAGGGCTTTCCAGATTTTAACCCACCTAAGCAGATAACAGACAGACTGTCAGAGGTTGCAAGTGAAGGACCTCATCAGTATGCTTTGACTTGGGGAGCTAAGAATTTCAGAGATGCAATAGCTGCCAAATATGAACATTTTTCAGGAATTAAGGTTGACCCTGAATCAGAGATTGTAGTTACATGTGGAAGTACAGAGGCTATGATGGCGACAATGTTAAGCATTACCAATCCTAAGGATAAGGTAGTAATCTTCTCACCATTTTACGAGAATTATGGTGCAGATACTATTCTTTCAGGAGCAGAACCGATATATGTTCCACTTGTTCCACCAGATTTTACATTTAGCATTGAGCAGTTAGAAAATGCTTTTAAACAGGGAGCGAAAGCACTTATCCTGTGCAATCCGTCAAATCCTTGTGGAAAGGTATTTACATTCGAGGAATTAACTGCAATAGCAGATGTCGTAAAGAAATATGATGCCTATGTTGTGACAGATGAAGTGTATGAGCATATTGTGTACGCACCTAACAAACATATATATATGCAGGCACTTGACGGAATGAGAGAAAGAACTATCGTATGTAATTCATTGTCAAAGACATATTCTATTACAGGCTGGAGACTTGGATATGTAATTGCTAATCCTGAAATAATCGACAGGGTTAAGAAGGTACACGATTTTCTTACAGTAGGTGCGGCCGCACCACTTATGGAAGCCGCAACAGTTGGATTGAAATTCGATGACAAGTATTATGATGAACTTGCGGCACATTATGCACATATGAAAGAGGTATTTGTCGGCGGTTTAGAAAAGCTTGGTTTAAAATATACAGACCCACAGGGTGCTTATTATGTGCTTGTTGATGTGAGTGAATTTGGAGTAAAAGATGATGTGAAGTTCTGTGAATGGCTGGCACAGTATGTAGGGGTTGCGGCAGTACCGGGTTCAAGCTTCTTTAGGGAAGATGTAAATAATCTTATAAGATTTCATTTTGCCAAGCAGGACGATACACTTAATGAAGCGATTAATCGTCTTGCTGGCTTAAGAAAGGCTGTAGCTGAAGCTGGAGATGTTGAGTGGAGATAATCAATCGTGAGGGATATCGTGAAAACGTCCATCTAGTTCTTCGGTTTTAACTATATTTATAAAGGCGTGAGGATCAGCACTTCGTATAAGTGGTATAAGCTGTCTTGTTGCCTCTGAATGAATTACAGAGTAAAGAAGTGTCTTTTCCCTGCCTTCATAACAGCCAACTCCCTTGAATAGAGTAGCATCGTGATGAGTAGTTTCTTTAATAATCTGGTATATTTCATCAGACTTGTCTGAGATAATAAAAAGAGTTTCCTTCTTGTAACGCTTATATAACCACTGGATAACCTGAGTACTACAGAACTGGTATATGATTGAGTAAAGAGCGATTGACCAGCCAAACATAGCACCGGCAATAGCAAGCATTACAACATTTCCAAGCAGAATATAGTTCCAGGCATCTATTCCTTTTTCGTGTGATAAGAATATGCTTATAAAATCTGTACCACCGGTTGTTGCACCAGCGTTAAGGCATAAGCTTATTGCAAATCCATTGATAATTCCACCAAACACGCTTATCAAAAGCACGTCATTAGTGAATACATAAGGTGGAAGAATATCCACAAATATACTTGATAAAAATATAACTATAATTGAGTAAATGGTAAATTTCTTTCCGATGTATTTGAATGCAATATAAGTAGGAAAAAGATTAAGTGCAATATTAAATATACTGAAAGGTATAGTTATATGTAAGAACTTAATGATTATTTCCTGTAAAAGCAGGGAAAGTCCTGAAAATCCTCCAGGGAAAAGTCCTGCGGTCTTAGCAAAACAGCGCAAATTCCACGCATATAATATTGATGCAAATGTAATAATAAAAAGCCTGAACACCTGATAGAACTTAGGGTGTTTAGCTTCGAATGACTGAAACATAGAACCTCCTTATAAATAATTAGTATTATGAAAAACAGGCTATATAATAGCACATTATAATTAAAGCTTCCATAGTAATTATTAATCTTTTAGCGCATTTTATTGAATTATATAAATAATAGAGTTATCATAATTATATTAATCAAAATAATTGTAATGGTTAAAATAATTTAATTGATTAATATAGTTAAAATAATTGTATTGATTAAAGTAATTATATTAATCAGATAGTAAGTAAAGATACAGACGAGGCAGGTAAAAGATATTGAAGATAAGAGATATTATAGACAGGGAACAGGAAACATTATCAATGGAGGTATTCCCACCAAAGAAAGACACGGATTTTGAGATGGTTAAGGAGGCAGCTTTACATATAGCCTCATTGAAACCAAGCTTTATGAGCGTTACATATGGAGCGGGAGGAAGCACTAAGGGCAATACAATTAAACTTGCAAGTGAAATCCAGAAGCAGTATCAGGTTCCAGCAATGGCACATCTTACTTGTGTATGTGCAACTAAAGAAAGCATTAATACAGCTTTAACAGAGATGAAGCAGGCTGGAATTGAAAATATTCTTGCACTCCGCGGAGATATTCCTAAAGATTATGACGGAGAAGTATTTACAGAATTTCAACACGCTTCACAGCTTGTAGAACTGATTAAAAAGACAGGTGATTTCTGTGTTGGTGGTGCGTGTTATCCAGAAGTACACCCAGATTCCAAGAATAAGTTTGATGATATTAATGGTCTTAAGGAAAAGGTTAAGGCAGGCTGTGAATTTCTTACAACACAGATGTTCTTTGATAATAACATTTTCTTTAACTTTATGTACAGGGTAAGGGAAGCTGGCATACATATTCCAATAATACCGGGAATTATGCCTATTACCAAGAGAGCACAGGTTAAGAATGCTGTTAAATTATCAGGCTGCAATGTGCCGGAAAGATTTAAGAATATTATTGATAAATATGGTGATACAGAAAATGCTATGAAACAGGCAGGGGTTATATATGCCTCAGACCAGATTATAGACCTACTGGCTAATGGTGTTAAGAATATTCATATATATTCAATGAATAAGCCTGAGATTGCAAAAGGAATTCAAGATAATCTTAAAGGAATAATTCTGTAATATGAATTCACAAGTTGTTGAAAAAGTATCATTAGTCAGGGAAGATGAGAATATAAGTTATATTACGCCGACAATAAATCCGTTGTCGTGTACAGTTGTAATTGTAGAAACCGGACATAATATATGGCTTTATGATACAGGAAGTCATTCTGATATACCGGCAATGATTAATTCTTATAATCAGGCCGAAAAAAATATTAATATAGTTCTGTCTCATTTTCACCCGGATCATATAAAAAATGTGTCTGATATACATTTTAAGAATATGTATCAGGGAAAGAATACATTAAGATATACAGGAGCAGGTGAGATTGTTACAGGTGATATGTATATTGATGATGATATAAATCTTCATATATTTCCAATAGCTTCAAGCCACGCAAAGGGGTGTCTTGCGTTGGAGGTTAAAGACATATGTTATGTTGGTGATGCACTTTATCCAGCAACAGGTCCGCAATTCAGAAGATACAACGCAGGACTTCTGCTTGAGCAGTTAAGGAAGATAGAAAGCTGTAATGCTAAGTATATTTCACTCAGTCATAGAACACATTTTAAATATTCCAAAAGAGCGGTTGTAAGATGGTTGAAAGCAATATATAAGCTTCGGGGAGCGAATGAGGCTTATATATATCTGTAAAAAGTTGTCAGATAATGTTTACAAATAGATAATATAATTGTACAATATTATACATAACGAGCATATATATGCAAAAGGATATGTGCAAATTGTATATATAGTAGAATATTCGTGAACAGAATGGAGGATTATTATGGGACGTTTAGACGGTAAAGTTGCAGTTATTACAGGTGGTAACTCTGGTGTTGGAGCAGCTACAGCGAAGTTATTTGCAAAAGAGGGAGCTACAGTTGTTATCACAGCAAGAAGAGAGGCGGCATTAAAGGAAGTTGCTGATGAGATTACAGCGGCAGGTGGTGAAGTATATGCTGTATCAACAGATATATCAAAGCCTGAAGACCCAGAGGCACTTATGCAGAAGGTAATGGATAAGTATGGAAAGATAGATATACTTGTTAATAATGCAGGTATTCTTGAGCAGGGACTTAAGCCAATCGACAGATTTCTTGATGAAGATATGGATAGAATTATTGAAACTAATGAAAAAGGAACTATGCGTTGTATGAAAGCTGCTTCTAAGAGAATGAAGAGCGGTGCATCAATTGTAAATGTAGCTTCTGTAGCAGGTGAGAAGGGCTGTGGAGGAGCTGCATATGTAGCTTCTAAGGCGGCAGTTATAGGACTTACCAAGCATACAGCATTAAGATTTCAGAAAGACGGAATTCGTTGTAATGCCATATGTCCAGGCAATATAATTACACCTATGACTATGGGAACAGACCCAGCGTCACTTGACCCGGATATGATAGGTGCTATGATGAACCATAGTGATATTAAAGCACCATCTTGTACAGCAGAGGATGTTGCTAATGTTATTATATTCTTTGCAAGCGATGAAGCCAAAGCAATAACAGGCCAGATTATAGTAACAGATTATGGTGCAATGCTTTAATTATTAAGAACAGGATTTTTAAGCCTGATAAGAGAAATTAATTAAAATAATATTTTATATGCATAATAAGAGATATTGATTAGCGTATCAATATCTCTTTTTTAATGAAATATTATAAAATATCCCAACTGGATAATTTGGTTTTGACATATTATCCGTCATAATTTATGCTATAATGTGCGTAAGCAATGAGCCGTGCAGGATAAAAGAATAAAAAAAGAACTGTGCTTGCACAAAGTACTTTTTTATTTTTTTATCCTATAGGGCGAACGCCCGACAGTGTAAGAAAGCATAGATTTCTTACACTTGCACGGTGGAGTATATAATTTATAATATTATATGCTTAAAAAATAAGAAATTAAGAAATATTAGAAACAGGAGTCTCACAGAATGAGTAAAATAAAATTAGGCTGTCACGTTGGAATGGCAGGAAAAGAAATGTTCTTAGCATCAGCTAAGGAAGCCGCTTCATATGGAGCTAATGTATTTATGTTATACACAGGTGCACCACAGAACACCAGACGTAAAGATATATCAGAGCTTAACATAGAAGCTGGCTGGGAATATGCAAGACAGCACGGAATTGAGGAAATCGTGGTACACGCTCCTTATATAATTAATCTTGCGAATACTGTTAAGCCAGAGACATATGAGCTCGCAGTTGAATTCCTTGAAAAAGAGATAATCCGTACAGCGGCAATGAGAAGCCGCATTATGGTGCTTCATCCGGGAAGTCACGTTAATGCAGGGGTGGAAGCAGGAATTGCACAGGTTATAAAAGGTCTTAATACAGTGCTTAACCAGAATGATGACGACGTTTATATTGCCCTTGAAACTATGGCAGGAAAAGGCAGCGAAGTTGGGCGTACATTTGAAGAACTAAAAGCAATATATGATGGTGTTGATAAGAAAGACAGATTAAGAGTATGCTTTGATACTTGTCACGTTAATGATGCAGGATATGATATTGTCAATCATTATGATGAAGTATTTGAAGAATTTGATAAGGTAATCGGTCTTGACCAGATAGCGGTATTTCATATTAATGACAGTATGAATCCATTGGGAGCACATAAGGACAGACATGCCAATATTGATAAAGGAAGTATCGGGTATGAAACACTTCACAGACTTGTACACGATGAAAGATTTATTGATGTGCCAAAGATATTAGAGACACCTTGGCTTGCCGAGGAAGGTTCAGACAAGAAGACAAAGCCACCATATAAAGAAGAAATAGAGTGGCTTCTTAAATAGTACCTCTTATAATAATTGTAGGGATAATGCAGAAAATAGTATTTGAAATAATAATATAGAAATGAGGCACAGTATGTTTATACAGGATGATAATACATATAATAACCTGAGAGAAAAGTCATTCTTGCAGTGGCTTGAAGATTGCAGTAAGCACGAGGATATAGCTGTAAGAGGTGGCGTTAAGCTTGCTTATGAGTATGTAGAGATGCTTAACAATGAGATTAAAAGGCTCAAGGAACAGAATGAGTTAAAGAATGAATATTTAAAGAAAATATCAGGAAAGAAATAAAGAATTATGATAGCAATTGTAACAATTGATGATAATAACGGAATGATGTTTAATAAACGCAGACAGAGCAAGGATATCAGGCTTATTGAGAGGATTCTTGATATTGCAGGAACTAATAGAATATGGGTGTCTGAGTACAGCAGTCAGTTATTTGATACTTCTAAAGATAATATTATCGTGGATAATTCATATACAGAGGCACAGGCGCAAGATTACTGTTTTGTGGAAAATGTTGATATAAATGAGTTACAGGATAACATAAGTAAGATTTATGTGTATAAGTGGAATAGAAAATATCCGTCAGACGTTACATTTCCGGCAGCAATGCTTGATAATTACCAATTGGAAAATGTATCGGAATTTGAGGGTAATTCCCACGATAAAATAACAGAAGAAATATATATAAGGAGTAAGGTGTAATTATTGTGAAGTTATGTTAAATAGAATATTGTCAAGTAAAGAAAAAATTAATACGTCAAATAAGCGTCTATGTAAGGTACTGTCTGCATTAATTCTTGTCTTATCATTAGTATTAAGCTTAGCAGGCTGTTCAGGTGCTGATATTGCAGAAAGCATTAACCCGTCACAGAATGAGAGTACAACTGTACAGACTGATAAGGCAGGTGGCAGTAATTCCTCCAATAAGAATAATTCCGCAGATAAGAATGATACATTAGCGGCGGGAACGGATAGTGCGGACTGGCGTGCTACATTACCAGAATACAGTGACAGTCCATATGTTATAGTTAATAATAATGAACCATTTTTTACAGAAAATGATATGACAGCGGACTCCTTTGAGTATTATGGTGAGTTAGACGAGCTTGGAAGATGTACAGTAGCTTATGCAAGCATAGGAAAAGACTTAATGCCAACAGAGAAACGTGGCTCAATAGGTTCTGTAAAACCTACAGGCTGGCATACAGTAAAATATGATATAGTAGACGGAAAATATCTTTATAACAGATGTCATCTTATAGGTTACCAGCTTACAGCAGAGAATGCCAACAAGAATAATCTTATAACAGGAACGAGATATCTTAATGTTGATGGTATGCTTTTATTTGAAAATATGGTAGCAGACTATATTAAAGAAACTAATAATCACGTTCTGTACAGGGTTACACCGATATTTACAGGAGATAACCTGCTTGCAGATGGAGTACTTATGGAGGCTGAGTCTGTTGAGGATAATGGAGAGGGAATTTCATATAATGTATTCTGCTATAATGTCCAGCCTGGTGTAAAGATTGATTACGTTACAGGTGACAGTTCACTTGAATAAATTAGTATAAGAAATCAGTGGTAAGAAAAATCAGTGGTAAGAGAAATCTTATCACTGATTTTTTTGTAAATATTTTCCTGTGTGACTTTCGTGTGACCAGAATGGGTAATAATACCGCAGTAAAGTAAATAAAGAAAGGAAGCACTGTATGAAAGGTAAGCAAAAGATACTGTTGTTAGTGTGTTCTGTTATTGCAGTTGTGTCAGTCAGTGGTATGGCTGCATACGCTTTGTTAAAGACGGTAACAGAAACTAAGACCAATGTATTTGCGTCGGATAAATCCATAAGTATTGACCTGACAGAACCGCAATGGGAGAGATATGGAAAAGAAGCAGCTAAGGTATATGTGCCGGGGCAGACAATTGATAAAGACCCAACCGTAAGCCTTAATGATGAAAGTATCAGTGCATATGTGGCATTAAAGGTTCAGTTCTTTGATGAGAAGAATAACGAACTCACATTCAGGGAATTTGCTGACAGATATCTTTATGGAGGTTCAGAGCTTGCTAATGCAGGAATTGACTGGTCTAAAGATTGGACATTTATTGGAAATGCCAATTCAGATTTAGAAAATGATGAATATGCAAGCCGGCTTATGTATATGTATAATAAGCCGCTTGATAAAGATAATGCCAACACAGATATTAAAGAAAATGTTTCAAAGCCTTTATTTACTAAAGTGCATTTAAGCAATGAGATTACAGCAGATAACACAACTAAGAGATTACCTGAGTTTAATATCAAGGTTACGGCATATGCAGTTCAGGCAGAGGGCGTATCAGTAGAGGAAGCGAAGAATTCGTTATTGGAAATGAGTATTGTTAGGGAGGATTAATTATTATGACAACTTGTAAGAAGATTACATTAACAGCAGCAGCTATGGTACTTTCAGCAGGTCTTGCAGTAGGAGGTACATTAGCATATCTTAATGCAGTAACAGAAACTAAGACCAATACATTTACTTCAAGCCGTAATATTACAACAACACTTACAGAAACAGAATGGACCAGTGATTCAGGAAAGAATTATCTTCCAGGAGATGTAATAAAGAAAAATCCTGTTATGAATAACGAATCAGATCAGCCTGTCTATATGGCAGTTAAGGTTGATTATTTAGATGATAAGGGCAATCTTATGAGTGCAGAAGAATTCAAAAAATATGCCACAATCACAGATTACGACAATGATAACTGGAAAATGGCGACAGTCAATTCAGACGGAAGTGAAGTGTGGATATATATGACAGCCGTTGAAGCAGGAGAGTCAACAGAAGCATTATTTAACAATGTTACAGTTAATGCTGGAATAACAGAAGAATGGTCAAGTGCAGCTAAGACAACAACTATCTATAAGTGTGATGCAGACGGCAATAAGTTATCAATAATTGATACAACTAAGGAACAGTACGACCCAACTGTTGTATACAAGGATGCAGACGGTAATATTGTAAATGCAGGTACACTTCCTACATTCAATATCAAGGTTACAGGTTTTGCAGTTCAGGCATCAACATTTGCTGATTACAACGAGGCACAGCCAGAACTTATCAAGCTTGTAAACAGCAAGACATCTGATGATGCACAGTTCTAATAAAATGTATTATATTGAATAAATCGGACAGTGCTTTTTGCGTTACATTATTGAAATTGTATTATATCGTTGGAATTGAACAATAACAGTATCATATTTATTTATTCAGGAAAGAGGATATATGGTTAATAAGAAGAAATTAACTGCCGGTGTAGCAGCTTTGATACTTTGTATTACAGGGGTGACTTACGGAACACTTGCATATTTTACAGATAAGGATACAAGAGCAAATGTAATAACTATAGGACACGTTACAGGAACTTTGACAGAAACAGATGAGCATATGCGAGATGATAATACGACAGGTAAAGATTATACGAATGTAAAGCCGGGGGATGTGCTTGATAAAGATCCGACAGTGACACTTGATAAAGAGTCAGAAGATGCTTATGTAAGAGTGAGCATTAATTATGAGGGACTTACTAAGGAGCAGGCATTAGCCATTGAGAATAATCTTGATATTAGTGCTGGCTGGACTAAGTCAGAGGATGGTTATTATTACTATAATGAGATACTTTCTAATAAAACAGGAGCAATCAATTCATCAAAAGTATTCTCTAAAGTTACTATTCCAACAGAATGGGGCAATGAGATTGCAGGAATAACATTTAATATTAACGTTAAGGCAGAATTTATCCAGTCTGATAATTTTACACCTGTAACTGATGAAGCTGGTAATATTACAGGCTGGGGCAATGTGGCTATTGAAAAAAGCTTAAAGTAATTCAAGCGTTATTAATATGCAGCAAAAGTTGTCATATATATTACACCAGCCCAATATAATAATAAATGTAATGATGTCAGGGGCAGATTAATAATTTGCCCCTTAATTAAATGAAATGAGAGGAAGTATATGAAAAGATTCATATTAGTTGGTACGGCAATACTTGTTATTGCTGGTTTATACACGGGTAAGACAATGGCGAAAAATCGTGTGTCAGCATACGTTGATAAGACAGTTACGACATCTTCGTTAGACTTAAGCTTGTGTGTAAGTGGTGCGGGAATTGATGATAAGGGCAATATGCAGACTAACGGAATTAACACAATAGATGACACTATTGAACAGAGAGTATCTGTGCTTAATAGTGGAGAGAAGGCACAATATGTCCGTGTAAAGATTAGCAAGGATAACTGGGTTAATATCAATTTGATTAATAAAGGTGATTGGATAGTACCCGATAATCATACAGATAGTGAAAATGTATATGTATATTATAATAAGGTATTAAATCCAGGTGAGAGAACACCAGAGCTTATGGATTCAATAATACTCTTTGATTCGAAATCTGAGAACACTAATAAATACAGCGGAAAGACTATTAATATTAATTGGGATGCAGAAGCAGTCCAGACAGTTGCGGCCGGTGATGCTATGCTGACAGAATGGGGAGTTGAAGCTGAATTAGGTGATGATGGCAGCCTTAAAGCTGTATCTGACAGGTAGGAGGAGATATGCTTTTAAAGAAATTAGTGGCGGTAGTATCTGCCGTAGTTGTTATTGCAGTGCCATATGTTAAAGTCTTGGCAGATGATACGGTTATAACACTTGATGAAACAGCTAAGAAATTCGTAGTGATTGATAAAAATCTTGAGTACAGGGATATGCTTCCAGGAGAGGAGAGAAGTTCAGTTATTAAGATATCCAACAGTTCAGCAGAGAATATGGAATTCTATATTAATGGAAAAGTTCTTGATAACCTTGCAGATAAAGGAACTGGAGATCAGACGGCAGTATATGGAATTAAGCTTTATAAAAACACAGATACAGAGCCTTTTTATAATGAACTTATAGGTAACAGCAGTAAGACACAGTCTGACAAGTCGTTTTTTGATGAAGATGTCAGGATTGCACAATTAAGTAAGGGTGAGAGCTGTGATATAAAGCTTGTATTGTATATAGATGGTCGTTCTATGGACAATTCTTATATGAATAAGCAGGGACAGTTGGAGATTACGGTTAATGCAGAACAGCCAGATTTGCAGGATACAGTAAGCAATAATGTGATTACAGCGGTAAAGACAGGTGATAGTAATAATATATTATTATATATAATTGTGGCACTTGCAGGCATAGCAGGAATAGCTGGTGTTGTTGTAATGAGGCAGAGGAACAGGCAGTAATAATGTATAAATCAGAAACTGATACGCAGGAGTTGAAAGTTACGTTTTTAGATGATTTTAAAATCACTTATAAAGATAAAGAGCTTTCACAAAAGAGTATCAATTCTGATAAGGTGACAAGACTTCTGGCATATCTTATATGTCATAAGGAAAATGTTGTGAGTGTCGGGGAGTTATCTGATGTCCTTTGGACAGAGGGTGAATGTGACGACCCTGCCAATGCACTTAAAAATCTTGTATACAGGGCAAGAAGCGTATTAAAAAGCCAGCTTGGAATCAACCCTATAAAGACATTAATGGGAAGCTACTGCTGGAATGATAATGTTAATACAGTTATAGATACTGAGCAGTTCGAGAAGCTGTGCAACAGGGCAGAATGTGAGCCGGATATTAAAGAGCGTATATCATACAGTGCTTATGCAATAGACATTTATAAAAAGAAATTCTTTAATAAATATTCATATGAATACTGGGTTGTCACATTCAGCGTGTATTATCATTCAAGGTATCTAGAGGTTGTTAAAAATGTATTGCAGGATTTATATGGTGAGGGTGATTATGACAGGATTGAACAAATCGGACATAGAGCCATAATGATAGATGGATTAGATGAAGATATACAATTCTATTATATTAAGTCACTGATTGCTAAGAATAAAATAGCAGAAGCGGCAGGGCATTATGAGAAGGTGAAGGATTTGTTAAAAGAACAGCTTAATGTAAGCCCTGGAAGAAAGTTAATGGAACTATATAACCAGCTTCTTATAATGACACATTCAGCCAGATCGGATATAAGGACTGTAAGAAGAGAGCTTTATGCAGGCAGGACAGCTTTAAAGGGGGCTTTATTCTGCGATTATAATAGTTTTAAGAAAAGCTTTGAATTGGAACTTAGAAGAAGACAGAGAAGTAATTGTTTTTTTACAATTGTGCTTGTCACTGTAAATGGCAGGAACAGCGCACATATAAAGAATACATTGCTGGCTTCATTAAGGGAAGGAGATCTGATTTCACAGTACAATAAATGGCAGTATGTGATTATGCTTACGCAGTGTGATTATAACAATGCGTTAGTTGTTGTCAGAAGGATTAAAGGAAATCTTAGAGTAAAAAAGCTTGATGAGAGTATAGAGTACGCAATAGAAAGAATACAGTAGTAATGGAAAGGTGAAAGGAGCTGACATGGGAATTAACTGGAAGCACAGGAAGGTTATTGTTTCTATTGTGATGTGTGTGTTATTGTGTGTGACAGCTATAACAGCAATGATGTATACAGCATTTGGAGCAGGCAGCAGTAATATAAAAAATGTTAATGCAATACAGGTGTATTCTAATGATAAGGCAGGAAGTGCAGATACATCAGAAGGTACAGACACTACAGGAAATATGGATAAGGCAGGTAGTACAGATACTAAGGGAAATGCGGATACACCAGGTGTTAGTAAATTGGCGGCATCAGATAACGTGCTTGAGGGATATTGCACATTTTATGATTATGTAGTTGCACCATATAAAGGAAATGTGTATGGCTGGGGTTATAAGGAATATCCAAAGAGAAGTATTAATACTTCATCTAATTACGCTGACAATGGAAAGCCAAAGCTTACTGTTGGAACCATAGACCAGAACTTCAGGGCTAACCAGCACAATTGTTACGTTAATGGACTTAATGTCAACACCTGTATATATTACAATGGTGGTATTAAGACAACAGGCTCATTCAGTGGAATAAAGAAAGATTATATGAATGCTTCTCAGGGAATTATTGAGGGGCTTGATAAGGAAAATTATAAAAATGTATTGTTCAATGTTGATGAGCCGGGATTATTTTCTGATGCTAAGAAGACAGGAAAGACAATATATAACAATTATAAATTGACATTTGATAAACAGGATAATGGTAATGACAGCAGCACTTACACATTAAAAAGCGTAACTTCGCCATCAGGCGATGTGACATTGGCGGGAGATAATTTCTTCCCATTAAATAATGCGGACTCCAATGTGTTAGACTGCGGTTATAATGCGGCTGATGGACAGAAGGGTACTAACTATTATTTTGGAATGAGATATGATATTTCATTCTCGCTTAATGGTTATACAGGCGACCTTTTATATAAGTTCACAGGTGATGATGATTTGTGGGTATTTGTCGATGGTGAGCTTGTTCTTGATCTTGGTGGAATACATCCTGAATGTGGCGGTGATGTAGACCTCTGGCAGACAGGGCCTATAGCGAGGGAATTACAGACTGTTGCAAGCAGGGATAAAGTAAATATGTCAACTAACCACACAATAACAGTTCTTTATATGGAGAGAGGTGGTAATGCCTCTAACTGTAATATGAAGTTTATTGTTCCTAATTCAGCAAGAATTGATATTGCGGATAGTGGCAATCTTAATTTTAAAAAGATTGATGATAGGGGTAATGGGCTTGCTAATGCAGTGTTTGGAATTACAAGTAAAGATAATAAGGAAAATGCTTTAACTAAAACAAGTGTATCTGATAAGAATGGTATAGTAAGCTTTGATAATCTTCCAGTTGGAAAATACATTTTAAAAGAAATAACAGCACCAGACGGCTACACAGGTTCAGGTGAGGAATACAATGTCGAGGTTGTACTTGATGAGAATGACAGTTCAACAGCTATAGCCACACTCACAGACAACAGTGGAAATGTAATTGCTGTTACAAGAACTAAAGTACAGTATATAGACGGCAAGAAGAGTTATGCGGTTGAAAATGTATTTAACAGCAGTATTGTTAATACAAGAAATGTAAGCATAGAGGATTTTATCGTTGATAAGCAGGCAATGTTAGAGGATTGGGATAACCGCACATATAAGATTAATCTTATGACAGGTATCAGCAATAATAATGGAAGCTATGCAGAAGGTGATGTGATTAATAATGTAATAATAAGAGATTACATTGATTCGCGATTTGACATTATAGCTGATAATAACGAGATAGTTACGGCTGATAAAGTGGCTGACCAGCCATACAGTGTGAATGGCGGTAATATAAAGTATGATAAGGAAAGAAATCTTCTGTATGTAGAATGGGATAACCAGTCAGTACAGTATTCTGATAGTAAGCTGTATACCTGGGAGAAAAGCATATTCGTAAAGGCAAAGGACAATTATATAGGTGGTAATAATGTCACGACTAATGCTTCGGCTTCTGGTGTAATTATCAATGGAGGTATTAAGGAATTCGATACACCGACGGTTAATGTAAAAGTTAACGGAACTCTTAAGTGCAGGGAAAATGTAATATTTTACGGAGAAAATATTACCTCAGCAGATTATGAAATGTCCGAAATGTTCAAACTTAACGGCAATATCCGTGAAGACGGAAATGCATTAACAGAGCAGGATTATTATACGGAGTGGTATGAGGATAATAATGGAACATTAGGAAGTGTTATAACTAAGGCAGATGTTATTAACAGAATTAATAGTAATGCCAGCACAGGAAGTGACAGCGTATATTATGTGAAAGGATTTTATAATGTAACACCTGTAAGTAATAGCGATGAGTGTACTATTAATACAGATGGACATATAGCAAGCAGCATAATATACAACAATGACGAGCCAGGTGATCATTATGGCAGTGATTGTGCGTGCTATAGAATAAAGGTTGTTAAGGGGCAGCTTGATATAACTAAATATATTGATGAGCAGTATATTGATAACAAAGTTATAAGAGCTAACCAGACATTTATATTCAGAATAGAGCAGTATGGTGTTGTGAATGAAGATAATACAGAGAACAAGGGTGCATTAGAGGCGGTATTCTATGCCACAGCTTCATTTGATGCCAATGGTGATGTATTGTCAGCGACAAGTACAGTGACTGGTTTAAAGAAAGGCTTTTATAGTGTTATAGAGGAAGAAAGCTGGACACCGGAATATACCTTAATTAAAAAGAGTGATAACTATTCTGGCAATGACTCCTATAAGGAATGTGAGGATATATTTATAGGAAAGAGAATAGATGGCACAAAACCGGAATTCTTCGGGCTTGATAAACTGCATTATGGAAATACTGCTGATGGAGATAAGGCACAGGCAGATTTTAGCAATGTTATTAAGAAGAATTATAACTGGTTAAGAGATGCAGCATCAGCAGTTAATAAGTTTATAAGATAATGCACGAGAGGGGAATATGAAAAGGTTTATTAAAATTGTCACTGATATTTTGTTGGTGATTGTGTTGGTTATAGCGGCAGTTCTATATATTCCAAGGCTTATGGGACTTAAGACTTATAAGGTGCTGTCGGGAAGTATGGAGCCTGAATATCACGTTGGAAGTGTTGTATATGTGGAGAAATCATCAATTGATGATATTGAGGTGGGTGATGTTATTACATTTTATATTAATGATAATACAGTCGTCACCCACAGGGTTATTGATAAAGATAATGACACAGAGAGCTTTCACACCAAAGGTGATGCGAATGAGACTGAAGATGGCGGAAGTGTAGCTTATGATAAGGTTGTGGGGAAAGTGGTATTAAATGTGCCGTATCTTGGATACATTTTAAGATAGAGAGAGCCTTATAGCTATTAAGCTTCTTGATAGTTATACAGTAATATTATGAATGGTTTACAGGTTAAAAATTTATAAAGTCCATATGAGGTAATAATTAAAAAAAATAACTGGAAGGAAGTCAGAAGTATATGGGAAAGTTAAAAAAGACTGCACTGGCGGCTGGGATAACTGTATTACTTATGGGTGCTGCTGCCGGGACTACTTATGCCCTGCTTAATACAAGGACAGTGACAGTGGCTAACCAGTTCGCAGGTGCGGCGGTTAATATAGGTGTAGTTGAGCACTTCAATGATGATAATATAATAATATATGAAGATATGGGTGAACAGCTTACGGATAATATTAATGATGTTTATGATAGAATTAGAGACGACAATACTACGAGAACCAAGGAAATAGCTGTAAAGAATATTGATTCGGATGAGTATCCAACAACTGATACTTATGTGAGAGTAAGGTTAGTACCTATGATTGTATATGATGACAGTAAGGAAAATATTAAGGCAGGAATTGCAGGAAATATAGCCGCTGTTGATATGAGGGGCAAGGTCAGTTATTCTTATGCCAATGAGTTAAAGAGTAAAGATGATGTCAATAAAGATATTCAGGATAATGAAGATTTAACCGGAAGCTGGTTCTATATGGATAATTCTTCATCTGATGATAATGAGAGATATTATTATTATAGTGTGCCGGTTGCACCGGGGGATATGACCTCACGTTTGATTAATAATGTCACATATGCAGGTGATATTCCAGAAAATGCACATTTTGAATTAAAGGTACTTGCAGAGGGGGTGTCTTCTAAGCAGGAAGACAGCAGGGCAGACTGGGGCTTATAGTTATGCAGTTTAATGCTGTTATTATTGATTATATTATAGCAATGTAATATTATTCTATATTTGAAATATAAATATATAGTAAATACTACAGGGACTAAGGTACAGATATAGTACTTTAGTCCCTAATTATTCGTACTTTTTTCATAAACTTCTATTGCCTTGTATAAAGGTATATTGTATAATGCAGTTTATGTTTAGAACTTATAATATTTAATTGAGAGCTAATAAAGATTAAGAAGGTAGTATAATGGTTAATAAAGATCTTAAGAAAAACAGTAAGATAAGAACAGTAAATATGATGATACAGAGTGCATTGATTATTATACTTATTGTATTGGTTGCTAATATGATGGTAGAGATTAAAAATCTTCAGGGAACTGCAAGAGTAATTAATTATGCAGGACTTGTGAGAGGTGCAACACAGAGGGTAGTTAAGCTTGAAGTTATCGGTAATTCCGATGATGAGCTAATAGAATATCTTGATGATGTCCTTGCAGATTTGAAGTATGAAGATGGTGAGTATAATCTTGTAAGCTTACGCGATACAGACTACCAGAAGAAGCTTGATATACAGATTGATTACTGGGGTAAGCTTAAGAATGAGATTAATAATGTAAGGGAAAACGGAGTTGATAATTCAGATATTGTTGATATGAGTGAGATGTATTTTTCGCTTGCAGACCAGACAGTATCTGCGGCAGAAAGATATTCAGAGGGCATAGCCGACAATATCCATTTTATAGAGACAATTACAGTTATTGATATGGCAGGGCTGCTTTTACTTATAATTATTCAGATGATACAGGCAATTATAATTGTAAGAAAGAATAAAGTGCTTGAACAAAAAGCATATATGGATGCTCATACAGGACTTCCTAATAAGAGCAGATGTGAAGAGGTATTCCACGATTTAAGATTTCTTGACAGGAATGTTGCTTGTATAATGTTTGACCTTAATAATCTGAAGATTGCAAATGACACATTAGGACATTCTGTTGGTGACCAGTTGATTGTTAATTTTGCTAATATATTAAGAAATGTCATACCATCAAAGGAATTTGTTGGAAGATATGGCGGAGATGAGTTTGTTGCAGTTATCAGGGATATGCCTAAGGAAGATGTTATAGGCGTGCTTGAAAAGTTAAAGGAAAAGGTTGAGGATTTTAACGACCACGGAAAGAATATTAAGATAAGTTATGCGTATGGCTGGGCATTTTCTGATGATTATACAGAATGTACGCTTAGAACATTGTTTGACAGGGCTGATAAGCATATGTACGAGAATAAACGCCTTGTAAAATTAGCACAACAATAAAATATTAATTTATACAAAATTAATAAAAATGTAATAAAATATTATAAATAATAGAAATATGTCGAATAATGTGATAATATATACAAGTATTATACAATTTTATATTATATTGAATGGGAGATGGATGTAATATGGGTGCTGAGATGAGAAAAGCAAGGAGAACAGATATAGATGTAACGGTATCACTTAATCAGCTAGGGGTAAATGCCGCAGATCGTATTCAAAATAAAGCTGATGTTCACGTTGTAGACATATCTAAAGGTGGGATAGCATTTAAGTCTGGCTATGATTTTAAAGTTAATTCTTTTTATGACACGGTTATAACTCTTGCTAATGGCGAAAAGCTTTACGTTGTAGTTGAAATTCTACACAGAGATTCTTGTGAGAATGACGAGTATATGTATGGCTGTAGATTTGTTGGAATAGGTGCAGAAGACCAGTTCAAGATTGAAGCCTACCAGATAGTAGATACAGGTAGTGCGATATAGATATTATTATGTAACTACATATAACTGGACATAATTTTATATTTATAGTAGTGACATATAATTATCTATGACAAATTAATATTTAACATATAAATCCCCATTGAAATGTTTGCTTTCAATGGGGATTTATATGTGTTTATTTTAAATATTATTTAATAAAGCTTATTAGTTATCTGAATTAAGGTATGTGTCAACATCGAAGGTTTCACCAGCGATAACCTTATTCATAAGCTTGGTTGCTGTGCTTATATCTTCTTCGTATGGAAGTACGATAGAAGCACCATATACATTAGATACCTCAAGATGACGATATTCATCAGTCTTACCAGATATACTGTATGTCTGTATATTCCAAGGTGTGCTGTTGCTTAACTGTAACTTTACAAGGTCAGATATTGCACTTGAAGGTATATTTGTTAAGAACATATCACTAACTGTATCCATAACTGCTGAGTAGCGTGTAAGTATTGCAGGTGATGTGGCCTTTTGAATAATACCTTTAATAACGGCTGTCTGATTACGTCCACGCTGGAAATCACCAGCTGCAAAGGCTTTACGTTCTCTTGCGAAAGCAATAGCCTTTTCTCCATCACATTCATTAGCACCCTGAACAAAATGGTAAGAAACAGGAGCAGCTTCCCATCCATTGGTAAATTCTATCTCTGACTCAATTGTAATACCACCGAGGGCATCAATAACTGCCTGTGAACCAGCAAAATTAATCTTTACATAATAGTCAATATTAATTCCGTACAGATTTTCAAGGGCTTCGATAGATTTATCGACACCATAAGAACCTGCGTGTGCAAGCTTGTCATAACCGGTTACACCTGATGAATTACTGATTTTAATATAGGAATCACGAGGTGTAGTAACAAGTAATACCTGCTTGGTTTCTGGATTGATAACTGCAAGAATATTAACATCACTTAATGCCTTGCTTGCAAGCTTGGTATCTTCGCCGTCATCACTTGATATACCTGAAACATATATAATGAAAGGATCACGTTTTACATTTACATTAGAGGCATCAAGTTCAACCTTTTCTTTGTATTCATAAGTCTTAATTATCTTTATGCTATCCTCAAAATCAGGAAATTCCTGAGATATAATACTCATCATAGAGTGATTGATAACGATAGCCTGAACATTTTTATTATCATAAAGTGCATTAACAAGATTAGACCAGTTAGTATATTCAGTTGGCTTGATTGTCTTGCCGGTTTCTGAACTAATGCTTTCAATGGAGGTATTGATATTGGCATTGCTTGCAGTTGAATTAATGGCAAATTTGTAATTAGCTGCATCATTTAAGTTCTGTGCCTTGTCATTTGAAAGCACGCACACATCAACAATGTCTATCTCAACATTGGCAGCACCAAGTTTGTCCAGTACGGAGTCAAATTTGGCGGCAAACAGATATGTGAATAATATAAGGCAGGACAGCATAACCGATATAAGCTTTCCTAGTATGTGTGATTTCGTGAATTGTGATGTAAAATCATACAGTACTAATAATATAAGTATGATATTAATCATAAATAAATATTTAAACGGAAGAATATCAAGTTTAAACATTTTTAGTAAAAATAACACTGTCAGGACAAGCTGTATAAGAACCAGCACAGAGCCAATAGCGAAAGCCCATGCACGGCGTTTCTTTTTACGTTCGATTTTTGAGAGTGATACCTTAGGTTTGAAAAGGTACTGCATATCATTCTTTACAGAAAATGTATTTTTAGCCATAACTTTTTTCCTCATAGATTTATAATATAGTTTAAATACAAACATAAGACAGTTTAGCACAATATGCTGTAAAAATAAAGAAAAATATGGCAGGTGGAAAATACCTTTTGACCCTGATACTGCATATATGGTATTATATAAAATAATGAAACAAAATGCGTACGGCGCACAGGCAAGGAGAATGATATGGATTTAAGAAACGAAGAGAATATTACAGTGTTTGAACACCCTCTTATTCAGCACAAGATTTCATTACTTCGCGATAAGAAGACAGGAACTAATGAATTCAGAAAGCTTGTAGAAGAGATAGCAATGCTTGAAGGGTTTGAGGCTATGGGTGACCTTGAACTTGAAGATATTGAAGTTGAGACACCAATTGAAACTTGTATGACACCAATGATAGCAGGAAGAAAGCTTGCTATTGTACCAATATTAAGAGCTGGTCTTGGTATGGTATCTGGTATACTTGCACTTGTTCCAACAGCTAAGGTTGGTCATATTGGTATGTACAGAGATGAGGAAACACACGAGCCACACGAATATTACTGCAAGCTTCCAGATCCAATTGAAGAAAGGCTTATTGTAGTTACAGATCCAATGCTTGCAACAGGTGGTTCTGCTGTTGATGCAATCGACCAGATTAAAAAGCATGGTGGTAAGAAGATTAAATTTATGTGTATCATAGCTGCTCCAGAAGGTTTAGAGAAGCTTCACAAGGCACATCCGGATGTACAGATATATGTAGGACATCTGGACAGACAGCTTAATGAGCAGGCTTATATCTGCCCAGGTCTTGGAGATGCTGGCGATAGAATATTTGGTACTAAATAATAATATTCAATATAAAACAGCTTGTCATAATGTATCTTAACCTGATTAAGATACATTATGGCGGGCTGTTTTTAATTCTTGTAGTATTAATGGCACAGAAAAAGCAAATGTATATTTATGGTTCATTGCTTTCCTGTGCCAATTATTATATAGATATTTATTTATTGTCTGTATTGCTTACATATACTCCACGGCTCTGGTCACCTTCTGGATTAACACCAAAGTTGTAGTCATTGCCAGGAAGAATTGCATTAAGGATAATACCAGCAATAGCGGCGATAGCGAGTGCTGTAAGTGTGATATGTGTTCCTCCGATAGTGAATGTAAGACCATCAGAAAATCCAAGTCCACATACGAATATAACACCTGCGATTATAAGATTACGTGACTTAGTAAGGTCAACTCTGTTTTCAACAACATTTCTTACACCGATAGCAGATATCATACCATATAGCATAAATGATACACCACCGATGATAGCAGTTGGCATTGTTGATATAATAGCTGAGAACTTAGGGATGAATGAAAGTATAACAGCTAATACAGCAGCAATTCTTATAACTGCTGGGTCATAAACCTTTGAAAGTTCAAGTACACCAGTATTTTCTCCATAAGTTGTGTTAGCAGGACCGCCAAGAAAACCTGCAAATGCTGTGGCAAGACCATCACCCATAAGTGTGCGGTGAAGACCTGGCTCTGCGATGAAGTTCTCATCAACAGTTGCAGATATAGCTGACATATCACCAACGTGTTCCATCATAGTAGCAATTGCGATAGGAGCCATAACAAGTATAGCAGTTATATCGAATTTACATATCTGGAACTTAGGTATTCCAACCCAGCTTGCAGATGATACTGAAGCGAAATTAAGTATTGCAGAACCATCAGGGTTAGTAACACCAAAGGCATTAAGTATTAATGCGAATACATAGGAAATAACTACACCCATAAGAATAGGTATAATCTTAAACATTCCTTTGCCCCATATATTAAATATAACGATTACAGCTAATGCAACAAAGGCTAAAAGCCAGTTAGTAGAAGCATTGTTAATAGCTGATGAAGCAAGTGATAAACCTATACATATAATGATAGGACCTGTAACAACAGGTGGAAGAAATCTCATAACTCTGTTGACACCAACAATCTTAAAGATGAGGGCAACAATAAGATAGAATAAACCTGCGATAACTATTCCACCGCATGCATAAGCGGCTTTATCGTTGGCACTCATATCTGCATATATTCCTGTATTTAAGTTGGCAACTGTGTAGAAACCTCCTAAGAATGCAAATGATGAGCCTAAAAATGCGGGTACTTTAAATTTGGAACATATATGGAATATAAGTGTACCAATACCAGCACAGAATAAAGTTACAGAAACTGTAAGACCTCTTGTTAAAGGTTCATTGCACGCACTCTGGAAGTATCCTGCTACAAGTATTGGAACAAGTATAGTTGCCCCAAACATTGCGAACATATGCTGTATACCAAGTATAAGCATTTTAGGAATACCGAGCTGGCGGGCATCACGAACAGCTTCCTGATTTTGAGTCTTTTCGTTCATTTGAGTCTCCTTTTTATTAAATTTTTTCTATGATACCATAACAATTTATCCTTGAAAAGAAAATATTAAAAATAATTATGGATAATATTTATGACTAATATCTGAATGTATGTTAATATTAAGTATATTTATTTTTTAGTATTTTAATATAATGTTAATATGTTTTTAATATAGTGGTGCGAGATATAAATAAAATGATTAAGATATGAATAATATAATCAAATATAATAAGATGACAGGATAAAGGAAGAAGTAAGATGAATAAGCAGAATATATATGAGAATGTGCGTTATTATATAGGAAAGATTACCGTGATACTTATGATGGTGTTATTCCCATTTGTTATGACAGATAAGCTTAATAATGTTACGAAGACAAGATATGTATTCTTTGTTATTATTGCACTTGTGGGCTGGATTGCAATGCTTATTAATGAGGTTGTATTCAGAATAATTATATCTGGTGATTATCCGGGGGCAAAGAAGTCTTTAGATATAAAGAAAAACTTCAATATAAAGATAATTTACAATATAAAGAATAGGAAGCATATTATATATTCGGTATTATTGATAGCCAGTTCAATAATATCTTATCTTGTATCTCCGTATAAGAATATAGCCTTATATGGTGCAGGTTCAAGATATATAGGTATGATATTTTTTATTGCAGTGGCATTGCTTTATTGGACAGTTTCGGAGTGTTATGAGTTTAAAGAGATAGATGTAATATTAATTCTGGCGGCTTCGATTATGGTACATATTGTTGCTGTGTTTAATTATATGAATATTGATATATTGCATTTGTTCAGTAATCTTACTATAAAAGAGCAGACAGTGTATATGTCAACGCTTGGAAATATTAATGTATATGGAATGTATACAGGACTTACATTGTCTATTGCAATTGCTGCATATTACAAGGCAGAAACAGCAGCTAAAGAAATATTCTATTATATTGCAGTAATATCTGGAATAATTGGAATTATAATATGCGACAGTGATATGGCACTTGTGGCTGTTGTAATTCCGCTGGTTATTCTGTTTCCATATTCAATTAAATCGGTGGCTTTAATAAAAAAATACATAGTGACGCTTACGGCAGTTCTGCTTGCAGGACGTGTTGCAGGGTGTATTAAGCTTATTATTCCGGATAGAGTAAGGAAGCTCAGCAATATAATGTCAGGGCTTATATCAACTAATAATATATTTAATATCATAATTATAGTATTATTGCTGTTATATGTATTGATAGTACTTAGTGATAACAGATTGCAGAAGCTACTTGACAATATTAAAATCCGTATAGTCCAGATAATATATTGTGTAATGGCAGGTGGATTTGGAATATATGCCATAGTCCGTGTGATTAGTGATAATATTAATAAAATTGGAGCATTTTATATAACAGATAACTGGGGTTCAGGACGAGGTTACATATGGAGTAATCTTATCAATGGCTATAAGAATTATCCATTTATATATAAAATATTCGGATTGGGTGAGGGAACGGTTAGAAAGAATCTGAGCTATTATTCAGACAGCCACTGGGATATTTTATATGGAAATGTAGTTGATAACGCACACAGCATATGGCTGCAAATGCTTGTTACGATGGGTTGTGTCGGCGTAATTATTTTATTAGTTATTTTCATTCATACATTGGTCAATTCAGCAAAGCATGGTGTGCCAGATATAATTGCAGGCTTTGGAATGGCGGCTTTAGTGTATGCTGTGCAGGGTGCAGGTAACATTTTGGAAGTGATAACATTTCCAATGTTTATATGTGCAATGGCAATAGTGAATTGTAATAAAAAGATTGTTAAATAATTGTAAAGTGATATAATAAATATAGTGTATTTGCGTGAAAATTATATACAATTGAATACATAAGAAAGGGGTTTTCAACTATGAAGAAACAAAGGAAAATATCAATCAAAGCCAGGCTTTTGGGAAGCATAATGCCAGTCGTTATTGCTATCGTAGCAGTACTTGTGCTTATTGCTTATCAGGCATCAGCGGGCATAATTGAAGATTATTCACAGAATTTGCTGGAGTCATCGGTAAGTAACCAGTCATCTAAGATAGAAGCCTGGTTAAGTGAGAACCTTGCTTCTTTCCAGATGGCAAAGACCACAATAGAAAATCTTCACCCAGATGATACACAGCTAAAGGCTATTCTTGATGGATATTATAACTATAATGATAATTATCCAGATGGTTTATATGTATCTGACTCTAATGGTAATCTTATAAAGGCGGATAAGTCAACTAAGAAGGAGAGCAATCCTGTACAGAGCATATGGTATAAGGAAGGCCTTACAAGGGTTAATATGGCTGTTGGTTCGGCATATAAGAACGCTGAGGGGGTTAATGTAATTAGTGCTTCAGGTATTCTTAATGACGGAACTGATAATATAAGGGTAATATCAGCAGATATGACACTTGACCGAATTACTATAATTGTCAATTCTTTCATTGATATGGATAATGCAGAGGCATTTCTTGTTGATAAGAATACAGGAGTTATACTTGCTGACAGAGAATCTTCATTAATATCACAGAAGCTTGGTGCTTCCGGACAGAGTGAATATTATCAGAAGGTAGCAGCCCAATTTAATTCTAATGATTATGATTTTACAACTATTGACGGTAACATGACGGTATTTAAAGAGGTCGATGGCACTGACTGGGTATTAGTATCATATATTCCTAAGAATATTGTACTTGCAGAGCTTATACGTTTAAGAACTATTATGATAATTGTAGGAATTATATGTATAATGGTTCTTTGTGTTCTTGTTGAAAGAATGACTAATGTGGTAGTTAAGCCAGTAAAGAATATGACTAAAGCTATCACACAGATGGCTTCTGGTGATTTTACTGTATCAGTTAATGTTAAGGGCAATGATGAGATTGCGGTTATGGGACAGAGCATACAGAAGTTTATTCAGGCTATGCGCCAGATGATAGCCCAGATTGGAGATGTATCAGTACGATTAAAGGAGCAGGCAGTCTCAAGCAAGAATGTATCAGGCGAGATGAATACTGCGGCAGATATACAGTCTAAGTCGATGCGTGAACTTAACGACACAGTTGACCAGTTATCAGTGTCAGTTAATGAGATAGCAGAAAATGTTACACAGCTTGCAGGTGTTGCCGCAGAAACTAAGAACGATGGCGACTCAGTTGATATTAAAATGCGTGAGACAGTTGAAGTGTCCGAAAAAGGACGAATGGATATGGAACACGTCAGCGAAGCACTTAACAATATTGAGTTATCAATAAGAAGTCTTGAGGAAGCTGTTAATAAAGTTGGCTCGGCTTCTAAGGAAATAGTCGATATTATTAAGCTTATAGGTGATATAGCTGATGAAACTAACCTCTTATCACTTAATGCATCTATTGAAGCAGCAAGAGCAGGAGAAGCAGGAAGAGGCTTTGCAGTTGTTGCTTCTGAGATAGGTTCACTTGCAAAGAACAGTACAGAGTCTGTAGGACACATTACACAGCTTATCACAGAGATTAACAAGCTTGTTGAAGATGCTGTAAGTCAGGCGGGGGACAGTGTTGGAGAGATTGGTGACAGTGCAGTATTAATTCATACAGCAGTAGATACATTTAATACAATATTCAATAATATTAAGGCAACCAATGAACTTATGGCAAATGTTGTTGAGAAGATTGGACGTGTTGATGAGGTTGCTACTAATGTTGCTGCTATATGTGAGGAACAGGCTGCAAGCTCAGATGAGATTATGGCAACATCTGAGTCAATGTTAGGACAGGCTAATAATATTTCTAAAAATAGTGGACAGGTGGAAACCTCAGCAGAAGAATTAGCAGCTTCGGCAGAACAACTTTCTAATCAGGTACAGCAGTTTCATATATAGAGAAGATAAAATATCTGGAAAAGAGGTTATAGAATGAAGAAAAGGTTATGTTTATTAATATGTCTGGTAATGCTTGTATTAGGTGTTGCCGGCTGTGGCACTGGTACTAATACATCTTCAACAGGCAGTAAGAGCAGTGTAAAAATGTTAATGACACTGGCACAGGCTGATACATTTAGAACACAGTTAGTTAATAAAGCAAAGGAAACAGCACAGGAGAATAATGCACAGCTTGATATATTAGATGCCAATAATTCAATTGAAAAGCAGGTTGAGCATATTAAGAAAGCCGTTTCAGAGAATTATGATGTAATTCTTTGTAATATGGTAGATAAGGATACTTCATTAGAGCTTGAAGCTCTCGCAGGAGATATTCCTATTGTATTCTTTAATGTATCACCAGATGAATCAAGACTTAAAGCTGGCAAGTATATGTATGTTGGCTCAGATGAGTACACAGCAGGACAGTTTCAGGCAGAATATGTGCTTGATAAGTTAAAATCATCATCAGAGATTAATGTTGCTATAATTAAAGGACCATCAAGCCATTCAGCAACTAAGGGAAGAACTAAAGCTGTTAAAGAGATACTTAACGCTTCTGGAAAGAAGATTAATTATGTATTTGAAGACCACGCTAACTGGGAGCAGTCAAAAGCAGAGGAAATGTTTAATATATTCTTAAAGACTAACCAGAAATGTGATGTTGTTATATGTAACAATGATACTATGGCACTTGGTATAGTAGATGCGTGTCGTAAAGCAGGAAAGAGTAATATATTAATTCTTGGTATTGATGCGACAAGCGATGGCTGTAAGGCAATAGAAGCAGGAACAATGTCATTTACAGTATACCAGTCTGCTGACGGACAGGGAAAGAGGCTTATAGAAGCAGCTATAGCACTCGGAACAGGAAGCAGTACGAGTGGCATTGAAGGAATATCAGATGACGGATTATATGTATGGGTACCATTTGAAAAGGTAGATTCAACTAATGTATCAAAGTATAAATGATAAAAAATAAAAATAATAAAAGTTATAAGTGATAAAAAATAAAAGTAAAAAAATACAAGTGATAAACTAGTGGATTTACTGGTTATAATTTATAGTTGATATAATAAAATGCGTGGCATAGTTAATATCTATGTCACGCATTTTATAACAGCAGTTTATTAGTGGTGTGTAGAGAATAATTCCTTAACCATATCTGCGTTGTATACAACCTCTTTAACGTGGTCAACTTCTATTAAATAGAGTGCGTGTGCGGCAAGGTGTTCAGCAGCCTGTTCAAGGTCACGGATACCTGTTGTGTCTTTGAATATATCAAGTACAACATCAAGTCCTTCATCAAGTATAGTACATTCATTCTCGTGAAGACCAATCTTCTTTAATACCTTAGGAAGAGAGAACTGCTTAAATATAGTCTTCTTTTCTTCTCTGGAGTAATCTGGAATATCAATAACTGCAAATCTTGAAAGCAATGGAGCACTAATCTGTTCCTTGTAGTTAGCAGTTGCAATTGGATATACACCAGATGTAGGAATAAGACATTCCATATAATTATCTGTAAATCCAAGGTTATCAAGCAGTGTAAGTAATACATCGGCAGGGTTCGCATTGCCGTTGCTTGAAGTTGCCTTATCAAGCTCGTTGATTATGAATACAAGATTAGATTCACCAGCGTTGTTAAATGCTTCCATAATAATACCAGGCTTGGCATTAGAGTATATTCTTGAACTTCCTGTAAGCTGTTCGGCATCATTGATAGAACTCATATCAAGAGTTGTCCAAGGCATTTTAAGGATTTTTGCAACAAGGTAAGCAATCTGCGATTTACCAGTACCAGCAGGACCTACAAGAAGAATTCCATATGAAGGAAGTGTATGTGTACGGTTAATCTGAATTACAGTTTCAATAATTCTCTGCTTAACAGATTCCATACCAAAGAGTTCTTCATCAAGAATACGTCTTGCCTCAACAGGATCGATTGATTCAAAATAGTTGCTTTTCCACTGTATGTTAAGCATTATTGAAAGAGCTCTCTGTGCGTGACGTTTCTCCTCAGGAGTTACCTCGCTTGAACGAGCAACTGCAAGATTTCTTCTAGCCCATAATCTTATGTTATCAGGAAGAGTTATTCCGGCACAGTTAAGGAAATCAGAAATGCTTGTAATACTTGTAAGCTTCATACTGTCGCCTGACTCGTCTAATTCGTCATCAGGAATATCCTGAGCCACGATACTACTGTCTAAAAGACGTTCTATCATATACTGTAAAAATCCGTCTTCAGATGATAATTTCTGGCTGTTGTTAAAAGCAATCTCTCTTATTCTGTATACAGCATAACCATCTTCTACATTCTTACCTGAAAGCTTAACCTTAATGCGGTTCTCACCAAGCCATTTGATAAGGCTTGTAAATCTTGCATCTACCTTAATAATATTGCTTAAGATATTGCCGTCATCTGTCTGGAATTCAAATGCAGTCTTTTTGTATGGATTGGCAAACATTCCGATAGTTTCTGCAGCCCAGTTATGTTCACTGTTATCAAGAACGAATATGGGGTGTTCTGGTGAAGCTGTCTTATTGTCAGATGAAAATGTTGTATAGGTACATTCAAAAGATGATTCTTTTGAAGCATTCTTAAAATCAAATACTGGCATATTGTAATCTCCTGTGTAATTATATATTTATAATATGGACAGTTATAATTGATAGTCACATATGTTTTATAATAACACATTTTAAATAATTAGGAACAATAAATTATGGAATTGTAACAGATGTTGTATTGACTTGGAGTGAGCTTCAAGGATTAATATTCAATTGGATACAAAATGTAATGCAGCAGATATAGTAATAATTGAAATTAAATTAAGAGGTTATGGCAAGAATATGACAATTAATGAGGCAGGAGAACGCTATAATATTCCTATACATATTCTTAAGCTGTATGAAAGCTGGGCGTGGTGCAGAGGTTCTGTTAAAGCAGAATTATTATTAATATTTATTGAGGTTAAAAGGAGAGTAAGAAATGTCAGAAAAACTGGGTGGAAAAAAGTTACTTATTATAACAACCTGTGTGAGTGTAATTGCGGCAGTTAGTCTTTTTAGAGATGAGCCACAGAATTTGCTGGCTGGTACAAAGACAGCATTATATAATGGACAGAATGTTGTGTATGACAGTCAGAAAGCTGGCGGAAGTCAGGTGGCATATAAGACTTATTGCACAGATAGTAATTGTACATTTCAGTATGCAGGTGAAGGTTCAGATAAAAAGATTGCTGTGATTAATATGGACAAGGAAAGTACAGTTATGAGCGAGCTTGCTGAAATTGTTGATGCTGACCTTATTGATATGCCAGATGATGTTAGCAATATTAATATCAGCCAGTACAATACTTTATTTGTTAATCCGACATCTGATGATTACAGAGTATCGGATGATATAAAGGAATTTGCCGGCAAAGCTAATCTTGATGGTAAGACAATCGTTGTAATATATGATGTGGCACAGGATATTATTAACGGTGTATCAAGTGCGGACGAGCTTATGGATAATACGGTATGGCTTACTGGTGGTAAGCTTTCTGATAATGCTGGTGATGAAGAAATTAAGAACTGGGTTAATGGGCTTGGAATGGAGCTGATAGCTGATGATGAGGAATAGTAAGTCAGGACGGGATTCCAAGTTGTTCAATGGATTTACACAGGTATATTCTTATAATTTTATTATAATTTAATAAACATATCAGACTGGTTGGTAAATATATGTGTTAAAATATAATATATATTCAACTTAAGTTAAAAAGATAGGAATTGGAGTAAATTATGAAAGAGATAAATAATGGTTATTTCACTGGGGAACGCTCATTGTTTAATAGTGAAGATATTAAAATTAATAATACAATATTTGGCGAGGGCGAATCACCATTGAAAGAATCGGACAATATTGAACTTAATAACAGCAGCTTCCAATGGAAATACCCATTATGGTACTGCAAAGATGTAGTTGCTAATAACTGTTCGTGGGCAGAGATGGCAAGGGCTGGAGTATGGTATACAGATAATCTGCTGATTAAAGATACCTTAATTGAAGCTCCTAAGAATTTTAGAAGATGTAAGAATATTACATTGTCGAATGTGGTTATGCCTAATGCGGCTGAGACACTGTGGAACTGCGATGATGTTACAATGCAGAAGGTCAGTGCCAAAGGTGATTATTTTGCAATGAACAGCCATAATATGAAGATATTGGATTTCCAGCTTGCTGGTAATTATCCATTTGATGGTGCTGAAAATGTAGAAATCCATAATGCCAAGCTTCTGTCAAAAGATGCGTTCTGGAACACGAATAATGTCACAGTATATGACTCATTTATATCAGGAGAGTACCTTGGCTGGAATTCTAAAAATCTTACACTTATTAACTGTACAATAGAAAGCCTTCAAGGTATGTGTTATATAGATAATCTTGTTATGAAGAATTGTACATTGATTAATACTACACTTGCGTTTGAATATTCTAATGTAGATGTGCAGGTTAATGGAAAAATTGATAGTGTTATGAACCCATCAAGAGGAATTATAAGGGCAGATGAAATTGGCGAACTTATTATGGAAAAAGATAAGATTCATCCTGAGGATACAGATATTGAATGCCCGGTTATTTCAAAAAGAACACAAAGATGATTATCTGTAAAATATTATTTTGCAGTTATCAGATATATTATAAATTTATTGAAGCGAAAGGAGAATATATATTATGTCAAGAAAGAATTTTGGAGCAAAGCCATTAACTTATCCACAGCCTGTATTTATTATTGCAACATATGATGAGAATGGTAATGCAGATGCTATGAACGCAGCATGGGGTGGAATAAGCGAAGGTGATGAGTTATCTCTTTGCCTTAGTGCAGGACATAAGACAGTTAAGAATTTATTAAAGACAGGTGCTTTTACAGTAAGTATGGCAGATGCCAAGCATGTCGCAGAGTGCGATTATGTAGGTATTGTGTCAGCTAATACAGTTCCTGACAAGCTTTCAAAGGCCGGTTTTACAACAACTAAGAGTGAGAATGTCAATGCACCAGTTATCAATGAACTTGCAGTATGTGTTGAATGTAAGGTCAAAAGCTATGATGAGAATATATGCAGACTTGTAGGACAGATAGTTAATGTAAGCGTTGATGAAGCTACACTTACAGATGGTAAAGTAGATGTTGCTAAGGTTGCACCAATTACATTTGACCCATTTAATAATGAATATTATGTACTTGGTGAAAAGGTTGGTAACGCATTTTCTGATGGAAAAGCTATCAAATAATTCAAAATAAGTGTTAAGTAATCAATTAACAGAATATTAGTATGTGAAATCCGCATTTATTCAGACAGTAATGTCTGGATAGGTGCGTTTTTTATAAGGAATTGCGATTATATTAAGCTTAAATTAAGATGGAATATTTTATAATATAAATATTTATAAGTATTGTTATACTTTGTAGTATTTTGCCGATATATTGTATGTAAATAATGTCAGAACGGATTTTGACAGATTGATTTTTCATTCAAGGAGGAGTGGATATGAGTAATACAATTTACAATGGAAGTTATCCTTCAATAGCAGAGAATTATGTTTACAGCAGTACAGGCACTTCAAAGGTAAAAACTAAGAGTGATGCAGGTAGCAATACTGCGAAGACAAGCGACACAGCATCTATTAAGGATACTTCGACAGTTAATAACACAAAGGCAGACGGAAAAGTTGCTGTAAATGGACAGACAATTGGCAATCCAAGATTAAGTGAGAAGGCATCTAAGTATTATGACCAGCTTAAGAAGAAATATTCTAATATGAATTTTATTCTGGTAAGTGAGGACCAGAAAGAATATGCAAAGGCACAGGCTTCAAACTATGCCAATGCTAATAATATGGTTGTTCTTATTGATGAGGATAAAATTGAGCGAATGGCTGAAGATGAGAATTACCGCAAGCAGTATGAAGGAATAATTGCCAATGCCGCAAGTGGTCTTTCACAGCTAGGACAGAGCATTGCCGCAACTGGAGCTAATGTTAAGGGTTACGGTATGCAGGTAAATGATGGTGGAACAGCTTCATTTTTTGCTGTACTTAAGAAGTCAGGGGCAGCACAGAAAGAAAGGATAGCCAAGAAAGCTGAACAGAAAAAAGAAGCTAAAAAGGCAGAAGCAAAGAAAGCTAAGAAGAAGGAAGAACAGGAACGTCTTGAGAACAAGAAAGACAGCAGGATAGATGATAACAGTGGAATAGAGGAAGATGAGGATACAGTAACTATAACAGCTTCTTCTATGGAAGAATTGTTACAGAAGATACAGGAATATACACAGAAGTATATGAACGATGATGTAAAGACTGATGATGAAAAGAAGGTAGGTCAGCAGTTCGATTATTCTGTGTAAAATATTATTGCAAAAGTACAATGGAAAGATAAATATATTTCTTTCATTAGAGAAAGGGGTTATGTATGGCTTTGAGTATTAATATTAATGTCAATAATTCAGATATTAGCATTAAGAACAGTAAGACTGGTGCTAAGAAGAATATTAAGTCTATATCAGCAGGTAATCTTAACGATATGACGGATAGGGAATTTAATATCAGCCAGAAAAGAAAGATTGCCAGAAAGCAGGCCATGAAGCTTATTTCAGATGCATGGGATAAGGATAATAAAGCAGCACAGGGTATTAAGGATATGGAGTCAGAGAAAGCAGATATTGCTAATATTAATGCTGATTTAAAGTCAAAGCTGAAAGATATAGATAAAAGTCAGAAGGATTTGCAGGAATTATATGGCGTACATTCAGAGTCACAGGAGCAGAAGGATCTTGAATTATTAAAGAAATATCAGGATAACAGAAATGGTGTATCTAATGACAAGTTTAGCAAAGAAGAAATTGACAGATTAAAAGAATTGCAGAATGAGCCATTAACAGAATATCAGAAGAAAGCCCTTATGATTAACAGTTCTAAAGATGCCATAAGGTCTCAGATAGACCAGAATGATCTTAAAGCAATGAATAAGACTATGTCTATCAATAATGCCAAGTTAGAGCAGCTTAAATCTCAGGATATGTTAAAAGCAGGAGATGCGGCAGACAGTATTATTGAAGCTGCTGATAAAGATATATTTGGTATGCTTGTTAATGAAGGTAAGCAGAATATAGATGATAATATGAAGGAACAGCAGGAAGAAGCTAAGAAAGCAGAAGAAGAGAAGGAAAAGAAGCAAGAGCAGATTGATGAAGCCAAGAAGAAACGTCAGGAAGAGAAAGAGCTTCTTGAAAATGAACAACAGGCAGACAAGCTTGAGCTTGATAATTCAATTAATAGTCAGGCTGTAGACCATTTATCAGAAGCACAGCAGCAGGTTGAGCAGCTTATGAAGAATAATAATATGGTTAATGAAGATATTAAAGGAATTGAGATTGACCTTAATTTCTAATTGACATTTTGTAGTAAATTCGTCTGGCAATTTGTTAGGCAATAATTATTGAAGTTAATAAAAAGCTGTCGTAGAAGACATATTTTTACAGTATATAGAGTTCAATAGCTTCTATATATTGTATAAAATGTTTCATACGGCAGCTTTTATTACTAATTATTAATTGATATATTTCCCATATTTACAGTGGCTTTTAGCAGAGTAGAGGAACTAAGATTATTAGTGTATGTGTTGGAGCATTTATTATTATATAATGTGATGTTACCCATATCTACACTAAGGTCGTAACCACAATCTTTATTCTCAGGCATACGGATGGTTAAATTACCCATATCTACATTAATAATTGCTGACTTATATGTGCAGTTATCAAATTTGCAGTTACCCATATTAATCTCTGCGTTAATCTTTTCAATATTGCTGTTAGAAGCTTTAAAGTTACCCATATTTAATGAAGCTGTTAAATAACCAATATCTATAGAGTCGATTTTAACATTTCCTACATTAGAAGATAAATGCAGGTCGCTTATAGACGCATTTTCGGGTATTCCTATTGTTATTGTACAATCTGCATTTTTAATATTACCAAGGAAATGTTCTGTAGATTGTGTCACATTAAGAGTACTGCCGTTAACAACAGCAGTAGCTTTAAAACGCTCTCCGCCCTCATATTTGAAGCTGTAAGTATCGTCTTTTACAATATTGATATGAGCTACAGTGCCATCGATTGTAATATTAGAAAATGCTTTTAATTCTTCGTAGAAATCGCAATTGTTTCCAGAAGAGGAAGCGGTTAATCGGTTGAATGGTGCGGCATTAAATATATTTCCTAATATACCAGCTATTATACATAAAGCGGTTATTATATATATGATAATAAGATAAATTCTTTTATTCATAGTGTTCTCCTATCTTAGACCCTCATATTATTTTCTTAAAACATTTTTTAATAAAGCATAGATTACCCCGGCAATAGGCCATATAACCCAGGTTATGTGCCAGTAGAATGTTAAAAAGCTGATAGAAAGGTAAATACAGCTTACTGTTGACCAGTACACGGACATAATAGCGGTGGCTGTAGGATTAATATATTCAACAGACTTATTAGCTGGTTTGGCATAATTGCCAGCTATTGTGTCAGGGTTGTTAAGTGATAGAAGCACTTTATAGGCTTTTGAAGCATTTGCCTGATATACAATTAAGAACACACCAATGCCGACAAAACATAATACTCCGGCACCACCAAGGTCGTCAAGAATTTCAAAGTTAAGTGCATCAATTATTATTGGAGGTATAACGCTCATGACACATAATGCAACACCAATGCTTAGACACAGCGAATGAATTGTACGCATATGGTCACATTCATTCTGAATATATGAGGCAGACTGGTAGTCAACGCGGCATTGTTTGTATTTGATATCATCAAATTGCTTAAGCATAATACCTGATAATACGAAAAATCCGACTGCAATCGCAATTACTGCCAACATAACAGCTACCATAATGTTTTCAATAAAGGTAATTCCAATCATATCTCCAATAATTGGAAATATAGGGCTTATAATACATAAAAATACGCCGATTGCAATGAGAATACTTTTCACATTGTAAGCTCTTATGTATTTCTTGATTTCTTCTATCGAAAGACATCTTCTGTTATCAGAAGGTGTATTGTACTGTTGTCTGTTAAGTCCGAGTGTTTCGGAAAGTTCATCAAGATTGCCGAATTCAGATATAACAGTTCCAACAGCTTCATTCTCACTTAAACCTTCTGATATCAGCTCATTGTATTTGTCTTCCATCATTCCCCATAGTTCCTGCTTGGCACGAAGAACTTCAGGAGTGTTCGGCATATTGGCGAACATAGTTTCAAGATAACTTTTGATTGTTTCCATAAGTTAATTCTCCTTCTTAATAAATTGTTCAACGACTTCTTTGGTAAGTGCCCATTCTTCACAGCGGGCTTTGTAATACTCTCTTCCGGCATCAGTTATGCTGTAGTAAGTTCTTTTCTTTCCACCATTGTCACCTACACCAGGGAATGAAGTTATATATCCATTCTTTTCCATTCGTGTAAATGCAGAGTAGAGAGTTGTTTCTTTCATAATATACTTTTCATTGGATAGAGCTTTAATCTGCTTAGATATTTCATATCCATATGATGGTTTGTCTAATAGAAGATAGAGTATCATAGTGTCGTTGTAACCTCTGATAATGTCACTACTTATACCAGCCATAAAACCTCCAAAAAAAATACTACGACTGGCATACTACGTTAGTCGTAGTATGTCTGTCGTAGTATTATATATCATAATATATTATATACTGTCAATACATTTGGTATGAAATGTTATATTGGTTGGAATATAATGCTTTAACTGCCGTAAATAAAAAGAGGGTTCTGTAGTCAGAAACCCTCTTTTGTCGTGTAATATGCCGAATATTGATTAAATTATATGCTGTATAAGCTTATATCAGCTATGTTTGATATTTATATCTTCAGGACAGTCATCCCAGCTTAATACACCAGTTTTTACGGCATTTTCATATCTTGAAATTTTATATTTCAGACGTTTCATAGTTGCTTCAATCTGTGCATGCTGTTCTTTAAGGGCATCAAGCTGTTCCTGTAAAAGCTGTCTTCTTGCTTCAAATGTTTCATCGCCTTCCTGATAGAGTTTCACATATTCAATAAGTGCTTCAATAGGAACTCCAGCATTACGCATACAGATGGCATTTTCAACCCAGCCAAGGTCATTTTCTGTGTAATTTCTTATGCCGCCGGAAGTGCGGGCAACAGTTGGTATAAGACCAACACGTTCGTAGTATCGTAGTGTATCTTGTGAAATATTATATTTCTGGCTTACTTCTTTGATTGTCATAATATCCTCCATTCCTGTCCGGTTATTGAGCTGATTATTATATTGTTATATTAACACTTAGAGTCAGCTTAAAGTCAAGTGCATTGTGAATGAATTAAAAAAATCAGGTGGAGAAGCACAGAAAATGTGATATACTGTCATATAAGGGAATGTCCTATAATCTTAGATTAGCGAAGTGTTCTTAGATGTACAAGGCAGAATGAATGACTATAATAACAGATGAGCACAGACAAAATCCGTTAGTGCAGGACAGAGTTGTGATACAGTAATGTATTCGGAAAAGAGGTTTATTATGGGTTATGATAATGAATTTGATAATAAAATAAACAAGCTTACAGATTTTATTAATGAGTGTAATAGCATAGTGTTCTTTGGAGGTGCTGGGGTATCGACAGAGTCTGGAATACCAGATTTTCGTAGTAAGGACGGTTTATATAACCAGCACGATATTGAATTTGATATGTATGAGCCAGAATATCTGCTCAGTGAAGAGTGTCTTCATCATAAGCCTAAGGTATTTTTTGAATTTTACAGACAGAAAATGGATGCAAGAAATGTAAAGCCTAATATAACGCATTATATGCTTGCCAGATTAGAGAAGCTTGGAAAGCTGGATAAGATTATTACACAGAATATTGATGGACTTCATCAGATGGCTGGAAGCACTAATGTGATTGAACTTCACGGTGCAACTACAAGAAATTATTGTGAAAAATGCGGTAAAAAGTATCCGGCAGATTATATATTTGAGAGCAGGGAAGCAATTCCAAGATGTGTTGAGTGTAACCATATGATACGACCAGATGTGACTTTGTATGGTGAACAGCTTCCAGCAGGTGCATATGAGAGTGCGGTGGAGGCTATAAGAAAGGCTGATATGTTAATAGTGGCAGGAACATCATTAAAGGTATATCCAGCGGCAGGACTTGTATGGGAATTTGCTGGAAAGCATCTTGTCGTAATGAATAAAGAGCCGTTGGATTTCAAGCTGGATATGAATAAAGACATAGAGTTTAATTGTGCGATGGGTGATGTGTTCAGGGCACTTGATAAGAATATATAAATAAACACACTTTACGGGGCTGCTTAATTAAAGTTGACTTGCTCACAATCAAATGTTATGTTGATATAGCATTTTAATAACGAATGTAAACAGAATGGAGAAAGCACATGTCAGGGAATAAAGAGCAGATAGATGTTTCATTAATTGGTAATGACAAAATAGAAGAAGCAATTGTTAACATACAGAAAGAACCGACAGAGGAAAATCTTGTAAGAGCATTGTCTATAGTAAGACACAGAATGAATGATAAAGGTCAGCTGATAATAGCAGTAGAGCCGCCATTGCCAGATGGTAAGCTTAATTTGAAGGTTATAAAGACAGAAGACGGACAGATGTGGTGGATAGCTTACACAAGCTTTGATGAAGAATTAAAAGGTGCAGATAATATTAAATCAACATTTTTAACCGATATAGATAAGCTGTTGAAGTCAGCTTTGCAGGTTGATGAGATTAGCGGTATTATAATTAACCCTTGGAATAAGACACTTATGCTTGATAAAGAACTTATAAAGATTATAATAGGAAAAGAACAATAAAATGTTATATAGGTTTATAGGTATGAAAAAGAGGCGTAAGATAATATGCAGGAATTAAATAAAGCGATAGATGATATATGGTCAAAAGGTGAATTGTCAAATGGGATAACAACACGCTATGTTGTGCCTGAAGATGCAAAAAGACTTCTTGAGATATATGCACCATATGTAGAGAATACAGCAATAACATTTGAATATGATGTACCAACATTGGAAGAATTTATTGAAAGAATCAGACATACACTTGAAAAGTATCCATATATTGTAGCGTTGAATAATGGCACAATCGTTGGTTATGCGTATGCTGGAATGTTCCACGAAAGAGAAGCATACAGCAGATGTGTAGAAACATCTATATATGTTGATAATAATATGAAGCATATGGGCATTGGTGGAATACTTCATAAGACATTAGAAGATGAGTTAAGGAAAGATGGCTTTCTTAATATGTACGCCTGTATAGCCTGCCCTAAGAAAGAAGATGAATACCTTAACAGAAACAGCATAGAGTTCCATAGTCATCAAGGATACAGGCTTGTAGGAGAATTCTATGACTGCGGATATAAATTTAAAAGATGGTACAATATGGTCTGGATGGAAAAGCTCATCGGGGAACATACTGATAAATAAAATATATGTGCAGGAAAGAGGAGTAGTATGAAAAGTACATTAATTAAGGATACAACTAAATCAGAGAGAATAGAGCTTGTTAAGCAGTGGGAGGAAAGTGAGGGCTGTGAGAGCAGTGGAATAGATCTTATGGAATTCTTCCGTGATTATATTGACGGAGTTAAGGAGATTTCAGAGGTTAATGCAGCATTTACGGCAAGATACATTTCTGAAATTCCTGATGATAATTCAGGTATGAGCTGCGGAATGGGCGGCAGGAGATAAGGAGAACTGGCGTGAAGAATATATTATTAATAGCTACTGGCGGAACAATAGCCTGTTCGTCCTCTGATGAAGGGCTTACACCATCAGCTAATGTCAACGAACTGCTTTCATATATACCGCATATTAAAGGAAAATGTAAGCTTTCAGGAATTTCAATAATGAATATCGATAGTACCAATATGAATCCTGAACTTATGATGAATATTGCAAAAACGATAAAAGAATACAAGGATGATTATGATGGATTTGTCGTGGCACACGGAACGGATACAATGAGTTATACCGCTGCTGCACTTGTATATATGCTGAATAACTTTTATAAGCCTGTTGTTATAACTGGATCACAACTGCCAATGGAAGCTGAATATACAGATGCGAAGAAGAATTTATCAGATGCTGTAATATATGCGTGTGAGGGAAGGGCTGGTGTATATGTGGCATTTGATGGGTGCATAATTAATGGTGCACATGCAAGAAAGGTTAAGACACGCAGTTATGATGCATTTGAGAGTGTTAATTATCCAGTTGTTGCACATATTAAGCATAGCAGGATAACACATAATGAGGCTGTGCAGGGTGACTATAATAAGTCTGATAACAGCGGAATAGAGCCGGAGTTATGTTCAGATGTGATGCTTATTAAGCTGTTTCCGGGAATAGATAATAAGATATTTGAATTTATTAAGGGACACTATAAAGGTGTTGTTATTGAAAGCTTTGGGATTGGTGGAATTCCGAATATAGATAACAATATTGTAGAGGAAATTCACAAGCTTATAGAGGCTGGTGTTGCAGTTGTTGTGACAACACAGTGCAATTATGAGGGTGTTGATCTTGATATATATGAGGTGGGAAAGAAGCTGGCTAAAGAAAATGTTATTATAGCCGCTGATATGACGACAGAAGCGGTTGTTATGAAGCTTATGTGGGCATTGGCACATTTTGGTAAAAATGCAGTTACAGATATTAAGAAATATATTGAAACACCGGTATTCTGTGACAGAAGTTATTAACAGCAGGGAGCTTATGACAGCTTCAATCAATGAATGCAGACGGAATAATTAAAGAATATTATATAATATAAAATACCCTGTTATGTAAGGATTAACTCCAACAAGTTTATTCTTACATAACAGGGTATTTTGTAATATGTTGATTATTGATTATTGTGCTTAATAGTGTCTATAAGACTATGCATTCTTGAATTGATTGATTCAAGAATCTTCATATTGGCATCTTCTGTATTAGTGGTTTCAGCAGCGTGTGCAGAGAGCTGTTCAGATACAGCTGATATTGTCTGTATAGAGTCAACAATTACGCTGTTAGCCTGTTTGAGTTCATCAATACTTGATGAAAGTCTTGAAACATTATCACGGACAGTATATGTATTAGTCTGAATATTATCAAAGCTTTTGGCTGTATTCTCAGTAGAAGACTTTTCAGTATTAATTCCGTCTATCATAGTGTAGATAACTGATACAACATCTTCAATAGCTGATGACATATTATGTATAAGCTTTGTTATATTCTCAGTTGCATCACCTGTCTGTGTTGCCATTTTGGAAATCTCAGAAGCAACAACGGAGAAACCTTTTCCAGCTTCACCAGCTCTTGCGGCTTCAATACTTGCATTTAATGCTAAGAGTTCTGTCTGGGAAGCAATCTCCTCAATCATAACAATAATAGAATGCATCTGTGAAATATGGTTGTTAAGGTAAGTAAGCTTATCAGCAACCATTTCTCCGTTCTTAACAGATATATCAACTGTAGTAACAAGATGCTCAATATCTTTACTGCTCTGTGTAAGGATATCAAGGGTTTCTGCCATACTTGCAGAGATTTCATTAGCGGACATATCTACAAGTTCAACTTTTTTCTGAATTGCATCTGTCTGTGTAAGCTGGTTCTGTACGGCATTGGCTGTATCAGTTGCACCGTTGGATACGTCAGACATAGTTGATTGTGTGATCTTTGAAGATTCCTGTAACTTTTCTAAATCAGCATATACTTCAGAAATACCATTCTGCATTGTAGCAGACATTTCTGATATCTGACTAAGAAGCTCATCACTCTGCTCTTTTGATTTAGAAATGTTATTAATCTTCTGGTCTGCATTAGCTTTAGTTGCAAGAGCAAGCATACAGGCATATATACCAGTTATTAATACAATTATGAGCTGTATAACGGCGGCATCAGTTCCAAGATAGCCCATTCTGCCAGTTCTTGCACCGATAATAATAGTGATAATATTTTCAATAACTACGCCAAAATTGACAAGAAACATAAGACGGAATTCGTTATATAATGAAACAATAAATACCATAGGAAGTGCAAAGGCATACATAGTAATACTTGTTGTTGTAAATATGTTGCAGGTATAGAAAACAGCATATCCTATAGCTACTAAGTGCTTGATTGCATTAGTTTCGTGGTTCTTGTTCCAGAAAATAAATTCAGCAATCACAGGTGCCATTCCGATAGCAAAGATAATAATTGCGTAGGCGAATGATGTTATACCAACTGCTGTCTGCATAAAAACAAGAAGGCTGATAACAAGCACTTCTATTAAGTGTGCTAGCATAGCTACACGATTGTTTCGTTCCATTTCGGGAACTTCTCTTTTGATTTTGATAGGCATAAGTACCTCCTGATGTATATTGTTATTTAAGTGCCTAGAATACTAACCCCCATTATAATATATATAATTTGATATTTCAATGATACATTTATGGTTCTTCCGACACAGATAGCTTTTATATAATAATTACATTTTTTGTCAGATTAATGCTGTCTTTATAATATTATATTGATTGTTTCGTTTTGAATATTTATAGGCATTATTTCTGTAAAATAATATGAAACAGCGATATTTCACCTTGAAATTATACAATAATAATTATAATATACATTTATAAAATAAGTTTATAAAAGTTGGAGGTGCCATATGTTATTTAAAAATCCAATTATTCCGGGATATAATCCTGATCCAAGCATATGTCGTGTAGGAAGTGATTATTATATTGTGAATTCCACATTTGAATTCTTCCCAGGAGTGCCTATATATCATAGTAAGAATTTGGTTAACTGGGAACTTACAGGATATTGTCTGGACAGGCGTTCACAGTTAGAACTTGAGGACTGTCGTAATTCGGGAGGAATATATGCACCAACAATACGATATCATAAAGGTATGTTTTATATGATAACAACAAATGTTACTGATAAAGGTAATTTCGTTGTTCATACAGAAGATATTAACAGCGAATGGTCTGAGCCGGCGTGGATTGACCAGGGGGGAATTGACCCGTCATTATTCTTTGATGATGATGACAAATGTTATTATTGTTCAACGGGAATAATTGATGGTGTACGTGGAATTGTTGCATTTGAGATAAATCCGCTTACAGGTGCGATATTATCTGAGAAGAAGCTTATAAGTGAAGGTTGTGGTGGACAGTGTCCGGAAGGTCCACATATTTATAAGAAGGATGGCTGGTATTATCTTATGATAGCAGAAGGCGGAACGGAATATGCACATCGTGAAACAATCCAGCGTTCGCATAATGTATATGGCCCATATGAGGCTTGTCCGGATAATCCTGTTATATCGCATAAGGAATATAAGAAATCAGAGATTCAGGCGACAGGACATGCGGATTTATTAGAGGATGAGAATGGCAACTGGTGGCTTGTGTTTCTTGGAATAAGAAGATTCAGCCATGCTTTGCTTCATAATCTTGGAAGAGAAACATTTCTTGCACCAGTAAAGTGGGAAAATGGCTGGCCAGTTGTTGGCTATAATGGCAATGGAACAATTGAGCTTGTAATGGATGCACCACTGCCTGGACTTGATTGTGAAGAGAGTTCTGCCAATATCCGTATTGATAAGCAGTCCGGACAGCCAATTCTGTACGCAGACCACAGTGTGGATATAGATTTTACAGATGAATTGCTTGATAAAAGGCTTCAATATACAAGAAATCCTGATACGTCAAAGTATATATATGATAATAAAAATGCTGTGCTTACACTTAAGGGAACAGATATAACACTTAACACGGCTGGCAAATCGCCAACAATTGTGTCATTTAAACAGCCGGAATTCACGACAACTTTATATGCATGTCTTGATATAGCCAGATGTAATGCAAAAAGATGTGGCGTTGCGGCATATTACAATAACGATTATCACTATGAGATATACATAGGTAATGATGATAATGGCAGGTATATAGGATTTTATAAACATATACACGATATGGGTGTTGAGCTTGAAAGAATTCCCATTAATAATGAAGATTTGAATTCAAAGCTTTTGATAAAAATAGATACAGACAGGGAAAAGTATACATTTTCTTATGCAATAGCTGACACTGCTAATCTTGGTGCAAGGGTGGCATACAGGCAGATAGGTTCAGGACTTAATGCAGGACTTAGCACGGAGGGTACGCGGACAATGACATTTACGGGTACATTGTTCTCGCTATTTGCAGAAAATGGAGATGGTGTATTTAACATAGGGGTAAAGCTTTTAATCAATCCAGATGAGAATTATACATTATAATATAATTATGTTTGTAGATTAATGTATACAGAAAGGGGGTAATTATGGGACATAATAACTGGTCATATTCAAAAATATATAAAGAAATTATACCATATGAGGAATATGGTATGTATGATGTTGCGTGGCACGATGGTATGTCAGCGGCAGATGGACACATAGGGGTAATTACATCGTGTGCACCTTTAAATGACAGCTTTATATTCCAGAATGTTGAGTATATTATGCCGTCAGAAGAGCCAAGATATGTGCCTTTAGAGGTTGGAGGACAGCTGGATGAGGCAAGGCAGTCAGTAATTAATATGGACGATACCTGGGATATACACAACAGAAAACGTACCAATATGTATTGTCATCATCCAGGACACCAGCTCAGGGTGGAATTATGCAGGAGTGCTGATATAACAGATACTAACGCATTAATATCAGAAGCTGCAAAACACCATCATATGACACGAAATGATGATATAAATATTACGGATTATGAACGATATACAGATTTTAACAGGTCTGAGATTGTTGTTAAATATAAGGCAGATGGAAGAACTATAACTAAAAGAACTTTTGCATCCTTGACTGATGATGTTGTTATTACAGAGATTACAGGAGCGAAGGATTTTATCGTTAATATTTCAGTTGATGATTTTGAGGCAATGCATAAGTTTGGTATGGATAAGAATAAACAGGCAACCTCAGAGAGAGGAATGAAGTATTCGCGTTTTGTTAAAGATGATATAGTTGGTGTTGTGGCACATTATCCTTCATTTGAGGGAAGTGAGCTTGCAAATGGAGGGTTTGCAGGTGCAACCAGATTTATTACAGATGGTATAGTCAATATGATAGAATTGAATAAATCAGACAAGGCATATACCTGTATAGATAATATAGTACCAATTATTCAATTGAATAAATCGGACAAGATTATTCTTATAACATATCTTGATTGGACAGATAAGCTTGGAAGGCTTGAAGATTTCCAAGCAGAATGTGGGAGTGGCAGTATATTTGATACAGAGCTTGTTAGAAAATGCTTTGTAAAGGTAAATGATAGTTTAGGCACAGCTGATAAAGTGTTTTTTAATAGTAAAGAAATTTTCTATGATGCTGCAATCAAAGAACATAGTATTAAAAGTGCTGAAAGATATAACAGGGTATCATTACATTTATACGATAATACTGATTATATATCTAATAAAAATAATAAAGAAAAGAAATATCATAATAATGTCTCTAAAGCTGATGGAAATAGTAAATTCACAATAGCTGATAATGAAGATAGGTGCAATATATATAATAGGTCAACTAATGAGGAGCTTCTTGATAAGCAGAAAGAAGTTCAAGACATTTTTATGCCTCTTCTTGAAAGAATATATAATAATGCAAGATATGGGCTTATGTCAGGGGCTGGCTATACAGCACCAAGGCTTAATGGACCAGGTGTTGGAGAGTGGAATCTGATGTGGCGTAATGCGTATACCATGGATGCTAATGTTAATATTCAGGTATCGGGAATCAACAGCGGCAATATGTATGAAGCTGGCGTTGGGTATATTTGGTTCGTATTAAGACAGCTTAAAGACTGGGAGATTAATGCTAAAAAGGTATATGGAATGAAAAATGCCCTGTTAGCACCTGTCAATACTGACGGACAGAGGGCAATGATGGTTGAGTATGACATTAACTATCCGTTCCAGTATTGGAATACGGGTGCAAGCTGGATGATACTTCCTATAGCAGAATGGGTTGACTGCTATGGTGATGTGTCAATTACAACAACTGATCAAAAGATAATAAAGCAGTATAACAAAGAGGTCTTTAATGTAAAGAAAGATATTCTTATGCCGCTTCTTCAAAAAACTTATAATTTCTGGGAACAGCTCTGCACGCCTGAATACTATACGGATATTGAGGGCAATGCAAGATATGAAAAGGGTAAGACACATTTGTTTACTGGTGAGAAGTATCTTATAATTCCGTCATTTTCACCAGAGAATAAGCCACTTGGTTATAAGAGTGCGATAACAGCCAATGCTTCAATGGATATAGCTGCTGCCAAAGATATTATAGCTATGTATATTGATATGGAAAATGAACTTCAGAATGAAGGATACAAGGAAAGAATTAAGAAGGCTGAAAAGTTAAATAATGAGCTTCCGGATTATCAATATGATGAAAGCGGTGCAATAAGAGAGTGGGCTATGAAAGAGTATCAGGAAAATAATGCACACAGGCATATAAGCCACCTTTATTGTGCGTGGCCGGCATATCAGACACAGCATAATAATAAGCTTGCCAACGTCTGCCGACAGGCTATATTAAACCGTAATAAGGAGAATTCCGGAAAAGATGACACGGCATCACACGGCTGGATTCATAAGGCACTTGTTGAGGCAAGGCTTAAGAATTCAGAGGAAGTGTATAATATATTAAATATGCTTGTGCATAGCGATATATTTTATTCAACATTATTTACCGACCATAATACGAACAGGGCTAAGGGTGTCGCCTGCACAGATACATTATATGGAATAACTGGAATTATTAATGAAATGCTAGTGTATTCGGATAAGAACACGGTAGAACTGCTTCCTGCATTAAGCAGAAAGATACCGGAAGGAAATATAGGCGGACTTTTAACACGTGCTGGTGTGAGAGTTGATTATTTAAGCTGGGATGTTGATAAGAGAAATGTAAAAGCAGACTTAACTGCATTACGGGATACAAGCTTTAATCTTGTACTTAATAATAAGGCGTATATTGGTGAGGAAAATGAAAGTAAATGCGTTGCAGTTCAGTTAAAAAAGGGTGAAAGGTATTGCTTTATGGGTTGATAGTGAAAATGCGGAAACACCGATATAGTAGAGTGTTTCCGCAATTTTTATTTTATTTGAACTTGAATGTATTCTCAAGTGTCTCCCACTTGGTATCTTTCTCGCTGAAATTAAGTGGGGTTCCGTCTTCAAGCTTGTATCCAGATGGGTCAGCACTTCCTGGATATTCGCCTGTAACCTGTGGCCAGTCTATACCTATGCTTGGGTCGTTCCACGCAAGACCGCCCTCATCACCAGGATGATAGAAGTCAGTTACTTTGTAGCAGAACTCAGCTTCGTCACTTAATACGAGGAAGCCGTGTGCAAAGCCTTCGCTTATATAGAATTGCTTCTTGTTCTCTTCTGTAAGTTCTACGCCAAACCATTTGCCGTATGTCTTAGAGCCTGCGCGTAAGTCAACAGCAACATCAAATACGCTTCCTTTTATTACTCGGACAAGCTTTCCCTGAGGGAATTCTTTCTGGAAGTGTAAGCCACGAAGCACACCTTTAACAGAGCGTGACTGGTTATCCTGAACGAATACCATATCAAGACCGGCTTCGTGCATATCATTCTGATTGTATGTTTCCATAAAATATCCGCGGTTATCACCGTGAACAGTAGGTTCTATTATATAAAGTCCTTCAATATCGCAAGGAGTTACTTTAATCTGTCCCATAATTAGTGCCTTTCTGCTTGTATTGTTAATAGTAATATATTGCCACCTGACAAAAATTACAATGTCAGGTAGTATTTGTTAATTGTATTTTAGCGGTTAGAATACATTTTCTCATAGTAGTTCTGGTATTCGCCTGAGATGATAGTTTCCCACCATTCCTTGTTGTCAAGATACCACTGGATTGTCTTCTTTATGCCGTCTTCAAACTTAGTTTCTGGTAACCAGCCAAGTTCGTTGTGGATTTTAGAAGGGTCGATAGCATAACGCATATCATGTCCCTTACGGTCGCCAACGTGAACGATAAGTGATTCTGGCTTGCCAAGTTCTTTACAGATAAGCTTAACGATGTCAATATTTCTCTTTTCATTATGTCCACCGACATTGTATACTTCACCAACACGGCCTTTGTGAATGATAAGGTCAATAGCCTTGCAGTGGTCTTCAACATAAAGCCAGTCACGGACATTAAGACCTTCACCATATACAGGAAGTGGCTTATCATTAAGAGCATTGGCAATCATAAGAGGAATAAGCTTTTCTGGGAAGTGGTATGGTCCGTAGTTGTTAGAACATCTGCTTATAGTTACAGGAAGTCCATAAGTTCTGTGGTAAGCTAATACTAAAAGGTCAGCACCAGCTTTTGATGAGCTGTATGGGCTTGATGTATGTATAGGTGTTTCCTCTGTGAAGAAAAGGTCAGGTCTGTCAAGTGGAAGGTCACCATATACTTCATCAGTAGATACCTGATGATAACGCTTAATTCCGTACTTTCTGCACGCATCCATAAGAACAGCAGTACCTTTGATGTTAGTGTCAAGGAATACTTCCGGGTTCTCGATAGAACGGTCAACGTGTGACTCGGCGGCAAAGTTTACAACCATATCTGGGTGTTCTTCTTCAAAAAGCTTGTATACAGCTTCTCTGTCAGTAATACTTTCCTTAACAAATCTGAAGTTAGGATTATCCATTACAGGAGCAAGTGTTGAGAGATTGCCTGCGTATGTAAGGCAGTCAAGACAGATAATTCTGTAATCTGGATATTTCTTTAACATATGGAAAATGAAGTTGCTTCCGATAAATCCGGCACCGCCGGTAACAATAATATTCATATATAATCCTCGTTTCTGTGCACATATTAATAATTAAAATGGTGCAGTGTGCACCAATACACCAAATGATAATATAATAAAAATTAGTTAAAATGTAATTTGATATATTGAAATAAATCAAAGTGCATTTAAAGTATTTTAAAATAAGCTTTAAAGAGCAGCTTAAATATATAAGCAAGAATATATTCTAGCTATGAAGTACGTCAATATATTTGCCGTCAAGCACATCTTTTAAATACTGTCCGTACTGGTTTTTCTTTAAGACTTCATAAGTCTTAAGTACGTCCTCTTTAGTTATCCAGCCGTTAAGATAAGCTATCTCTTCAAGACAGGCTATTTTACGGTGCTGATGTATTTCAATCGTCTTAACGAAGTTAGTAGCTTCAACAAGGCTTTCGTGAGTACCAGTGTCAAGCCAGGTAAAGCCCTGACCTAAAAGCTCTACATTAAGATTATTATTTTCAAGATATATGCGGTTAAGGTCTGTTATTTCAAGCTCACCTCTTGCAGATGGCTTTAAATTCTTCGCATACTCTACAACTTTGTTATCATAGAAGTAAAGACCTGTTACACAGTAATTGCTCTTAGGCTTAGCTGGCTTTTCTTCTATAGATATAGCCTTGCCGGCTTCGTTAAATTCTACAATACCAAATCTTTCAGGGTCATCAACGTAGTAACCAAATACTGTAGCACCTATGCCTTCTTCAGCGTTTTTAACAGCATTTTTGAGACGTTCCTTAAGTCCGTTGCCAGCGAATATGTTATCGCCAAGAACCATAGCAACAGTGTCATCGCCGATGAATTCCTCACCGATAATGAAAGCCTGTGCAAGTCCGTCAGGTGATGGCTGTACAGCATAAGAAAGATTAACACCGAACTGGCTTCCGTCACCGAGAAGCTCTTTGAATCTAGGTGTATCCTGTCGAGTAGATATTATAAGAATATCACGAATTCCAGCAGTCATAAGAACTGACATAGGATAATATATCATAGGCTTATCGTATATAGGAAGAAGCTGTTTACTTGTTACCATTGTGAGTGGATAAAGGCGTGTGCCAGAACCACCAGCGAGAATAATACCTTTCATAGTCATTCCTCTTTTCTTAATAAATAGTGTGTTTTAAATAAATTAATACCTGTTTAGCAGATTAGTGCTTACTAAGCAGATTATAGTTTTTTAGTAAATTGATATTTGCTTTTTGTTTTGATATATATATAATAAAAGATGACGTAACGTTATCTTCAAGTATTTTTTGTGATACAAGAAGAAATTTTATCATTATTTGTGATTTTTATGGTTTCAAACAGATCTTCAAATAGGATTTTAATAGTCCTTAAAATATAATTTCAAATAAGCTTTCAAATAGGATTTGCAATAAGTTTTTAAACAGAATTTCAGGTATGATTACAGTAAAATATACCATAAAGAAAAGAGGAAGTTATGCATAAAGAAGGTTATTATTCTTCTGGTGAGTTTGCCAAGAAAGCAAATGTCACAGTAAGAACTATAAGATATTATGATAAACAGAATATTTTAAAGCCGTCACTGCTTACAGAGGACGGAGTGAGGTTTTATACGGATTCAGATTTTACGAGGCTGCAGCAGATATTGTTGTTTAAGTATCTGGGGTTTTCACTTGAGGATATAAGAAATATGACTATAGGTGATTCAGATTATAACATTCTTCTTAATTCGCTTAATTTGCAGTTTAAGCTTATTCAGGACAAAATAGCACAGATGGAGCTTGTAAAGAATGCAATTGAAGACACGATAGATACATTTAAAAATAACAAATCAGTGGATTGGAGCAATATGCTTTCGCTTATCCACCTTACTAATATGGAAAGCACTTTAAAGACACAGTATCTTAATGCTGGAAATATAACCGCAAGAATTAATCTTCATGCAGAATATTCAGTTAATAAGCAGGGCTGGTTTAACTGGATATATGAACAGAGTAATATACAGACCGGACAGCGTATTCTGGAGATAGGCTGTGGTGATGGAAGACTGTGGGTTGATAATAAGAATAATGTAAGAGAACTTTCAGGGCTACAGGTGTTCTTAAGTGATATATCCGATGGTATGGTGAATGATGCAAGAAGAAATATAGAAGCGGAATATGCTAACGAGAATGGGGCGGATAGTACTGCACATAAGACAGGACAGTCTGTATCATTTAAGTTTAATACATTTGACTGTGCGGATATTCCTTATAGGAATAATTATTTCGATATAGTTCTTGCCAATCATGTATTATTTTACTGTGATAATATAGAAAGCGTTCTAAAAGAAGTCAAAAGAGTGTTAAAACCGGGTGGAGTATTTATATGTGCAACTTATGGGGCTTCGCACATGAAAGAGATTAGTGATCTTGTAACAGAGTTTGATAAAAGAATTGTTCTTGCTGCGGATAATCTGTATGATAAATTCGGGCTGGATAATGGAGAGGATATATTGATTAAGCATTTTAATAATGTAGATGTCAGAAAATATAATGATCACCTGTTAGTTGATAAAGCAGAGCCGCTTATTGAATATATTCTTTCCTGCCACGGCAACCAGAACCAGTATCTTCTTGACAGATATTCTGATTTTAAAGCATTTATAAGAAATAAGCTTGCAAGGAAGCCTTTTAAGATTACTAAAGATGCAGGATTATTTATATGTAAAGATATATGGTAATTATATTAATAATGTGGTAAAATTATACAGCTATTGCAATTTACGCGATTAAATATCTATTATAATGGGAATGTTATTTATAACAGTATAATGATAGGCAGATTATTAAATTATAGAAGAATAGAGGTATACAATGGCGTTATCCAAATTATTTTTAAATGCAGGTGAAGCGTTAAGGCCAGTTCTTGTAAAAGTGCTTCCGATGAAACTGCTAAGTAAGCTGAAGGCGGGAATTATTAATAATGCAACAGAAAAGCTGTCGGCAGATACTATAGAAAAGTATGCACCGGGACGATACAAGGAAGGTGCTAATATAATAGGCAATATAAAGGGGGATAATGGATTAGGACAGAGTGCACGTATTATGTGCAGTCTGCTTGATGAGAATAATGAGCCACACGTTATAAGGGATTTCTTTGTTCCACCGGGAGGCTCAAGAACCAATGATATGTATGACAGCAGGCTTACAACACAGCTTCCATATGATGTTAACATAATACATGTTAATGCAAGTGAGTTTATGGTAGCATATTTAAGCCTTGGCAAAGATGTATGGGATTACAGATATAATATAGGTTACTGGGCGTGGGAATTAGAGACATTTCCAGAGGAATGGCTTCCGGCATTTAAGCTTGTCGATGAAGTGTGGACACCATCGGATTTTGTTACTAATACACTTAAGAAATATACTGACAAGCCTGTGGTTACGGTTCCACATTGTATAGAACCTGTTGCAAGTGCACGGTATGGCAGGAAGCATTTTAATCTTCCAGAAGACAAGTTCCTGTTTTTAATAATGTTTAATAGTGGAAGTGTTATGGAAAGAAAGAATCCATTGGCAGCTATTAAAGCATTTAAGCAGGCATTCCTGAAAGATGAAGCAACTAAGAACAAGTATAAGGATGTAGGTCTTGTAATTAAGATAAGTGAGTCAGAGCTTTCAGCAGACGATGAGAAGATTATAAGCTCTATTGTAGATAAAGAAGATAATATTTACTTTATGTGTGGACAGATTAATAAGACAGAAGTTAATTCTCTTCTTAAAGACGTAGATGTATATGTATCACTTCACCGCTCCGAGGGCTTCGGGCTTGTAATGGCGGAGGCTATGTATCTTGGAACACCTGTTATAGCAACGGCATGGTCTGGTAATACAGAGTTTATGAATGATGATACTGCGTGTATGGTTGGATACGATATGATAGAACTTGATAAGGACTATGATGTATTCAAGAAGGGCAATGTGTGGGCAGATGCACACATTGATGAAGCTGCTGATTATATGGTAAGGCTCTATGAAGATAAAGAGTATTACAACACCAAGGCAGTTAATGGACAGGCATATGCCAGAGAACATCTTGCATACAAGCGTTCAGCAGATATTGTGAGTGAGCGATTAAGACAGATTCATTCAAAGTCTTAAGGGTTTTAAACTATTCGTTTGACAAAGAAAATGTTTGTTATTATAATATGCAGGATTTAGATATAGAGGAGAAATTTCTGATGCAACATATTAAAGAATTATATGAATATAGGGAAATGATTATAAGTCTTGTAAGAAAAGACTTAAGAGGAAGATATAAGGGTTCGGTTCTTGGATTTCTTTGGACATTTGTCAACCCTTTATTACAGCTTATTGTGTATACAATTGTGTTCTCAATAATAATGAGGGCAAGCTATGAACAGTATTATCTGTTTCTTTTCGTGGCACTTGTGCCTTGGATGTTCTTTTCATCAAGTGTAACTGATGGTGCGGCAAGTATATTAAAAGAGAAGGATATGGTTAAAAAGATATACTTCCCAAGAGAGGTTCTTCCAATATCAACAGTTACAAGTGCATTTGTTAATATGATACTTACATTCGTTGTTGTATTTATAGTTGTTATTGTATCTGGAAGAGGTATTAATCCACTTGCATTATTATGTCTTCCAGTTGTTATGGTTGTAGAGTATGTACTTTGTCTTGGTATTGCACTTATAGTATCATCACTTACAGTATATCTCAGGGATTTACAGTATATTCTTGGAATATTTGTTATGGCACTCCAGTATATGACACCGGTAATGTATGGCGTTGATATGGTAGAGAATTCTGGTGCTGGTGACTGGCTTATTTTAATATTTAACTTAAATCCTATGACACCTATTATTAAAATATACAGACAGATTATTTATTATGGACAAGTTCCAGAACTTGGTTCGCTGGCTCTTGCATTAATAATAGGTATTGTATTTATAGTTGTCGGAGAAGTTCTGTTTAAGAAGCTTCAGAGAGGTTTTGCAGAAGAATTCTAATTAGAATAGTATAGACAATTAGATATATAAGCAGAAATGAGGATTATGATGGATAAAGATAATGCAATTGAAGTAAAAAATATAACTAAAGATTTTAAAGTGTATTATGATAAAGGAAGCGAACTTAAGGAAAAAATGCTTTTCTGGAAGCGCAACAGATATGAGAAAAGACATGTTCTTAATGGTATAAGCTTTAATGTTAAGAGAGGTGAGGCTATAGGTTTAGTAGGTAAGAATGGCTGTGGTAAAAGTACAACACTTAAAATGCTTACTAAGATTATATACCCTGACTCAGGAACAATTGAGATGCGTGGAAGAGTATCAAGCCTTATAGAGCTTGGAGCAGGTTTTCACCCGGATATGAGCGGAAGAGAAAATATATATACTAATGCTTCTATATTCGGACTTACCAAGAAAGAGATAGATGCAAGACTTGATGATATTATAGCATTTTCAGAACTTGAAGATTTCATAGATAATCCAGTAAGAACTTATTCTTCAGGAATGTATATGCGACTTGCTTTTGCAGTTGCTATCAATGTAGATGCTGATATTCTTCTTATTGATGAAATCCTTGCCGTTGGTGATGCTAACTATCAGGCAAAATGTTTCAATAAGCTAAGAGAGATTAAGGCTGAGGGAACAACTATCGTTATTGTATCTCATTCATTAGGTCAGATTGAGCAGATATGTGACCGTTCTATATGGATAAAAAATGGTCTTATAGAGGCGGAAGGAACTCCAAAAGACGTCCATCTTAAATATCTTGACTATATGAATCAGGAGAGAATGGAACAGGCTGAGAAAGAGCAGCTACGTCAGGCAAAGCTTGAACGTGAGCAGATGGAGAAGAAGAAAGAAGAAGAACGTATCAAGAAAGAGCGTGCGAAGGTTAATTCAAGATACGGAAGCGAAGATGCAAGATTTACAGATATTCATATGTATAATGAGGCTGGCGAGGAGAGCAGAATATTCAAGACAGGAGAGAAAGTTATACTTGACCTTGGTTATCACGTTGATAATAAAGTTACGGATGCAGTATTTGGCTTTGGTATATTCAGAAATGATGCTCTCTGGTGCTATGGTACTAATACAAGAATAGACAGAATAGAGAATTTTGACATTGATAAAGACGGAAGATATAAGGTAGAACTTGAAGATCTTAATCTTATACCTGGTAATTACTGGGTAGATATAACTATTGAATATGGAGAGGGTATACCTGTTGATTATTACAAGCAGGCTCTTAAGTTTGAGGTTGTATCTAATATAACAGATGTTGGCGTTACAAGAATTCCACACAAGTGGGAATTACACATTTAAGATGAGGAGATAAGAATAATTATGAAAAGGGCAGTGCCATGGATAAGAGTGGCTGGATTTATTGTTGGGCTTGTTGTACTGGTAGCAATATTTGATTATGCGTTTGCACAGACAGGATATGTAAGATATGTGCTTACATATTTCCAGAATTCAGATGAGGATATAGATACACTTGTATTAGGTGCATCGCATGCAAGAAGTGCAATTGACCCGCAGAAGATAGATGATGTTAATGACACGAATTCATTCAGTCTTGCAATACCTGGTGAGATGGTAAAGGATTCTTATTATGTGTTACAGGAAGCGTGCCGCAGTAAGAAGATTAAGATACTTATATTTGATGTGGATTACCAGTATTGGATGGAACCTCAGGCGGAAGGATATTTTCAGGAACCATTCATATACAACCAGCTTAACTGGTCATCACCAGTAAAGTGGAAGTATATGGCAGAGAATATGCTTAATCTTGATGTTAGAAATGCATTTACGAAGAGAAATGTATATCTTTGTACTCCATCATCAGTAAAGACTAATATTTCACAGAAGCGTTCGCAGGAATATAAGGATGCGGATATCTACTCAATAGAGGTACCAGATGCCAATGGCCCATATATTGGAAAGGGATTTTTCTATCGTGAGGTAAGCGGACTTCAGCCTGGTGGTGATGCTTATGTTGACGGCTGGGTAGGCAGAGAGAATGATGGCCTTTCAGAGGTGGCAGTAACTAAGTTCAAGCAGATAAAGAAGTTCTGTGATGATAATGATATTGAGCTTATATGTGTTACATCACCAATAACACCAAGCGTTATGAAGAAGCTTGGAATGGGAACTGTTAATGATGTACTTTCACAGTTCTTTGAAGAACAGAATGTACCTTATTATAATTTTAACAAAGCCAGATTATCAGTTCTTGACAGAAGTGATCTTGATTATGGAGATAAAGAAGGTCATATGGGTGGAGAACTTGCAGAAGAATATTCAGAAGTATTGGCAGAAGTATTAAAAGGACATTTTAACGGAACATTAGATGAAACAAAGTATTTTTATAATACCTTTGATGAGATGTATAAAGAGATGGAGGAACAATAAATGTCATTCACAACAGTAGCCTTTTTTGTATTTTTATTAGCTGGAATAGTTGTTTATTATGTTCTTCCCAAGAATGTACAGTGGATATGGCTTCTTATATTAAGTTATATATATTATTTTACATTTAGTATTAAAGCTTCTTTATTTATGGTATTTGCAACTGTAACTATATATTTCGGAGGTATTTGGCTTGAAAATATACAGAATACAGGTGACAGATATTTAAAAGATAATAAAGAAACACTTTCAAGAGAAGATAAGAAGGCTTATAAAGAAAGCCTTAGAAGAAAGAAAAGATGGGTGTTGTTCCTTATACTTCTTTTGGATTTTGGAATGTTAGCAGTTGTAAAATATAGTAATTTTGCAATAGAGAATATTAATTCCGTACTTGGACTTATAGGTAAAGAACCAATAGGTCTTCTTGGAATGGGACTGCCACTTGGAATATCGTTCTTTACATTCCAGTCTGTATCATATGCAATTGATGTATATCAGGGAAAGTATGAGTGTGAGAAGAACATATTTAAGATGGGATTATTCGTATCATTCTTCCCACAGCTTTTACAGGGTCCAATTGGAAGATATGACAGATTAGGAAAGCAGCTTTACAGTGGACACAGCTTCAATTTAAAGAATGTAGAATACGGACTTCAAAGAATCGGCTGGGGACTTTTTAAGAAGGTTGTTATTGCAGACAGGGCGGCAGTGCTTGTTCTTAATGTATTTAATAATTATGAGGCATACAGCGGATTTCATTATATTATGGCAGTGCTTATGTACTCTGTAGATTTATATATGGATTTCTCTGGTGGAATAGATATAGTTATCGGTGCTGCACAGATGTTTGGAATTACAATGGATGAGAATTTCAGACAGCCATATTTCTCTAAGTCAATAGGTGAATTCTGGAGAAGATGGCATATTACACTTGGTACATGGATGAAGGATTACATATTCTATCCGATGTCACTTTCTAAGAAGATGAATAAGTTCGGAAAGTGGGGAAAGAAGCACTTTGGCAATACATTTGGAAGAACACTTCCTATATGCTTTGCTAATATAGTAATATTCTTTATCGTAGGTATATGGCACGGAGCAGCCTGGAAATATATTGCATATGGACTTTACAATGGCTTTATTATTGCAATAAGCAATCTTTTAGAGCCTGTATACAAGAAGCTTCTTAATAAGTTTCATATTAATGCAACAAGCAGAGGCTGGACTTTATGGCAGATTATAAGAACATTTATACTTGTTAATATAGGCTGGTACTTTGATATGGCTGACAGTGTAAGTCAGGCTTTATGTATGATAAGATGGTCAATTCAGGGATTAAGCTTTTCACAGCTTAACAGTTCATTATTAGACCTTGGAATAGAAGCAAGAGATTATATAATTATAATCGCTGGATGTATTATAGTATTTATTATAAGTGTACTTAAAGAAAAAGGTATAGCTATAAGAGAGAGCATAGCGGCCAAGCCATTAGCGGTAAGATGGATTGCTTATTATGCGTTGATAGCTGTTATATTAATATTTGGATATATAGGAGCAACACAAGGCTTTATATATGCTAATTTCTAGCTTGTAAATGTAAGTGGTGTATCAGATACACAGAAATGAGGAGTATATGTCAGAACAGATTAATGTAGAATCAATTATGAAAGAGATTAAGAAAGAGATTGAAGTTAAAGGTTATACTAATGACTTATTAAGCTTTGATGATGTTATTGTTGATGTTGGTTCAATGAATGTTAATAAGTTTGATAAAGTAAAATTCAATGAGGATATTTATGTTGCCAACCACGAATGGGAAGTTAATCCATACAGACCATTACAGGGTGGAAAAGTAACAGTATTCTTTAAAAAGGCAATAAGAAAGCTTGTATATTTCTTTGTAGAACCTATTGTTATGGCTCAGGATGGATTTAATGCTTCAATTGTCCGTTTGATGAACCAGATGAACTGTTATATAGAAGAAAAAGATAAAGAGATAGCTGAACTTAAGAAAGAGATAGAAGAATTAAAGGGCGGAAAGTAATATGCGTATTTTTCAGTTATTATCTACTATTGCTTATGGCGATGCTGTTAGTAATGATACAGTGGCTATGGAAAAGGCAATTAAGCAGATGGGATATCAGACAAGAATATATGCCGAAAGCATAGTACCACCACTTGATAAAAAGACTGCACTTCCAGTTGAAGAATTAAAAGATGTATCAGAGGATGATATTATAATATTCCATATGTCAACAGGAAGCCGTCTGAATTTTGATGTTGCTAAGTATACTTGCCGTAAAATTGTAGTGTACCATAACATAACACCACCAGAATACTTCAAGAATAATGATGAAAGATTCAGTGATATATGTGAGTATGGTCTTAAAGGTGCAAAGTCATTAGCTGATAAGGTCGATTATTGTCTTGCTGTTTCAGAATTTAATAAAAAGGATCTGCTTGATATGGGTTATAAATGCCCTATTGATGTGCTTCCAATTATTATACCAATGTCTGATTATGATAAAGCACCAGACAAATCAGTTGTAAAGAAATATTCTGATGATTATGTAAATATTTTATTTACAGGTCGTATTGCACCTAATAAGAAGCAGGAGAATCTTATATCAGCATTTTATTATTACAACAGATTGTATAATAAAAAGTCACGTCTTATACTGGCTGGTTCGTTCAGATATGATGATCCGTATTATATAAGACTTACAGAATATACCAAGAAGCTTGGTATGGGTGGAACAGTTATATTTACAGGACATATAAAGTTTGACCAGATACTTGCTTATTATAAGACCGCAGATGTATTTCTTTGTATGAGCGAACATGAAGGTTTCTGTGTTCCTCTCGTTGAGGCAATGAAGTTCAAGGTTCCAATAATTGCTTATGGCAGGGCTGCTGTGCCTGAAACTATGAACCATAAGGGTATGATATTAGATGATAATAATCCACAGTATGTAGCTGCCTGCATTGACAAGATGGTTAAAGATAAGAAGTTAAGGGATTATGTTATAGAAGAACAAAATGAAAGACTTGAATATTATAGCTATGATAATATATCTGCAATGTTCAAGGAGTATTTGTCAAAGTTTATTGATAAGAAGGATTGAGCATTATGAAGAAAATTGGATTTGTAGTTCCATGGTATCATAAGGATATACGAGGGGGAGCAGAACAGGAATTAAGAGGAATTGTGACCCACTTGAAAGCCAATAATGTTGATTTGGAAATAATAACAACCTGTGTAAAAGAGTTTACTGCTGACTGGACTGAGAATTATTTCAAGGAAGGTGTAGAGATAGTTGATGGAATTCCAATAAGAAGATTCAAAGTAAGAAAAGGCAATATGAAAGAATTTCATAGAATTAATGCCAAGGTTATGCAGGGAAAGACAATATCCTATGATGAAGAAGATATATTCATAAGGGAAATGGTCAATAGTCCTGATATGTATGATTATCTCAGGGAGCATAGTGAGGAATATCATAGATATGTGTTTATTCCATATATGTTTGGTACAACTTATTATGGGATACTTGCGTGTCCATTTAAGTCAATTCTTATTCCGTGCCTGCACGATGAGGCATACGCTTATTTCAGACATTATAGAGAGACATTCAGGGATTTAAGAGGAATTATATTCCACGCAAGACCGGAGATGGAACTTGCCAATAAAGTGCTTGATTTAAGAAATGTTAATCAGGTGCTTTTAGGAGAAGGCGTAGAAACAGATTTTGAATATAATGCTGACAGGTTCAGAAAGAAATACAATATTAATGAACCATATATAATATATGCAGGACGTAAAGATGAAGCCAAGAATATATATACACTTATAAAATATTTTGGCGAATTTACAAGAAGAAATCCTGATAAGAACTTAAAGCTTGTCTTAATAGGCGGAGGAGATATTAATATTCCAGAGGATATTAAAGATAAGGTAGTTGACCTGGGATTTCTTGATATACAAGATAAATATGATGCCTGTGCAGGTTCGGTATGTCTGTGCCAGCCGTCAAAGAATGAAAGCTTCTCTATTGTAATAATGGAAAGCTGGCTGTGCGAAAGACCAGTTCTTGTTAATGCGGCTTGCAATGTAACAGCTAATTTCGCTAAAGAGTCTAATTCAGGATTATATTTTAATGATTATTTTGAATTTGAAGGATGTGTTAATTATTATATGGACAATCCTGTAATTGCTGAGACTATGGGTAAGACAGGACGTCAGTTTGTATTAGATAATTTCAAATGGGATGTAATTGTTAAGAGATTTCTTGATTTTTTTGAAAGTTAGAAACGGAGATAAATATGAAAAAGATAGCTATTATAAATCAAAGATACGGATTAGAGGTTAATGGCGGTTCTGAACTTTATTCAAGACAGATTGCTGAAAGACTTAAGGCTAAGTATGAAGTAGAAGTTCTTACTTCCTGTGCTGTTGAATATGTTAAATGGCAGAATTATTACAAGGAAGGCGTTGAGGATATTAATGGTGTAACTGTAAGAAGATTTAAGACAGTACACGAAAGAATTCCTAAGGTATTTTCAGCACTTGATTCTGAAATGCTTTCTAATCCCAATGCTGGCGAAGAATTATCAGACAGATGGATAGAGCATATGGGACCATATTGTCCAGAACTTGTAGAATATGTTGATGAACATCAGGACGAATACGAAGCAATTATTGTTGTAACTTATCTTTACTATACAGCGGTTAAGAGTATTGTAAGAATTAAGAATAAGGCAATATTTATTCCTACAGCACATCAGGAACCATTTATACATTTTGATATGTATAAAAAGGTATTCGGGGCTGCTGATGCGTTCGTATTCCTTACAGACGAGGAAAAGGATCTTGTACACTCAATATTCCATAATGAAGATGTTCCATACGAAGTATGCGGTGTTGGTGTAGATGTCCCAACAACTGTTGATGCTGATAGATTTAAGAAGAAATATAACCTTGATAATTACGTTATATATGTAGGACGTATTGATGAAGGTAAAGATTGTCCAAGACTTTTTAATTATTTTATGGAATATAAAAAGCGTAATAAGAATAATCTTAAGCTTGTGCTTATGGGCAAGGCGGTATGTGAGATACCTAAGCACCCTGATATTATAAGTCTTGGTTTCGTTACTGATGAGGATAAATTTGACGGAATAAGTGGTGCTAAGGCACTTATACTTCCATCTAAGTTCGAGAGTCTTTCAATTTCAGTATTAGAAGCTATGACATTATCAAAGCCAGTTATAGTTAATGGTATATGTGATGTGTTAAAGGGACATTGCGTTAAGAGTAATGGTGGTCTTTATTACAAGAATTTCTTTGAATTCGAAGGCTGTGTTAATTATCTGCTTGAACATACAGATGTATATGAGATTATGTGTAAGAATGCACGAAAGTATGTTGAAGATTACTTCCAGTGGGAAGATATTATGAAGAAGTTTGATGACATAATTAAGCTTGTGGGAGAGAAGAATGAAGCAGAAAATAAGTAATCATATGAAGAATAACTGGCAGGAATATGCAAGTGTTATACTTATGCTGTTTATTATAACAGTGGCAATGATTTATAAGTTTAATCTATTTAATTTTGATATAACATATCCAATAGCATATTCAGGCGGAGATGACCTTAGTATGCTTGTAGATGCCAAGATGTTCTCAGAACAGGGCTGGATTATGACAACGGACAGGCTGGGTGCACCAAATGGAACACAGATGTATGATTTCTCAGCTAACTATCTGCATAATGCCGGAATGGTTATAATGAAAATATTTGTATTCCTTGCTGGCGGTAATGCTGTTGTAGGATTTAATCTTACATATTTAAGCATATTTATATTTGCAGGAATTGTGTCATATATCGTAATGAGACAGATTGGAATTAACTGCTGGATTTCAGCATTGACATCAGCAGTATATGGAATGTCACCATTTATGCTTGCAAGAGGTGTGGGACATATGGTGCTTGCAGAGGCTTATTTTGTGCCTTTATCATTCCTTTTATGCTTTTATATTCTTGAAAGAGAAGAAGTGTTTAAGTTTGATAAGCAGTTCTTTAAAAGACCAATCAATTATGTTGTAATTGTAATTGCACTGCTTATTGCTAATAACGGAATAGGTTATTATCCATATTTCACCTGCTTTATACTTCTTGTAACAGGTGTATGCAAGTGGTTAAAGAATAAGAAGCCGGAAGGGTTTGTCAGAGCACTTTCAATATGTGCAGTTATTGCAGTATTCTTTATTCTTTGTATGGTGCCAGCCAAGATATATAATTTACAGCACGGTGCTAATCAGGATGCTGTATCAAGAGCTGGATTTATCGAGACAGAGATGTATGGCTTAAAGCTCATTATGCTTTTTATGCCTAGAAATGCACACGGCATAGGCATAATACAGAAGGCTATTGATATGTATGACAGCAATACTACATATCTTAATGAAAATGTTACAGAGTACCTTGGAATTATTGCAATCATTGGTTTCTTTATACTTATGTTCACTTTGTTTATGAACAGGGACAGTGCATTAAAGAAGAGATTAGGAGCACTTTCTGAGATTAATATTATGCTTGTGCTTCTTGGTACAACAAGCGGACTTGGAACTATGATAGCATTTCTGATCACAGATAAGATAAGAGGCTATAACAGAATTTCGATATTTATTGAATATGTATGTATATTGGCGGTGGCTATGCTTATGGGAGCTATTGTTGATAAGCTTAAAGCTGATAAACGCACAGCTTCAATTATTGTAACAGCAGTGACAGGACTTGTATGTGTGTTTAGTATATGGGAAGGCTGTGGTGGCAAGACACCAACAGAAACCTATAAGGCAATACAGGCTGAATATGCAAGTGATGATAAGCTGGTGTCTTACATTGAAAGTTCAGTTGATGAAGGTTCTATGATTTATCAGCTTCCATATCATAAATATCCGGAGGGTGAGTCACAGAATGATATGTGGGATTATCATCTTTTCGTTGGTTATCTTCATTCAGACACACTTAAATGGAGCTATGGTTCTGTTAAGGGAAGAGAAGGCGATAGCTGGAATGAAGAAATCGGAAGCCTGAAAGCCGATGATATGGTTAAGGCTTTAAAGGAAGCGGGTTTTGCCGGAATATATATTGACAGAAGAGCGTACCTTGCAGAACAGATAGAACAGTTAGAAAGTGATTTGACAGAAGCAACAGGAACAAAGCCGGTTATAAGTGATAATGGCTGTCTTAGCTTTTATAAGTTTTAGATGACATAGCTCTGGATAGAATTAAAAATGGTTTAGTGATGATAATAATGAAGCTATGATTTATATTGCTCATATGTGTATGTGGTTCACGTCTGCGAAATAGAAGATATAAGCGATACGATTTTGGGCGACACAGAGAATCCGGTAGAATTATATATTGACAGTATACGAATATTTGTAAAGTATAAGAATAATTATAAAATGATAAATAGAATGGAGATTAGAATATGAGAATACGTTTAGCTGATTATGTTGCAGATTTTCTTGTAAGCCACGGTGTTACAGATGTGTTTTCTGTAGTAGGTGGAGGAGCTATGCACCTTAATGATGCACTTGGACACAATGAAGGGCTTAAGGTAACTTATAATCATCACGAACAGGCTTGTGCTATGGCGGCTGAAAGCTATGCAAGAATTGATAACAGAATTGCAGCAGTATGTGTTACAACTGGACCGGGTGGAACTAATGCACTTACAGGTGTAGTTGGCGGCTGGCTTGATTCAATACCGATGTTTATAATAAGCGGACAGGTAAGATATGATACAACAGCAAGGTATGCCTTATCGTATACTGAAACTCCGTTAAGAGCTATGGGTGATCAGGAATATGATATAGTAAAGTCAGTATCTAATATGACTAAATATGCAACTATGATTGAAGACCCTAAGGATATAAGATATGCTCTTGAGAAGGCATGGCACCTTGCTACAACAGGAAGACCTGGTCCTGTATGGATAGATATTCCGGTTAATTATCAGGGTGGATATATTGAAACAGATGAATTAAGGGGTTATGATCCAGAGGAAGATGATAAGCTGCTTCCACCGCCTGTTGAGGATAGCGTTGTCAAGGCTGTTCTTGAAAAGATTAAGAATGCGAAAAGACCAGTATTTCACGCAGGTTATGGAATAAGACTTTCGGGTGCATATGATGTATTCCGTTCAGTTGCCAAGAAGCTTAATATTCCTATTGTGACATATTGGAATGCAGTTGACCTTATTGAAGATGATAATCCTCTTTATTGTGGAAGAGCTGGTAATATGGGTGACAGACCAGGTAACTGGGCTATACAGAATTCTGACCTTATATTAGCAGTAGGAACAAGAATATCAATCCGCCAGACAGGATATAACTGGAAGACCTGGGCGAGAGCCGCAGAAGTAATAATGGTAGACATAGATAAAGCTGAGTTAAAGAAGCCAACTATCCACGTTGAAATGCCAGTATGGGCAGATGCAAAGGATTTACTTACAAAGCTTGATAAATACGCTTCAGATATAGCACCTGTATTCAGAGGAGATGAGTGGTGCAGTACAACATTGAAGTGGAAAAAGGAATATCCTGTTGTACAGCCAAAGCAGTGGGAGGAAAATGGAAGTACAGCTAATGTATACGCATTTATTAAATACTTAAGCAGCCAGCTTCCAGAGAACAGCCTTACAGCAGTATCTAATGGGGCGTGCTGTGTTGTAGGTAATCAGACTTATGTCATTAAAAAAGGCAGCAGAATGGCTAACAACAGTGCTGTTGCCAGTATGGGATACGGACTTCCAGCAGCTATTGGTACTTGTATAGGTGGTGGCAGAAGAACTACTATATGCCTTGAGGGTGACGGCAGTATTATGATGAATCTGCAGGAACTCCAGACAATAATTACTAACAAGCTTCCAATTAAAGTATTCCTCATTAATAACAATGGTTATCATTCAATAAGACTTACACAGAATAATCTGTTTAAAGAGCATTGCAAAATAGGAATTGGTCCAGAGTCAGGAGATTTATCTTTCCCTGAATTCAAGAAGATTGCTGAAGCATTTGGTTATGATTATTACAGTGCTTCATCTAACAAAGAGATGATGGAAACAGTTGATAAGGTATTAGAGGCAGATGGTCCTGTATTCTGTGAAATATTTACAGATACCAAGCAGGTATGGGAGCCAAAGAGCAGTACTAAGAGATTAGAGGACGGAACACTTGTAAGTCCTCCACTTGAGGATTTAGCTCCATTTTTATCAAGAGAAGAACTTAAAAAGATTATGTTCATACCATTATTGGATGAAGAATAAATCAGACAATGAAATTATGAATATAAAATAGCTGGTTGTAATAATAATCAGTAATAAAGAGTTAATAATAGAAAGTTAATAAGAATGAATAGTGAGAATAATTTAATAAGAAAAATATTCAGCATAGGCATAGCATATCTTGTTGCATTAGCTGGTATTGAACTGTATGTATACAAGATAGAGAGCAATCCTGTATACAGTGTAAAGATTACATCAAATATAATTCCATATGCTGTATTTCTTCTTGTGTTCTGCCTGCTGGTATATATTATTATGAACATTCCGGCAGTAAAGAACAGATTAAAGTTATCAGGCAGTAATAATAAAGTGTACAGTGTTATATCAGCTCTTATTATATTAGTTGTATTCGGCATACTTATAGGCTGTTATCTTAATGAGGTCAATCTGTTTGACGGACCGGCAGCAGATGATTACCTGTATCACGCTAATGAAAAGATTACTGTGATTGCATTGACAGCTATATTTATAATAACGCTTGCTGTTATTAAGAAAGAAAATGCTGTGGTACAACCGGTTAAGAATAAGGTGTATCTGTATTTATTTGCGGTAGCAGCAGGGCTTATATATGCTTATTCATTTTATCTGCCTAATGTGTATTCAACAGATTATAATGTATATCATTTTGATGCGTATTTTAATACAGTGTATTCAGCGGTTAATGGTGTTGCAAGAAGCGGTCTTAATTCAGGTGTGTATGGATATTATGCACTTATATTAGCACCAATATTAAAGCTTATTGGTGGTGGTATCAATACATTTATGATACTTATGGCAGCCTTGTCAGCACTTTCATATATGGCAGCTGCCTATGTAATAATTGAACTTGTAAGTAACAATGCAGTCAGAATAATGGCTGTTACTGCACTTATTGTTGTTAATTGTTCACTGCATACAGGGGTGTACTTCCAGCTTGTACCACATAGAACATTATTTGCAGGCATAATACTTGCTTATTTATTCTTTGGTGTTAAGAGAAAATATTGTTATAAACCTGTATATATAATTATTAATGTGTGTCTGCTTATAATTTCAGTAATATGGAACTTTGAAACAGGCATTGTATACACTATAGCAGTAGCAGCATACTATATTATTGATAATGTCAAAAAATATAATTTCAAACAGGCAGGTCTGTATACAAACACATTGATTGTTGTATTGGCACTTATAGGAACAATAGCAGGAGCATGGGTTATTACAGGAATTATCAATGTTCTTATGGGTGGAAGCTTTATAAGCATTAAGCAGTTCATATTCCCACTTATGAATTCAGACTATTTTGATTATCTTAGATATGAATACCAGAAAGGTATTGTTGCATGGCTTATAACAGCATTTTTTGGATTGTTTTTTATAGGGAATGCCTTCTTTAATTCTAATCTTAATACAGGTGATAAGAATATTGACGACAGCAGATATGATGCCTTTATGGCAGTTGTTGCAGTTATGGCACTTGGGCAGATGACATATTATATTAACCGTACAGCGTATGGTAATCTTACAATTGTTCATTTTACAACAGTGATTATGATTGCTGTATTTGCAGATTACTGTATAAAGAATTACCAGAAGAGCAAGGCAGGATATCTTTCGATACTCTTAAAAGGCTTTGCGGCATTGTCAGCAGGGATACTTCTTGCTATGTGTGCGGCAGGAGTATACAACTATTCATATGTTGAGGGCGGTAATGAACTGTCAGATATGAGAAATACAGAAGTATATAACAGTGAGATACAGCATATAGCGGATGTATGTGCTAAAGACACTAAGGCGATAGGATTTTCAATTCCTATGGTATATTACGAACTTGGCTGGGATAGTGGATATTATTTTATAGACTTTGCAGATTTAGATGTATATCCTCAGTCATTGGAATATTTACAGAATGAACTTGATAACATTGATGAGCCGATAATTATGGATTATAATGCACATTATACATTAACTGATAAGGGCGTTAATCTTGATAAATTCTATGAACGCTTTGAATTATCAGAAGAATTTACAGTGGGCTCAGCAGTGCTTGAATACTGGGTTCCAGTTAATTAATAATAGAGGTTGGATTATTAATTGGTTATGTCCGGTTAAAATATTTTGTTGCGTTTTAAACATTATAATAACTATAAGATACCCCTTATATATTGGGTTTATGGCTAGAAGATAGAAATCTTACTGGCTGTATTTCCAATATATAAGGGGGATTTTATTGATATAAGATTTATTCCAGCTATTTCCTGTTAATATGCACATTCTTTAATGTCAGGCTATAGCCGTCTTTTTTGAAGCATTTAATTATTAAATCAGAAGTATCATTTACTTCGATATTATTAATTGTAGTTTCGTTATATGTTGTTGCAGAAGCTTTGGCAATAACACTGTCATCAGTAAGGTTACATATTTCAAAATAAGTATCTGAATTATTGTCATCAGATAAGTAGTTTATTGTAACGGAATATGTTCCAGCTTCAACACCAGGAAGCGTCATATTCATAATGTTGCCAGAAACAGTATCATCAGCGATAAGATAACCATTGCTGTCAAGTTCAGCCTCTCCAATATCAACGCCTTCTGAATACATAAAGTTAATATTTTCGGTACAGTTATTATCGAATGCAGTTAAATCAAAAGGATTGATTTCTGATACATATATTAGATAATCACTGTAATTATTAACAAAGGTATATTTGTCAGCTATAAATTCAGGAAGTGTTGTAAAATCATCAAGTGTTGTGATAAGTACGGTTCTTCCTGTCCACTGGCTGTTTTCATCATAATAAAGATAATCACCCCAGCGGTTGCTTCTCTGATAAGTATCATCAGTAAGTGTTCTGTATACAAGATTAAGATCCATTATTCTGAAATTTCTTGCATCTATCTGCATTTGCGCAGAAGTTGTACCCCATACATATGCTATAGGAACATCAAGAGTATCGACTTCTTCAAGAAGAGGAACAAGAGTATCGGAGTCTATAGTCTTTTCGTGATAGAGCCTGAATAATCCAACGCTTTCACATAAGAGCACGAATGATATTGCAAATGTAATGAGTGCTTTAAATATATGCTCATCACTGAGCTTATTAATAGCCTTTAAGCATATTACAATCTGCATAAGGTATACAATAATAAGGTAGCGGTATTCAAAAAAATATCCATCATATAAAGTATAAGAGAATATGAATATTGCGATATTAACTAATATTATTGTATATGGAATTATCTCTGTAAAGTCGATATCCTTCTGTTTTATTTCTTTAATAATGCGTTTAACAGATATTACCATAAGAATTAATATGAATAATATAAAGCCTATGGATAATATCTGGATTATTCCCCTGAATGAGAAAAGGCTTGTTGTTGTTTCAATAGAAATTCCACACAGTAATTGCAGATATCCCATTATAAGACTTCCTATGTTGTGCCAGAATTCATATATACCTGTTAATACCATAGAGCTTTCTTTAGACTGGAAAACAAATATATGACCTGATATGGCTTTGCAGGCAAATGTTAATACAAGCTGTGTCATAGTAAATATAAATCCAGAGTCTTTAAGCACCTTTAAAGAATTCTTATAGATAATCTTAAAGACATAGTAGAACACACAAGGAACTAATATTGTAATAGCAACATATATTCCACTTGAAATTGCTGTAAGCATAGAGAAAAGTGTTGCAAATACAATTGATACATATAATTTGATATTGTTGTGCGATACATTTTCTGAGCCAGCCTGTAAAGCTTTATTATTACGGTGTTCTAACTGTACGACAACCCATAATAAAAGAAGCATAGTTATTATCTTTACGCTGTAAGAGCCCTGCTCGCCAAGAACCATTGCAAAATAAGAAAGGTTGTTATCTATGAAATGGTCTGGTGTCATAAATGGACATAAAAGGAAGATAAATCCAAGAGCAATCTCAAAAGCGGATAATTTGAATTCCTTTAATAGGTTATAGAATATAACAGCTATTACAACATCAAGTATAATATTGGCGATTCCAAATCCGAGAAAGATATTTCCTGTAATGCCGTAGAAAAGCGCGGCAAGCGGAGTCGGTGAATCAAGACCAAGAGTAGTTGTCAGTGCAAAGGTTGATGGAACTAAAGATTTACATCTCCATATTTCAACAGCCTGCAGATAAGCTGATGAAGCATCAAATCCAAGGTGATGTTCAAGTTCAAATAAGTTACTGTAAATAATTATTGCAGACTGTACAACAATAACGAACAGCATAAAAATAAAAAGGATACCCTTAGGTGTTATTTTATTATCCTTTTTGAACTGGTTAATTAAGTTATATGACATACATTATCTCCTATTATTTATAGAATATAAAAGCTTTAATGCCAGTTGGCGTTGCAGGAAAGCTAATGATTTATTATATAATATCATATAGAAAATGTCTAATAAAACAGATACATATTGTTGAATAATAAAGTCCAGTTTGATAAAATTATTATAAATATAATTAATTAAGGGAATAGTGAACTGATGAAAGATAGACTTGGCAGTGTGTGCAGGCGTTAAAGAGCAAAATCCAGATAAGGGGCTTATGACACAAGAAAGAACTGTCCAATGGGAGAATGATAAAGAGTTTATTGGAAGGATAGAGAGCCAGCTTACAGAAAAGCTTGGCATTTCACCAATTGTAAGTAATGATGGCACATTAAGTTTCTACAAGTTAAGATAATGTTATGCAAAGACCATAATTCAATGAATATAAAGCCAGGAGAAATTGACAAATAGGGTCTGTTGGGATATAATTTTAAAGCTTATAGAAAGGCGTAGTGTGCCTATATTGAAACGTTAAATATTCAGTTATTTAAGAAATGAGGTATATCATGAAAAAAACAGCATTGATAATGGCAGGTGGAAAAGGCGAGAGATTTTGGCCAAGGAGTAGAGTGAACCTTCCAAAGCAGTTCTTGTCATTAACAGATGACGGTAAAACAATGATTCAGCTTACGGTTGAAAGAATAAGTCCATTAGTTGACATTAAAGATGTATATATTGCAACAAATGCTAATTATAGAGAGCTTGTTAAAGAACAGCTTCCAGGTATTCCAGAAGAGAATATTCTCTGCGAACCAATAGGAAGAAATACAGCACCTTGTATAGGTCTTGGAGCGGTACACGTTGCATCTAAATATGATGATGCAGTTATGATAGTTCTTCCATCAGATCATCTTATTAAGCATAATGATATATTTAAAGATACATTTGTTAATGCCTGTGAGGTTGCTGAGAGCGGAGCTAATCTTGTAACAGTAGGTATTACACCTAATTATCCAGAGACGGGCTATGGTTATATCAAATATAATAAGGATAACAAGGAAGGCGTGAGCTATTCAGTAGAGAAATTCGTTGAAAAGCCAGACCTTGAAACAGCAAAGTCATATCTTGAAGATGGTTCTTATCTTTGGAATTCAGGTATGTTTGTATGGAAGGTTTCAACAATACTTGACTGTTTTAAGAGTTTTATGCCATCAACATATGATGGACTTATGAAGATTAAGGCTTCTGTTGGAACAGCTGATTATCAGGATACACTTAAGAAAGAGTTCCCTGACCTTGAATCACAGTCAGTAGATTATGGAATTATGGAAAAGGCTGATGATATATATACATTAGCAGGTAATTTTGGCTGGGATGATGTTGGTTCTTGGCTTGCAGTCGGCAGAATTAAAGAGAACAATGAAGATGGCAATGTTGTCAATGGCAATGTTGTTACTGTTAATACAAAGAACTGTGTAATTGAAGGAGCGGACAAGCTTATAGCAACAGTAGGCTTAAGAGATATGATTGTTGTTGATACTAAAGATGCGACACTTATTTCAACTAAAGAGAATGCTGGAGAGATAAAGAAAGTCCTTGCAAGTTTAAGAGAAGCAGGAAAGAATGAATATTTATAAAATATGCAGACTAAATTAAAGAATGGAGTAGAATTATGAAAAATGCATTAATTACAGGTATTACAGGACAGGATGGCTCTTATTTGGCAGAACTTCTTCTTGAAAAAGGCTATAACGTATATGGTCTTATGAGAAGGAAGAGTGTCGTTGATTATGGTAATGTAGACCACATTAAGGATAAGATACATTTTATATATGCAGATATGCAGGATATCGTATCATTAATATCAGCTATGAGAATATCACAGGCAGATGAGGTATATAATCTTGCTGCACAGTCTTTTGTAGCTACATCATGGGATACACCTTGTACAACAGCAGATATTGATGCTATCGGTGTAACTAATATGCTTGAAGCTATCAGAATAGTTAAGCCAGAGTGCAGATTTTATCAGGCATCAACATCAGAGATGTTTGGTAAGGTACAGGCAATCCCTCAGACAGAGGATACACCTTTCTATCCAAGAAGCCCATATGGAGTTGCTAAGCTTTATGGACATTGGATAACAAAGAACTATAGAGAAAGCTACAACATATATGCTTGTTCAGGAATTCTTTTTAACCATGAATCAGAAAGAAGAGGAAAAGAGTTCGTTACAAGAAAAATTACTAATGCTGTAGCACGTATTAAGTTAGGCCTTCAGGATCATGTTGAACTTGGTAATCTTGATGCAAAGAGAGACTGGGGTCATTCAAAGGATTATGTAAGAGCTATGTGGTTACTTTTACAGCAGGAAGAGCCAGATGATTATGTAATCGCTACTAATGAGACAAGAACAGTAAGAGAATTTGCTAAGACAGCATTTGCTGCGGCAGGAATTGAAGTTGAGTTCGAGGGCGAAGGCGTTAATGAGATAGCAAAGGATAAGGCAACAGGTAAGGTTGTACTTAAGGTTAATCCGGACTTCTTCAGACCAGCAGAGGTTGAACTTCTTATTGGTAACCCAGCTAAGGCAGAAGCAAAGCTTGGCTGGAAGAGAGAGATTTCTTTCCAGGAATTAGTTGAGAGAATGGTTAAGAATGACCTTGAATTAGTAAAGAAAGAAGCAGAAGCTAATAACTAATAAATGTTAAATGTTACGAGGAGTCAGGGCAGAGATTCTGTCCTGACAATATTTGATTATCAGAAATGAGGTAATATATGAAAGCATTAGTAATTGGCGGAGGCGGTTTTGTCGGTCCATATCTTGTAAGACATCTTACTGATGATTGTGGATACGAGGTTACAGTTACTAAGACAGAGAAAGAACAGCTTGTTATGGATAATGCAGTTGTTAAGAATCTCGATATTCTTGACATTGGACAGATAGTAGGATTGCTTAAGGCTGAACAGCCTGATTATATATTTCATCTTGCTGCACAGTCATCAGTTGCATATTCGTGGAAGAATCCAACGCTTACAATTGATGTTAATATAAAAGGCTGTGTTAATCTTCTTGATGCTGTAAGACAGCTTGATAAAAAGCCAAGAGTACTTCTTATAGGTTCAGGTGAAGAATACGGACATATCAAAGAGGGTGAATGTCCGATTGTTGAAGATAATACAGTTCGTCCAGGCAATATATATGCTGCTACAAAGGCATGCCAGAATATGTTGGGAAAGATATATTCTGATGCTTATGGCCTTGATATAATGATGGTAAGGGCATTTAACCATATAGGTCCTAACCAGACACCTATGTTTGTTGTAGCTGATTTCTGCAAGCAGGTTGCAGATATTGAGAAAGGCAGACAGGAGCCAGTTATATATGTTGGTAATCTAAGTGCCAAGAGAGATTTTACAGATGTAAGAGATGTAGTAAAGGCCTATGCACTTCTTGTTGAACACGGCAGACGTGGAGAGACATATAATGTAGGAACTGGACACGCAATTGCAATAAGTCAGATACTTGATGAGATAGTAGCAATGTCTGATACAGCCATTGAGGTTAAGGTTGATGAGAATAAGCTACGCCCTGTAGATGTTCCAATTATAGAACCTGACATAGACAAGATTAAGAGTGAAGTCGGCTGGCAGCCGGTTATTTCATTAGAGCAGACTCTTAAAGAAACACTTGAGCATTGGAGAAGTGTGGATTGATGAAAAATATAAAAGGATATTAAATATACTTAAAAAAGACTGGAGGAACAGTATGAAGGTTGTATTATTAGCTGGTGGTTTCGGAACAAGAATAAGTGAAGAAAGCCAGTTTAAGCCAAAGCCAATGATTGAGATTGGCGGTAAGCCAATTCTTTGGCATATTATGAAAGAATATGAATATTATGGATTTAATGAATTTATTATATGTGCTGGTTATAAGCAGTATGTAATAAAGGAATGGTTCGCTGATTATTTCCTTCATAATAGTGATATTACATTTGACTTTACTAAAGGTTCTAATGATATGATAATCCACGAACAGCATTGTGAGCCTTGGAAGGTAACTGTAGTTGATACAGGACTTAATACTATGACAGGTGGAAGAATTAAGAGAGTACAGAAGTATGTAGGTAATGAACCTTTCCTTATGACTTATGGTGATGGTGTATGTGATGTTGATATATCAAAGCTTGTAGAGTTCCATAAGGAACACGGAAAGATAGCTACTCTTACATCAGTTATGCTTGAACAGCAGAAGGGTGTTCTTGATATTGGTGGAGATAATGCTGTAAAGTCTTTCAGAGAGAAGAGTGTTATGGATGGTGCACCAATCAATGCTGGTTATATGGTACTTAATCCTGAAATATTCGATTATATTGAAGGTGATAACACAGTATTTGAGAAAGATCCACTTGAGAAGCTTGCTAAGGAAGGACAGCTTATGTCTTATATGCACAATGGCTTCTGGCAGTGCATGGATAACAAGAGAGAAATGGACATGCTTGAGAAGTATCTTAGCACAGGAACAGCTCCTTGGAAAAAATGGTAATTATTATCAGGAAGGGATAAGATATAAAGATGGATTTAAGTTTTTATAAAGGTAAAAAAGTTCTTGTTACAGGACATACAGGATTTAAAGGTTCTTGGCTTTGCAGGATTCTTGTAAAAGCTGGAGCAGAGGTTACAGGATATTCGCTTGAAGCACCTACTGACCCTGACCTTTTTTCAATGGCAGACGTTGAGAACAATATTAATTCTGTTATAGGAGATATAAGAGATTTAGCACATTTAAAGGAAGTGTTTAAGGAAGTACAGCCTGAGATAGTATTACATCTTGCTGCACAGCCTATTGTAAGGGATTCATATAAAGACCCTGTATACACTTATGAAACTAATGTTATGGGTACAGTTAATATATGTGAATGTGTAAGACTTAACCCTTGTGTTAAATCATTCCTTAATGTAACTACTGATAAGGTATACCATAATAATGAATGGGCATGGGGTTATAGGGAAAATGAACCACTTGACGGATATGATCCATATTCTAACAGTAAATCCTGCTCAGAGCTTGTTACACACAGTTATATCAATTCATTCTTCAATGATATGGATGTATCTGTATCAACAGCAAGAGCTGGTAATGTAATCGGCGGCGGTGATTTTGCCAATGACAGAATTGTGCCAGATTGTGTAAGAGCAGCTATTAAGAAGGAAGATATAGTTGTCCGTAACCCACATTCAACAAGACCATATCAGCACGTATTAGAACCACTTGCAGCTTATCTTATGATAGCTATGGAGCAGTTCAAGGATAAGAAGTATGCTGGTTTCTATAACGTAGGTCCAGATGAAAGCGATTGTATAACAACAGGAGTTCTTGTAGACACATTTTGTAATAAATGGGGTGAAGGACTTAAATGGGTTAACAAATATGACGGAGGCCCACACGAGGCTAATTTCTTAAAGCTTGACTGCTCTAAGTTAAAGACAACATTTGGCTGGAAACCACGCTGGAATTTTGATACAGCTATTGAAAAGTCAGTTGAATGGTCAAAGGTATATGCGGCTAATGGCGATGTAGTTAAATGTATGGATATGCAGATAGACGAATTTTTTGCAGAATAATTAATTATGGAGGATAAATAATGTTTGATAATAAGAATGAATTAGAAGCAAGAGAAGAAATTCTTGCAATGGTAGATGAGTACTGCAAGAAGTATCATAACCAGAAACAGTATAAAGAGGGAGACAGAATATCATATGCAAGCCGTGTGTATGACAGCAAGGAAATGATGAATCTTGTTGATTCAGCACTTGAATTCTGGCTTACATCAGGACGTTATACAGATGAGTTTGAAAAGAAGCTCGGTGAATACCTTAATGTAAAGTATGTATCAGTTGTAAACTCAGGTTCATCAGCTAACCTTAACGCATTTATGGCACTTACATCACCACTTCTTGGTGAGAGAAGAATTAACAGAGGTGATGAGATTATCACTGTTGCTGCTGGTTTCCCAACTACAGTTACTCCAGCTATACAGTATGGTGCAGTTCCTGTATTTGTAGATGTTACAATTCCACAGTACAATATTGATGTAACAAAGCTTGAAGAAGCATATTCAGATAAGACAAAGGCTGTTATGATTGCACATACACTTGGTAATCCATTTGATTTATCAGCAGTTAAGGAATTCTGTGATAAGCACAATCTCTGGTTAGTAGAAGATAACTGTGATGCACTTGGTTCAAAATATACAATTAATGGAGAAGAGAAGTTCACAGGTACAATCGGTGATATAGGAACAAGCAGCTTCTATCCTCCACACCATATGACAATGGGTGAAGGTGGTGCCGTATATACTAACAACCCACTTCTTAACAAGTGTATCCGTTCATTCAGAGACTGGGGACGTGACTGCGTATGTCCTTCTGGTAAGGATAATCTCTGTGGACACAGATTTGATAAGCAGTATGGCGAGCTTCCATTAGGATATGACCATAAGTATGTATATTCACATTTTGGTTATAATCTCAAGGCAACAGATATGCAGACAGCAGTAGGTTGTGCACAGCTTGAGAAGTTCCCTTCATTCGTTGAGAGAAGAAGACATAACTTTGACAGATTAAGAGCAGCACTTGCAGATATCGAAGATAAGGTAATTCTTCCAGTTCCTTGTGATAATTCAAGACCAAGCTGGTTCGGTTTCCTTATTACAGTAAAAGAAGGCATTGACAGAAAGGCTGTTGTTGAATATATCGAGAGCCATAATGTACAGACAAGAAACCTTTTTGCTGGTAATCTTATAAAGCATCCTTGCTTTGATGAGATGAGAGCAACAAAAGAAGGCTACCGAGTAGTAGGAACTCTTGACAACACAGACAGAATTATGAGAGATACATTCTGGGTAGGTGTATATCCAGGAATGACAGATGAGATGATTGATTATATGGCAAAGACAATCAAGGAAGCTGTTAATCAGTAATTTAGTGAGCACAATGCCGTTAACGAACGGACAGCAAAGGTGTAAATGTTAAATTTATGGTCATAAGGAAAATACATTAATATGGGTAAGGCAATATACGGTTTTATTGAAAAAATTTATATGTTTTTTGTTGAGCTGCTTTTTAAGATTATTAAAAAGGACTTAACAGATAAGAAAAGACAGACATTTAAGGAATTCTTACAGTTTGGATTAGTAGGTGTGTCTAATACAATTATTTCTTATTTACTTTATGTTGTAACACTTTTGATTGTATCTAAGAGCGGTGTGAAGTTTGATTATATAATTGCTAACATTGTTTCTTGGTTACTTAGTGTTCTCTGGTCATTTTACTGGAATAACAAGTTTGTATTTAAGAAAGAAGATGGCGAAGAGAGAAATATATGGGCAGCATTATTTAAGACATATGTTTCTTATGGATTTACAGGATTGATTCTTAATAATATATTATCAGTATTGTGGGTATCAGTTCTTCATATAAGCAAGATGTTAGCACCAATTATTAATCTTGTTATAAGTATTCCTATCAACTTCTTTATGAATAAGCTTTGGGCATTTAGCAAAAAGTAATTAACTAATTATGATGGAAGGTAAGTAACTTGGGTAGAATTCAGCTTTTAGATTGTACATTACGAGATGGTGGATATGTTAATGACTGGAATTTCGGTCATAATAATTTAATAAGTATATTTGAAAGGCTTGTAAATGCCAGAATTGATATAGTAGAAGTTGGATTTATTGATGACAGAAGAGAGTTCGACATCAATAGAAGTATTCTTCCTGATACCAGAAGCTTTGAAGAAGTATATGGCAAATGTAATCATAAAGATACTATGGTTGTAGGTATGATAGACTACGGTACTTGTAGTCTGTCTAACCTTCAGCCTTGTAATGAGTCCATATTAGATGGAATAAGGGTAATATTTAAAAAAGATAAAAGAAAAGAAGCTGTTGAATACTGTGCCAAGGTAAAAGCACTTGGTTATAAGGTATTTGTACAGCTTGTTTCAATTACAAGCTATAATGATGAAGAATTGCAGGATTTAATAAAGCTTGCTAATGATATAGAGCCATATGCAGTATCAATGGTTGACACATATGGTCTGTTGCAGAAGGATAGTCTTTTGCATTATTTTCATATGCTTGATGAGGGGTTAAAGGAAAATATAAGTCTTGGATACCATTCGCATAATAACTTCCAGAGAGCATTTGCTAATTGTCAGGAAATGCTTCTATGTAATACGAAAAGAGATGTACTTGTAGATGCTACAGTATATGGGATGGGAAAAAGTGCGGGTAATTGTCCGATAGAGCTTCTGACTATGCATCTTAATGATTATTATAATAAGAATTATGATATAAGCCAGATTTTGGAAGCCTTGAACTGTAATATTATGGATATTTACAAAACTAAGCCATGGGGCTACAATATGTTCTTTTATATGGCGGCATTTAACAGCTGTCATCCAAGCTATGTTTCATATCTTATGGATAAGGAAAACTTATCAGTAAGGCAGATTAATGAAATATTATCTGAACTTGCTAAGAGTGAAGATAAGCAGCTTATGTATGATGAGCAGTTTATAAAGCAGTTATATGATAATTACAAGAAAACAATTACAGATATTTCAGATAAATCATATAATAATTTAAAGAAAGATTTATATAATCAGAATATCATTGTAAAAGGTGCTGGGGTTAATCAGTCTATTATAGTTAAGTCTGATGTAGATGACAGCAGAGTAACAGTATCAGATAATAACAGAACTTATAAGGGCACGGTAATATCTGTTAACAGTAGGGCTGATAAAGGCATAGATGATAAATCAGACCAGCCGGATGAGTATGTATTTATCAGCGACAGTAAAAGCTATGTTAATCTGGCAGCACAGTTATTAGACAGACCAGATACAGTAAAGATTATTACATTAAGTGATGTTACGCCTAATAACGGTGACCATTTTGATTATGTATTTGATAAAGAAGAATTCAAGAATGTTATCGGTTCAGATGAAGCTGGTGATAATTCATTATATATATTAAAGTCGATTTTAGGAAAATGTGGTTTTATCATATAAATATCACAAGAAAAAGGAAATAATATGGGAAAATATGAGATAGCGGTATTTGATGTAGACGGAACACTTCTTGATACAACAGAAGGTGTTCTTGCATCAGTAAAATATACAATAGATAAGATGGGATTTGAGCCATTAAGTGAAGATGTTTTAAAGACATTTATCGGACCACCAATTCAGGACTCATTCGCTAAAGCATATAATCTTAGTGGAGATATATTACAGGACATTGCAACCTGTTTTAGAAACAGATATAAGGATTATGAGCTTCTTAAGGCAGTTCCATATGATGGAATATATGAAGTGTTTGACAAGCTTATGGAAAGAAATGTAAAGCTTGCGGTAGCAACTTATAAAAGACAGGATTATGCTGAGGCAATTTTAAAGCATTTTGGATTTGATAAGTATACTAATATATTATATGGTGCTGACCATAATAATAAGTTAAAAAAGGTTGATATTATTGAGAAATGTATGGTTGACTTAGGAGTTACTGATTATTCTAATGCAGTTATGATTGGTGACAGCAGTCATGATGCTATCGGTGCAGAAAAGATTGGCATGGATTTCATAGGTGTAACTTATGGATTTGATTTCAGGGCACCAGAAGATGTATACAAGTTCAAGGCAGTAGGAGCGGCGGCAATGCCTTTAGACCTGCTTAATTTAATATAAAGATAGAATATTATTAAAAGGATGGATAAACATTATGAGAATGAAAGTTGCAAAATATATATCAGAATTCTTTGTTAAGCAGGGTGTAACCGATATGTTTATGATAACTGGTGGAGCAGCTATGCACCTTAATGATGCATTTGGACATCAGGAAGGCTTAAAGATTACTTATAATCATCACGAACAGGCTTGTACAATTGCTGCAGAAGGTTATACAAGACAGACAGGAAAGATTGCTCCTGTATGTGTAACTGGTGGTCCTGGCGGAACTAATGCAATTACAGGTGTATTCGGTGCATATGTTGATTCTATTCCAATGTTTGTTGTTACCGGACAGGCTAAAAGAGAGACAACAGTATGGTCAACTAACCTTCCGCTTCGTCAGCTTGGTGATCAGGAAGTTAATATTACATCAGCAGTATCTACTATGACTAAGTATGCCAAGATGATTACAGATCCTATGAGTATAAGAAAAGAAGTTGAGAAGGCTTGGTTTCTTATGCTTAATGGACGTCCGGGTCCTGTATGGCTCGATATTCCTGGCGATGTTGCCTCAACATTTATTGAAACAGACGATTTAGAGGGCTTTGACAAGCAGGGTTATATTGATGAGCACTGGGCATCATTTAATCAGGATAACCCGGTATATGATGAACAGTATACTAAGGATGTGCTTGCGAAGATTAAAGAAGCTAAAAGACCTGTAATACTTGCAGGAACAGCTATAAGACACGCTAACCAGCAGAATGAATTCATTAAATGTATAGAAAAGCTTGGAATTCCAGTTGTTACAGCGTGGGATGCACACGATATTATATGGGATGAGCACCCATTATATTGTGGAAGACCTGGTACAGTAGGTACAAGGGCAGGTAATTTCATAGTTCAGAACGCAGATTTACTTATTGTATTAGGCTGTAGAATGAATATCCGTATGATTGGATATAATTTTGGCGATTTTGGCAAAAATGCTTATAAGATGGTTGTTGATATAGATGCTGCAGAGCTTAATAAGCCAACAGTGAAGGTTGATTATCCTGTTCACGCAGATTTAAGAGATTTCTTTAAGTCTGTTAATGAGGCAGAATATGAGAAGAATGACAGTCATAAGGAATGGGTTGACTGGTGCAGACAGTTAGATAAGAAGTATCCAGCGACACTTCCAGAATATTATGAAGATAAAGACGGATTAAATCCATATGTATTCACAACAAAGTTATTTGAGGAATTAAATGAAGATGACAGTGTTGTGTGCAGTAATGGTGCGGCGTGTGTTATAACATTTCAGGCGGCTGATATTAAGAAGGGTCAGAGATTATATACTAATTCGGGTTGTGCGGCAATGGGTTATGGACTTCCAGCAGCAGTAGGAGCAAGCGTGTCAGAACCAGATAAGAGAATTATCTGTGTTGAGGGTGATGGAAGCTTTATGATGAATATGCAGGAGTTACAGACTATTGTATACAATAATCTTGATATCAAGATATTCCTTATTAATAATAATGGATATCACTCTATCAGACAGACACAGACTAATCTGTTTAAGGGACAGCCATATGTAGGAATTGGTGGAGGATATGGTCTTAGCACGCCAGATTTCTCAAGAGTAATACCAGCTTTTGATATTCCTTATTACAGAATAGACAGACTTGATGGCATTAATGAAACTATAGATGAAGTTATTAACCATAAGGGTCCTGTATTCTGTGAGGTAGTTGTAGACTGGCACCAGAATTTTGCACCAAAATCAAGTTCAAAGGTACTTCCAGACGGAAAGATAGTATCAGCGGCAGTTGATGATATGGCACCATTCCTTGACAGGGAAGAATATGAAAGCAACCATCTTGCATAGCTGTAATTGATAATTTATAATCATTTATTGGGACAGCGTAAATATCAGTAATGATAGTCTTGCTGTCCCATATCAGGATAAATATAGAAACCAGTATATAGAAATGGGGATTTTAATGAAAAGAGCGGTAATTACAGGACCTACAGGTTCTATTGGATTAGCACTGATTAATGAACTCGTATCTAACGGAGTAGAGGTTGTTGCTGTTGTAAGACCGGGTTCAAGACGTGCAGACAGAATTAAGACAAGTGATATGGTAAAGCGTGTTGACTGCGATTTGTCAGAGCTTAATAAACTGCCAGAGCTTATTAGAGATGGAGCTGATGTGTTCTATCACTTTGGCTGGGACGGAACATTTGGCAACAGCAGAAATAATATGTATGGACAAAATCTTAATGTAAAATATGCACTCGATGCGGTTGAAGCTGCTTCTGCACTTGGCTGTGATACTTTTATAGGTGCTGGTTCACAGGCTGAATATGGCAGATATGAAGGCTCTTTGAATGAGAGTGTTCCTGCATTTCCTGAAAATGGTTATGGGATTGCCAAGTTATGTGCTGGACAGATGACAAGAATTGCCTGTAAGCAGAAGGGAATGCGTCATATATGGACAAGGATACTTAGCATATATGGTCCTTATGATGGTGAGAATACAATGGTTATGAGCACTATTTACAAGCTTCTTAATTCAGAAAAGCCATCTTGTACTAAGGGTGAGCAGATGTGGGATTTCCTTTATTCAAAGGATGCGGCATTAGCAATGAGATTACTTGGAGAAAAAGGCACAGACGGCAGAATATACTGCATAGGAAGCGGCAAAGCAAGACCATTAAAAGAATATATTGATATTATAGGACAAAATGCCAATAAAAATGTCACAATAGGATATGGAGATATTCCATATGGTCCTTTACAGGTAATGTATTTGTGTGCAGATATTACAGCGTTAAGAGAAGACACTGGATTTGAGCCAAGGTATTCTTTTGAAGATGGTATAAAAGAGACAATAGAATGGTGTAGAACACAGAATTTATAATATCTTAGATGTAATAAAAGAAGTAAGAATGGAGATTAAGATGAAGAAGATTAGTATTATGGTACCCTGTTATAATGAGGAAGAAAATGTTATACCTCTCAGCGAAGCATTGATAGAGATGTTTGCAAAGGATCTGCCACAGTATGATTATGACATAACATTTATTGATAACGACTCAACTGATACAACAAGAGTTAAGTTAAGAAAGTTATGTGAGGGTAATAAGAAGATTAAGGCAATATTTAATGCTAAGAATTTTGGACAGTTTAATTCTCCATATTATGGTATTATTAATACAGATGGCGATTGTACAATACCAGTATGTGCAGACTTTCAGGACCCTATTGATGTAATTCCAAGACTTGTAGCAGAATGGGAAAAGGGCTATAAGATAGTATGTGCAGTAAAATCAAGCAGTAAAGAAAGCAAGATAATGTATTTCTTAAGAACCTGTTATTACAAGCTTATAAAGAAAATGTCTTCTGTTGAACAGATAGAGCATTTTACAGGTTTTGGTTTATATGACAAGTCATTTGTACAGGTTATGAGGGACTTAAAAGATCCAATCCCATTTTTAAGAGGTGTTGTTGGAGAATTAGGGTTTAAGAGAACTGAGATTGAGTATACACAGGCACAGAGAAGAGCAGGAAAGACACATAATAATTTCTTTACCCTTTATGATGCTGCAATGTTAAGCTTTACATCATATACTAAGCTTGGATTAAGACTTGCAACATTTGTTGGTGGATTCTTTGGTCTTGTCAGCATAATTGTTGGAATTGTATACCTTGTTCTTAAGCTTGTATACTGGAACAGATTTACAGCGGGGATGGTTCCTCTTATTCTCCTTGTCAGCATATTAGGTTCATTACAGCTTATATTCATAGGTCTTATGGGAGAATATATATTAAGTATGAACCAGCGACTTATGAACAGACCATTAGTTGTTGAGGAAGAAAGATTAAATTTTGATGATGCTGATAAGTCAGATAAGTAATAGCTGATTAACAAGATAAGCAGTATCATCTAAATTACTGGATAAATAGTAAGAATAATATCAGATAATAGATTAAGTAATTAAGCCACGTCAGAGGAAATGTTCCTGATTACAGGAATAGCTTTGATGTGGCTTTTATACTGTTAATTTGTCTTATATTCTGTTATAATACTTATAAAAAGTGGGTTAGATTGGAGGATTTGATTATGTTAAAAGATTGGAACAAGGTAGAACAGCCAACAGCAGAAGAAGTGGATAAAAGACTTGACAATGCAAAGAACAGCCTTTTACAACAGCAGATTGCTATGAAAGAAAAGAAGCTTCCAGTAATCGTACTGCTTGAGGGCTGGGGTGCGGCAGGAAAAGGAAGTGTGCTTGGAAAGTTAATTAAGAATATAGATCCACGTTTTTTCAAGGTTGCAGTTATGGACGAACCGACAGAGGAGGAGAAAAGAAAGCCGTTCCTTTACAGACATTTTGTAAAAATTCCAGAGGCAGGAAAGTTCGTGTTTATGGACAGCGGCTGGATGTCAGAGGTTACAAGCCAGAAGTTAAGTGGCGAGCTTTCAGAGGAAGAATATAAGAAGAGGATAGAGAGTATTAAAAGATTTGAACGACAGCTTACGGATAATGGATATCTCCTGCTTAAGTTCTTCTTTAATATTGATAAGAAGGAGCAGAAGAAGCGATTAAAGAAGTTAGTGGAAGATAAGAATACAGCATGGAGAGTAAGTAAGCACGACAGATGGCAGAATAAGCATTATGATGAATGTATGGAAGTATATGACCAGTTTCTGTGTGATACCAATCATTCGACAGCACCCTGGTATATAGTAGATGCGAAGGATAAGAAGTGGGCACAGTTACAGATACTAGAGACTATAGTACAGGGCATTGACACAGCATTTGCCAACAGTGCACTGTCAGTTCCGCTTCTTCAGAATGCATTCCCATTAAAGCCAATAAGCAGGTTAGATGAGGTTAACCTTGATAAAAGCCTTACAGATGAGGAATACGAAAGGCTTCTTGACCTTTATCAGAAGCGTTTAAAGGAGCTTCATAATGAATTATATAGAAAGAAGATACCAGTTATAATTGCATATGAAGGCTGGGACGCGGCAGGAAAAGGCGGCAATATCAAGAGAATAACAGAAGCACTTGACCCAAGAGGTTATGAAGTGCACCCAATAGCAAGTCCTGAACCACACGAGAAATCAAGACATTACCTTTGGAGATTCTGGAACCGGCTTCCAAAGACAGGGCACATAGCAATATTTGACAGGACCTGGTATGGACGGGTTATGGTTGAACGTCTTGAGGGTTTTTGCAGTAAGAATGACTGGCAGAGAGCCTATGTTGAGATTAATGAATTTGAGAAAGAGCTTTCCGACTGGGGAGCAATTATTGTAAAGTTCTGGGTTCAGATAGATAAGGATACACAGCTTGCCAGATTTAAGGAAAGAGAGAATACACCAGAGAAACGTTGGAAAATCACTGATGAGGACTGGCGTAACAGGGAGAAGTGGGACAGCTATGAGGAAGCCGTTAATGAGATGTTAGAAAAGACTAACACGTCATATGCTCCGTGGCACATACTTGAGTCTAACGATAAGAAGTATGCAAGAATAAAAGCACTTAAGACAGTAATTGAGGCAATTGAAAAGTATGAAGCCAAATAAGAAAAAGATTATAACTGGCATATTAATATAAGTATTGGTATATATAATATTAGGAAGTGCGTTGTATGTTAATGGTTGTTATCACACAGATACAGATAACTGCACAGCATATATACGATTGTATTTCTTGTAAATAATTCACTTTTTAATAGTTAATATAATTAAGCGAAAGTCAATATAATTGTAAGATTATAATGTTGACATACAATATATTGTGTGTTATTTTATCAGTGTTAAATAAATATACGAATTAATTAAAGGCAAAGGCGCCGTTACAACGAAAGTTGTTCGAGCCTTTGCCTTTTTGATTTGTAAAAAACGTATATGTGCCATATCAATGACACAGGAATGGAGGATTATTATGAAGTTAAAGGATACAGGATTGACAGCACAGGATATTAAGGATAAGGTTAACAAGTATATGATTGAAACTTATGAGCGTTTCGATTTTCTTGCTGAAACCGCAAAAGATATGTATCTTTATGATGAGAATAAGACACCATATCTTGACTTTTACGCAGGTATTGCAGTTAATAATGCGGGAAGCTGTAATGAAAAGGTTGTTGCCGCAGTTAAGGATCAGGTTGAGGACATAATGCATACATTTAATTATCCTTATACAATTCCACAGGCATTACTTGCTGAGAAGGTATGTAAGACAATTGGTATGGATAAAATATTTTACCAGAACTCAGGTACAGAGGCCAATGAGGCAATGATTAAGATGGCTCGTAAGTATGGCGTTGAAAAATACGGACCAAACCGTTATCATATAGTAACAGCTAAGGATGGTTTCCACGGAAGAACATTCGGTGCTATGTCTGCAACAGGTCAGCCAGGCAATGCTTGTCAGGTAGGTTTCGGACCTATGACTTATGGATTTTCATATGCACCATACAATGATCTTAAGGCATTTGAAGATGCCTGCACAGAGAATACAATCGCTATAATGATTGAACCTGTACAGGGCGAGGGCGGTGTACACCCGGCAACTAAGGAATTTATGACAGGTCTTAGAAAGTTCTGTGATGAACACGATATGCTTCTTCTTATCGATGAGGTTCAGACAGGCTGGTGCAGAACAGGTGCAGTAATGTCATATATGAATTATGGCATTAAGCCAGATATTGTATCTATGGCGAAAGGTCTTGGTGGTGGTATGCCAATAGGTGCTATATGTGCAACAGAAGAAGTATCAAAGGCATTTACAGCAGGTTCACACGGAACAACATTTGGTGGACATCCAGTATCATGCGCAGCAGCTTTAGCAGAAGTTAATGAGCTTCTTGACAGAAATCTTGCTGACAATGCAAAGAAAATGGGTGATTACTTCAGTGCAGAGTTAGAGAAGCTTCCACACGTTAAGGAAGTAAGACATCAGGGACTTCTTGTTGGTGTAGAATTTGATGATACAATAAGCGGCGTAGATGTAAAGCACGGCTGTTTTGACAGAAAGCTTCTTATAACAGCTATCGGATCACATATAATCCGTATGGTACCACCTCTTATTCTTACAGAGGCAGACTGCGATAAAGCATATGAAATCATCAAGGAAACAGTAGAAAGCCTTAGCACAAAATAGGCACAGATTAATATAACAGCCACAATTATATAATCGTAATTGTGGCTGTTAATAGTAATTACTTGAAAGAATGGAGAATGATAATGGAAAATGTAATTACACAGGAAAGCAGTAAAGCTATAGAATTTAATTACTACCTTCCAGTTAATATTGTATTTGGTTCAGGAAAGGTTAATAAGGCTGGCGAGCTTGCTAAGCCTTATGGCAAAAAGGCTCTTATTGTAACAGGAAAAAGCAGTGCCAAGAAGTCAGGGCTTTATGATAAAGTTAATGACAGCTTAAAGCAGGCAGGGCTTGAAACAGAGCTTTTTGATAAGGTATCTCAAAATCCCCTTACAACAACAGCCAGCGAAGGAGCCGCTTTCGCTAAAAAAAAAGGCTGTGATGTTGTGGTTGCAATAGGCGGCGGAAGCATAATGGACTGTGCAAAGGCAATAGCATTTCTTGCAGTTAATGACGGTGATGTAAGTGATTATATATTTGGAAAGAAATCAGGTGATAAGGCACTTCCGTTAATACTCATACCAACAACATGCGGTACAGGTTCAGAAGGCAACGGATTTGCAGTTCTTACCAATCCTGATAATGGTGATAAAAAGTCACTTAGATGTAATGCAATTGTTGCCAAAGTATCAATTGTAGACCCTGAATGTATGATGACAATGCCTAAATCAGTGCTTGCTTCTGTAGGCTTTGATGCTCTGTGTCATTGTATGGAAGCATATACTTCAAGGATTGCACAGCCCTTTACAGATGCATTAAGCCTTTATGCAATAGGGCTTATAGCTGGTAATCTTGTAAATGTATACAATGGTAATGCAGGTAAAGAGGGCTGGGAGAAGATAACACTAGCCAGCACAATAGGCGGAATGGTTATTAATACAGCAGGAGTTACGCTTGCACACGGAATGGAACACCCTGCAAGCGGACTTCGTGATATCGTACACGGAAAGGGTCTTGCAGCACTTACTCCTGCAATTATTGAAGCATCTTATACTGGCAATGAAAGCAAATTTGCTGATATTGCAAAGTTATTTGGCGGTAAGGAAGCTAAGGATCTGGCCTTGAAGATAAGAGAGCTTCTTAAGAGTATTAATCTTAATTGTACACTTTCAGATTTAGGAATAGAAGAAAAGGATATTCCTTGGATGGCAGAGAACTGTATGAAGGTATCTGCTGCAAGTGTTGCGAATAATCCAGTTGTATTCACGCAGGAACAGATAGCAGATATTTATAAGAAAGCATTATAAGGATATTACAATAAATAATATTGAGTATGTAATCTAAACGGATATAGTACAGCTATAACTGGATAGAATTTGTTATCCCCCACCGGTATAAAAGCTTACAGGTGGGGGATTTCTTATTTTTCTTATTTTTAAAATTTTTTATTGTTTTCTTGTATTATTATATTAATTCATAAGCAATTCTTTCAGAACCGTCTTTAACATATATAATTCCACATTTTTTAAATCCATTTTTCTCTATAACGTGCTGCATAATTTTATTGTCGTGGTGTGTATCTATTCTTAAGTGTGATATCTGTTTCTTGCAGTAATTAACAGCAATTTCAAGTACGCCGTGAATAGTTCCGTCACCAGCAATTCTGTGAATTGTGCCGTAAGGTTCATCAGACAGCCAGTGTCCATTGTCAATTACCTGATAAGTGGAATCATCACCAATATGGAAATAAAATACTGCGTGAACCTCGCCATCTGTTTCAATTACATACATTTCTTGCTTTGCAATGTCATTGTCGATTGTTTCCTCAGAAGGATTGTTATTCTTCCACTGGTTAGGATTGCCGTGTTCAGCCATAAATTGTCTTGCGTAAGCGTAGATTTCCATAATGCGAGTTTTATCATTGACCGTAGCTTTTCTTATAGTTGTCAGCATAGTTAAACCTCATTTCCTGTATTATTTTATGAAAGTTTCATATCACCATCTTTTACCCAGCCTAATTTCTTTAAGAACATATTAATAAGTGGACATATAACTGCTGGAAGTACGAATGATATAAGTATAAGTCCAGCCCAGTCCATAGCGGTAATAGAGGCTTTAGTCCCTGCTGCCACATCATTTACCCAGCCGGAATATACACCAATCTGTCCGACAAGACCACAAGTTCCCATACCGGAAGATACGGCAGTTCCATTCATATTAAGCTTGAAGATACAGGTTGCAAGAGGTCCAGTAATTGCTGATGTTATAATAGGGGCTATCCATATTTTAGGATTCTTGATTATGTTGCCCATCTGTAACATAGAAGTTCCTATTCCCTGCGATACAAGTCCGCCCCAGCGGTTTTCCTTAAATGACATTACAGCAAAGCCAACCATCTGTGCACAACATCCAGCCACGGCAGCACCGCCTGCAAGACCAGTAAGTCCAAATGCGGCACATATGGCAGCAGATGATATTGGAAGTGTAAGTGCAATACCGACTAATACTGATACAGCAATACCCATAAGGAAAGGCTGTAAGTTAGTTGCAAGCATTATAAGTTCGCCGATTTTCATTGCAGCTTTTCCAAGGGCAGGTGCAATAAGTGCGGCAACGCCTGTTCCAACACCTATAGTTATTAGAGGTGTTACAAGTATATCTACTTTAGTTTCCTTTGAAATCATCTTGCCAGCCTCAGCAGCAATAATTGCTACAAAATATACAGCCAGAGGTCCGCCGGCACCGCCAAGTGCATTGGAGGCAAAACCAACTGTTATAAGTGAGAACAATACAAGAGGCGGGCATTTGAGGGCATAACCGATTGCTACAGCCATAGCAGGACCACTCATAGCAGAGGCAAGTCCTCCGACAGTATAACTAACGCCGCTTACAGTAGCAACAGTGTCTGTAAGAAAGCCAAGATGAAGCTGTGTACCGAGCGTATTAAGTATTGTTCCGATAAGAAGAGAGCAGAACAGACCCTGTGCCATAGCACCAAGTGCATCAATTCCGTATCTTTTTACAGATACTTCAATGTCTTTTTTCTTTAGAAATGCTTTTAATTTGTCTTTCATTGATTAACTCCTTGTTATTTTATATTTGTATTTTTAATAATACTAATAAGTGATTAATTATATAAAATAATAACTATATAATTAATGTCATATAAATCTATTGTATTTAATTACTATATTTATTAATGATATAAGTTATAAACTTTTCTGCACTGTCGGTTGTATAACTGCCTTTCTTCCATACTATGCCTATATTCTGGTTAATAACAGGACTTATAGGAATTCCTGTAGTACCAGAAAGATTTTTTTGCAGTGATGAATAAAGAAATGCACCACCAAGATTATTACATATAAAGTTCCTTATTGTATATAGCTGACTTGCATGAAGAATGACATTCGGATTCACTCCAGCCCGCTTAAATGCGGTATCAAGTGTTTCATTCTGTACGGAGTCAGTATTATACATAATAAGAGGTTCGTTCTTAATCATCTCAATTGTCACCTCGTGGCATTTGGCAAGCGGGTGGCTTTTGGACACACAGAATACTATTTTGTCATTCATAACAGTGAAGGAATTAAGTTTGTCTATCTCATAAAAGTGCATATTAACAAGGGCAAGGTCAAGTTTACCCTCCTGAACCATATTAGCAGCTCTTATAGAACCATACTCAAATAATTCAAATGATATATCTGGATATAATTCTTTAAAATCTGTTATTAACTGCGGAAAGAATATTGTGCTTAATAGCGGTGGTATTCCAATCTTTACAGTTGCTTTGCACTGTCCTAAGTCGTATAGCTGTTCTAAAGTATTATTATATTGTTCTAAAAGCACAACTGCCTTCTGGTAGAATAATTCCCCTTCTTTAGTAAGGGTTAAATGGTTCTTGGTCCTGTTAAACAGATTAATGGAAAACTCTTTCTCTAATTCTTTGATTGCACTTGATATGGCAGGCTGAGTCACATAAAGCTCAGCTGCTGCCTTTGTTATGCTGTGAAGTCTTGTAACAGCACAGAAATATTGTAACTGTACGATTTTCATAGAATTTTGCTCCTGTTAAATGTATTAATAAGCTCATATAGCTCATATAAGGTAATATTTATTTATAGTGTATACAGAACACATTTGTTAAGTATATATAAAATTATAATTAATTTGTTAAATATTATAGCATATATTTGGTGGTTTTGTCTAAAATTGGTTAAAAGTTATAAATTTTACTTATGAAAGTATTTCTTTTTGTAAATTTACAACAAGAAAATGTCTTTATATAATAAAATCAAGCAAAGGAAATAGAAAAGCCGGTAATAATATTTCTTAAGTAAATATATAGTAAATGGAGGAATTTTGATGAGTCACGCAACAATAACGTTAATATTTTTGTTGTTTGCAATCATAATGTTCATATGGGAGAAACTTCCACTTGGAGTAACATCAATGATAGTCTGCGTGGGGCTGGTTATCACAGGGGTTCTTGATTGGAAAACAGCTTTTTCAGGATTTATAGACAGTAATGTAATATTATTTGTAGCAATGTTTATAGTAGGTGGAGCATTATTTGAAACAGGAATGGCTAATAAGATAGGTGGAGTTGTAACACATTTTGCTAAGTCAGAGAAACAGCTCATAATTGCAATTATGGTAATTGTAGGTGTTATGAGCGGGGTGTTATCAAACACTGGAACAGCAGCAGTTCTTATTCCGGTAGTAATCGGAATAGCAGCAAAGTCAGGTTATTCAAGGTCTAAACTTTTAATGCCGCTTGTATTTGCAGCTGCTATGGGAGGTAATCTCTCACTTATAGGTGCACCGGGTAATCTTATCGCACAGTCAACTATGCAGGAGATTGGCAAGTCGTTTGGATTTTTCGATTATGCCAAGGTAGGCGTTCCAATATTAATAGCTGGAATAATATTCTTCGCATTAGTAGGATACAAATTATTACCAGATACAAAGCCAAGTGAGGACTCAGGTTATGGTAATAAGACAGATTTCAGTGATGTTCAAAAATGGAAGCAGTGGTTATCGCTTATAATACTTATCCTTACATTACTGGGGATGATATTTGAGGACAAGATTGGAATAAAGCTTTGCATAACAGGATGTATCGGAGCTTTAGCATTGATAGTAACTGGTGTAATATCAGAAAAGCAGGCATTAAAGTCAATTGATTTAAAGACAATATTCTTATTCGGTGGAACACTTTCATTAGCATCTGCACTTTCCAAATCAGGTGCAGGTGAGATGATAGCCAATAAGGTAATAGGACTTTTAGGAGATAATCCATCGCCATACCTTTTAACATTTGTAGTATTTATGCTCTGCTGTGTATTAACTAACTTTATGAGTAACACAGCAACAACAGCACTTATGGCTCCTATATGTTTATCAATTGCCACAGGAATAGGTGCTGACCCAAGTGCAGTGCTTATGGCTTGTGTAATCGGCGGCTCTTGTGCATATGCAACACCTATTGGAATGCCAGCTAACACAATGGTAATAGGTGCAGGAGGTTATACATTTAAAGATTATGCCAAGGCAGGAATACCACTTATAGTAGTATCAACAATAGTAAGTATGATATTACTCCCAATTATGTATCCATTCTTCCCTTAAGCTTAGCAGACTAAGCCAGATATTAAACAGATTAAGCCAGGTATTAAGCAGGCTAATCCAGATGTTAAGCAAATTAAGCTGAGTATAATAATCAGGCTTAAAACAAGAGAAGATTGATAAATAAAACATAAAAGATAAAACAGACTAATTAAACTAACAAAATATTTTACAGGAATTTGAAGGAGGAATTAATATGTCAAAAGAAGCACAGGTAAAACAGCTTACAGATTATATGGCAAAGTTTATTGCCTATACAGCTAAGAAATTACCAGATGATGTAATTGCGAAGCTTGAGGAGTTAAGAGATAAGGAAGATAGTCCATTATCGAAGACAATCTACAATACAATGTTTGAGAATCAGAAGTTAGCAGTAGAGCTTAACCGCCCAAGCTGTCAGGATACAGGTGTATTACAGTTCTGGGTAAAATGTGGAACTAAGTTCCCACTTATTGATGAACTTGAGGGACTTCTTAAAGAAGCAGTTGTACAGGCAACATTTGAAGCACCATTAAGACATAACAGTGTAGAAACATTTGATGAATATAACACAGGTAAGAATGTTGGTAAGGGAACACCTACAGTATTCTGGGATATTGTTCCTAACAGTGACCAGTGCGAAATCTATACATATATGGCTGGCGGCGGCTGTACACTTCCAGGCAAGGCTATGGTACTTATGCCAGGTGAAGGTTACGAGGGCGTTACTAAATTCGTATTAGATGTAATGACAAGCTATGGACTTAATGCATGTCCTCCACTTTTAGTTGGTGTTGGTGTTGCAACTTCTGTAGAAACAGCAGCATTACTTTCAAAGAAAGCACTTATGAGACCAATTGGCTCACATAATGACAATGAGAGAGCTGCCAAAATGGAAAGACTTCTTGAAGATGGAATTAACTCTATAGGCTTAGGACCTCAGGGTATGGGCGGAAAATATTCTGTTATGGGTGTTAATATTGAAAATACAGCCCGCCACCCATCAGCAATAGGTGTAGCCGTTAATGTTGGCTGCTGGAGCCATAGAAGAGGCCATATTATCTTTGATAAAGACCTTAATTATACAATTACAACACATTCGGAGGTGACTTTATAATGGTAGAGATGAGAAATGGTAAAAAGGTACTTATTACTCCTGTATCAGCAGAGGATTTAAAGGATATTAAAGTTGGTGACATCGTATATCTTGATGGCAGTATGACAACCTGCCGTGATGTTGCGCACAGAAGATTGGTGGAAGAAGGAAGAGAACTTCCTGTAGATGTAAGAAATAATGCTATATTCCACGCAGGTCCAATTATCAGACCATTAGAGAATGACAAGTTCGAGATGGTATCTGTAGGACCAACAACAAGTATGAGAATGGAGAAGTTCGAGTACGAATTTGTTAAGCTTACAGGAGTAAGAGTTATTATTGGAAAAGGAGGTATGAAAGAGAACACAGAGAGAGCCTGCAAAGAATTCGGTGCTATTCATTGTGTATTTCCAGCAGGAAATGCAGTTGTGGCAGCTACAGAAGTAGAAGAAATTGTAAGAGCAGAATGGCGTGACTTAGGAATGCCTGAAACACTCTGGAACTGCCGGGTTAAGGAATTTGGCCCACTTATCGTATCAATAGATACACAGGGCAACAATATGTTCGAGGAGAACAAAGTTATATTCAACCAGAAAAAGGATAAAGCTATAGAGGAAATCTCTAAGCAGGTTGGATTTATTAAATAATTAAAATGCTAATGCAAACAACTAAACGTTAGCATAGACTGACATTACATTAAACCAAACCTAATATTTTAACAAGCAAAGGGCTGCCGCATAATAATATTGGAATAGCTTCCTGTATACATAAGTAGGAAGAAGTTCAATTTAGTGCGGCAGTCCTTGTTTAATATAAGCTGATAACTGAAGGTGAAACAGTCTTTGACGGTTAAGTATGTGCCTGATAAGTAATATAGACATTTATAAATAATCTTGATAAGATACAAAGAAAACATTACTGGAAAGGTTAAGGGATAATGGCAGTAATAAATATATTAGAAGATGATGAAGTTATAAGAGGACAGTTATCACAGCTTCTGCGTGATAAAGGGTATGAGGTTATAGAAAGTGCTGATATCAGTAGTTTTAATAAAATTGATAGTGAGAATACAGACTTATACCTTTTAGATGTGTATTTACCAGACGGAGATGGATTTAGTGTATGCGAAAAGCTTCGCAGTGAAGGCTGTGTGACACCGGTTATATTCTTAACTTCGTGCGATGATGAGGACAGCATAACAAAAGGGCTTGATATAGGCGGTGATGATTATATAACGAAGCCTTTCAGGGTATCTGAGCTTTTATCAAGAATAAGTGCCAATTTAAGAAGACAGGCTATGCTTGATAAAAGTATTTCCAATATGGATAAAAGCAATTCTAATATATATACATTAGGTTCGCTTGTTATTAATTTTGATAATCTTACAATAAAGAAAGCTGCGAAGGATATACAGTTATCACCTACAGAATTTGCATTATTAGAGATACTTGTATGTAACCGCGGCCTTATTGTGAGAAGAGAAGTATTTTTTCAGAAATTATGGGACAGGACGGGAACATTTGTTGAGGATAATACTTTGACAGTAACAGTGAGCAGGTTAAAGACCAAGCTTGGGAAAATGGATAATTCGGACAAGAATTATATAGATACTATAAGGGGAGTGGGATACAGATGGAGAGAGCGATAAAAAAGAGATTATATGTGTATACAATAGGTATGTTTCTTGCAACTGTGGTAGTAGTATCAGTTATCACAATATATTATGAATATAGGGTAAGATATATGGCAACAACCCTGTATGGTGTCAATAAAGAAGCAGGCAAACAGCTTCTGTACATATTATTTTATGGAAGACAAGGCAACACAGTTACAGCAGATTATTCGGCTATATTGCAGGAGGCAGGTTATACAAGAAATGGTGCGTGGTATATGTTCTTATATGGTGGGGAATATATTCCATTTGCTGTAATTATTGGAATTATGGTTATACTGCTTGCTTTTACAATATATAATATTGTAAAAATCGGACATAATGATGTGTACTCATATATGAATAAATTAAAGGAAGATAATGAGAATATATCAAAAGAACTTGGTGCGTACAGAACATATATGGAGAAGCGTAGCAGACAGTTACAGGATTTTACGGAAAATATAGCACATCAGATAAAGACACCGCTTACAGCGTTAAGCCTGTCGCTTGATATGATGGAGGAACAGCTTAACGCCAATATGTCACAGTTACAGATTAATTCCGATATGTCAGGGGAAAAGTCAGAAGCGGAGACTGGAAAAGGGTTTACAGATACAGGTCTGTCCAATAATGAAAAGCTTATTAATAATCTGAATGAATGTTTCAGGCAGACATACAGGATAAGGGATTTTATCACAAGGCTGTTGAAATTAAGCCGAATGGAGTCGGGGAAGATTGTATTAACAGAAGATGATATTAATGTTAATGAATTTATTAATGAAGTCATATCAGAAGTGCCTGTTGTTAATAATTGTAATATAACTTCATATTGTAATGATGAATATTACTTTATTAATGCAGATGAGGAGTGGCTGTTGGAAGCATTTATTAATATAGTACAGAATTGCAGTGAAGAAGCAGAAAATGTGGATATAAATGCCGTATGCAATGCTGATAAGTGCATTATAACAATAAAAGATGATGGAAATGGAATTGCTAAGGATAAGCTTGATAATATATTTAACAGGTTCGAGAGTGGAAAAAGCTATAATTCCCTGCATACAGGAATAGGCCTTAATCTTTCAAAGCTTATAATTGAGGCACATCACGGAAGCGTAAGTGTCAATAATAATGAAGACGGCAGGGGAGTAAGCTTCAGGATAATTATACCTAAATATAATATGAAAAGAAAAGCAAAATAATAACTATACCAATATAATAACGATTGTAAGATTGCTGTAAGATTCATAGGGTATTCTAGTTATAACCTAAAAGAAAGGAGTGGCTGGTATTAATATCAGAGTAATGACGTGAATATTCTAAAAATAACATTTAAAAGCGTAAAAAGAAGATACAGGCAGATTATAAGAGCTGCACTTACAACATTATTTGCAGTATTTTTTGTAACAGCAGTTCTTATATTTCAGGAAAATATGTATCAGTGGCAGATGCAGTCCAATAAAGACAGATTTGGCGACTGGTTTATTATGGATATAGGAAGCAGGCAGCCAGATAGTAATCTTACAGACCACATTTATATTGAACAGCCGGTAAAGGTGTCAAGAAGCGTTAATGTTCTTAACGATGACTGGCAGAGTACAGGCTTTTATGTAGGAAGCTTTTCATCAGAGTTTCTTGCACAGTCACATATAAAGCTTGATGAAGGAAGACAGCCAGAAAATAGTGGTGAGATAGCAATGGACTGGAACACCCTTCTGACACTCGGTTATAACGGTGAGATTGGTGAGAGCATTAATCTTAAATATTGTGACAATAACAGCATAGGCAACAAAGAGAAAAGAAACACAAAGACTTATACACTTGTTGGTATATACAGAAATTATACTAATATATGGAATAATGGAAAGCAGATACCATCAGCAGTTGTAGTGAACAGTGAATTATCACAATTTAATTATGATATACGTTCGGTGTTCTTATATCCTATAAAGCCTTCAATAAAAACTGATGACTACAAAGCAGTATTTGACTCTATAAAGGAGAAGACATCAAAAAGTTATACATATAATTCAGGTGTATATGATTATAAGCCTTGGGGTTCAACAAGCATATACCTTTATATGTATTTAATAGTTATGGCAATAGGAATAACAGCACTTTCTTACCAGCTTATTGAGTATAAGAATACAAGAAAGTCATCTTATAAGAAATATGCTTCCTTAGGTGCAGACAGTTCACAGCTTAGAAGAATGTATATTATTGAAAATGCTTTGATAATAGTTCCAGCAGCATTGATAGGAATAATTGCAGCATTTTTGGCTGGAGGAATTGCAGGAGGCATACTTGAAGGCAAGGCAGGATTTTCATTTTATACAATTAATGTTTCTATTGTGTTAAAAAGTATTGCTTCTGTTGTAATAGCAGTTGTAGTTGAGGAGATAGTAGGACTGTTATCTAATGTTATGGATACAGTTAAAGAGAAGCGTCTTAAGGCAAGAAGCAAAAAGCAGATAGTTAATATTGAGGTTCGTAATAAGAATACATCAGGCAGAAAATCCAACCTTAAGGTATCTAATCTAAGCCGTGTAATTACAAGCAGGCTTATGAAGCGTGATGGTGTAGGAATGATAATAGGTGTAAGATTATTTTCACTGTTTATCTGTGTTGTACTTGTATTCAGCGTTATGAAGATAGCTACATCATTTGATAAATATAAGAAAAATAATTCACTTCCTGATATATATGGATATCTGGACATACCATCATCTAATTATAGAACTGATATGATATATATATCTTACCTTAAAGATTTTGATAACTATCCAGCTAAGTCGTTAAATATGGACGAATTTACACAGGTTGATCTTATCAATAAAGAATACAACAGCAGGAATAGATATAATATTCCGTATGATGAATTACGCCAGTTGATATTAGATAATGGTATGACAGCATTATTTACATCTATACCATATAATTCACCAGATAGAATTATAAAGTCTAATTGTGCAATAATGAATTCGCCTTTGGCTAAAGATGGTAATAATAGCATTATAGAAGGTGTGTCATCTGATGTTATAGATGGTTTAAATGAAATACCGGGTATAATTTCAATTGATTATTCTATATTTGAGTCAGAAAGAACATGGTACTGGGATAACCAGGACTATCATAAGATGGGAATTGACAAGATTATAGCTGCACAGAAGGCTTCATCTATAGCTAAAACTATGAAAGATCCGACTTATGGAAGCCGGTATTTATTTGCAACAGAATATGTAAATCCAACAAAGGAAATATATGATATAGCCAGCAAATATATTGATAAATCCAATATTAATTATGATGACTTTGCAAGTGGAAAACAGGTTATAGTATTTATACAGGATAACTGTGAGGGTGATTATGATGATACATTAAAAGCTGGTGATACATTATATTATAATTATTATAATGTTCCATTTGGACAGTGTAATAAAGGAGGGTATATTACATCAAGCAATGCAGTATATCCATATGATATTCCATTTTTCAATAAATATAATAATAGTGGAAAAATAGATTTACAGGTAGAACTGAAAGATGACGATAATCCTAATACAGCAAGTACAACATATAGTTTCACACAGACTGATTTAGAGGTAGAAACGATGTTTGGTGCCTGTGTAGCACCTCAGGTGGCAGCAGTTATTAAAGTTACAGATGAAGTTAAGGAAGATTTTAATGGTATAATGCCAGATTATGGTTATTATACAGCACTTGCAAGTACGCAACTTGCTAAGCAGGCGGTTGATAACCAGAAAGATCTTATGCTAAGAATTACGGGAGAAGGACTGACAGACGGAATAGATTTTGAATTACAGTATAATCAGATAAAGATAGATTACGACCTGTCATCAACATTTTCTGCTACTAACAACAAAGTTGCACTTTATCTTAAGAGTAATAATATAACTTATAAGTCAAATGTTGACAGCAAGAATGTATATAGAACGCAGCTTGTCAATAATATACTGCAATATGGAATAACTATAATGGCGGTAATAATTATCCAGCTTCTTATAATGGCAATAATTATAAGAAACAGGATAGAAAGCAGACACGGCAAGTTCATTCTCTTTAGAAAAATGGGGATGACAAGAGGGAAATTACTTGGAATATGTATGTGTGAAGCACTTAGGGAATCACTGTGGTGCATAGTAACACTTCCGCTTATGCTTATATTGGAAGTGCTGATATATTCAAGTAATATAAGGAAATTATAGTTATATAGGCACAGGCAGCTTATAAATATATATTTGATTAGGTAATATTAAAAATAATTATATATGGAATTACATATATGCAATTAGAGATATAGAAATGGAGGATAAGTATGGAGGCTATATTACAGGCTAAAGAGATATCCAAGACATATCATACAGGAAGTGTAGATGTTCCTGCATTAAAGCAGTGTTCCCTTGAATTCGGGAAAGGCGAATTTACAGCTATTATAGGAAAGAGTGGTTCGGGAAAATCTACATTATTAAGAATACTTGGAAGTATGGATACACCAGATACAGGCAGTATATTAATAAAAGGCGAGGACATAACACATATGAAGGACAAGAAGCTGTCAGGTTTCAGAAGAAGAAATATAGGCTTTATATATCAGGATTACAGCCTGTTTCCAGAATTTACATCATATGAAAATATAGTTATGCCAATTCTACTTGATGGAAAAAAGCCAGATGATGCAAAGGTTGATGAGATATTATCAGAATTAGAGATAAGCCATTGCAAGAATAAATATCCATCAGAAATGTCAGGTGGAGAACAGCAGAGAGTGGCAATTGCCAGAGCACTTATTACAAGTCCGGCGGTTATATTTGCTGATGAACCTACAGGAAATCTTGATGCGGGAAGTGCAGAAACAGTTGCAAAGATGTTATCAAAAGCAAGTCAGAAATACGAGCAGACAATAATAATGGTAACACACGACAGACAGATGGCTGATTACGCAGACAGGATAATTACTATTTCAGATGGACAGATACAGTAATATTACATAGCAATAATAAATTGTGGCAGTATATTTCAAGCTATAGCTCATATAGGATTGTGAATTGCTGTTGTATGATTTGCTATTGATTATATATTATAAGTATATTTCACGATGGTATGAAAATAAGTGCTTAGTGTTAATCTATTCGGGGGAATGATAGATAACGCTAAGCACTTTATTTTAAGTGTTAGAGATTAATATACTTAAATATTTTCGTATCGTGGAAGTTCAACTATTATGGCTTCGTGGTGGACAGCCGGGAGAAACTTATCCATAACTTCGCTTGTCTTTAACTTAAGGCTTGAAGTATTGATACAAGGGTGACAGCCAAGAGAAGCTTCTTCAAGTACTTCCTTGTCAATAAGTAACTGGACGTGGTTGTCAGTATCATTCATAAGCCCCATAATAGATACTGAACCCGGTGTTATATCAAGATATTCTTTCATATATTCCTCATCGGCGAATGAAAGTCGTGCAGAGTTAATCTGCTGGCTTAAATCTTTAGTCTTAAATACTTTATCTCCCGGCATCATAAGAAGATAGAATTGTGTTTTCTGTCGGTTGCATAAGAAAAGGTTCTTGCATATAAGTGTGCCAAGAATTTTATCAATATCGTTGCATACTTCCATTGTTGTTGCTGGTTCGTGGTCGGTTCTGTAATATTCCATTCCTAACTGGTCAAGTAAATCATATACTCTGATTTCTTTATCAAGTCTGTCAGCTTCATTGGCTGGTCTGCCTTTTATTAGTTCCATAGTGTTCTTGTAGTCCTTTCTTATGATTATAGTGTATATAATTGATTATAATGTATATAATAATTTATTTTAGTATATTGATTTATTGTGGGGAATGCAAGTTATATAGTGAGGTATTAGTTGTCTGCAATATAATATAGAGTATGGTGTTTGATGTAGATAAGGTTAAAAATAATACATTGTTATAACAATGTATTGACAAAACAACAGGAAAGGCATATTCTAATATTAGAGTAAATTTATAATTTGAAAGGGATGGTAATTATGGCTAATACTAATGTGACTATGAGAATAGACGAGAATTTAAAAAGTCAGTTGCAGGAGTTAGTATCAAATCTTGGAATGGATATGACAACATTTTTTACTATGGCGGCTAAACAGGCAGTAAGAGAGCAGGCTTTACCATTTCACCCGGATATGAATGTTGGGAGATATAGCGATAAAGCATATCAAATGGCAATGGCAAATACTAATTATAATGCTGATGGTAAAGCTGTAATAGCATCAGATGATGAATGGGTAGAAGAAACTGAATGGGATGATATGTTTGAGCAAATGAAAAAAGAAAGAGAGGCAGAATGAGAAAAGGAGAAGTATGGTTTGTAGAATTTCCGTTGGAGGAAGATGCGAGTAGAATAATAAATAGACCAGTTATTGTACTTGATGAAAATGTATTAGGGGTATTATCAGTGAAGATAACTAAACATAAAGTAAGAAAGGAAGACCCTTATGATATTCCAATTATATATTGGAGTGAAGCAGGGCTGAGATTAGCTTCAACTGCTAGAGTATCAAAGGTTACAGTGCTTAATAAAGACAGCTTTATATTTAAAATAGGAAATCTTCACAATGATGATATGGATAGAATAGAAGCTATGTATAGCAAATTTCTTGAAGATAATAATATTATATAAAATATAATAAAACCAGCCATATGATGTCATTTCCCATAAAGGAGGCAGGGGTATCATATGGCTGGTTTTATAAAGTTGAACAATGAAGAATATTAATACATTTGATTAACAGATGTATCGTAAGTTAATATCTGATTACTGGAAATCACATATGTCAATCATAGCCTCAAGCATTTCCTTTTCTTCTGGCTTTTTCTTAGTAAGTCTTGCGGCGGCTACGATAGGCATCCACTTATCAACGTAACGCTTATCAGTAGAAGTCTTCTCACAGAACATTGATATGTACTTATCGGCAAGTGCTTCATCGTTCAGTTTAAGTGTAAGGTAAGTATTAGCCGCATCGGCAGAAGCATTACCTTTAGTAGCGTGTACCCAGTCAACAGCAGTAATTGCAATTATCTGGTTGTTGTCATCAGTCTGTACTATAATATTTTCTGGACAATAATCACCGTGGCATAATTTAGTATGATAAGGAAGCCCTGAAAGTCTTGAGTCCAGCTCATATTTCGTGTCAGCAGGAATATTAAGCCCATTAATCTGTCGCTCAAGCTTACTTTTCATATCGACTAAAAGAGGGTTGCTGTGCTTATTAATAGCTATCTGGTAGTCAACCATAGCCTCTATGTAAGCATCTGCATTTTCAGGGTGTTTAGCTAACAGCTCTTTTAAAGTTTCTCCTTTGGCATATTCGCTTGTGATAGTCCATTTGCCATCTACTACAGATACATTAAGAAGTCGTGGTATATCAAGTCCTGTATCTTCAACTCTTGCAGTGTTAAGTGCTTCATATAATACATCGGATTTGCTGTAAGATAGTGCAAATACTTTCTCAGCCTTATCCTTATCAACGTATACAGATTTTAGAGTTCCTTTATATATACATTTTTTCATAATAACCTCCATTCCTGCCCATTACTATGTAGGCATTCAAGTTCATACGCAGATGTCAATTCTGCGAGAGGGCAATCTTTATAAAGATTGCCACATATCCATTCATATCTTTATATAACGGGACAAGTGGTATTGTACATATAACAAGCCCGTTGTGTCTGTCAGTGAGAATAATGTTATCTGACATTGACAATATATTATCATAATAATATATATATAATTTATATTGATTATTTATATTACTTAGTCTTTATATCCTCTGGATTAACCTCTTTTCCATAGTAAGCCTTAAGATACATAGCCTTTATCTCACTCATAAGAGGATATCTTGGGTTAGCACCTGTGCACTGGTCATCAAATGCATTTTCAACCATCTCATCAAGTGTAGCAAGGAAGTCTTTTTCATCAACTCCGTAGTCTTTGATAGTCTTCTTAATTCCAACCTTATCCTTAAGCTCCTCAATAGCCTTTAAGAAGTTCTCAAACTTCTCATCATCGTTCTTGCCGGCAATACCAAGGAAGTTAGCACATTCAACATATCTTTCCTTGCAGTGAGGATAAGCATACTGTGAGAATGTTCCCATCTTAGCTGGAACTTCTGCGGCATTAAAGCGCATTACATCTGTAATAAGAAGTGCGTTAGCAATGCCGTGAGGTATATGGTGGTAAGCACCAAGCTTGTGAGCCATAGAGTGGCATACACCAAGGAATGCGTTGGCAAATGCCATACCAGCCATAGTAGAAGCGGTAGCCATCTGTTCTCTTGCCTTGGCATCGTGAGGTCCATTCTCATATGCCGCTGGAAGATATTCAAATATATTCTTCATAGCCTTAAGTGCAAGACCATCAGTATAATCTGTAGCCATAATAGAAGCATATGCTTCAAGAGCATGTGTTAATGCATCTATACCAGAAGCGGCTGTAAGTCCCTTAGGCTGGTCCATACACATATCAGCATCAATAATAGCCATCTTAGGAAGTAGTTCATAGTCAGCAAGAGGATACTTTATGCCAGTCTTTTCATCAGTGATAACTGCGAAAGGTGTAACCTCTGAACCAGTACCAGAAGAAGTAGGAATAGCTATAAAGTAGGCTTTTTCGCCCATCTTAGGGAATGTGTAGATACGTTTTCTTATATCCATAAATCTCATAGCCATATCCATAAAGTCAACTTCAGGATGTTCGTACATAACCCACATAATCTTGGCAGCATCCATAGCAGAACCACCACCGATAGCAATGATACAGTCAGGCTCAAAGCTGTTGATAGCCTTAGTTCCTTCAATAGCACATTCTAATGTAGGGTCTGGTGCAACATTGAAGAAGGTTGTGTGTGTTATGCCAAGTTCATCAAGCTTGTCGGTAACGCACTTAGTGTAGCCATTCTTATATAAGAACTGGTCTGTAACAATAAATGCTTTCTTCTTGCCTAATACAGTCTTTACCTCGTTAAGTGCAACAGGAAGGCAGCCTTTCTTAAAGTATACCTTTTCAGGTGCTCTGAACCACAGCATATTTTCTCTCCTCTCAGCAACAGTCTTAATATTAATAAGGTGCTTTACGCCTACATTTTCAGATACAGAGTTACCGCCCCACGAACCACAGCCAAGTGTAAGAGAAGGTGCTAACTTAAAGTTATAAAGGTCACCGATACCGCCTTGTGAAGAAGGTGTATTAATAAGAATACGGCAGGTCTTCATAGCTTCCTCGAACTTAGCAAGCTTGTAGTTTTCAGTTGCAGAATTAATATATATAGAAGAAGTATGACCAAATCCGCCATCAGCTATTAGACGCTCAGCTTTACTTATGGCATCATCAAAATCCTTTGCCTTATACATAGCAAGAACAGGAGATAACTTCTCGTGTGCGAATTCTTCTGAAAGGTCAACAGAAGTAACTTCGCCAATGAGAATTTTGGTGGTTTCAGGTACTTCTATGCCGGAAAGCTTTCCGATATTATAAGCACTCTGGCCAACTATCTTGGCATTTAACGAGCCATTGATAATGATAGTCTTTCTTACTTTATCAAGCTCGGTCTTATTAAGGAAGTGACAGCCGCGTTTAGTGAATTCTTCTTTAACCTGCTTGTATACAGATGAGTCAACGATTACAGACTGCTCAGAAGCACATATCATACCATTATCAAATGTCTTAGAATGGATAATAGAATTGACTGCAAGTATAACATCGGCAGTGCTGTCAATAATAGCTGGAGTGTTACCAGCACCTACGCCAAGTGCAGGCTTTCCAGATGAATAAGCTGCCTTAACCATGCCAGGACCACCAGTTGCAAGTATAATGTCGGCTTCTTTCATAAGAGTGTTGGTAAGTTCAAGGCTTGGAACATCAACCCAGCCGATTATACCCTCAGGAGCACCGGCAGCAACAGCAGCCTCAAGTACAACCTTAGCAGCAGCTATTGTGCTTTCCTTAGCACGGGGATGTGGACTTATGATAATGCCATTACGTGTCTTTAATGAAATAAGAGTCTTGAATATAGCAGTAGAAGTTGGATTAGTTGTAGGAATAACAGCGGCAACAACACCGATAGGCTCTGCGATCTTCTTAATGCCATAGGCTTTATCTTCCTCGATAACACCGCAGGTTCTGGTATCACGGTATGCGTTGTAAATGTATTCAGCGGCATAGTGATTTTTGATTACCTTGTCTTCAACAATTCCCATACCAGTTTCTTTGACAGCCATCTTGGCAAGAGGTATTCTTGCCTTATTAGCAGCAAGGGCAGCAGCGGTAAATATCTTATCAACCTGTTCCTGCGAATATGCTGAGAAGATACGCTGTGCCTCTTTTACAGAGCTTATAAGCTCTTCAAGAGACTGGATGTTGTTAACTACTAAAGATTTTTCTTTGCTCATAACTAGTTCCCCTTTTCTTAGATAATCATACATATACTTTGTTAGTGATGTATAGTGTTACACGAAGTAACTATCTTAATAAAAATAAGATTGATAATTAATTAACAATCATTATGGTCACACTTTAACACTTATATATGCAGATGTCAATAAATTATTGCCGTTTTATAGAAAGTTTAGAAGTTAATAATTTATCAGTTCCCAATTTAGATATGGATAATCAGGTATTTGAAGTCTGAAGGCTGAAAATATAAGTTGACAGTGCAAAAATTGATGTTACAATAGTTGCAGATACAACAATTGGAGGTGCATTTTAATGCTTAAAAGAATATTTTCTTATATGAAACAGTATAAGAAATATGCCTGTCTGGCACTTTTATGTATTGCTGTTGAGGCAGTGCTTGAACTTATGGTGCCTATGATTATGGCTGATTTAATTGATAATGGTGTTGCTAATGGCGACACAGCTTATATTTATACTAAGGGCTTGCAGATGGCAGGATGTGCGGTTCTGGCACTTATCCTTGGCATTGGAAGTGCAAGATTTTCAGCACTTGCAGGACAGGGACTTGGCGCTAATATAAGGCAGGCAGAATATGAGAAATTACAATCATATTCATTTGCCAATATAGACCATTTCAGGGTTTCTTCGCTGGTTACTCGTCTGACAAGTGATGTTACGAATATACAGAATTCGGTATCAACAGGTATGAGACCATTTGGCAGAAGCCCGGTTATGCTTATATTTGCATCGTCAGTAGCATTTACAATTAACAGAACACTTGCATTCGTGTTTTTCGTGGCACTGCCTATACTTGCCGTGCTTCTCATAATTATTATTATGAATGTCCGTCCACTTTATGGACGTATGCAGAATGCAATAGATTTAGTCAACAGAAGCATTCAGGAAAATCTTACTGCGATAAGAGTAGTTAAAGCATATGTAAGAGGTGATTACGAGGTTGCTAAGTTTGAGGAAGTTAATGCTAATCTTAAGAAAGAGTCAGAGAAAGCATTCGGTATAGCAGTTCTTAATATGCCAGCTATGCAGTTTGTTATGTATGGAACGATTATATCAATTCTCTTTATCGGCGGACATCTTATTAATGCAGGACAGTTAAAGATTGGTGAGCTTACAAGCTTTTTAAGTTATGTTCTTCTTATACTTAATTCACTTATGATGATGTCAAATGTATTTCTTATGATGACACGTTCTTTAGCCTCAGCTTCAAGAATTGTCGAAGTTCTTGATGAAAAAATAGACATAACAGATGAACAGGCAGAGGATATAAGTGTTAAAAAGGGTTCAATTGAGTTTGACCACGTATGGTTTAAATACAAGAAAGAGGCAAAAGAATATGTTCTTTCTGATGTTTCATTTAATATAGAAGCAGGACAGACTATTGGAATAATAGGACAGACGGGTTCAGCCAAGACAACGCTTGTATCACTTATTCCAAGATTATACGATGCAACCAAAGGAACGGTGAGAATAGACGGAATAGATGTAAAAAAATATCCTATGAGACATTTAAGGGATGCTATTGCAGTTGTATTGCAGAAGAACACTTTATTCTCAGGCTCACTGCTTTCTAACCTCTACTGGGGTAATGAGAATGCTTCTATGGAGGAGATAAATGAAGCCTGCCATATTGCCTGTGTAGATGAATTCTTAGACAGACTTCCACAGGGGTATGATACTGATATGGGACAGGGCGGTGTCAATGTATCAGGTGGACAGAAGCAGAGAATATGTATTGCGAGAGCTATATTAAAAAAGCCAAAGGTGCTTATTCTTGATGACTCAACAAGTGCGGTAGATACAGCGACAGAAGCTAAGATAAGAGAGGGGCTTGCTAAGAAGCTTCCTGATATGACCAAGATTGTAATAGCACAGAGAATATCTTCGGTAAAGCACGCTGACCAGATTATCATACTGGACAGGGGAAAGGTAGCTGCGATAGGCACACACGAAACACTTCTTGCCAATAACAGGATTTATCAGGAAATATATGAATCACAGAAGGAAGGGGTGGATTTATAATGGCTAAATATGTTGGATATAAAAGACCTAAAGATACCAAGAAGACATTGAAACAGTTATTCGTATATCTTGGACATTATAAATGGATGCTTATATTAGTAGCATTTCTTGTATTCATAAGTGCAGGAGCTAATGTTACAGGAACTTATCTTATTAAGCCTGTTGTCAATAGATTTATTGTTCCGGGCAATATGACAGGGCTTTTAAAGGCTGTTATAGCAATGGGTGTGATGTATGCGTGCGGAGCGTTGTCAACACTTGGATATAACCGCATTATGGTGAAAATGTCACAGAAGGTTATACAGGATATAAGAAATGATTTATTTAAGCATACACAGAAGCTTCCATTAAAATATTTCGATGCACATACACACGGCGAACTTATGAGCCGTTTTACTAATGATGTTGATACAGTTCAGGAAGCTATGAATAACAGTTTTGCTATGATAATACAGAGTTTTATTATGCTGTTTGGTACACTTACGATGATGATGGTATTAAGCATACGTCTTTCTATGATAGTTGTCGTATTTCTTATTATAATGTTCTTCTTTATCAAATTTAACAGTAAGCACAGTAAGAAATATTTTAACAGACAGCAGGAAGAGCTTGGTAAAATCAATGGATTCGTTCAGGAGATGATGGCTGGACAGAAGGTTGAGAAGGTATTTAACCACGAGGAAAAGGATTACGGGAAATTCTGTGAAATGAATGAGAATTTCAGAAAAGAGTCAACTAATGCACTGGCATTTGCTGGAATGATGATTCCTACAATAGTAAGTCTTTCTTATCTTAATTATGCAATATCAGCCTGTGTTGGCGGTATATTTACATTAAAGGGACTTATGGATTTAGGTACGCTTTCAGCATATCTTGTATATGTAAGACAAAGTGCAATGCCACTTAACCAGTTCACACAACAGGTTAATTTCCTGCTTTCAGCCTTATCAGGTGCAGAGCGTATATTTGATATGATGAACGAAGAACCTGAGGTTGATGAAGGCAGGGTTACATTATGTAATGTTACGAAAAATGAAGCTGGTGAACTTATGGAAGCTTCAGGTAATACAGGCATATACGCCTGGAAGGTTCCAGCGACGAAAGATAAAGCAGGCTATCTTGTTGAGTTAAAGGGAGATGTGCGATTTAAAGATGTTGTGTTTGGATATGTAAAAGAAAAGACTATTCTTAATGATGTAACTTTATATGCAAAGCCGGGACAGAAGATAGCATTTGTAGGCTCAACCGGTGCAGGAAAGACAACAATAGTTAATCTTATTAACAGATTTTATGATATCCAGTCAGGAACAATAACTTATGACGGAATAGACATTAAGGATATAAGTAAAGATGATTTAAGAAGGTCAATGGCAATGGTTATACAGGAAACACATCTGTTTACAGGAACTATTGCAGACAATATACGATATGGAAAGCTTGATGCAACAGATGAGGAAGTAAGGGAGGCAGCCGTAATAGCTAATGCAGATTCATTTATAAGAAGGCTTCCAGATGGTTATGATACAATGCTTTATTCCGATGGAAGCAATCTTTCACAGGGACAGCGCCAGCTTCTTGCCATTGCGAGGGCAGCAGTAGCCAAGCCTCCTGTACTTATTCTTGATGAGGCGACAAGCTCAGTAGATACAAGAACAGAAAGACTTATCGAGAATGGTATGGATGCAATAATGGAAGGCAGAACAGTATTCGTTATTGCACACAGATTGTCAACTGTAAGAAATTCCAAGGCGATTATGGTACTTGAGAAAGGACAGATTATTGAGCGTGGAAGCCACGATGAGCTGATAGAGCAGAAAGGAAGATATTACCAGCTCTATACGGGACAATTCGAACTTGAATAAATCGGACATTAATATAGCTTGAATTATTGTAATTTGAAATAAATAAATAAAAAGAATATAATCAAAATATAAAAAAATAGTTAAAGAGGTGTTGGTATTGAATAATCTGATTGAGTTTTTGAAGCAGGAAGGTGTTTCTGCACAGCTTGTAGAAGAAGTCCGGCATTATTCAGAAGAACATACTGTAGATGAAGCATTAAAAAAACGTATTCCTGTACCACATTTTCATTATTATGGCAATAAGGTATGGGAAGAGGCTCTTGCAGTGCTTCTGTGTGGCAGAAATCTTTTGCTGGCAGGAGAGAAGGCAACGGGAAAAAATGTGCTTGCACAGAATCTTGCAGCAGTTTTTGAACGTCCGGCATGGGATATTTCCTTCCATGTTAATATGGATGCGGCTGCGCTGATAGGTTCTGATACATTTCACGATGGCAGGGTTACATTCAGACCCGGACCGGTGTATTGCTGTGCACAAAGTGGCGGCTTTGGGATTCTCGATGAAATCAATATGGCAAGGAATGAAGCACTTGCAGTCTTACATTCTGTACTTGATTTCAGACGTGTAATTGATGTTCCAGGATATGACAGGATAGAGGTTGCAGATGATACACGTTTTATTGCTACGATGAATTATAATTATGCAGGTACAAGGGAATTAAATGAGGCACTTGCCTCAAGATTTGTAGTTATACAGATGCCGCCACTGGCAAAGGAAGATCTTGAGAGACTGTTAAAGGATCAGTTCCCTTCACTGGTTACTAAGTATAACAAACAGTTTGCACTTTTATTTAATGAACTTCAGAAAAAATGTGAAAATGGTGAACTTACAGAGAAAGCTTTGGATCTGCGTGGATTAATTGATGCTGTAAGTCTTATAAAAAAGGGTATTCCAATCAGGGATGCATTGGATCTTGGAATTACCAATAAGATATTTGACAGCTATGAAAAAGAGCTTATACGTGATGTCATAGCTTCAAGGTTTCCTTTAAAGCTGCATAATACGGAGGTGTTTGAATAATGCGTACCATTTCTTATACTGCTAAGGAAAGACGGGCTGCTAATCAGGTATGGAATGCGGCGGAACGCTATAATTTTGATCCATTGTTTCTGGCTGTTGAAACAGGGGATTTAGATTCAGATTTATATATGAATCTTATAATTGGACTGGCATATAAGTATTATGGTGAAAAGGCAATCAGCACTTTATTTGGTTATTGGAACGGAGATATCAGTCAGGCTATGCTGGATGATCTGACATGGCTTTATCTGGAACATGTACTGTATACAGAGGAAGCATTAAAACGTCCGTCTATGACTGATTTACGGGTTTATTATGGAAAGGCTTTTTTTGCAGGTGAATATAAGCTGTCGAGGCAGGAGTGGATGAGTAAAAACCGGCTTGTATATAATATGCAGTCAGCCAGATGGAGCAGTGTGTCAGGGAAAAAGAAGGTTCTGCTGACACCAAATGAACAAAAGCTGTATGCAGAACTGACACCACAGATAATGCCTGAAACAGACCGGTTGATAGATGCTGTGCTGGCAATTTATCGCAAATTTAATCTTTTTGATGGCGTAAAACATGAAAAAAAAGCGTTGCGACTGCATTTTACAGGGGCATTTGCCCGGATAATGACAAGAATAATGCCTGTCAGCTCTGTAAGAAATAATAATGTAATGGTTATGCGTTCTTCTGAGGCGGACAATATGACTGGTGAAGCAGCTTACAGTAAAAAGAAAGATAATATAACATATAAGAAAGAAAATGATGACTGCTCTTATATTGAGAATTGTTTTGGAAGATCTGTTATATCAGAGCAGACTCTTATTAAAATAGAAAAAGAACTGTGTACAGGCAGTCATACAGGATGCCATTTATGGTTTACAGATGGAAAATATATAACAAAGAAAAATATACCGAAGGAATTTCTTCATTTAAGAGAACAGTCACAGCTGCAGGTTGAAAGAAATCATTCATATTATAATAAAAATGTACGGCTTTATGATAGTCTTATTGCACATATAGTCGAACAAATCCGTAATAGCGAATATATAAGTCAGAAGACAGATGTAATATCAGGTCAGAGAGGAAGGCTTGATACAACCAAAGTATGGCGTGCAGAATATATAGAAGATAACAGGATTTTTCACACATATGAAGATGATAATCAACCGTCCTTTACAGTGGATCTGCTTCTTGATGCATCTGCTTCAAGGCTTCAGTATCAGGAAATGCTTGCTGCGCAGGGAGTAATTATTTCCAAAAGCCTCGTGAAATGTAATATACCGGTCAGGGTAACAAGATTTTGCAGTGTTAGAGGATATACAGTTTTTCATATATTGAAGTCTTTTAGGGATAAGAAGTGCGACAATATTTTCAATTATTATGCTGCCGGTTGGAATCGTGATGGTCTTGCTTTTCGGGGAATTGGTAAAATCCTTGATATGAACCCGGGGGTGGCTGACAGGCATCTTGTGATTATTTTAACAGATGCTGCGCCTAATGACAGCCAGCGTATTCTGCCATCACAGGACAGCCCGTTTGGACATGATTATAGCGACGATATTTCTGTTAATGATGCAGCCGAAGAGGTACGTGCACTGCGTGCTAAAGGAATACATGTATCAGCCGTTTTTATGGGAAATGATGCGGCGGCCAATAGCGCAGAAAAGATTTATGGAAAAGAATTTACAAGAATACGTCGTATTGATGAGCTGGCAAAGGCGGCAGGAAGACTTATACAAAAAGAGATTCAGTCGTTGACAAGATAATTGCAAATGTGTATGTGATTAGGAATGGAGATAATAGGGTGTTGGTATTTTATATTTTTATATAATTGTGAAAATGTATATATACATAAAATGACAACTAATATAAAATAAAAAAACAAAAGAAATGGAGAATGTAATGTACTGTAAAAATTGCGGAATGAAACTGGAGAATGGGACTAAGTTCTGCGGCGGATGTGGAATGCCAGTCGATAATGAGATTTTTGAATGAAAAAATACTTGATTATATGGAGAGGACAATAATTAAGAAAAGAGGGTCATTATGAAAAGTAAGCAGAATGTAAGACATTACCTGTTTGACGTGGAAATGCTAAGACGAAGATTATTAAGACCATATTTTATAGAACTTGGACTGACAGTTGGACAGGGGCAGCCACGCATATTATATGAGTTAAGAAAATGTGATGGAATGAGCCAGAAAGAATTGTCAGATGCCTGCCTTATAGAGGTGACTACGATGTCAAGAACGCTTGACAGATTAGAGAGTATGGGACTTATTAAAAGACAGAATAATCCAGAGTGTAGGCGTTCGTGGATTATATCTTTAACAGAAGAAGGAAAGGAAAAAGCTGACAGGGTATCTGATATATTTGATATGGCTGAGGAAGTGTTCCGCAAAGGTATAGGCGAAGAAGAGCTTAACAGTATGTGTGCAACGCTTGAAAAGATAGAGAATAATCTTAATGAAGCTATAGAGGAGCAAAGCACGGAGGGGAATAATTAACAGGTAATAGTATCTGATAATAGTATTCAATTATATTATTTTCAAATTATATTGCAAAGTAGTATTATTTGTATTACAATAACTAATACAAATAATACTACTTTTTTATTTGCCTTATTAATAAGATTGTGAAAAGGTTATATTTGTTTAATGTAAGGTTCATAAGATATCGGTTAGGTCAATTCTATGTTGTGAATATTGTGTCAGGAAAGGAGTTAATACAATGATTATTGAATTAGATATGAATAGCAGTACACCTATATATGTCCAGCTTCGTAATCAGATTGTAATGGGAATTGGGCGTGGTGAATTAAAGCTTGGTGAGAGCCTGCCAACGGTAAGACAGCTTGCACAGGATATTGGAGTTAATACAATGACGGTGAATAAAGCGTACCAGATATTAAAGACAGAAGGATATATTAAAATAGACCGCAGGCACGGAGCAATAGTATCAGACAATATTGATATGGATATTGTATTTAGGGAAAAGCTTGAAAATGAACTTGAATTATTATTAGCAGAAGCAGCTATCAATGGAATGGATAAGAACGATTTTCTTAGTATGTGCAATGAAATATATTCAAAAATGAAAGTGTCAGGTGACAGTGAACCAAAGACAACATAAATACAAAAGTAAAAGCATTTCGGTGACTGGACAGGGAGGATAATATTATGGGAATAGCATTGTTTGTGATAGCATTGGTAAGCAATATATTTATAATTTTAATTATGAGATACGGATTTACTGGTAATTATGAATATAAGCAGGGGATGCTTCTTGGTGTTCATATACCACAGGAGAATATTGGTGATGAAGAAGTAGTAAGCCTTATGGAAAAGGCAAAGCGTAATTATAAAATATTCCAGAATGTTAATGTGGTTCTTGGTATAGTGATATGTTTTGTGAATTTTCTTAATATGATAATATTTGTGCTTATCTGGTGTGTGTGGCTGATTGGTTATGCTGTAGGCATAGAATTACTGATTATTATGCCACATAGGAAAATGTATGATATAAAGATTAAGAATAAATGGGTTATAGAAAGCCAGAAAAGGATATATGCAGATACTTCCCTGTCAGCGGGCAGAGGAGAAGTTAAGCTGTATTATCATTTAATACCGATATGTTCTGAGATTGTTACAGGTATTATTCTGTGGGCAGTAAAGGGTGGAACAAAGGATTTTAATCAGGCACTTATATTATTACTTATTACATTGCTTGTATCGTTGATATCATTTGTATTTAATGTGGCATTTAATAAAAGAGAAAGAACTGTATACAGTAAAGATACAACTGTTAATCAGGCAGTCAATAATACTGTTAAAAAATATATATTTAAAGGAATGTTAATAACTAACATAATCAATGCTTTATCGTGGCTTTATATATTTATTGAATATATCGGACATAGCAGAATAACAGATGCAGACTATTATGTGTATATGGGAATTCAATTTATGTATACACTTGTTATTTTATGGATGATTATTATTATTGGAAAGAAGAAAGAGGAGATACTTAACAGAGATAACGAGCCGTTATATGTAGATGATGATGAGTATTGGAAAACTGGATTCTATAATAACCCTGCTGATCCTAAAGTATTAGTCAAGAACAGACTGAGTGATACGAATTATTCATTCAATCTTGGCAATAAAGCTGGAAAAGCAATAATGTGGTCGCTTGAGGCTGTCGTTGCCGGATTTATTATATGGTTTGTGGCTATTATGATACCATATATTAATGTCCATATAGATACAGAAATTAAAGATAATTACTTCACAGTAAAAGCGGTGGGATATAAATTCTCAATTAATATTGATAATATTGAGGAAGTACAGCTTATGGATAAAATGCCTAAAGACAGCTTTACAAGGACTAATGGCGGGGCGACAGAGGAGTATAACATAGGTAATTATAAAGGTAATACATATGGAAAATGTATGCTTTTTATATGGAATGGCTATGGACCTGTGGTTATGATAAAGGGAGATAACAAGACAGTATTTGTTAATTATAAGGAAGATGGGGAAGCATTAAAGCTTTATGAGCAGTTGTCCGGTGTAGATAAAATATGACTACTTCGTAGTCACTTAGAAGTTTCTTCGAAACTTCGTATGCGTGGAAAAGCTGCGCAAAAAATAAGATATAATATGACTACTTCGTAGTCACTTAGAAGTTTCTTCGAAACTTCGTATGCGTGGAAAAGCAACGCAGGGCATATGATATAATGAATATATCAAAATTGCATTTTACATTTAATGATAAAAGATGTATAATCTCTATTAATGAAAACCTAATTAATAAATATCGCGATAGATTAGATTTCACTATTTATATTTATAAGGGAGGAATCTGATATGCTATTTAAGAAGGATATTAACAAAAAAATCGAACATCTTGTAAAGAAGAATGATTTCTATGCAGTTGCAGATTATGTATATGGAACTAAGGAAGAGAAGCTTGATCTGGCTAAAGCCTTAGGAACTAACGATAATAACAGCAGTGTTGATTTATTGTTAAGACTTGTTGATGATAAAGATGATGATGTTGTATATGCAGCTTGTGAGGCATTAAGAAATGTCGGATCAGAACACAATACTGCGGATTTACTTGAGAAGCTTAATAATCTTCCAAAAGAAAAAGAGCATTTAAGAGAAGAAATCAGCAGGACTGTACAGGAATTACATCATAGAAATTAATATAAACGATATATAAGACTTATTGAAATATATCAGAAAGATAAAATATATGTAAACTGTATAAAAGTGTATGGTGGTTGTATAATGAAGTTTATAGATAGCTGATAACGTTATAATAAAAAGAAAGGGTACTGGAATTATGTTTTCAGTACCCTTTTTTGAGTTTGGTAATTGATACCCTTTATTAGTTATTGTTGGTTATGGACGCTGTCCAAGTCCACCCTCAAGTGTGAGAGTTTCACCTGTCATATACTTAAAGTCTGGAGATGCAAGCTGTACGCATACACGTCCGATTTCAAGCTCAGCATCACCGAAATGGCCTGCTGGTGGAGTATGAACATTTTTATCAAATGCCTCTGGATAAGCGTTCTTGAACTGCTCAAGCTGTGATGTCCACGCAAGAGGGCATATAATATTAACATTAATTCCATCTTTAGCCCATTCAGTTGCAGCAACTCTTGTAAGACCTCTTATACCTTCTTTAGCGGCGGCATAGGCACACTGTCCAAAGTTACCAAAAAGCCCAGCACCAGAAGCAAAGTTAATTACAGAGCCCTTACTTTCCTTAAGATAAGGATAGCAGGCTTTCATATAATAAAATGCGGCATAAAGACCTGAATACATAGCAAGATTGAACTGCTCTGTAGTATGTTCAGCAAGTGGAACGCCGGAAGCAGAGGCCTGTGCGTTATTGATAAGCACATCAATATGTCCAAATGTATCAATTGTCTGCTTAACGACATTAGCTACAACAGCTTCATTATCAGCAGAGGCATTAACATCTGCCTGAATTGTAAGAACCTTGATATTGTAAAGCTTTTCTAATTCTTCTTTAGCGGCGGCAAGCTTGCTTTCATTACGTCCTGTAATGACAATATTAGCACCCTCCTTAGCATAAGCTGTAGCAATTCCATATCCGATAGAACCACATCTTCCGTCACTTAATACGGCACGGCCAGCCCCTGTTATAATGGCGGTTTTACCTGTTAAAAATCCCATAAATCTAATCTCCCTGTCTGTGATATTTACGATAATCAGGAATAAGTTAAAGCACACAATGTACTTTCGATAAATTCCAGTCGTGGATTTATAATAACATAGTCAGACTAAACAAACAATATAATTATGCGAAAATTATTATCAAAAAGAAGAAAAATACTAAAAACTATTTAAAATAACAGAAAAGTTAAAAAAATATCAAAATTATATCACAAAATACTGTTAATTGATAATTTGTTAACAAAAAGTAATTCAGCACAAAACAATGTGCAAGATACAGTAATTAGCAGAGCTAATAGAGGAGTTACCTGATATTAATAATGTGTATACATAAAAATTAATGTTGAATTAATAAAGAGGATATTAAAGAAGTCAAGAATTGAATAATATAATTAAATGGCAGAATAATGAGGTAAAATAATTAATTGGTTTACTAAACACCGGATAATATTATGTGATTCATTAGATTTATGGAAAAGAGGATAATTTTAACAAAGATGGTGAATTCTTTTTGTTTTTGACACTTATATCATATTAATGTAGAATAAAATGGTTTATTATGATAATATCTTGTATACACTATTGTTGTATAATATTCCACGAAAGCTTCATACTGGTGCGCATAGGGTATGAATGATTATGGACAGAGGATATGCGCAGAAATGAGGATTATTATGTCAGATATAAAAGGAAGAATTCATTCAGTAGAAAGTTTTGGTTCAGTTGACGGACCTGGTGTAAGATATATAGTATTTCTTCAGGGATGTCATATGAGATGTAAATATTGCCATAATCCAGAGACCTGGAAGTTAGAGGATGGCGAACTCCAGACACCGCAGGAAGTATTCGATAAGGCTTACAGATACCATAATTACTGGAAAGATAATGGAGGCATAACTGTGAGTGGTGGAGAAGCACTTCTTCAGATTGAATTTGTTACAGAGCTTTTTAAGATAGCCAAGAAAGAAGGAGTTCATACAACTCTTGATACATCAGGCAATCCATTTACATTTGAAGAACCATTTATAAGCAAGTTCAATGAGCTTATGGCAGTTACAGACCTTTTTATGCTCGATATTAAGCATATTGACGATGAAAAGCATAAGAAACTTACAGGCTGGACTAACAAGAATATATTAGATATGGCAAAATATCTTTCGGATAATAACAAGGATATGTGGATACGTCACGTACTTGTGCCAAAGGTTACAGATGATAAGGAAGATTTACAGGCACTTTCAGATTTCGTTAAGTCATTAAAGACAGTTAAGAGATTTGAAATTCTTCCATATCACACACTTGGTGTATTTAAGTGGCACGATCTTGGTGTGAAATATGAGCTTGAAGATATTATGCCTCCAACTAAGGAAGAAATACAGAGAGCTGACGATATACTTCATACAGGTGATTACAAGGGATATCTTGAAAAATGAGGAAAATGCCGTGAACAAAGAGGAACTTAACAATTTATTGGAAAATGTTGCCTCTGGTGCTATTTCTCCGAAAGAGGCGGCAGATAGTATTAAATTAGAATCATTTAAGGATTTAGGCTTTGCCAAGGTTGATACCAACAGGGAATTAAGACAGGGAATGTCGGAAGTTATATATGGCAAAAGCAAGACTAAAGAGCAGATTGCCGGTATAGTTGGTGCAATGCTTGAAGAAAAAGAAAAGACAATCCTTATAACCAGAATGAGCAGGGAAGCCGCTGATTATGTGGCACAGCAATATAACCTGAATTATGATGAATTATCGCAGATTGGAATAATTGGCGATATGCCAGAAAAGAATGGCAAGGGCAGGATTGTTGTAGCAACAGGCGGAACAAGTGATATACCAGTTGCCGAGGAAGCAGCCAGGACAGCAGAAGTATATGGCAATGAAGTTGTAAGGCTGTATGATGTTGGCGTTGCAGGAATGCACAGGCTTATGAACCATATTGATGCTATAATGAATGCAAGAGTTATAATTGCAATTGCTGGTATGGAGGGCGCACTTGCAAGTGTCATAGGCGGTATGGCTGACTGCCCTGTTATAGCTGTTCCAACAAGTGTTGGTTATGGAGCTAATTTTGGCGGTTTGTCAGCACTGCTTTCAATGCTTAATTCCTGTGCAAGCGGTGTAAGCGTTGTTAATATTGACAATGGCTTTGGTGCGGGATATCTGGCGAGTATGATAAATCATATGTGATGTGGATTATACAATGTAGATTATATGTGATGGCAAGTGGTATCGGTCGGTGCCGGTGTGATTGCAGGTAGTATTATATATTATTTTTGTAATTAATTATAATGCATATCATATAGTGAAACCGAGTTATATATTATATATAAGACATAATAACCCCCAGGCAGATTATGAAAATGTTTATTCATAATTTACTTGGGGGTTGTTTGATGAAAATATTAATATTTAAGCTTCAGAGTTTCTTCTGCTTTATTAAATATAAGATCGATGATCTCCGGGTCAACATCATCAGACTGATACTGAGAATAAATAGCTTCTATATTTTCTTTGTAAATGTTCTGGGTAATATTAAGTAGATTTTTTACATCATCATTATAAAATGTATATTTGTCGGAATCAAGTATCTGAATAAGATTTAGAAATTAAAACAATCATAAGTGTTAATATTAATTCAATTAAATGGTATAATTCTACATAAAATTCTGATAATAAATCTTATATATGTACAATCTGCACAAAATAGAATATGAATGTTTGTGAATGATAATAATTGATTATGGATGAATATGGAGTTATTATAATGATAACAAAAGGAACGTGACCAGAAGGGAGGGATATAAAGTGATATATACCGTAACATTTAATCCATCACTTGATTATATTGTATCTGTTAAAGATTTCAGACCAGGTATGACTAACAGGACGAGCAGTGAGTTAATGCTTGCCGGAGGTAAAGGAATTAATGTATCTATAGTTCTTGGCAATCTTGGAATAAAGAGTACAGCGTTAGGTTTTATTGCTGGATTTACTGGAGATGAGATTGTAAGAAGACTGCATAATGGTGGCATTAATTCAGAATTTATCAAAATTAATGACGGAATTTCAAGAATTAATATTAAGTTAAAGTCGATTGATGGAACTGAGATTAATGGACAAGGACCACATATAGATAGTTCTCATATTGAACAGCTTATGAACAGATTAAGAAGACTTGAAAGCGGTGATATTCTTGTTCTTGCAGGAAGCATACCGGCAGGCATATCAGATAATATATATAAAGATATTATGGATATGTTAAAGGATAAAGGTGTTCAGATTGTGGTTGATGCAACAAGCAGGCTGCTGACTAATGTATTGGAATATAAGCCGTTTTTTATAAAGCCTAACCAGCACGAGCTTGGAGATATATTTAATGTGACACTTAATACACAGGAAGAAGTTATTCCATATGCTTTGGAATTAAAGAAAATGGGTGCCGTTAATGTATGCGTATCAATGGGTGGAAAAGGTGCAATACTTGTAGCAGATGACGGCAATGTGTATAAAGCCAAGGCTCCGGACGGGATACTTAAGAATTCAGTGGGAGCAGGAGATTCGCTTGTAGCGGGCTTCCTTTCAGGCTGGATTGAAAAGAAAGATTATGAATATGCGTTCAGGAAAGGTGTTGCAACAGGAAGTGCCAGTGCATTTTCGGAAAGATTGGCAACTAACGGAGAAGTTAATGGTCTTATAGGTAAAGTTACTATAATCAGATAATTATTACAGAGTGTTTAAACTTATTATAAATATGGAGGTATGTATATGAGGATTACGGATTTATTAAATGCTTCAAGTATAGATCTTAATGCAAAGCCTTTGAATAAAAAAGAGGCGATAGAGCAGGCTGTGAAGCTTATGGCGGCCAGTGGCAATATTACAGATATTGAAGCGTATACGAAGCAGGTTATTGCAAGAGAAGAAGAAAGCACAACTGGTGTTGGAGAGGGAATTGCCATACCACACGGCAAATGCAGTGCGGTAAGCAGACCGGGACTTGCAGCTATGATTATAAGGGATGGAGTTGATTATGATTCATTAGATGGTGAACCTGTTAATGTATTGTTTCTTATAGCAGCTCCGGACAGTGAGGATAATGTTCATCTTGATGTATTAAGCAAGCTTTCAGTGCTTCTTATGGACGAAGAATTTATCAAAAAATTAAAAGCGGCGAAGGATATTGGGGAATTTCTTGAAGTTATCGATAATGCAGACAGTGAAAGCAAGAGCATTGATGAAAGATTGCAGGATACAGGCACATATAATGCTGGCATTAGTGATACGAATTCGATTGACAGGTATATAGCGGCTGTAACTTCGTGTCCTACAGGTATTGCACATACTTATATGGCGGCTGAGGGTTTGGAAAAAGCAGCTAAAAAGGCAGGCTGTACAATTAAGATAGAGACAAGAGGTTCAGCAGGTGCTAAAAATGTTCTTACAGATGAAGACATAGAAAAAGCTGAATGTATAATAGTTGCGGCGGATGCCAAAGTTCCAATGTCAAGGTTTGAAGGACATAAGGTTATAGAATGTCAGGTATCAGACGGAATTAATAAAGCTGATGAATTAATAAGTCAGGCACTTAGCGGTGATGTTCCCGAATATCAGGTACAGGGGATGGGCAGATCTTCTGATGATAGTCAGGCATCTGTGGTTAAGAAGAATAAATCAGGCGGAGTTGGACATCAGATATATACACAGCTTATGAATGGTGTTTCGCATATGCTTCCATTTGTAGTTGGCGGTGGTATTCTGATTGCCATAGCATTTCTTATTGATGGAATTAATGTTGATATGAACAGTCTTTCTGAAGCGGAAAGAGCTAATTTTGGTACTATAACACCAGTTGCAGCTTTGTTTAAGAATATAGGTGGAGCAGCATTTGGATTTATGCTTCCTGTGCTTGCAGGATATATTGCAATGGCGATAGGTGACAGACCGGCACTGGCACTGGGGTTTGTCGGAGGATATATTGCAGCTAATGGAAAGTCTGGATTTTTAGGTGCTTTAGTAGCAGGCTTTGCGGCTGGATACATTATTTTAGGTTTAAGGAAATTGTGTGACAAGCTTCCAGAAGCACTTGAAAAGATTGCACCTGTGCTTATATATCCGGTTGTGGGAATTCTTGTTATAGGACTTGGAATGAACTATGTAATAGAGCCTGTTATGGGGGCGATTAATACAGGGCTTAATTCATTCCTTATTGGAATGGGAAGTTCAAGCCGTATAATTCTTGGATTTGTGCTTGCAGCAATGATGGCAATTGATATGGGTGGCCCATTTAACAAAGCGGCATATGTATTTGGAACAGCTTCAATTGCGTATGGAAACTACGATATTATGGCGGCAGTTATGATTGGCGGTATGGTTCCACCTTGTGCTATTGCACTTGCTACAATGTTATTTAAGAATAAGTTCACTAAGGAAGAAAGAGAGGCAGGACCAACCAACTTTATTATGGGACTTGCATTTATAACAGAAGGTGCTATTCCATACGCGGCGGCAGATCCGCTTCACGTTATACCAGCATGCCTTATTGGTTCTGGAATAGCAGGAGCAATAAGTATGTTATTTAAGTGCACGTTAATGGCTCCACATGGTGGAATATTCGTGTTCCCGGTTGTCGGCAACCCATTATATTATATTTTAGCACTAGTTGTTGGAACAATTGTTTCGTGTTTCCTTCTTGGAGTATTAAAGAAGAAGATCAAAGAATAGATTAATTAATAAAATAGAATTTTTAAAATAAAGTGTATGACCGTAGCCTGGCGTATCTGGTATGGTCCTGTTAAAAACACAATATATAAATATAAAAAACACAAGATATACAAAAACGAAACGTTTAAAATAAAAGATACGCAGAAAAGAGGTTTATTATGAAAGAATTTAATTACACAATTACAGACAAAGAAGGAATCCATATGAGACCAGCAGGTGAGCTTGTAAAAGCAGCTAAGCAGTTTGAGAGTAGTATATTAATTAAGAAAGACGGAAAGACTGCTGACTGTAAGAAAGTATTTACAATAATGTCATTAGCAGTAAAATGCGGACAGGAAGTAACAGTAAATGTAGAGGGTTCAGACGAAGAACAGGCGGCTGCAAAGATTGAAGAATTTATGAAAGCTAATATGTAAAGTAAAGTGCCAGGGTTAAAGTATATAAATTAAAATACCTAATTAAAGGGCTGAAATTAAAGAAAGGAGGGGCTGTTATGTATGAATATAAAGGAAAAAGCGTGTTTGGCGGGATAGCCATAGGCAGAATTAAAGTGTACAGTAAAGAACAACAGCAGGTTAAGCGGATGCATATTGATGATTGTGAGAGCGAGAAGCAAAGATATATTAATGCCGTTGATAAAGCAGTTGAACAGTTAGGTATGCTTTATGATAAGGCTTTAAAGGAAGTCGGTGAAGCCAATGCGGCAATATTTGAAATGCACCAGATAATGCTTGAAGATGACGATTATAAAGAGTCGGTTCTTAATATAATTGATAATCAGAATGTTAATGCTGAATATGCAGTTGCACAGACCTCGGATAACTTTTCATCAATGTTTGCGGCTATGGACGATGAATATATGAGAGGCAGGGCTTTAGATGTAAGAGATATTTCTGAAAGACTTATAACTATTCTTAGTGGTGGTAAAAGCAGTACAATAGAATCTGATGAGCCGTCAATAATCATTGCAGAAGATTTGGCACCATCGGAAACTGTACAGATGGATAAAGAAAAGATATTATCATTTGTAAGTGTTAAGGGTTCGGTTAATTCACATACAGCTATACTTGCAAGGACAATGGGGATACCAGCCCTTATAGGAACAAAAGGTGTTCTTGATGAAGATATAGACGGCTTAACAGGCATTGTTGACGGCTTTAATGGAGTTGTGTATATCAATCCTGATAGTGAGACACTTGACCGCTACAAGAAAGAACAGGCGAAGTATATAGAACAGAAGGAACTTTTAAACAGACTTAAGGGAAAAGAAGATGTAACGCTTGATGGAACAAAGATAAAGTTGTATGCTAATATTGGTAATGTTAAGGATATAGCGTTAGTTCTTGCTAATGATGCAGCCGGAATAGGATTGTTCAGGAGTGAATTCATCTATCTTGAGAGAACTGATTTTCCGACAGAAGAGGAACAGTTTAATATATATAAGACTGTTGCGGAAAATATGGCTGGAAAGCCGGCTATAATAAGAACACTTGATATAGGTGCAGACAAGCAGTGTGACTATTTTAATCTTGATAAAGAGGACAATCCGGCATTAGGTGTGAGAGCTATCAGAATATGCCTTACAAGAACAGATATATTTAAGACACAGTTAAGAGCTTTATACAGGGCGAGTGCATATGGCAATATTCATATTATGTATCCGATGATTGCTAATATGTGGGAGATAGACCGCATAAAAGAGATTGAAAATGAGGTGAAGGCTGAGCTTGCGGCTCAGGAGATTAAGATAGGAAGCCCAAAGACAGGAATAATGATAGAGACACCGGCGGCTGCAATGATTAGCGATGAGCTTGCAAAAAAGGTTGATTTCTTTAGTATTGGAACTAATGATTTGACACAGTACACATTGGCTGTTGACAGGCAGAATCCTAAGCTGGATACATTTTTTGATGCACATCATCCAGCAGTGCTAAAGATGATTAAAATGGTTGTCGATAATGCACATAAAGCCGGGATATGGGCAGGAATATGTGGAGAACTTGGAGCTGATACAAGTCTTACACAGAAGTTTCTTGAAATGGGTGTTGATGAATTGTCGGTTTCGCCGGGGAGAATTCTTCCAATCAGAAAGATTATCCGTGACACTGATGTATCTGAATTATAATTGGTATATTGGAAAAGGTGATTGTTATGCTTACAGAGAAAAGACACGAATATATACTTCAGGAGTTGAAACGCAAGGGAAGTATAACTGTCAATGAGATTAAAGAAGAACTTGGAATTTCAGAATCTACAATTAGAAGAGATTTGAATTCACTTGATGAAGAAGGCAGGCTTGTCAAGGTATTTGGAGGTGCAGTATCAGCAGATTTTGAGGTTTCAGGCAGTGAACCAAGTGTTATGCAGAAGCGTGAAATAAATATTAATGGCAAGAAGCTTATTGCAAAATATGCGGCAGGACTTATAGAACCTGATGATTTTGTATATATGGACGCAGGCACGACAACAGGCTGTATGATTGATTATATAACAGAAAAGCGGGCGGTATATGTGACTAATGCTGTTACACACGCAAGAAATCTTGCGGCGTTAGGTTTCAGGGTTATACTTATAGGTGGTGAGCTTAAGGGTTCAACAGAAGCAGTAGTAGGAGCTAATGCTATTGAAATGTTAAGAAATTATAATTTCAACAAAGGATTTTTTGGTACAAATGGCATAAGTATTAAATGTGGATTTACGACGCCTGATATTAATGAGGCAGAAGTTAAGAAAATGGCACTGAGCCATTGCAATCACAAAATAATTCTTGCAGACAGCACCAAATTCGATAATGTAAGTTCAGTGACATTTGCAAGGATTGATACAGCTAAGATAATAACTGATGAAGAAGTGACTGCTGGTTATAGGGATTATAATATTTATAAGGTGAATGGATGATGTTATAATTGAAAAATGAACAATATTAAAAGGGACTTTTTAAGTCCCTTTTTTAGTAAGTTATTTCTGTCTGTTGCTAAGCTGTTCAGATATAGCCTGTTTAATGGCATTGAAAGACTCTTTGCTTATATCGTGTTCGATACGGCAAGCATCCTCCTCGGCAGTCTGCTTATTGACACCAAGCTGTATTAACCAAGAAGAAAGTATCTGATGTCTTTCATAAATCATCTCGGCAATTTCCCTGCCAGAGTCTGTAAGGTATATATAACCTTCTTTAGTTACGCGTATATGTTCTGATTCACGAAGATTCTTCATAGCAATGCTGACGCTTGACTTCTTATAGCCCATTTCGTTGGCAATATCAATTGAACGCACAACAGGCAGTTTCTTGCTAAGCATAAGTATTGTTTCTAAATAATCTTCAGCTGATTCGTGGATGACCATAATTATTCCCCCTGACTAACATTTATGTGAATTAATAAATAATTGTAGATTATAAAGCAATTAATAAATAATTAATGTAAATATAATACTAATAAGTGTAATAAGTATAACATAAACCTGGCAAATAATCAAACTTATAGTTAGTGCGAATAGTTAGTGCAAATTATCTATGCCTTTCAAAGCTGTATAAATATGTGCTATAATAAAGCTGTACATAGTGGGAGATTTGAAAAAAGCTAGAGCTGCCCTTACAAGGCACCAGGTTGATATGCGTAAAATGTACGCAGAAAAGAGGATTATTATGAATATTAATATAGATAAATTACACTGCCTTATAGATTTACACGTTCACCTTGATGGTTCAGTCAGTATTCCAATGGCTAAGAGGCTGGCTCTTATCAATGGTATTGAACTTAATGAAAGTGAAGAAGACCTGAAAGAAAGATTACAGGTGTCCAAAGACTGCAGGGATTTGAATGAATATCTGGAAAAATTTGAATTTCCACTGACACTTTTGCAGAAAGCTGAAGCTATTACTGAATGTGTGAGAATGTTAATAGCTGGGCAGGATAGTCAGGGGATAATGTACAGTGAGATAAGATTTGCACCACAGCTTCATATGCAGAAGGGGTTGACACAGGAAGAGGTTGTGCAGGCGGCAATAAAAGGACTCGATAATTCAGATTATCACAAGCTTATATTATGCTGTATGAGGGGAAGCGATAATGAGGAGCTTAATAAAGAAACGATAAGGATTGCCCATAGATATCTTGGACGTGGAGTTGTGGCACTAGACCTTGCCGGTGCAGAAAAATTATATCCAACAAAGCAGTTTGTTGGAATATTTAAAGAAGCTTTGGCATATAATATTCCGTTTACAATACACGCAGGTGAAGCAGATGGAGAAGAAAGCATAAAGACGGCAATATATATGGGAGCTGAAAGAATAGGACACGGAATAAGGGCAGCCTGGTCAGAGGATATGATTAAGGAGCTGGCAGATAAGAAAATTTCGTTAGAATTGTGTCCTACAAGTAACCTTAATACGAAAGTTGTTGATAATATTGCTGATTATCCAATTATGAAACTTATTAATAATGGTGTTAAAGTTACCATAAATACGGACAATATGATGGTTTCAGGCACAAGTATTAAAAATGAACTTAAATTACTTGTGCAAACATTTCCTATAAATGGTATAATATTAAAGAATTTGCTTATTAATTCAGCAGAAGCTGCATTTGCCAAGGATAGCATTAAAGAACAGCTTAAAAGAAAGATATATGAAGAATTGGATGGGGTTACTTATGAATGAAGTTAATAAGTTATTTACAAAGGAGAATGTTGAACAGATAGTTGTTCCACAGGTTGTAAAAGATGATTTACTAAGCATTATAGAGGAAAAGCTAAAAAGAGCAGGATTTTACTACAGAATTGCATACAGGGTCAAGGCAGTTGATTCTATGGTGAATAAACTTATATTTAAGGATTACGGACGTCCGGGTACGGAGAATGAAGATAAGAAAATGCAGGATCTTGTAGGAATAAGAATAATCCTATATTTTGTTGATGATGTAGATATATGCAGAAAGCTTTTAGATACATTATTTATATCTCCAGGAATGTGGGAGACTACGGAGAATAATGAATATGAATTCAAGGCTATGAAGGTCAATGGAATATTCAAGCTTCCAGCATATCTTAGCAAGACAATTGTCAATCCATATCTGTCAGATTATGTTGACGATACATTTGAGGTTCAGGTAAGGACGAACTCATTTGAGGGCTGGCACGAGATTGAGCACGATATGAGATATAAAGGCTCGGCGTTTGGAATAGGTAACGAAGCACTGGCAAGAAAGATGAACAGTATTCTTGCTACATTTGAACTGTGTGATGATTCGATAGCAGGACTGCTTGAAGATTTAGGACATCAGCATTACAAAGACAAAAAATGGAATGATATGTTAAGGTGTCACTACAGGTTAAAGTTTGAGAATGAACCTCTGCATCGATACATAGAGGAGCTGTTTGACTCAGACACAGAGCTTGCAAAGATATTTTATAAGGCACCAAGACAAGGGGCTATTGAACAGTTGTGGCTTGATACTTCAGAGAATGGAATAGAGCTTACACTTAATAATATAGTAAAGATTGTCAATCAGATAGGTCCTGATGATGAAAGGCTTAATGAGGTATTTAGAAAGATAGAGCAGGAGCATAAGAACAAACAGGAATTCGAGACTGGCGGTAAAAGACGCCGCTTTGAGCCATTTAAACCGCTTGGCAATTATAAGGTATTCCAGTCACATTCCTGCATTGATCTTACTAATCTTTCTATGGAGGACGCATTTAAAAAGGCAGTTAATTACATATATTCGTGGGTACATTCAAGATTTAATGAAGTATTTGATGATATGCCGGGCAGTGTGGATACATATGATAATGAAAGACCGGGGTATAAGGTATCGCTTGAATATGATAATGAGAATTTATATTTCAAGGAGATTACAACGCACCTTGATTCTAAGGTCGCTAACAGACTGTGGATATCGGTTGCTACTATTAAGAAAGATGGTGACAGGCTTTTATTTGACGTAAGTAATGAATATGCTGAGCCAGCAGATAAGTACAGAGATAATGAAAATGTATTGTTCAGCCGTCCTAACTTCTATGGAGAGATAGCAGATAACATTGGAATATGTGATGTGGAGAGGTTAAGACAGAATGTAAGGGGTATTGATAATAAAGAAGAATACAATACATTAAAGGATCTTATTAAAGATGATAATAGGCAGTTCCCTGTAGTTGTATTTGTGGCATCAGATGATTACTGGGTAGAAAAGTTTGATGTGGACTATTTTGCATATCTTGTGGGATATTATGCACATATTAAGAGAATTACAACAGATGAACTTTCTGAGCAGTTTGCTAAAGATTATGATTTGGACGAAGACGAGTTTAGGGATTCAATAACTGTATTTTATCCAGGCAGAGAACCTAACACAAGTTATAAGTCGCATATCTTAAATACTACATTTGAGGTTATAAAGATAGAGAAAAGAAAATACTGGAATGAGAATGGGTGTAGGGCGTTCAGGCGACAACTTGTTTCAGATATAAGAGAGAATAATGTCATTATGTAGATAACAGAGGGGTAGAAAGCTATGAGTAGAGGGAATAATAAAAGCAGTATTGCCGCAGAAGGAACACAATGGTATGGAAATATTGTATCAAGCACGCTTCAGGCATATTACGAGGTGTACTATGTCAATCTTTCAGATAATACCTGCAAAAGAATATATCCGTGGTATATCGAGGATAATGAGTTTATAGATTATACTAACGAGGTCAACCGCAGAATATCAGGTAATATCATATGTAATAATTCGGAGGAAGATGTGTCAACGCTTCTTGCAGTTGATAATCTTAAATGTGAATTAAAACATAAAGATAAGACAGAATACAGATACAAAAGACAGGTAACCAATGGAGTATTCAGGTGGTGTCTTGTAAGTGTTGTCGTTGAGAAGCGAAAAAATGGTGATCCTGTAAGTGTTATTCTTATGATAAGGGACATAGAAGATGTTATAAAGAAAGAGATTGAACAGCAGCTTCTTATAGAAGAAGCACTTGCACAGGCTGAAAGTGCTAGCAGGGCAAAGGGAAAGTTCCTTTCTGATATGTCGCACGAAATCAGGACACCTATGAATGTGATTCTTGGATATGCCTCAATTGCACAGAATAATATGGATAATCGGGATCAGGATAAGGTTAAGGATTGCCTTGAAAAGATTAAAGAAGCTGGAAATCATCTGATTGGTATTATTAATGATGTGCTTGAGGTGTCAAGGATAGAGCAGGGAAAGATTAATATAGAAAATGAAGAAAGCGACATTTATGAGCTTATGACAGATTTCTATAATCTTGTAGAAATTCAGGCGGCAGTAAAGAAACAAAAGATGACAATTGATCTAGAGGGTATAACTGATAAATATGTGTATATGGATTGGACGAGAATAAGCCAGGTGCTTATTAATCTTATTAACAATGCAATCAAATATACGCCGGTTGGCGGACATATAGATGTTATTGTGAAAGAAGACTGTAATAATAATATAGGGGATAATATACATAATTATATTATTATAGTGAAGGATAATGGCAGGGGAATAGATGAAAAGGATATGCCATCGTTATTTGATTTGTATACAAGGGGAGCATACGATAATGATATATCAGTAGAGGGAACAGGGCTTGGACTGTCTATATCCAAGCAGATAATTGAACTGATGAATGGAACAATAGATGTTGACAGTAAGTTAGGCGAAGGTACAATATTTACAGTAAAGTTACCGCTTCAATATGTTGTCAGGACACAGGCTGATAAAAATGTGACTGACAACGGGAAAGATAATAATATAATAAAGAATGATCAGAGCCTGTCAGATATAAAGGTAATGGTTGTTGATGATAATCAGTATAACAGGGAAATTGCCTGCGAGCTTTTACAGGAAAATGGTGCTCATATAATTGAATGTGCCAGCGGAAGTGAAGCTGTGGATTATATAAAATATAGAAAAGGTATCGTGGATATTATTCTTATGGACGTGTGTATGCCGGATATGGATGGTTTTGAGGCTACACGTCTAATAAGACAGTTAGAAAAAGACAGATGGCAGGATATTCCGATTGTAGCAATGACAGCTAATGCATTTGATGAGGACAGGAAGAAGGCACTGGAGCACGGAATGAATGGACATATAGCTAAACCATTCGATATAGATACATTTGCAGAAACAGTATTAGAATATGTAAAATATTAAGTTGACATAAGTGCATAAGTAGGGTACGATTTAGTGTATTAAAGTAATAAAATATTCACGTATTAGAGAAGTGAATTGCAAGAACAGAATGGAGATTAATATGAGGAACTGTACCAACACGCGATTATTAAGGAAAATGCTTATTGTACTTTTATTATGCTCTTTTATAGCAGGTACATTTACTGCCTGTTCAGATAAGAAGCAGTCAGACGTCAAGACAACATTTACAGTGGGTTTTGATGCGGAATTTCCACCTTATGGATACAAAGATGAGAGTGGAGAATATGTTGGATTTGACTTATCTTTAGCAGAAGAAGTATGCAGACGTAATGGCTGGGAACTTGTCAAACAGCCAATCGACTGGGATTCTAAAGATATGGAACTTTCATCTGGAAGCATAGATTGTATATGGAATGGATTTACTATGGACGGAAGGGAGTCCGATTATACATGGACAACTCCATATATTGATAATTCACAGGTTGTAATAGTAAAGTCAGATTCAAGCATTAATTCATTATCAGACTTAGCAGGAAAGGTTGTTGTTGTGCAGTCAGACTCATCTGCACTTGCGGCATTTACCGGTGAAGATGCAGAACCGGAAAATGTTGCACTTGCTAAAAGCTTTGCCTCATTACAGCAGGTTGGTGATTATAATGGTGCATTTATGAATCTTGAGGCTGGTTCAGTTGATGCGATATGTATGGATATGGGTGTTGCCAATTATGAACTTAATGCAAGAGGCGGCAGATTCAGAATGTTGTCACAGCATGTATCTAATGAACAGTATGGAATAGGCTTTAAACTTGGCAATACAGAATTAAGAGATAAAGTACAATCAACACTTCTTGATATGCTTGATGATGGAACATTTCTTTCGATAGCTGAAGAATGGGGACTTGAGGAAAGCATATGCTTAAGTGCTGATAATGTTGTAAATGATAGTGATTTAGCTGTTGATAAAGGTAATTTCTTTGTTGAACTTGGAAGCGTTGTATCCAAGCTGGCAGAAGGTATGCTTGCATCACTTGCAATATTCGTACTTACACTTGTATTCTCACTTCCGCTAGGACTTTTACTTATGTTTGTAAGATTGTCAAAGGTAAATGTAATAAGATGGATTGCAAAGATATACATATCAATAATGAGAGGGACACCCCTTATGTTACAGCTTTTAGTTGTGTTCTTTGGTCCATATTATGTATTTGGAATTTCGCTTTCTTACAGTTATAGATTTTATGCGGTAATTATAGGATTTGCACTTAATTATGCAGCATATTTTGCAGAGATATTCAGATCAGGAATTCAGGCAATACCAGCAGGACAGAGTGAAGCTGCGACAGTTCTTGGTTACACAAGGACACAGACATTTGTAAGAATTATACTTCCGCAGATGACAAGAATTGTGCTTCCACCAGTTACTAATGAAGTAATAACTCTTGTAAAAGATACATCTTTAGCATTTGCACTTGCGTATACAGAAATGTTCACGCTCGCTAAGCAGATTGCGGCGGCAAGTGCAAGCATAATGCCATTATTTATTGCAGGAGCATTTTATTATATATTCAACTTTATAGTTGCCTGGATAATGGAATATATAGAAAAGAAAATGCGTTATTAAACAGATGGAGGCAGTATGAGCAGTACAAGTTTACTTGAAATGAAACATGTAAAAAAGACATTTGGAAGTCTTGAAGTGTTAAAGGATATATCAATAGAAGTTAATGAGGGAGAGGTTGTTGCAATAATCGGACCATCAGGTTCTGGTAAATCAACATTTTTAAGATGTGCAACTCTCCTAGAGAATATGGATGAGGGAACATTGTCATATTGTGGTGAGAGTGCAACGATTAATGAGTCGGGTGCAGCACAGTATGTAGACAAGAAGAAGTTACACAGCATAAGAAATAATTTTGGACTTGTATTCCAGAATTTCAACCTTTTCCCACATTTTTCAGTGCTTAAAAATGTAATTGATGCACCAATTAATGTGCAGAAACGTGATAAAGCTGAGGTGACTGCCGAGGCACGCGAGCTTTTAAAGAAGGTTGGACTTGAGAATAAAGAAGACAGCTACCCAGGCCAGTTATCAGGCGGACAACAGCAGAGAGTTGCTATTGCGAGGGCACTTGCTATGAATCCAAAGATGCTGTTCTTTGATGAGCCAACATCTGCACTTGACCCAGAGATAACAGCAGGAATTCTTAAGCTTTTAAGAGAACTTGCCAATGAAAAGATGACAATGGTTATAGTTACACACGAGATAGATTTTGCCAGAAATGTAGCTGACAGAGTTATATTTATGGATGGTGGCGTAATAGTCGAAGAGGGTAAGCCTCAAGACGTTATAGATAACCCTAAGAGTGAAAGAACTAAAGCCTTCCTTCAGAAAATGGCATAAAAGGAATGGTATAAAAAGAATAGCATAATATGGAGATTAAGGTATGACATTAAACCAGTTAAAATATGCGATAATTGTTGCAGAGTCAGAGTCTTTTAATGAAGCAGCCAAGAAGCTTTTTATATCACAGCCAAGTCTTTCAACTTCAATACATTCCTTAGAGGAGGAGATTGGAGTACAGATATTCAGACGTTCACAGAATGGTATTGCAGTAACACCTGATGGCAAGGAATTTATCGGTTATGCAAGACAGGTTATGGAGCAGTATGAGCTTTTAGACGCAAGATACATTACTAAATCAGAAGTCAAGAAAAGATTCAGTGTGTCAATGCAGCATTATTCTTTTGCGGTTAATGCTTTTGTGCATATGGTTAAGCAGTATGGTATGGACGAATATGAGTTTGCTGTACACGAAACCAAGACACATGAGGTTATAGAAGATGTGAAGAATGGCAAAAGTGAAATTGGCATACTGTACATTAACAGTTTTAATAAAAATGTGCTTGAGAAAATCTTCAATGATAATTATCTTGAGTTCCATAAATTGTTAGAATGTGAAATATATGTATATATGTACAAGGGACACCCGCTTGCTGGCAAAAAGCTTATTAAGCTTGAAGAGTTAAAAGATTATCCGTGTCTTTCATTTGACCAGGGGGATTATAATTCATTTTATTATGCAGAAGAAGTATTAAGCACATATGAATATAAGCAGCTTATTAAGGCTAATGACAGGGCAACTATGCTTAATCTTATGGTTGGACTTAATGGATATACGCTGTGTTCAGGAATTATATGTGAGGAGCTTAATGGTGATGAATATTGTGCAGTAAAGCTTGATGCTAAGGAAGTTATGGATATTGGTTATATTTCAAGAAAGGGAATTGCGTTAAGTACGATAGGGCAGCAGTATCTTGAAGAAATATCCAAGTATAAAGCGTTGTAAATATAGGGCTTCGTGAATGTAAGAACTGGTAATTATAAAGTTTATATAAGCTTTGTAATAGTTTGATTGACAGATGATATGTATATTTTATATAATAAAATATAAGAACGTATGGTTGGAAAGTGAGCGGGTTTTATATGAGAAAGATGAGTGAAGAACCTGTATGTACAGGTTTTACAGATATACATAATCATATTTTATTTGGAGTTGATGATGGTTCGCCGGATATAAAGACAAGTATGGAAATGTTGCAAATGGCATATGAAGATGGTATAAGAGATGTCATATTGACACCACATTTTCATCCTAAGAGGGGTATGGCACATTACAGCAAGATAGTAGAGCATTATGAGATACTTGCTGACGAGGCGGCTAAGACATTTCCTGATATGGGAGTGTATCTTGGCAGGGAAGTGTATTTCAGGTCAGAGATATTAGACGATTTGGATAAGCTTGATGAAAAGACAATGTGCGGAACTGACACAATTCTTATAGAGTTCTCCTCAGGAGTTGAGCAGGACAAGGTAAGAGGAGCTGTACTTGATGTTATAATGGCTGGCTATCACCCAATTGTGGCACACGTTGAAAGATATGTGTGTACGGTTAAGGATTGGGACTATATATATGAGTTAAAGAGAATGGGTGCTGACATACAGATTAACGCAGACTCAGTTACCGGCGATAATGGCTGGGCAGTACAGAGATGTACTAAGGCACTTCTTAAAGACCATATTGTAGATTATATTGCATCTGATGCACACGATTTGAAGTCAAGAACACCTCAGTTATCAAAGTGCTATAAGTATGTTGTGAAAAAATATGGCGTGGAATATGCTGACAAGATAATGAAGGCAGATGTAACGAAGAAATTCGGTTGATATATATGATATATATTAATAAGTTATATAAAGATAATAAGATAGAAGTCTGGAATACGGCAATGTTATTAAATTAATGACACTGGCTGTGGTACAGGCTTCTTTTTAATTTAATTATTATGGATATATGGAAGGATAATACGGGGCATAATAAAAATTATAAGAATTTAAAAATTAGTGGTTGACAGATTACTAATCAGAGGATATAATGCAATCATAAAACACATTAAACATATAGGTTTATAGGAAAACAATAATAAAACATTTTCAGGAGGATTAATAATATGAGTAATTATGTAGAGAGTGCAGCAGAATTAGTAGGAAAGACACCATTACTTAAGCTTAATGGATATTCTAAGAAGGCAGGGGTTACAGAGGCTAACATATTTGGTAAGCTTGAATATCTCAACCCAGCAGGTTCTGTAAAGGACAGAATTGCATTAGCAATGATTAAGGATGCAGAAGATAAGGGATTATTAAAGCCTGGTGCAACAATCATCGAGCCAACAAGTGGTAATACAGGTATTGGTATTGCCTCAGTTGCAGCAGCTAAGGGCTATAGAGCAATTCTTACACTTCCAGATACAATGTCAGTAGAAAGAAGGAATCTTTTAAAGGCTTATGGTGCTGAACTTGTTCTTACAGAAGGTGCTAAGGGTATGAAGGGTGCTATTGCAAAGGCAGAAGAACTTAACAAGGAAATCGAAGGCTCTATCATCTTAGGACAGTTTGATAATCCGGCTAACCCAGCAGCTCACAAGGCTACAACAGGTCCAGAAATCTGGGAACAGCTTGATGGTAAGGTAGATATATTCGTAGCTGGTGTTGGTACAGGCGGAACAGTTACAGGTGTTGGTGAATACCTTAAGTCACAGAATCCAGATGTTAAGATTGTAGCAGTTGAGCCAGCAACAAGTCCGGTTCTTTCAAAGGGAACAGCAGGTGCTCATAAGATTCAGGGTATCGGTGCAGGATTTGTTCCTACAGTTCTTGATACAAAGATATATGACGAAATAATTGCAATTGATAATGATGATGCATTTGCAGAAGGCAGAGCATTCGCAGTAAGTGAAGGTGTACTTGTTGGTATTTCTTCAGGTGCAGCTTTAAAGGCAGCTACAATTCTTGCACAAAGACCAGAGAACAAGGGTAAGAATATCGTTGCATTACTCCCAGACTCAGGTGATAGATATTTATCAACAGCATTATTTGCTAATAACTAATCGCTTGTTGTGTGATGTGAATAACAGGACTAGTGGCTGGTATTCACATCATCATAATAATATACATTTCTCCTTATAAATTTTAATACCGGTGTCAGTTAATAGCTGGCACCGGTATTTTATTGTGTGTTTATTATGTAATATATGTTACAATATATAACAAATGTTACAGCAGATAACAGCAATTAATAATCATCAGTCAGTCAAACTGTAAGCGTATGAACTGATTATGAATACAGGCGGCGGGATTTGTATGAAGAACAATATATTTAACATAATTCAGATTGGGGATAAGAGCAACCGCATAAGCAGGGCTTTTGATATATTTATAACGATAACAATATTTTCTAATATTATAGTGACATTTTTGCAGACCTTTGATGAGCTTGCATTTATGGGTGGATTTTTTAAATGGGTTGAGTATATAACTTTATTTATATTCTGCGTGGAATATATTCTTAGGATATGGACGGCGGATCTGCTTTATCCTGAATGTAAAGGAGTAACTGCAAGGTTTAAGTTGGAAGAATTATGGCGATATGCATAGCCTATCTTGGAGTTGGTGCGGTGGCTATACCAACAGGTATTATTAGTGCAGGTTTTGTTGAATAGTATCAGAGAAAAAGCAGCATTTCTGATATTAAAAATGCAGATATAAAAGAGATAGCAGAGATAAAGATTGATAAGACACAGGCAGGAAAGACAGTAGAGGAGATTGAAGAAACAGATTTTGTGTCAATATATCTTATATTTAGAGATGATTTATCGATTCTTCCACAGAAGGATACTATGCTTAAGCTGAATGATATAATTATAATTCGCGATGGGAATTAGGAATATTTTCTAAATATATTGTTATGCGTGCCGATATATAAAATATGGATATCCACGGAGGGAATTATATATCCTGGTGCGATTGCACGGAAAGGAAGATAAAGTGAATATTTCTACACAATCTACTACTCTTCTTGATATGTTAAATAGTAGTAGTTCAACAGGCAAGTCAAAGAGTGCCGCAGATTCTTATATTGATGTTCTTATCCAGAATAACAACTTAAGATATCAGCAGAAGATGAAAGAAGTTCTTGGATATGATACATCAAGTTCTTCTAAGGATGCACAGTATGAGAAGGTTGCATCTTCAGCATCTAATCTTAACAGTGTAATAAGTTCATTATCTAACGAATCGCTCTGGAATGAAGATTCAAGTGATTATTCTAAAGATAAGGTATATGATACTGTTAATAATTTTGTAAGTGCTTATAATACACTTATTACTAACATTAATACAGTTGGAAGCACAATTGAGAATACTTACAAGACTAAGCTTGATAAGCTTGTAACAGACAATAAGGAGGCACTTGCGGCAGTAGGTATTACTGTTGATGATAATGGCAAGCTTTCAGTTGACACTGATAAGTTAAAGAGTGCAGATATGTCTGAATTAAAGAAGATGTTAGGAAGTGAGTCTGAATTAATGAAGGGAATTAAAGAACAATCAGGTTCAGTTAATAATATTGTATCAGAAGCATTAAGCATACAGAAAAGCCTGTCAGGTCTTTATAATTCTTCATCTTCAAGTGTTGATGTGTCAGATTTATTATATGGAACATCTTACGATTCGAAGGGGTAATATAAAGTTAATATTTTTGAGGTGAGTGTTGGAAATAGAGCAGCATAATCTCAGAATATGAATTAATTGAAATTAGAATACTATTCTTAATAAAGCAGGACTGCTATGTATATGTCACCTTACTGTTAAGTAGGGGGGCATATATATGGCAGTCCTGCTGTTTTATGGTAAGCACTTACGTTTTATGACTATTGGTTTTATATTAATTATGTATTAATTATATAAATTTATGTCTGATTTAGTCAATTAATAGTATTACTATAACATTAATCAGCCACAGATGTATCATCTTTAGCTACAAAATATTTCTTATAAGCTACTATGAATAATACTATAGATAAAGCTGTTGCAATATAGTCAGTTATAGGCTGTGTCATAGCAAGGTTAACAGGCGTGTTGTTCACAATGCTTGTTGTAATCAGTATCGGAAAATAGATTATTCCCTGACGGCTTACTGAAAGTATAAGCGATGGTATCGCAGCACCCATTGACTGTATTGCATTGATGAATACGAATAGTATTCCAAGCACAGGCCCAGACATTATGTATATTCTTGAAAATGCAAATGCATATCCAAATGCTTCCTCATCATCAAGAAATGCTTTTGCAAGAGGAGCTGCACCAAGATAACATATGAGTGTCATTATAATACTTAAGCATATTGCAAAACATAAAGAGAATTTTAAAACTGAGCGGTAACGCTTGCTATTTCCAGCACCGAAACAGTAGCCGAGCAGAGGCTGGATACCAGTTCCAACACCAATAAGAAGCATAACTGCAATCATATTAACTTTCATAGCAACACCAAGACCGGCAAGTTGTAAATCACCATGTTTTGCCATAAATGAATTGATCATAATATTGGAGAAGCTCATAAGTATGCTGTTAAGTGAAGCTGGAATTCCGATTGAAAGCACACCGAGAGTAATTATCTTTTTAGCGGAATAATCTTTAGGTTTAATCGATAATATCGACCGCTTGGAAGTAAGGTGGATAATATAAAATACGGTTGAGAAAATGTTACCAAGAACTGTGGCAACAGCTGCACCTGCAACATACCATTTAAAACCAATAATCATAACAGGGTCAAGTACAATGTTAATCATATTACCGATAATCATTCCGGTCATAGCGACTGTAGCGTGACCTTCAGAACGAATGATATTACTAAAGGAATTGCTTACAATAAGAAATGGTATTCCAATGGCAACGATTGAAAGATATTGTGAAGCGTATCCTATTGTAGCATCACTTGCACCGATAAGACGGCATACGGGAACTGAAAATATTGTCATAATTATCATAGCAATAACGCCAATTGCTGCACCTGTCCAAAAACAGAATGCTGAAATATGTTTGGCCATATCACGTTTTCCTTCGCCAAGCATTCGGCTTATCATAGAAGTACCACCAATTCCAAATAACATACCGACAGCCATGAATATAATAAATGCTGGTGTAGCAATGGAAACAGCGGCAACCATAAGTGGGTCTTTAGTCTGACCAATAAAAAATGTATCCGCAAGATTGTATACAAGAACCATAAGCATACTTATTATAGATGGAATTACGTTAGTAAGTACGGCTTTAGGTACTGGAGCATCGCGGAAAATCTGTTGTGTTTTATCTTGCATAAGTAGGGTCCTTTCTTTACATAATATTTTTAAAAGGGGGATAAATAACAATGTTATAGACATGGACGATTGGGGTGGGCTGATATAAGCAACGAAGACCCGTTTGCACTGAGTGTCGCTCGCAGCGGTACTAAGCTGCCAGTTGGCACTGCCAGCTAAGGACCGGCGGCTCCCCATCGTCTTCTTATGCTTATATCAGCCCACACCAATCTGACAGTGGCACTTGGTTGCGATGGGGTAACCTTGGTGATATCATTAAAGGTAGCGGTGCGGTATTGTGAGATATGCACAGTTGTGGCGATGAGCTTTGTGGGTGGTGCTATATCGACCTTTATTATTTATAAAATGGTATTTATCGACCTTTTTGGTGGGTGATTTTTGGGTTAAATCGGTCTGGAGGACTGATTTAATTGGGGGTTTTTAATAGATTTGATATAACTTATGTAACTTTATTATGATATACTTAAATATAGTTGTAGTCAAGAGCAGCGTTGTGAGTGGAGAGGAAAGATACGGGGGATATGTTAGGAAAGGGATTGGGACTATGGAATTAGAAGTTGATGAAATGTTAGTGGAGCTTAGGCAAAATGCGGAGTACACAGATAATTACGATATAGCTAGTGACAACCATTTAGTATAGATAGGTATGTCTAAAATCGAAAGCAGTAACAGAAACTACTGTCGAAAATATATAGTGAAAATAACAGATATGTGCTATCATTTAAACATATAAAACTGACACAAATTTATAGAACACCAGTTGTGTGAGGGCTTAATATTGCAAGCTGGGTACTTTTGAAACCGCCGGCACTTAGCGGCTGTATTTTAGCCGCTTATGTGTCCGTTACGGTTTCAAGTAGCGAAAGCGTGTCCAGCGGTAATATTAAGCCCTCACACAATGTCCGTGCGACAAAATCTATGAAAGTCCACAGCGAAACTATGAAGATAAGCAATAAATATGTCAGTTCAATTAAAAACAAACAAGCAGATGTATAAGTCGTGTAAAGTAATTACAAAGAGGAAGAAAGGCAGAATTATGAATATTTATTTAGCCGGCGATTCAATCGTCCAGAATTACACAGAAGAAGAATTTATAGCAGGTTGGGGACAATACCTTAAATATTATGTAACTCCTGATACTAAAGTATTTAATTGCGCCAAGGGAGGCAGAAGTTCAAGGTTATTTCTCAATGAAGGAAGATTTGATAAAATAGATGAAAGTATACAGGCAGGAGATTACCTTTTGATAGAATTCTGCCACAATGATGATAGTTCTAAAGGTTACAGCACTATGTTTAACCGTATGACAGAGCTTGGAATACCTGATGAGGACGGAAGATATCCGGTTATACCGGGCGAGAGAGTGCCTAAAGATTATATTCCTAAAGAATATATAGATGCTTTAATGAAAGATGACTCAATAGCTGATAAGGAAGCAGTGCTTGCAAGCGTTAAGGCATTTAATAACACTTACCCTAATGATACATATTATCCATATTCACCTAATGGTGAGAAGGGCAGCTTCAAATGGTTCATAAAGCAGTATATTGATATGGCAAGAGAACATAATGCTGTTCCAGTGCTTGTAACAGCACCGGCAAGAACAGCATTTAACAAGGACGGAACAATTAAAGATGGTCCGGGACTTCACGGCGGTGATAATTTCTGCTATATAAGGGCAATGAAGCAGATAGGAGAGGAAACACATACTCCCGTGATAGATTTATTTAGTTATACGGTAAAGCTTTTTGAGAGTATAGGCGAAGCTGATATTCACAAGTATACATCTATCAAAAAGGGTATCAATAAGGGCAAGTGGCCAGAGGATTTTGTTAATGAACTTGCTAAGAAAGACACTGTATCAGAGAATACACATTTTAATAAATATGGTGCGTGGCTTATAACAAAGGGTCTTGTCAATTTAATAAAAGAGTGTGATAATGAGCAGGTTACAGCATTAAAAAATGTTATTGTGAATTCAGATTATAAAGTTGCATCTCCATTAATATAATGATAACAGGAGGACATATGAGAAAGAAAAGATTAACAAGAAAACAGAGGATTATGAGAAAAAGAATTACAATTGCCGCGTGTATAGCCGTAGTAGTTGTTGTGATTATTGTAGCAGTAGTATTATTATTAAATGCTAACAGGAAAAAGTCAACGGATACTAATGATAATACAATAGTTACAACAAGCGATAGCAGTAATAACACAGAGTCTAAGGCAGGTGATAGTATTAATTCATCTAATAACAGCACAGATACAGCGAGTAAATCTGATGCTTCAAATGTTAATAGTTCAGATGATAAGAGCACAGAGAGCCAGCAGACAGATGATAAAAAAGGGTCATCAACAGGAGATGGCGTAACTAAGACATCTAAGGGATTTACTATTGATAACAGAAATGGAGCAACATATATAGATGGTTACTTAATAGCCAATAAGACATATGCACTTCCAAGTACATTTATTCCAGAAAATCCAGAAGTACCTGTAACAGAGGCAAGAAGTAATAAGAGCCTTGACAAGGATTTAATGACGGCTTTCAGAAAAATGCAGGCAGATGCGACAGCAAAAGGACTTAATATCTATATTGCGAGTGGTTACCGTTCATATGATTATCAGGTGGGTCTTTACAATAGATATGTAGCCAACGATGGAAAAGCTGCGGCAGATACTTATTCATCAAGACCGGGTAATTCAGAACATCAGACGGGTCTATGCTTTGATTTGAATTCGATTGAAGACAGCTTTCAGTATACAAGCGAAGGTAAATGGGTTAATGATAACTGTTATAAATATGGTTTCTGCATAAGATTTCCAAAGGGAAAGGATGCTTATACAGGTTACCAGTATGAATCATGGCATTTAAGATATGTTGGAACTGAATTAGCAGAGAAGCTTTATAATAATGGTGACTGGATTTCATTAGAAGAATATTTCGGAATAACAAGCGAATATCCTGATTAATAAATATAAAATAATAAGAGAGCCATAGTTTAAATGAAACTGTGGCTCTTATTGTTATTTTTATATTATATTGTACTATGGCAATGAATAACTATTATACATATTCTTTGCACAGATTAATAAACTGTTTGATAGATGGAGTCAAAAATTTATCTTTATGGTAAATAATATAGAAATTTCTACTGAAAATTAAATCCTGTACCTTTACTGTAGAAATTAATCCTTGTTTTAATGATGGAATAATCATTCTATTTGGTAAAACAGAAATACCTAGTCCGTTGATCGTGGCGTTGATTAGTGCTGTTGTACTCATAGCTTCCCATACTGGAATAATATGAATGCCAGCTTGTGTAGTAACACGATCAAAAACTTCACGTGTTCCGCTTCCTTTTTCACGTAATAGAAAACGCTGCTTTTGAAATACTTCTATGGGTATATTCTGCCCATCTTTCCATCCTTTATTAGTATCGCAAATAACACTTAAATAGTCTTGCATATAGGCTTCAGATACGATGTTAGAATTATGCGATATACCTTCAATTAACGCACAATCTAACTCGTTTGCAAGTATTTTTTGCTCCAGTCGTTCAGATTGTTCGATAGTTACTCTTACATCTATTTCTGGACATACTTCATAGAAAGACTTTACATAATTTGGTAAAAATTGAGAGCCAATTGTTATGCTTGCTCCTATGCGAATGATGCCTTTGGAATCCCAGTCGCGAAATCCAGTTTCCATATCTGAAAATAAGTCGGATATGTGTATTGCATATTGAAGAAAATGTTGTCCAGCACTAGTGATTTGGAGTCTTCGCCCTATGCGGTCAAAAAGCTGTACCCCATAATATTGTTCTATTTCTTTGATGGCAAGGCTTACAGCTGGCTGTGTTATATGTAAAGCAGATGCAGCTTTTGTAGAATTATATCCATTTTCACATACAGCACGAAAAATTATCATATGTCGTAGTGTCATTATAAACTCCTTATATCAAATTACTTATTATTTATGTAAGATTATATTATTTCAATTATTAGGAATCAAGTGATATAGTATTAAAAAATAGGAAGGATGGAATTCTAGAGATGAGCATCTGGTATAAGTATAGAAAATTGTTTTTATCAACTTTTGAATTAAGTGCGTGTACATTTGGAGGAGGATTTGTAATAATTCCTTTAATGAGGAAAAAGTTTGTTGAGGAACTAGGCTGGATAGAGGAAGAAGAGATGCTGGATTTAACAGCAATTGCACAAGCTTCGCCAGGTGCGATAGCAGTAAATGCTTCAATTATGTTGGGGTATCATATAGCAGGCATTCCAGGAGCTATACTTGCGGTATTGGGAACAGTATTGCCCCCATTAATAATCATTTCAATAATTTCGATGTTCTATCAGGCATTTCGTAATAATGTTATTGTTAGTATGGCAATGAGAGGGATGCTTTGCGGAGTTGCTGCTGTGATTTGCGATGTTGTAATAAATATGGCAAAGAGTATATTTCAAAAAAAACGACCGCTACCAATTATAATAATGTTGGCTTCATTTATAGCTGTACGTTACTTATCTATAAATATCATTATAGTTATTTTTGTCTGTGGTTGTATTGGAACATTAGATATATGGATTAAAAATATGAAACGGAAAGCAGGTAATAAGCAATGATATATCTTGAATTGTTCTGGAGCTTTTTTAAAATTGGATTGTTAAGTATTGGTGGTGGGTATGCTGCTATGCCTATAATACAAAATCAGGTGATTGATATTCACCATTGGCTTACAATGACACAGTTTACTGATATTATAACAATTGCTGAAATGACACCAGGTCCAATAGCAATTAACTCTGCTTCATTTGTTGGAATTCAGGTCGCTGGATTTTGTGGTGCTGTTATTGCAACTGTTGGCTGTGTATTTCCATCCTGCGTCATTGTAATGGTGCTTGCTTACATTTATTATCGTTATCGTGGACTCGATATGGTACAGGGCATTCTTTCAGGGCTACGACCGGCTGTAATAGCAATGATTGCATCAGCAGGTATTTCATTGTTAATTATGGCGTTTTATGGACAAAGCACGCTTCCTAATAATCTTACATCTTTGGATGTTGTAGCTTTGATGATTTTTGCTATTGATATTTTTATCTTAAGAAAATGGAAGTCTAATCCTATTTGGGTTATGTTATGCTCTGGCATCGTAGGAATTGTTCTATATTTACTTGTTTAATAGATAAATTAATTAATTGAAATCTCTTCAATAGTTGTTATTGGTGCAGTTGTAGGTATTCTGTAAAGTGTTGACTGGTCTTCATAATATGAGAAGAAGGTATACCTGGAAGTACAGTGAATACCTGATATTTCTCCAACGGCTACATATTCTAACTGAGTTCCGTCAACATTCATTCTGTAAAGACCGGCATTGTCACCGCCCTCAACGTGGAAGAATATTTTATTGCCATATACATTGTAGTTAATTACTTTGCCATTTTCAGGTGCATATAAAAGCTCGAGTGTCTTATTTGACATATTAAGTCTTACAAGTGAATACTGTTTGTCAAGATCGATATAATAAGCGTAATTATTATCAATCAATGTAAGGTAAGAATTGCTGTCGTAGTAATTAACAATCTGACAGGTCTTAGTATCCATAGAAAGTATATGGTGACGTCCGTTAGGGTCTGAGAAGTAAAGCTTTCCATTATATATACTTGTTGGAGAATAAGGTGTGTCTGATATTATAGAATTATTCCTGCCATCAATGTCTACTTTATAAAATGTAAGGGCTGTTGTGTCATCATAATGCTGGTAAAATACAGTGTTACCACTAAGACTTGCTGCACCGGAACGGTCATTATATAAAATTTTTGAATGGCTTCCGTCTAAATCACATCTGTAAAGACCAAAAAGCTGACCTCTGAATACCATTCCGATAGTACTTTTATTAAAATTATTCTTGACATAGTATATGTAATTGCCGCATACGTTAAGGTAGGCAACGCTGTCATCATTTATTTTGGAAATGTTCGTACAGTCAGAATTCATAACATATAATTTGTTGTAATCGTCAGGGTTGGCAAAATATATTTTGTCATTATATTCGCAGAATAGCCCTCCATTGATAAGATTGCCTGCTGTGTTGCCAATAGCATTGTCGTTGTTATGTACTGTCTGGTTCTTCTTAAAATAAAAAAATCCGCCAACACCAGCAGCTGCAATTACTAAGACAACAATAATTATTGTAATGGTCTTTTTCATATTGTAATCTCCATTCTGTAGTATTTTATATAATTAATCAGTATTATTAATAGTTATTAATTATTTACTTACATATTACAAAAAATATGATACAATATCAATGGTTTAAAGCAATAAAGATTACGAGGTTGAAAAATGTTAGATTTGAATGTTATAAGAGAGCAGATTGATGGTATTGATAAACAGCTTGTCGATTTATTTGAACAGAGAATGAAGCTTACAAAGGAAGTTGCAGAGTACAAAATCCAGACAGGAAAGAAAGTTCTTGATACACAGAGAGAACGTGCGAAGATTGAAGCTGTTACAAAGCTTGTTAAAAATGAGGCTAATGTCCATGCCATTGATGACTTATTTTCACAGATTATGGCTAATTCAAGAAAAGGACAGTATCAGCTTCTTGAAGCTATGGGGCAGACTTTAAGAGAACCTTATGAGGCTATAGAAAGCATTAATAAAGAGGGGGTTAAGATTGTATATCAGGGAGTTCCGGGTGCATACACACAGGAAGCTGCCTGCAATTTCTTTGGGGAGGACTGTGATAATTATGGTGTTCCTACCTGGAGAGACGTTATGGAAGCAGTTAAGAATAAGGAAGCTGATTATGGTGTGCTTCCAATTGAGAATTCTACAACGGGAAGTGTTGTAGGTGTATATGATTTATTACAGGAATATGATAACTACATAATTGCTGAGACATTTGTTAATATAGATCACGTTCTTGTAGGACTTAAGGGAACAGATATTAATAAGGTTACAACTGTATATTCGCACCCACAGGGAATTATGCAGTGCGACCATTTTCTTAATACACACAAAGATTGGCAGAGAATACATCAGGCTAACACAGCTATGGCGGCTAAGATGCTATTATCAGAAAATGATAACACACACGTTGCAATATCTAGTAAGAAAGCTGCACAGATATATGGTCTTGAAGTATTAGAAACAGGTATTGCTGACTTATCTAACAATACAACCAGATTTGTAATAATAACTAATGCAAGACGTTTCTTAAAAAATGCTAACAAGACAAGCATAGTATTCGAGACAGCCAATGAGGCAGGAACACTTTATAATCTTTTAAGCCACATAATATATAATGGACTTAATATGTATAAAATAGAGTCAAGACCAGCAGATAAGCAGTGGGATTATAAGTTCTTTGTGGATTTCGAGGGTAATATTGATGATCCACGCGTTATGAATGCGTTAAGAGGAATACAGGAAGAAGCTAAGTCAATCAAGCTTCTGGGTAACTACTAAAAATATCTGTAGTGTAATAATAATATTAATCTTTATAGTATAAAAACTGTATTTAAAATAATGTTGAAAAATGCCGCAACTTAGTGTATCTTAAAACTATGAGCTGTACGACTGGCGGAAAGCATATTATACAGAGCTTTTAATTGGTTAAAGTTATGGAATATGTGTGGGATTACCCACAGGGAGTACAGTATATATATGATTATCAGCCGACCGCCTGGGCAGCCCCTTAAAAGGTTACCCAGATAAGGTCGGCTTTTTTGTATTAATTATACAAAAGGCACTTTGTGCCGATTATGCACACTTGCACGAAGATGTAATTTGTCGCAGACGACAGCATATGGTGCGGGATGTGTTTTGTACATTTTTTACAGACTGTATGAAAAACAGAAATGGAGGATTATTATGCAGATTACAACACTTGAAAAGGAATTATCGGGTTGTTCTTATCCGGGAAGAGGAATTGTTATCGGAAGATCAGCAGACGGAACAAAGGCTGTTACAGCATATTTTATTATGGGAAGAAGTGCTAACAGCCGTAACAGAGTATTCGTTGAGGACAAGGAAGGAATAAGAACAGAGGCGTTTGACCCAAGTAAGCTTGAAGATCCAAGCCTTATAATATATGCTCCAGTACGTGTTCTTGGAAAGAAGACAATTGTTACTAATGGTGACCAGACAGATACGGTATATGACCTTATGAGTACAGGAAAGACATTTGAAGAATCATTAAGGACGAGGGAATTTGAACCAGATGCTCCTAACTTTACTCCTAGAATATCAGGTCTTATGACAGTCGATAACGGTGAATATGATTATGCAATGTCGATATTAAAGAGCCACAACGGCAATCCTAACCAGTGTGACAGATTTACATTTACATATGATGCACCAATTGCAGGAGAGGGACATTTTATTCATACATATATGAATGATGGTTCACCACTTCCAAGCTTTGAGGGAGAACCTGTATTAGTCAGAATAGAAGGCAATATTGATACATTTACTAATATGGTATGGGAAAATCTTAATGAAGATAATAAAGTATCACTTTTTGTAAGATTTATTGATATCAAGACAGGTGAATATGAAACAAGAATTATTAATAAGAATAAATAATAAGAACTGTTAACTAAGAACTATTGATAAAAATAAATAATTAATAATGATAATTAATAATATGAATTAATAAATGAATGGAGAATAGTTATGAACGAATTTCAGTTAAAATATGGCTGCAACCCTAATCAGAAGCCATCAAGAATATTTATGGAAGACGGAAGCGGGCTTCCAGTAGAAATCCTTAACGGAAGACCAGGTTATATCAATTTCTTAGATGCATTCAATGGCTATCAGCTTGTTAAGGAATTAAAGGAAGCAACAGGACTTCCAGCTGCAACTTCATTTAAGCATGTATCACCAGCAGGTGCGGCAGTAGGACTTCCTCTTAGTGAAGTAGAGAAGAAGATATACTGGGTAGATGAGAATATCGGAGAGCTTTCACCACTCGCCTGTGCTTATGCAAGAGCAAGAGGTGCAGACAGAATGTCATCATTTGGTGATTTCATATCATTATCAGATGAGTGTGATGCTTCAACAGCAAAGCTTATCCAGCACGAAGTATCAGATGGTATTATCGCTCCTGGTTTCACAGATGAAGCTTTAGAGATACTTAAGGGCAAGAAGAAGGGTAATTATAATATAATTAAGATTGACCCTTCATATCGTCCAGCACCAGTTGAGAGAAAGCAGGTATATGGTGTTACATTTGAGCAGGGACGTAATGAGTTCAAGATTAATGAAGAGCTTCTTGAAAATGTTGTTACAGAGAATAAAGAAATTCCAAAGCAGGCAAAGATTGATTTAATAATTGCCCTTATTACATTAAAGTATACACAGTCTAACTCAGTATGCTATGCAAAGAATGGACAGGCAATCGGTATCGGAGCTGGACAGCAGTCAAGAATTCACTGTACAAGACTTGCAGGACAAAAGGCTGACAACTGGTATCTTCGTCAGAACCCTAAGGTATTAGCACTTCCATTTAAGGAAGGTGTTGGCAGGGCTGACAGAGATAATGCAATTGATCTTTACATTGGTGATGAATATATGGATATTCTTGAAGATGGAGCATGGGAGAGAGTATTTACAGAGAAGCCAGAAGCGTTTACTAAGGAAGAAAAGAGAGCATGGCTTGATGGCAACACAAATGTTGCACTCGGTTCAGATGCGTTCTTCCCATTTGGCGATAATATTGAGAGAGCATATAAGAGCGGTGTTAAGTATATTGCACAGCCAGGTGGTTCAATAAGAGATGATAATGTTATTGAAACCTGCAACAAGAGAGGCATTGCAATGTGCTTTACAGGAATGAGATTATTCCACCACTAATTAAAAGTATTTTTGATAAAAGATATCCGCGATATAAAATGAGCAATTAATTATTTTCTGGAATTAGTTTATTCCATTTTCTGGAATATTTAATAAAAATTTAAAGAGTATATAATTGGTACTTTATTTTTTCAATTTAATGTGATAAAATACTAAAGATTAAAAGAGGTGACAGCTGTCATTGAAGTTGTCATCTCTATTTTTTTTGATGATTTATTGTATTATATCGTCTGGCAATAATTCATCAATGATTTTTATACTTTTAGGAGGTTTTTTATGAAAGACGAGCAGTTTAAGCCGTATATACCTGCGGATAAGATTACTCCAGAATTCACAGTAACATCTGTTATTATGGGTATGCTTCTTGCTGTAGTATTCGGTGCTGCTAATGCTTACCTTGGTTTAAGGGTAGGTATGACTGTTTCAGCATCAATCCCAGCAGCCGTTATTTCTATGGGTGTTATACGTGTCATCATGAAAAAAGATTCTATCCTTGAGAGCAATATGGTTCAGACAATCGGCTCTGCGGGTGAATCGTTAGCAGCAGGTGCTATTTTTACATTGCCTGTATTATTCTTATGGGCTAAAGATGGAATTATGGATTCTCCATCACTTCTTACAATAATGTTAATATCTCTTTGCGGTGGTATTCTTGGTGTTCTATTTATGGTTCCACTTAGAAATGCACTTATCGTTAAAGAACACGGAACACTTCCTTATCCAGAAGGAACAGCTTGTGCTGAAGTATTACTTGCTGGTGAAGAAGGTGGAGCAAGTGCCAAGTCTGTATTTGCAGGTATGGGATTTGCAGCATTATTTAAGTTCATTACTGATGGAATTAAGGTTATTCCTAGTGTTATTACAGCACCTATTAAGTCGCTTAAGACAGAACTTTCAGCAGAAGTATATCCGGCATTACTTGGTGTAGGTTACATATGTGGACCTAAGATTGCATCATATATGTTTGCTGGTGGTATATTAGGCTGGTTCGTACTTATTCCGGCTATTGTAACATTTGGTGGTTCAACAATACTTTATCCAGGTACAATCTCTATTGCTGATTTATATGCAACAAAGGGAGCAAGTGCAATCTGGAGTAATTACATCAAATATATCGGTGCTGGTGCCGTCGCAACAGGTGGTATTATAAGTCTTATTAAGTCATTACCACTTATTGTAAAAACATTCTCAGATGCTATCAAGGGAATGAAAGGTGATAAGAACACAGGTAAGCTTCGTACAGAACAGGATATTGATATGAAGGCTATTGCAATTGGTATTGTTGTTGTTACAATTGCTATCTGGCTTATTCCAGATATTCCTGTTACAATTCTTGGTGCTATTCTTATAGTAATATTTGGTTTCTTCTTCGCAACAGTATCTTCTCGTATGGTTGGTATTGTAGGAAGCAGTAACAACCCTGTATCAGGTATGGCTATTGCTACACTTTTATTTGCTACATTATGCCTTAAGGTTACAGGTGATGTAGGTGTTCATGGTATGAAGGGTGCTATCGGTATCGGTTCTGTAATCTGTATTATCGCAGCTATGGCTGGTGATACATCACAGGATTTAAAGACTGGTTATATCCTTGGTGCTACACCTAAGAAGCAGCAGATTGGTGAACTTTTAGGTGCAGTTATTGCAGCATTAACAATCGGTGGCGTTCTTGTTCTTCTTGACAGTGCATGGGGCTTTGGTACAACAGAACTTGCAGCTCCTCAGGCTACTCTTATGAAGACAATCGTAGAAGGTGTTATGCAAGGAAATCTTCCTTGGGCACTTGTGTTCATCGGTGTATTTATTGCATTAGTAATTGAAATACTTGGTATTTCAGTTCTTCCAGTAGCAATTGGTTTATACCTTCCATTAGAGCTTTCAGCAACAATTATGATTGGTGGACTTATCCGTCACTTTGTTGACAAGAAGTCTAAAGATAAGGATAAGGACAACGAAGCAAGTGGTGGAATTCTTTTCTGCTCAGGACTTATTGCTGGTGAAGGTCTTGTAGGTATTCTTCTTGCTATATTTGCAGTAGTTGGACTTGCAGATCCAATTGATTTATCAGGAAGCATTTCACTTGGAACAATCGGTTCTGTTGTGTTAATGGTTATTATGGTTCTTTTAATATTAAAGAATGCAGTATGGACTAAGAGCAAAGAAAAGTAGAGTGTGAACGAATATGAAGACAAAATCTAAGAAGGCAAAGGCAGAAAGTGCTAATTACCTTGATTATGTGCCAATGCATAATGAGGATAAATATCCTTTTCAAACAGACGATAATGGTGCAGTAACAATAATGGTTGAGAATAAAGGTGTGTTTAATAAAATAGCACAGGTTGTATTCAAAAAGCCAAGAATATCAAAGATTCATCTTGATGAAATGGGTAATTTCATATGGCCATATATAGATGGTGCAAGAACGATATATGATATATCTGAGCTTGTGCACGAGCATTTTGGTGATAAAGCTGAGCCTTTGTATAAAAGACTTGTACAATATTTTAAGACACTTGAAAGTTATGGTTTTATAACATTCAATAAGTAAATACTTAGTTTAGATAAAAGGGCGTAGCAGCGGATAGCTGTTACGTCTTTTTTTAGTGCTTTTATCGTGTATAAGCATATATCTTTTATCAGTTTTACTGGAATATTACAAAATTTACCGAAAAACTTTACAACTGTCTTGTCAGCTGTAAAGTTTTGTAGTATACTTTGTGAAATTATAACGATTTCTGGAGGAATACATATGTCTATCGTAAGCGATATTGAAAAGTTAAAGAAAGAGAAGAACGCAGTAATACTTGCACATTATTATGTTGATGAAGATGTTCAGGACGTTGCAGATTATATAGGTGACTCGTTTTATTTAAGCAAGGTGGCTACTAAGGTGAGTCAGGACAGAATTATATTTGCTGGTGTTGAATTTATGGGAGAAAGTGCGAAAATCCTTAATCCTAAGAAAAGAGTGTTTATGCCGGATATGAATGCAGACTGTCCTATGGCACATATGGCTGACAAAGATGAGATACTTGCTTTAAGAGAAAAGTATGATGACATTGCGGTTGTCTGTTATATTAATTCAACTGCTGAATTAAAGAAATATTCAGATGTATGTGTAACATCATCTAATGCAGTTAAGATTGTTAAAAATCTTCCTAATAAAAATATATTTTTTATACCAGATAGAAATCTTGGAAGCTATATTGCGAAACAATGTCCGGATAAGAATTTTATATTTAATAATGGCTGCTGCCCAAGACACGTTGTCATTACTAAAGATATGGTGTTAAAGGCTAAAGAATTACACCCAGAGGCTAGATTTGCAGCCCATCCTGAATGTACAGAAGATGTACTGGCACTTGCAGATTATGTTGGAAGCACATCAGGAATTATTGATTATGTTGTTGATACTGATGCAGATGAATATATTATCGGAACAGTTGATGGTGTGTTCAATGAGATAAGAAAGAAGGCACCAGACAAGAAGCTTTATACAGTTAAGCCTGACCAGGTATGCGTGAATATGAAAAAAGTTACGCTGGATAAGGTGTTAGATGTTCTTGAAAATGATACTAATGAGGTATTCGTTGATGAAGAACTTGCACAGTGTGCATTAAAGCCGCTTAATAAAATGCTTGAGCTGGCAGCAAAATAATATGATTAATATTAAAATACATTGCTGATAAATGGTATATAACAAACTGGTATAATTAAAGAAATGGAGTAAAATTATGGAAACAGATGTATTAATAGTAGGCTGCGGCTGTTCAGGTCTTTATTGTGCACTCAATCTTCCGAGAGATAAGCGAATTCTTATGATAACAAGCAGTGATGCAGAAAGCAGTGATTCATATCTTGCACAGGGTGGAATGTGTATGTTAAAGGATGATAGTGATTATGACAGTTATTTTGAGGATACACTTAAAGCAGGACATTATGAGAATGATAAGAAATCAGTAGAGATAATGATTCGTTCGTCAAGAGATGTTGTCAAGGATTTAATTGAGACAGGTGCTGATTTTAAGAAAGATGAGCAGGGCAATCTTACATACACTAAAGAGGGAGCACACAGCAGTAACAGAATAATATTCCATGAGGACGTTACAGGAAAAGAGATAACAAGTCATCTGCTTGAAAGAGTAAGGGAGCTTCCTAATGTAACTTTATTAGAGAATACAAGGATGTTAGACATTATAAGCTATAATAATGAATGTCTTGGTGCGGTTATAAGAAAATCAGATAACAGCCTTATGACAGTTAAGGCAGATGTCACTGTTCTTGCAACAGGCGGAATAGGTGGTCTTTATAGACATTCAACTAATTTCAGACATCTTACAGGGGACTCGATTGCAATTGCTGTTAAGCATAATGTTGAATTAAAGGATATTAACTATGTCCAGATTCATCCAACAACATTTTATTCTAAAGATGAGAAGGACAGAAGCTTTCTTATATCTGAGTCAGTAAGAGGCGAGGGTGCAAAGCTTTATGACAAGAATGGCGACAGATTTGTTAATGAACTTCTGCCAAGGGATTTACTTACACAGGCTATATATGAGCAGATGAAAAAGGACGGAACAGATTACGTCTGGGAAGATTTAAGGACGATTCCAGAAGCTGAGCTGAAATCGCATTTTCCTAATATAGTTGAGCATTGCAGACAGCAGGGTTATGATGTCACTAAAGAATGTATACCGGTTGTACCGGCACAGCATTATTTTATGGGTGGCATAAAGGTTGATTATGAGAGCAGGACATCTATGGACAGATTATATGCAGTAGGTGAAACAGCCTGCAATGGTGTTCACGGAAGAAACAGGCTTGCGAGCAATTCGCTTCTTGAAAGCCTTGTATTTGCCAAGAGAGCAGCTCATAATATGATAGATAGCGAATTAGCTGATAAACTTAATGCATCGGCCGATGCCTATGTTGCTAATATGAAGCTTACGGATTATGAAGATGAAAATGCCTTGAATGAATTATATGCAAAGCTTGTAAAAGATAAAATAGATGAAGCAGATGCAGGAAAGCAGACAGCATAAAAAGAAAAATATGATATAATATGACTACTTCGTAGTCACTTAGAAGTTTCTTCGAAACTTCGGATGCGTGGAAAAGCAACGCAGAAAATATGATATAATATGACTACTTCGTAGTCACTTAGAAGTTTCTTCGAAACTTCGGATGCGTGGAAAAGCAACGCAGAAAATATGGTATAATATGACTACTTCGTAGTCACTTAGAAGTTTCTTCGAAACTTCGGATGCGCTGAAAAGCTGCGCAGAATTTATGATATAATCAGGAGAATAAATATGTTAGATAATGTTACTTTAAAATTAAATGCAGATCCATTAATAATCAGTGCGTTAAAGGAAGATATAACAAGTGAAGATGTGTCGACTAACAGTGTTATGCCAGAACCTAAGAAGGGCGAGGTACAGCTTATATGCAAGCAGGATGGAATCATATGCGGACTTCCGATATTTGCAAGGGTATTTACACTTCTTGATGAGAATACAGTTGTTGATTTAAAAGTAAAAGATGGAGATAAAGTTACTAAGGGAGAACTTCTTGCAGTTGTAACAGGTGACATAAAAGTGTTATTATGTGGGGAGAGAACAGCACTTAATTACTTACAGAGAATGAGTGGAATTGCTACATATACTAATGAAGTTGCCCAGTGTCTTGAAGGAACAGGTATTAAGCTTCTGGATACAAGAAAGACAACACCTAATAATAGATTGTTTGAGAAGTATGCGGTAAGAGTCGGTGGCGGTAATAACCACAGATACAATCTTACAGATGGTGTGCTTCTTAAGGATAATCATATAGGAGCGGCTGGCGGAGTAGCTAAGGCTGTTAGAATGGCAAAGGAATATGCACCATTTGTAAGAAAAATAGAAATTGAGGTTGAGAATCTTGATATGGTCCGTGAGGCTGTTGAAGCCGGAGCAGATATAATTATGCTTGATAATATGTCACACGATACTATGAAAGAAGCTCTTAATATAATTGACGGTAGGGCAGAGGTTGAAATATCTGGTAATATTACCAAAGAGAACCTTGAAAAGTTATCAGGACTTTCTGTTGATTATGTATCAAGCGGAGCACTTACACATTCAGCACCGATTATGGATATATCATTAAAAAATCTTCACCCAATTGAATAGATGAAAATGGAGAGATAGTATGAACGGAGAACAAAGACGTGAAAAAATAATAGATATTCTTAATAGTAGTAGTAAGCCTGTTTCGGGAGTTGCACTTGCCAGTATGCTTAATGTGAGCAGACAGGTAATTGTTCAGGATATAGCACTTATAAGAGCTTCTGATAATGAAATATCATCAACTAACAGGGGATATGTTATCCGTAAGAAGAATGAACATACAAGAATATTTAAGGTCGTTCATACAGAAGCAGATGTAGAAGCAGAGCTTAACAGTATTGTTGATATGGGTGGCTGGGTTAAAGATGTGTTCGTATATCACAAAGTATACGGAGTTATTAAGGCAGATCTTAATCTGCACTCAAGGCGTGATATTAAAGATTATATGGCAGAGATTGGAAATGGAAAGTCTAATCTGTTAATGAATGTCACATCAGGGTATCATTATCATACAGTGATAGCACCTGATGAGGACACGTTGGACATTATTCAGGAGAAGCTTGACAAGCTTGGTTTTCTTGCAAGATTACAGGAGTATGAACCTGTTGATTTCTGGAGCAGTAAAGCGTAAAATGTGAATTAGATACTTATTGATGAGTATTATAAGTAACGCAGACTGTATAATGATTAAGGTTATGTGGTTATGGAGGATATATGGTTAAACTTATTGCACTGGATTTGGACAGAACAACACTTACATCGGACGGACACTTATCGGAGGCTAACAAAAGAGCTTTAAGCGGGGCAATTAAAAGAGGTGTCCATGTATGTATTGCCAGCGGCAGGGCATTTGATACTCTTCCAGAGGAAGTGCTTAATGTACAGGGAATAGAGTATGCAATAACAAGCAATGGTGCAAGTGTATACAGGATTGCAGATAGAAAATGTATTAAGTCATATATACTAAAACCACAGTCTGTTGATAATGTTCTGTCGGTATGTAAGCAGTACCCTGTTACTTATGAGGCATTTATAAGAGGGTGTGCATATGCGGCAAAGGAGTATATTGACAATCCTGTAAAGTACGGTGCAACAGAAAATGCGATACAATATGTGCGTTCCACAAGAATATTAAAAGAGGATATTATACAATTCATTAATGAGCATAGAAGTGAACTTGATTGTATGGATGTTGTCCTTGATGATGACATTTTAAAGCGTAAGATTATTGATGAACTTTATGAGTCTGACAAGGATATATATATTACAAGCTCAGTAAAACAGCTTATAGAAATATCCTATAAAGATGCTGGAAAGAGGTCAGGAGTACAATATCTTGCAGGACTTCTTGGCATAGACAGGAAAGATATTGCGGCATTTGGCGATGCGGATAATGATATTGATATGATACAATTCGCAAGCTACGGTGTTGCTATGGGTAATGCAACAGAACATTTAAAGAGCATTGCTGATTATGTGACTAAAAGCAATGATGAAGATGGTGTGGCATATGCTATAGAGAATATATTGTTGAATTAAAAAAGTTATGCTGATTTATGTGAATATTTAAATGCCTGTATTTTAATATACCTGTCGAAATATATATATTATATATGCTATATATGATATATATAGCATACAAAGTGTACATAGGAATATATTGTTATGTGTCAATGGATATATTAAAAGTGTTGGTGATATGAAATTGATATATATATCAAACATAAGTTGATAAATATCATAAAAATGTGTAATATATAATATTGGCTGTTGCCGTAATGATATGTGAATGTATAAGCGCATTATAGCATTGTATATAATTATATAATACATAGAAGTTATATGAGAATATGCGCAGAAATGAGGATGAAATGGATAATCAGAAATTAGCAGATTTATTATTTCCGGAAGTAGTTAATACTCCTGAATATTATGAAGAGAAATTCCCATATAGAAAGCTTCCTAATAAGGCAGAAGTTACACGTATGGCACCAAGTCCAACAGGATTTATTCATCTGGGCAATCTCTATAGTGCACTTGCTGATGAGAGAATTGCACACAGAAATGGTGGTGTATTTTATCTTAGAATAGAAGATACAGATGAGAAAAGAAAAGTTGATGGTGCAGTAGAAACAATTATTAATGTATTAAGATATTTTGATATTGAATTTGATGAGGGTGCTGGCTTTGATGATACAGATCCAAGAAATGCTTATGGACCATATTTCCAGAGACAGAGAGTTGAAATATATCATACATATGCTAAGAGCCTTGTAGAAAGAGGACTTGCTTACCCATGCTTTTGTACAGAGGAGGAGCTTGATAAGGTAAGGGCAAAGCAGGAAGAAGATAAGGTTCTTACAGGTTATTATGGAGAATATGCGACTTGTCGTAACCTCTCTTATGAAGAGATAGAAGCTAATATTAAGGCTGGTAAGCCATATGTATTAAGACTTCGTTCACAGGGAAGCCCTGATAAGGAGATTACATTTGTTGATGCAATCAAGGGAGAGATTAAGCTTCCAGAGAATATACACGACATTGTGCTTTTAAAGAAAGATGGTATTCCAACATACCATTTTGCACATGCAATTGATGACCATCTTATGAGAACAACTACAGTTGTAAGAGGTGGTGAGTGGCTTGCATCAGCTCCTATACATTATGAGTTATTCCATTTATTGGGCTTTAAGATGCCGGCTTACGCACATACAGCACATCTTATGAAGTTTGATGAGGAGACAGGAGGCAAGAGAAAGTTATCTAAGAGAAAAGACCCAGAGCTTTCACTTGATTATTATAGGAAGGACGGATACCATCCATATACAATGAAGGTATATCTTCTTACGCTTCTTAATTCTAACTTTGAAGAGTGGCACGAGAAGTTCCCGGACAAGGATATCAATGAGTTCCCATTCTCAGTAGAGAAGATGAACCAGTCAGGTGCACTCTTTGATAAGGATAAGCTTCATAATATATGTAAGAATGAATTATCTAAGCTTTCAGAAGAAGAACTTTACGATTTCCTTTATGACTGGGCTAAGGAGAATGAACCAGAAAATGTAGAGAAATGGTTCGGCGATAGAGAAAAGATGTTACAAATTCTCCGCCTTTATATGGGTGTCGGTGCTAAGAGAAGAAGAAAAGATTTAATGTATGCAAAGCAGATATTTGAACTTATCTCTTATTTCTTTGACGGTGAGTCAGCAGAGGAAATGGACGAATTCAAGCTTGATGAAGATATGGTAAGTAAGATACTAAAGAGTTATCTTGCAAAGTATGACCATAATGATGATAATTCAGTATGGTTTAACAAGCTTAAGGAGATAGCAGATGAGCACGGCTTTGCTTCAGATATGAAGGCTTACAAGGCTAATCCAGAGAATTTCAAGGGAAATGTATCTGATATAGCTGAAGCTGTAAGGATTGCAGTTACAGGACGTGCCAATACACCTGACCTTTGGACAATAGTTCATATTATGGGTGAGGAGCAGATGACAGAAAGAATTAAGAAGCATATTAAGTAATCCTGTATAAGCAGATTAATAAACTGGGGAATTGATATACAAAAAGAATATTATACAAGTAGATTAATATACCAAAGAATTAATATGTGGACAGAACAATATGCAGGAATGGAGATTAATATGTCTAGAGAAGATGAAGGACTTAAGCAGTTAGGCAATAAGACGAAGTATAGTATGGATTATGCACCAGGAGTGCTTGAAACATTTGAGAACAAACATCCGGACAATGATTATTTTGTAAAGTTTAATTGTCCTGAGTTTACAAGTCTTTGTCCTATAACAGGCCAGCCTGATTTTGCAACAATATATATATCATATATTCCTGATAAGCTTATGGTTGAATCAAAGTCACTTAAATTATATCTGTTCAGTTTCAGAAATCATGGTGATTTTCATGAGGACTGTGTGAATATAATTATGAAGGATTTAATCAGGCTTATGCAGCCAAGATATATAGAAGTGTGGGGCAAGTTCACTCCACGAGGAGGAATATCAATTGACCCATATTGCAATTATGGCAAGGAAGGAACTGCATTTGAGGATATGGCAAAGCAGAGACTTTTATGGCACGATATGAATCCTGAAAAGGTTGATAACAGATGATGTAAAGCTGGTAACAGATTAGTTGTAAGGCTATTAAGATAGTTAGTTATATTGAATTAGATTAAAGCTGGAAGTATATGCTTAATGTATCGCAATTTTATTTAATTAATAAGGTTGTGCAATATAGGTATGTACTTCCAGCTTATTTCTTAATTATGTGTTTATTGAAAGTTAATTTAAAATATATGAATTTTGGATTGCCAACTTGTGATTTTAAAGATAATTTAACAATATTTAACAAATTTTAGTAAAACTTAATAAATGGATTGATATTGTAAATACATAGTGATAATATATATTTAAATATTTAAGATACGATCAATTGAATATTTAATGTGTAGAAGAACGGAGGAATAATATGAGCAAGGAACACACAGAGAAAAATGCTGCAGTTGAGGGGTTCAGAAATAAACAGCTGACCTATAAGATTTCAGTAGCAGTGGGTATATTATTAGTAGCCTGCCTTACAGTTATGATTGCAATTAGTGCAACAATTGCAGCTAAGTTTATGAATAGTAGTATAAGTGGTGAGTTTGATGGAATTGCACAGCAGAATGGTGTATCAGTACAGGAGGTACTTGATAGAGCTTCAGATGTTGCTAATATTCTTCAGAATTATATTACGGAACGTTATGATGATTATGCTAAGACCGGATATACTGGAGAGACAGTTAAGAGTGAAGTATATGATGTGCAGTTACAGAAGATGAACAAAGAGATTGAGCAGTTTATGATCAGCGTAGCCAATACATCTGTAACATCTAGTGAAGGCATTGCAGGTGTTGGTGTATTCTTTGAGCCTAATGCTTTTGACCCTGCTATTAAAGATTATACAATCTATGTAAGTGAATCAGATGCACAGAGTGGAAAGGTACAAAGCTATGGTGAGTATTCAAGCTATGGTTCAAAGGACTATTACAAGAGTGCGGCAGCATCACAGCAGAGCAGCTTTACAAGTCCATATAAGGATCAGGGCATCAATATGGTAAGTGCCTCTTTTCCAATTGTATATCATGGTAAGACACAGGGTGTAATTCTTGTAGATATTAATGTTGATACATTCAGCGGACTCCGTTCAACAGACGATAAGTACAATACAATGTATGTAGATGTACTTATGGGTGATGGTACATTTGTATATGACAGCGAATCAGATGAATATGTTGGAAAGAAGTTAAGCGATGTTTTACCAGCTAAAGAATATGCCAAGATACAGAAGGGAATTGATACAGGAAGCAGTTTCAGTGTAACAACTAAGAAGGATGATGGTTCTAAGGTTGAAAGATACTATGCACCTATTAAAGCTGTTAACCAGACCTGGTGGGCAGCAAGTGCATTAAATAAGACAGATCTTGAGCGTAATACGATTATTCTTGTAGTGTTTATGATTGTTATTTCTCTTATAACTCTGGTAATTATAATTGTTATCAGCAATAAGCTTATTAAGAAGTATATTAAGCCTATAGATGATGTAGTTGCGGTAGCTGACCAGCTTGCGATGGGAGATTTCTCGGTTAATATTAAGAAGAATTATAATGATGAAATTGGTCAGCTTGCTGAGAAGTTTGATAATATGGCTGGAAGATTAAGTGCAATAATTAAAGATTTAACACGAGGTTTAAAAGAGATGGCAGGTGGTAACTTTAATATATCACCTAATGTAGAACACATCGGTGACTTTAAGGACATTGAAGTTGCTTTAGTAAAAGTTATAACAGATCTTTCATCAACTCTTTCAGAGATTAATGGTGTTGCAGATATGGTAGCTTCCAATGCAAGCCAGCTTTCAGATGGTGCACAGGCAATTACTGAGGGTGCAACAGATCAGGCAAGTTCAGTACAGGAATTACAGAGTACAATTGCTAATGTAGCTGATCAGGTTGATATGAATGCACATAATGCTAATAAGGCTAATGAAATGGCTAAAGCTGTTGGTGACCAGATTATTGAAAGTAATAATCAGGTACAGCAGATAGTTCACGCTATGGAAGTTATCACAGAGAATTCTAAGCATATCAGCAGTATTATTAATACAATTGATGAGATTGCTTCAAGCACTAACCTTCTTGCACTTAACGCTTCAATTGAAGCTGCAAGAGCAGGTGAAGAAGGAAGAGGCTTCGCAGTTGTTGCAACACAGGTTGGTAATCTTGCGGCACAGAGTGCAGATGCAGCTAAGAGCTCTGGTGAACTTATAGTTCAGGCAATTAATGCAGTTGAAGAAGGCAAGGGAATGGTTGATGATGCAGCTGTTAAGCTTATGGAGTCAGTTGAGAAGACTAAAGAACTTGTTGAGAATATCGAGCAGATTTCAGTTGCTTCAGAACAGCAGGCTGAATCATTAAAGCAGGTTTCAGAAGCTGCAAGCCAGATAGCAGCTGTGGTAGAAGAAAATACAGCTATGGCTGAGGAAAGTTCTGCAAGCAGTGAGGAACTTGCTTCACAGGCGGACAGATTAAAAGAATTAGTTAGTGCATTTAAGCTTATGAAGTAATATAAAAAGCTGCCACTTTTAGCGGATTGACCGTTAAAAGTGGCTTTTTTTATGTCCTTGCACAGTATTTTTTGATTAATTATGTGATTAGATATTGATTTCTATGATAAATGGTTATATTATATATATAACGTAGTAATCAATACTATGTAATATGAAGATAATTACAGCACATATTAAGAAAGCGTGTGCAGAAAAGAGGATTATTATGGAAAAGATTAAGAAAAATGTATCTAACATAAAGATAAAAGACCCAGGAAGTGCAATAACACATTTTATAGCAATGCTTATGGCGTTATTTGCTGCAACACCGCTTATAATTAAGGCATTGTCAGCACCTGATACAATACATGTTATTTCACTTTCAATATTTATAGGAACAATGATTTTGCTGTATGCCGCAAGCACAACTTATCATACAGTTAATGCAACACCTGGAATTAATAAAATATTAAAGAAGTTAGACCATTGTATGATATCGGTTATGATAGCAGGTTCCTATACTCCTGTATGCTTAGTTGTTCTTCATAACAAGACAGGATATGCATTGTTAGCACTAGTATGGGGGATTGCAATAGTTGGTATTATTTTTAAATTATGCTGGGTAACTTGTCCTAAATGGATATCATCAGTGCTTTATATTGTTATGGGCTGGGCGTGTGTATTATCATTCACACAGATAATTAATGCACTTCCAACAGCGGCATTTGCGTGGTTGTTAGCAGGTGGAATAATATATACAATCGGTGGTGTCATATATGCACTTAAGCTTAAGGTGTTCAATGCCAGCCATAAGTATTTTGGTTCTCACGAGATATTTCATCTGTTTGTTATGGCAGGAAGCATATGCCACTTTATTATGATGTTTAATTATGTGTCTGTAATGCCTCTAAAGTAGTAAGTTCTTTTAAAAATACACACAAATTATGGAAATAGAATTTTATATGTGTTATCCTCTATAATCGGGTCTGTAGCTATTGTTGCAGACCCGATTACAGGTTGTCAGACCAACGAACGGAGGATTAATATGTTATTTTCAGATGTCGATGCAATTGCTAAGGCAGCATCGAATAAGGCAGAGTTATGCAACAATCATTTTGGGAAGTATTTTATGCGCTCTATTATGGCAGGCTTCTATATTGTTGTTGCAACAATTTTATCGAATGTGAGTGCGGCAGTACTGCTTCCAACTTATCCACAGTTTGGTAAACTTTTAGGTGCATTTTTATTCTCAATTGCAATTGTACTCGTCGTATTTATGGGCGGAGAATTATTTACAGGTAATAATTTTGTTATGGCGATTGGCACATACAATAAGATGGTTTCAGTAAGAGATCTTATAAAAGTATGGGTTGTAAGCTATATAGGTAACTTTGCCGGTGCATTTATTCTTTCGGGTTTATTTGTATATAGTAAGGCTTCACACGCAATAATGGTTGATTATTATAACAGCTTTATATATTCTAAGATTTCAGCAGGTTCCATGGAACTTTTAGTAAGGGGGATTCTTTGTAATTTCCTTGTATGTATGGCAGTGTTAGTTGGTACTAAGTTAAAGACAGAAAGTGGCAAGCTTATAATAATGTTCTGTATTATTATGGCGTTTGTGGTTGCTGGTTTTGAGCATTGTATTGCTAATATGAGTACATTTTCAATTGGATATATGTTACTTGGTGATATTGGCACAACTTCAGTTATCAAGAGTATGATTATGGTGACAATCGGCAATATGCTTGGTGGAGCAGTGCTTCTTGGAGTGCCAGTCCAGATTATGAAAGCAGAACACTAAAATTAAAGTCATTAGTGATGAATAAAGCATGAAAGGATTAGTGAGTTGTATGAAAGAAAATCTTAAAAAGCTTGCAAAATATTATAAGCCATATTTAGGCACATTTATTATAGATATGATTCTTGCGATGATGTCTGCGGCGGTGGCACTTGTCATACCGCTTGTTGTAAGATATATAACTTCAAAGGTTGCTTATATGCCGGCATATGAAGCATCTAAGGCAATATTTACAATAGTTGTGATATTATTCGTGCTTGTGCTTGTGCAGTGGGGGTGTAATTATTATATATCTAATTACGGACACGTTATGGGAGCTAAGATTGAATACGATATGAGGGCTGAGATTTTTAACCACTATCAGAAGCTTTCTTATTCATTCTATGATGACCAGAAGGTTGGACAGTTATTATCAAGAATAACTTCGGATTTATTCGATATAACAGAGCTTTTACACCACGGTCCTGAGAATATAACAATATCACTTATAAAGATTATAGGTGCACTTGTGATATTAAGCACTATAGATGTAAGGCTTACGCTTACCGCATTTGTGCTTGTGCCTGTTATGCTTGTATTTGCATATTTCCTTAATAAGAAAATGAAGCGTGCATTTAAAAGAAACCGTGTCCGCATAGGTGAGATTAATGCACAGATAGAAGATAATCTGTCAGGAATACGTGTTGTTAAATCATTTGCTAATGAGGATATAGAGTGTGGTAAGTTCAAAAAAGGCAATGATTTATTCTTAGAGTCAAAGAAAGACAGCTATCATTATATGGGAATGTACAATGCCGGACTTACAGCATTTACAACTATGATTAATGTAATTGTAATCGCAGTGGGCGGTATAGGAATAACAAGAGGCTGGGTTAATATTACAGACTTCGTAACATTTTTATTGTATATAAATATATTTACGGAGCCAGTAAAGGTACTTATCGATTTTACAGAGCAGTTCCAGAATGGCTATTCCGGTTATGAAAGATTTCTTGAGATATTATCAGTTGAACCGGATATAAAGGAAAAGCCAGATGCAGTTGAGCTTAAAGACGTTAAGGGTGAAATTACATTCGACAATGTATCTTTTAGATATAAGGACGGAATCGAGGAAGTATTATCAGGAATCAGCTTTGATGTTACACCAGGCAGATATGTGGCACTGGTAGGTCCGTCAGGAGCAGGAAAGACTACATTATGTTCACTTATACCAAGATTTTATGAGGCGACAGAAGGAAACATAAGAATTGATGGAAAAGACATTAAAGATGTTACTCTTAAGAGCTTAAGGGATAATATCGGGGTTGTCCAGCAGGACGTATATCTGTTTATGGGAAGCATTAAAGAGAATATACGATACGGAAAGCCAGATGCTACCGATGACGAAGTAATTGCAGCGGCAAAGCTTGCCAATGCACATGAATTTATAGAAGCATTTGAAAATGGATACGACACGGATATAGGACAAAGAGGTGTCAAGTTGTCAGGTGGACAGAAGCAGAGATTATCAATAGCAAGGGTATTTCTTAAAAATCCACCTATACTTATATTTGATGAGGCAACATCAGCACTTGATAATGAAAGTGAGCAGATTGTACAGGAGTCGTTAGAGAAGCTGGCTAAGAATAGAACTACATTTGTTATAGCCCACAGACTTACTACAATAGAAAATGCTGAGGAAATATTTATGCTTACAGATGAGGGGATTAAGGAAAGAGGAACTCACAAGGAGCTTATGGAGTTAGATGGTGAATATGCTCATATGGTTAAAATTCACTCAGCTAACTAGAAAAAGTATTGAAAATGTGTTATACTAATCATAGTTATAACGAAAATGTTAATCGCTGTATATTATTGTATGGCTGATTACAATATATGGAGGATGACGTATATGGAAATGTGGGATATATATGATGCCAACAAAGAAAAGACAGGCAGATTAATGAAAAAGAATGACTGGCAGCTTAAAGATGGAGAATATCATCTTACAGTGTTAGGTGTCATAGAACGTCCGGATGGAAAGTTCCTTATTACACAGCGTGTTATGACTAAGGCGTGGGCTCCTGGCTGGTGGGAAGTATCAGGCGGAGCGGCTCAGGCAGGTGAGGAGTCAATTGATGCAGTAAGACGTGAGGTTCGTGAAGAGACAGGAATTGACGTTACAGATGCCAGAGGTGGATATGTATTCACCTATAAAAGAGAGAATCCTGGCAAGGGCGACAATTATTTTGTAGATGTATACAAGTTCATTAAAGATGTTAAAGATGAGGACATACATATACAGACAGAGGAAGCCTTAGGGTATAAGTTCGTTACCAGAGAAGAGCTTAAACAGATAGCAGCAACAGGAGAATTCCTGCATTATGACAGTATTAAGCAGGTATTTGAAGATTAGATATTGGATTAAGTAAGAATTGCTGTTATTAAGTGAATATTTGTACTTGATTTATAAAATGTATTTATAATAGAAGAAGCACCAGCAGATTTATTCTGATGGTGCTTTTTAGCTATAAGAAGTAATAAAGCTTAAGAAAGGAATGTGGTATGCTTAAATATTTAAAAAAGTATTGGTTCTTTGCTCTGCTTGCACCTGTATTTATGATAGGTGAGGTTTCTATGGACTTATTACAGCCGGAGCTTATGAGCAGAATAATTGATGACGGTGTATTGGGGCTTAACAATGGCGGGGTTGGCAATCTTAATACAGTAATTACTATCGGGCTTAAAATGATAGGATTTGTGGCACTTGGTGGTATCTGTGGCGTTATGTCCGGTGTCTTTGCCAATCTTTGTGCACAGCAGTTTGGTAATGATGTAAGAAAAGCTGCCTTTAAGAGAATTATGGAATTCTCTTTTGAACAGACTGATAAGTTCTCCACAGGTTCTTTAATTACAAGGGTTACGAATGATATAACACAGCTTCAGAATTTTGTAATGCAGTGCCTTAGAGGCTTTGTGCGTACAAGTATGCTGTTTATCGGTGGTATAGCGTGTATGGTGTCACTTAATATGGAATTTGGAATAATAATTGCGTGTGCACTCCCATTTGTTGCAGTATGTGTTGTATATTTCATAGCCAAAGCCAATCCTAAGTTCACAGTGTTACAGAAGAAGCTTGATAAGGTTAACAATGTAATGCAGGAAAATGTGTCTGGTGCAAGAGTTGTAAAGGCATATGTTAAGGAAGATTACGAGACAGAAAGATTTGAGAAAGCTAATAATGAGCTTGTTTCAACACAGCTTGATGTGCTTTTACTGCTTTCTTATATGACACCTATTATGAATATTATATTAAATCTTTCGGTTGTTGCGGTTATAAAGGTTGGTGGAATACAGGTAAGTGCAGGCAGTGCAACGCCTGGTAATGTAATGGCGGCGATTACATATTGTTCACAGGTGCTTAATGCGGTTATGCGTATGACGATGATATTTCAGACAGCTTCAAGGGGAATTGCTTCAAAGAAGCGTGTTATGGAGATAATTAACTGTGAGCCGGCAATAAAGAGCGGTACATATAATAAAGAAACTGCCGTTAAGGGAAAAGTTGAATTTAAGAATGTGTCATTTGCATATCCAGGTATGGATAATGAAAATGTTATCGAGAACTTTAACCTTGTTATTAATCCGGGTGAAACTATCGGAATACTGGGTGCAACAGGCTGTGGCAAGTCAAGTCTTGTAAATCTTATACCACGTTTTTATGACGTAACTAATGGGGAAGTACTTATAGATGATGTCAATGTTAAAGATTATGATTTGCAGGTTTTAAGGGATAAAGTGTCAATAGCATTACAGAAGCCGGAGATATTCAGCACTACAATAGCAGAAAATATTGCGTGGGGTGACAGCAGTGCAGACAGTGAGAAGATAAGACAAGCCGCTGACATAGCACAGGCAACAGAATTTATTGACAACAGGACAGATGGTATGGATACACAGGTAAGTCAGGGTGGACACAGTCTTTCAGGAGGCCAGAAGCAGAGAGTTGCCATAAGCCGTGCAGTGCTTAAGAATTCAGAGATACTTATATTTGATGATGCGACAAGTGCACTTGACTTAAAGACAGAGGCTGATCTTTATTCAGAGCTGTCGGCAAAGAAATATGATGTAACCAGGATTATAATTGCCCAGAGAATTGCTTCTGTAAAGAATGCAGATAGAATTGTTGTAATGGATAATGGCAGATTAGCAGATGTTGGAAGCCATAGTGAGCTTATAAAGACAAGTGAGATATATAAAGATATTTATGAGTCACAGCTGAAAGGAAATGAATAGAATGGAGCAGAGCAGACAGGCACAGATGAATAATTATAAAGCCTTTGGCAGAAGACCTGGCAACCGCAATCTTACTGTCGAGAAGGCTAAGGACAAGAAGGGTACTTTAAAAAGACTGATAGCATATTTCGCGGCTGAGAAAGCTATGATTATAGGGCTTCTGGCGGCTGTTATCGTTGTAGTAATATGTTCGGTATATGCACCAAAGCTTCAGAGTAATGCAATTGATATTATAGCTTCGGGCAGATTTAAGGAATTAACTCCGATACTTATAACAATGGTGGTTGTATACATAATACATAGTATATGTACATTTTTACAGACCAAGATAAGTGCGGTATTAAGCCAGAATATCGTAAAGAAGATGAGAGAAGATTTATTCAGGCACATAGTTAATCTTCCTGTAAGATACCTTGACAGTAACAGCCACGGAGATATTATGAGCCGTATGACTAACGATATTGAGAATATATCAACAACAGTTTCGCAATCGTTAAGTTCGATGTTCTCAGGTGTATTAACGATTATTGGAACAGTTATAATGATGACTGTATTATGTCCACAGCTTGCACTGTTATCGTGCGTTACTGTAATTCTTACAGTGATTGCAACTAAGTTCTTATCTAAGGCTATGAAGAAATTCTTTACGAAAAGACAGGTGCTTTTAGGTAATCTTAATGGAACGGTTGAGGAGATGGTTACAGGTTATAAGTCAGTTGTTGCATATAACAGGCAGGAAAATGTCATAAAAGACTTTAACAGTGTGTCGGATGAACTTACAAGGGTTGGAATTATAGCAGAGATTCTTGGCGGTTCAATGGGACCGGTTATGAATGTAATCAATAATATAAGCTTTGTTATTATTGCGGCATTTGGCGGATATTTTGCCATTAACCATATTATATCTATCGGTGTTATATCTGCATTTATCGTATATGCGAAGCAGTTTGGAAGACCAATTGATGAGCTTGCACAGATATATGGACAGATACAGACAGCCATAGCGGGGGCAGAGAGAGTATTTGCAGTTATGGACGAACCGCTTGAAGATAAGAGTGGTGATAAGAATATGGATAAGCTTGAGGGCGTTATTAAGTTTAAAGATGTCAATTTCTCATATACCAAGGACAAGCAGGTGCTATATGACTTTAATCTTCAAGTTAAGGCAGGACAGAAGGTGGCACTTGTAGGCTCAACAGGAAGCGGAAAGACAACAGTTGTCAATCTTTTAATGAGATTTTATGACGTTGACAGCGGAGAGATATTCATAGATGATGTTAATATAAAGGACATAGATTGTGCCACACTCCGTAAGAACACAGCGATTGTATTGCAGGATACTGTATTATTTGCAGATACAATAAAGAACAATCTTAAGTATTCCAATGAAGCGGCAACTGATGAGCAGATGTATGCCGCTGCGGCTATGAGCAACTGCGATACTATGATTAATAAAATGCCATTAAAATACGATACAGAGCTTATGGCAGAGGGTGAGAATATATCACAGGGACAAAGACAGCTTTTATCAATAGCAAGAGCATTTCTTGCACAGCCTAAGATCCTTATATTGGACGAGGCGACATCTAACGTGGATACAAGAACTGAAAAGCATATTCAGGATGCAATGCTTAAGCTTATGGAGAACAGGACAAGTCTTATAATAGCTCATAGATTGTCTACAATACAGGATGCTGACATAATTGTTGTTATGGATGAGGGACATATAGTTGAAGCAGGCAATCATAAAGAACTTCTTAACAAAATGGGAAGATATTATAAATTATATATGACACAGTTTGCAGGACAGACAATATAGGTGTATAATTATCTATTACATAAGATTTGTGATGATGCACAGATTGAATTATAGATAATATATGCAGGAATGGTGATGGTATGCGTACAGAGAAAAAATCAAGCATAAAAAATAGTGCAACAAGGTTGATACTGATAGGGCTTCTTGTTCTTATACAGACTGGCTGGATGATATTTTTAATGATGAAGCTGAATACATATTCAACTGCCATAACATTGCTTCTTACATTTATAGCAATGTTTATTGCCCTTAAAATATTTGGAACACACGTTAATGCGGCACAGAAAATGCCCTGGCTTATCGTAATAACTGCAGTTCCGTTTTTTGGAATATGTATATATCTGCTATTTGGACGTTCTATTGTAACTAAAGGTGTTAGACGTTCATTTAATAATATTGAAACGAATGTGCTTACCCTCTTAAAGCAGGATAAGGGCATAATAGATGATATAGCCAGCAAGGACAAGGGCGTAGCTAACCAGTGCAGATATATAAGCAATACAGCAAGATATCCTGTATACAGCAATACAGATGTAAAATATTATCCAACTACTGATGTAAGCTTTGAGGCACAGCTTGTTGAACTTGAAAAGGCAGAGCATTTTATATTTATGGAATATCACGCTATTGAAGATGCTGAAAGCTTTGCAAGGCTTAAGCATATCCTTGAAAATAAGGCACAGAGCGGTGTGGAGGTAAGAATATTCTATGACGATTTAGGAAGTATTTTTTTCCTTAATAAAGAGTTCATAAAACAGATGAGGCAGAAGGGCATACAGTGCCGTGTATTCAATCCACTTAAAGTTATTGTAAATATGTTTATGAATAACAGGGATCACAGGAAGATAACCGTTATTGACGGCAAGGTAGGCTTTACAGGTGGATATAATCTTGCAGATGAGTATTTTAATATAACACACCCATATGGTTACTGGAAGGACACAGGAATTAAGCTTCAGGGTGATGCGGTAAAGAGTCTCACAGCAAGCTTTCTTACTATGTGGAATGCCATAGAACATACTGATAATGATTATAATAAATATCTTGATGCGACAGATGGTACATATAAGGCAGTTATGAAAGACTGTTATGTACAGCCATATTCAGATAATCCATTAGGACAGGACAGAATTGGTGAGGACGTGTACCTTAATATTCTAAAAAATGCCAAGGACTATGTGTATATCACAACTCCGTATCTTATTATCACTGATGAGATGGAAAGAGAGTTAAGGCTTGCGGTTAAGAGAGGTGTTGATGTAAGAATTGTCACACCGGGAATACCAGATAAGAAGCTTGTATACAGAATTACAAGGTCTTATTATGAGCCACTGTGTTCGGCTGGCGTGAGAATATATGAGTATACACCAGGATTCTGTCACGCTAAGCAGTGGGTATGTGATGATGAAGTATCTGTTGTTGGCACAATCAATATGGACTACAGAAGCTTATATCTTCATTTTGAAAATGCAGTATTTATATATAATAAAGCGACGGCATTAAGTGTAAAGCAGGATATGTTAAATAACTTTGAGGCAGGACACGAAGTGACAGCTGATTATACTAAAGATGTTATTAAGCCATTAAGACTTGGGGTATGTATGTTAAGAATGATATCGCCTTTATTGTAAAATACTTGCAACAAATGTAAAATAATATATAATATTAGTGGCAAATTACATTTATCATTATAAGTGGTTAGATAATAAGTAAGAACAACATTTTGTGTCTATTGTTAGTACCTGGAGGAGGAACAGTGAGAGAAGAATTAGTAGCCGTAAAAGTTGACCACCCATTGGGAAGTACAGACGAGGATAACCCCTCGGTTGTGTATCCGATTAATGTCGGATACGTTATCAATGATAAGGATCTGGAATTCAAACCGGTAACAGATGACCAGAGAGTGTATCTTGTAGGTGTTGATGTTGCTGTTGATGAATATTCAGGTGTTCTTATTGCAGTTGCAAGAAGGAGAGATGATTCAGGAACAGTGTGGGTCGTTGCACCTGAGAACATATTATATACCAAACAGCAGATAGAAGAAATGATATATTTTAAGGAGCAGTATTATGACAGCTTCATTGAAATGGTCGATGAGGAGATGTGGGACGCTTATGATGCCAATGAGAATAAGTTAGGTTTTGAAGTTCGCAGAAGTATGGCAAAGTCACTTCCAGAAGGCGTGTACCACATAGTTGTTATGGTGTATACAGTTACAAAGACAGGAAAGGTGCTTACAACGCAGAGGTCGCGTAACAAGACGAATTCTTTAAAATGGGAAGTTACAGGAGGTTCTATTATCAGCGGTGAAACACCTAGGACTGGAGCGGTAAGGGAGCTTCTGGAAGAAACGGGAATTAAGAAATCACCAGAGGATTTAATTGAACTTTATAGGTATACTGATGATGCAAGACATTGTATATATTATGGTTATCTTAATGTATGTGATGATGAGGAACACGTTAAATTACAGCAGGGTGAAACTATGGACTATATGTATATGCCATATGAGGAATTCATTGATTTCATAATGTCAGAGAGGTTCATTCCGTCAGAACAGAGGCGTTTTAAGCTTCATAGTGAGCATATAGTAAAGCAGATTAAGCAGGCTTGTATGGTACAGTAATAAATTTAATATAATCAGAAGGGAGAGTCATATGTCATTTAAGGAACTTGTATTAAAGAACCGTTCATATAGACGTTTTTTTGAGAATAAGAAAATAGAAAAGAACGAGCTTGTAAATCTTGTTGATATAGCAAGAAATACAGCTTCAGGTGCTAACAACCAGCCTTTAAGATATAAGGTTGTGTGTGATGAGGAAAGCAATAAAAAAGTGTTTGACACATTAAAATGGGCAGGTGCGCTTCCAGACTGGGATGGCCCTGTTGAGGGTGAAAGACCAGCAGGCTACATAATAATATGCAGTGCTTCAAGCGTATCAGCACCAAGAGATGAGGGAATAGCGGCACAGACAATACTTCTTGCCGCCAATGAGGTTAATCTTGGAGGCTGTATGTTTGCAAGTGTTAATATTCCTAAGCTTAACGAAGAACTTTCAATTCCAGAGGGTATGACAGCAAGACTTGTTATTGCATTGGGATATCCTAAGGAACAGGTTGTTATTGACGAAGTATCTGAGGGAGCGAATCTTAAGTATTACAGAGATGACAATCAGGTTCATCACGTACCTAAGTTAAAGTTAGAAAATGTATTATTATAAATTATAAGGAGAATGCAGAGTTTAAGCCTTTGCTTGGATTAATAGGAAACAGGCTTACATTCTGTGAATAGTTATAAAGAAACAGGCGGGATATTAAATCCCGCCTGTTTCTTTGCTTAGTGAATAATTGTTACTATAACTGAGTAATCAGTATAATTTAATCTTTTGTTGCTAATTCCAAAAAGATATTATTATTCTATCACTGTAAATACTATAAATCAAGTTCAATTAATCTGTAGTTGCGACAAGATGTCTGTATTATCGAGTTCAAATTTTAATCAAAATTTTATCATTTTTTATTCATAGTTTATATTCAGTGAAGCCTATTTTGCAATGGACCTGTAATTCCTTATAAGCAGCGGAAGTTCAGCAATAAGCATACCAATCCAGCCGGCAAGGTATGATAATGGGAGGGCTTCAATTCCCATGCCCATTACAAGTACGAGTGGGATAGCGGCTATAACACGTACGCCCATATTGATAAAGCTGCTTAAAAGTGTAATCTTTAAATCGCCAATTCCACGGAAATATCCCTGTATGCCGTTAGTAGCGGCTGGGAGTATATACATAAATGAGATAAGGCGCAGATACTTAACACCATGCAGAATAACTTCTTCATCTTTAACAAACAGAAGCATAAGTGGTCGTGCAAGTATAAAGCACACGGCAAAAAGAATAATTCCATATATGAATTCAAGCATCATACCACATTTAAAGCCTTCTTTCATACGTTTTTTTTCATTAGCACCTTTGTTCTGAGCCATAAGTGCAGTCATAGCGTGGCCGATATTCTGCTCAGGAGTATACGCAAAATCATCAATTCTGTTGACAACAGCAAATGCAGCGGCTACGGACACGCCCATAGTGTTGACGATTGCCTGAATGCCAATCTTTCCTAACTGGACAGTTGCCTGCTGCATAGCGGATACCCAGCCGTAGCTTATTGTCTTTTTAAGAAGTGAATTGTCAAATACAAGCCATTTTCTGCCTAGCCTTAATATCTCGACACGCTTTTGTATGTATATAATACAGAATACACAGCACATCATTTCGCTTATTACAGTTGATATTGCACAGCCGTTGCTTCCCATTTTAAGGACAATTACAAAGAATAAATCTCCGAAAATATTAAGCAGTGAGCTTGCAATAAGGAAGTATAAAGGAGTCTGGCTGTCGCCTAATGCCCTTAATGTGCTTGAAAAGAAATTATATAAAAATGTAAATAGCAATCCTAAAAATATAATTCTCATATAAGAAACAGTTAAATCCATAATAGATGGGTCAACCTGTAACAATTTAAGAATAGGTCTTGAAAAGATAATGCAGCACAGGCTTAATATTGCAGAGAATACAGTGCCTGAAAGCATTGTTGTGCTTATCTGTCTTTGAAGCTTGTTGTAATCTTTAGCTCCGAATTGTGTACCCATAAGTATGCTCGCACCCATACACAGACCATTTAAGAATAAAATCATAAGAGTCATTACAGGGTTGCATATACCAACGGCCGCAAGGGCTTCTTTACCTACGAATTGTCCTACAATAATACTGTCGACAGCGTTATATGTAAGCTGGAATAAGTTACCGAGGACTAACGGTATTGTAAATCCAACAAGGAGAGGCATAATTTTACCTTTTGTTAAATCTTTAGTCATAATTAATCTCCTATCCTGCCCATAACAGGGCTTGTTAAGTTTATGATATTTTGCTAAAGATTTATTATAAGACAGTTGCTTTAAATTGAAAAGAATTATATTATACTAATGTAAAAAAAGTGTACGCAGAAATGGAGATTATTATGAAAGTTACCCGTGAAGATATGCAGCTTTACGCCGTTACAGATACGCAATGGCTTAATGGCAGGGATTTCTATGAAGAGATTGAGAAAGTCCTTGCGGCAGGAGCTACATTTTTGCAGTTAAGAGAAAAGGATTCGACACACGAGGAGATTGTAAAAAAAGCATTGGCAATTAAACCGATAGCAAGAAGATATGGTGTGCCATTTGTTATAGATGATGATATATACGCGGCGTTAGAGGCAGATGTTGACGGAGTTCATATAGGACAAAGTGATGCAAGCTACGAAACAGCAAGAGAGCTTCTAGGACCTGACAAGATAATAGGAATGACAGTAAAGACACCAGAGCAGGCGGCAAATGCGGCAAGACTTGGTGCTGATTATGTTGGAATGGGAGCTGTATTTCATACAAGCACGAAGAAAGATGCCAAAGATTTAAGCAGGGATAATCTTCTTAAGCTTACAGCTATGCTTGATATGCCGATAGTTGCAATTGGCGGCATTAATTATGACAACTGTGATTATTTAAAAGATACAGGCGTGGACGGAATTGCTGTTGTATCGGCGATATTTGCAAGTGATGACTGCGCGGAGGCGACACGAAAGCTTTATAAGAAGACAAGAAAGCTGTTTAATTATAATAAGAACATAATATTTGATATGGACGGAACACTTGTTGACTCTATGCCGTTCTGGAAGAATAGTGCAAGGGAATATGCCATTTTAAGAGGTGCTAAGCTTCCAAAGAATTTTGATGAGATAACAGGAGTTATGGACCTTTCGGAATATGCAGCTTATCTGCAAAATGTTCTTGGGATTGATACATCGCTAGAACAGATAACAGAGGCAGCAGTTGATATTATGAATAAGCATTATGCAAGTGATATTCCTGCAAAGAAGGGAATGATAAAGCTTATAAGAAGAGAATATGAGGCTGGAAGCAAGCTTGTAATATTCAGTGCTTCCGATACTTCCAGTGTGGAAATTCTTCTTAAAAGGTTAGAAATATATGAATGTTTTGAGGGAATATACACAGTATATGATGTCGGCATAGGAAAGAGTGATAAGGAAAGCTATAAAAAGGTTGCCAGGTCAGCAGGAATGGATATATCTGATACGTGGGTGTATGAGGATATTCTAAGAGGCGTTCGGGCGGCACATAATGCTGGATTGAAAGTGTGTGCGGTATATGATAAAGACTCGGCAGATGACTGGGATGAGATATGCAGTATTGCAGATAAATGTATAATAACCGGATAATATGGATTGAAATGGAGAATATATGAAGAAGAAAGTTGTTGTAGGTATGTCAGGAGGTGTTGACTCATCTGTTGCCGCATATCTTTTAAAAGAGCAGGGTTATGACGTCATTGGCGTTACAATGCAGATATGGCAGGACGATGCAGTAGAAACAACAGAGAATGGCTGTTGTGGAATATCTGCTGTAGATGATGCAAGACGCGTGGCTGGACAGCTTGATATACCTTATTATGTAATGAATTTTAAGAATGAATTTAAGAAAAGTGTAATTGATTATTTTGTTGATGAATACAAGAGGGGAAGAACTCCTAATCCTTGTATCGCCTGCAACAGATATGTCAAATGGGAATCGCTTCTTAAAAGAAGCCTTGATATAGGTGCTGATTATATAGCAACTGGACATTATGCAAGAATAAGCCAGCTTGATAATGGCAGATATGCAATTAAGAATTCGGTTACAGCTAAGAAAGATCAGACATACGCACTTTATAATCTTACACAGAGTCAGCTTGCACATACTCTTATGCCAGTTGGAGATTATACTAAAGATGAGATAAGAAAGATTGCGGCAGATAATTATCTTATGGTTGCAAATAAGCCGGACAGTATGGAGATATGTTTTGTTCCTGATAATGATTATGCAGGATATATAGAAAGAACTACTGATTATAAGTCAGTTCCGGGCAATTTCGTTGATGTTGATGGTAATGTAATCGGAAAGCATAATGGAATTATCCACTATACTGTTGGACAGAGAAAAGGGCTTGGACTTGCTATGGGACATCCTGTATTTGTTGTTGCAGTAAGACCTGATACCAATGAAGTTGTTATTGGTGAGAATAAAGATGTATTTACTGATACATTGTATGCTGGGAATCTTAATTTTATGGCAATTGAAGCCCTTAAAGAGCCAATGAGAGCAAGAGGAAAGATACGCTACAGCCATGAGGGTGCAGACTGTACAATAAGAATGATTGATAATAACACGCTTGAGTGTAAGTTTGATGAGCCACAAAGGGCAGTTACACCAGGACAGGCACTTGTATTATATGATGGTGAATATGTTCTTGGTGGAGGAACTATCATATAATGAGCACAAAAGAAAAGGAAGCGGCTGCGAAGCAGACATTTACTTTTCTTGTGCCATTAACGAACGAACAGTCGTGCGAAGCAGGACGAGAGAGTGCGATAGCACGGGTTCGTGAGTATAGGGTAGATATAATAACGTTAAAGAAATAAAGAAAAGGAAGCGGCTGTAAAATTTTCTTGACAATTACTATGTCTGCTTTATAATATTTCATATTGGATAGATAGGTTGATATTCAGAAACAAAATGCGGAGGATAATAATAATGAGTAAGTTTATTTATATGGATAATGCGGCTACAACAGCAGTAAGACAGGAAGTTGTTGATGCTATGGTGCCTTATTTTACAGAATCATACGCTAATCCATCAAGTGTATATAGTTTTGCACAGAAGACTAAGAATGATATGGAAGAAGCAAGAGAAACTATAGCTTCTATTCTCGGTGCGGCTAAGCCTAATGAAATATATTTTACAGGTGGCGGAAGCGAGTCTGATAACTGGGCATTAAAGGCAGCAGCAGAGGCATTTAAGTCAAAGGGTAATCACATTATTACAACTAAGATTGAACATCATGCAATTCTTCATACTTGCGAATGGCTTGAAAAGCACGGATATGAAGTGACATATCTTGATGTTGATGAATACGGAAAGGTTGACCCTATAGAATTCGAAGCGGCAATTAAAGATACAACAATACTTGCAAGCATAATGTTTGCTAATAATGAAATCGGTACAGTTGAGCCAATCAAGGAACTAGGTGCAATTGCACATTCTAAGGGAGTGATATTCCACACAGATGCTGTACAGGCATTTGCACATATTCCTATTAATGTACAGGAAATGAATATTGATATGTTAAGCGCAAGCGGACATAAGTTCCACGGTCCTAAGGGAATTGGTTTCTTATATGTAAGCAACAAGGTTAAGATTGGTTCATTTATTCACGGTGGTTCACAGGAGAGAAGCAGAAGAGCAGGAACTCACAATGTACCAGGTATTATCGGAATGGCTAAGGCGGCAAGCATTGCCAATACTAATATGTCAGAGAATATTAAGAATATCTCAGCAATAAGAGATCACATTATTGACAGAGTGTTAGCAGAAATTCCATATTCAAGAGTTAATGGTGACAGAACAGACAGACTTCCTGGAAATGTTCATTTCTGTTTCAGATTTATTGAGGGTGAATCAATGCTTATTATGCTTGATCAGAAGGGAATATGTGGTTCATCAGGTTCAGCCTGCACATCAGGTTCACTTGACCCATCACATGTTCTTCTTGCAATCGGACTTCCTCACGAGATAGCACACGGTTCATTAAGACTTTCACTTGGTGAAGATGCAACAATCGAAGATGCTGATTATGTTGTAGATGAATTAAAGGGTATCGTAGAAAGATTAAGAAGCATGTCTCCTTTATACGAAGATTTCGTAAAAGAGCAGGGAAAATAATAATATAATGTGTATGGTTTAATGTATACTTGTTGCAGCTGCAGTTGTCAGGATAATCTGATAGCTGCGGCTTTTTTATGTAATAGAAAATTCCAATAGAATTCCCTATTACATAAAAGGCACTATATGCCGATTATGCACACTCGCACGAAGATGTATTTTATCGCAAGCGACCGTGCTCGGTGCAGGAATGTGTTTTTACATATTCTTTTTTATATGTGTTATTGTATTTTTTGTGTATTTCTGGCGGATACACTTGATATATATAACGAGGCAGAGATATAATAGTTGGCGAATTTGTGCACTGGACCGTTCAAATATATATGAAATAAGAGCACAAAAGAAAAGAGGTTTATTTATGAAGTATCTTAAACAGTTTTTGATTATTCTTGTAATCTCGTTAGTGGGTGAATTGATGAATAAGTTCATACCACTTCCAGTACCGGCAAGTATCTATGGTATGGTTATCTTATTTGCTGGTCTTCTTACAGGATTGATTAAGCTTGACGCAGTTAAGGAAGCAGGACGATTTCTTATAGAAATTATGCCTGTAATGTTTATTCCTGCAGGAGTAGGTCTTATATCATCATGGCTTAATTTAAAGCCGATATTAGTTCCGATATGCATAATAACAGTTGCAACAATATTTACTGTTATGGGTGTAAGCGGACACGTTACACAGTTTATTGTAAGACGTACTAAGAGAGGGGATAATAATGAATAGTTTTTTTCTTGATTCAGCATTTGCGGGAGTAGCAATAAGTCTTATCGCATATATGGCAGGAACATTTCTTAAAAAGAAGTTAAAGCTGGGATTGTTTAATCCACTGCTTATATCTATAATTGTAACTATGGTTGTATTAATAATTGGTAAAGTTGATTATGAAAGCTATAATGCCGGTGCGAAGTATCTTAGCTGGCTTTTGACACCAGCCACGGTGTGTCTTGCCATTCCTCTTTATGAGCAGTTCGAGCTTTTAAAAAGTAATTGTGCGGCAATTATATTAGGAATAGCATCGGGAGTTGTCACAAGCCTTGTTACAGTGCTTGTATTATCGGTGGTTTTTGGACTTACCCACGAGCAATATGTAACATTGCTTCCAAAGTCAATTACAACTGCAATTGGTATGGGTGTATCAGAAGAACTTGGCGGATATGTAACGATTACAGTTGCAGTTATTGTTGTAACCGGAGTAATTGGCAATATATTAGCAGAATTTATATGTAAAGTATTCAGAATTACAGACCCGATAGCTAAAGGTGTTGCGATAGGAACATCTGCACACGCTGTAGGAACAGCTAAAGCTATTGAAATGGGAGAGATAGAAGGTGCTATGAGCAGTCTTTCAATTGCTGTTGCAGGTATACTTACAGTAGTTGGTGCAAGTGTATTTGCGAACTTCTTATAAAAGAATAAGAAGTTGTGACACACAGGTTTCAAAATATTGAAGATTATTTCTGTGTGTGAAAAAATTTTATATATATAATAATGAGAATGGAGGATAAATATGATTATTACAATTGCAAGACAGTGTGGATGTATGGGTGATGAGATAGGTCAGAGACTTGCTGATGAGTATGGACTTACATTTTATAATAAGGAACATATTGTCAGGCTTGCTAAGGAAAAAGGGATATATGATAAATTCCCTTATTTCTTCTCCGAGATACCGGTAAATGTTTTAATGCATTCTATAAGCAGTGATGAGAACAATGTACTGCTTAGCGAGGCAAGAAAAGCCCTTTATCCAATAATAGGTGACGGTGATTGTGTGATAATAGGCAGAGGTGCTAATTACGCATTTTCTGACAGGCCAGACAAGGTAAGCGTATTCTTAAGTGGAGATAAGGCTGAGAGAATTAAGCATATAGCAGATGTCCATAATATTTCTGAAAGAAAGGCGAAGGTTGTTGTTAATGAAACTGACAGCAGGAGAGCAGAGTTTCATAAATATTGTTCTGATCAGGAATGGGGAAATGCGGCATATTACGATATGTGTATAGATGAAACAAGAATTGGTGCTGACGGAGTTGTCGGAATTATAAAAGAATATATAAACAATTGTATGTTTGACAAATAATTGCCAGACTGATATTATAGGAACATATTATCTTTGACACAATAGATAAAAATATACTAAATAAACAGATTAGTTCGGAAAGTGTGAATGAAGAAGTAAGATAACAGAGTGATAAGTCCTTCATATCTAAAGAAGTGTATACAGCTTATGAGGGCAGGCGTTAAAAGGGAGATTGTATGACATTAGAAATAATATTAGTAGCATTGGTGCTTATTATGTGTATTGCGGCAGACAAGTTTTCGGGAAGGTTCGGCATGCCTGCACTTATACTTTTTATAGGTATAGGTATGTTATTTGGATGCGATGGAATAGCTGGAATTGAATTTGACAATTTTACTATGACAGAATATATATGTAATATTGCACTTGGGTTTATTATGTTTTATGGTGGTTTTAATACTAAATGGAAGACTGCCAGACCTGTTGCTGTTAAAGCTGTTCTATTGTCTACCTGTGGCGTAATTCTTACAGCGGCATTTACAATGCTGTTCTGTTATTTTGTATTGAGATTTCCAATAGCGGAAAGCTTTCTTGTTGGAGCAGTTCTGTCAGCAACAGATGCGGCGAGTGTATTTGCAATATTAAGACGTAAGAAGCTTAATTTAAAAGATGGTGTTGCTTCGCTTTTAGAGATAGAGAGTGGTAGTAATGACCCTATTGCTTATATGCTTACTGTTATAGGAATATATATTCTTAATGGTGATAATCTTATAAAAGTTCCATACGTTATATTTGCACAGATTGTATATGGTGTGCTTATTGGCATAGGTCTTGCGGTGGCTGCCATATATGTTCTTACCAGGACGGATATAATTGTAAATGGACTTGATACTATATTTATTCTTGCTGTTGTGCTTTTAGGCTTAGGACTTTCACAGTTAGTCGGCGGCAATGAATTCTTATGTATATATCTTTTTGGCATTCTGCTTGGTAACAGCAGGATACGCAATAAAGGTAATATTGTTCCATTTTTTGATGGTGTAACAACACTGGCACAGATAGTTATATTCTTTATGCTTGGATTGTTATCCTACCCTCACAGATTTTTAACAATTATACCAATATCTATAGCAATTGCGGTATTTCTTACATTTATAGCGAGACCGGCCGTAGTATTTGCGATACTTAAGCCGTTCAAATGCTCGGTACGTCAGTGCCTTTTAGTGTCGTGGGCAGGTCTTAGGGGAGCATCTTCAATAGTGTTCTCTATAGTGATTATGGCGGGCGGAAGCGTTATGTCAAAGGATTTGTTTAATATAGTGTTTATGATATCACTTCTGTCAGTTGCAATTCAGGGAACGCTTCTTCCAGCAGTCTCAAGACGGTTGGATATGATTGATGAAACATCAGATGTACGTAAGACATTTAATGATTATCAAGAAGAATCATCAATTACGCTTATGCGTATGTTCATACCTAAAGGCCATAACTGGGAGAATAAGCTTATAAGTGAAGTACATATGCCGACAGGTGCAATTGCACTTATGATAAAAAGAGGCAGGGAAACAATTATTACAAGAGGCAATACTAAGATATGCGGCGGGGATAATCTGATACTCAGTATTCCCGCATATGAGAATGGCGATAATGATTCGCTTGAGGAGATTAACATAACTTCGGATAATAACTGGTGCAATAGAACAATACGCCAGTTGGATCTTCCAGAAAATCTTATAATTGCCCTTGTAAAAAGAGGAGAAGAGAATATAATACCTATTGGCGATACACTTATACAGAATGGTGATGTTGTAGTGATATATCGCAGATAATACAGGAAAGAGGTTGGTATTATTATGATAACCAAGAAACAAATCCAGATGTCAGAAACATTTCTGAATAGTGCAGTTCTTGCGGTGTCAGGTGGATTTCAGGATGCTTATACATATTTCACAAGAGATAAAGTATTCTCTAATGCACAGACAGGAAATGTTGTCCTTATGAGTCAGAATTTTATGACAGGAAATATAGTCGGTGGAATTAAGTATCTGTTTCCTTTCTTAGCATTCGGACTTGGAGTGTTTGTGACAGAACAGATTAATGCCAGATACAAGATGGCAAAGAAAATCCATTGGAGACAGTTAGTTCTTCTAATAGAAATTATAATACTTACAATTGTAGGTTTTATACCAGAGACTTTTAATATGGTGGCAACAATTATGGTGTCATTTTCGTGTGCTATGCAGGTTCAAGCATTCAGAAAAGTCAACGGCTTTGCATATGCAAGCACAATGTGCATAGGTAATTTAAGAAGTGGTACAGATGCACTTTCTGTATTCGTAAGAGAAAGAAAAAAAGAGCAGTTATTTAAAGCAATTCATTATTTTGGAATTATATTTTTCTTTGCACTTGGTGCAGGAATAGGCGGTAATTTATCAGAAACATTTGGAATACATACAATATGGGTATCATCAGTTATACTTATGGTAAGTATGGTGCTTATGTGGTATGAAAAGTTCAGAATTTAGGAGAATTTGATTGAAATATAGTAAAGAACAGCAGGAAGCCATTAACACAATTGATGGACAGGTGTGTATCATATCTGTTGCAGGTTCAGGAAAGACATCGGTTATAGTGGCAAGGGCTAATAATATAATTAAATCAGGTGTCAGACCATATAGAATACTGGTACTTACATTTTCCAAGGCTGCGGCAGTGCAGATGGCAGACAGGTATAAAATGCAGTATGGCAGTGATGGCATAAGATTTTCAACTATACATTCCCTGTGTTATTCGGTACTTGCAAGAGCATATAATCTGAAGGCTGAAGATATATTATCGGAAGCCGGAAGATTAAAGTTCTTTACTGAATTTCACAGACAGCTTTTATATAAGAGAGTATCAGGGGTTCCTGATGATTTTGATGAGTATTATAGAAAATGTAATGAATACATAAATAGTATGGCGGTCGGTACGGCTGACATTCAGGACAGTAAAAGCAGTTCTAAGGCATATCTTGAGATAACTTTTTCCCAGTATAAGGAATTTAAAAAGAATAATAAGAAGCTTGATTTTGACGATATGATATTATATTGTCACAAATGCTTAAGCTCTAATAAGCAGGAGCTGGAATACTGGCAGGGAATATTTGACTATATAATGGTTGATGAGTTTCAGGATACAGGCACATTGCAGGCAGAGATTATATATATGGTTGCTGATTTAAGGAAAAATGTGTGTGTAGTTGGAGATGATGACCAGTCAATATATGGTTTCAGAGGAGCTGACAGCTCAATATTTAAGGAATTCTCAAGAAAATATCCTGGGTCTGTACAGATAATTCTGGGTACTAATTACAGAAGTCTTCCATATATAATAGAAGGTGCTGACAAAGTAATAAGAAATAATGAAAACAGAATTGCCAAAAATATGTCAGCATACAGGCAGGGTGAGGGAAAAGTGCACATAAGACAGACCGCATCTTATGGCAGGCAGGCAGATATGGCAGTGTCACTTATTAATGACTATGTAAAGACAGGCGGACATTTAAGCGATATTGCAATACTTTACAGGGTGAAGAAAGAGGCCTCGGTGCTTGTCAATACATTAGAAACGATAGGTATGCCATTTTTTACAAGGGATAATGTGGATGATATTCATCTTGGCATATGTTTTTACGATATGCTTGCATATTACAGGCTTTCAAGAGGTGTGCCGGAACAGACGGATCTTAGACGGATAATTAACAGACCCAAAAGATATATAAGAAGCAACCTTGTGCACAATTGCGAATTTGACAGGAATAAAATATACGAAGCCTGTACAAAGAATGCCAGCAGACAGGATTGCTTAAGAATTAACGACACAATCAATGATATGTTTCTTGATTTCAGAAGTCTTTCGAGGATAGATAATCCGACACAGTTTATCAATTATATATACGATGATATGGGGTATGAAAATGACCTTTTTGAGTATGCAGAGTATACAGGACTTGACAGCGGGGATATCATTAACCAGTCAGAAGCTATGAAAAAGGAAGCACTGAAGTTTGATAATATGTCTGAATGGTACAGATATATAACTGACAGGGAATACAGGGTGAGAACGGATAAGAATGAAGGCGTGTATCTTAGCACATTTCACGGTGCTAAGGGACTTCAATGGAAGAAGGTTATAATAATATCAGCGAATGAACAGGTGACACCATATGCTTATATGGGTAAGGTTGATGATTATGAGGAAGAACGCCGGTTATTCTATGTTGCTATGACAAGGGCAGAAGACGAGTTAGATATTATCTATATAGATGGCGGGGCAAGACATCAGAAGAGGTCAAGATATGTGCAGGAACTTATAACAGTATAAATTTTAAAGTGTAAATTAAGTGTAAATTATCCTGTAAAATATTGCATTATTGTATATTTTAAGCCATAATATATTACATTATCAGAAGTTCATATAATAATTGGGAGAAGTATTAATGGAAAAAAGAGAGAAGAATAAAAATATAATTGTATTGGGTATAGTTATGGCAATAAGTCTTTCTGTAGCACTTAATATAGGGAATATATTTGGTGGTATAGGAACATTTTTTAAGATTCTGAATCCAATAATTCTAGGTTGTATGCTTGCGGTTATATTTAATGTGCCAATGGAAGCATTGTCAAGACAGTTAGAGAAGCTGTCAAAGAAAGTAAAGTTCTTAAGAAAAGAAAAGGCACGCAACGGGATAAGCCTAGTTGTGACAATAGTTATAGTTGTGCTTGTATTCGCTGTTATAATGTGGTCTATTATTCCGGATTTGATAGAGTCGATTACTGGATTTATAAAGAATTTTGATAATAATGTAAATGTAGTGACTGATATTCTGGATAAATATGATGAACATCTTACGTTTATTAATGATTATGTTGAAAAGATTGACTGGAACAGCATACTTAAAAAGTCTGGAGAGGTTGCCGGAGCATTTTTCCAGAGCATATTTACGGGTATTCCACAGATAGGTTCATCTTTGTTTAATCTTAGTATATCTGTGATAATTGCAGTGTATGTGCTTATGGATAAAAGACGCCTGCTTTCACAGACAGAAAGGCTTTTAGAAGCTGTATTTGGAAAGAAGGTATCTTCTAAGGTTACAGGTGTTACTAACCTTTTTGCACAGACTTATGCAAGTTTCCTTACAGGACAGTGCGTTGAGGCTTGTATACTTGCCGTGCTTATGTTTATTACACTTAGCATATGCAGAATGCCATATGCCGGACTTATAAGCATAATGGCGGCAGTGTTCCAGTTCGTTCCATACATAGGAACATTTTTAGCGTGTGTTGTTGGTGCATTTCTTGTGCTATTCACCAATCCGGTACTTACTATATGGTTTGTAATCGTATTTCAGATTGTTCAGTTTATCGAGGGACAGTTCATATATCCAAGGGTTGTAGGAAGCTCTGTAGGACTTCCGGCACTCTTTACATTAATGGCGGTGTTCTTAGGCGGCAAGTTCTTCGGCCTTCTCGGGATGATATTCTTTATTCCGCTCACATCGGTTATATACCAGCTCCTTAGAGATATGGTAAACAACCGCTTATCGTCAGATAAGGCTGGCAATGACACAACACCAGAAACAGGGAATGCGGATACTTTGCAGGCAGATAGTGGTAGTGCAGAGTAGTTGTAACTCTGATTTTAAATCTTCATAAATATCGTTATAATTGATAAAAATGCGGTGGATTGTTCTGCTGTATGATTAATAACGGGGTAATAATTAACCTGCTGTAATATATGTATTATAATATACATTTATTACAGCAGGTTTTTAATAAAATCTGTTTATAATCTTTTAGATATAATCTTTTGCAATATCTTTAAGAATATTGGCAGAGTCTTTTAATTTTGTAAGCTCCTCATCATTCAATTCAATAGGAATTACCTTCTGTACGCCGGTTTCATCGACGACAGCAGGAATACTAAGGACAACATCATTAAGTCCGTATTCGCCTGTCATAAGGCTTGATACTGGAAGAATGGATTTCTCATTACGAACGATTGCCTCGCATATTCTTTTGACAGCCATTGCAATTCCGTAGTATGTGGCATGTTTTCTTTCAATAATTTCATAAGCACTGTTTCTGACATTTTCAAATATCTTCTTCATAGACTGCTCGTGGTTGAAGTGACCACGAAGCTCGCAGAAGTCATTAACCTTAAGACCGCCTATTCTTGCATTGCTCCAGGCAGCAAGCTCGCTGTCGCCGTGTTCACCAATAATAAATGCGTGAACGCTTCGGCTGTCAACGTCAAGATGTTCACCAAGCAGATATTTGAAACGGCCTGTATCAAGTACAGTTCCGGAACCAATTACCCTGTTAGATGGATAACCAGATTCTTTAAGTGCAATAAGTGTAAGAATATCTACAGGGTTAGATACAATAAGAAGAATTCCACCAAAATCACGTTTCTTGATTTCGCCAACAATTGATTTCATAATAGCCGCATTTTTCTTGATAAGGTCAAGTCTTGTTTCATCAGGCTTCTGGTTAGCGCCAGCAGTTATAACAATAATTGCGGCATCAGTAATATCATCATAATTACCAGCATATATCTGCATAGGTCTTGCAAATGATATGCCGTGGCTTATATCCATAGCTTCACCTTCGGCTCTTTTTGTATCTGCATCAATAAGAACCATTTCTGAGAACAGACCACTCTGCATAAGTGCAAATGCAGATGATGAACCAACAAAACCACAGCCAATTACAGCAACTTTTCTACTATTTACTTTCATAATTATACCTCATTTCTTATACAGCCGGATAATATAATGTCCAGTTAAGCTGGAATTATTGAACGGTATTCGTCTGTATATATTGTTATTTCTTTAACAAACATTATAGCACCACTTATAGTGTATGCAAGATTTATATTCAAAACATTTTTTTGTGCAAAATAATCATAAAATTATTATTAAAATTAACATATTCAGAAGATATGTTATTGACTAATTAGTGTAATATTAGTATTGTAATGAAATTGGTGGTAATTATATTTTGATATTCTGAGTTAATGTAAAATAAAGATTTAACATAAATGGGGGATTGCTATGAAGAATATAAAGAAGTTTGTAAAACGTAAAGGACATCACATAGCAGCAGTACTGGTAGTTGTATTGATATTAGTAACAGCCGGGGTATGTGTAAGCATACCTGTTATCAAGGTTACTAATAAAAGAAAGGCGAGCAAAGATGTTTTAGTGAGTAATACAATACAGGTAGCTGACAGCACTTATGGGATTCCTGGTAACAGTGCGGATGCAGATAATTCATATGTTGAATTAGCAGATGGTGACCCACAGTCGGATAATATGTCACAGGAATTAAGTGAGAATGGGATAGAGCTTAATATAACAACATTTTCTAATGATAATATGGCATATTCCAATGGCATTGATGTATCCAAATGGCAGGGAAAGATTGACTGGAATAAAGTCGCAGAAAGCGGAATTGATTACGCGATGATAAGAGTTGGATACCGTACAGATATATATGGAACTATATGCGAAGATGAATATGCGTCATACAATCTTGAGGGAGCACAGAAAGCGGGCATAGATATAGGTGTGTATTTCTTTTCGACAGCGGTTGACGAGGACGAAGCAATAGAGGAAGCATGCTGGGTCATAGATTATATATCAGCCTATGACATAACATACCCTGTTGTATACAATTGTGAAGATTATAATAATCCTTCAAGCAGAATGTATAATCTTAGTAATGAAGAAAGAACTAACAATGCACTTGCATTTATGGATACTGTGGACAGAGAAGGCTACGATGCCATGTTATATGCTGGCAAGGGTCAGATTGTTAATAATAAGGAATGGAATATACAGGATATAGAAGCCAGATATCCGATATGGGTGGCATCTTATAAAGATGGAACATATCCAGCAGTAGAACATCCTTCATACACAGGTGCGTGTGCTATGTGGCAGTATACTAATAATGCCAGAATAGATGGAATATCAGGATATGTTGACGTAAATGTTGCTTATTTTAATTACAATTCAAGCTTTAATTATAATTATGGCACACAGGCATCAGTGTCGGGACAGACACAGCAGAGCCTTAATACAGCTGAATTGGGAATTATCTTTAACAGTGTTAATGAGGAGGTAACTGCTAAAGAGCCGGTTAATCTAAGAAGTATCCCAGAAGTATCAGGTGATATTGTAGATGTGCTTGATAATGGAGATATAGCATTGCGAACAGGAATAGGTGATACCGGCTGGTCAAGGCTTATATATAATGGAAATGTTGTATATGCGGTTACGAGTTATCTTACAACAGATTATTAAATATCTATAATACCAGTGTAGAATTGTATGTGTGCAGTACGGAACAATCCGTAGGTATCATAAGCTGGGGGCTTTTCACCCAAGCATTATATATACAATATTTAAGAACGGAGATTTAATTAATGACAAAAAGAAAAATAACTAACAAAATACAAAGGTTAATATCACTTGCACTTGTTGTAGTTATGGTGTTTGCTTTTGTAGGCTGTGGAACTGCAACAGAAGATGTTAATGTAGATAATTCTGGTTATAATGCCGGTGCAGGTGCTTCAGCTGACAATCCATATACGTTTATAGATGATTATGGAAGAACAGTTACAGTAACTTCTTATAAAAGAACAGCAACACTTATAGGAAGTTTTGCAGATGTATGGATGTCTGCTGGTGGAAGTGTAGTGGCAACAGCTAATGATACATGGACTAATTTTGATTTAGGGCTTTCAAGTGATGTTGTCAATATTGGAAGTATACTAAATCCTAATGTGGAACTTCTTATAGCTTCAAGACCAGATTTTGTTATTGCAAGCTGTAATACAGATTCTAACATAGCACTTATGCAGACACTTGAAAATGCAGGAATAACAGTAGCATATTTTGATGTATCTAATTTTGAGCAGTATCTTAATATGCTTGACAAATGTACTATGATAACAGGCAGGAGAGATCTGTATAAGACTAATGGAACAGATGTTAAAGAGCAGATAGATACTATAAAATCAAGAGTTGATGGCAGCAATCCAAAGATATTATTTATAAGAACTTCATCAAGCAGTGTCAAGGCAAAGCAGAGCGAAGGCTCAGTAGGCGGTGAGATATTAAAGGATTTGGGCTGTGTTAATATAGCAGACTCAGATACATCACTGCTTGATGATTTAAGCCTTGAGGCAATTGTAGTAGCCGACCCTGATTACATATTTGTTACAACACAGGGCAACGATACAGATGCGGCTATCCGTAATATAGATAAGCTTCTTACATCTAATCCGGCGTGGTCGTCATTAACTGCTGTAAAGCAGGGACGTTACTATGTTCTTGATAAGAAGCTTTATAACTTAAAACCTAATGCGAAGTGGGGTGAAGCCTACAAGCAGTTAGCGGATATATTGTACATTGATAGGTAAAATATTCAGGAGGAATTACTATGGGTTATTTTCCGTTTTTTATTGACATTAAAGGAAAGAAAGGTCTTGTTATCGGAGGAGGCAGAATAGCAGAGCATAAAATAAGCAAGCTTCTTGCATATGAGCCGGAACTTACAGTTGTTGCAAGAAAGGTAAGCGATAGCATAAAGAGCATTGAAGGCATTAATATTATTGAAAGAGAATTTGTTAATTCAGATCTGGACGGATGTTCATTCTGTATAGCTGCTACAGATGATGCAAAATTTAACGCATATGTTGCAGGCGTATGCCGCAAATACCACATTTTTATAAATGCGGTAGACGATAAGGATAATTGTGATTTTCTGTTTCCGTCTGTATACAAAGCAGGAGATTTATCTATAGGAATATCTACCCAGGGAGCAAGTCCTTATGTTGCGGCAGATATTAAGAATAGAATAGCACAGGAGCTTCCTGCGGATATTGAAGATATACTTATGTATCTTGGTTCAATTAGGGATAGTATTAAAGAGAATGTAGATGATGCCTCTATGAGAGCTGATATATTCAAGGAAGCTGCAAGAAAATGTATGGTGCTTGGCAGAGAGCTTGACAAGGACGAATTACAGGATGTTATTAATAAAGTAAGTGAGAGGATTACTGGTAAAGATAATACAAATGCTGAAACAAAGGCAGATGGGAAATATTCTTACAGCAAGGGCAAGGTTGTAATTGCTGGTGCAGGCTGTGGAACTTATGATCTTATAACTGTAAGGGCGTTAAATGCCATAAAGAAGGCACAGGTGCTTGTATATGATGACCTGATTGATAACCGCCTTATGGAATTCTGTGTTGAAAGCTGTGAAAAGATATATGTTGGCAAGAGAAATGGAAGACACAGTATGGTACAGGAAGAAATTAACGAACTCCTTTTAAAGAAAGCCAATGAAGGAAAGCTTGTTGTCAGATTAAAGGGTGGTGACCCATATGTATTCGGACGTGGTGGAGAAGAAATGCTCTATCTTAAGTCAAATGGCATAGAAACAGAAGAAATACCAGGAGTAACATCAGCAATAGCAGTTCCTGCAATGGCAGGCATACCAGTTACACATAGGGATGTAAGCAGAAGCTTTAGTGTTGTCACAGGACATACCAAAGATATGGACTCACTTTATGAAGAAATAAGAAATTCGGCTTCTATGAATGGAACTTGTGTATACCTTATGGGACTTACACATCTTGCACAGATAACTGAGGCACTCGTAAGCGGAAGTAAGCCTAAGAACACTCCAGCGGCAGTTATTACAGGTGGATTTGATGATACATACAGAATAGTCAAAGGTACACTTGCTGATATTGAATTAAAGGTAAGAGAAGCAGGCATAACATCACCGGCAGTCATAGTGACAGGAGAGGCTGTAAACATAGATTTAAAATAATTTTAAAATAAACACATAAACATATTGACTTTATAGGAAATAAGGTTTATTATATCAATAATTTCCAAGGGTTGCCAGACAGCAGCAAAGGTGTCTGGCAATATTTTTTAAGTGATAAACATACTAACACACTATGTATGTATGAATGGTGGGTATATAATAAATTTAAAGCCCATAAGAAAGGAGCAGACCTATGAAATATCTTGAACATAACGAACATTCTAATAAAAAAAGGTATAAATTATGTATGCTTCTTATTATGTGTATTACGATGACATATATAGCGGCAGGCTGTGGCAGTAAGAGAGATGGACTTACAATAACTAATGTTTCTTATGACCCTACAAGAGAATTCTATGAGGAATATAACAAAGTCTTTGCCGATTACTATATGGCTGAATACGGAAAGCAGATAAAGGTTATACAATCTCACGGAGGTTCAGGAAGTCAGGCACGCTCAGTAGTTGAAGGCTGTAATGCAGATGTTGTTACACTTGCACTTGAACATGATATATCCCTTATAGAGAATACAGGTCTTATTGATGCAGGCTGGAAGGACGAATATGACAAAGACTCAGCTCCGTATACTTCAACGATTGTATTTCTTGTAAGAAATGGCAATCCGCTTAATATATCAGACTGGGATGATTTAATTAAAGATGGTGTTGAGGTTATAACACCAGATCCTAAGAGCAGTGGTGGAGCGTGCTGGAATTTCCTTGCGGCATTAAGCTATGCAAGAGATAAGTATAACAGTGAGGATAAGCAGAAGGAATTCTTAGGAAAGCTGTATGATAATGTATCAGTGCTGGATTCCGGAGCAAGAGGTTCAACAACAACATTTGTTGAGAATAAAAAAGGCGATGTGCTTATTGCCTGGGAGAATGAGGCACTTACATCATTAGCTTCATATCCTGATGAATATGAGATTGTCACACCATCTGTAAGTATTCTCGCACAGCCAAGTGTGGCAGTTGTAGATGATAATGTTAAAGTCAACAAGACAGAGGAGCTTGCAAGCGAATATTTATCATTCCTGTATTCAAAGCAGGCACAAAGAATAGCCGCAGATTATGGATACAGACCAACAGATGAAGAGGTATTGAATGAATATAGTGGTAAATTCAATCTTACAATAAAGCTTGATACAATAGCTGATTACGGCGGCTGGACTCAGGCATACAAGATATATTTTGATGATGGAGGCTGGTTTGATGAAATCTATAACAACTGATAGAACAATTGATAATAATAAACAGCCAGACAATGATACAGCGTTTGATGAAATAAAGAATAGCAGAAAATTCGGTAAAGATAAAAAAGTACGTGTTATACCGGGATTTCATTTAACACTTGGAATTACAGTTACTATGTTATCACTTATAGTATTAATTCCACTTGCTTCGGTTATGGTATATTCACTTAAGCTTCCACCAGCCGAATTTATAAGGCTGGTTACTAAGCAGAATGTCGTCAATGCTTTTGTTACAAGCATTGGATGTTCATTCATAGCGGCAGTAATCAACTGCGTGTTTGGAACAATAATTGCATGGACGTTTGTTAAATACGATTTTGCTGGAAAAAGAGTGCTTGACGGACTTATAGAACTTCCATTTGCACTTCCGACAGCGGTAGCTGGTATTACATTATCGAAAATGTATTCTGAAACCGGAATACTTGGCAAACCGCTTGCTTCAATAGGTATAAAGGTATCTTACACACATCTTGGACTTATTACAGCACTTGTGTTTGTAGGAATTCCATTTGTTGTAAGAGCGGTAATGCCTGTTCTTGAAAAGATGGATTCTCAATATGAGGAAGCGGCATATATGTTAGGTGCAAGCCCATCAAAGACATTTTTTAAAGTAATCCTTCCAGAAATCAGCCCAGCACTTCTTACAGGCTTCGGACTTGCATTTGCAAGGGGAATAGGAGAATATGGAAGCGTTATATACATATCAGGCAACAGTGCCAAGGAACATACACAGGTTGTATCCTATGTAATAATGCAGAAGCTTAATTATATTGATTATGCTTCGGCGACAGCGATTGCACTTGTTATGCTTATAATATCTTTTCTGATACTTCTTATCATTAATATAATACAGATGAGGCAGGCAAAGCGTACAATGTAGAGAAAATGGAGGTTAAATATGAGCGAGAATGATAAGCTTGAAAAAAGAAAAAGAAGAACAAGAAGCATATGTATTCTTATCACTGTTTTGTTTATAACAGTTATGCTGATTATGCCTCTATTATCAATAATAGCAAGTTCATTAAAAGAGGGCTTTAGTTTTTACATTAAATCAATAACAACTCCATATGTATTGAGTGCGTTGAAGGTAACAATTATTGCTACTGTTGCTGCAGTTGTTATTAATACATTATTTGGAATTATAGCGGCATGGTTACTTACAAGATTTGATTTTAAAGGCAAGCAGGTGCTTGCAACACTTATTGATATACCATTTTCTATATCACCGGTTATTGTAGGTCTTGCGTTTCTTATGACATTTGGACGACTTGGTTTTTTCTATCCTGTTATAAGATGGTTTAATGAGTTTACAGGAAGCAATATAAGAATAGCCTTTGCGATACCGGGAGTTGTGCTTGCTACAATATTTGTTACATTTCCATATGTATCAAGAGAGATAATACCAGTGCTTAACTCACTCGGAAAGGACGAGGAGGAAGCGGCGGCTTTAATGGGTGCTAATGGTTTTACAATATTTTTTAAGATAACTCTTCCTAATATAAAATGGTCGTTGATATACGGAATAATTCTATGTACATCAAGAGCATTAGGAGAGTTCGGTGCGGTTAATGCATTATCAAAGACAAGAGGAGAGACATTCACGCTTCCACTTGAGATAGATGCACTGTATATGTCGGGTACAGATACATCAATAACATCGGCATTTGCAGTATCATCAATATTAGTAATTATAGCGATTATAGTTCTTGTATTAAGGAATATATTTGAACACAGACAAAGTGATTATAAGAAAGGAGGGCAAAAGTAATGTACGTTGAGATGAAGAATATTTTTAAGCAGTATGGAAACTTTCGTGCATCTGATAATGTGAATTTCGGAATAGAAAAGGGAAAGCTTGTTGCATTGCTTGGTCCTTCGGGAAGCGGTAAGACAACAATATTAAGAATGATTGCAGGTCTTGAAACACCAAGCTTTGGAGATATATATATTGATGGAAAGAGAGTTAATGATGTACCAGCTAATCAAAGAGAGATTGGTTTCGTATTTCAGAACTATGCTCTTTTTCGACATATGACAGTTTATGATAATATAGCATTTGGACTTAAGCTTAAGAAAGTTCCAAAAGATGAGATTAAGAAAAGAGTTACAGAGCTTCTTGATATAACAGGGCTTGCAGGTCTTGAGAAAAGGTATCCTAACCAGTTATCAGGTGGACAAAGACAGAGAGTAGCTTTTGCAAGAGCGTTAGCACCTAATCCATCAGTGCTTCTGTTAGATGAACCATTTGCGGCGATTGATGCAAAGGTAAGGACAGAACTTAGAACGTGGCTTCGAAGTATGGTTACTAGGCTTGGAATAACAAGCATATTCGTCACACACGATCAGGACGAAGCTGTTGAAGTAGCTGACGAGATTATAATTACTAACCACGGAAAGATAGAGCAGATGGGAAGTCCGATAGAGATATACAAATCTCCAGCAACACCATTTGTTGTTGAATTCATTGGAAAAGCTTCTGAGGTTAATGATTATTCAAAATTAAAAGGTTTTGATGAGATACAGGGAGCTAAAAGAGCAATAATAAGACCTGAATTTGTGAAGCTTTCTAAGTATGGAAAGCTCCAGCAGTACAACAGTGCTGCTGAGGAAGGTTATGTTGAGGATATTCTTTTCAGAGGCAATCATCTTGATGTAACTGTTAATATTGGAGGAACAATGATAACAGGAGAGTGGTCACTTGAGAAAGAGCCGCTACAGGTTGGGGAAAAGGTTCACGTTCTTATATATAGAATATACGCAGTTGATGATGAAAAGACATATCTTTGCGAGAACAAGGGTATGAGGGATGATGACGTATTCTATATTTAACCAGATTAAAGTTATGTTTCTGCCAGGTTAAATGCTTTGTGTGTATACGCACAGCTTCAGATTAGTATATATCTGATAAAGACCTGTGGACAAGTTTTACAATGAGAAAGGAAAGTTTATGCAGATTAATGGTTTAAACAGATTAACAACAGATGTGCTTATTATAGGTGGTGGAACAGCAGGCTGTTATGCGGCACTTACAATAAGGGAAAAGTCAGATGCTTCAATTATAATTGCAGAAAAGGCGAATATAAAGAGAAGCGGCTGTCTTGCGGCTGGTGTTAATGCGATAAATGCTTACATAGTTGAAGGCAGAAAGCCAGAGGATTATGTTGAATATGCAAAGAAAGATGCTGACGATATTGTGAGGGAAGATTTACTTCTTACAATGTCAGAAAGACTTAACGAAGTAACAGCCAAGATGGAAAAGCTTGGACTTGTAATTCTTAAAGATGAGAATGGCAGATATGTTGCAAGAGGCAACCGAAATATTAAGATTAATGGTGAGAATATTAAGCCAATACTTGCAGATGCAGTAAATAGTCTTGAAAATGTAACTGTAATTAACAGACTTAATATAACGGATTACATAGTAAAGGATAATACAATTCTTGGTGCTGTAGGTTTTAATATTGATACTGGTGAAGCTTATGAGATAAGAGCTAAGAAGGTATTATGTGCGACTGGTGGAGCTGCTGGACTGTACAAGCCTAACAATCCAGGATTTTCAAGACATAAAATGTGGTATCCTCCATTTAATACAGGTGCTGGTTTTGCTATGGGTATTAATGCAGGTGCAGAGATGACAACGTTTGAAATGCGTTTTATAGCTTTAAGATGTAAAGATACAATAGCTCCTACAGGAACAATAGCACAGGGAGTTGGTGCAAAGCAGGTGAATTCTTTAGGTGAGGTATACGAGAACCGGTATGGACTTACAACGTCACTGAGAGTATACGGAACTGTAAGGGAGAACATTGAGGGCAGAGGTCCTTGTTACTTAAGAACAGAAGGAATAAGCAGTGAGCAGGACGAGTCATTAAAGAAAGCATACCTTAATATGGCACCAAGCCAGACACTTAAATGGATAGAGTCTGGAAAGAACCCAAGTGAGCAGAATGTTGAGATAGAAGGAACAGAGCCTTATATTGTAGGCGGACATACGGCGAGTGGTTACTGGGTTGATACTAATAGAAGGACAACAATCAATGGTCTTTATGCGGCAGGAGATGTTGCAGGAGGCTGTCCTCAGAAGTATGTGACAGGTGCTATGGCAGAAGGTGAAATTGCGGCAGAAGATATTGTTAAGGAATTGAATAGATCGGACATCACAGAGAATACATTTTCACAGAGTACAGCTGACGAATATGCAGACAAGCTTACTGATGAAAGAATAAAAGAATATAACGAATATCTTAGGCGTGAGGATAAGGATACCATTTTCTCGACAGAAGAACTTGAGGAAGCTATGCAGAAGGTTATGGATACATATGCTGGTGGTATAGGAAGTCATTACCAGTTCAATGAAAAGCAGCTTAAGCTTGCCAAAGAAAAGATTGAACAGATAGAAACTCTTTCAGAAAAAGCTAACGCTAAAGATTATCATGAGCTTATGTTTGTATATGAATTAAAGGAAAGACTTACAGTCTGTCAGGTGCTTATAGAACATTTGAAAGCAAGAAAAGAAACAAGATGGCACAGCTTTGCGGAGAACCTTGATTACCCAGAGAAGTCAGATGAATGGCTTAAGTATGTTAATACAAGAAAGGTAGACGGAAGGATAGAAGTGAAATATAGAAATCTTGTGGGAAGAGGTGAGACATATGAGCATAGTAATTAATAAGGAGAAATGTGCTGGCTGCGGACAATGCAGTATCGTCTGTCCGGGAAGTCTTATTAAGATGGGAGAAGATAAGAAAGCATATATGAAGTATCCTAAGGACTGCTGGGGATGTTCATCTTGTATCAAGGAATGTAAGTTTGAAGCTATCGCACTTTATCTTGGAGCAGATATGGGAGGTATGGGAAGTAAGATGAGTGTTATTTCCAAAGGCGACTTCCTTAACTGGAATATAGATAAGACAGACGGAAGCAGGGAAACGATAGTAATTAATAAGAAAGAATCTAATAAATACTAGAAAGGACGGATAAAAGAATGGCAGAGTTATCACATCTTGATCAGCTTGAAGCTGAGGCAATATATATAATAAGAGAGGTGGCGGCTGAGTGTGAAAAGCCAGTTATGCTTTACTCAATAGGAAAGGATAGTTCAGTAATGCTTCATCTTGCAATGAAAGCATTCTATCCGGAGAAGCCACCATTTCCATTTCTTCATGTTAACACAACATGGAAGTTCAAGGAAATGATTAAGTTCAGAGATGAAACAGCTAAGAAGCTTGGCATTGAAATGTTAGAATATATCAATGAAGATGGTGTTAAGAAAGGAATTAATCCTTTTGACTATGGTTCAGTGTATACAGATATTATGAAGACACAGGCATTAAAGCAGGCACTTAATAAATATGGTTTCACAGCAGCTTTTGGTGGTGGACGTAGAGATGAAGAAAAGTCGAGAGCCAAAGAAAGAATATTCTCTTTCCGTAATGAAAACCACGCATGGGATCCTAAGAACCAGAGACCAGAAATGTGGAAGTTATACAATTCACGTATTAACAAGGGTGAAAGCATAAGAGTATTCCCAATCTCTAACTGGACAGAGACTGATATATGGCAGTACATAAAGAGAGAAAATATAGATATCGTACCTCTTTACTTTGCGGATAAAAGACCAGTTGTTGAAAGAGACGGAATGTTAATTATGGTTGATGATGATCGTTTCAAGTTAAGAGAAGGCGAAAAGATTGAATACAAGAATGTAAGATTCAGAACACTTGGCTGCTATCCTCTTACTGGTGGTGTTGAGTCTAATGCAACAACACTTGATGAAATTATTGATGAAACTCTTAGTGCAGTATCTTCTGAGAGAACAACAAGAGTAATTGATAATGAAGCAGCAGGTAGTATGGAAAGAAGAAAGAGAGAGGGGTATTTCTAAGATGATAGGATTATTAAAATTTATTACATGCGGAAGCGTGGATGATGGAAAGTCTACATTAATAGGACATATATTATATGATTCAAAGCTTTTATATGCCGATCAGGAAAAGGCTTTAGAGCTTGACAGTAAAGTAGGAAGCCGAGGTGGTGCTATTGATTACTCGCTTCTTCTTGACGGACTTATGGCAGAACGTGAACAGGGTATCACAATCGATGTTGCTTACAGATATTTTACAACAGATAAGAGAAGCTTTATCGTAGCTGATACACCAGGTCACGAAGAATATACAAGAAATATGGCGGTTGGTGCTTCATTTGCTGACCTTGCAATAATTCTTATTGATGCTAAGCAGGGTGTTCTTGTGCAGACTAAAAGACACGCAAGAATATGTGCCCTTATGGGAATTAAATATTTCGTATTTGCAGTAAATAAGATGGATTTAGTTGGTTACTCAGAAGAAAGATTTAACGAGATAACTAAGCAGATTGATGAATTATCTAAAGAACTTGGACTTGCAAGTGTAAAGATTATCCCTGTATCAGCAACAGAGGGTGACAATATTACAGTTAAATCTGATAATACACCTTGGTATCCAGGCGAAGCACTTCTTACTTACCTTGAAAATGTGGATGTAAGCGAAAAGAAGAAGGAAGAAGGTTTTTATATGCCAGTTCAGAGAGTATGCCGTCCAGACCATACTTTCAGAGGATTTCAGGGGCAGATTGAATCAGGCGTTGTATCAGTTGGTGATGATATAATCACACTTCCTAGTGGTGAGTCAGCTAAGGTTAAGAGTATTCTTGTTGGTGATAAGGATAGTCAGTCAGCACAGGAAGGACAGCCAGTTACAATCCAGCTTGATAAAGAAGTTGACGTATCAAGAGGATGTGTACTTTCAAGCGGAACAACACTTCCAGTAAGCAAGTCACTTACAGCAACAATACTCTGGATGGACGATGCAGAACTTACAGTTGGTAAGGATTACATTGTTAAGATTGGCACTAAGCAGGTTCTTGGTGTATTAAAGAACATTCAGTACAAGATAGACGTCAATACAGGAAATTTCCTTCCAGCTAATGGACTTAGCAAGAATGAGATAGCAGTGTGCGATATTGGACTTCAGGAAGCAGTTGTTATTGATGAATTTGCAAAACATAAGACGCTTGGCGAACTTATTCTTATAGATAGAATAAGCAATATGACATCTGCCTGCGGTGTTGTCACAGATTCGAGTGCATATGATAACAAAGAAGTAAAATGTGCATTTGTAAATGGAAGCCTTAAAGGAAATGCAGATATATTTGAAGAATATTATTATAACCTTGAAAGTGCTACAGTTACAAAGGTAAGCCCATCAGGCAAGACATACAAGGTCGGAGATGTAATTAACGTAAGCGGTGAGACATACAGCTATCCAGATAACTTTGATGTAATCGTTCTTCGTGATAAAGTAGCAGTTACAGTAAGAGATAAGAAGATAGAAGCAATCACAAAGCTAGAAGAATATACATACACAGGAACACCAGTAATCAACAGCCGTGGCTTTGAAATCAGGCTCAATGGTGAGGATGACTACAACAACCTTATAAATGACTTAAATGCCATCGAAACGGCTAACAAACCACTCAATGATGAATTCTTCAACAAGTGGACAAAATTCGATACTTACAGAAAAATCATCTTCAAGGATGAAGTATGGGAATATGTAATATAATGAGCCGTGCCTGACTTAACAGCAAAGTGATGCTTGTGCTTGCACAAAGCAGCACTTTGAAGCTAAGTCAGATAGGGCGAAGCCCGACAGTTCCAGAAGCCAGAGGCTTCTGGAACTTGCACGGTGTAAGCATCTTCTCCCACCCACCAGCCTATGAACAGTGCGTTAGCACGCCTTCATGGGCACAAATATTAAATACAAACATATATACTAACAATATCCTCTCGTCCAGAGAGAAAAAACTACCATATATGCCCCGGTAAGTCATTATTAGACTATCATTGCAATTATTACAATATTCTCCACCCCACATTATTGCGAACCAACCTAAGATTATGTATAATATTATCTATTATGATATGCATGCAGAAAGTAATTTTGCTACTCACATCATTATATTATTAATGTACGAAAGCAGGCGGATAATTATGGAGTTTGTTATATGTGATGATGATAGATTGTACGCATCCCAGTTTATTGAACAGCTTAAAGTGTTGGAAAGCCAATACGATGAGCTGTTCAATTGCGTTTATTATGACCATTATGAGAACTTTATGGAGAGCCTTAGAAATAAGGAATGTGATAAAGCCGATATATATTTTTTAGACATAGAATTTGGCGAAGTGTATGGTATGGACGTGGCAAAGATTATAACAAGAATGAACAGGAATGCCGGTATTGTGTACATTACGAATTATGAAGAATATGCAATCAAGGCATTTGTGTGCAGACCATTAGGATTTATAAGAAAAAAGCACGATGCAGAGGATATAAAAGTTACAATGGATAAGATAATATCATATATGAATGATAAAAATGTGTTGTATACCTTTAAGAATAACAGGAATACGCTTGTGTTAAATCTTTCGACAGTATTATACATAGAAATGTCCAATCATGATATGAACATATATATGACAGATGACTGCCGGGTTGTAAGGGATAAGATTTCAAGAGTAGAGAAGGAATTGGCGGCGAAAGGCTTCGTTAAGATTAACAGGTCAAGTCTTGTTAATATGGAGCATATTGTAAATATTAAAGATGATGAGGTAATAATTGATAATGGTACAAAGCTGTATATAACTGGCAATAAGCAGGAAATGATTATACGTGACTGGCAGGCGTATATTATGGGATATAGTGAGCAGTAAGAGTAAGTGATAGAAAAAGCTGAAAGAATATGCAGATATAGTAAGCGTTACGGGTACATACAGTTTAGCGAATGCTGGATAGAATATACATAGTAAATGATAAAAAAGATTGGAGAAAATATGGATAAAGTTTCGTTTATAGTTGAAACACTTGCAAATATTAATCAGAGCATTTTGCTTATATATTTTTTATGCGGTACATTGAACGTTAATAAAAAGATTAATTCCAAGATTGCAGTAATATCAGGTGTTTCGATAATATTTGCATATCTGGAAATCCAGTATATGGTTGTTCCGTTTGAGGGACTTGGTGTTGGCATATTGTGGGCAATGCTTGTCATATATGCGTGTCTTTTTATGGATGGCAATATATTTCAGAAAATGTATGCTTCAATGTTTATTATAGCAACTATAATATTTGTTACGGTACTTTTGGGCAGTATAATGGGAGCATTGTATAATGTGCATTTTATAGAATTCACAGGAACAGCTTCTATGGAAAAGTGCCTGCTGGTTATTCTTATACAGATAACAATATGGATTGTTGCGGTAATACTTGTAAGAATATTAAGAAGATACAGCTATGGAGTGAATATTAAGGACACGGTAATAATTATGGCGGCTATGATAATGTCAGTTATTATCACCAATGAAGTGCAGATGATGTCAACAGACAGTGATGCTGAGAAAATGATAGTGCGCTCAATTATAATAATGATATGTGTAACAATAATGTTTATCCTGTGTGTGGCATTGTATGAGATTATACAACGCAGTACATACGCTCTTATGGAGCAGACAATAATGGAACAGGCATATAAAAGCAGATTAGAAAATGTCGAGGATATAGAAACGAATGTCGAGCGTATATCAAGAATAAAACACGAACTTAATAAGACACTGATTGCTGCTAATCTTATGCTTAAGGATGGACGTACTGAGGAGGCAAGAGAATTCTTAAGCCAGTTTGATGGAGATCTGGATAAAATAATTGTTGAGAAAATGTATACTAATAATATAATTATCAATGAGTTCCTTACAAAGAAATCTAAAGATTGCAGACAGAAAAACATAGATTTTGTGGCTGTTGTCAATGGAGAGTTAAAGCTCATTAAAAATGTAGATATATTCTGTGTGCTTTCTAATCTGCTTGATAATGCAATTGAGGCTCAGACATTTGTTGATAATAAGAGAGTTGAGGTATTTATAGATGAGAATGAGGATGTATGTTCCTTAAAAATATATAACAGCATATCAGATGATATGGTAAAAGCCTTCAAAGAAGATACTTTATTTAAGACACACAAAAAGGATAAATTAATGCATGGATATGGTCTTAAAAATGTAAATGATGTTGTAAAGAAATATAATGGCAGAATTAATTATTCAATAATAGGTACTTGTGTTCTTTGCTGTAGTGTAATTCTTTACAGGGAAAAATAAATTCACGACATATAAGATATAATTCACGACACGCTTATTGAAATGATGGAAATAAATGTTAATATTAAATCAGCTTTTGTGCTAACTCGAATAAGGGATGAGAGTTGAGGATAGAATGAGAGCTGATTTATCAGCATCAGATATATTAATACTTGTAACGTCAGACGTCAGGTAGGAAAGGAGTTGGAAGATATGAAGAAGAGCAATGTATTATTAAATTGTGTTGCTAAGGCGGCACAGCATTCTGCTAAGAAGGCTGTAAACAGTGCTTCAATATGGAGCTGCTATCAGCCAAAAGAACCACAGACAGCAGCTAAGTTAAAGAAGAACAGATAATACCAATGTATTACTGAGAGGTAAGGGGATAGGGATAATGCTAGGAAGAATAGCAGATAGTATTGCAGTTCTTTTTTTGAAGAAGAACATAATTAATGAAGATGAGCTCCCTGTATACCAATATGGTATGCAGGTGCTTATCTGCAATATAGCAGGAATGTTGACAGTCCTTATTGTTGGCATATTAATATCAAGACTGGTTGAAAGCATAATATTTATTACAATCTATGCTACATTAAGAATATATACAGGAGGGTATCATGCAAGAACTCCATTAGTATGTAATATAGTATTTCTTGGGACATATTTAGTTACAGTTATGCTTGAAGCTTTAAAAGTCAATAATTCGGTTGTATGGATAATGTATTTATTATCCTGCCTTATAATATTAAGATTTTCACCAATAGAGAATGTTAATAAAGAATTAGATGAGAAAGACAAAGAAATATATCGTAATAAAAGTTTGATAATTAGTACATTATTATTGATGATATTATTAGCGGGTGACATTACAGATAGATATAGTAATGGTGCAGTTAATAATATTATGATGAATATGTATAGTGATATAAGCCTTTATATGAAGCTTGTTATAATAAGCATAGCAGTGCTTATGTTATATGCACTTTTTAAAGACAAATAATTAATATAATAATATCTATTATAATTCCCATAGGTTATATGCTTAAAAGAGTACAAACCTATGGGATTTTTGCGTGTATAATAGATATGTGAAATTTAAGCAGAAAATGTAAGCGGAAAAGTGGTATAATATTGACAATAAATGGCTGATGATACAGAATAAATTGTCTTGTTAATAATCAGGGAGAAGCATATTAATATGAATATTGAAAGCAATTTTAATAATAATATAGATAAGACTGATAGATGGATAGCACATTATCACCTTCCCGGTCTGTTTGAATTCTATGAGTTTTATAAAGTATTCCTGTCATTGTTTTATGAGCACAGGGAGTATTTTTATGACTGGTGTGATATAGGTTCTATATATGGTGCACCAGCGGATTGCATATGGGGCGGCGGGCGTGCCGGCTTTGGAGATAGTGAGGCAGAAAAAGTATTTTCACTTATGGCACAATATGGAATATCGGCAAGACTTACATTCAGCAATTCGCTTATCAGGAAGGAACATCTGGCAGATGTGAAATGTAATAAGTTGTGTGAATTATTAAAGGCGGCTTCGAAATTGCATAGTGATTATAAGGTTACATCTGAATATGCGTCTAAAGATTATTCTATAGATAATTCGATAAGAGATACTGCATTTAAAAATGGAATTATAGTTCACTCAGATATTCTGCTTGACTATTTAAAAAATAAATATCCAGAGTTTTGTTTCGTTTCATCTACAACCAAGGTACTAACAGGTTATAATGATTTGCTGAACGAGGTAAACAGAGATGATTTTAGTTATGTTGTGCCAGATTTCAGGTTGAATAGATGCTTTGATAAGCTGGGGACGATGACACAGGAACAGAAAGATAAGATTGAATTTTTATGTAACGAGTGCTGCTGGATTGGCTGTTATGACCGTAAAGCCTGTTATGAGACTGTAAGCCGTATGAATCTGGGCGAAAATTGCAACGGGCATATATGTGTGTCGCCTGAAGCAGGCGATGGATATAGATTTTCCAAGGCAATGCACAACCCGGCATTTATAAGTGTAGATGATATCAGGAATATATATATGCCTATGGGATTTACCAATTTTAAAATAGAGGGCAGAAGCCTTGGAAGTGCACTGGTGCTGGAATTTCTTCTTTATTATATGACTAAGCCGGAATACCAGATAAATGTAAGAGAAGAGATATATCTTGATAATATGCTTGATATATTTTAATACGAATATTGCGAGTATAATTTTAATAATATTTAGGATATTAAAAATATTGAAAATAAATAATAATATACAATATTTATCAAAAAAAGGAGAATAATACTATGAAAAACTCAGCTGTTCAAAGTGCTGTTACACAGAATATTAATATGTTAAATAAGTTACATATGGCTATGATTGAATTATATAAGGGGGATTCCAGAAGAATACAGCATTTCTGTAAAGTTCATAGTTATGCCAGGTTGATTGCCCAGATGGAAAATGTAGATTACAAGACTTTGTTTATTATTGAAACAGCGGCACTGACACACGACATAGGGATTCATACATGCGAAGAAAAATATGGAGAGTGTGGCGGCAGGTTGCAGGAAAAGGAAGGATCTGCACTAGCTAAAGAGCTTCTTGAAAGACTTGGATTTGAAACAGACATTTCAGAAAGAGTGCAGTATCTGATTGCACATCATCATACATATAGTAATATTGATGGAATTGATTACCAGATACTTGTTGAGGCTGATTTTCTTGTAAATATGTATGAAGATGGTGTGTCAAAAGATGCAGTGTTAAAGGCTTACAATAATATTTTTAAGACAAAATATGGGAAATATATATGTAAGGATATGTTCTTAATTGATTGAAAAAATGTTGATAAAAATATAAGTATGTAAGGTATATGATTATGAGAATCAACACATAATACATATGTATAAGAGATTGCAATGTAAATTAACAATCCTAATTCATAGTGGTGGCAGAATTGATTTCTGATATGCACATCGCAAAATAACCAGATTAAGAAAAGAGGCATATGTATGTTGTTGACTGAAAAAGAAATGTCGGTATTAAAGGATCTTCAGACACAGGAAAAGAATTGTATTGATAAATACGAGAAGTATGCAGGACTTGCAAAGGACGATGAGTTAAAACAGCTTTTTGAAGAGCTTAAGAAAAAGGAGCAGGAACATTATAAGACGATAGGTCAGATTTTAAATGGTGAAGTGCCATCCTGCGATTGTAATGATACAGCAGGAAAGGACTATCAGCCAAAGGGCAGTTATTCAAAGAGTGAAGAGTCAGAGGATAAAAAGAATGACTGTTTTCTTGCAACAGACAGCATAGGAACAGAAAAGCTTGTATCAGGTGAATATAATTCCAATGTATTTGCGTGTACTTTAACATCTATAAGAAAAGTGCTTGCAGATATAGAGATAGAAGAACAAAATCACGCTGAAATGCTTTATAAGTATAAAATGGCGAATGGTATGCAGTAGATAGTTTGATAACTACATTAAAAACAAAGAAAATAAGTAAATACTCAGAAAAAAATAATCAAAATATAAAACGCTATGTTATCATTGTGTGATTTCATAGCGTTTTATTAAATACCACGGTTATTTAACAGCTGAATTATTTTTCTCGTCAGCTTCTTTAGTAGCCTGATGGTCTATTCGGCATCCGAATATAATACCGCCAACAATTAATAAAACAACAATTCCTACAGTTATATTTCCAACCATATAATACTCCTTTTCTGATTTAATTAAGTTAATATTTCAATTCGTTAAATTTAATGTTTAGCAAAATTATATTGTACTGTCAGCTAACTGTATATTTAGCTGACTGCACAGTTAGTCTGTTCAGATTAGTCAAATAAAGAGATTTTATATTTAACTGCTCTGAATATTTTATAGATTATGGTTACTACAATGCCTAAAGTTATGCCTAAAGTAGAACCAACAGCTATAAGACCGCCTATAGCTATGCCTATATATGTTAAAATGTTCATAATATCTCCGTTTCTTATAAAATGTATTAAATTGTTACAATATACATCGAGGCTGGTTTATTACAAATATACACATTTTATACATAATTATTTATTGCATATTATATGAATTCATTTTGAGATAATTATTTTGAACCATCCTTTTTATGGATATAATCAACAATAATCGTTGAATAAGATGGATTGATATCCAAAGAATAATTAAATGAATATATATGATAGAAATTGTCAATATTAAAGTTATTATGTAAAATAACAGCGGCAATTGAGCGTATTAATAGACGTGTTCCCATTCTTGGCAACACATTTTCTGAAGTAATAGCTGTCTGATTACCAAGCATCTCTGATGTACATGGTCTGTAATCATTTATAGAAGATTTTGGCGTAGTAATAAGCTGGAAATCGTGGAAATCAGCTTCTGTTTCATACGATATCTCAGTGAGAGCAGTCTGCACATTGTAGAAACACAGTCCGCCAAAGAACATTGCTATTATAAATATGCAGCTTAATAAGCGTAAACATCGTTTCTTCATAACAATACCGCCAATCCTTTCTATAGTCTGTTAATATGAAGATAATAGCATATTAAGAAAATTTTGTTAATAGTCAATTAGCAGGATAATAGATTAATTGCTGTTAGTTTATATCAAAAAATATGTCATACAATACGGTATATAAAATATAGTAAAAAAATGCTGGACAAATGTCATACAATAATGTAATATTAATCAAGTCGGGTGACCGATATAACAAATAAGCAGTCGTGGCGGAATTGGCATACGCGCTAGACTAAGGATCTAGTCCATATTGCTTGGGTGCGGGTTCAAGTCCCGCCGACTGCACTTGATTAAGGAACTCAGCGAGAGTTCCTTTTTTGTTGCATAATAGTATATGTTCCATATTGGATAAAGCTATGAATAAAACATTTAAAGTAGTATTCTTTTAATATATTAATTATAAAAACACTTGCATATTATAAATTTATATGATATTCTTTATATAAAGTATACTTAATGAATTAATTCTATACACCAATACAATATATGTCCCAGTTAATCCCAATATTTAATAATAATAATCCCGAAATATTAATTATATAATAAATATTATAACAATGTGAAAATTGAGAAGAAACACTGTTATCCTAATAATATAAGAAATAACATAGTTATAATGTAAGAATAATAAAAAATAGCGTAACAGCCATAATTAATTACAGTAATGATATTTGCTGTTACAATAAATGTTTAACTATAGTTTAGTGAATGATGCGGAAAGGAAATAGAATTTGCAAAAAAGAACGAAAAGATATAATTATAGGATTTTTTTACTTAATACATATATGAATAATAATAAATTGCGTTTAATAATATTAAAATGTAAGCCGTTAAAGACTGCATTTATAAGAATTACAGCAATACTGCTGTTTATTATATGCGGCGTAACAGAGTGTATGGCGGACGTTAATACATCAGCATTTTTACATAAAAAAGATGTTATTGATTTGAATAATAATAGTATTGAATTTACATACTGGGACGGCTACGATCACAAGATTAAGACAAAGAATTATACAATATCATCAGACTGGCGCAATGCTATGCTTATATGGAGTGAGGATTTAACAGGGACAATAGGCACTAATACGACAATATATGGACCATATACATGGCTTCCGGCGGGAGATTACAGAGTAAGCTTTAAGCTTACTGCATATGGGTGGAATACTTTGAAATATTGGGATATAGGAGTTAATTTTGGACAGCAGAATACGGGATACCGCAACAAGTATGACAGGTCAAATTGTCAGATTAATGCTGACACAACAGTGAGCGACATAGTGTGTGGAGGTAATGATACAGGAGGTAATTTAGATTATACTATTCATACTAATGGTGACAGTGCAGATTATGAGTTAAGGACATATTTTAACAGGGATGTTGATTTTGGGATTGGTGCACCTGAACACGAACTTGGTAAGATAGGACAATTTATAAGAGAGATTACGATATGTTCTCTGGATAGTAATACCATATATTATGATGCAGATGGTGGATTGCTTGATAAGGAGGAAGCAGGGACACTTACTGATACGAACTGGGGAGCTGACAGAGGAGATGTATCAATTCCGGCTAAGGAAGGATATATATTTGAGGGGTGGTATGGTTATAGTAAAGCATCTAATATAACTTCTAACAGGGACGAGCTTACATTTGATACAGATAGTGAATATGTTATGCTGTGGGATAGCAAGGGCAAGGCTTGCAGTAATGTATTAAAAGAAGCCAGCTACAGTGATTATACGGTATATGCCAGGTGGAAGCCGAAGGATAAAGTTATAAAATATATATCTAATACATCGTCAGTGGTAAGCAATATGCCACAGGATATTAATACGGTGTACGGTTCGGAGGTTTCATTATCGGGGCAGAGTCCGTCAAGAAAGCTGTTTAAGTTTGATGGGTGGAATACTGAGGCTGATGGGAGTGGTGATATGTATTATCCTCTGGAAGCTGTAACTGAACTTACAAAGCTTTCAGAGGACACAGTTAATCTATATGCACAGTGGCAGCAGCAAAGATTTATGTATATTAAAGCTTCATCAACGACCTATTGTGATACTCTTATTAAGAGGACACCTGATGATGAACTCTGGTATACAGGCATAGGCAGTAATACAATCCGCAGTCTGCCAGATAGTATGAATAGCTGGCAGGTGCAGAAATGGTACATTGATAAGAATGGCAGTATATATAAGGATAATTATATAAATGTATAATTACATAAAAATATAATAGTCACCCTCATCATCAGAGAATTTTTTATAGGTTGTGTGGAATACATCTTCAATAATATGTGTTTTAAGGCAGTTGGCGGGTGTGTCACTTATTGCAATCTTACGGTCGTTCATTATAACAAGATTATCAGATATTCTTATTGCATCAGATAAATCGTGTAGTACAAGAATGATTGTTTTGCCTGATTTTTTAAGTTTATTGACCATAGAGAAGAAAGTTCTCTTGCCCTCAAGGTCAAGATAAGTGACAGGTTCGTCCATAATTATAATCCGGCTGTCCTGTGCGAGTATCATAGAGAAGAATACACGCTGCCTTATTCCGCCAGAAAGTGTGTCGGCATTATCTTCAGAATAAGGCATTACATTAGTGAATTCCATTGAATTATTGACTATTTCATTATCTTTATCTGTTTTACGTCTTGTAAAGCCAAGATAAGGAAATCTGCCGTGTTCTACTAATGTTCTTACAGGAAGTACAGGGATAACGGTTCTTATTTGCGGAAGAAATGCTATTCTTTTGGCTCTTTCTTTTAATGGCAGTGACAGGATATTTTCATTATCTACTGTAATAGTGCCTGCTGTAACTTTAGAACAGCCATTAAGGCACTGAAGAAGGGTTGTTTTGCCGCATCCATTAGGACCGATTATCGTTGTTATCTGTCCTTTTGGAAATGTTATATTAATATCATTTAATATATTGGTTCTGGATACGGCTACATTAACGTGTTCATATTTAAGCATTTATTCGTCTGCCTCCTTTTTTCTTTAATAAAAGGTACATAAAGAATGGACCTCCGATAAAAGCCATAATTATTCCAGCAGGAAGTTCATATGGAGCAGCTATAAGACGACCAATGATATCACATATAAGTACAAATGAAGCACCAAGCAAAGCACTTGTTGGCAGGAGGTATCTTGCATCACTTCCGAATAAAGTCCTGCATATATGAGGAACAATAAGACCTATGAAGCTTAATAGGCCAGCAAAGCTTACAACAAGACCTGCCATTATGCTTGATAATACAAGAAGAAAGAATCTTGTAAGTGGAACATTCAATCCTAAAGAGCGGGCATAGTCATCACCTAATGAAAGTATATTAAGCGGCTTGGCCAGAATGAAGGATACAAGTACAGCAGCTATAATTCCAATTGCTGGCAGTGCTATTTTGTTAAATGTAAGTCCGGATAAAGTACCCATAAGAAAAGAAGTGATATTAAGGGTTATATCTGTATTTATTAATTTGATAGTGTTAATACCTGCATTAAGAAAGGAAGATACAGTTATTCCGGCAAGTATAATGGTTGTTCGTGAGCTGTCAGCCATATATGCAAGTGCATATATGGCAAGTGTTGTTAAAAGTGCACCTACAAATGAAGCTATAGATGTGGCATATCCTGAATGAGGGAATAACATCATAGCAAGCATTACAAAGAAGCCTGCACCGGAATTGACACCTATTGTATTAGGACTTGCAAGTGCATTATTCATAACGCCCTGAAGGATAACACCAGCAACAGAAAGTCCCATACCGGCAATAATGGCACCAAGCATACGAGGAAGACGTATGTTCATTATTAATATGTAAGTCACAGAAGTCTTGTCGGGGGTAAAGAAGCATTTTAGTATATCTGCTGGATTGATATATACGCTTCCTAGCATAACGCTTAGAAAAGAAGCTGTTATTAAAAGTCCAAAGAGCAATATATATATGTATATATGTCTTGAACGGCTGTTTGATTTTGAGTTGGTTTTATTGGTCATAGTTGTTATTTTCCTTATAATAAATATATGTGAATAGAGTATCATAAACCGCTAATTTATTCAATTCATATTTACATACCGAATTTATATGAAATAACTATTGACAAATATTAACATAAGGGTTAAAATTCAATTCATATTAAACAAGTAGGTTTGTAGTTTATACGAAATGGAGATAATGATATGAGATTTAATACAGCTTTACTTCATGGCGATTTCAGAGGAGATAAGAATACTGGTGCGACACAGACACCTATATATCAGTCAAGTGCATTTGAGCATGCGAGTGCTGAGACACTCGAGAAGATATTTAATAATATGGCACCTGGATTTTCATACAGTAGAATTAGCAATCCAACAATAGAAGCATTTGAGAAAAGAATGACAGTTCTTGAGGGCGGTGTTGCGAGTGTTGCCTGTTCATCAGGTATGGCAGCAATAACGAATGCCTTTACTAATATATTACAAAGTGGTGACGAGATTGTATGCAGTGCAAGCTTATATGGTGGAAGCATTGATTTATTCAGGGATTTAGAAAGCTTTGGAATTAAGACACATTATGTTAATAATAATGATGTGGAACAGTTCAGGGCAGCTACTAATGAGAATACTAAGCTGTATTTTGCAGAGACAATTGGTAACCCAAGACTTGATGTGACAGATATCAGATTGATAGCTGATGAAGCTCATAGGGCAGGCGTTCCATTTATCGTTGATAACACAGTTGCTACAGCATATCTTATTAAGCCAATAGAGTATGGTGCGGATATAGTTGTTAATTCAACATCGAAGTATGTTAATGGCAATAGTAATTCAATCAGTGGTGTCATAACTGATTCTGGTAATTTTAAATGGGATATTATAAAATATCCTGGTATGAAAGATTTTAAGAAATATGGTCCATATGCGTATACAGCCAAGTTAAGAAATGGAATATATCGTAATACAGGGGCTTGCTTATCACCACAGAATGCATTTTATAACATTCTTGGAATGGAGACACTTGGAATAAGAATGGAACGTGTCTGTAGTAATGCAATGACATTAGCCAAGTATCTTAATGATAATTATGGTAATCTTAGTGTTAATTATCCTGGACTTGAGAATAGCGAATTCTATAATATTGCTAAGAAAGAACTTAACAATGGGTTTGGTGGCATAATAACAATCCGTACAGGAAGCAAGGAGAAAGCATTTAAGTTTATTAATGCATTACAGATTCCTCTTAACGTATCTAATATAGGTGATACTAAGACATTGGTTATACATCCAAGCTCAACAATCAGTGCTCATAGTACAAAGGGAGAGAAGAAGATTGCTGGTGTATATGATGATCTGGTGAGAATAAGCGTAGGAATAGAAGATGTGCAGGACCTTATAGAAGATTTCACACAGGCGTTAAAAGCAGCTAATTAAATATCAAAAAACGACTAAGAAAAGAATAGAAATGAGGTAGAATTATGGCTAAGATTGATTATGCAGCACTTAAAAAGGGCGGATTTATGAGACAGAAGCAGAAAGGATATTTTTCATTAAGAATACAGGTAGTTGGTGGTAATCTTACATCTGAGAATATCAGAGCTGTAGCTGACGTAGCTGATAAATATGGAAAAGGTTATGTACATATGACATCAAGACAGGGTGTTGAAATTCCATTTATTAATTTTGAAAATATTGAAGAAGTTAGAGCAGCTTTAGCAGATGGTGGTGTTAAGCCGGGTGTATGTGGACCAAGAGTTCGTACAGTTACTGCTTGTCAGGGTAATGAAGTCTGTCCAAGCGGCTGTATTAATACATATGAACTTGCTAAGAAGCTTGATGAACATTACTTCGGAAGAGAACTTCCACATAAGTTCAAGTTTGGCGTAACAGGTTGTCAGAATAACTGTCTTAAGGCAGAGGAGAACGATATCGGTGTTAAAGGTGGTATGGACGTAACCTGGGTAGAAGATAAATGTATCAATTGTGGCGTGTGTGAGAAAGCTTGTAGAATGGGTGCTATAAGCTGTGCTAATAATACAGTTACTATTGATAGAACTAAGTGTAATAACTGTGGACGTTGTGTAAAGGCTTGTCCTACAGAAGCTTGGGAAGGCCAGAGTGGTTATATTGTATCATTTGGTGGATTGTTTGGTAACCAGATATACAAAGGCGAACAGCTTCTTCCACTTATTAAAGATGAAGAGACACTTTTCAGAGTAACAGATGCAGCAATCGGCTTCTTTGAAAAGAATGCTAACCCAGGAGAGAGATTCAGACTTACATTACAAAGAGTAGGTGAGGATGAATTTAGAAAAGCTATTAAAGCTGCTTACGAGGGTAAATAATAAAATTTATAGTCAAAAGATTATAAATTCGTATATGCTTACACGATAAGGTTTTTGAACTTATATTGTTAAGAAAAAGGAGGACTAATATGGAGATTGAAGGAATTAAGATTGACGATACAGTAGATATTACAGATAAGGTTTGCCCACTTACATTTGTAAAGGCAAAGGTTGCTATCGATGAATTAGATGATGGTGAAGTTATTGCAATCCGTATGAATGACGGAGAGCCGGTAGCTAATGTTCCAAGAAGTATTAAAGATGAGGGACATCAAATCCTTAAACTTGTTAATAATAATGATGAGACATATACACTCATTGTTAAAAAAGTTGAAGAATAAGGAGAAGATTTATGGCTGAGAGAATAAAGTTATCAGATTTTGAAGAGAAGGTATTAAATAGTTCAGTTCCAGTTCTTGTTGATTTTTATTCAGACAGTTGCGTTCCTTGCAAAAGGCTTGCACCAGTTGTTGGAACAGTGGAAGATGAGAGGGCAGAAAGCCTTTCGGTATACAAGGTTAATATTAACTTTGATGCAGATGCAGCTTCTGAATATGAAGTAACAGCAGCACCTACACTTGTTCTTTTTAAAGATGGAAAGGAAACTGCAAGACATACAGGCGTATTCAGAAAAGATGAACTTACAAGCTGGATAGATGCTAATATTTAATTGATTTTAATAAAAAATAATTATGCCTAAGAGGCAGGAAAGAGGTTTAATATGCAGTTAACAGTATCAGGAGTAAAGAAAGAATATGAAGAGGGAATTACACTTCCAAAGCTTTTTGAAATTGAAAATGTTGAAACACCAGAATATGTTACAGTTTCAATCAACGAAGAATTCATTCCAGGAGACCAGAAAGAAACATACCAGTTAAAAGATGGTGATAATGTTGAATTCTTATACTTTATGGGTGGCGGACAGAGATAATTATAATAGTGTAATTAACTATAATGTCACAAGATAGTATTAAAATATCAGATTCAAGTAAGAATTACTTTAAAAGGAGTAAGATCTACTTTAAAAGGAGGTATATATGGCTTTAACAGATGAGCAGATAGAACGTTATTCACGTCATATCATTTTAAAAGAAGTTGGTGCTAAGGGACAGAAGAAGCTTCTTAATGCCAAAGTGCTTATAATAGGTGCAGGTGGACTTGGAGCACCAGCAGCTATGTATTTAGCAGCAGCAGGTGTTGGAACAATAGGAATTGCAGATGCGGATGAGGTAGATCTTAGTAATCTTCAGAGACAGATAATACATCAGACAGCAGATGTAGGCAAAGCAAAGGTTCAGTCAGCTAAAGAGACAATTAATGCTATGAATCCAGATGTAACAGTTAACACATATAGAGAATTCATTACAAGTGATAACATAATGGATATTATCAAGGACTATGATTTCGTAATCGATGGAACAGATAATTTCCCAGCTAAGTTCCTTATTAATGATGCCTGTGTAATGGCTAAGAAGCCATTCTCTCACGCAGGAATAATCAGATTTAAGGGTCAGCTTATGACTTATGTTCCGGGAGAAGGACCTTGCTACAGATGTGTATTTAAAAATCCACCACCAAAGGATGCAGTACCTACATGCAAGCAGGCTGGTGTTATCGGAGCTATGGGTGGTGTTATCGGAAGCCTTCAGGCTATGGAAGCAATCAAGTATATACTTGGTGTAGGGGATTTACTTACAGGTCATCTCCTTACATATGATGCTATAACACAGGAATTCCATAAGATTAAGTTGCCATCTGATACTGATGGCTGTGCTGTATGTGGAAAGCATCCAACTATCACAGAACTTATTGATTATGAGCAGGTAGTTTGTGAAGACCACTGATAATTATATCCAATCATAAGGACAATAAGGAGGCGTCACAAAGTGATTACATTTAATAAGAGTGATTTTGATACAATACTTGAATATGCTAAGAAGAATCTTCCAGAGGAGGCTTGTGGTCTTATTGGAGGAACAACAGAAAATGGGGATAAGCACATAAAAAAGATATATCTTCTTACTAATATTGACCATTCCAATGAGCATTTTTCAATGGATCCTAAGGAACAGTTAGCGGCAGTTAAAGATATGAGAGCTAATGGTTTAGTTCCTCTTGGCAACTGGCATTCACATCCAGAGTCACCATCAAGACCATCTGATGAGGATAAGAGACTTGCATATGACAGCAAAGCAAGTTATATGATACTTTCACTTATGAATATAGATGAACCAGTGCTTAATTCATTCCATATTGAAGGCAATGTATCAAATAAAGAAGATCTGAGAATAATATGATAAAGCATTGAGCCGTGCCGTAATAAACTATTAACCATTGCTGTGCTTGCACAAAGCGATGGTTAATAGTTTATTACGATAGGGCGAAAGCCCGGCAGTTCCATAAAGCTTTGCTTTATGGAACGTGCACGGCGAAAAAGGCGTTGTGCACGGCGAAAAGCCGGCGTGCATGGCGAAGAAGGCATTGTGCACGGCGAAGAAGCGAATAAATAGTAGTTCAGTGCGATAGGAATGGAGATTTATTATGAGTAATCTAACGGATATTTCAGATGTTATTATTATAGGAAGTGGTCCGGCAGGACTATCTGCTGCTATATATGTTGTCAGGGCTGGATTATCAGTTACTGTTATAGAGAAAGAATTTATGGGAACAGGACAGATAGCTGACAGCAGTAAGGTAGACAATTATCTTGGTATTCCAGCAATAAGCGGTTATGACCTGGGTGAAAGTTTCAGGGAACACGCACTTTCGCTTGGAGTAACAATAGAAGATAATAATGTTACCAGACTTACCACTGTTGATGACATATGGGAATTAGAGTTATCAGACGGAAGCACTAAGAAAGCCCAATGCGTAATATATGCGGCTGGCTGTAGCCATAAAAAGTTACAGGCAGAGAATGAAGAACAGTATACAGGCAAAGGAATATCATATTGTGCCGTATGTGACGGAGCATTTTATAAGGATAAAGATGTCGCAGTAGTAGGTGGCGGTGACACAGCACTTTCTGATGCACTTTATCTTTCAGATATATGTGCCAACGTATATATTATACACAGAAGGGAAGAATTCCGTGGAGCGGCTTCACTTCTTGCAAAGTTAAAGGAACGTACGAATGTGCACATATGCACTAACAGAACAGTAAAGAAAGTGGAAGGCAGTAATAATCTTGAGAGGATAATACTTGATAATGATACAGGCATTGACGTTAATGGATTATTTGTTGCCGTTGGAATGAGCCCACAGACAGAGCTTCTTAAGGGTATTGCAGAACTTGATAATTCAGGATATGTAATAGCAGGTGAAGATTGTGTTACATCAGCCAGAGGTTTATTCGTGGCAGGTGATGTCAGAACGAAAATATTAAGACAAGTAATAACAGCCGCAGCAGATGGTGCTATGGCAGCAACACAGGCAGTACAGTACCTTAGATAAAAGGTATGTACTGCCTGCTGGTATTTATATATGTATAGCCTGGCTGTGTATATTTATATAATATGTATTTATTGTATACTTATTATGTGTTTACTATAAATATTACTAAATATATTTAACACAATATACATTTATTATATATCTAATATATTGCTATAGATATTACTGCGTATATTTATACAATATGTATTTATTATATATATTTATTGTATCTATTATATCTAGTTATTTAGTGCGTTATAGCTTCATATATATAATCAAGAACCTTTATGTTATCTTTTTCGTGTAAAATGTCGTGGCGCATATTATTAAATATCACGATATCTTTTATATTAAATCCCTGTTTAGTCATTAAATTTACGGTAGTTTTAATATTTTTTCCATACTCACTTACAGCATCATCACTGCCGCTAAGAATATATACAGGTGCCAAGCTTGCTGTCTTAGCCTTTTTAGATACACAGTTAATCATTCCTGATAATAGTTCATACATAAGGCTTGCTGTAATCTGTGCTGGAATATGAGGGTCGTTAAGATATTTATCACGTTCTTCTTCATTATAGAGAAGCCAGTCTGCACGCGATGTAGCATTTTTAATCTTATTATTGTACATTCCAAATGCAATGAACTGTATAAGCGGACTGCAATTCTGTCCGTTAGCCTGCATACAGGCGTGGTCGATATAACTTCTTATTGCTTTGAGAATAAAACGTGGCTGAGAACCAGTTCCGATAAGGAAACATCCGTCAATCTTAGTCCTTAAGTGAGGAGATAAAAGCATATCCCTTACGATGAATGAGCCCATAGAGAAACCAACAATATAATAAGGAAGTTTAGGGTAGCGTTTCTTCATTTCGGTGTAGCAGGTATGAACGTCTTTAACCACATATTCCCAGCTTCCTTTCTTGCCAAGATATGCTTTCCTGCTGCCATTCTGTAGTGAGTGGCCGTGTCCTATAATGTCAATACCGCATACAACGTATCCTTTGCTTGTAAAATACTGGGCAACTTTGTCATATCTTCCCATATATTCTGTTATTCCGTGTACAAGCTGTATTACGCCGATTGGTTTGCTTTCAGCTTTCCATACAGCTGCCTGTATAGTTGTCTTATTATCCGATGATTTAAAATTAAACATATATAACCTCAATTCTTAGCCAGTAGGCCTTTGGTACTAAAAAGCATTATACGACAAAATATTTAATAAAACTACATAAAAATTGCTAATTAAAACATATAATTATTTATTGAAAAAGAATAATAAATGTGTTATAGTCAGTATCCGTCTGAATGGCTTGATTTGCTTAATAAAATAAAGAATATCGAGGTATATATGGGTAACGATAATACAAAAGCACTAAGCGGTATGGATATGACTACAGGTTCGATACCGGTTAAAATACTAAAGTTCAGTATTCCACTTATGCTGGCACAGATTTTGGAAGTTCTGTTTAATATGTCAGATGTGGCAGTTGTTGGTAAATTTTCAAGTTACGAGGCACTTGGAGCAGTTGGCTCTACATCATTGCTTGTAACATTATTTACAGGATTTCTTATAGGTATGGGATGTGGTGTCAATGTAAGAGTTGCACAGCAGCTTGGTGCAGGTCAGAAAGAAAATGTACGAAAGACTATTCATACATCATTTCTTCTCTGTCTTATTGTAGGACTTACAGCACTGGTTCTTTGTATATTGGGTGCTGAATTCTTCCTGTCACTTATGAATACTAAAACAGAGCTTATAGATGGGGCGGTGCTTTATTTTAGAATATACGCACTTGGTATGCCGGCTATGGCTATATATAACTTTGGTAATGCGGTTATGAGTGCGAGCGGAGATACTAAGAAGCCTCTTATATATCTTACGTTTGCAGGCGTTGTGAATGTATGCCTTAACCTTATACTTGTTATAGGGATAGGTATGGCTGAGGATGGTGTCGCATTTGCTAGTATAACAGCCCAGTACATATCAGCAATACTTGTAGTGGTTAATCTGTTAAGAAGAAGTGACACAGACAGATGCCGGTTAAGAGTAAGAGAATTAAAGCTTTATCCGGGTGTGCCAAAGGTAATACTTATGCTTGGAATTCCAGCAGGTATCCAGAATGCTATATTTGCTATGGCTAATCTATTTATCCAGACAGGTGTTAATTCATTCAGTGCGGTTATGGTGTCAGGAAATGCCGCCGCCGCTAATGCAGATATGCTTATATATAATGTTATGATGGCTTTTTATACTGCGTGCTCAAGCTTTATGGGACAGAATATGGGAGCTTGTAACAAGAAACGAATGTTAAAAAGCTACCTTATAAGTATGGCTTATGCTTTCTTAGCGGCGGCGATACTTGGAGGACTTCTTATAATATTTGGAAGACAGTTCCTGTCATTATTTACAAGTGAGCCAGAAGTTATAGATGCAGGTATGCAGAGGATTATGATTATGGGCTTATCGTATGCTGTATCCTCATTTATGGATTGTACGATAGCGGCATCAAGAGGACTTGGCAAGACTATAGTTCCAACAATAGTGGTTATTATAGGTTCGTGTGTGTTCAGAGTAGCATGGGTGTATACAATATTTGCACATTTCCACACTATACCATCATTGTTCCTGTTATATCCATGTTCGTGGATAATTACAGCTGCCGCAGAGATAACCTATTTCGTGCATATATTTAAGAAAGTGACATTTTAAGGATAGTTACATTATGATTGCCACATAATATGTGTTAATAATATCTATATTCAGGTTCATCATCTGTAAGTTATAGCAATAACAATGCAGGACAGATTCGTTTCTTTGTTGCTGACAGCAAGGATTCGTTAATGGATACTGAAAAAGTAACTAACAAGTATGGCAGCTATACAGATTATGACTGCTATAATGTATTCAATGATGATGTAGTAAATGGTATTATTTCAAATAATAATGGTTATACATATTATAGCAGTGCATACTATGCAGGTGATAAGATTAGCTTATCAAAAGAAGCAGCAGAAAAGCTTATATCAGCAAGACGTAGAATTTCTGTGACAGCTTTTGATAAAGCTAGTAAGATATCTGGAATGACTGTTGAATTCGATGGCTATTTCCTTAATAATGAAGCTGTTTCTGTAGATATACCTAAGATTACATTAAGTAAAGATGCAAGCACATTATCAACTACATTTGCAGGCGGAACACCTGAATATGTATATAAGGTAGGAACTATACCATCAATTAAGGGCGTAAGCTTTAGAAGCACATTTTACAATTCAGGTGATGGAAGATTTAACGTATATGCTGTAGATGATGGAAGCTGTATTCCAGTGGTACAGAGAACATACGGATATACAAGGAACTTTACAGAAAGTGATTCTAATAGTGAATACTTCACAATATCTTTAGATAATGATAACTTTATAAAGACTGCAACAGTATCAGGTGGAGATTATGATGGTACAGAATATTCATATATTGCTAATCCTGATGTTCAGACAATAAAGAATATCGTTAAATACAATGCTAAGAAAAATATATCATCATCAATTAATGTATGCACAGATAAGGTTACATTTGATGCTGAGACAATTAATATGATTAAGAATGCTGAGGATGCAGGCATAACAGTTAACTTCTATGATTCTAACATCGGAAGAAGTGCAGGTTCAGCTACAACTTCAACATACAAGCTTGAAAATGTTGAAGCTAAGGATGTTACTATAGAAAGACCAGCAGTTGAAATTACATCAAACAATGCTGATTTTGAAAAGGTTATGGATCCAACATTAGCAGTAAGATATGTATCAGCAAGCAGTGCATTAGCAGATGGATTTACATATAGATTTACTGATCCAACTGTATTAAATGCTAAGTTTGATAATGAACAGACTTATGTAAAGCTTTCATTAGTAGATGGTAAATTAGTGAGAAGCGGATCTTTAGTTCCAAGCAGAACTATCGTTGTAGAAAAGAATACATATGCTTTAGTTCGCTCGGCAGATTACTCAACACCAGGTGATACACCAAGTACACCTAGTGACACACCAAGTACACCTAGTGACACACCAAGCGAACCAGAACAGCCAAGTGAGCCAGAGCAGCCAAGCCAGCCAGAACATCCTGCTCAGCCAGAGCAGCCATCTGATAATGGCGATACAACAGGCAAGAATGTTGAAGCAGAAGTTATCTCTGCGGATAAGCTTACTAATGTAGAAAATGTAAACAACGAACTTACAGAGCGTTTAACTAATTCATCTCTTTCAGAGGTAAGCATTGTAAGTGCCAAAGCAGCTCCTACACTCAGCTCTAATGTATTCTCTAAGATGAAGGAAAACCAGAAAGACATTACAGTTGGTGTAACAGATGAGAATAACAGACTCCAGTATCAGTGGAAGTTCAACAGTGATACAATTACACAGCCAGATATGGATATTGATTTAACAATTTCATTCGATACAGATAGAGAAAATGAGGTTAAGGAAATTACAGGACGTGATGATCTTATGTATCTTTCATTCAGTCATCACGGAGCATTACCTGGACCAGCTACAATCAAGACATATGTTGGTAACAAATATAAGGATGGAGATATAGTATACCTCTACTACTTCAATGAAGAACAGAACAGAGTTGAATCAGTAGGCGGTGTTAATAAGGGGCTCGTTGTTAAGGACGGATATGTTGAGTATACAATTACCTACTGCTCATTATACTTCTTATCACAGGATACAGCAGAAATAATAAAGGCTGTTGACCCGGATACAGCAGATAATAATGGACAGGTAGCAGATGTGGCTGATACAGCAAAGGATTCAGCTGCAACAGGAGATACAACAAGAGTATTCTTATATGTTCTTGAAACATTAATGGCTGCAGTATTAGTTGCAGGACTTGTAGTTGCTGATGTGAAGAAGAACAGAATTAACAGGTAATTAAACAGCTATAATATAAAACAGCCGGTATAATGATAGATTAAATAGCTATCATTAACCGGCTGTTTTATATTAGCATCATATATTACTTAATGGCTTCTGCCAGATTGTACATATTGGCAATATCTTCATCTTTCATAGTAGACTTGATAGTTACTGTATCGCCACATATAGTTATGTTCTTCATTCCTTCAAATGCTGTCTTAATACATTTGCCGGCAGTAGGTGCCCACGAACCATTTTCGATGATTCCGACTTTACGGTTCTGGTAAGCTTTGTGGGAAAGACGGTTAAGGAAGTCCTCCATAGGTGGGAATACACCACCATCATAAGATGCTGCAGCAACAATAAGCCTGCTGTATCTGAAAGCATCTTCAATGGCTTCTGCCATATCATCCCTTGTAAGGTCGGTAAATGCAACTTTGTTATATCCCTGTTCTTTAAGGATATTAACCATCTTTTCAGCGGCTGTCTTAGTATTGCCGTGGATAGAAGCACAGGCTACAAGTACTCCATCATCTTCAGGTTCGTAACTGCTCCATGTAAGATATTTTCCAATGTAGAATTCAAGGTTCTCTTTAAGTACAGGGCCATGCAGAGGGCATATAGTCCTTATATCAAGTGCGGCGGCTTTCTTGAGTAAAGTCTGTACAGGTGCACCATATTTTCCTACTATATTAAAATAGTATCTTCTTGCTTCGCAAGTCCAGTCCTCAGAAGCACTTAATGCACCAAATTTGCCGAAAGCATCAGCAGAGAAGAGTACTTTTTCAGTTGTTTCATATTCAAGCATAACCTCTGGCCAGTGAACCATAGGAGCCATAATGAATTTCAGGTTGTGAGTTCCTAATGATAATTCCTGTCCCTCTGCAGCTATAATACATTTGTCATCAAGATTATCCATAGCAAAGAACTGAGGAAGCATAGCTTTGGCTTTAGCACTAAGTACAAGCTTGGCATCTGGATATTTGTCTGAAAGTGCTTTGATATTAGCGGCGTGGTCAGGTTCAAGATGTGAGATTACAATGTAATCAACATTTCTTCCGGCAAGAACATTAGAAAGGTTATTAAACCATTCCTCTGACTTTCTTGCATCTATTGTATCCATAACGGCTACCTTTTCATCAAGAATCACATATGAATTATAGGAAATGCCGTTAGGAATGATATATTGGCTTTCAAATAAATCCAAAGTAGTATCATCAGCTCCTATATATTTAATTGATTCAGAAATTGTAACATTACTCATAATTAAATCCTCCTTATTAATGTTTAGTAATACTTGTTAGTTGTTAATTATTTAATCTATTATTTAGTGTATTAATTAATTCATCTTGAGTATTAATATTTTCATCAGCAAGATTAATACAGGCTGTTGAAATCTCAAAAGGTATCTTATTGCTTTTGAATAGAATATGTTCTGGAATGGATGCTGCTATAAGATTATTAATTCTATTTTCAAAATCTGTGTACTTAAGATTAGTGTCTAATATAAAGAATAAATCTTTGTCGTAGCGAACAAGCATCAATTCGCCGTCAGATATGTCTTTAAAAGTATGTGTAATTAAATTGAACAGACAGCATACAATTCCATTAGAAGCGATATCACCATATTCGGCTATTGTGTCAGCAAGATTGGTAATCTTTACAAATGCTGCATTAGACTGGTGGTTATTCTCTGCCTTATATAATTCATAAGGAAGATGTTCTGAAAGATAAGAACGGTTGTAAGCACCAGTTTCCTCGTCAAGCAGAAGGCTCCTGTTGGCATTTTGTATCAGAGATATTAAAGCGTTGTTAGTATTGTCGGTTTCAAGCTGTCGGTAAGTGTATGAGAAATGCTGGACGGTTTCAAGAACAAGCAGGGAGTTATTGACTCTTAATGGCCGCGAAGTGACATGGTATACAGTATCATCGCTTACATCAAGTTTGGATTGTATATTACCGGTAAGAAGTGTTCTTGCAGAAGTGCAGTTAATACATTGAAATATACATTTCCAAGAGTCATAACAGGAAATCGGTGTATCAGATGGTGTAAGACAAGTATCATTAATATCAATAATCTCACATTTGAATGGATTGACAAGTCGCACTACATCATATAGTGGTGATAGCAGCTCCATTTCTTTCTTTAATTCTTCAAAAGTATATTCAACAATTTCGCTCATACTTAAACCTCGTTTCCTATGTTAAAGTACATAAAGTAATATATATCATGGTGTGTTATATATATTATTCTGCATAACTTTATCTATGATATAGTGATATGAACAATGTTTTATATAGTTATATTCATATAATATGGCTGTACATATATAATTATAATAATTGATATGTGATGCAGCAATATAATAATATAACTCCATATGTATAATTGTGTTAATATATCCGTATTCATACATAACATAGATTGTATAAATTCTAACACATTTAATTAAACTTGCCAATTGAAAATTTGCATAAATAATAGATGATTAAACAAATTATTCGGCTTTATAGATACATTTATTGACATTTAATTATCAAAAATGTACTATCAATATAATAAGCGAAAGGACGTGGGTATATGATTGATAATGTGTTGCAGATATCAAGAGAACAGATAGAAAAAGCAATTGCGATATTAAATCCGTGTATGAATGATTATATTTATGTGTATGATTTGATAGATGATTATTATGTGATTTCGGAACATGCTGTGGAAAGGTTTATTCTTCCAGAAGACAAATTCTACGATGCAGCGGCAAAGCATAAAGAGTTCGTATATGAAGATGATTACGAAATGCTTAGTAAGGAACTTCAGGATATAAAGGATGGCAAGAAAGTATTTCATAATATGAAATACCGCTGGTTAGATAAGAACCACAATCCAATATGGATTAATTGCAGGGGAAGCGTGCTGTTTAAAGATGGAAGACCGCATTATCTTATGGGCTGTATTAATGAGATTGGTGTTAAGCCTGAGGCAGATAACGTCAGTGGTCTGTTAGGGGATGTGGGACTTGCTGATTATATCAGGGAAGCATATGCGGCTTTAACACCTAAAGGTTTTATAATAAGGATAGGAATAGATAATTTCAGTGCCATTAATACCAATTATGGTATGGCTTACGGAGACTACATATTAAAGAAGACGGCAGATTGCATAGCAAATACCCTTAATTCTAATCAGAAACTTTTTAAGCTTGTATCAGATGAGTTTATGATTGTTGATTTTAGCGGCAGCAATATAACAGAAGCAATTAAAATCTATATGAATTGTAAAAAGAATGTCAATAAATTTATAGAGGACAATAATTACAAAATAATGTATACATTATCTGCGGGAGTTATTGATGCATCACACATAAAAGATGAGGACGATTCATATATAAAATTATCTGAATTCGCCTTAAAGCAGGCGAAGGACAGTGGAAAGAATACATATTATATATATAGGAATGAAGATTTTGAGCATTACAATAGAAGAAGGGTTATTAATACAGCACTTCATAATGCCGTAGATGATGATTTTGCAGGTTTTGAAGTATATTACCAGCCTATAGTTGATACAAAGACTTACAGGCTTATAGGTGCAGAAGCACTTATGAGATTTTTCATGCCTGACCCAGATGGTGGAAGCCCACAATTTATATCACCGGTTGAGTTCATTCCGTTGCTAGAAGAAAGCGGACTTATTATACCAGTAGGCAAATGGATATTAGAGCAGTCAGCCAGACAATGTGCTATATGGACTAAGCAGATAGAAAGTTTCCGCATAAATGTCAATGTATCATATATTCAGGTCATTAAAAGTGATGTGTTAACAGATATTATGGCAGCTATTAATGACAACGGAATAAAGCCATATAATATAGGAATAGAGCTTACAGAGAGTGGTTATTTAGACTCCAATCCACATTTTAATGAATTGTGGTCAAAGCTTAAGGATAATGGTGTTGTGGTTGTTCTTGATGACTTTGGTACAGGATATTCTAATCTGCACTGCCTTAGTGATTTAAAGCCGGATTACATTAAGATTGACCGTTCATTTACAGTAAAAGCTCTTAAGAACCATTATGATTATGAATTGCTTACATATATAATTCAGATGACACACAGTCTGTCGCTTTCATTATGTATAGAAGGTGTAGAGACACCGGAGGAGCTTGATGAGTTAAGAAGAATAAATCCCGACTATATACAGGGATATTTATTTGGAAAGCCTTATCCGGCAAATGAATTCGATGAAAGATTTATGTAGTGTATCACGGGTCTTAATGAGATGTGAATATTTATGCAACGTAAAGAAAATGGTTGATTTTAGAGGTTGATATAGTGCATTTTGTCAAAAATCAGTGTATAATATCTAAAATATAGTGATACAGGGTTAGGAGAGGCTCTGCATTAGAAAAGGAGGCACTAATATAATGAAAGATAATAATTTTATAAAAAAGCTTATACTTGCGGCAGCAGCTTTTATAGCACAAATATTAATCGTTATGATTATAATATTTATATTGCTTAATAAGAATATTATTAATGTATTGACTGCTTTTGTATTAATTACAGTTGTATTTGCGATATTTGTTGTGTTAATTCTTAATATTTTAAGAAGCATAGTTGTTCTATTAAGGGGAGCAATAGCAGGTACTGCATCAAGTGATGATAAGACTGCTGAAAAGATTAAGAAGGTTTCAGCAAGAAATGATGAAGTTGGAGAAATCGTCCGCAATGTAACAGTTGCATTTGAGGGTATTACAGGAACAGTTGCTGCAATAAGAAATGCTACAGTTGAACTTGAACAGGTTTCAGAAGAATTTGTTGCAATGTTTGATACAATGCACACAGTTGCCGACAGCACCAATGCAGCGGTAACAACAATTACAGATAATACTACAGTACAGGCTGATAAGGTAGCCGATATTAAGGTAAAGACTGACTCAATAAGCAAGGCTGTTGATAATATACAGACTAATATTGAAGGGCTTAAGGAAAGCATAGATACACTTAATGAGTGTAACAACAGAGCTGCTGATATTATGAAAGAGCTTATTACAATAAGTGAAGAAAGCGGACACGCTATGGACGAGGTAAGTAATGAAACAGAGCGTACTAATGCCTCAGCCCAGGAGATTAGAAAGGTAACTGAGATTATTGCCGGTATATCTAACCAGACTAACCTTCTGGCTCTTAACGCAAGTATTGAGGCGGCAAGAGCAGGTGAGAATGGCAAGGGCTTCGCAGTTGTAGCAGAGCAGATAAGAGAGCTTGCAGATCAGTCAAGAGAGTCTACAGAGCATATTAACCAGATTGTCAATGGACTTATTGAGAATTCTAATATCAGTGTGGAAACAGCTAAGAAGGTATCGGAAGCATTTGAAAAGCAGGATGCCAAGATTAAAGATACAGAAGCTATATTTGCAACTCTTAATTCAGAGATTAACAGAGTTGGAAGTGCTGTAAGCGGCATAGCGGCAGAAGCCTCTGACTTAGAGCAGCATAAGAACACAATAGCTTATGGTGTTGATAATCTTGCACAGTTTGCAGAAGAAAATGCAAGCAGTGGACAGATTACCAAGGAGAATATGAATAATCTTGAGCAGGTTATGGAACAGTGTAAAGGTTCTACAGATAAGATTGCTAATGTATCCGCAGAGCTTGTTACACAGATAAAGAAATTCAGCGGTAACGGGTTAAAGAAGAGATAATATAATTAATATTATTTGATGAATAGGTTAAATATGCAGGTGAAATATGTTTTCGCCTGCGTATTCATTTGTATGGTTGACATATTGTACGAAAAATGGTAAAACATACAATAATGATATGAATTTTAAAATGCCTTATTTTGTCGTTAAGGTACAAAGGTTAGTAAAGGAGATATTAGAATATGCAGTATTCAGATAAAGTTATAGAGCATTTCAGCAATCCTCATAATGTAGGTGAGATAGAGAATGCAAGTGGTGTCGGTACAGTTGGTAACGCTAAGTGCGGAGATATTATGAGAATATATCTTGATATAGATGAGGATACTAAGATAATCAAGGATTGCAAGTTCAAGACATTTGGCTGTGGTGCAGCTATTGCAACAAGCAGTATGGCTACAGATATGGTTATTGGCAAGACAATATACGAAGCTATGGAAGTAACTAACAAGGCAGTTATGGAAGCACTTGATGGACTTCCACCAGTAAAGGTACACTGTTCGCTTCTTGCTGAGGAATCAATCCACGCAGCTCTCTGGGATTATTGCAAGAAGCATAATGTTGATATTCCTGGTCTTAAAGAGCCTAAGAAAGATGTTCACGATGGCGAGGAAGAAATAGAGGATGAAGAATAATATTATCAATGGATATGATAATTTACAGCACAATCTTATTGATTTAATCAGGGAAGAAGAAGCTAAGCTTGGTTACAGAAAAGAGAATATAAGATTATATTATCCTTTAAGCTCATTATGTCATATGTTTGGGTGTGATATTAGGGATACAAGCTATAGTGATATGGTAAAGCTTCTTGAAGGCAATGATGAGGATTTCAAGCAATATACTTATATTCTTGGCGGTGTCACATTCAGTAATAAAAAAGACAGGTTCTGCTTTGAGATTAATGAAAATGGAGTGGAATATATTCACAATAATACTGACGAGAATGAGTTTATAAGAAAGCTTGTTGATCTTATTAGAAGCCATAGTACATCTATGAAAGATATAATTGAATTTTTTAATGACAGTTATGATGGAATTACTATTGAGTATATCAAAGATGGTGAGTTTGATGTTCTTATAAAGTTTGCAGATAAAGCAGATGACAGATATTATTACTGCTTTAAGGATGAAGGATGTCATATTATATATCATAGATTTCTTCCAGAAGATTACGAAGATTTACAGTTATAATTAACTATCAATATAATGATTCAGAATTATGAGAGATATCAGAAGCCTGACAGGATTACATTGGATAATCTTGTCAGGCTTTTTTTGTAGATAAATTTGGAGTAAAATAGCTGATTGAGAAAAATTAAACAATAACTTATTGAGAAAATTGTAACAATAACTTATTGGAAAATAAGTAAAAGCTATTGACAAACAATTAAACATTTGTTTAAATGTTTATATGAAGTAAAGCATAATATATAAGTGCTTCACATAATATTAAATTTATAAGCAAAGCGGGCTGGATAACAGGTCTGCAGTGTCGGTTAAGACACAGAAAGGTGGTTTGTTATGAAGAAAACATATGGTATTGAGGTTGATTGTGCTAACTGTGCATTAAAGATGGAAGATGCAGCTAAGAAGACAGCAGGTGTTAAAGATGCAACAGTTTCTTTTATGACACAGAAGATGAAGGTTGAATTCGATGAGGGAGCAGATGTGGCTTCTGTAATGCAGGACGTATTAAAGAACTGTAAGAAGGTTGAATCTGATTGCGAGATATTTCTTTAATTAATAATTAGTTAATGTTAATTAGGAGAATGCTTCGCAGGAATGGAGGATAATATGACTAAGAAGCAGAAAAAAGTATTAATAAGAATTATTATATCAGCCGTTCTTTTAGTAGCATTTAAGCTTATATGCTATCTTGCTCCGGTTAATAAATATGTGGAACTGGTGCTTTTCCTTATTCCATATCTTGTAATAGGATATGACATTTTAAAGAAGGCTGTTCACGGAATATTCCATGGTGAAGTATTTGATGAGAATTTTCTTATGGCAATAGCTACTGTCGGTGCAATAGCACTTGGTGAATATGTAGAAGGTGCAGCAGTTATGCTTTTCTACCAGATAGGTGAGCTTTTTCAGAGTTACGCTGTCGGCAAGAGCAGAAAGAATATCACAGCGCTTATGGATATAAGGCCTGACTATGCAAATATCGAGCAGGAAGGTGGGTTAGAACAGGTTGATCCGGATGATGTGGAAATCGGAACAATAATAATAGTAAAACCTGGTGAGAAAATCCCAATTGATGGCATTGTTATAAGTGGAGAGTCTACACTTAATACAAGTGCACTTACAGGTGAGAGCCTTCCAAGAAGTGTAAAAGCGAAAGATGAGGTAATAAGCGGCTGTGTCAATCTGACAGGTCTTTTAAAGATAGAGACAACTAAAGAATTTGGCGAGTCTACAGTGTCTAAGATATTAGATCTTGTTGAGAATTCAAGCATGAAGAAATCACGTTCAGAGAATTTTATCACAAGATTTTCAAAGGTGTATACACCAGCGGTATGTATAGGAGCTTTGGTGCTTGCGGTTATTCCACCAGTAGTAAGTCTTATTATGGGCAATCCTGCTGAATGGTCAAAATGGCTTATAAGAGCTCTTACAACACTTGTTATAAGTTGCCCTTGTGCCCTTGTAATATCTATTCCTCTCAGCTTCTTTGGTGGAATAGGCGGAGCTTCTTCTAGAGGTATCCTTATCAAAGGTTCTAACTATCTTGAGAATTTATCTAAAGCCAAATATGTTGTATGCGATAAGACAGGAACACTTACTAAAGGTGTATTTGAAGTTACAGATGTTATAACTGCCAATGGATTTACTAAGGAAGATATTATTAAATCGGCAGCATATGCAGAAAGCTATTCAAGCCACCCAATCAGTAAGAGTATACGTGATGCTTATGGTATGGAAGTTGAAACCGGACAGGTTACAGATATAGAGGAGATAAGCGGACACGGCGTAAAAGCTGATATAGGCGGTAAAGAAGTATTAGCTGGTAACTTAAAGCTTATGAATAAGTACAACATTGACAGCAGTGCCGGGAAAGATAGCATAGAAAATGCTCTTGGCACACTTGTATATGTAGCTATCGGTGGCATATATGCTGGTTGTATTGTAATATCAGATGTTATCAAGCCTACATCACAACAGGCGATTGCAGCACTTAAGAAAGCGGGCGTTAAAAAGGTTATTATGCTTACAGGCGATGCTAAGAAAGTTGCAGAACTGGTTGCAGGAAAGCTTGGTGTTGATGAAGTTAAGAGTGAGCTTTTGCCGGCAGATAAAGTTATTGAGGTTGAGAAGCTTCTTAACAGCAAGGGTAAAGATGAAATGCTTGCGTTTGTCGGTGATGGAATTAATGATGCACCAGTACTTTCAAGAGCAGATATTGGTATAGCAATGGGTGCACTTGGTTCAGATGCGGCAATTGAGGCGGCTGATATTGTTCTTATGGATGACGACCCTGCAAAGATTGCTACAGCAATGAATATTTCGAGAAAGACATTAAGAATAGTTCACCAGAATATAGTATTTGCACTTGCAATAAAGATAGCCTGCCTTGCACTTGGAGCAGCAGGTGTTGCTAATATGTGGATGGCTATATTTGCAGATGTAGGTGTTATGGTGCTTGCAGTTCTTAATGCAACAAGATGTCTTTCATATAAAGATTAGCCTGCGAATAAGACAGACAGATTACAGTATGCAGATTAGGAGGAATGGGAAATGTCAGAAGTAAATCTTCCACACGACCACGGACAGAATATTGAAAAAGTTCTTGAAAGAATGCCAGACACAGATGAATGTGTAGTAGTGGCAGAAGTATTCAAGCAGATAAGTGATGGAAGCAGAATCAGGATATTATGGCTTTTATGTCATTGCGAGGAATGTGTAAGTAATATCGCGGCAGCTATGAATATGAGTGACCCTGCGGTTTCACATCATCTTAAGCTGTTGAAAAAGAGCGGGCTTATAACAAGCAGAAGAGAAGGTAAAGAGATATATTATAAGCTTGCGGATAGTGAGACGGCACAGCTGCTTCATCATATAATAGAGGAGATGTTCAGGATTACTTGTCCGTTGAATTGATAATCTTCCATGGTGCTGCCGTAGGTGTGGGGTGGCAGACGGACGTTGCGAAGGCTGTTTATTGCCGCTGGACACGTTCGCACTGCTTGCAGCCGTAGCGGACACGTAAGCGGCTAAAGGACAGCCGCTAAGTGCCGACGGCTGCAAAAGCACCCAGCTTGTAATATAACACGCCTGCACAACTGGGGTGCGACAGACGGCGGGATGCGATCGGGAGATTATTAATTTAACGAGGGGGGCGGTGTTTGGCTGGAGTAGTGTAATGAGAGATGGTTGTAATAATTAGCGGTGGCTTTTTGGCTGCCGCTTTTTTGTGTGTTTGGTTATAGGTAAAAACTATAATGTGTTATATTTATTAGGAATAATATCTACTATTGACTTGGTAGGTTAATGGCTGTAATATAATGACAACGATAACAAACACATATATGAATTATATGCTAAGACTTATTAGACAATAGATATGGAGGATATTATTATGGCAAAGAAACATTACGAAGACAGAAATCTTAAGTTTGAAACATTACAGTTACATGTAGGACAGGAACAGCCTGATCCAGTTACAGATGCAAGAGCAGTTCCAATCTACCTTACATCATCATATGTATTCCATAACAGCCAGCACGCTGCTGACAGATTTGGTCTTAAAGATGCAGGTAACATTTACGGACGTCTTACTAACCCAACAGAAGATGTATTTGAAAAGAGAATTGCAGCACTTGAAGGTGGTGTAGCAGCACTTGCAGTTGGTTCAGGAGCAGCAGCACTTGCATATGCTTTCCAGGCACTTGCACACGCAGGTGACCATATCGTAGCAGCTAAGAATATTTATGGTGGTACATATAACCTTTTGGCACATACACTTCCAGATTATGGAATTGAAGCTACATTCGTAGATCCATTTGATTATGATGCTATCGAAGCAGCTATCAGACCTAACACAAAGGCAGTACAGATTGAAACACTTGGCAATCCTAACTCAGAAGTAGTAGATATTGAAAGAATAGCTAAGATTGCACACGCACACAACATTCCGCTTGTAGTTGATAATACATTTGCAACACCTTACCTTGTAAGACCTATCGAATATGGTGCTGATATCGTAGTTCATTCAGCAACTAAGTTCATCGGTGGACACGGTACAACACTTGGTGGTGTAATTATAGACAGTGGTAAGTTTGACTGGGTTTCAGCAGCAGATAAGTTCCCTTGGTTAGTAGAGCCAAATGTATCATATCACGGCGTAAGCTTTGCAAAGGATACAGCTCCAGCAGCATTTGTTACATACATCAGAGCTATCCTTCTTCGTGATACAGGTGCTACAATTTCACCTATACATTCATTCATTTTCCTTCAGGGACTTGAAACATTATCACTTCGTGTAGAAAGACACGTTGAGAATGCATTAAAGGTAGTTCAGTACTTAAAGAATCAGCCATTAGTAGAAAAGGTTAACCATCCATCTATCTCAACTAATGCTGAGCAGCAGGAACTTTACAAGAAGTACTTCCCTAACGGTGGTGGTTCTATCTTCACATTTGAAATCAAGGGTGGAGCAGCAGAAGCACAGAAGTTCATCGATAACCTTGAGTTATTCTCACTTCTTGCAAATGTAGCTGATGTTAAGTCACTTGCTATACATCCAGCAAGCACAACTCATTCAGAGTGCAACGAAGCAGAACTTCTCGACCAGGGAATTAAGCCTAACACAATCAGACTTTCAATCGGTACAGAGAATATTGATGATATTATCGAAGACCTTGATGAGGCATTTAAGGCTATTCAGGAATAATAATTAATAATAAAATCTTCTGATTAGATAAGTAGAATAGGACACGGGTATTATGCTGTAGTTCAATCTCAGGATTGGATATGGCGGATATCCGTGTTTTGTTGTGTAAGGTTGGAAAGTTGTTAGAAAAGTGTTGAAACTTGTATCATATAGTGCTACAGTTTATATAAGAAATTTTTTAAAAGACACGAAAGGGGTTTTTAACAATGATTTATGCATCACTTAATGCCAAGAAAGGCAATTATCAGTATCCAGCAGCTATTGCTACAGCTTTAGAGTTTCTTGCTAAGCCAGAAACAGCAGAGCTTCCAGTGGGAAGATATGAGCTTGACGGAGATAATATTTTTGTACTTATTCAGGACCAGACAACAGCTCCAGTTGAGAATAAGAGAGCAGAAAGCCATAGAAATTATATCGATATCCAGTATCTTTTCACAGGAAAGGAAGTACAGGGCTATGCACCACTTCTTCCAGGTGTTACAGGTGAAGAACCAGCAGGTAAGGATAATATTTTCTATGATACTGTAGAGAATGAGCAGTTTGTTACATTACATCCGGGTGAATTCACAGTATTCTTTACTAATGATATTCATCGTCCTAACTGCACAATGGATGAACCAGTTAACATTCATAAGGCAGTTGTTAAGATTAAAGAAAGCCTCATTAAGTAATTGACAGATTATATACAGAATATATAGCTTTTTATATGAGTATTGTGACCTTTTGGTTGCAGTACTCATTTTTTGTACTTTTCTTAATAAATAATTGAAATTTTATTAAGAATGAATTAGAATATATTAAAATTAGAATAGTGATAATATAGTAAGGAGAGATATGTATGTTTAGTCAGTTATTTGGAAAATATCTTGTGGACAATAAAGTTATTACTAAGGAACAGTTGGATGAAGTTATTAGCAAGATGGAAAATGTAAGGGCAAAGCTTGGCTTTATTGCTGTATCAGAAGGTATTCTTACTAAGGAAAAGGCTGAGGAGATTAATATTCTCCAGACACAAAAGGATGCTAAGTTCGGTGATATAGCGGTTGAAGAAGGCTATATAACTAAGGAACAGCTAGAGGATATGCTTAATAAGCAGGGAAGCACTTATATCAAATTTATGCAGGTGCTTGAAGAGGTAAGTGGTCTTTCACAGAACGATATTGAAACACACATTGAAGAATTCAGAAAGAGCATTGGTTTTGCACCTGAAGAACTTGAGGCTTTAAAGAATGATGATATTGATAAGATTGTGCCTATGTTTGCATATGCTTCAAAGCCATATATAACAGATATTGCGGCACTTGCATTAAGAAATATTACAAGATTTGTTACAAGCAATTATTATATTGGAAAGATTGAGCATGTAAATAATTTTGAATATAGGGCATTTGCTGGACAGAGATGTGAAGGTGATGTTAATTCAGTGATAGGTTTTGCTGTAAAGAATGACCCACAGGCATTTATTGATATTGCAAAGGGATATTCTAAGTCAGATGATTTCCAATTCGGACTTGAAAGCTACGATGCAGTAGGTGAATTCATTAATTGTATAGATGGACTTTTCTCATCAGCATTATCTAATGAGAATATTGATATCGAAATTCTTCCTCAGTTCGCATATGAGAATCAGATTGCCAAGGGTAATGCTTATGTTCTGCCTATATATATCAATGGCTGTGAAGTATCATTATATATTGCTGTAGATAGTGATGTTACTATAGGGCAGATGCCTGTAACAAGAAAGCTTGCTGTTAAGGCTGGTTCGGTAGACGAGGGTGATAAGCACACAGTTCTTATTGTAGATGATTCAGGTATGTCAAGAATGATGTTAAGAAATATTCTTGAAGATGCTGGATATTGTATAGTTGCAGAAGCCTCTGATGGTCTTGAAGGTGAGCTTGCTTATAAGCAGTATGCTCCGGATGTTGTTACGCTTGATATTACAATGCCTAATATGGATGGTATAGAGTGCCTTGAGAAGATTATGGACTATGATCCGGATGCTAATGTTATTATGATAACAGCCGCAGGACAGCAGAATAAGGTTATTAAGGCACTTAAAGAAGGTGCTAAGAAGTTCATTACTAAGCCTTATAATGTTGAAGATGTATTAAAGAACATTGGAGATATGGTTGAATAATATTAAACTTTCTATTAAAGTCTGTTAAATAATTATAAAAATAGACTGGTCAAAGTTAATAAATGTATGTTATAATCGAGTGTAAACGCTATATAAGCATACGTAATAATTTAAGAAACGGAGACTTAATAATGGAAAAGTTTTTTAAGGTAAAAGAACACGGCTCAACAGTAAGGGTTGAAGTTCTTGCCGGTATCACAACGTTTATGGCAATGTCGTATATCCTTATGGTTAATGCAGGTATGTTTTCTGCACTTCCAGAAGTATCCTACAATGCTATATACATTGCTACAGCTCTTTCAGCAGTTGTTGGAACATTTGCAATGGCATTTCTTGCTAACCTTCCGCTAGGTCTGGCATCAGGTATGGGACTTAATGCTTTTTTCGTGTATACAGCCTGCTTTAATTTTGGGTTAAGCTATGCTAACGCACTTGTATTAGTTCTTTTAGATGGTATTGTATTTATTATTCTTACAGTAACAGGAATAAGAGCTAAGCTTTTTGCTGCTATACCTGACGCAGTAAGAATGGCTATACCAGCTGGTATCGGTCTTTTTATTGCATTTCTTGGTTTACAGAATGCAGGACTTATTGTTAATGATGAGTCAACACTTGTAAATCTTGCTTCATTTAATGTACTTAATGGTAATGCAAGCTGGGCAACAATTATGCCAAAGATTGTAACTATAGCTGCTCTTGTTATAATAGCAGTTCTTTCAGTAAGAAAGATTAAAGGTTCAGTACTCTGGGGTATTCTTGGTGGAACGGTTATTTACTATGTATTAGGATTTACTATACCAGGCTTTTATGATGGATTTTTTGAGGGAATGACTCTTAATCCATTTGCTGCATTTGGTGATTGGGCTTCAATGTCATTTGGCAAGGTATTTACACAGGGATTTGATTTCTCACATTATCTTGCTAATCATACAACAGCAGACCTTGTACTTATAATTGCTACAACAGCTCTTGCTTTCTGTATGGTAGATATGTTTGATACTCTTGGAACACTTTATGGTGCATGCTCAAGAGGTGATATGCTTGATGAGAATGGACAGGTTCCTAATTTTGAGAAGGCTATGTTATCAGATGCCCTTGCAACTTGTGTAGGTGCTGTATGTGGTACATCTACAGTTACAACATTCGTTGAGTCATCATCAGGTGTTGCAGAAGGTGGAAGGACAGGTTTATCATCATTCACAACAGGATGTTTGTTCTTTGTGGCAATGTTCTTAAGCCCTATAGCAGCATTAATTCCAGGTAGTGCTACAGCAGCAGCTCTTATATACGTTGGTGTACTTATGATGGGTGGTGTAGCTAAGATTGACTGGAATGATATATCAGTTGCAGTTCCAGCATTCCTTACAATTGCATTTATGTCATTTGCATATAATATAAGTTATGGTATTGCATTTGGTCTTATATCATATATTCTTATAAAAGTATTTTCTGGCAAGTCTAAGGAAGTTAAAGCATTTACATGGGTAATAGCTATATTATTTACCCTAATGTTCTTCCTTACACATTAATCAGATGTAGAATATAAAAAATATATTAATATATGCCAGATTGGTGTCGGTTATTCACTTAAAGTGTGACCGGCACCAATGTAGCAATATGGGATTTACTAATTAACAATATTATATATGAATAAGATGTGATTTTAATTGAAATATATTAATAACAGAAGTATCGGTTGATTAATTAAGGTTTAATTGAAATGGTATTTATAAGGAATACCGATTGATTAAGAATTGAAAAGAACGTAGAGAGGAATAGAGAGTTGTATGGAAAAGCTTAAAACCTATTTAGAAGCACATAAGTTAATAACGGACGGAGCATTTGGTACATATTACTCAAGAGTTTATGATACTAATGAACTGCCAGAGTCTGTTAATATTACTATGGGCAGACGTGTCACAGATATTCACAAAGAATATATTAATGCAGGGGCAAAGCTTATAAGAACCAATACATTTGCGGCTAATACTGTTAATCTTGAATGCAATTTTGATGAGGTTAAAGCTAATATAAAAGCAGCTGTTGCCAATGCAAGACAGGCAGTTAAGGAATGTGGCAGGGAAGTATATATTGCCGCAGATATAGGTCCTATACCTAATGATAATCTTTTTGACAAGCAGGCAGTAGTAGATGAATATGTAGATATTGCGAAGGTATTTCTTGAAGAAGGAATTAATGTATTCGTGTTCGAGACATTTGCAGATTTGTCTAATATATCTGATGCCATAGATTATATAGGAAGTGCTGCGACTGGTGGAATTAATACAGCAGATAGTGTTTTGACAGACAGACCATTTGTTATAACACAGTTTGCAATCAACCAGTTTGGATATAGTAATTGTGGACTTAGTTCTTCTAAGCTAGTTAAGCTTGCAGATGATAATCCTTATATTGATGCTCTAGGATTTAACTGCGGAATTGGACCGGGACATATGGAACAGTTCATATTAAAGGAACGCCGTCATACTGACAAGTATTTAAGTGCACTTCCTAATGCAGGTTATCCTCAGGCAGTCAGCGGACGTATGATATTCTCTGACAAGAATATGGATTATTATTCTGATAAAATGTGTGAATTGTTAAATGCAGGTGCTGATATAATCGGCGGCTGCTGTGGAACAACACCTGACTATATTGACAGAATAGCTTCCAAAGCAGATTTTACACAGAACATACAGGGTGAAGGCTGTGATTGGGAGACTGATAATTCAGTACAGGCAGTAAACACAGCATTTTATCACAATAAGGAGGGGAAGAAGCTTATCGCAGTTGAGCTTGCACCTCCATTTGACAGTAATGCTGATAAGCTCTTAGATGCGGCACATTATCTTAAAAGCAAGGGTGTAGATGTATTGACATTTCCAGACTCGCCATCAGGAAGAACAAGAGCAGACTCTATTCTTATGGCAGAAAAAGTATCAAGGCAGACGGGAATGTGTGTTATGCCACATCTTTGCTGTAGGGATAAAAATGCCATCGCAATCAGGTCACAGATATTAGGTGCTGATATTAATGGCATTAATAATTTTCTTGTCATTACAGGTGATCCAATACCTTCGGTAATGAGAAGCAGTGTTAAGAGCGTATTTAACTTTGACTCTGTAGGCTTTATGAATATATTAGATGATATGAATTCAGAACAGTTTGCAGACCAGCCTGTTACATATGGCGGAGCTATTAATCAGGGCAGAAAAAGACTGGATATAGAGATTGGACGAGTAAAGAAGAAAATGGAAGCAGGAGCTACATTTTTTATGACACAGCCAGCATTCTGTGATGAGGATATAGAAAGAATTGCCACAATAAAAAAAGAAACAGGTGCAAGAATTCTATGTGGAATAATGCCGTTAGTGAGCTTTAAGAATGCTTCATTTATGAAGAATGAGATGACAGGCATTAATGTAACTGATGAGGTTCTGTTAAGATACAGACCGGATATGACTAAAGAAGAAGGAGAACAGGCAGGAATTGATTTGGCTGTTGAAATTATTAATAAATCCATCGATATAGTTGACGGATATTACTTCTCTTTCCCATTTATAAGAGTACATATGCTTGATAAAATAATTAAACAGTCAGAACTATATGTTAATAACTAGATATATAAGACATATGGAGGTGGGGAATTATGAATGAGGCACAAGTTAAACATTTTATAGTTATGGAAAGACAAAAAGGTACAACAATAGAAGAATTAATATTCATTCTTCACGATAATGGTGTGCCAGAATATGAGATATCTAATTATCTTGAAATTTCAATTAAATATGTTGAGGAAATCTTAAGTGATTATTAATAAATGAAGCGGTATTAATGGTTGCAAATAAGGCATTTTGGGGATATAATCTATTAAAAGCACAGTTAATGGAGGAGTCTTATGGAAGTATATGAGATGCCTATTACGGTTGAAGAGTCAAGGAATTATCACAAGCTGTTATATCAGTTAAAAGCACTTAATCTTGTTGAATGGATTAAGACTTACATATTTACGGTTATATTTAATATGATATTTGCATTTGTTATATTTACATTTTCAACAAATTTAGCATTATATATCTGGAATAATGTACCAATGGGTATTAAGCTTCTGTTATTTGTTGTTGTATTCTTTCTTGTAGCATTGCAGAGATCTAAGAATATGCAGTTAAAAGCTATGTTACAGAAGTATTTTATTAATAATATTCCTCAGGAATTCTTATCAGGTGGAATACAGTTAAAGAAGATAAAAGTATCAAAGAATTCTTTAAAGGTGTATTATAGAAGATTTCACACACAGGATTTCAAATGATATTTCAGAATTGTAAAAGCTCCTTTTTGAATAAGAAAGGGGCTTTTAATATGCACAAGAAAGGAGATAATATATGAGTTTATTAAATGTTGAACATCTTACACACGGATTTGGTGACAGAGCGATATTTGATGATGTATCGTTTAGATTATTAAAGGGTGAACATATCGGACTTGTTGGAGCTAATGGTGAGGGAAAGTCCACATTTATGAATATAATTACAGGAAAGCTTATGCCTGATGAGGGCAGGATTGAATGGGCTAAGAATATTAAGGTGGGATATCTTGACCAGCATTCTGTACTTGAAAAAGGAATGACTATAGGTTCTGTAATGCGGCAGGCATTTGATGATTTATTTGTTATGGAAGAACGAATGAATGAAATCTGTGACAAGATGATGGATGCAGATGACGAGCAGATGACTGAATATATGGAAGAATTAGGTACAATTCAGGATATGCTTACTAATCACGATTTCTATATGATAGATGCTAAGGTTGAAGAAGTTGCAAGGGCATTGGGACTTTTGGAGCTGGGACTTGATAAAGATGTAACAGATCTTAGTGGTGGACAGAGAACTAAGGTTTTATTAGGAAAGCTGCTTCTTGAAAAGCCTGATATTCTGCTTCTGGATGAGCCTACTAACTATCTTGACAAGGAACATATTGACTGGCTTAAAAGATACCTTTTAGATTATGAGAACGCGTTTATATTAATATCACACGATATTCCATTTCTTAACAGCGTTATTAATATAATATACCATATGGATAATCAGCAGCTTAACAGATATGTTGGTGATTATTATAAGTTCCAGGAAGTGTATGAGATGAAGCAGGCACAGATGAAAGCAGCCTACGACAAACAGCAGAAAGAGATTGCTGATTTGAAGGATTTTGTTGCAAGAAATAAGGCCAGGGTTGCAACAAGAAATATGGCTATGTCAAGACAGAAAAAGCTTGATAATATGGAGATGATTGAGTTAGCCAAGGATAAACCAAAGCCAGAATTCAATTTTAAAGTTGCTAGAACTTCCGGCAAATATGTATTTACAACTAAAGATCTTGTAATCGGATATGATGAGCCTTTATCAAAGCCTCTTAATTTCGAGATGGAAAGGGGTAAGAAAATAGTACTTACAGGTGCTAACGGAATTGGTAAATCTACATTGTTAAAGAGCCTTTTAGGTTTAATTAAGCCTTTATCAGGTGAGGCAGTTATGGGTGATTATCTTGAGATAGGATATTTTGAACAGGAGATGCCACCTGATATTAACACAACCTGTCTTGAAGAGATATGGCAGGAATTTCCTGGTTTTACACAGTATGAGGTAAGGTCAGCATTAGCCAAATGCGGACTTACAACTAAGCATATTGAAAGCAAGGTAAGAGTGTTAAGTGGTGGTGAACAGGCAAAGGTAAGATTATGCAAGCTTGTAAACAGGGAGTCTAATATTCTTGTGTTAGATGAGCCGACTAACCACTTAGATGTAGATGCCAAGGAAGAACTAAAAAGAGCACTTATAGAATACAAAGGAAGTATACTTATGGTATGCCACGAGCCAGAGTTCTATGACGGACTTGCAACAGACGTGTGGGATTGCAGTGAGTGGACGACAAGACTTTAAGTATAAGGAAATGAGGTGTGGACCGTGAAGATAGGTATATTTGATTCAGGAATTGGCGGCTTATCACTGCTTCATCAGGCAATGATAACATTGCCTGAAGTTGATTATGTATTTTATGCAGATGTTGATAATGTGCCATATGGAGAAAAGACTACAGAACAGATAAGAGAGTATGTAGACAGGGCAGTTGATTTTCTTGTATCAAAGGGCTGTAAGGCAATAGTGTTAGCGTGCAACACAGCTACTAGTGCAGCCATTACATTTTTAAGAAATAAATACCAGATTCCAATAATCGGCATTGAACCTGCAGTTAAGCCAGCCTGTGCACATAACAGGGGTAAGAGGATAATGGTTGTTGCAACTCCGGTTACGGCTAAGGGAGTGAAACTTAAAAATCTTATTATGAAGTATGATATAGACTCAAAGGTAGATGTTATTGCACTTCCTAAGCTAGTAAGATTTGCACAGCAGGATGAATTTAATTCAGCAGAGGTTATGAATTATCTTAACAATCAGTTTGCAGGACATAACTTTAATGATTATTCAGAACTTGTGCTTGGCTGTACACATTTTAATTATTTCAAAGATTCATTTGCGAAGCTGTTTCCGGATGATATTGAGATAATAGATGGTAATATCGGAGTATCTAATTACTTAAAAAATATACTTATAAAGAATGGTGTTCTTGATAATAATAATGATAAACTGTGTGGAACGGTGGAATACTATTATTCTGGAAGAGCAGTTGACGATAAGGAACTGGAACATATTAAAATGCTGCACCGCAGACTTGAGGTTATGCGTAAGATTTAATTGTGGGGAATGATTAATGCAGAATAACCATATGTATATAGCAATAGATTTAAAGACATTTTATGCATCTGTGGAGTGTGTCGAAAGAAATTTAGACCCACTTGATACCAATCTTGTAGTTGCTGATCCCCAAAGAACCGAAAAGACGATATGCCTTGCCGTGTCACCATCATTAAAGGCTTTCGGAATATCAGGGAGGGCAAGGCTTTTTGAGGTTGTACAGAAAGTTAAGGAGGTCAATGCACTAAGAAAGAGCAGGTTAAGAAACAGGCAGTTTACAGGAAGTTCATATAGTGCAGAAGAACTTAAGAATAATGAGTCTTACGAGCTTTCTTATATAATTGCACCTCCAAGAATGTCTTTATATATGAAATACAGTACACAGATATATAACATTTACCTTAAATATGTTGCACCTGAGGATATTCATATATATTCGGTTGATGAAGTATTTATTGATGTCGGGGCATATCTTAATACCTATAAGATGACACCGCACCAGCTGGCTATGACTATGATTAAAGATGTGCTTGAGTCGACAGGAATTACTGCAACGGCAGGCATAGGAACGAATCTATATCTATGTAAGATTGCTATGGATATAGTTGCCAAGCATATTCCGGCAGATAAAGATGGTGTGAGAATAGCTGAGTTAGACGAACGAAGCTATAGGGAAAAGCTATGGGGACACAAGCCTATTACAGATTTCTGGAGAGTGGGTGCTGGATATGCTTCCAGACTTAAAGAGTATGGTATATATACAATGGGCGATGTTGCGAGATGTTCGCTTGGCGGTGAGCAGGATTTCTATAATGAGGAACTGCTCTATAAGCTGTTTGGGGTAAATGCAGAGCTCCTTATTGACCACGCGTGGGGGTATGAGCCGTGTACAATAGCAGACATTAAGCAGTATAAGCCAGAAAGTAACAGCATATCATCGGGACAGGTACTTCACTGTGCATATGATTATGAGAAGACAAGGTTAGTTGTATGTGAGATGGTAGATCTGCTTATGCTTGACCTTATAGATAAAGGACTTGTGACAGACCAGCTTGTGCTTACAGTTGGATATGATATAGATAATATATCCACCGGAAGAAGTGTAGGTGAGTATAAAGGCGAGGTTGTAAAAGACAGATATGGCAGGAAGATACCAAAGCACGCTCACGGAACGGCTAATCTTTCTCGTTATACAGCTTCAGTTGCACTTGCTACGCAGGCAGTTACCAGACTGTATGATGATATAGTAGATAAAAGGCTTTTATCAAGACGAATTAATATAACGGCTAATCACGTCATAACAGAAAAAGAAGCAGTTAATAAGAATTCTTCTTATCATCAGATGGATTTATTCACAGATTTTATTAATAAAGATGATAATGAGGAAGAAAGTGCTAAGCTTGAAAAAGAGAAGAAAGTCTTAAAGACTATGGTTGATATTAAGAAAAAATATGGCAAAAATGCAATTGTCAGAGGAATGAATCTTAAAGAAGGTGCGACAGCTATGGACAGAAACAGGCAGATTGGCGGTCATCACGAATAAAGCTGATAATTGGGAAATGAGAACTATTTTGAATGGATATGAAGATATAATTAATAAATCCCGTCCTGTAAATAACAGGCATAAAAGAATGTCTAATTATGAGCGTGCTGCTCAGTTTTCTCCATTTGCTGCACTTACCGGACTTGGAGCAGCTATATCAGAAACAGCAAGGCTTACAGATGAGAAAATAGAACAGGACGAGGAACAACTTAATATTCTTAATAATAAATTCGCCATATTACGAGCAAATATAGCCAGCCAGCCGGTTGTAACCATAACTTATTTTGTTAAAGATTTAAGAAAAGATGGCGGAGAATATGTTACAATAAGCGGCGTAATTAAAAAGATTGATGATTATCAGAAAATTATAGTTATGCAGGATAACATAATTATTAGTATTGATGATATCGCAGACATAAAATCAGATATATTTAACAGAATTATATAGAATATACTTTGAGGTAAAGATAATGAAACAGAGAGTACCATTTTATTATAACGAATTTGGATGTATAACAAGCAAATGTAAGGATAACTGCTGTATAGGCGGCTGGGAGATAGACATAGATGATGAAACCTATGAGCGTTATAATAATATGACAGGTGAGCTTAAACACAAGATTCTTGACAGCATAACACAGAATGAAGATGAGGAGTATTGCTTCAAATTATGTGACGGCAAATGTCCTATGCTTGATGATAATGGCTTATGTGAAATACATAAAAATCTTGGAGAAGATTATCTTGGTGTTGTATGTAAGCAGTTTCCAAGATATTCGGAATATTATGGTACAATAAAGGAATCAGGAATTGGTCTTGCCTGTGAAGAAGCAGCAAGGATTATATTGTCTGAAAATCGTCCTTTTAGTATGGAAACTGCTGCCTGTGATGAAGAATATGAACCGAGTTCAGAATATGACAGTTCATTTGCATTGCAGATATTCGCGGCAAGAGAGGCTGTATTTAAGATATTAGCCAAGGAAAGCCTGTCAATACACGAAAAGCTGATTGTCATACTTGATATGGGAAGTAAAATCCAGCAGTGTATTAACACTGATGAGTATGATAATATTAAATCTGTTGTTAATGATTACCTCAAAGAAGGAATTGCCCATACTTTAGATGAAACAAGAAATCTAAGCGATAGCGGACAATTTGAGGATATATCATTACAACAGGGTATAAGACAGATTTTGTATCCTTATGAAGAAATGGAAGTGCTTAATCCTGAGTGGGAGGTCATACTTAAGGATATTATTGACAGCCTTTTTGAGCAGATGAGTGATGAAGAATACAATATACTCAATGAGGAATTTGGAACTTATATGGTTTCAAGGGCATATGAATATAGACAGCTTTTGGAGTATTTGGTGTTCAGATATTTTGCAAAGTCAATATATGATTATGATTTCCTTGGCAAATGCCAGATGTTAGTAACTAATTTTTTTGTTATAAGACAGATGGATATTATAAGGTGGTTGGATAACCACAGAGAGTATTCTTTCAAGGATAGAATGGATGTAGTGCACATTTTTTCAAGACAGGTTGAATATTCAGAAGATAATATAGAGAACCTTTATGAAGACTTTATTTTTGATGATATTTTCAAAACTGACAGTTTAATTGCTATTTTATGGATTGACAGCGAAAACATATAGGACTAATATGTAAATAGATTTTTGAAAGGTTAGGGTTTTGGCGATGATTAAAGAAGCAATAGCTCAGTTAGTTAAAAGAGAAGATCTCACATCAGAAGTTATGGAACAGGTTATGGAAGAGATAATGACAGGAGAGGCTACAGATGCACAGAAAGCTTCATTCCTTACAGCATTATCAATGAAAGGTGAGACAATTGACGAGATTACATCAGCAGCTAAGGTATTACGTTCACACTGCGAGCGTTTCCTTAATGATATGGATGTGCTTGAGATCGTAGGAACAGGTGGAGATGGTTCTAATACTATCAATATATCTACACTCTCATCAGTTGTTGTATCTGCCGCAGGAATACCTGTTGCAAAGCATGGTAACAGAGCTGCTTCAAGTAAGTGTGGAACAGCCGATTGTCTTGAAGCACTTGGTGTAAAGATTGATTGTGCTCCAGCAAGAAGTGCCCAGATATTAAAAGATATTAATCTTTGTTTCTTATTTGCACAGAAGTATCACCCAGCAATGAGATTTGTTGGTGCTGTAAGAAAAGAGATGGGTATAAGAACATTATTTAATGTACTTGGACCATTAGCTAATCCAGCAGGTGCTACTATGCAGTTATTCGGTGTATATAGCGAAGAACTTGTTGAACCACTTGCACATGTATTAAGAAATCTTGGTGTTAAGAGAGCTATGGTTGTATATGGCAGAGATTCTATGGACGAGATTTCTCTTAGTGCAGAGACTAAGGTATGTGAATTCAAGAACGATGAATTCAAGTCATATGTTATTAAGCCAGAAGATTTAGGACTTACAAGATGCAATAAGGAAGATCTTGTTGGTGGAACACCACAGGAGAATGCAGCTATCGTTAATGATATATTAGGTGGTGCTAAAGGACCTAAGACAGATGTTGTATTACTTAACGCTGGTGCAGCTATATATCTTGCTTCAGACGGAATTACATTAAAGGATGGTATTGAGAAGGCAAGAGAGATTATTGTGTCAGGCAAGGCTAAGAAACAGCTCAAGGAGTTCATTGAAGAAACTAACAAATAATATTAAGTATTAATAAACAGACAGCCTCTTAAAGGATTGAAAATATCTTTTAAGAGGCTTTTTTAGTGATAATCAAGGCTGGCATAATATATAATTAGAAAAATGGGTTACAAAATATAGAAAATATAGTAAAATAATATAAAATAAAACCTGCAATATTCGGATAACAAACAGGGGCAGAATATATAAGCTGGTATATTTATTAAGGTATGTTAAATACAGGAAAAAGATTGGAGAATAAATGTATAATATATTAATTGTTGATGATGAGAGAATAGAGCGTAATGGAATAATAATGCTGTTAAAAAGGCTTTCAATTAATGCGGGCATAGTTGAGGCTGCTAATGGAAAGGAAGCATATGAATATTTATGCAGTGATGAAGCAGAGCATATTGATATTCTTCTCACAGATGTGAAGATGCCATTTATGGACGGAATAACACTTATTAAAAAGCTCAATGAAGATAATATAAAACTTAAAACAATAATATTTTCTGGATATAATGAATTTGAATATGCCAAGCTTGCGGTAAAGCTGGGAGTTAAAGATTACATTTTAAAGCCTGTTGACCCTGTGGAGTTTGAGAACACAATTAAGAAAGTGTGTGCAGAGCTTGATGAGGAACGTATTCATACAAGTAATTATAATAAACAGGCGGATTTTGTTAAGCAGTTCTATCTGTATTCGCTTCTTAATAAGGCTGATACCAAGGGGATATTAGAAAACGATGATTTTCTTAGAAGCTATAACAGGCTTATTCTTATAGAATTCAATACCGATTTCTTTGGTAAATATGATGGTGGAGATGCCAATATATTAACCCTTGCGGATTGTATGGGAGATATTGAATATCAGTATCTTAATCTTAATACACAGCAGTCAGTTATTCTTATTAAAGATGAAGCTAAGGCGTTAAGTATGGATTTGTTAAAGAATATGCTTGAAAAGCTGCATAATTATATATTCGGTAAGACGGGACAGTTTATGTATGCAGCTGTGTCTGATATTATAGATGATTATCACAGGATATCTGATATGATGGACGAATTAGAAAACCTTATGAGCAATAAGTTCTACCAGACAAATAACTATATATTTACCAACGATATAAGTGATAAAATGCCTGTTTTCGTACAGATAGATGATGATGTTCTTATGAAGCAGATGAAGCAGGACATTAAGATGAAAGATGTAACATTTTTAAGAATACATTTTGATGCTTTATGCAAGAAATACAGAAGCCAGTCCAATTTTTCACATATATATATTAAGTTCGTATTTTCTAACCTGCTTAAAGATTTCTATGATGCACTTCCAGGGGCAAATGAAGATGAATTTGCATCACAGATTGATAAGTTGTATACATCAGAGGATTTTAACTGCATAATGGATATTGTTAATCATAATATTGATATATTAGAGAAGAGTTTTATCAGTAATCCATTGACAATGCACAGAGAGATTGAAACGGTTAAGGAGTATATGCATAATCATTATAGTGAGGAGTTAGGTGCACAGCAGTTAGCGGATATGGTATATCTTGCACCAAGTTATCTAAGTTCGCTTTTTAAGAAAGAGACAGGGCAGAACTTGAGCAAATATATAAAACAGTACAGAATGGAAAAGGCTAAGGAGCTGCTCACGGACACTAATATGAAGATTGTTAATATAAGTGAGAAGACAGGTTATCCGAATGTGTCATATTTCTGCCAGAGTTTCAGGGAATATTTCGGTGTAAGCCCTCAGAAGTTCAGGGATAAAGGTGAAGTGTTATGAGTGAACCATTAAAATTAAAGCAATGGGTGAATAATATAAAGCTTCAGAATAAGCTTGTTATAATATATGTCGTCACAGGTCTTCTGCCACTTATAATACTTTTTGTATTTGCGTATGGACAGATGCGCTCAATACTTATGGACAGGGATGTCCGTTCAATGGAAAGTGCATTAAGGCAGTCGGTTACAACAGTGGACGGACAGATAGAGGTATATGATAATCTGTCCAATTACATAACATTTAATGAAACTGTATCAGGAATACTTTCCTACAATTACAGCAACAAATATGAAATGTACAGCCAGATTGTTACGACATTTGACCCGCTTGTATCTTCATTGAAATATTTTCACAATGATATTAACAAGGTGACGATATACATTAATAACGGAATAAAGCACGACACTACACTTGCACCATTATCAGAGATTGAGAATGAAGCATTTTATAATTCAGCAGTTAATTCGACTAATATTAACTGGTATGTCGATAAAGATAAGAAAGAGCTTATATCAGCAAGGAAGATGTCTACGCTTGCCACTGCCGGCATTACTGGAATTATGTATATTAATGTAGATTATGACAGTATAATGGATATTTATGCAAAAGGACTTATAGATAACAGTGGCATTATAGTAACTGATGGCAATGGTAGTATTATAAGCAAAAAAGCAGCATTTTTGGATAATGCCGATAAATATATCCTTTCAGACAGCCGGTTTACTGAGTTTATAGAAAAAGCGGATTTTTCAGAAAATGTATGCAGTAATATAGCAGGTTATGTGCTTATTAAGCAGAACTCAGACGTTACAGGCTGGACAAGCTATGTGTATGCACCAAAGTCGCTTATGTTAAAATCAACTAATTCCATTATTACAATGATTGTGCTTGCATTAGTTGTTGCGTGTATTGGAATGGCTGCGGCTACAATATTTACATCTGATTTCATAACTAAGAGGATATATAAATTAAGAACAAGTATGGAAAAGGTTGAGAATGGAGATTTTGATGTTGTTATAAGGTCATCAGATAAGGATGAAATCGGTGCATTGATACACGGCTTTAATAGTATGACGGGTACGATTAATAATCTTATCAATGAGGTGTATGAGGGGAAATTAAGCCAGAAAGAGTCGGAGATGAGAGCATTAAGGGCACAGATTAACCCACATTTCCTCTATAATTCATTATCGCTTATAAACTGGAAGGCGATTGAGTACGGACAGGATGATATAAGCGGTATAACACTTGCCCTTTCTAACTATTACAGGACTTCACTTAATAAGGGTAAGAATACGCTGACTGTAAAGCAGGAATTAAGTAATATGGAGTCATATCTTAACATACAGCAGATAATGCACGATAATTCATTTGATGTTGTTATGGATATTGATGAAAATGTGCTTGAATATGAATCACTTAATCTTATATTACAGCCTCTTGTTGAAAATGCTATTGAGCATGGAATAGACCTTTTGACTGACAGAAGAGGAGTTATCACTGTTGCAGCAAAGCTTCATAACGGACTTATTCATATTGAGGTTAAGGATAATGGCATTGGTATGCCAAAAGAAACGGCTCATACATTCTTAACAAGTGAGTCTGGCGGATATGGAGCAAGAAATGTCAATGACCGTATAAGGCTGTTTTACGGTGAGCAGTATAATCTTAAAGTAAGCAGTGATGAGAATGGAACGGTTATAACAATAGAGTTCCCGGCAAGAAAGCCAGTCTGATATGCTGTATAGCAGATAAACTAAACATAATAATATACCAATTTAATTAACGGATATACTTAATGAAAAAGTATGATAAATAGTATGAGTATAAAAAAGAAATGTTGTCATTATTTGATAACATTTCTTTTTTGTTTATTTTTTATGTAAAAATTCCAATATGTTTCTAAAATTTCTTATATTTAATTTCTCATAAAATAAACATATAATTAAACTATCAAAAGAACTTGTAAATAAATTACAAAAAGATATGTACCGAATTAATTATATATAATATGTATTCCGGGTAATGGGTATTATATAAATAGATGGTACATATCAGCGGTTAAACGCATTAAGAAATGGAGGTATGTTTATGAGGTTTAAAAGATTAGCGGCTGCGGTTATGGCAGCAACAATGTGTGGCTCATTGCTTGTGGGTTGTGGAGGAAGTGATAACAAATCAGCGGATAATAATGAGAATATCACAGCCACTATTAAGGTATGGGGCCCGGCAGAGGATCAGGCAGAAGAAAATGGCAAATGGCTTCAGACAATGTGCGAGCAGTTCAATTCAGAACATCCTGAATGGAATCTGACTTTTGAATACGGAGTATGTTCTGAGACAGATGCAGGTAAGACAGTTACACAGGATCCTGCGAATTCAGGCGATGTATATTTCTTCGCTAATGATCAGTTGCAGACACTTATTGATGCAAATGCTATAGCAAAGCTTGGCGGTGAAACAGCAGATTATGTTAAGAGTACTAATTCAAGTGCAATAGTTGATTCAGTATCAGTTGATGGCAGTGTATATGGTGTTCCATTTACTACTAATACATGGTTTATGTTCTATGATAAGAGCAAATTCTCAGAAAGCGATATAAAGAGTCTTGATACAATGCTTTCAAAGAACAAGGTAGCATTTAATATAACAGAAGGCTGGTATATGTCATCATTCTATCTTGCTAATGGCTGTACATATTTCGGAAAAGACGGCAAGGATAATTCAGCAGGCGTAGATATTAAGGGTGATAAAGGAACACAAGCAACCAAGGCTTTAGTTGCACTTGTTAATAATCCTAACTTTGTCAATGATTTACAGGGTGTAGGTATTGCTGGTTTAAGAGATGGAAGCGTTGGTGCTTACTTCTCAGGTTCATGGGATTATAAGAGTGTTAAGGAAATATTAGGAGATAACTTTGGTGCAGTATCATTACCAACTGTTAAGATTAACGGAACAGATAAGCAGCTTAAAGCATTTGCAGGTTCAAAGGCTATAGCAGTTAACCCTAATTGCAAGTATCAGCAGGTAGCAGTTGCACTTGCTAAATATCTTGGAGGCAAGGATGCACAGGCTAAGCATTATGAGTTAAGAAATGTTATTCCTTGTAATACAGAGTTACTTGCAACAGATGTAATTAAGAAAGATGCTCTTGTATCAGCACAGAATGATACATTTAATAAGACATCTGTAATTCAGCCTACAGTTACAGGTATGAATGCTTACTGGACACCAGCTCAGAATTTTGCTAAAGCAATTGTTAACGGTGAGGTTACTGCTGATAATGCAGAAGCCAAGACATTAGATTTCTATAATCAGATTAATACATCAATTGTAAAATAGTAAATATCAATTCTAGCAATTCTGGGTCAGTATTAATTGACCCAGAATTTTACTTGACATCATATAATGGTCAGGAGGTGTGGTCAATGAAAGACATTACATTTCGTAATTCTATGAAATATGGCGATTTGACGACAAAACTCAGTTTATTAATACTCGGACTTGGTAATTTCAGGGGCAGACAGATAATAAAAGGAATATTATATATAGCTTTAGAGGCAGCATTTATAATATTTATGATAATAAAAGGAATCAGCTGTCTTGCAGGACTTCCTGGTCTTGGCAGCAGGGAACAGGAAGAGATATGGAATGAAAAGCTTGGAATATATGAGTATGTACAGGGTGATAATTCGCTGCTTATTCTGCTTTATGGAATAACTGTAATATTTATTATATGTGCCTATATTATTCTTGCAGTTAGTTCGTTAAAAAGTGCTTATAATGTAGAGTTAAGAATGAAACAGGGTAAGCATATTAATACATTTGTGGAAGATATTAAAGCATTGTTCAATGAAAATCTTCATAAGCTTTTACTTGTACTCCCAGTTACAGGAATACTTGTATTCACAATACTTCCGCTTGTATTTATGATTTCAATGGCATTTACAAGTTACAGCAAGGTAGACAGTCATCTTGTATTATTTGACTGGGTAGGGCTTGAGAACTTTAAGCTTATATTTAATTCAGGAAGTTCAATAGGACAGTCATTCTGGTCAGTGTTTGGCTGGACTATTATATGGGCAGTATTAGCTACATTTCTTAATTATATACTTGGAATTCTTGTGGCACTGCTTATTAATAGAAAAGGAACTAAGTTTAAGTCATTCTGGAGATTTATATTCATATTATCAATTGCAATTCCGCAGTTCGTATCACTTCTTATAATAAGAAGTATGCTGGCACAGGATGGTATTATAAATGTTGTATTAAAAAATGCTGGCTGGATAAGCAAGTCACTTCCATTCTTTACTAATGCAACATGGGCAAGAATGACAGTTATAATAGTCAATCTATGGATTGGTATTCCATACACAATATTGCAGGTAACAGGAATATTGCAGAATATTCCAATGGAATTATATGAGGCGGCAGATGTGGACGGAGCTAATGGCTTTGTCAAATTCTTTAAAATAACAATGCCTTATATGTTATTTGTAACAACACCTTACCTGATAACTACATTTACTGCTAATGTTAATAACTTTAATATTGTGTATCTGCTTACAAAGGGCGACCCAGTGCTTGCGGGACATACAGCAGGAAAGACAGATCTGCTTGTAACGTGGCTTTATAAGATGACGGTAGATTACCAGTATTATAATCTTGGAGCTGTTATAGGTATTATGACATTCGTATTTCTTGCACTCGGTTCACTTCTTGTATACAGGAGAACCAAATCTTATAAAGATGAGGAGGGATTCCAATGAAAAAGAAGAAGACTATAAAAAATATACTTGCACATACAGTGCTTACATTGCTTGCGATTGTGTGGGTAAGTCCGCTTGTATGGATAATTCTTACAAGCTTCAGGGCACAGAAGGGAGCATATACAAGCTCATTCTTCCCTAAAAGCTATTCACTTGATAATTATATTAAGTTATTTACAGATACGGGAATACTTAATTTCCCACGAATGTTTACCAATACATTGATTGTGGCTGTATTTTCTTGTATTATATCTACATTTTTTGTATTATCAGTAGCTTATTGTATGTCACGACTTAAGTTCAAGATGAGAAAAGCTATGATGAATGTTGCAATGATACTTGGTTTATTTCCGGCATTTATGGCAATGATAGCTGTGTATTACATATTAAAGGCTATCGGTTTGTCAGAGGGAAGTATGATAAGAGTGGCATTGGTGCTTGTGTATTCGGCTTCGGCTGGTATTCAGTTCTATATTGCCAAAGGCTTCTTTGACACAATACCTAAGACTATTGATGAAGCCGCATTAATTGATGGTGCTACCAAATGGCAGGTATTTACCAAGATTACAATTCCATTAAGTAAACCTATTATTGTATACACGGTTCTGACATCATTTATAGCACCTTGGGTGGATTTTATATTTGCAAGAGTAATATGCCGTGCCAATGCAGATTATTACACAGTTGCCATTGGTCTTTGGCAGATGCTTGAGAAGGAATATGTTGATGTGTGGTATACAAGATTTGCTGCTGGTGCAGTACTTATATCAATTCCAATTGCCGCCTTGTTTATGATTATGCAAAAGTGCTATAATGAGTCTATGTCAGGAGCAGTTAAAGGCTGACAGGAATAGGTGGAAAAATATTATGTTTGTGCATCATCAGATAAATAATAATTCTGGTATTAATATAATATATAAGCAAAGCAGTACCATATGTATTGCAAAGCTTTTATATACCATTATGATGTTAACAGTAATAACGCTTTTAGCCGGGTGTAACAGCCCGGCTAAAGGTGTTTATAATGACAGTGATTATAATGAAGCAGTTAGTACTGCTAAGACAACGCCATTTGGGGCTTATCCTGATACGATTGAATATACTCTTGGAAAGATGACAAGTGTCAATAATTCGAATATGCCAGCTATGGATACATATACTGATAATGCGTATACGAGATATATAAAGTCGGTTCTTAATGTGCAGAATGTAGATGTATTTGAGGCTAATGACAGTCAGTATAATACTAATGTATCAATGGCTGTTTCAATGAATAGGCTTCCTGATATTATGGTTGTGTCAAGCCAGAGTGAGCTGGAACAGCTTATAGAAAATGGAATGATAGAGGATTTGACAGACAGCTACAATAATTGTCTTACAGATAGAATAAAGAGTATGTATGCAAGTTATGGCAGTGCACTTATGGATATGGTAACATATGATGGAAAGATAATGGCACTTCCTGAGACTAATATTACTGACGGACCTAATCTTGTATGGCTCCGCAAAGACTGGATGGATATATTAGGACTTTCAGAACCGCGTACTGTAGACGATGTTGTTAATATTGTAAGGCATTTCATAACCTATGATCCTGGCAATAATGGTGTGGCAGAGGATGGCAGCAGTAATACAGTTGGACTTGTTGTAGATACATCGGTGGCAGGAGAATGTGGATATAGCAGTGAGTTCCTGCTTGATATAATATTTGCCAGCTTCAATGCTTATCCTAAGCAATGGATAGAGAATGATGACGGACAGATTGTATATGGTTCTGTAACTGATGAAGCTAAAAATGCACTTGAATATATCAACCAGTTATATAATGAGAAGATAATAGATAATGATTTCTTATTAAGGACATCAACTAATATATGTGAACTTATAGAAAATGGCTTGTGTGGCTCATTTTTTGGACCTTGGTGGGCACCTAACAATCCACTTGCCAATGCTGTCAGCATTAATCCTGATTCTAACTGGCAGCCATATCTGATATCAACAGGCGATAATGTAACAGAATATCATAGTCAAAATCCCTGCTACAAATATGTAGTTGTCAGAAAAGGCTATGAATATCCAGAGATTGCGGCTAAGATGATAAGTGTTATGTTTGATAAGATAAGATTTGATTGTGCAGACTCAGAAGAATTTGATAATTATTATCAGTTAAATGTTGAGCCAACAGCCAGACCATTATCAATTAATGTTGACTATAATAATGCTTTATCAATATGCTATAGAAATATATCAGATGCAATTGAGGGACGAAAAGATAGTGATAATCTGGAATTGCTGGAACGCTCATATTATAATGCCTGCAAATCATACCTTAACAATACAGGTCTTGCCAATACATCTTATGAATATAATACAGATGATTCATATAAGGAATATTCACAGTCAGGAAGAAAAAGTGCAACAAGCACGCAGTGGGCGGCGTATATGTCGCGAATTAAAGCCTGCCGGCTTTTAGACGAAGGCAATATAGTGATTAAGCAGTCGTTATATTTTAAGACGACAGACACTATGAAGAATAGATGGTGGAAGCTTAAAAGTCTTGAAAAAGAAGCATACCTTAAGATTATAAGTGGGGAAGCAGACATTGATTATTTTGATACATTTGTTAGCGAATGGAACGCACAAGGTGGTATAATAATTACGGAAGAAGTTCGGGAGAATATTGTAAGGTGAATTTTGTAAGAATTATAACATTGTGAATTTAGATTAGTTATTTCATATATAATATTATGGTTCCAGCAAGGCAATATTATATATAATATGTAATAAACAGGAGGTAAAAGTTATGGAAGACATATTTAATGGAAGCAAGAAGTTAGGATTTGGTCTTATGAGACTTCCACTTCTTAATCAGAATGAAGCTTCTAGCATTGACATTGAATTAACTAAGAAAATGGTTGATACATTTATTGAAAAAGGTTTTACTTATTTTGATACAGCGTGGATGTATTGTGGCTTTAAGAGTGAAAATGCAGCTAAAGAGGCACTTGTAGACAGACATAACAGAGATGAATATACACTTGCAACTAAGCTGCACGCAGGTTTTATAAAGACATTTGAAGATAGAGATAAAGTGTTTAACGAACAGCTGAGTAAAACAGGTGTTACATATTTTGATTATTATTTACTGCACGATGTTGGAGTTGACCATTATGAAGTGTATAAAAAGCTTGACTGTTTTAACTGGCTTGTTGATAAGAAGGAAAAAGGCTTAGTTAAGCATATTGGATTTTCTTTCCATGATAATGCAGATTTGCTTGATAAGGTACTTACAGAGCATCCAGAGATGGAATTCGTACAGTTACAGATTAATTATCTTGACTGGGAAAGTGAGGCTATTCAGTCAAGAAAATGCTATGAGGTTGCAACAAAGCATAACAAACCAGTAATAGTTATGGAGCCAGTTAAAGGTGGCACACTTGCCAAAGTACCAGAAAAGGTTGAAAATGAATTCAAAGGATATAATAAAGATATGTCAGTACCATCCTGGGCTATCAGATTTGTTGCGAGTCTGCCAAATGTAAGAATGGTTCTTAGCGGTATGAGTAATATGGAACAGCTTCTTGACAATACAAGTTATATGCAGGATTTTGTACCTCTTAATGATGAAGAAATCAGGCTTGTACATAATGCGGCGGATATGATAAATGAAAGTATTGCAATACCTTGTACAGGATGTTCATATTGTACAGATGGATGTCCGATGCACATAGCAATTCCTAAATATTTTTCATTATATAATGCTGATAAACAGGAAATTGAGGACAAGGGCTGGACACCTCAGGGTGAATATTATGACAGACTTACTAATAATTTCGGTAAAGCAAGTGATTGTATTGAGTGTGGCCAGTGCGAAGGAGTCTGTCCACAGCATTTGCCAATTATTAATAATCTTAAAGAGGTTGCAAAGCATTTTGGCAAATAATCAGGTTGCTAAGCTGCAGAAAAAGTGGTAGTATAAAGATATGATAACATAACGCCGATAAATCCTGCTTTATCGGCGTTATACTATATTAAATGTATTATGTTGAATAAATTAATTATGACCACAAAGGTAAGGAAATATAAAGTATGGGAATTGATTCAGATTATTATAAGGAAAAGAATAAAAAACAGCTTACAAAGCTTCGTATGCTTGAAGCTAAGCTTCCGCCATATGTGACTTCTTATCTTGATGATAAGGAGTTGTCATCACAGGTTAATACGGTAATTGCGTATGCGTATGATTTGCAGACATTTTTCAGATTTCTTACAGAGAAAAACACTATGTTAAAAAATACCGTAATTAAGGATATAACAATAGATTTTCTTGAAAATCTTACATTTGAAGATATTAATGAGTATCAGAGATATTTAAGATTTAATAATGATGATGGAAGCACACATCAAAATCAGGATAAAGGAATAGCCCGCAGAATGGCGGCTTTAAGGGGATTTTTTGAATTTGCCTGCACACATCAGTATATGAAGAATAATCCAACAGTTGGGGCTGCCAAGCGAATTAAAATGCCTCAGAAAGACATAATCAGGCTTAATGATGAAGAAGTTAATGACCTCTTAAATGTTGTGTCCAATACGAATATTAAAGGCAATAAGCTTCAGATACAGAAGTGTCAGAAGACACAACTCAGGGATACAGCTCTTATCACATTGCTTCTTAACACAGGAATACGAGTATCTGAATGTGCAGGTCTTGATATTGATGATATTAATTTTAATTACAGAACAATCAATATTGTAAGAAAGGGTGGTTCTGATGCACATCTGTATTTCAATGAGATTACAGAAAATGCATTAAAAGACTATATTGATAATGAACGTCCGTTGCTTCTTGGTAATCCAGAGTCAGAGGAACAGGCAGTATTTATCTCAATGAAAAAAAGCCGTATGAGTGTAAGTGCAATTGAACGTATGGTAAAAAAATATGCAAAAAATGCAACACCTGATAAAAAAATCTCTCCACATAAAATGCGAAGCACATATGGTACAGCACTTTATAAAGACACAGGCGACATAAGACTTGTAAGTGATGTACTTGGGCATAAAGATATTAACACAACTGCGAAGCATTATGCGGCTATGGAAGAAGAACACAGAAGAATTGCTGCTACTATCCCACTCTATCAGGTCGATGAAGGGGCTGGGGAATAGTTATGTGTATTTAATATATGTTTCTAAAATATATTTTATATTTATGTATTTTTTAAGCTTATATATTTATATGATTTTGTATTTTGGAAGCGTATATTATTTTTATTTGTGTTATAGAAAATATTTGTGTTATAGAAAATGTTTTGTTTATATTGATAGTTTTGTCTATATAGATATTGCTGTTTGTATGTCTGTTTATATTGTGTTCTATTTGATTATGTTAATTTATAATTCTTTATTTATATTTATAGTATAATAATGCTTGCATTTATATTTATTATGTGATATATATAATATATATTTACGCGTAATAATTTATTATAACAATAATAATTTAATTGCAATTTAACTTATGAATTGGGGTTCATAATATTTTGTTATAATACTCTTCTGCTATAGCTTTTATCTTATAGCATAATTAACAATATCTAACGGTTTAACACACTTGTCATAACAATTCCCTGATGATAATATATACATATAGTTCTTCAATTTAGTAATGTATAAATTGAATGTATATTAATAGGATAATTAATTATATTTTTTGCACAATGTGTATGATTATAATTTTATATGAAATTTTTATATGACATAGTCATATGTTTAATTGTTTATTTGTTAATTATGCAGTCAAATATTATACATATGATTGGAGAATATATGAGAACAATAGATAATGACAATACTAAACAGACGACATTTTCTGAATTCAATAATAAAAATGTCGTAAATGCAGCTATTTCTGGACATCAGCCAACAACAATAAGACAATATAAGGATAATGTATTCTGTCTTTTGTACAGGGATAAGAATAATCTTCTGGACCTTTATAATGGGTTGAATGACACTAATTATACTAATGTAGATGATTTAACTGTTACTACTCTTAAGGGTGGTGTGTATATGAAATATAAGAATGATGCTTCATTTGTGTTTGGGCAGGATTTGTATATGTTTGAACAGCAATCCAGCCGCAATCCGAATATGCCGTTGCGATTTCTGCACTATTTATCTGATGTATATAGGCAGATGTATAACAATAGTGATTTGCACAGAAGTACAATGCTTAAAATTCCAGTACCACATTTTTGTTACTTTTTATAATGGTAAACAGCCGCTTGAAGTGGAAAGTACTCTTCGATTATCGGATATGTATGAGAAGAAAATGGATTGTCCGGAGTTGGAACTTATTGTAAGAGTTATTAACATTAATACTGGAGCTATTATTAATAAAAAATCATTGGATAACGAGAAGAATGATATTATTAATGGTATTAATCAATCATATGATTTTGATAAATCCAATAAGAATATCAATGCAGGTAATACCATCAATTCACGGACATACAGCTCTGAATTTCTTTCTAAATGTGAAACACTTAAGGACTATATGACATTTGTTAATAAAGTTCGAGTTAAGACTGATATTGAGAAGATTGATATCCGTACTGCTGTTATAGAAGCGGTTGATGAGTGTATTGCTGAGAATGTATTGTCGGAATTTTTTAGAAATCACAGGGAGGAAGTGATTACTGTGAGTATTTATGAATATGACGAGGAAGGACATCTTGAAATAGTTAAGGAGGAAGGACGCCAGTTAGGTATTGCTGAGGGTGAAAAACTAGGCATAATTAAAGGAGAAGAAAAGGAGCGTTCTAACGGAATAAAAGTGTTTATTAAATTATGTAAAGATATGAACCTATCAGATGAAGATACGATAAATAAACTTGTTGAAGATTACCAGCTATCCAGAGATGAAGCTATCAATGCTATAAAGAATTATTAATGAAAAACAACCCCACAATATGTGCATGGAATATAGTGTGGGGTTGTTTTTATATAATTTTTTAATAATCTGACTTAGCTGTTTTGATTATTTATTGTTATATCAGTTACTTAATAATCTAGTAGTAATATTCTAACTGATTACTGAAGAAGTGTAAGAACACCCTGATTAGACTGATTAGCCTGTGCAAGCATAGACTGTCCAGCCTGAGCTAAGATGTTGTTCTTGCTGTAGTTAACCATCTCTTCTGCCATATCTGTATCACGGATACGTGACTCAGCTGTCTGAAGGTTCTCAGAAGCTGTATCAAGGTTATTGATTGTATGCTCAAGTCTGTTCTGAACAGCACCCATCTTACCTCTTGAAGCAGATACCTTCTTGATAGCTGCATCAATAGCTGTTGTAGCTGTCTTAGCTGAATCCTGAGTACTTAAGTCTACTGACTTTCCACCAACACCAAGTGCATCAGCACTCATATCATCAAGTGTAAAGCTCATTGTCTGACCTTCATTAGCACCAATCTGAAGTTCAATTCCCTTACCAGTATTAGCTGTACCAGCCTTTAAATTAATTGTAGTTTTTGCTCCATTATCTGGCTCAGCATCAATACCTGTCTTAGCTTTAATTAAAGCTGCCATAGTAGCTACATCTGCCTCTTCTACTTTACCAGCCGCAGCAACCTTTACATAGTTAACATCTTTATAATCGTCACCTAAGCTTGCTGGATCATCTACATATGCGAACTTTTCACCATTAACTGTAAATATCTTATCTTCAATATTACCAGTACCTGTATATGAGCCTATTTCCTTTGTAATCTGTGAATAAGCATCTACGCCGATTGTTGATTCATCTGTCTTAACTGCTGCTGCATTATCCTGTGATAAAAGAATAGAATTAGCTGTCTTTCCTGCTTCCTTTGCTGTAAATTTCAGTTTACCATTTCCATCTGTACTAAAATCATATGAATCACCAAGGCTTGATTCCTTTAAAGCATCTGCAAATGCCTGTGCTGTATTTTCGGCACCATCCGCATTATCTGCTGTCTTAGTATCTCCTGTAATTGTTACTTTAACTGTAGATGAATTACCATTCTTATCTATTACTGTAACTGCAAGTGTAGAGTCCTTTCCGCTTGCTAATGCATCAAAAGCATCAGCTGCTGTATTAACCTGTGTTGTAGCATCCACTTTAGTAAGTGCACTAGCAGCACTCTTGCTTACTGAAGCACTAACAGCACTACCTGAACGTGAACCATCAAGTAACTTCATAGTATTGAACTCTGTTGTTTCAGAGATTCTTGTCAATTCGCTCTGAAGCTGTTCAATTTCGTTCTGAACTGCTTCTCTATCGTCATCTGTCTCTGTACCATTTGAAGCCTGTACTGAAAGCTCTCTCATTCTCTGAAGAATTGAATGTGATTCATTTAAAGCACCTTCAGCTGTCTGGATAAGTGAGATACCATCCTGAGCATTAGTTGAAGCCTGATTAAGACCTCTGATCTGTCCTCTCATCTTCTCTGAGATAGAAAGTCCTGCTGCATCATCTGCTGCACGGTTAATTCTGTAACCTGATGATAACTTCTCTGTTGATTTTGACTGTGCAGATGAAACTCCGCTTAACATTCTGTTAGCATTCATAGCTGACATATTGTGTTGTACTACCATAGTGTGTACCTCCGTGTAAAATATAATATTTGTTCGGGAATCCGTTCCCATCTCCCTTACCGGGAATGTATTAGAACTGCTGGCATCAGCCTTAACAGTTAATACGCATATATAATAAACAGTGTTACCATGCTAACCCTGTATATTATCCTGACTGATGTCCTCTTTCCTATCTACAACCTGCTTATTCATCTTCTTATCTTCTCTTATAAGCCTGCGGATTTTAGAAAGTGTTTCCGGAGAAAGTCCGCGTTCCGCATAATATGGAGATATATAGCGGGACTCCTTCTTGTCCGAATTGGCAGTATTTCTTGCAAGAACCTTGCTTCTTACAATGTTGAGTTCCCTTGGGGCATCTATTAAAAGATGAATGTTCCCTTCTGAGCCTCCCGAATAGATAACCCTTACGTCATCACCAATGTTGATGTACTCGCCGGGTTTGATTGTTAGTTTTAACACATTAACCTCCTTGTCTATGAATAGTCGCAGAGGATTGGACTATTCACATTTACTTCCTTGTTGATGCAACATTTTATATTAAAATGTTGCATTTATATATTGGAGGTATTGATTATTGAGTACAGCACAACCTATAAGAAGTAATGATGAATTAAATTTGTTTAAGGAATTTTATTTGAACAATAGACCGAATGTCAGAAACTATGCATTGATATGTATTGGGTTGAATTCTGCGTTGAGAATTAGTGATGTTTTGCAGTTAAGATGGGAAGATGTGTATGATTTTAAAAATGAACATTTTCTTAAACATATAATAATAATAGAAAAAAAGACTAATAAAGAGACCAGAATTGCAATTAATGACAATATAAAGCAGGGACTTGGTATGTATATGGATAGCTTATATAATATAAAAAAATGTGATTATATATTTAATGGGCAGAAAAAAGGTAAGCCACTGAGCCGTTCACAGGCTTTTAGAATTATTAAGAAAGCAGCTAATGAACTTCATATGGAAAGCGGGATAAGCTGTCATTCTATGAGAAAGACTTTTGGGTATTATGCCTGGAAATGTGGTACACCACCAGCAATATTAATGGATATATACAATCACTCTTCTTATGAAATAACAAGGAGATATTTAGGAATTAAGCAGGATGATAAAGACTCTGTATTTTTGAATATTAATCTATAATATTAATGATAATTTATATTAAATTAAATTAGTAAACAGGGTAAAGTATTTTAAATTGGTGACGATATATAGAATGTAAATAAGAATAGAATTATAAATTTTAATGCAACATTTTAATATAAAATGTTGCATTTTGTTTATTATAAGACATATTATATGACAGCAATAAGTTAATTAGTCATTAATTAAAGCTGAAATCAATAAAAATAGAAAAACTAATTCATATTTATTATACGAAATTAGTTTTTCTATTTCTGTATCTAATATTATATTATTTTATATCATTACTCCCGATTTCTCCTTGCTCTTGTTAACTGTAGCATTAAGTTTTCTGCAAGGTATGGCAACGACAAGTCCGATAAATAAGCATATACCTACATATATCAATAATGCAATAATACATTTCCAGTAATACCAGCTATATGTTCCACCGACACATTCTCTGAGGGCGTCCATAGCATAGGTGAATGGGAGGTATTTGTATATTGCCTGATATACAGTTGGAAGACATTGTATTGGGAATGTACCACCAGCACCGGCAACCTGAATAACCATAATAACTACAGCAACGGCTTCACCGACATTTTCAAAGGCAACTGTAAGTGAATATGTAATCATTGTAAATACGAATGAAGTAAATGATGCCGCTAACCAGAACTTAAATGGGTGAAGGCATTGTATTCCAATAAAGAATAAATCACCAAGTGTTATAAGTAATGCCTGTGCCTGTCCTATAAGGAAAAATGTTAAATATCTTCCAAAGAAAGCCTGAACAGAGGTAATATTGTATCCGCCAAAAGGATGAACCTTTACATGGATAATGGCAACTAATATTAATGCACCAACCCATATTGATAATACTGAGTAGAATGGTGACATAGCTGAGCCATAATTCTCAATTGGATACAAGTCAACTGTTCCGATAGTAACAGGAGCAGATATGAAAGATGCAAGTTCTTCTGTATTAAATGCGACGGCAGTCTGTAATAATGAATATGTACCACTGCTCTTAAAATCAACAAGCTTGGTTATTGAGTCTGATAACTGGCTCTCAAGGTTATGTACAAGCTCTAATGTATTAGCAATAGAACTGCCCATCTGGCTTATTGAATTATCAAAATCTGCAACATTGTATCCCATATCATCATATATTTCAGAGACAGAATTCATATATCCCTGAATTGTATTAATATCATTGGCAATATTAGCAAATATTGTTGAGTCTATAAGATTACTCTTTCCTATAGTATTATTCAATTCATTAAGAATTGCTTTTTCACTGTCAAATTTCACTGATAAATCTGGCGATATAGCTGCTGCAGTATCAGATGTTGACTGTGCTGTGCTTATTATATTGGAAACGGCAGTAAGCACGCTGTCAAATGTAGACACCTGTGTATTAACAACCTGTAATTTGGCTATTAATATATCTAATATTGAGTTGCCGCTTACATTTTCCTTATTAATATTATTACCATCAGAGTCTTTAATTGCACCTATATTATCAGCAATATCGGCAGATTTCATTATAGCTTCTGTAAGTGAGCTTATAAATGTAGCATTAACCTGTTGTTGTACTGCTGTCTTGGCTTTGTCTGTTATCTTAGGGGCAATGGCATTTTTCTTCTGGTTAGTATAATAGATAATCTCCGGATGTGTCATATTATCAGCTAAGAAGCTTACCATATCACGAGAGAAATCTTCAGGCATTATCAATGCTGCATAGTAATCTCCTGCCCATACACCCTCAATGGCTTCTTCTGACGTATCAGTAAATACCCAGCCGATAGTGTCATTGGTCTTAAGTGCTTCTATAATATTGGTGCTTATATTTACATTCATACCTGAAATATCAATTCCGGTATCATCATATGCTACAGCGACCTTTATGTTAGATGTTGAGTCAGAACCATAAGGGTCCCAGTTGGATAAAATGTTAAACCAGGCATATAATGATGGAAGAACAGAGAGTCCCATTACAACGACTAAAGCTACAACATTTCGCCCAATTCTTTTCCAGTCGTTAGCAAATACTCGAAATATATTTTTCATATTATTCTTCTGAACCTCCATTCTTGATATAATTCTTAGTAATATCTGATATGGCTTTCGCTGTATCAATAAGTGAGTCATCATACTCATTACCAACAATATCTTTAAGATTTTCGGTCATATTATAATCTTTATATTCAATGGCAATAAGATAGCCGCTTATAATAAATAAAGAAGCAATCCACATTACAAGAAATATAACTTTAGAGCTGTTTACAACAAATAAAAGGGTAAGGAATATAATGGGAATTACTAACATTGCTATTATTCCGTATTTAATTCTGTCTTTGTTACGTTTGTGTTCTCTATAGTAATAGTCTTTAATCATATCTACTGATTTCGCAGCAGTATCTATATTTACAGATATTTCATCTTTAATATCAGACATAAACTCCTCCTCATTCATCAATTAATCTACATAAGTTTAGTATCGTGCATACGGTGATGCATATAATGATTGAGCTTCATAAATGGCTTTCTTAGGAAAAGACCAAGGAATAAAGTACCTATAACAAATAGCATAAGCTGTCCCATAAGTATGAAGTAATCATATCTGTAGAAACCACTTACACATTCTCTTATGGCATTGATAGCATAAGGGAATGGGAAATATATATATACATTTCTAAAGAATGATGGTAACAGTTCAATAGGGTATGTACCACTTGAACCAGCAATCTGAATAACTACGAGAACAACGGCTAAAGCTTTACCGACATCACCAAACGAAAGTGTAAGTGTATATATAAGCAATGTAAATGCAAAGCTTACAATTGATGCGGTAAGCATAAATATTCCTGGGTGCACACAGTATATTTTAAGTAAATATATATCACCAAGAACTGTTATAACTGCCTGAATCTGTCCCATAAGCCAGAATATTAAATATCGTCCGAAATATTTCTGTGTTAATGTAGCATTTTTAAATTCTTCCCTGTCATCAGGAGATGTCTTGATAAGTGCTGTAAGGAGAAGACCTCCAACCCATAAAGCAAGAGTTGTATAGAAAGGTGCTACTGCTGTTCCGTAATTAACAGCTTCGTATACATTTTCAGTTGTAACCTTAACAGGTGATGAGAAGAATTCGCCGTATTCAGATGAATCCTTGTCAAGAAGCTTCTGCATAAGCTCATACTTTCCATCGTCTTTTAATGCAGCAAGCTCTGTATTGGCTTTATCTAAAGTATTCTGTACATTGCCGATAAGTTCCCCCATAGTATCTAATGTGAAATTAACACTAGAAAGTGTACTGTCTACGCCATTAATAATAGTACTTATGGCAGAAAGGCTGTCTGAAGCAGATACAAGTGAGTCGTAGATAGAGCTGATGGAAGTCTTAAATAATTCACCAGATTTGCCAACTGAATCGTTAATACTTGATGTAAGTATGCTATTAAGTGAATTAATAGAGTTCTCACACTGTACAAGTGCATCATCCATATATGTAAATATGTTAGCAGGGTCAGCCTTAGAGTCTGTATACCACTGTGTAAATGTTGTCATATTCTGTGCGGCTGTCTTAAGAAGTGCAGGCATAAGGTCAAGTGAACTTATAAGACTGTCATATAAGAACTGGTTATTACCGCCGTTATCATTATCAATATCTTTGAAATGTTCAAGTATTGGTTTAAGGCTGTTATTAAACTCATTATTAGCATTAATAACTTCATTCATTAAACTGTTAAGTTCGCCAAGCTGTTTGATAATATCAAGCTTGGTAACAAGTGTGTGATTATTCTTATAGTCTGCAATCTTTCCGCGTAATGTTTCAATTTTGCCGGTGAGCTTAGTGTTAATATCAGTTAATCTGGTAAGAGATGCACTGATATTGGCAGTATAAGCATCAATTGCATTGTTAGCTGTATTCTTTGAAGCCTCAATATTCTCTTCTGACATATTACTCTGCATATCAGATACAAGTGCATCTGTCTTTTTAAGAGTATCTGAAAGGTTGTCATTACTTGCATTAAACATACTGATTGAAGCGTTGTATTCAGATAAGTTATTGCTTATATCCGTTAATTTATCTGATATGTCAGATAATACATTGGTCTTTGTAAGAGAAGCAGCATCAGTTGAATTAAGAATTGTAACTACAACTGTTTCAATAAATGTTTCATTAATAGTTTCCTGTAAAGTAGACTTTCCAGATTGTGTAATCTTGCTGGCAATAGCGTTCTTCTTGGCATTCTCATAATATGTAACAGAAGGAGTTTCCATATTATCATTAAGGAAATTAATCATTGAACGGCTGAAATTATCGCCGATTACTATTGCGGCGTAGTACTTGCCGCTTTTAACTCCGTCAATTGTGCTTTCCATATCTTTTGTAAATGTCCAGCCGAGTTTGTCATTTTCTTTGAGGTTATCAATAATACTATTACCCATATTCTGATATTCGCCATCCATATCAAAACCAGTATCCTCAGAGTATACAGCAATCTTAATTGAAGCAGTATTAGCATAGGGATCCCAGTTAGAATAAATATTAAACCACGCATATAATGATGGAATAATACATAATCCTATGGCAATAATAAGTGCAAATATATTGCGGCATATGCCACGCAAATCTTTTATAAAAATACGCAGAATTGTACTCATATTCAATCTCCATTTACTATAATTTGACAGTTAATTATATCACTAGATATTAGGACATACAAGCTTCATAATTTTAAAAATCATATAAAAATCTCATAAAATTAATAAAGGCTCTGGACATTATTGTTATAGTAATGTCCGGAGCCTTTGTAAGCTTAATATGCTAAAGCTGATAATGAATATTTATTTAAATTGTATCAAGTGCTGCAGATATATCAGCAATCAAGTCATTTTTATCTTCAAGTCCGCAGGAAATTCTTATAAGTCCTGCTGGAACACCAGCTTCTTTTAATTGTTCATCATTAAGCTGTCTGTGTGTGGATGTTGCAGGATTAAGACAGCATGTTCTTGCATCAGCAACGTGTGTTTCTATTGCAGCAAGCTTAAGGTTCTTTAAGAACTTTTCGGCTGCTTCTTTTCCACCTTTGATTTCAAAAGATACTACACCACAGCCACCTTTAGGCATATATTTTTTGGCTGTTTCATAATATTTATTACTTTTAAGACCAGGATAGCTGACATATTCAACTTTAGGATGATTTTCAAGAAATTCAGCTACTGCCTGTCCATTTTCAACGTGGCGTGGCATTCTTACATGAAGAGATTCAAGTCCAAGATTAAGGATAAAGGCATTTTGTGGGGATTGTATACATCCTAAATCTCTCATAAGCTGTGATGTACACTTTGTGATAAATGCACCCTCTTTTCCGAATTTTTCTGCGTAAGTAATTCCATGGTAACTTTCATCTGGTGTGCATAGTCCTGGATACATATCTGCATGTGCCATCCAGTCAAAATTACCAGAATCAACTATTGCACCTCCGACAGCAGCTCCATGACCATCCATATATTTAGTTGTTGAGTGAGTGACAATATCAGCACCCCATTCGATTGGTCTGCAATTAATAGGGGTTGGAAATGTATTATCTACAATAAGAGGGACATTATGTGTGTGTGCAACCTTTGCAAATTTCTCTATATCAAGAACTGTAAGAGCTGGATTGGCAATTGTCTCACCAAACATAGCTCTGGTATTATGTTTAAATGCTGCATTAAGTTCTTCTTCTGATGCATCAGGTGAAACAAATGTAACGTCTATTCCCATTTTCTTGAAAGTAACTGAAATAAGATTGAAAGTTCCACCATATATTGATGATGATGCAACGATATGACTGCCACATTCACATATATTAAAAAGAGCAAAGAAGTTAGCAGCCTGTCCAGATGATGTAAGCATTGCGGCTGTTCCACCTTCAAGGGCTGCTATTTTGGCAGCAACGTGATCATTGGTAGGATTCTGTAGTCTTGTATAGAAATATCCTGATGCTTCCAGGTCAAATAGCTTACCCATATCTTCGCTTGTATCATATTTAAAAGTTGTAGATTGGATAATAGGAATTTGACGAGGCTCACCATTCGATGGTGTATAACCAGCCTGAACACACTTAGTATTAATAGAATAATCTTTCATAATGACCTCCAGTGTAAATTATAGAATAATTAAATATTACTAATGTTATGTTATAAATAAATTACCCTATAATTCTACAGGATTATAGGGTAAAATGCAATAATTATTACTTTATGAAGTTAGTCTTAGCCTCTCTTTCAGTAGCCGGGAGTGCGACACCTGCATTTTTACCAGCTTCAATACACTTTAACATCCAAGCCATATTATGAGCTACGTTGCGCATTGTCTGTAAGCCTTCTAAATCCATAACGGCTTCGTTCTCATTGCGGCCATAGACGTTATTCCAGTATGTAGAGCTTACTACTGGCATCTGTGATATTCCATAATATTTATTTAATACGTCAAATGAAGCAACTGTTCCACCACGTCTTGCAACAGCTACGCTTGCGGCTGGTTTAAAAGCAAAGGTCTTAGAACTTGAATAAAATACTCTGTCTAAGAAAGAGAGAATTCTTCCACTTGGGTGGGCATAATATACAGGTGTTCCAAATACAAACGCATCAGCTTCTTTTGCCTTGGCAATGAATTCATTAACATTGTCCTTAGTATATGCACAACCATCAGGTGTACATTGGTTACAGCCAATACAATCTCTTACTGCATCTGCACCAATCTGGAATATTTCATAGTCAATTCCTTCATTATTAAGAGCTTTTCCAATCTCATTAAGTGCTGTAAATGTAGTTCCATTGATATGTGAACTACCGTTTAACATTAATACTTTCATTATCATATGCCTCCTGATTTAATATCTTTTATTTGTTTAAACAAGTGTATATATTTTAAGCTTAAAAAGAAAAATTCTCAATACCTTGCATAATATATTTGATTAATATACTATTATATGGTGTGAAAATTATTAATTATTATGGAAACATTGATTATTGTTTAAAGGGAGCGTTATTAATTTATGAAGAATTTAAAAGGAACTTTTATATTATTGCTTGCCGCATTTATATGGGGTACAGCATTTGTTGCACAGACAAGTGCTGGTGATAATATTGGAGCGTTTACATTTAATGCCTGTAGGAATATTATCGGGGCATTATTTTTATTTATTGTTATTGCAATATTAGATATGAGAAAATATTCTGATAGATATGATAATCCAAGTGAGAATAATTACAATATATATAAGAAGAACTACATTATTAATAAGAAAGATTATTTAACTGATGCGAATAAATGGCCTATAAAAGAAGGTGTTATATGCGGAATTCTACTTTGCATAGCGATGAATTTGCAGCAGATAGGGATTAATACATATCCTGATGGAGTTGCTGTATCAGGGAGAGCTGGATTTCTTACAGCGACTTATGTTGTTATGATTGCGATTGTTTCAGTATTTATGGGACAAAAGCTTCATAAGCTTACCATAATAGCTGCATTTGTGTGTATTGCGGGAATGTATCTTTTGTGTATTGCGGGTGGAATTAACGAAATATATGTTGCGGATATATTAGAGTTAATGTGTGCTGTTGCATTTACAATACATATGTTTACGGTAGATAAATATGATAAAGCAGATGGTGTTAAATTATCCTGTATACAATTCTTAACAAGTGGAATATTGTCAGGAATATTAATGCTTATATTTGATAAAGCAGACATTAACAGCATTATGAAAGCAATAATACCAATATTATATGCAGGTGTTATGTCAAGTGGAATTGCTTACACTTTTCAGATTATTGGGCAGAAATATGCCAAGCCATCAGTGACTGCCATTGTATTGAGCCTTGAGTCGGTATTTGCTGCACTTGCAGGCTGGATTTTATTAGGTGAACATTTAAGCACAAGGGAACTTACCGGCTGTATATTAGTATTCACAGCGGTCATTATTGCACAGATACCACAATTTGCTCATAACGTTGACGATAGTAAACAACAGGTCATAGAATAAAATTATTGAGATGCTCTCTCCTAAATAGCAAGTTTTAAGTATTTAACTTACCTTTTTAGAAGGGAGCTAATTATTTGTTAAATGATTATTATCATTACGTTTATTTGACAGATTTATTGCTGTCTTCTGATTTTTCTGATTCGTCTGCTTTTTTAGCTTCATCTGCATACTGTTTTTTAAGTTTTTCTGATTTAAATTTATAAATGAGCAGTCCGGTTGGAAATGGAAGTACTGCAATTATAAATAAAAGCACTATTATTATTATTACTTTAGTTTCACTCATATGCACTCCTAATGTATTAATAGCTTTAATTTGATCAATTATAAAGTAAAGTTAGTGCCAAAAGTAAATCCGGCACTAACGTATATTGTTATGAATTAGATTGTTTTTGATTTACAATATATTTGATAAGAATAATTGTAAGAGTCATAAGCACAATACCTATAATTAAAGGAACTACAGGATTGTGTATGAAACCAGCAATTATATATGTTATAAATGATACTGCGGCAACAACAACTACATAAGGAAGTTGTGTCGATACATGGTTCATATGGTTACACTGTGCACCAGCCGATGCCATAATAGTTGTATCTGATATAGGTGAACAGTGGTCGCCGCATACAGCACCTGCCATACAAGCAGATATAGATATAATCATCATAGTATTATCAGTTCCAGAAAACGTATTAACAACAATAGGTATAAGAATACCGAATGTACCCCAGCTTGTTCCGGTTGCAAATGCAAGGAATATCGCTACAAGGAATATAATGGCTGGAAGGAAATTAAGCAGGCTTCCAGAAGCACCATTTACAAGACCTGCTACATATTCTTTAGCACCTAAGCTGTCTGTCATACTCTTGAGTGTCCATGCAAAAGTAAGGATAAGGATTGCTGGAACCATAGCTTTAAAACCTTCTGGTATGCAGGCAAATGATTCTTTAAATGGAAGAACTTTTCTTACAGCATAGAAGAATACAGTAATTACCATTGCAAAGAAGCTTCCAAGCATTAGTCCTACAGGAGCATCGCAATCAGAAAATGCTTCTATAAATGGCGTTCCGCTAAAGAAACCGCCTGTATATATCATACCTATAACACAGCATATAATTAATGAAACAATAGGAAATACAAGGTCAATAACCTTGCCGTTGCCTTTTATTACATCAGGATTAGCATTAGCATATGGCCTGTCAGGTGTTGTATACAAGTCACCCTTAGCAGCATTATCTTCGTGAAGCTTCATAGTACCAAAATCCACTTTTAATATTACAAACATAAGTAATGCGAATATTGTAAGCAATGCATAATAATTATAAGGAATAGATTTCATAAATACAGAAAATCCGTCCTCACTTTCAACAAAGCCTGTTACAGCGGCAGCCCATGATGAAATAGGTGCTATTATACATATAGGTGCTGCTGTTGCATCTATAATATAAGCAAGCTTTGCTCTTGAAATCTGGTGGCTGTCAGTTACAGGGCGCATAACACTTCCAACTGTAAGACAGTTAAAATAGTCGTCAATAAATATAAGTGCACCAAGAAGAATAGATACTAACTGAGCACCCGTTCTTGTCTTTATTCTTTTGGAAGCCCATTCGCCAAATGCACTTGAACCTCCTGCTCTGTTCATCATACATACCATTATTCCAAGAATTACAAGAAATATAAGTATTCCAATGTTAGCAGGATCAGATAACACACCTACAAGTCCATCATTAAATATATGTGTAACAGAAGTTTCAAAGCTAAAATGTGCAGTAAACAATCCGCCATAGAATAGTCCGCCAATTACAATACCTATAAAAAGTGAACTATATACTTCCTTAGTAATAAGAGCAAGTATAATGGCTACCAGAGGTGGTACTAATGACCAGAAAGTAGCATATAATACCGGAATGTATTCTGTAAGTTCGTTCATTAATGTATCTCCTATCTGAATGTAATTGTGTTATCAGCGGCATTCATACTTTCAACGATTGCAAGTGATTCAAGCTGATAACCTTTTTCCCTTATAATCTTTCCACCCTGCTGGAAACCCTTTTCAATCGCAATACCGATACCTTCAACGGTTGCACCTGCACTTTCAACAAGGTTAGTAAGACCAAGTAATGCACATCCATTTGCAAGGAAATCATCAATAATAAGAATATGATCCTCTGGAGATAAGAACTTTTTTGAAACAATCACATCGTATATTTTACTATGTGTAAATGACTGGATTTTAGTGCTGAAGTTATTATCATCAAGGTTAATACTTTTAGACTTCTTGGCAAATACAACAGGTACATCAAATTCTCTTGCAACGATAGCGGCAATACCGATACCACTTGCCTCAATTGTAAGGATTTTATTAATCTTCTTATCAGCAAATAGTCTTTTCCATTCCTTAGCCATTTCCTCGAAAAGTTTAATATCCATCTGGTGGTTAATGAAGCTGTCAACCTTAAGTACATTTCCTTCTCTTATAATTCCATCTTTTCTTATACGATCTTCTAATAATTTCATAATAGACCTCCGTTTTTTTTATAAGTAATATCCAATATCAAATTGAAATTAAGTTGTTGTATGTTCTACTGTTGTTTTGATTTGCGTCCTGTAAGCAGTGCTATAAGATATATTATAACAACAAGTAACACAGAAAAACACATCCAGCCGATGAATATGCTTAAAGGCTGTTTGCAAAAAGTATCATAGTAGCCTTTAATATAAACAATTGTAATTATCAAAGGTAAGATATATGCCATATATTTTCGAAACCATAATGGAAGCTTTATTCCTTCTCCAGTATTAGCCTCTTTAACAAAGCTATCAAATCCCCATCCGTTTTTTCTTGTACAGAAAAGAACTATAACAAGGCTTCCTAAAGGAAGAAGGTTGTAGGATACAAGGAAATCTTCCAGATCCATAATTGTTGTACCTGCACCTATAGGCTGTATACCTGAAAGCAGGTTATATCCAAGAATTGCAGGAATTGATAATACAGTAATAGCTATAATATTAATACCTACGGCTTTGGTTCGCTTACATTCTGTTATATCCATCCACATAGCTACGATTTCTTCAAACACAGCGATAATTGTAGATAAAGCTGCAAATGACATAAATAAAAAGAACATAAAGCCCCATATTCTTCCGCCAGTCATATTATTAAATACATTAGGAAGAGTTATAAATAATAATGAAGGACCACTGTCAGGGTTTACTCCGTATGCAAAGCAGGCAGGGATAATTATAAATCCAGCCATTAAAGCAACAAATGTATCTAGAAGTACAATGCTTACCGCCTCACCTGTAAGTGAACGCTTCTTATCAAGGTAACTGCCGAAAATCTCCATAGCACCGATACCTATACTTAAAGTGAAAAATGCGTGTGTCATAGCAGCAAATATGGCTTCGCCAATACCTGACTGATTAACTAAGCTTATATTAGGTACAAGATAGAACTTAATACCAACAGAAGCATTAGGAAGAACAAATGAATGAACTGCAAGAATTACCATAAGTCCTAAAAGAAGCGACATCATAACCTTTGTAATTCGTTCAACACCATTTTTAAGTCCAAGTGCACATACGCCAAATGATAAAATAATGGCGATAAATGAAAATATAAACATTATTCCAGGCTGTGATAACAGACCATTAAATGTAGCTGTGATTTCTGAACTATTAAGACCAGAAAGCTTACCGGATAATTCAAGAAATGCATAATAAATCATCCAGCCTCCGACCATAGTATAGAACATCATAAGAAGATACGAACCAATTATGCTCATCCATTTAAGACGATGCCATTTCGTGCCTTTCTGTTCAAGTACATCAAATGCTTTTCCCATACCTTTGCGGCTTGCTCGTCCAACTGAGAATTCACATATAAGAATAGGGAGTCCAAGAAGTGCTAAAAATATAAGGTACATAACTATAAAAGCTGCCCCTCCGTACATTCCACATATGTATGGAAACTTCCATACATTACCAAGGCCGATAGCACAGCCTGCTGATACAAGAATAAAACCTATTCTTGAACCAAATTGTTCTCTTTCTTTCATAAATTAATAAGTTCCTTTTCTATTATAATAAATCAATGAAATCAGGTTATCTGCTATTAACTAATAATACACAACCCATATAAAATTCATTATATAATATAAATAAAAAATAGTCACGAACAAAATTCATAAACCAGTCAAAAATGTTGCTAATACAGAAATAAATAATAGTCACCCCCGTGTGTTATGCGAGATGGGTGTCAAGAGGTCCGGTGGACCTCTGTTCTGACACGACCGAGGGGCACTTTAGCGTTCCGAGAAGTCAAGAGGTCCGGTGGACCTCTGTTTTGACACGACCGAGGGACGCTTTAGCGTTCCGAGAAGTCAAGAGGTCCGGTGGACCTCTGTTCTGACACGACCGAGGGACGCTTTAGCGTTCCGAGAAATCGAAGCCAAACTGTGAAGCAGTTGGGTTTCGAGAAGTGCCCCGCACTTCCCGGATGACAAAAAAGGACTTCCCATTCGGAAGTCCTTTTTGTTGTCTTACAGAGCGCGAGACGGGGATCGAACCCGCGACCCCCTCCTTGGCAAGGAGGTGCTCCACCACTGAGCCACTCGCGCATATTGTATTGTGTGTTTCGATTTATTTCTCGTGAACACAAGTGATATAATACACGTTAATATGTAATATGTCAACCCTTTTATTTTAATATTTTTAAATTTTTTGAAAATATTTGAAGGAAAATATAGATAAATGTGGAAATTTAAAATTTTATTTTCATATTGCATTTTTTTAGTCTTGATTATATTATTAAATATCTGATATGGAAACAGCTGATTGTAATTAATCTGTATACAATATGTTAATGTTGAATTAATTCTTATAAATAATATATCTGCTTTAAGAATTTTTTATTATCTGTTATCCAGTCAGTTATTATTAATATAAGGAAAGTGTGAAGTATATGAAATATAAAATGGCTGTATTTGATTTAGACGGAACATTGCTTAATACATTGGAGGATCTGGCAGATGCGGTGAACTACTCTCTTGCACAGTTTGGTATGCCTCAAAGAACTATAGAAGAAGTAAGGAATTATGTTGGTAATGGAATTCGTCTTTTAATAGAAAGAAGTGTTCCTAATGGAACCGATTTGCCGGTTATAGATAATGTGTTTGAATGTTTTAAGAAGTATTATCAGGAACATTGTAATGACAAGACAAAGGCATATGATGGAATTATTGATATGCTTAAAGAATTAAAGCAGTCAGGGATTAAGCTTGCAGTGTTGTCTAATAAAGCACAAAATGCTGTGACTAAATTATGTGATATATATTTTGATAATCTTCTTGATATTACATTTGGTGCAAGAGAGGGCATAGCAAAAAAGCCCGCTCCGGATGCCTTGTTAGAATGTGCTGCAATAGCAGACATTGCATTAGAAGATATAGCTTATATTGGAGATTCAGATGTAGATGTGCTAACAGCACGAAATGCAGGGGTTGACTGCATAGCTGTATCGTGGGGCTTTAGGGATAAAGGAGTGTTAATTAAGGCAGGAGCTGATAAAATAGCAGATAATATACAAGTTTTAAAGGCAGAACTTTTATAGTCAGATTGAATAAAATATATTAAAATTTCAATTGCGAAATATATTATAATATGATAAGATACATACAGAACGAATGTTTGGAAAATATGTTCTGCATGTATCTTTTTTATTATTATCGAAAGAAGGTGGGAGTTGTGGTTATTAAAGAAGACCTAAGTATTATGGATAAGCTGACGATTTTATCTGATGCTGCAAAGTATGATGTATCGTGTTCGTCAAGTGGCGTTGAACGTGGTAACAATGGTAAAGGCATAGGCAATTCTAAAGCGTGTGGAATATGCCACAGCTTTAGTGCAGATGGCAGGTGTATTTCTCTTTTAAAAATACTTCTTACCAATGAATGTATATATAACTGCCGCTACTGCATTAACCGTTCGTCTAATGATGTTGTGAGGGCTACATTTTCGCCTGAGGAGATATGTGAGCTTACTATGGAGTTCTACAGACGTAATTATATAGAAGGATTGTTTTTAAGTTCAGGTATAATTATCAGTCCTGATGAAACAATGAAGAGAATGTTAGAAACGGTTATTCTTCTAAGAAAGAAATATAATTTTGGCGGATATATTCATATGAAGGCAATTCCTGGAGCATCAGATGATATCATTAAGTTTGCTGGCTGGTTTGTTGACCGTATGAGCATTAATCTTGAGCTTCCAACTAATGCAGCACTTAAAGAACTTGCTCCATCTAAATCAAGACAAAGTATTTTACATCCTATGAATATGATTAAGAATAACATACATATGAATAGATATGAGCTTGGTATGAAGCATACGAACAATTATTTGTCAGATGTTTATAATATGTATAATACATTTTCTGATGATACAAGTAATGAGATGTTAGACACTATGTTTAATGATGGATTGGCTGCCAATAACAGATTAAACATTAATAATAGATTGAATACTGGTAATACTGAGCTATCGGCGGGACATAGATATAAAAGATATGTTCCAGCAGGACAGAGTTCACAGATGATTATTGGTGCTACCAAAGAGACGGATTACCAGCTTGTTACGATAGCACAGAATTTATATGACAAATACGATTTAAAGAGAGTGTTTTATTCAGCGTTTGTTAATGTCAATATGGATGAGTCGCTTCCACTTCAGGAAGATGGCAAGGGTGTGCCTTTGCTTAGGGAACATAGGTTATATCAGGCGGACTGGCTTATGAGATTTTATGGATTTAAGTCATATGATCTTCTTAGTGAAGACAATCCTAATTTTAACGCATTTTTAGACCCTAAATGTGACTGGGCAATACGGCACCTTGATATATTCCCAGTAGAGATTAATACAGCACCTTATGCCCTGTTATTAAAAGTTCCGGGAATAGGTGTGAAATCAGCAAGACGTATTATTAATGCAAGACGAATGTCTATATTAGATTTTACTTCTTTAAAGAAAGCCGGAGTTGTATTAAAAAGGGCTGTTTATTTTATAACCTGTAATGGCAGAATGATGAATAATATACGAATAGATCAGGATTATATTACTAACGCTCTTATTGATAATGACAAGAAGAAAATATATGACATAGAACATAAAGACTGCTATAAACAGCTTTCTTTATTTGACTGCAATGTAATATCAGAATGATACGAATGTTTTTATTATAATTGTGAATAATAAATATTAGAACAATATAAAGATACATATTAGAATAATATAATATATTTATCAGGATAATTATAGAAGAATTTGTAATTTGAAATATTTATATGAACATAGAGATAGAATAAAGATTAGTAAGAAGAAAGGATATGATCAGCCAGTATTACTACCAGCTGATTAGTTAAGTGCATAGTATTATGGATGTTTATTTATGTGATAATTCTATAGAGGGGATATTTTCAGCAATATATAAAGCCTGGGAGGCAGGAACAAGCCATACTGATGTAAGATGTGCAGATGTTGTTTCTAACTATTCATTATTTGAGAACTATATAAATATCAGGACAGATTTAACCTTATCAGATAAAGTTGCCAATACAATAAAGCTAAAGCTGTCTAATGATATATATGAGATGATATTTACTGTTGCACAGTCAATCGCAGATAATAAGGCCTCAGTAATTTATCATTGTTTGCAGAGAATGTTTAAATATGGAACTTCAGTATTGCATAACATTAATGATGAATACATATTTCAGTTTAATAAAATATATAAAAAGGCAACTAATGAAGCACACTTTTATATAGAGATACTTCGATTTAATGAAAATGCTAATGGTTTTCTTACAGCCAGAATAGAACCTGATAATAATATTATATATATGATTATTGATCATTTTAATGACAGACTGCATTGCGAGAATTTTTTGATATATGATGTCAGGAGAAATATTGCGTATATACATATGAATAATAATACAGCATTTTTTTATAATGATTATAATAATGAATTATTAAAACAGCTTGATGATTTTTCAGATAATGAAAATGATATTCAGAATTTATGGATAAGATTTTATAATACTATAGCAATAAAAGAACGTGTCAATTATAAATGCCAGATAAATATGCTTCCATTAAAATATAGGAAGTATCTGCCAGAATTACCTATAAAAAAGGGGATCCCACCAAACAATAATTAATAACTAATTATCATCCAGCGGGATATTGGGGAATTGTATTGAGCTCATATCAAGCTCTTTCGATTGTTATTATAACACATAGCAGATAATTGAAAAGTACTATCTTTTTCCTAGTACTATCAATTATAATATATATTATATAATAATACTAATGATTTGATGTTTAATTCAATTCATTAGTATATTTATGCGTTGATACTTATGATACTATAGTCAACAGCCTGTTTGTATGTATCAGAGTTAATTATTTTATCATATCTTGTAATCCATTTGGTTGTTATTCCAGCGTAGCTTGCAACCAGATCTTTTGAAGCTCCACCCGATAACATATAACATATTGCGGCGTGACGAAGGGTCTGCATTGTGAATTTGTTATTTAACATACCTTTTTCTATATTAAGTTTACAATATTTTTCAAGAAGTCTTTCTGTGTCCCTTAATTTAATTCGTGTTTTTCTTTTATTAATAAATATTGCACCTTCTATTATATTATTATTACATATATATCTGTCTAATAATACAGCAACATCATCCGGAACTTTAATTATTCTTGATATACGATTATTGCCTTTTGGAGGATAATTAATATACATTTCGTCATTGGAATTAATTGCAATATATTCTTTATTAAGGCTGCATATTTCAGTGTTAGTCAATGCACATTTGACGGCAAGGGATAATATTAAAAATGCTTTCTCATCATTATTTTGTTGTATTGTTTCCATAATATTGTTTATTTCATTAAGTGTTGGTATATCATTGTCTGTCAATAACTTATCTTCTTCTGGAATAGAAATTTCCTTGAAATAATTAGTATATTCCTTTCCATGATTACTCATATTAAATTCAATAAAATTACATACAGATCTTATTACGGATAATCTCATTACACCGGTAGAGTATTTTAATTGATTTTTGCTTATCTTATTTAATATATGTTCATAATAAGTCACAGCATCAGTATGACTTAACTCTAATGGGTCGTGGCCAACTACTTTATCAAAATTCTTTACAACATTCCAATATTCTTTTCGTGTACGAGCTTTTAAATTAGTTTCGTAATATATCCAAATAGTATTCTTAAATGTATCAGAAATCATAACATAAATACCTCTTATATCTTTTCAACACAACAAAATAATCTTATCTGTGTGCTATTGATTTTTTACATAATATATAATACAATATATGACGACATATGTCTATATGTTAACCAAAACTCACACCACCACTCTACTTCAAAATAAACACAACAACAACCAAAGTAATTAAGAAAAGCTTCCTGGTGTGAACCTACTATTTGATTTTTGTGTTTATATTTTTTATAATTGTGAGTACAATTACTATATAAATTGTTAGATATAATTAATCGAAGATTATGCTATTTACATAAAGAGCAATAACACACTGGACAGACTATATTATAATCATCTATCCATATTCTACTCTTCCACTATCTGCCAATTAATATATAGAATAAAATGAAAATTATATTTGTTGTTATATAAGGAGATATATTATGGAACAATACTCTCGCCGATTTATTGAAGAATTAGCTAATCACATTGATCCAGTTATTATTGATTATTTCAATAAGAAAAGAAATTTGTTAAACTTCTCTGCTGAAAATGTAGCTGAGTTAATTGATGAAGCTCTTATGGAATATCTTGATGGAAAGACTAGCCGTGAAGATTTAGTACCTATAATTAATAAGGTAAAGAAATCACGTTTACAAAAAAGATCACGTTGGTACAAATCATACATTAATGATATTGATACAATCAGCATTGACGATGCCAAACACCCTTTAGCTACTGTTGTTGCTATGGCAAAGACTCTTCCTGTTGAAGATTATACTAAAATGTTTGGAGATAAAGATTTACAGGAAATTATCGAAGATAAGAAAAGAGCTGCAACAGAATGGAAAAATGATTCCAATACTCTTTTAATTGATTTCCCAGGTATTTCATCTTTTACTTATAACTCAATATATAATTCTTTAAAGAATGATTTGATTATTAGTGCTTGGAAATACATAGAAAGTGAACTTGCTGGTAATATTGACTCATACCTTCGATTATTCCCTGTTGACTTAGTTGACAAACCACTCTTCAGTCCTTCATCTTTTACATTAATGATGGAAACAGCATCTGATAATCTGCTAAAAGAAATTATCAGAGATGAAGAAGGCCGTGAACTTTTGGAAGTGACTGTCAACAGCGGCAAACTTACTCCACCAAAGGCTATGGATTCTAATGACCTGAAATTAGTTAATGCTTTTATATCTAATATTAATATGCAGGAATTCTCTAAAGAGAAATCTGTAGTAGTCGATCTTAATACTCTTGGTAAAGAAATTGTCGATTATCACGTTGGTAAAAATGTGCTCAAGAAAATTTCTAATTCTTGTAGAAAGCTTGTAGAGTACAATTTCTATTATGAGGAAGCTGGCAGTAAAATCTATTTCAACTTATTTGATAATATTGTCATCAAAGAAGATGCTGAAAGACCTTATGCCATAGCTCAATTTGGTGAGGTACTAAGTAACGCTATTATAAAGAAAAAGTTAATCTCTATAACTTCTGCTTCTTATGATGTTCTTGATAATAACCTTTCAAGAATTATATGCTATGCAATGAAATGTGAACAGATTGCTAATCAGGAAACATTGATGAGTGAATATAGTTATACTTACTTCCAGAAGATTGTTCGATTTAAATTAAAAAATAAAAAGAAGAACTTACAATTAATTCAGGAATCTTTACAGGAATTTGTAGATAACAATATTGTAATCGATAGCTTTGAATTAAAAAATGGTGTATTTATTATTAACTTCCTTCCATTATCGGAAGCTGAAATTCAGGATTTGAATTTTGATAAAACTAAGATGATAGACAATGCTCATTAATAGATGAAATAGGGATTTTTTATTATAATTATTTGCCGTATGTTTTTACATACGGCTTTTTTATGTGAGCCTTATAGAGAGCTCTTATGTAAGCCCTATGAAGTTCCTTTTGTACACTGTAAGTCTCACATAAGAAGCTCCTAAATTTTATAGCATACATTCTCCTAGTTCCTTTTGAAAATATGTGCAATGCAAAGAACTGCCTTTGTCTGAAACCGTATGCCAGATGGTGTAGTGGATAGATAAAATAATTACTTGCCTGCCACTCTATTTTAATCAAATCAGAAACTATAAATGTCTACATTTTTATCATCATAATTAAAGTGTAGATAATTAATTGATAACTAAGAAAATTTTATTGTACTTTTTTTATTTACTTAATTATCTGTATTTCTTTAAGTTTTGTCGTGTTTTTTTTATTTTTATCAGATAAATCTTTTATATATCCCTTAAAATAGGCATTTGTTATTTTTTTATTACAATTTTACTGTTTCCAGCAGCATTTTTTAAATAATATGTTAAATTTATGTAGATATTTTTAGAGTAAAAAACTTAGTTTTTATTTTTCAATGTAGATATTTTTAGAGTAAATTTTTAAAAAGTAGATATTTTTGGAGTAAAATATCATTTTTTTATTGATTTTTCTCCAATTTTCTATTCTATTTATATATTTATATATTGTATATAAATACTTTTTCTACATTTTTTTTTTGAAATTTTATCCACAATGTCTACATTTTTGGCTTAAATACTGATTTTCCTTAAAATACCACTACCCTATGTGGATAGCTGTTAACTATATGTAGATAAAAAAGTAGTAAAATCCACAAAATATTTATTTTGACTTCTACAAAAAAAATTTTATTAAATTAAGTAGATAATTTTAGAGTAAAACACTTTGATTTTGTGGATAAGTAGACAATTTTAGAGTAAAACAAGTTAAAAAATACACTTATGTGGATAAATTTTGAGTAAAAACAAGAATTTGATTTTATTTGATAATATTGTTAAATTATCCATAAAAAGGAGGTGGGAATTTTGGATAATTTTACAAATATAGGCAAAGCTGTATTAATTCAGGCTCTTGGTATTCAGCAAAATTACACAACAATTATTGATTCTTCTGTTGAAGTTACCGATTACTCAAATGATAACTGCTCTACTTGTAAATATAAAGCAATTATCGAATCCTTCTCCAGCGATAATGATATCTACAAAATGGCTATTGATAATTGTAACAATTGTCCACATAGAATTCTCACAACTAAGAACGTAACTAAAAAGATATATCATAATGAAAAAAATCGTTATGGCTATAGACCTATGTTAAAATCAAATGCACTTAAGCTATTTATATTATTACATTTTTATCATCCGGATCGTTTTGGGATTATAAAAGAAATTAATATCAAAGAATTGGCATCTATTCTTAAATGCAACATTAAGACAATTTGGAATAATCTTGACATATTATCATCTTATACTTATATATCATATTCCAAAACTTCATCATCTATTATTTCATTACTTATCAATGATTATGAGAATTATTACCTTCCTGCTAACAAAAACGGCAGGGGATTTTTAGTGCTTTCTAAGGAATTAATTACTAAACTTTTTGATATTAATTCAATTGTAACATTAAGAATTTACTTGCGTGAGCTTATCAACCTTGATAGTTCTAATCTTAAGGGTCAGGCAAGCGTGGATCACAAATCAATATCTGAAATAAGACATATGCTTCCTAAGTATTGCAAGCCTTGCATTATAAAACAACATATGTCTAATTCAGATGCTGATATTTTTAATGTCACTATTAATGATAATATCATAAGATTTGAAATTTCTTCAAGATATATTGCTAAGAAGCAAAAACAAATTCTATTAGAAGAAAATATTGACCGGTTAAAGTCATTTATTAATGATTTTAATACAGTAATTCCTAACATTAACTCAGGTGATATTCCACCTGTACGTTTTAGAGAATTTATTAATATAGACACTAATATATCAAATTATAAATTGATTAAAATCAGTAAACTTGATTTGGAGGATTTAGCAAATATAGCCGTTCACTACTCTTTCGATTTATTGATGTATGCGTTAGCAGATATCTATAGACAATATATAGTGTATGAACGATCTATAAAAAATATTCCTGGTCTTGTATCAACGATAATTCGTGCTAATGTTAGTAAATTAAAAAAGGCTGCTTAAAAAGCAGTCTTATTTTCGTGTCTTGTATTCGATTTTTATATCAATATATGTGATATTCTTAATTAATTTTAATAAAAAAAGCAGGCTGCTCATTTTTTTTATTTTCTTTTTTTCAATTTTTATGAATGATTCCTTTTATAATTTATTTAATATATAATTAAAATACTAATTTAACAAATTTTGATAACATTTATATTGAAGATTTATCAACATATGGAAACTTTTCAACCATTTTTTTATCTTTTTCGACTATAATAATTATTAAAAAGACATTTCATGAAAATAATAGACCAGAATAATAATTAATAGACTTGTTTATAAAAAAATTATTCTTCAAAAAAAAATATCCGACTTTGAATTAGTAACTAATGAACTATAAAAAATTGTTGAAAGCCTTATAAATACTGTGTCTATGTTAATTTAATTTATCAATATATGTTAAATATATGTATTGTTATATATATTAATATGGATATAGATAGATAAATAGATAAATAGATAAATAGATAAATAAATAGATAGATAAATAAATAGATAGATAGATAGATATTTATATGATTACGATTAATAATAATATATCCCCAACTCCAATGTTAATATTATTAGAATTGGGGACATAATATATTAATTATTGGTTAGTGAATTAATAAAATCAGTTAATCTTTGATTTAAAATTTCTACTCTTATTTTTAAATCAGTATCATTTTTTATAATAGACTTGTTATTCTTAATGATATCAAAGTTTGATTCAAATAATGCAAGTGCCTGTTCTGTTTTAGCAATTGAAGATATTCTTTTTAATTCGTTATCTGAAATTGTTGTCTTGCGTTGTTCTTTCTCACGTTGCTGCTGCTTCATCTTTTCCATATTACTTTCAAGACGTGCCTTTTCCTTTTCAGCTTTGTTCTTAGCCTCAGTCATATATCGAAGTTCCTCTTCAATATCTATTTTGGAATTGGATTTATCAGTATTTGTAGAAATTTCATTTATTTTATTTTCAAGAATTTCTAAAGTTTCATTCTTTTTGTTAAGCTCTCTGGTTACTTCTTCTAGTTCCTGCTTATATTTGGCAGCTTCTTTAGCACGTTCTTCAGATATCTTCTTGATAGATTGAAATTCTGCATTTTCAATGTTGCCATTTTTCTGAAGAATATTTAATATACTCTTCTGTGCATCCTCATCAAGCTTACCAAATTTATCAGCCTGGTTAAGATCTATGCCATTGTTATTGAGTAATTCACTTAATTCAGGAATAAGCTTTTCTGCTGTTGTATATTTGCGGGCTTGTCTTTCTGATATATTAAGCTGTTTGGCAATCTCTGCATTGATATTTTTTATTTCGCCGTTTAATTTTTTAGCTTCATAAAGTTCTTTTAAACGGCTTACTTCCCATCTTTTAACTTCCATTGAAGATTCTCTTACATCGTGGTTGGCTGAGATAAGCATAATTTCTTCGTCAATTTCAGTAATATCAGACTTTTCAACTTTGCAGGGAATTCCAGCAGGAAAAAGTGTCTGGTAATCCTTTTCATCCATTTCTGATATGGCGTGATATCTTCTTTCACCAGAGATAAGACGATATATATCTTTGTCAGAATCATATAATACAGATAAATTGTGTCTTAGACCGTTAACAAGTATACTTTCTTTGAGTGCATTAATGCCATCCTGTGTATACATTTCATTTTTAGGGTTAGATACAATTTTATCTTTAGGAATATATTTAAAATTGTATTGTGTCTTTGCCTGAATTTCTTTAAGTTTTTCTCCACCGTCAGAATTAAGGATACCTGTCTTAGTACCACCAGCAGTAAATGATTTCTTAGCCATTATTTCTTCTCTCCTTTAAGATATTTTGCTAATTCTCTGTAATGTTTATTATCCATAAGTCCAAGATAATTAACTAATTCTATGTAATCTTGAGCTGCGGTGCTTCTCTTATCATATGTGAGTAATGGTTCAAACAATGTATTAGATTCATTGACGGCAATGCAATTTCTTATAGACACAGGAAGGAACTTGTCACCAAACATATTCTCATAACTTTCAAACATTTGTTTATATAAGGTTGTTCTTCCTGCCACTCTGGTCATAAACATACCTGCAAATTCAATAGAAAGTGCATATTTGGCATTGAGATCTTCAATCGTATCAAAAAGTGACATTAAACCATCATATGAAAAATTATCAACACATATAGGTGTGATGATTTTATTGCTGGCACACATAGCACATGTTGTAAGGTATGATTTAAAAGGTGAGTTGTCTATTATAATATAGTCGTAATCATCTTTTAATAGACTAAGATTATGTTTAAAACATAATTCTACATTAGATTCTTTACTTTCATCATATATTTTATATATAAGATTGTTTAATTCTCTTGAGGCACAAAGTATAGATATATTTTCATAGTCTGTTGTAGAAATGTAATTCATAACAGTAGCTTTATCATCAAATTTATTACAAAACAACTGTTCATAGTCGATATCCTTACCTTCTTCACTTTTGCCAAACATTTTACTTGTATTCATCTGTGGATCTAAGTCTATCAATAATATAGAATAGCCAGAAATAGATAAAATCTGAGCAATTGTTATGGCTGAGGATGATTTTCCAACACCCCCCTTTTCGTTAATTAAACTTATTACTTCGCTCATTATTGACCTTCTTTCATTAAAATCTAATTTTATTATACAACAAAATTACGTTTTATCAATATAAAAGTTACATTATTTAAAAATATTTATGTTGAGTTTTTTTGTGAACTCAGTTCAATTTTTTTAAATGTAGAAAAATATTTTAAAATATTTTTACTGTTATTTGTTTATTCACATTTATATATAGATATTAAAATATTATCCAATAATCTTATGTAATAAGTAAACAGGTTTCTAAATATTGATAAATAAATTTAAAATATAATAAGGTATATTTATATAATAAATCAGAATAAATTACTTAATATTTTTGATATATATTATTTTGTAGTAATCTATTATATATGCTTAGATTATTTCTTATATAATTATTTCTTAATTCAATTTTGCCGAAAGATATGAAATTAATAATAAATTCATTATTATAATTAATATATAGTCATTTCCTTTATGATTTACATTGATATCAAATTGTAATGATTGTAATAATAGATTGTAATGATAGTGTTATAAAGAATTTTAAGGATTTTTAGATTCTATATAATAAAACTCTGACATAGAAAGCATATATAGATATGCATAATATAATTGATGGATTAAGTGAGTATTTACGCATAAATAAAATAGAAAGAATACAAAAATAATAAAATGATTTATAAAAAATTATGAACTGAGTTCAAAATTATAATGATATAAATGAGTATTTATAATATTATACACAGCTAAAAGTGAACTGAGTTCAATAAATAAAATTATCTATATGAATTATATGGTGGGATTCTATGTCCAAATTATATATTTGATATTCAATTATAATTCTATATAAACAAAGCATTATGCACATACATAATACTAAGTTATCAATTTGAATTTGTTTATCAATATTAATAATCTAGTTTAATTGTTATATATGATTATTGGATAATGCTTTAATATCTATATATAATTATAAATAAAAAAATTACAGCAAATATATTATTAAATATAATTGAATTAATTCATAAAGTGGTATTATACATATTGATAAGACATATATTATAAGGAATATAATAAAGTGAACTGAGTTCACTTTATTTGAGTACTATTATTGAAAAGTGATTAATAATACATAATACCAATAATATATTTAATTATAATAAATCTAAAACAATATAATTAAATATAAAATATTATAACTAATGAAACTTATATAATCTATACAATTATAGTAATTAGTAACGATATTACAAACAAATGTTTTAAGTTCCACGTGAAACATTTATATTGCTTTTAGATTATTAAATAATCATATATAGTTGCAGATTATATTTGCAATTATGTAACTACCACACACATTTAATTGATTTTTTATGGATATTTCAACTCATAACATTTATAATATAAGAACGCTAACAGATATTGGATGATGAACAATAATAATTATTAGATAAAGCACACATCAGACGGCCGTACTGTAAAACAATAAAGTATTATTAAATGTATAATATGAGCATTAATACATATAGATTAGGCGTTGATAATTAGAATAAATACTAAAAAATTCTAATAGTTAAAGCTTGTATTTACAGGTGTAACAAGTGATAATCACTAAAATATTAATATAAATTAACTAATACTAATCAGCTGATATGCTTTTATTTAAACATACACATAGTTAACATATAATGAATATATTGAGGAATATAGATAATGATATATAAAGAAAGATATAAAGTAGAGTTAGAGGATATTGGAAGAGAGAATAAGATAGACAACAAAAGAATCGTTACGATTATGGAGGATATTGCTGGTTCTCATTCAGATAAGGTTGGATTGGGGGTATCGGCATCTGCTATTAATAAAAAGGCGTGGGTATTGCTGGATTGGAAGATAAAAATCCTTAAAAGACCAGCTTACAATGAATATATAGATGCAAGCACATGGTCTAGAAAGTCTGATAGACTATGTGCATTTAGGGATTTTGAATTATACGACCAGAATGGTGAGTTATGTGCAATAGGTACTTCAAGATGGCTATATATGGATTTGGTAAGACGCAGACCTATTATTTTAGACAACAAAATGAACGATATATACGGTACTGAAACAGAAAAAAATGTATTCGATGAGGAGATAAAGAAGATAGAGCTTCCTGATTTGGATAATCTGCCAGATAACATTATGGTTACAGAAAAGCCATATTTAATACAGAGAAGAGATATTGATATTAATGGACATTTACATAATGTCAGCTATTTGGAAGCAGCATTAGAAGCTGTTCCAGAAGATATTTATAAAAATGTAGATTTTAACTATATAAGAATTGAATATAAAAAAGAAATTATGCAGAATGATAACATAAAAATAAAATGTCTTACAGATAATAATTATAACTGCCTTGTCATATTTGAAACAGATAATAAAATGAATGCAGTAGTTGAATTGAAATTATTATAGGTAACTATATAGAAAAAGTAATACTGTTGAAATTAAAAAGTATAATTATGTTGAAATCACAGTATATAACTGTATTTGTAATATAAAACTATATTATGTGACATAAATCCAATATTGTATTAAAGAATATATTGTAATATAAACATTATGTTTAAATGATAAAATAGATGATATAATATGACTACTTCGTAGTCACTTAGAAGTTTCTTCGAAACTTCATATGCGTGGAAAAGCAACGCAGAAAATATGATATAATGAGCACAAGAGTGCTCATCTTAAAAGTTCCTTACGGAACTTTATATGTGCTGAAAAGCTGCACAAAAAATATGATATAATATGACTACTTCGTAGTCACTTAGAAGTTTCTTCGAAACTT